>OMAZ01000001.1_pt1 | contig 397546 bp, 324 predicted proteins | sample 1674131 | NCBI WGS metagenome assembly OMAZ01 (sample SAMEA103958147, study PRJEB25191) | human gut metagenome | biome: human-associated habitat [ENVO:00009003]; feature: intestine environment [ENVO:2100002]; material: feces | place: Germany | collected 2013/2015 | reverse complement strand
AAAGTTGATCTGACCTCTCGGTAAATATCAATACGGTTCTGGCGAGTCGCTTACAAACAGAGAGCCTTTCACCAGACCTTTCGGTGACAGCATCCTGTCCAGCGATGGGATCCCTGTGCTCATTCCTCGTTGTTCGCCTGACGGGTCAAATCGCTTCTCAAGGTCGCTAACCCAGTCTTCCATGACCTCACCAAATGAGCGAAGGCCGCGACGCGATCCGGTTTTTGCATGGTCTGTCAGTTGCGTGAAAATAGCCTGAATAGCTTCGTACTTCTGCGTTGCAGTCATTCCGTTGCGGGAATAGAGCAATTCCGTCGCTTCAGTCATGCGGTTAATGGCGTAGCGTTCCATTGCGGTTTCACGAACCTGCATTGCATAGGCAACGATGTTTGCTGCGCTTGGCGTGTTCTTTGCGATCTCAGCGATATAAGCAAAACCGCCAACAGACGCCGTTAACGATTTACGCTCCAGTTCATCGAAAAGCGTCAGGCCATCTACTGGCTTTTGCTCCCGGTGCATTCTGGTTATTTCTTCGAAAAGGATTTTGTGTGGTCGGCTGTAAAATGAATCAGGCTTCAGCATCGCCAGAACTTTCTGGACGCGCTCACTGCTGTCATCATCCAGAAGCAATCCACCAATCACCGCCTGCTCTGCTTCGATGCTATGGGGCGGCGCATAAAAATTATCGGTCATCGTGTTCACCCTCACGAACTTTCAGGTAGGTATTATCGTTAAGCAGGTAATCAAATCCCTTTTTGTGCCAGACGGTTCCGCGCTGATGGTTTGGGCGCTCTTCGAACATCCATCGGCAATTTTCGCCAACGTAGCTCAAATAATTTCTCCAGTCCTGCATCGTGAACCCATGCCCGTCAAGCTGGCGGGTTATCACTCCGGCTTTGCGCCAGAACGTTCGGATCTGGTTTTTACGCTTGTCATTCAGTGCGCGGATTCTTGGCGCTTCAGGAAGGATTTCGTGGTAAGCATCGACAACATCCTGACAGCTAACGGAAGGTTTTTTCTTGTCAGACTTTTTGTCTGCTGCGGTACTCTCTAATACGTCAGTATTAGAGATAATATTATTATATTCTTTATCTGTGGTAATTTGCTGGTAATCTGCTGGTACAGTATTGCTTGCAGGCATTGGTATTGCTGGCTTTGAGGTGGTAATTTGCTGGTAATCTGCTGGTACAAAATTTGACTGATAATCGTCATATTTCTCTACCGAGAAAACTGAGAATTTACCGTGTGAAACCCAGTCAATCATGCCGAGTTTTTTGAACTTTCTAAGCAGGTACTGAACGCGATCTGGTTTGAGTCCTGTTTCAAACGCCAGAGAGTTTCTACCGCCAAGTAGCTTCCCTCTGCCTACCAGAATTTCTCCTGCGTCAGTCATTACATACTCAGGCGTATGCTTTGCTTTGAGGATTAAGTGAACCCACAGATGCGCTGCTTCTGCGTCCTTGTAAAACGGCACATCCATAATTTTACGGTGCAGCAAGGCATACCCCTTACCGCTGCTTTGATGCGGTTGTTGTAGCCTTCTGGCCTCTCTGGCTTCGGCTAGATTAGATATGTTACTCATGACCTTTCTCCTTCTGCATCAGCTTCACTTTTTCCAACTCAGCCCGGAATCGACCAGGCTGCTTGAAGCTGGACAGGAAGCGATCACGTAGTATGTGTTTGTGAATTTTGTCCTGGTAAGGACTGAGTTGTTTTGTCATAATTACTCCTGTTGATAGATCCAGTAATGACCTCAGAATTCCATCTGGATTTGTTCAGAACGCTCGGTCTTGCACACCGGGCGTTTTTTATTGGTGAGTCCATCAAGCGCATACTTAAAAGCCCTGCTAATCGGACTGATGTCTGATGCCATTCCGAAAGCACACAAGACCGAAGCAATAAATCTCCAGTCCGTTCTGCTTATCTTCGATTCATGACAGCCAATCATCTTTGCCAGACCGCGCTGTGTAAGCGTTGACAGGTTGATGAGTAAATCTGTTTCTGCGCGATCAACGTCGCGCTGTGTTGGCTTGCTGTAACTTGCTTGTGTCATTTCTTAATATTTCCAATAGTGAATAGTTAGTTGAAAGGTATGCGTGGAAACGCATATGGCCTTAGTTGGTCAGATATATTGGGACTCGCTTTGTCAGCGACGTAGGACGAATGTCCATTGTGAAAATAGCGGTGTTACTTATGCAGTTGTTTTTTTGTTACTTGGAAAGGGCTTTACCTCTTCCGCATAAACGCTTCCATCAGCGTTTATAGTTAAAAAAATATTTCGGCCTGCATGAATGGCCTTGTTGATCGCGCTTTGATATACACCGAGATCTTTAGCTGTCTTGGTTTGCCCAAAGCGCATTGCATAATCTTTCAGGGTTATGCGTTGTTCCATACAACCTCCTTAGTACATGCAACCATTATCACCGCTAGAGGTAAAATAGTCAACACGCACGGTGTTAGATATTTATCCCTTGCGGTGATAGATTTAACGTATGAGCGCAAAAAAGAAACCATTAACACAAGAGCAGCTTGAGGACGCACGTCGCCTTAAAGCTATTTATGAAAAAAAGAAAAATGAACTTGGCTTATCCCAGGAATCTGTCGCAGACAAGATGGGGATGGGACAGTCAGGCGTTGGTGCTTTATTTAATGGCATCAATGCATTAAATGCTTATAACGCCGCATTGCTTGCAAAAATTCTCAACGTTAGCGTTGAAGAATTTAGCCCTTCAATCGCCAGAGAAATCTACGAGATGTATGAAGCGGTTAGTATGCAGCCGTCACTTAGAAGTGAGTATGAGTACCCTGTTTTTTCTCATGTTCAGGCCGGGATGTTCTCGCCTGAGCTTAGAACCTTTACCAAAGGTGATGCGGAGAGATGGGTAAGCACAACCAAAAAAGCCAGTGATTCTGCATTCTGGCTTGAGGTTGAAGGTAATTCCATGACCGCGCCAACAGGATCCAAACCTAGTTTTCCTGACGGGATGTTAATTCTGGTTGACCCTGAGCAGGCTGTTGAGCCAGGTGATTTCTGCATAGCCAGACTTGGTGGTGACGAGTTTACCTTCAAGAAACTGATCAGGGATAGCGGTCAGGTGTTCCTACAACCACTAAACCCGCAATATCCAATGATCCCATGCAATGAGAGTTGTTCCGTTGTGGGGAAAGTTATCGCTAGTCAGTGGCCTGAAGAGACGTTTGGGTAATTCCAATTGTGATTAATAAAAAACCGATAGTGCAACATGTTATTGTAAATTGTTGATATAGCAAGGTATCACATGAGCCAAAATCTTGATTCAACACTAGAAACATACATTTCTTGGCAGTTAGAGCAATTTAAAAATAACTTTTTCCCAAGCTGCGACGTCATAGCGTACTACGGTGGTATCTTTCCATGGTCAAAAGAAGTTTACCAACCAAAACTTGAGGCTATTGGGGAGATGGCTAACAGTCGTACCAATAGATTTCTAGTTATTATACTCAATACAAATGGTGGCTCTGTTGAGTCTGTGGAAAAAATGGTAGAAATTACAAGGCATTTCTATCAAGAGGTATATTTTATCATTCCAGATATGGCCATGTCGGCAGGCACAATATGGTGTATGTCTGGAGATAAAATTTACATGAACTATGCTTCTTCATTAGGCCCCATTGACCCTCAAGTGCAATCCTCTGACGGTAAATGGGTTCCTGCTTTGGGATACCTTGATAAAGTTGAAGAAATGATTACTAAATCCAGAGAAGGAACCATTACCCAAGCTGAACTAATGATGCTTAGTCAGTTAGATCTTGCGCACTTAAGGAGATACGAGCAAGCCAGAGAGCTATCAATAGACTTGCTTAAGAAGTGGCTTGTAGAGTATAAATTCAGAGAGTGGACGGTTCATCAAGGTAACACAAAACGAGGAAAGCTAGTTTCCAAGAGGGAAAAAGAAGCAAGAGCTAAAATGATCGCTACCGCTCTTAGTGACAACGGAAAGTGGCATTCTCACGGAAGAACGATAGGAATAAATACTCTTATCAATGACTTAAGAATTAAAGTAGAAGACTTTACATACGACAAAGATTTTAGCATGGCGTTAAAAAATCTGCACAACGTCATTAATGAATACATGTATAAGACAAATCGACAGGTTCTTGTTCTGTCTTCATTCCCCTTCTCAGAACAAAGTGAGTCATAAATGAGCAAAGACAAATCACTGACACAGCAAGTGGCAGAAATACTTAGCAAGCAAAAAGTTAGCGAGCAAGGTAAAATGATTCAATCATTAAAGAACAAAGGATTGATCAACAAGCCTGTTTTTACTTTGGCTTATGGACCTGATACTACAGTCTGCCAAATGCACCAATAACAAAACCCCACCCGGCCTCAGTGCCGGGTTTTCTTTGCCTCACGTTCGCCCCAAAACACATAACCAATTGTATTTATTTGAAAATTAATAGATACAACTCACTAAACATCGCAATTCAGATCTCTCGATCACCTCCCAAGCCACACACCCCTGCAAAAAAATAAATCTATATAAAAAACATACAGATAACCATCTGCGGTGATAAATTATCTCTGGCGGTGTTGACATAAATACCACTGGCGGTGATACTAAACACATCAGCAGGACGCACTACTCACCAGGGCGGTGAATATACAACGATTCGAATATGAATCTACGGCGCTGACAAAGCGCAATAACCAAAGTGAACTTTGGGGTGTGGTGAAGGGTTCATGGACGGGAATATGTCGCACGTAAAGCGGCGAGGCCTGCGGGACTATTGCCGAATTGAAGTAGGCCGAAACAGGTCGAAATGGGTCTCCCACCTACCACACCACCAAAGTTCATCAGGAGGTCTATATGACACGCAGAACTCAGTTCAAAGGCAATTCACGTTCTCGTCGTCGTGAGCGTTTAAAGGCAAAGGCATTAGCTAACGGCGTACTGGCCCGCGAAGAAGCAATAAGTTCAGAAGTATTACACCGCCCTACTCTAAGCAGAGCGCAGATTCAGGCTAAAGGTACTCACGAAACGCCTGAGCGCATAGAAGACGCTAAGCCAATTAAGTTCATGGCACAGGACGTGATCTGGCAACAGAAAGAATACAGACGCAATCTGGAGCGAGCGGCCATTGTGTACGCGAATGAGTTTGGACATAAGCAACCAGAAACTGGTGTATGTCTTCCGAACGTAGCTCTTTACGCGGCAGGATACCGGAAATCCAAACAACTGACAGCAAGATGACTTGTGTTGGTCGCCAGAAAACGAAGGGCAAATCCATCGCATTAATCTGAGGTGGCCCATGAAGAACAGCATCAAGTGCCCGGTATGCGGTCGTGACTTCGATCCACGCACTCCGGTCTGCCACATCAGCAAGTATCACCAGTCAGAGAAGAACTGCGAGCTGGAGAAGATACGCGATGCCCGGCGGCAATATTTCAAAGTAACAGCGAGTGAGGTTCGGTGATGGAAAATAAAACGGCTAACGGGATGTACGTACTGCGTGGTGAGCTGAAAAAGGGACTGATAGCGGAGCTGGTAAAGGCATACGACCAGCTGACTCAGGAGTCAGAAAAATTAAAGATCCTCGGACTCAGGTATAACACCCCTCGACGCATTGTTTATGGCTTTATGTATGAGGTTGCAGCATTAACCGTCAAGGAAATTATGTTTAAAACTGAGGGTGGCTTTTACATCCCACAGGATGACTTCGAATCGAGCGACGATATCGATTCATTAGCCAAAGAGATCATCGATGCAATTGACTGTAATGGCGCATTCCTTGAGCGCCTTCTTAAGGAGTAGCCATGAAAAAACTGTATGAAAAACTCCCGGTCGTAGTGCAGGGGGGTCATTTGGGGTCTGCTTATCACTGCGGCCATTCTTCTGTCTACCCCGCCAGTCGTCATGTTTCTTCGTTGGTGGTTCAGAGTTTGGGGTGTCTGATCGGCGCAAGCATTACGCACAGAACGAATCGAGCGGGTCGAGTGGCCTGCGGTGAATAAACAAAGGGGTGAGGGTATGGAAAATTTGGAAAATGAACTGAAAAGAGTAGTTCAGGAACTGGCCAATGAAGAAGGCATCAGTTTTGCCGATGCCGTGGACGTTTCGATTAAGACGCTTCGTTACGAAATTCAGCACAGAAAGTCTTTTAATGGGTCGCCTGACCCCGATAGAGGCGCATCAGGAGTAGAGGTACGCTGACCAAATATCGAAGCGGCAAACAAAAATCGCTGGGGTTTGACGATTGGTGTAACTGGATAGATAGATACGGAACTTGGTGGGATAAATAACAGGTAACTTAAGCGTATTTACTTTCGCAGCAAACCACTTATTTGAGAGGAATTAATATGTCATCAATCCGCTTAACTACGAGAATGAAAGAGAAAATCGCTCGTAACGCTTTAATTAAGTCTGGGGTTTTCACTGAACTTGAAGAAGTAACAAAGTTAAAGAACCAGCTTGCACTTGACGCCAGAGTTATTGCGTTTGGCGGTAAAAAGAAAACTGAGGAAGTGGATCAGTTATCATCCAGGTTAGTAGCTATAAGTGAAGAACTTGAAAAGATGGGATGTTCATTTTACTCATACGATGTTCGTTCTACTTCAATTTATCTGACTGTATCTGGCAGAAGGGTTGGATGGCATTCATATGGGAAAGACGGCAACGGCGAAGATATATTGCTCCCTACTCCAACCAAAGATAAATGCATGTTTGATGCAGAACACGAAATAACAAAAAGGTTTGATGAAATCTGCGCATTGCAACAAAAACTTGAAGCCAAGAAAAAGGATATCGAATCAAATGTATGGGCTGCTTTGAACTCAGTCACAACAGTTAAGCGACTTATTGAAGTTTGGCCTGAAAGCAAAGAATTGCTACCAAAAGAAGCAGACAAAGCAAGTACAGCACTTCCTGCTTTACGGGTAGAAGATTTGAATAAGATGATTGGACTTCCTTCCGAGTCCGCATAGTCGGCCTTTATTTTTGGCACTAACAACAGAGGTGAATATGAATTATACACCCGGCCCATGGAAATGGTGGACAAGTAACAGCTTTCTGCGATTAAGCAGTCAAGCAACAGGTAAAGATGGTGGTGTCATCGACTCTTATGTCATGAAGGATGGTCACTCATCACTAATCGTTAGCAAAGAAGATATGAATCTGATAGCGGCAGCACCAGACCTTTTAAATGCCCTGCAAGCGATGCTAAACAAGGCATACAAGCAAAACTGGAATGACCATTATCCTGATGAAGTATCGAAAGCACAGTCAGCAATCAGCAAAGCTCTTGGGGAAGAATGATGAATAAGAAATACATCGTTGAAGTTATAGAGCGAGAAACGAAAGAAGTAATTAAACATTTCGAATTTGATAATTATAGAAAAGCTGACCGCGTAGAAGAGGGATTGTTGCGACAAAGTAATCTCGAAAAATTTGATGTTGTCATGCGATGCGAATAAGCACATATAGCAGATTTGCGAGTCTGCTATGTGGGCAATGTCGCTCGTAACTAAACAGGAGCCGACTTGTTCTGATTATTGGAAATCTTCTTTGCCCTCCAATGTGAGGGCTTTTTTATATGCATACCAATAACGCTTCACTCGAGGCGTTTTCGTTATGCAATCAAACAGAAGGAGCATCCTATGCAACAGTTCGCTATTGCAGGGGCGGCATCGGTTCGCCCTTTCAACCCGATTTTATCGGTGCAGCATTCACGAAAAAATATTTTAACCGGAGCAGACTTTAAACAACCAAGAATGAAAAGTTTGCTCGAAAAGCTTTGGGATATTTTGAAACAACAAGGCCGTCCATGAGTTTTACAGATAACTGGTCAGACGAAGAATTCATTCGTCAGATGAACAAAATGCTCAATCAGCACAAAGAACAGGAGAAAGATGATGATTCTGACTCTGAATGATAAGCGTGAAATATCGCAAATCATCGCAAGTTTTACTGATGAAGATTACGAACGAATCAACAGTGAAGTTGATCGCCTCTGCAAACGTTGTGACCCAATAAGCGAAATGCTTCGCTCATATAAGCCAGATGAACACACTAAGGACGCTATCGACTGGCTGGAAGATGATGACTGTGACTATCAGGAAAAAGCCGCTGAATGGTTCTGGGATGCAATAACCAAAAGAGTTAAGGCTGAATATGCCTTCGCAATATTCAAACGCAGACACATTTTTGGAGAAGCAGCATGAGCAATATCGTTGAATTCGTTAAACAGCAAGAGCAGTTATTCTGCGGAGCATTGACTGAACAGACGGTGACATGGGCTAAGGAAAGCCAGTTTGCAATTCAGTATTTCCAGAAAAATGATTACCTGGCTAAAACAGCACTGGCAAATCCAACCAGCGCACAGAACGCCATCATCAATGTTGCGGCGATCGGCATCACCTTAAACCCGGCTAGCAAACTGGCTTATCTGGTTCCGCGCGACGGCATGGTGTGCCTTGATATCAGTTATATGGGATTGCTCCATATTGCAATGGAGTCTGGTGTTATCTCATGGGGTCAGGCAAAACTTGTTCATGCTAACGATACCTATGAGTCAAACGGGCTTGATAAAGCACCAACCCATAAATACAACGCCTTCGGTGATCGTGGTGATATCGTTGGCGTTTACTGCACAGTTAAGACGCCAGCAGGTGATTATCTAACGGAAGAGATGAGTCTGGCTGAAATTGAGGCTGTAAGGAAAACAAGCAAGGCGGCATTCAGCGATAAAGGACCATGGGTAAATCACTGGAATGAGATGGCGCGAAAGACGGTCGTAAAGCGTGCAAGCAAGTATTGGCCTAAGGCATCACGTCTTGATAGTGCTATTCACGTACTAAACGAAGAAGAAGGTGTATGGACTGAACCAGTTATGCCGCACAAATCAGAGGAAGATATCCGCGAAGATGAACGGAAACGCCAGCAGGAAATTATGGAAAAAGCTCAACTTCTTTGTGATGAAATGGCTCAGGCAGAAAACATGGATGATTTGAAGCGATATTTTGCAGAAGCATATCGCCTGACATCTGGAATGAAATTGCAGCAGAACGTACAAGCCATTTACGCAGAATGCAAAGCAAAACTGGAGGTTGCCAGTGAGCAAACTATATGAAATTGCCAATGAATACGCAAAATTGATGGATTCAGATTTAGAGCCAGAGATGATTGCTGACACAATAGAAGGCATGGAAGGAGAATTTACCGATAAAATAGAGCAACTTCTTGCCATTATTAAAAATGAATCTGGTTATGCTGAACGCCTCAAGGAAGAGGCAAAGTCACTAAATGAACGAGCCGCAGTAATTCAAAATAAGATTGATAGCATTATGTCATATATAGCCTCATCGCTTGAAATGGTTGGCAAGAAAAAGATTAGAGCAGGTATTCACCAGGTAACAATCCGCAAACCGTCAGAAACTGTAGAAATCATCGACTCAAGCGCCCTTCCTCCTGATTACGTTGAGTTTGAAACGACAATTAAAGCCGACAAGTTGGCAATCAAGCACCAACTAAAAGCAGGAATAAATATTCCCGGTGCTCAACTCAAGGTTGGTAAACCTTCACTTCTTATCAAATAACGGTATCGCCTATGAAAAAGGCTCCATGGGAGAAATGGGAAGTCGATTTCTTGCGCGAAGTATCGGCGACAATGCCAGTTGAAGTTATTGCTGAAAAACTGGAAAGGACTGAAAAAGCAGTTATGGCGAAAGCAACAAGGATTGGCGCTGACATTGTTAGCCGACTTCGTGGAAGACGCTGGACAAGAGCCGAAGTATCACTTTTCGGTAAGTTCTCCGCAGAAGAAATAGCAATTGCAACCTGCCGCTCAATTTATTCAGTAAGAGCTATGCGATACAAGCTAAAAAAACTCGATGAAGAAAGAGCAGGCATACGAATAAATTAACAAAGAGGAATTTACCATGAGAGGACTTGCATACAATCCCGGCATTCTTCCGGCAGAAATGATTATTCGCCAACGCGTAAAGCCAATGCCATCGAGAGAGGAATTACTTAAGAGAAATAGTTTCGGTTCTGTTAATGACAACAAATATCTGAATGCGATGTTGCGGAGTGGGAAAAAATGAAACAAATGTCACTAATTGAGATGGATGGTTTTCTGAAAGGTAAATGCATCCCACGAGATTTAAAGGTTAACGAAACAAACGCTGAATATCTGGTGCGTAAATTTGCTGAAGCGGAGGCCAAGTGCGCGGCGCTGGCGGCGGAGAATGCGGGGCTGAAGGCTGCGCACCCTCAACCATTCGGACCTGAGATGATGAAGGCTCTTGATGCGTATGAGAAGCATCAGGATGAAGTGCCGGAGACTGGAATGCTTGATGCATTTTTCATCTTGCGCGACAGCATCCGTGTTGAAACACCAGCCACCGATGCTTTCCTGGCTGAAGTACGGGCGCAGGGGGTAGAGATGTACGCAGATAACCTCGACAACGGAGCAGACGACGCAGAACGAGGTGGTTTTGATGATGTCGTTAAGTTTCTACGCAGTGAAGCGTCTGGTGTACGTTTGTTCGCCGACCAGCTTCGCAAAGGAGGCAACCAGTGAGTGAGTCAAAATGCCAAATTAATGGCAACAAGATAGAACCGTGCGCGGCGTTGACGCAATCTCTGGAGCAGGATGCTGAATACACGACGCGGAAAGGTCTGCTGAAATACAAAATCTATAACCATGAATTAATTCATTCACAAGACCTGATCATGCTGCGGTCAGGCGAGTTTTCTAAATCGCCGATTCGAATTTCATTTTGCCCGTTCTGTGGTGAAAGTCTGAAAACGTGGGAAGCGGAGGCAACCAGTGAGCAAGATTGACTATCAGGCACTGCGTGAAAAGGCAGAGAAAGCAACGTGTGGTGTGTGGTCGCTCGAATATGGAGAGGGCCGATTTGATGGTGATGATGCGCTAATTCATCGTGAAGTTGCTGGATATATTCCCATTTGCAGAATTGAAGGAGCGCATCCTGAAAGCGGTTTCGATGAAGATTTCCAAACTGAACAGCAGGCCAATGCTGAATTCATCGCCGCAGCCAATCCGGCTACCGTCTTGGCGCTGCTGGATGAACGGGAAAGAAACCAGCAATACATCAAATCCCGCGACCAGGAGAACGAGGATATTGCGCTAACGGTAGGGAAGTTGCGCGTTGAGCTTGAGGCAGAAAAACAGCGGGCAAAGGATCTGTTTATGGAAAATGCTCGGCTTAAGTCAGGTATAGCCGGTCTGATACACCTCGGTATTCGATATGCAGATGTTGAGGTCATGAGAATTGCTGGAGATGCCCAGCTTTCTACCCCATGCACTGACAGCATCATAAACAGCATTGCAACAGGCATTCGCATCAAAGGAGAGTGATATGAGCGCTATAACCAAAGAACGTATCAAATTATTCATTAAAAATCCGCTTGATAACGGACTTACTCGTGGCGAACAAATGGAACTGGCACGAATTGCACTGGCATCACTGGAACGCGAACAGATTCGCCACGAGCATGCCAAATGGTCTGACTCCACATTTGGCTGCGTTGGCCCCATTGGTCCGCTGAAACATCTCTCAAAAGAGGCACTGGAAGCCGCAGCCGAACCAGACGATCTTAGCGAGTGGGCTGATATGCAGTTTCTGTTGTGGGATGCACAGCGCCGTGCTGGCATCAGCGATGCTGAAATTACCGCTGCTATGGAAGATAAATTGAAGATCAACATGGAGCGCCAGTGGCCTGAGCCAAAAGATGGTGAGCCTCGCTTGCACATTAAAGAACCCGGCAACTATCCGGTAACTCCGGATGGTTGGATAAGCTGTAGTGAGCGAATGCCCCCTCAAGATGATTGGATTTTAATTTATTCAAAGCACGGCGAGTATATGGCAGGACAGGTACAAGGGGAATACGTGGAGTTGAGCGACGGCACTTTATCGTGGTTAGGGAACGCCTTGTTCTGGATGCCGCTACCAGAACCGCCGCAGGAGGTGAAGTAATGGACTCCTTCGCGAAATATACAATTATTGACTGGATAGCCTTCCTTCAGGTTTTGCTCATCTGGTTTTATATGGCTTACAGGAGTGGACAGTGGATTGTCAGTGTAGCCTGTAGCAAGGGATGGCGTTGGTGGAACAGAAAGAATAAAAAAGCACTGGCATTGGATTCGTTTTACGAAGCATTCAATCTTAACAGCCTTCAGCCTGGTTCTGTCATTGTAGTCACCACTCAAAGCGGCATGACCATTCAGATTCATAAACCAAAAGAGGAAAAATGATGTGGCCTATATGTGTTAATTGCGGACGGATGTGCCTATCTGGATGGTGCCGAAAGTGCGACAAATGCACGAAGAAAAGACAATAACAATCCTCGCACTCGCGGGGATTTCTTTTATCTGAACTCGCTACGGCGGGTTTTGTTTTATGGAGATGATAAATGTACTTCCGAGTCACAGGTGAATGGAATGGAGAACCATTCAACAGGGTTATCGAAGCAGAGGACATCAACGACTGCTATAACCACTGGATGATATGGGCGCAGATAGCGCATGCAGGCGTAACAAATCTTCGAATTGAAGAACTGAAAGAACACCAAACCGCCTGATGGCGGTTTTTTCTTGCGTGTAATTGCGGAGACTTTGCGATGTACTTAACACTTCAGGAGTGGAACGCACACCAGCGGCGCCCAAGAAGCCTTGAAACAGTTCGTCGATGGGTGCGCGAATGCAGGATATTCCCTCCTCCGGTTAAGGATGGAAGAGAGTATCTGTTCCACGAATCAGCGGTAAAGGTTGACTTAAATCGACCAGTAACAGGTAGCCTTTTGAAGAGGATCAGAAATGGGAAGAAGGCGAAGTCATGAGCGCCGGGATTTACCCCCTAACCTTTATATAAGAAACAATGGATATTACTGCTACAGGGACCCAAGGACGGGTAAAGAGTTCGGATTAGGCCGAGACAGGCGAATCGCAATCACTGAAGCTATACAGGCCAACATTGAGTTATTTTCAGGACACAAACACAAGCCTCTGACAGCGAGAATCAACAGTGATAATTCTGTTACGTTACATTCATGGCTTGATCGCTACGAAAAAATCCTCGCCAGCAGAGGAATCAAGCAGAAGACACTCATAAATTACATGAGCAAAATTAAAGCAATAAGGAGGGGTCTGCCTGATGCTCCACTTGAAGACATCACCACAAAAGAAATTGCGGCAATGCTCAATGGATACATAGACGAGGGCAAGGCGGCGTCAGCCAAGTTAATCAGATCAACACTGAGCGATGCATTCCGAGAGGCAATAGCTGAAGGCCATATAACAACAAACCCGGTCGCTGCCACTCGCGCAGCAAAATCAGAGGTAAGGAGATCAAGACTTACAGCTGACGAATACCTAAAAATTTATCAAGCAGCAGAATCATCACCATGTTGGCTAAGACTTGCAATGGAACTGGCTGTTGTTACCGGGCAGCGAGTTGGTGATTTATGCGAAATGAAGTGGTCTGATATCGTAGATGGATATCTTTATGTCGAGCAAAGCAAAACAGGCGTAAAAATTGCCATCCCAACAGCATTGCATGTTGATGCTCTCGGGATATCAATGAAGGAAACACTTGATAAATGCAAAAAGATTCTTGGCGGAGAAACCATAATTGCATCTACTCGTCGTGAACCGCTTTCATCCGGCACAGTATCAAGGTATTTTATGCGCGCACGAAAAGCATCAGGTCTTTCCTTCGAAGGGGATCCGCCTACCTTTCACGAGTTGCGCAGTTTGTCTGCAAGACTCTATGAGAAGCAGATAAGCGATAAGTTTGCTCAACATCTTCTCGGGCATAAGTCGGACACCATGGCATCACAGTATCGTGATGACAGAGGCAGGGAGTGGGACAAAATTGAAATCAAATAATGATTTTATTTTGACTGATAGTGACCTGTTAGTTGCAACAAATTGATAAGCAATGCTTTTTTATAATGCCAACTTAGTATAAAAAAGCAGGCTTCAACGGATTCATTTTTCTATTTCATAGCCCGGAGCAACCTGTGAACACATTTTCAGTTTCCCGTCTGGCGCTGGCATTGGCTTTTGGCGTGACGCTGACCGCCTGTAGCTCAACACCACCCGATCAACGTCCTTCTGATCAAACCGCGCCTGGTACCTCTTCTCGCCCGATTCTGTCGGCAAAAGAAGCGCAGAATTTCGATGCTCAACACTATTTTGCATCCCTGACACCAGGTGCTGCAGCGTGGAATCCTTCCCCGATTACCCTGCCTGCGCAACCTGACTTTGTTGTCGGCCCGGCGGGTACTCAAGGTGTAACGCATACCACGATTCAGGCGGCGGTAGATGCGGCAATTATCAAGCGCACTAACAAGCGCCAGTATATTGCCGTGATGCCTGGTGAGTATCAGGGAACGGTGTATGTCCCTGCTGCTCCGGGTGGAATTACTCTGTACGGTACAGGTGAAAAACCGATTGATGTGAAGATTGGGCTTTCCCTTGATGGGGGCATGAGCCCTGCCGACTGGCGTCACGACGTCAACCCGCGCGGCAAATATATGCCAGGTAAACCAGCGTGGTATATGTACGATAGCTGCCAGAGCAAACGCAGCGACAGTATCGGTGTTCTCTGCTCTGCGGTCTTCTGGTCACAAAACAATGGCCTGCAACTGCAAAATCTGACCATCGAAAACACGCTGGGCGATAGCGTAGATGCAGGTAACCATCCGGCGGTGGCACTGCGTACTGATGGTGACCAGGTACAGATTAACAACGTTAACATTCTCGGTCGTCAGAACACCTTCTTTGTCACCAACAGCGGTGTGCAGAACCGTCTGGAAACCAACCGTCAGCCGCGTACGCTGGTGACCAACAGCTACATTGAAGGGGATGTGGATATCGTTTCTGGTCGCGGCGCAGTGGTGTTCGATAACACCGAATTCCGCGTGGTGAACTCACGTACTCAGCAAGAAGCGTATGTGTTTGCACCGGCTACGCTGTCCAACATTTACTACGGTTTCCTCGCCGTAAACAGCCGTTTCAATGCTTTCGGTGATGGTGTGGCGCAACTGGGCCGCTCGCTGGATGTTGATGCCAATACCAACGGTCAGGTGGTGATCCGTGATAGCGCCATCAACGAAGGTTTTAACACGGCTAAACCGTGGGCCGATGCGGTGATCTCTAATCGTCCGTTTGCGGGTAATACCGGCAGCGTAGATGATAACGACGAAATACAGCGCAATCTGAATGACACTAACTACAACCGCATGTGGGAATACAATAACCGCGGCGTGGGTAGTAAAGTGGTTGCAGAGGCGAAGAAGTAAGAGCTATTAACTATTTGCCGGATGCGGCGTAAACGCCTTATCCGGCCTACAGATTCGATGCGATTCGTAGGTCGGATAAGATGCGCAAGCATCGCATCCGACAATAAGTGCCGAATGCGACCTACATTCACATGGCGCTTTTTACATCTGACGGTTTTTATTGAAGTTAATCAAACTACCCGCCTTGATAATCTCGCGCTCTTCAGCAGTCAGACTTTCCATATAGAGCGTAATTTCCGTTACCGGCGCATCTTCATGGATCACATAACCTTTAAACGTCGTACCCGGATTATCCAGCGCCGCTTTAATGCCAGGGATGTAAATGTAATCCCCCACTTCAAAGGTTGGCACTTCCGCCATCTGCAGCGGTAACATCCCCCAGTTGATGACGTTAGAACGGTAGCGTTTAGTCGCGTACTCTTCGGCAATATTCGCCAGACCGCCAATCACACGCTGGCAGCTCGCCGCCTGTTCACGCGCAGAACCATCGCCTGGTTTCACCGCATATACCATGCTGCCAATTTCAGTTTGCAGCGGATCAATATGCTCCTGACCAGCAATCTGCTTAATGCGCGCAAACACCTCTGTCAGCTCGCTGACATTCCCCGCCAGACGCTGATTTTCCAGCTCAGCAGTCGCTTTACTTCTGCCAACATAACCGGGATCGCGGCGTGACAGGGTAAACTCCGCCAGACCAATCGGATTTGAACGATAAGAAGAGGTTTCACCGGAAGGAATCAGTTCGTCGGTGGTGGTCACTTCGTCGAGGATCTTCGAGCACACTTTCAGGACGATATTGTCAGTCAGCGCACCCAATTCCGGCCAGTCTTTAATGTTCGGTCCGTAAATCAGCGGTTGCTGAGTTGCCCCTTTCACAAAGCCCTGATAAACACGGTTTTTATACGGCGTTACATCGAAGGCGTACTCCGGCACGTTGTCCCAGCAATCAAGTTCGCTGGCAGAGGTTAAATAGCCACCGTTTGCCGCAGTCGCAGCGATAGAACGAGCGTCCATCAACGCCACCGCTGACATCTGCCCATTAGCTGGCTTAGAGCCTTCGCGGTTCGGGAAGTTACGCGTGGTGTGGCGAATACTTAATCCGTTGTTGATTGGCGTATCGCCCGCGCCAAAGCATGGGCCGCAGAACGCGGTTCTGATGATTGCGCCTGCGCCAATCAAATCTGCTACCACACCTTTTTTGGCGAGATCCATAAACACCGGCTGTGATGACGGGTAAACTGCCAGCGAGAAGGTGTCATTGCCACAGGATTGACCGCGCAGTGCATTCGCCGCCGCGATGACGTTTTCGTAGTTACCGCCAGAACAGCCCGCGATAATCCCCTGCTGCACTTTCAGGCGACCATTTTCCACTTTATCCAGCAGCGAGAGTTTGGCTTTACCGTGCGCCACGCGTTCGGACTCAATTTCAATCTCACGCAGAATGTCGGTCAGGTTCTGGTTCAGTGTGTCGATTTCATACACGTTGCTCGGGTGGAACGGCAGCGCAATCATTGGTTTGATGGCGCTTAAATCAACGCTGATGCAGCCATCGTAGTACGCCATCGGTTGAGGGTTAAGCTGGCAGTAATCCTGGCCGCGACCGTGCAGCGCCAGCCAGTTATGCACTTCTTCATCAGTTTGCCAGACGGAGCTTAAACAGGTGGTTTCCGTGGTCATCACGTCAACGCTGTTACGGAAATCGGTAGAGAGCGCGCTAACGCCCGGTCCAACGAACTCCATGACTTTGTTTTTGACGTAACCGTTTTTGAACACCGCGCCAATGATAGCCAGCGCCACATCCTGCGGCCCCACATACGGCGCTGGTTTTCCGGTCAGATGCACCGCAACAACTCCCGGATAGTCGATATCCCAGGTGTCATTAAGCAGCTGTTTTACCAACTCACCACCACCCTCACCGACTGCCATTGTCCCTAATGCACCGTAACGGGTGTGGCTGTCTGACCCGAGGATCATTTTGCCGCCGCCTGCCATCATCTCACGCATATATTGATGGATGACCGCAATATGCGGAGGCACAAAAATACCGCCATAACGCTGAGCTGCCGATAAACCAAAAACATGGTCATCACCGTTAATGGTGCCGCCGACGGCGCAGAGTGAGTTATGGCAGTTGGTCAGCACATACGGCAGCGGGAAACGTTCCATACCGGACGCTTTAGCGGTCTGTACAATACCAACAAAGGTAATATCGTGAGAGGCTAATGAATCAAACTTAATTTTAAGTTTATCCATATTTCCGGACGTATTATGCGAAGAGAGAATAGACCAGGCAATAGTGCCTTTTTTGGCTTCTTCTTTTTTAATTTCGCCGGTGAAATGTTCTTCAGCAATTATTTCGTTATTACTGGCGAGAAACACGCCTTTTTCAGATAACTTGATCATCAAATGCTCCAGATATCTGCGCACCGTGAAGTGCGCAGAAAGATAATAAATGGATATACTCTAAATAATTTGAGTTGCAGGAAGGCGACAAGCGAGTGAATCCCCAGGAGCTTACATAAGTAAGTGACTGGGGTGAGCGAACGCAGACGCAGCACATGCAACTTGAAGTATGACGAGAATATTTACAGCATGTTCCAGCCGATCAGCATATTCCACCACCACACGCCGAGGGTGATATGCACCAGGAAGGTTAATATCGTCAGTACCGCACCGACCAACCACCAGGATTTAATATCGTTATAACCCACGCCAAAGATGACCGGACCTGCCGCGCCGCCATAGTGAGTAACCATGCCGCCATAGGAGTTGGAGAACAACAGTGCCAGCGCGGTTAACATTAACGGTGCGCCGGAGACGTTCGCCAGCATGGCAAATACCGGTAACATAGCAACGATATAGGCACTACCGGAAGCGAAGAAATAACGCACGATAATGCTGAGGAAAATAATAACGAAGAAAGCAACGTTACCGTGACCATCAAATGCCAGGTTATTTTTAAAGACTTCAGCTAACCATTCGAAGAATTTAACTTTCGATAATAAGGAGCTTAATCCGATAATACCGCCGTACCAGATTAAGGTATTCCAGCCGCCTTTATTTTTAACCACGTCTTCCCAGGTAACGATACCCAGCAGCAGCATGGTCGCCATAACAACGATTGCCACAGTGGATTCATCAACCCCCAGAGACTTACTGAAAATCCAGCCCAGTAGCGCCAGCACAAAGACACCGAGCAGCATTTTTTCGCGGATTTTCATCGGTCCCAGTTCGGCAAGGCCCGCTTTAGCGATGGTTTTGTTATCCACCTTTTTAATTTCTGGTGGATACATGGTGTAAATTACCAGCGGGGTGACCAGCAGCATAATGATGCCCGGCAATCCGGCGGCCAGCGCCCATCCACCCCAGCTAATTTGCAGGTGCAGAATGTCGTTGATCATTTTCAGCGCCAGAATGTTCCCCGCCATTGCGGTAAAGAACATATAGCTGGTGGTTTTGGTGACCATGTAAATGGACATCATCAGGTAATGTCCGACACGACGCGGACTTTTTTCCGGTTCGGACCCCAAAGCCACCGCCACGCTGTTGATGATCGGTAACACAATGCCGCCCGCACGCGCGGTGTTAGACGGTGTTGCCGGAGCCAGTACCAGATCGAGGAATACCGTAACGTAACCCAGACCCAGCGTGGTGTTACCGATTTTACCAATCAGCAGATAGGCAATACGTTTACCTAAACCGGTGGTCACAAATGCGGCGCTTAAGGTAAACGCCGAGAACACCAGCCAGGTAGTACCTGAAGAGTAACCGCTTAATACGGCGGTGGTCTTAAACGCACCGTCGGATAAGTTACCGACCACCACCATTGAGGCAGCAACGGCAATTAACAGTACGACAGGTTCCGGGAAAGGCTTGATAACCAGACCCACAATGGCCGCCAGGTAAATACCAAAAAGCACCCACGCCAGTTCGCTTAATCCTGCCGGAGCTGGCATAAAACCAATAATACATGGGATCGCTAATATCAGAATTAGCTTCCATAACGATTTCTTATTCATTTAAAATCCTGTTCTTTCTGTATGACTCATACAGAAGTCCTTTATTGATTGTCCTTATCCTGACAACGAATTTTTTCAGGGAAGATAAACTTCACCGGAAAATATTTTTCTGGTCGTCCGAATAACAGATGCGCGTAACGTCGTGGCATCCTGACCTTCATTACTTAAATGAACGTCGAGCGCACCACTGGGGTGTTCAATATTGATATTGCCGTATCCTACAGAAGGGACGATTTGTCGGGTGACGGTGCCTTCCAATGCACAACTACTGGAAATAGCAATAGCACCGGTTATCGCCAGCGCGCGATGGCAAGAATGCGGCATAAAATAACGTACATTAATTGCCCCGCCTTTCTGCGCTGGAGAAATAAGCACAGGTTTAGGGATAACCATATTACTGACATCACCTAAGCCCATTGCTTTACCCGCTTGTAGACGGATAGATTCAATGCGTGCTAATAATGCTTTGTCGGCATCCAGTTCCGCCGGTAATTCATAACCTGTTTTTCCCAGATATTCAGCCGGAATAATGACGACTGGCATCGCCATATCGATACAGGTCACCGGGACATCGTCAAAATAATCAATCTGATTATCAGTCGGGAAGACTTTTCCGGTTTTGGTTCCGGCGGCATTCAGGAAAGTGAGCGCAACCGGTGCGGCAGTACCCGGTACGCCGTCAATTCTGGCGCTACCCTCGTACTCGACAACACCATTTGGCGTTTGCACATCAGCTTCGATGAACGTACCAGTATTGACGTTGCGGATACGTACGCGGGTAACTGGTGAAGTCGCTGCAATCAAACCATTTTCAATGGCGAATGCCCCAACACCAGACAGCATATTGCCACAATTAGGCGTGGTATCGACACGTTGCTCATGGACAATAACTTGAGCAAACAGATAATCGACATCAGCACGCGGATCGCTGGAACGGCTAATAATGGCGACTTTACTGGTCAGCGGATTACCGCCGCCAATACCGTCAATTTCCAGATCGTTACCGGAACCCATAATTGCCATCAATATTTTATCGCGCTGCGTTTGATCTTCGGGTAAATGTTCCGCTAACAAGAACGCGCCCCTCGAGGTTCCACCTCGCATCATCACGCAGGGTATTTTTTTCATAATAATGCCCTCAATTTAAAAACATAACTTATTGCGATATGGTTACATTAAGGGCAAAGCATCTCTAATGACTTTAGCTCAACGATTAATAACATTTTTTCATTAATTTAAGTTGGCTAAATGCAGTTAAAATTTTTAACGGCCAGCCACCCAAAATCGTCGCTTCCATTTTCCGGAGTAATAATGAAGCATGAATTATCAAGTATGAAGGCATTTGTCATACTGGCAGAGTCCAGTTCATTTAACAATGCCGCTAAATTACTCAATATTACGCAACCTGCATTAACGCGAAGAATAAAAAAGATGGAGGAAGATTTACATATTCAACTATTTGAGCGTACAACTCGCAAGGTTACGTTAACAAAAGCAGGGAAAAGGTTGCTCCCGGAGGCGCGGGAATTAATAAAGAAATTCGATGAAACGCTTTTTAATATTCGTGATATGAATGCTTATCATCGTGGTATGGTGACGTTAGCGTGTATTCCGACCGCAGTATTTTATTTTTTACCGCTGGCAATCGGTAAATTTAATGAGCTGTATCCCAATATTAAAGTGCGGATTCTGGAACAAGGCACGAATAATTGCATGGAATCGGTGCTGTGTAACGAATCAGACTTTGGCATAAACATGAACAACGTCACAAATTCATCCATTGATTTTACCCCACTGGTCAACGAGCCATTCGTGCTGGCCTGTCGGCGTGACCATCCATTGGCCAAAAAGCAGCTTGTAGAATGGCAGGAGTTAGTGGGTTACAAAATGATTGGCGTACGTTCCTCCAGCGGCAACCGATTGTTGATAGAACAACAGCTAGCCGACAAGCCCTGGAAGCTGGACTGGTTTTACGAAGTGCGTCATCTTTCGACGTCATTAGGACTAGTGGAGGCAGGACTGGGGATTTCGGCGCTTCCTGGTCTGGCAATGCCCCATGCGCCCTATTCTTCGATTATTGGTATCCCACTGGTGGAACCCGTTATACGTCGGACATTGGGGATTATTCGCCGCAAAGATGCCGTGCTTTCTCCGGCAGCTGAACGCTTTTTTGCCTTGCTGATTAATTTGTGGACTGACGATAAAGACAATTTGTGGACCAATATCGTCGAACGCCAGAGACATGCGTTACAGGAGATAAGTTAATACACCGGCGCAGGAGAGACTGCGCCGGTTAAATCAGCGGTTAGTGTGCGTTAACCACCACCCACATTGGTCCCTGCCCGACCGCATAACGGCCTTTTTCATGCAGTAGTCCCTGCTCGCCAACAATTTCGTATACCGAGATGTGGTGAGATTTTTGCCCGGCGGCAATCAGATACTTGCCGCTGTGATCAACATTGAAGCCGCGCGGCTGGGTTTCCGTTGGCTGGAAGCCTTCTTTACTCAACACGCTGCCATCTTCCGAAACGCTGAAAACGGTAATCAGGCTGGCGGTACGGTCGCAGGCGTATAAATGGCGACCATCCGGGGTGATATGAATATCAGCCGCCCAACGGGTGTCGGAGAAGTTTTCCGGCATCATATCCAGCGTCTGGACACATTCGATATTACCGTGCGGATCTTTCAGTTCCCAGACATCCACTGAGCTGTTTAACTCATTGACGCAATACGCATATTGTTCGTTTGGATGGAATACCATATGACGCGGGCCGGCCCCTTCAACGGTGGTCACTTCCGCAGGGTCCTGCGCCACGAGATGACCATCATCGCTGACCGTAAACAGGCAAATGCGATCCTGCTTTAATGCCGGAACCCACAGCGTACGGTTGTCCGGTGAGATATTGGCGGAATGGCAACCGTCCAGCCCCTCGACCACATCGACGACGCCCACTGGCAGGCCATCTTCCAGACGCGTTACGCTCACGTTACCCGCATTGTAAGAACCTACAAAGACAAACTGCCCCTGGTGATCGGTGGAAATATGCGTCGGACTACCCGGCAGCGCAGACTCTGCGGCAAAGGTCAGTGCGCCATCGTCCGGGGCAATACGATACGCCAGGACGCGAAACTCAGGGCGAACACCAACATAGAGATAACGTTTGTCCGGGCTGACCACCATCGGCTGCACCTGCCCCGGCACATCGACAACCTGTGTCAGCGTCAGTGCGCCTTCATGATTCAGGTTCCAGACGTGAATTTGCTGGCTCTCAGGGCTGGCGATATAAACTGTTTGCTTCATGAATGCTCCTTTGCATTTAGCAACTGACTGTAACAGCTAAAATTAGTCGCTTTTGGCGGTGAATGCTGAATTAAAACGCAGAATTTTGTCCGATAGTGGTATCGGTGTACCATTCGCGCAGACGAAAATTCTTAACCTTAATCTGGAATACGCCATGACCACACGCGTGATTGCTCTCGACTTAGACGGCACCTTATTGACCCCGAAAAAGACCCTGCTTCCTTCATCGATAGAAGCCCTGGCCCGCGCTCGCGAAGCAGGCTATCAATTAATCATCGTCACAGGTCGCCATCACGTCGCTATTCATCCTTTTTATCAGGCGCTGGCGCTGGATACACCTGCTATTTGCTGTAATGGCACCTATTTGTATGATTATCATGCAAAAACCGTGCTGGAAGCGGACCCAATGCCCGTTAATAAAGCCCTGCAACTCATTGAGATGCTGAATGAACACCACATTCACGGTCTGATGTATGTCGATGATGCAATGGTCTATGAGCACCCGACCGGGCATGTCATTCGCACGTCTAACTGGGCGCAAACCCTGCCGCCGGAACAGCGTCCGACTTTCACACAAGTCGCTTCTCTGGCTGAAACGGCGCAACAAGTTAACGCCGTATGGAAGTTCGCCCTGACGCACGATGACCTGCCGCAATTGCAGCATTTTGGTAAGCATGTCGAACATGAACTGGGACTGGAGTGTGAATGGTCCTGGCACGATCAGGTTGATATTGCACGCGGCGGCAACAGCAAAGGTAAACGTTTGACGAAATGGGTTGAGGCGCAAGGTTGGTCGATGGAAAACGTCGTGGCATTCGGCGATAACTTTAATGATATCAGTATGCTGGAAGCCGCTGGTACAGGCGTGGCGATGGGCAACGCCGATGACGCGGTAAAAGCGCGCGCCAACATTGTGATTGGTGATAACACCACCGACAGCATTGCCCAGTTCATTTATAGCCACCTGATTTAATCAGGCGGTTATCGACACACTTTTAATTTGCGCGTACAGCCACAGGCCAGGTTTGATCGCCAGTTCATCCCTGGCCCACGGGCTGATACGCGCCCACAGCGTTTTACCGCCGACTTCCAGCTCCACTTCCACCTGGCCGTTGTCGTCATAACTATTAACAACTTTTGCCCGCAATACGTTACGAATGCTGGTTTGCTGCGGCGGTTGTAAAACCAGAGAAACATCGGAAGCCTGAATGCGGATACGTAGCGCAGCTTGCAGCGGTTCGTCCAGCTTATTGACCCACAAATGCTGATCGCCCAGCGCCAGCGCAGTCATCGCGTAATGCGGATGATGCTCAAGTACCGTCACTTTCAGAATGCTACTTTGTTGCTCTTTCGGCAGCCACGGATTCATCACGCTACTACCCCAGACTTCTTCCAGCGCGCCAAAGGCTTTCACCTGACCGTTTTCCAGTACCATCACTCTGTCTGCCAGATGGAGGATCTCATCCAGCGAATGGCTGACATACAACATCGGAATGTTGATTTCCCGCGTCAGACGTTGCAGATAAGGCAACAGTTCGCGTTTACGCGGAATATCCAGTGACGCCAGCGGTTCATCCAGCAACAGCAATTCCGGAGCCGTCAGCAAAGCCCGACCAATCGCCACGCGCTGTTTTTCGCCTCCGGACAGGCTGCCCGGTAAACGGTCAAGCAACGGTTCAATGCCTAAAAGCGCCACCAGCTTATCGAACTGATCGACCATGCTTTTCGCCATGCCGTAGCGCAAATTGCCACGCACTTTGTAATGCGGGAACAGCCGTGCATCCTGAAAAACATAGCCAACGCGACGTTTTTCTGGCGTCAGGCAGATACCTTTTTCGGCATCATTTAGTACCCGACCATTGAGGACAATCCTCCCTTTTTGCGGGCGCGTCAGTCCACTGATGGCGTTAATCAGCGAAGTTTTTCCGGCACCGGAGACGCCAAAGATAGCAGTGATGCCATTGGCGGGCAGCGTTTCATTAATAGTCAGGCAATGGTTGCCCAAGGTCTGGGAAAAATTCAGTTCCAGCATGATTAGCGCCCCGCCCGTTCACGGCTGATTCTGGCCAGCCATTCTGAAATCAACAGGGAGATCATCGCCAGCGCAATAGAAATAATGCACAGTCTCGCTGCGCCACTTTCCCCGCCGGGGGTCTGAATCAGGGTATACATGGCAGAAGGAATGGTTCGCGTTTCACCAGGAATGTTCGACACAAAGGTGATGGTTGCGCCAAATTCACCGAGAGAACGAGCAAAAGCCAGTACCGTACCAACAATAATTCCCGGTAAGGTCAGCGGTAACGTGATAGTAAAGAAAACGCGCCAGCGCCCGGCCCCCAGTGTTCTTGCGGCCTGTTCCAGTTTGACATCAACCCCTTCCAGCGCCAGACGAATTGCCCGCACCATTAGCGGAAACGACATGACGGCGGCAGCGAGAACCGCGCCGCGCCAGCTAAAGGCGAAGGTAATACCAAACCAGTCATACAGACGTTCACCGATAAATCCGCGCCGTCCCATCGAAACTAATAATAAGTAACCGACGACCACGGGCGGTAACACCAGCGGTAGATGCAGTACGCTGTCGAGCAAAGCTTTGCCCGGAAACGTGCAACGCACCAGTAACCAGGCAAAAAAGATCCCAAACGGCAGGCTAAACAGCACAGCCAGGGAAGAAACTTTCAGGCTTAATAAAACTGCCTGCCATTCTGGATCGGTCAGTATCATTACTTGGTTGTAAATCCGTAACGTTTAAAGATTTCCGCAGCCTGCGGTCCCTTCAGATAATCATAAAATGCTTTCACTGTCGCATTGTTATGCCCTTCCACAACAGCAACCGGATATTCCACTTTTTTATGTGAATCTTCCGGGAAGGTGGCAACCACTTTTACCCCTTTGCTGGCAACTGCGTCAGAACCGTAAACAATGCCCAACGGCGCTTCATTGCGTTCGACCAACGCCAGCGCGCCACGAACATCTTCCGCCGGAGCCAGTTTCGGGGAGAGCGTATCCCATGCGCCCAGTTTTTGCAGTGCTTCTTTTGCATAAATGCCAGCAGGGACATGTTCCGGATCGCCAACCGCGAGGCGACCGCCATTCAGCAGCGAAGTCCAGTTAGTTTTGCTGTCGATGATGAAATCTTTCTGCTCGCTGGCTTTCGGTGCTACAACGACCAGGCTATTGCCGAGCAGTGTCTGACGCGTAGCTGTATCGATCGCTTTTTTATCAACTGCATAATCCATCCATTTCTGATCGGCAGAAATAAACAGATCCGCAGGCGCACCCGCTTCAATCTGACGGGCGAGAGTAGATGACGAAGCGAAAGAAGAAACCACATCCACGCCTTTCTCTTTTTTATACTGCGTAGCAATGTCCTGCATTGCGTTAGTCAGTGATGCGGCGGCGAACACCGTGATTTTCCCTTCATCTGCCAGTGCATTGCCAGCAACAGCGAAAGAGAGTGCCGCCCCGGCAAACAAGTTCAACCATTTACGAGCCATTGGTAACCCCTTAATGTAACGTTATGTAGGCGACAATATAACGACTAACTCGGAATTTTCCCAGCAGTTATTACTAACCTTTGTGAGGTAGATAAGAAAAAATATCGGCAGGAAAAGCAGGAAGTTGAGAAAAAGAAAATGCCCGACTAAGCGGGCATTCAGGGAATCAATGATTTTGTCCGGGCTGGTCTTTTTTACCAACACCAGAAAAGATGTTGAATACTTCACCAAGACCGTAAATCAGACCCAGGATGATGGCCATCACGACAGGTACCATGATTACGGCGAATACCAGACTTTTTAATAATTCTAACATGGTCAACTCCAGATATAGTCATGAGACTATTCTAACCGCTAAGCACAGAAAAGCACTCCCCTTTTGTGCGGTCAGCTTTGCGTGGCGTTCGTTTTCCGTCACAATAAGACTTTTGCCAGGACATTGTTATGCAGGCCGAAATCCTTCTCACCCTTAAGCTCCAACAAAAATTATTCGCCGACCCGCGCCGCATTTCGCTACTAAAACACATTGCGCTTTCCGGTTCCATTAGCCAGGGAGCGAAAGATGCCGGTATCAGCTATAAAAGCGCCTGGGATGCCATTAACGAGATGAATCAGTTAAGTGAGCATATTCTGGTCGAGCGCGCAACAGGCGGTAAAGGTGGCGGCGGCGCAGTACTGACCCGCTATGGTCAGCGACTGATTCAGCTCTATGACTTACTGGCGCAAATCCAGCAAAAAGCCTTTGATGTGTTAAGTGACGATGACGCCCTGCCGCTGAACAGCCTGCTGGCCGCGATCTCACGTTTTTCACTGCAAACCAGCGCCCGTAACCAGTGGTTCGGCACCATCACCGCCCGCGATCATGATGACGTTCAACAGCATGTTGATGTCTTACTGGCTGACGGAAAAACACGCCTGAAAGTCGCAATTACCGCACAAAGCGGCGCACGTCTGGGGCTGGATGAAGGCAAAGAAGTGTTGATATTGCTAAAAGCGCCGTGGGTAGGCATTACTCAGGACGAAGCGGTCGCACAAAACGCCGACAACCAATTACCGGGTATTATTAGTCATATTGAGCGCGGCGCAGAGCAGTGCGAAGTATTAATGGCGCTACCCGACGGGCAAACACTGTGCGCCACAGTGCCGGTTAATGAAGCGACTTCTCTTCAGCAAGGACAGAATGTCACGGCCTACTTTAATGCCGACAGCGTGATTATCGCCACGCTATGCTAAGCGTGTTGACAATTTGTTATGAAACACGTATCCCTGTCAGTAATCGCTGCACAAAATGGGATATAAAATGTCATCGTTGCAAATTTTGCAAGGCACGTTTCGTCTTAGCGACACAAAAACGCTGCAATTGCCTCAGCTAACGTTAAACGCGGGTGATAGTTGGGCGTTTGTCGGTTCGAATGGAAGTGGAAAGTCGGCGCTGGCCCGTGCGCTGGCGGGGGAACTTCCGCTTTTGAAAGGTGAACGGCAAAGCCAGTTTTCCCACATCACTCGTCTCTCCTTCGAGCAATTGCAAAAGCTCGTCAGCGACGAATGGCAGCGGAATAACACCGATATGCTCGGCCCTGGCGAAGATGACACCGGACGCACTACGGCTGAGATCATTCAGGATGAAGTTAAGGATGCACCGCGTTGCATGCAACTGGCGCAGCAGTTCGGTATTACCGCCCTCCTCGACCGACGCTTTAAATACCTTTCCACTGGCGAGACGCGAAAAACCCTGCTGTGTCAGGCGCTGATGTCGGAGCCTGACTTGTTGATTCTTGATGAGCCGTTCGATGGCCTGGATGTTGCCTCACGTCAGCAGCTGGCTGAGCGACTCGCCTCGTTACATCAGTCCGGTATTACTCTGGTACTGGTGCTCAATCGCTTCGATGAGATCCCGGAATTTGTCCAGTTTGCTGGCGTGCTGGCGGATTGTACGTTAGCGGAAACGGGCGCTAAAGAGGAACTGCTCCAGCAAGCACTCGTCGCGCAACTGGCGCATAGCGAACAGCTTGAAGGTGTGCAACTGCCGGAGCCGGATGAACCTTCAGCACGTCACGCCTTACCCACCAACGAACCGCGCATTGTGCTGAATAATGGCGTGGTTTCTTATAACGATCGCCCCATTCTTAATAACCTTAGCTGGCAGGTGAATCCTGGCGAGCACTGGCAAATTGTCGGGCCAAATGGTGCGGGAAAATCGACGTTATTAAGCCTGATTACTGGCGATCATCCGCAAGGTTACAGCAACGATTTGACGCTTTTCGGCCGACGTCGCGGCAGCGGCGAAACCATCTGGGATATCAAAAAGCATATCGGTTACGTCAGCAGTAGTTTGCATCTGGATTACCGGGTCAGCACTACCGTGCGTAATGTGATTCTTTCTGGCTATTTTGATTCGATTGGCATTTATCAGGCCGTTTCGGATCGCCAGCAAAAACTGGTGCAGCAGTGGCTGGATATTCTCGGCATTGATAAACGTACGGCTGACGCTCCGTTCCATAGTCTTTCCTGGGGACAGCAGCGTCTGGCGCTGATCGTCCGCGCACTGGTGAAACATCCGACGTTGCTTATTCTCGATGAACCACTACAGGGGCTTGATCCGCTCAATCGCCAGCTTATCCGCCGTTTTGTTGATGTGCTGATTAGCGAAGGTGAAACGCAATTGTTGTTTGTTTCGCACCACGCTGAAGATGCGCCTGCCTGTATTACCCATCGCCTTGAGTTCGTGCCGGACGGTGGACTCTATCGCTATGTGCTGACAAAAATATATTGAGTCGGTAGTGCTGACCTTGCCGGAGGCGGCCTAAGCGCCCTCTCCGGCCAACGGTTCGACGCATGCAGGCATGAAACCGCTTCTTTTTTCAGATAAAAAGCGCAATCATTCATAAACCCTCTGTTTTATAATCACTTAATCGCGCATAAAAAACGGCTAAATTCTTGTGTAAACGATTCCACTAATTTATTCCATGTCACACTTTTCGCATCTTTGTTATGCTATGGTTATTTCATACCATAAGCCTAATGGAGCGAATTATGAGAGTTCTGGTTACCGGTGGTAGCGGTTACATTGGAAGTCATACCTGTGTGCAATTACTGCAAAACGGTCATGATGTCATCATTCTTGATAACCTCTGTAACAGTAAGCGCAGCGTACTGCCTGTTATCGAGCGTTTAGGCGGCAAACATCCAACGTTTGTTGAAGGCGATATTCGTAACGAAGCGTTGATGACCGAGATACTGCACGATCACGCTATCGACACCGTGATCCACTTCGCCGGGCTGAAAGCCGTCGGCGAATCGGTACAAAAACCGCTGGAATATTACGACAACAATGTCAACGGCACTCTGCGCCTGATTAGCGCCATGCGCGCCGCTAACGTCAAAAACTTTATTTTTAGCTCCTCCGCCACCGTTTATGGCGATCAGCCCAAAATTCCATACGTTGAAAGCTTCCCGACCGGCACACCACAAAGCCCTTACGGCAAAAGCAAGCTGATGGTGGAACAGATCCTCACCGATCTGCAAAAAGCCCAGCCGGACTGGAGCATTGCCCTGCTGCGCTACTTCAACCCGGTTGGCGCGCATCCGTCGGGCGATATGGGCGAAGATCCGCAAGGCATTCCGAATAACCTGATGCCATACATCGCCCAGGTTGCTGTAGGCCGTCGCGACTCGCTGGCGATTTTTGGTAACGATTATCCGACCGAAGATGGTACTGGCGTACGCGATTACATCCACGTAATGGATCTGGCGGACGGTCACGTCGTGGCGATGGAAAAACTGGCGAACAAGCCAGGCGTACACATCTACAACCTCGGCGCTGGCGTAGGCAACAGCGTGCTGGACGTGGTTAATGCCTTCAGCAAAGCCTGCGGCAAACCGGTTAATTATCATTTTGCACCGCGTCGCGAGGGCGACCTTCCGGCCTACTGGGCGGACGCCAGCAAAGCCGACCGTGAACTGAACTGGCGCGTAACGCGCACACTCGATGAAATGGCGCAGGACACCTGGCACTGGCAGTCACGCCATCCACAGGGATATCCCGATTAAGGAACGACCATGACGCAATTTAATCCCGTTGATCATCCACATCGCCGCTACAACCCGCTCACCGGGCAATGGATTCTGGTTTCACCGCACCGCGCTAAGCGCCCCTGGCAGGGGGCGCAGGAAACGCCAGCCAAACAGGTGTTACCTGCGCACGATCCAGATTGCTTCCTCTGCGCAGGTAATGTGCGGGTGACAGGCGATAAAAACCCCGATTACACCAGGACTTACGTTTTCACTAATGACTTTGCGGCCTTGATGTCTGACACGCCAGATGCGCCAGAAAGCAACGATCCTTTGATGCGTTGCCAGAGCGCGCGCGGTACCAGCCGGGTGATCTGCTTTTCACCGGATCACAGTAAAACGTTGCCAGAACTGAGCGTTGCGGCATTGACGGAAATCGTCAAAACCTGGCAGGAGCAAACCGCAGAGCTGGGAAAAACGTACCCGTGGGTGCAGGTCTTTGAAAACAAAGGTGCGGCGATGGGCTGCTCTAACCCGCATCCGCACGGACAGATTTGGGCAAATAGCTTCCTGCCTAACGAAGCTGAGCGCGAAGACCGCCTGCAAAAAGAATATTTTGCCGAACAGAAATCACCAATGCTGGTGGATTATGTTCAGCGCGAGCTGGCAGACGGTAGCCGTACCGTTGTCGAAACCGAACACTGGTTAGCCGTTGTGCCTTACTGGGCTGCCTGGCCGTTCGAAACGCTACTGCTGCCCAAAGCCCACGTTTTGCGGATCACCGATTTGACCGACGCCCAGCGCAGCGATTTGGCGCTGGCGTTGAAAAAGCTGACCAGTCGTTATGACAACCTCTTCCAGTGTTCCTTCCCCTACTCTATGGGCTGGCACGGCGCACCATTTAATGGCGAAGAGAATCAACACTGGCAGCTGCACGCGCACTTTTATCCGCCTCTGTTGCGCTCCGCCACCGTACGTAAATTTATGGTTGGTTATGAAATGCTGGCAGAGACCCAGCGAGACCTGACCGCAGAACAGGCAGCAGAGCGTTTGCGCGCAGTCAGCGATATCCATTTTCGCGAATTCGGAGTGTAAGAAATGAGTCTGAAAGAAAAAACACAATCTCTGTTTGCCAACGCATTTGGCTACCCTGCCACTCACACCATTCAGGCGCCTGGCCGCGTGAATTTGATTGGTGAACACACCGACTACAACGACGGTTTCGTTCTGCCCTGCGCGATTGATTATCAAACCGTGATCAGTTGTGCACCACGCGATGACCGTAAAGTTCGCGTGATGGCAGCCGATTATGAAAATCAGCTCGACGAGTTTTCCCTCGATGCGCCCATTGTCGCACATGAAAACTATCAATGGGCTAACTACGTTCGTGGCGTGGTGAAACATCTGCAACTGCGTAACAACAGCTTCGGCGGCGTGGACATGGTGATCAGCGGCAATGTGCCGCAGGGTGCCGGGTTAAGTTCTTCCGCTTCACTGGAAGTCGCGGTCGGAACCGTATTGCAGCAGCTTTATCATCTGCCGCTGGACGGCGCACAAATCGCGCTTAACGGTCAGGAAGCAGAAAACCAGTTTGTTGGCTGTAACTGCGGGATCATGGATCAGCTAATTTCCGCACTCGGCAAGAAAGATCATGCCTTGCTGATTGACTGCCGCTCACTGGGGACTAAAGCAGTTTCCATGCCGAAAGGTGTGGCTGTCGTCATCATCAACAGTAACTTCAAACGTACCCTGGTTGGCAGCGAATACAACACCCGTCGTGAACAGTGCGAAACCGGTGCGCGTTTCTTCCAGCAGCCAGCTCTGCGCGATGTCACCATTGAAGAGTTCAACGCTGTTGCACATGAGCTGGACCCAATCGTGGCGAAACGCGTGCGTCATATCCTGACTGAAAACGCCCGCACCGTTGAAGCTGCCAGCGCGCTGGAGCAAGGCGACCTGAAACGTATGGGCGAGTTGATGGCGGAATCTCATGCCTCTATGCGCGATGATTTCGAAATCACCGTGCCGCAAATTGACACTCTGGTAGAAATCGTCAAAGCTGTGATTGGCGACAAAGGTGGCGTACGCATGACCGGCGGCGGATTTGGCGGCTGTATCGTCGCGCTGATCCCGGAAGAGCTGGTGCCTGCCGTACAGCAAGCTGTCGCTGAACAATATGAAGCAAAAACAGGTATTAAAGAGACTTTTTACGTTTGTAAACCATCACAAGGAGCAGGACAGTGCTGAACGAAACTCCCGCACTGGCACCCGATGGTCAGCCGTACCGACTGTTAACTTTGCGTAACAACGCAGGGATGGTAGTCACGCTGATGGACTGGGGTGCGACTTTACTTTCCGCCCGTATTCCGCTTTCCGATGGCAGCGTCCGCGAGGCGCTGCTCGGCTGTGCCAGCCCGGAATGCTATCAGGATCAGGCTGCGTTTCTGGGGGCCTCTATTGGTCGTTATGCCAACCGCATCGCCAATAGCCGTTATACCTTTGACGGTGAAACCGTGACGCTTTCGCCAAGTCAGGGCGTTAACCAGCTGCACGGCGGCCCGGAAGGGTTCGACAAACGTCGCTGGCAGATTGTGAACCAGAACGATCGTCAGGTGCTGTTTGCCCTGAGTTCAGATGATGGCGATCAGGGCTTCCCGGGTAATCTCGGCGCGACGGTGCAATATCGTCTGACCGACGATAACCGTATCTCTATTACTTATCGCGCCACAGTTGATAAACCTTGCCCGGTGAATATGACTAATCACGTCTATTTCAATCTTGACGGCGAGCAGTCTGACGTGCGCAATCACAAGTTGCAGATTCTGGCGGACGAATATCTGCCGGTTGATGAAGGCGGCATTCCGCACGACGGTCTGAAATCTGTCGCCGGAACGTCTTTTGATTTCCGTAGCGCCAAAATCATCGCCAGTGAGTTTCTTGCCGACGACGATCAGCGCAAAGTGAAAGGTTACGATCACGCATTCTTGTTACAGGCCAAAGGCGATGGCAAGAAAGTGGCGGCGCATGTCTGGTCAGCAGATGAAAAATTGCAGCTGAAGGTCTACACCACCGCTCCGGCTCTGCAATTCTACTCCGGCAACTTCCTCGGCGGCACGCCATCAAGAGGAACTGAACCTTACGCCGACTGGCAAGGCCTGGCACTGGAAAGCGAGTTTCTGCCGGACAGCCCAAACCACCCTGAATGGCCGCAACCGGACTGCTTCCTGCGTCCTGGCGAAGAGTATTCCAGCCTGACGGAATATCAGTTTATTGCTGAGTAGCACCTGAAGCCCTCGTAATGAGGGCTTTATCCTTATATTGCTCAAATCACCAGCAAACACCGACATATTTGCAACTCAATATTCACAACAACCTTACACTGCGACACTATTTTCGCTATGGTTATGCGTAAGCATTGCTGTTGCTTCGTCACGGCAATATAATGAGAATTATTATCATTAAAAAATGATTTGAGGAGTAAGTATATGGCTGTAACTAAGCTGGTTCTGGTTCGTCATGGCGAAAGTCAGTGGAACAAAGAAAACCGTTTCACCGGTTGGTACGACGTGGATCTGTCTGAGAAAGGCGTAAGCGAAGCAAAAGCAGCAGGTAAGCTGCTGAAAGAGGAAGGTTACAGCTTTGACTTTGCTTACACCTCTGTGCTGAAACGCGCTATCCATACCCTGTGGAATGTGCTGGACGAACTGGATCAGGCATGGCTGCCCGTTGAGAAATCCTGGAAACTGAACGAACGTCACTACGGTGCGTTGCAGGGTCTGAACAAAGCGGAAACTGCTGAAAAGTATGGCGACGAGCAGGTGAAACAGTGGCGTCGTGGTTTTGCAGTGACTCCGCCGGAACTGACTAAAGATGATGAGCGTTATCCGGGTCACGATCCGCGTTACGCGAAACTGAGCGAAAAAGAACTGCCGCTGACGGAAAGCCTGGCGCTGACCATTGACCGCGTGATCCCTTACTGGAATGAAACCATTCTGCCGCGTATGAAGAGCGGTGAGCGCGTGATCATCGCTGCACACGGTAACTCTTTACGTGCGCTGGTGAAATATCTTGATAACATGAGCGAAGAAGAGATTCTTGAGCTTAATATCCCGACTGGCGTGCCGCTGGTGTATGAGTTCGACGAGAATTTCAAACCGCTGAAACGCTATTATCTGGGTAATGCTGACGAGATCGCAGCGAAAGCAGCGGCGGTTGCAAACCAGGGTAAAGCGAAGTAAACGTCATTCGTTTAAAATGAGAAAGCCGACTGCAAGTGAGTCGGCTTTTTTGTTGCTAACAATGGAGCACATTGCCTGATGCGACGCTGCGCGACTTATCAGGCCTGTGGTGATTCATCGGATACGCCACTCTGACGGCGCATCCGACAATTAAACCTTACCCGCGACGCGCTTTTACTGCATTCGCCAGTTGACGTAACAGAGCATCGGTATCTTCCCAGCCGATGCAGGCATCGGTGATGCTCTTACCGTAGGCCAGCGGCTCCCCGCTCTCGAGGCTCTGATTGCCTTCCACCAGATGGCTTTCCACCATCACGCCAATAATGGCCTTTTCGCCACCGGCAATCTGCTGGCAAACGTCAGCACAAACATCCATCTGCTTTTTGAATTGTTTGGACGAGTTAGCATGGCTGAAATCGATCATCACCTGTGCTGGCAGGCCTGCTTTGTTCAGCCCTTCTTTCACTTCAGCAACGTGCTTCGCGCTGTAGTTAGGCTCTTTACCGCCGCGCAGAATGATATGGCAATCGCCGTTACCGCTGGTATTCACAATCGCCGAATGCCCCCATTTCGTTACGGACAGGAAGCAGTGCGGCGCACCGGCGGCATTAATGGCATCGATAGCCACTTTAATCGTACCGTCGGTGCCATTTTTGAAGCCGACCGGACAAGAAAGCCCTGATGCCAGTTCGCGGTGCACCTGCGATTCGGTGGTACGTGCGCCAATTGCGCCCCAGCTCATCAGGTCAGCGAGATATTGTGGGGTGATCATATCGAGAAACTCACCTGCCGCTGGCAGACCGCTGTCGTTAATATCAAGCAGCAATTTACGGGCTATACGCAGACCGTCGTTGATCTGGAAGCTATTATCCATATGCGGATCGTTAATCAGCCCTTTCCAGCCCACCGTGGTACGCGGCTTTTCAAAATAGACGCGCATTACGATTTCCAGCTCATCTTTCAGCTCTTCACGCAGCGCCAGCAAGCGAGTGGCATACTCTTTTGCCGCGACAGGATCATGAATTGAGCATGGGCCAATCACAACCAACAGGCGATCATCATTACCTTTCAGGATCTTATGGATCGCTTTTCGGGCATGGGCAACCGTATTCGCGGCATTTTCAGTAGCGGGGAATTTTTCCAGCAATGCGACAGGAGGAAGTAACTCTTTGATTTCTTTGATGCGTAAATCGTCGTTCTGATAATTCATGTCTGTTCCAGTGTTGCCATACTTATCTTAGTGAATGCAATACTTCCAATCTATATCTTCCGTCAGAATGTGTAAACGGGGTTTTACACTATGAACGGATTAATCCTGGAATTAGCAAGAAAAACGCCAGATTGTCGCGAAAAACGAGATCTCTCCTACAATTTCTAACTGTAACTCCTTTGTTTGTTAATTATTTCAAGATTCTCTGCTGCGTTTCATAACCTGGCTGAAATCTTAAACCAATGCCTTATATTCACCTGCAAATGCACTGTTGGAAGAGGTTATCCGACATAACGACCATAACAGGAGCATCCTATGAAAATGACAAAACTGGCCACATTATTTCTGACTGCCACTCTAAGCCTTGCCAGCGGTGCCGCACTGGCTGCCGATAGCGGAGCGCAAACTAATAACGGCCAGGCAAACGCCGCAGCTGATGCGGGCCAGGTAGCCCCTGACGCCCGTGAAAATGTCGCGCCAAATAACGTCGACAATAACGGGGTAAATACCGGTTCTGGTGGCACAATGCTGCATTCGGATGGTTCTTCAATGAACAATGACGGAATGACCAAAGATGAAGAGCACAAGAACACCATGTGCAAAGATGGTCGCTGTCCGGATATCAATAAAAAGGTACAAACCGGTGATGGCATCAATAATGATGTCGATACCAAAACCGACGGTACCACGCAGTAACCCTGCAAAATAGCCAATAATGGGAGAGCGGAGTCTCTCCCTTTTAATTTTTCACTTCTAAAAGCAGTATGATGTCATAAAGTTAAGTGAGAATAATTAAGGGATGACTCGTCATGGCGCACTCACACTCACACACGTCCTCACACCTGCCAGAAGATAATAATGCTCGTCGCTTGTTGTATGCTTTCGGCGTGACTGCCGGGTTTATGCTGGTAGAAGTCGTTGGTGGTTTTCTTTCTGGTTCTCTGGCATTGCTGGCCGATGCGGGTCATATGTTGACCGATACTGCCGCCCTGCTTTTCGCCCTACTCGCCGTGCAATTTTCACGTCGTCCTCCCACCATTCGCCACACTTTCGGTTGGCTAAGACTGACCACGCTCGCGGCGTTTGTGAATGCCATAGCCCTCGTGGTAATTACCATTTTGATTGTCTGGGAGGCGATAGAACGCTTCCGCACGCCGCGTCCGGTCGAGGGCGGCATGATGATGGCAATTGCCGTGGCTGGGTTGCTGGCAAATATACTTTCTTTCTGGTTACTTCATCACGGCAGCGAAGAGAAAAACCTCAACGTACGAGCAGCGGCACTGCATGTGCTCGGGGACCTGCTGGGTTCGGTTGGGGCTATTATTGCCGCGTTGATTATTATCTGGACTGGCTGGACACCTGCTGACCCCATTCTCTCGATACTGGTGTCGCTTCTGGTTCTGCGTAGCGCGTGGCGACTGTTGAAAGATAGCGTGAATGAATTACTTGAAGGTGCACCGGTATCGCTGGATATCGCTGAACTGAAGCGTCGTATGTGCCGGGAAATCCCGGAAGTCCGCAATGTGCACCATGTACATGTATGGATGGTAGGCGAGAAGCCGGTGATGACGTTGCATGTGCAGGTGATCCCGCCACACGATCACGATGCCTTGTTGGATCAGATCCAACACTACCTGATGGATCACTATCAGATTGAGCACGCCACCATTCAGATGGAATATCAACCTTGTCATGGGCCAGACTGCCACCTGAATGAAGGGGTGTCTGGCCATTCACATCATCACCATTAATGGGACAGCGCGCGTGAGCCTCTTTCACGTGCGCTGTTGATCCACATCCGGCTGCCGTTGAGCGCAATAAAGGTCAGGATGATGTACTCCAGAGACATGGCGTAAACGCCCTGAAGTGCAAAAATAACGACGCTAATCACGTTAATAATCACCCACAACAGCCAGTTTTCCACATACTTACGCGTCATCAGAATCATTGCCACGATAGATAACACCATCATGCATGAATCCCAGAACGGGAAAGCGTCCGGTTGCAGTTCAGGCATCACAACCTGTAATCCTAATGCTTGCATGATCATGACTGCCACGCGGGTCAAAAATGCAAACACCGGATTGATAAATACCGTCATCAGACCAATCGAAACAACGCAAACCGCCAACCAGCTGAGTGCCTTCGGCAATGGCAACCAGCGAATTTTCAACTCCGCCTCGTTCTGACTGGTTTGTCGCGACCACGCATACCAACCGTAAATATTCGCGGCAAAGAAAAACACCTGTAATAGCAGGCTGGCATACAGCTGAATCTGAAAGAAAATAATGCCAAACAAGGTGACGTTGATCAGGCCAAAGAAGTAGTTGCTGATCTTCTCCAGACTGGCAAGGCCAATACACAGCAACCCGGCGATCGTGCCTACCGCTTCGATCCATGAGAGATCATAACCGCCTGCCCCTATTGGTATATGTACCAGGATATTCTGCACACTAAAAAAATCCATCTTTCCCCCAAAGCGTAACGTTACGCCTTATTATTCGTTATCCACGTAGTGTAGCCGCAAAATCCAGCATACGATTGAGCGGCACCAGCGCCCTCTCTCGCAGCCTTTCATCAACATGAACCTCGTGATTGCTTCCTTCCTGTTCTAATGCCTCTGCGATGGACTGAAGGCCATTCATGGCCATCCACGGACAATGCGCGCAGCTGCGGCAGGTTGCACCCTCACCTGCGGTTGGTGCTTCCAGTAACTCTTTATCTGGCACTGCCTGCTGCATTTTGTAGAAAATGCCCCGATCGGTTGCCACGATAAGCCGCTGATGTGGCAATGTTTTCGCAGCAGCGATCAGTTGACTGGTGGAACCGACCGCATCCGCCATATCGACAATAGCTTGTGGTGATTCTGGATGCACCAGTATGGCAGCATCCGGGTATTCTTCTTGCAAGCGGGTTAACGCCTGAGTCTTAAATTCATCATGCACAATACAGGCACCCTGCCAGCATAGAATGTCTCCACCCGTCTGTTTTTGCACGTAACGCCCCAGATGTTTGTCGGGTGCCCAGATGATTTTTTCACCCAAACTATCAAGATGATCAATAAGTTCGACGGCAATGCTTGAAGTTACCACCCAATCTGCGCGCGCTTTTACCGCAGCAGAAGTGTTGGCGTAGACGACGACAGTACGATCGGGATGGGCATCGCAAAATGCGTTAAATTCTTCAACAGGGCAGCCGAGATCCAGTGAACATTCAGCCTGAAGTGTCGGCATCAGAATTGTTTTTTCCGGACTGAGAATTTTGGCGGTTTCTCCCATAAATCTCACCCCAGCGACTAACAAAGTAGAAGCGGGATGCTTTGCACCGAAGCGCGCCATTTCCAGAGAATCAGAAATACAGCCACCGGTTTCTTCTGCCAGTTGTTGAATTTCGGGATCGGTATAGTAGTGGGCAACCATCACCGCATTACGTTCTTTTAGCAGACGTTTTATCTTCTCGCGGTAATACGCTTTTTCATCAATGCTTAACGGCGTCGGCTTCGGGGGGAAAGGATAAATCGCCGTGTCTGGATCAAACATTACGCTCATCTTACCATCTCGTTTTACAGGCTTAACGTTAAAACCGACATTAGCGTAATATTCGCTGTTATCGGTGTAATTTGTTTTATATGCTAAACAAGATAGTCGAATGGTGGGGAAAAGTCACTCGAATTACGCCTAATTCCACCGACGTAGAGTTGCTTGCACAGTAAGCTCTGACGATGTCATCAGGTTTACAAAGTGAAATTGAGGATGCCTGAATAGCAAAAAAGCGCCTTTAGGGCGCTTTTTTACATTGGTGGGTCGTGCAGGATGACTCGCTTCGCTCGCCCTTCGGGCCGTCGCCGCGAGCGGCTCCGTTGTTTCGCTGCGCTCAACTCAAACCTGCTGCAGGTTCGAATCTTTGAGTATCGCAGATAGCAAAAAAGCGCCTTTAGGGCGCTTTTTTACATTGGTGGGTCGTGCAGGATTCGAACCTGCGACCAATTGATTAAAAGTCAACTGCTCTACCAACTGAGCTAACGACCCGAGTGGTGGGTGATGACGGGATCGAACCGCCGACCCCCTCCTTGTAAGGGAGGTGCTCTCCCAGCTGAGCTAATCACCCCCGCTGTGTGGAGCCGCATTATAGGGAGAGTTCAAAATGAGTCAACGCATTTTCTAAAGAAATTGTTCGTTCGTCGTAAATTTAAGCAAGATGATCGCAAAACAGACCGTGTTGCGCAATTTGTCAACGAAAACAATAATGCGTAAGGTAGAAACCCGAACTACATTGAGGAATCAGGCGGGAGTGATAGAATATCGCCCACTCAATTTTTCCAGGATTTGCCGGTTGTCGGCATCTTTCTAAACGTAAGGCCATTTCATGAAAATCAAAACTCGCTTCGCGCCAAGCCCAACAGGCTATCTGCACGTTGGCGGCGCGCGTACTGCTCTTTACTCCTGGCTTTTTGCACGTAACCACGGCGGTGAGTTCGTGCTGCGTATTGAAGACACCGATCTTGAGCGTTCCACGCCGGAAGCTATCGAAGCCATTATGGATGGCATGAACTGGCTGAGCCTGGAGTGGGATGAAGGTCCGTACTACCAGACCAAACGTTTTGATCGCTACAATGCGGTGATCGATCAGATGCTGGAAGAGGGCACTGCTTATAAATGCTATTGCTCTAAAGAGCGCCTGGAAGCGCTGCGCGAAGAGCAAATGGCGAAAGGTGAGAAGCCGCGTTATGACGGTCGCTGCCGCCACAGCCATGAGCATCATGCTGATGATGAACCGTGTGTCGTGCGTTTTGCTAATCCGCAGGAAGGTTCTGTTGTTTTTGACGATCAGATCCGTGGTCCGATCGAGTTCAGCAACCAGGAGCTGGATGATCTGATTATCCGCCGTACCGATGGTTCCCCAACCTATAACTTCTGTGTGGTTGTCGATGACTGGGATATGGAAATCACCCACGTTATCCGTGGCGAAGACCATATCAACAACACGCCGCGCCAGATCAACATTCTTAAGGCCCTGAAAGCGCCGGTGCCGGTTTACGCGCACGTTTCTATGATCAATGGCGATGACGGTAAAAAACTGTCCAAACGTCACGGGGCAGTCAGCGTAATGCAGTATCGTGATGACGGTTATTTGCCAGAAGCACTGCTGAACTATCTGGTGCGTCTGGGCTGGTCCCACGGCGATCAGGAAATCTTCACTCGTGAAGAGATGATCAAATACTTCACTTTGAATGCCGTCAGCAAATCTGCCAGTGCGTTCAACACCGACAAGCTGCTGTGGCTGAACCATCACTACATTAACGCGCTGCCGCCGGAGTATGTTGCTACTCACTTACAGTGGCACATTGAGCAGGAAAATATCGATACCCGTAACGGCCCGCAGCTGGCTGATCTGGTGAAACTGCTGGGCGAACGCTGCAAGACGCTGAAAGAGATGGCACAGAGCTGCCGTTATTTCTACGAAGATTTTGCTGAGTTCGATGCCGATGCGGCGAAAAAACATCTGCGTCCGGTAGCGCGTCAGCCGCTGGAAGTGGTTCGTGACAAACTGGCCGCGATTACTGACTGGACCGCTGAAAACGTTCATCACGCTATTCAGGCGACGGCGGATGAGCTGGAAGTGGGTATGGGTAAAGTTGGTATGCCGCTGCGTGTCGCCGTAACCGGTGCGGGGCAGTCTCCAGCACTGGATGTTACCGTTCACGCAATTGGTAAGACCCGCAGTATCGAGCGTATCAACAAAGCGCTGGATTTTATTGCTGAACGCGAAAATCAGCAGTAATTAGCGTGTAAAAAGATAAACGGCAGGAGATAATATCCTGCCGTTTTTTATTTATGCTGATTCGTCAATATCGAGACGGGCGAGGAAATTGCGAATTCCTTCACGTGACAAAAATTGCGCGACTTTTTCCTGCTCAATGTCTGTCATATTATCTATCGCGTTGATGATTTGTCGATACGCCGGGGCGCGTGCTCCAGGAGCGTATTCAGCAATTCTCTCTTCAGCTTCCATCAACATTGGTGTGTTATGGAAGGCTGGCGTGTTCTGAATAAACTCGCAAACTTGCGTATCGACCAGAATAAGTCTGGCACGACCGCCTTTCACGCCGGGAAATTTTTCCGTTTTCCAGCCTTTTTCTCTGATCCAACGGTTAACAGTTTGTTTAGCCACACCGAGGCATTCAGCCAGTTCTTCGGTGGTCATTTTGTTGCGTAATCTTTTCATATTATTTGCTATCGCGAATCCCTAAGCGTTGTAACAATCCGATAATCCCTTCCCGCAGAAGCAAGGATGTAAACTGTTTTTGTTCAACTGGCGTCATCTCTTTCGCCAGTGTCACCAGCAATACTTCAAGCGGCGCATCACCAGAAAGGGCAGGCGCTTCTCCCTGACCTTCTGGACGTTCAGCATTGCGAATATATTCACGAACCTGTTCATTGACGTGAACCAGTCGGGCTTTGCCACCCTGGACGCCAGGTTTTGGTGACGTTGTCCAGCCTTCCTTGCGTACCCATTTATTAATGGTCTGGCGGCTATAGCCGGTCAGTCTGGCAAGTTCATCTGGTGTCATCCTCTCCTTGAACATAACAATTCCCTGAATGTATGTGGGTCTATTAGTAGTTCATTTTATAACACCACTTTACAGGAAACCGTGACATGAATAACTACTGAATGCGAGCGGTTTTCCAAAATTGTTCATTTGCCTGATTTTTCAGCGATTGAAACTACACGTTGCAATTTGCCGTTGACACATTCGGGCGGAATTCATATGATGCCGCCCGTCAACTCGACAAGCTTTACGTGACGGGGCTATAGCTCAGCTGGGAGAGCGCTTGCATGGCATGCAAGAGGTCAGCGGTTCGATCCCGCTTAGCTCCACCAAATTTCCAACCCTCGCTGCAAAGCGGGGGTTTTTTGTCTCTGCTTTTTGCCGCTTTTGTAATACAGTCTACGTCCGGGTTAGTGCCGCCTGGTGAAAGCATCATTGGATGAAAAATCGGCAACAGGCTGGCCCCCTGTTTGCTTCGCGATGCGAATAAACTTATTATTTGTGTGCCTGAAAACCCCGATCAGTGAGAGTAGTGTACTCATGTTTGTGGAGCATAACCTGATAAAAAATATCAAGATATTCACACTAGCGTTTACGCTCACCGTGGTACTTATTCAGCTATCCCGTTTTATTTCGCCACTTGCCATTATCCATTCCAGTTATATCTTTCTGGCGTGGATGCCACTGTGCGTAATGCTGTCAATCTTGTTTATCTTTGGCTGGCGCGGTGTCGTTCCCGTTTTATGCGGGATGTTTTGCACCAATCTGTGGAACTTTCATCTCTCTTTTTTACAGACTGCGGTCATGCTCGGTAGCCAGACGTTTGTCGTGTTGTGTGCCTGCGCAATATTACGCTGGCAGCTGGGGACGCGTTGGCGTTATGGATTGACCAGCCGATATGTCTGGCAACGTCTGTTCTGGCTTGGTTTGGTGACGCCGATCGGCATCAAATGCAGCATGTATCTTGTGGGGAGCTTCTTTGATTTCCCGCTAAAGATATCCACCTTTTTCGGCGATGCGGATGCCATTTTCACGGTCGTTGATTTGCTAAGCCTTTTCACCGCTGTGCTGATTTACAACATGCTTTTCTACTATCTCACTCGCATGATTGTAAGTCCCCACTTTGCGCAGATATTGTGGCGCAGGGATATCGCTCCGTCGTTGGGCAAAGAGAAACGCGCATTTACCTTAAGCTGGCTGGCAGCGTTAAGCGTGCTGCTACTTCTGTTGTGCACACCTTATGAAAACGACTTTATTGCCGGTTACTTGGTACCCGTTTTCTTCATCATCTTTACCCTCGGGGTCGGTAAGCTTCGCTATCCGTTTTTAAATCTCACCTGGGCTGTTTCAACGCTTTGCCTGCTGAATTACAACCAGAACTTTTTGCAAGGGGTGGAAACCGAATATTCGCTGGCATTTATTCTTGCGGTGCTGATTTCCTTTAGCGTTTGCCTGCTCTATATGGTGCGCATTTATCATCGCAGTGAATGGCTTAATCGCCGCTGGCATTTGCAGGCGCTGACAGATCCGTTAACGCTCCTACCCAACTTTCGTGCGTTGGAACAAGCGCCGGAGCAAGAGGCGGGCAAGAGTTTTTGCTGCCTGCGCATTGATAATCTTGAGTTTATGAGTCGTCATTACGGCTTAATGATGCGCGTTCACTGTATCCGCTCAATTTGCCGTACGCTGCTGCCGTTGATGCAGGAAAACGAAAAGTTGTATCAATTGCCGGGTAGTGAACTGCTGTTAGTGCTGAGCGGGCCGGAAACGGAAGGGCGACTCCAGCATATGGTTAACATCCTGAATAGTCGGCAAATTCACTGGAACAATACCGGGCTGGATATGGGCTATGGTGCTGCCTGGGGGCGTTTTGATGGAAATCAGGAAACCCTGCAACCCTTGTTGGGGCAGTTAAGCTGGCTGGCGGAGCAATCCTGCGCACATCATCATGTGCTGGCGCTGGATAGCAGAGAGGAGATGGTTTCCGGGCAGACCACTAAACAGGTGCTATTGCTGAATACCATTCGCACGGCGTTAGATCAGGGTGATTTGCTGCTCTACGCCCAGCCAATTCGCAACAAAGAGGGTGAAGGTTATGATGAGATCCTCGCGCGACTGAAATATGACGGCGGCATTATGACCCCGGATAAGTTTCTGCCCCTTATTGCTCAGTTTAACCTTAGCGCGCGTTTTGATTTGCAAGTGCTGGAATCCTTGTTGAAGTGGCTGGCAACACACCCTTGCGACAAAAAAGGACCGCGCTTTTCAGTCAATTTAATGCCGCTCACGCTGCTGCAAAAGAATATTGCCGGGCGGATTATTCGTCTGTTTAAGCGTTATCACATCTCCCCGCAGGCGGTCATTCTTGAGATCACCGAGGAGCAGGCGTTTTCTAACGCAGAAAGCAGCATGTACAACATCGAGCAGCTGCATAAGTTTGGTTTCCGGATTGCGATTGATGACTTTGGCACCGGATATGCCAACTACGAACGGTTAAAGCGTTTGCAGGCTGATATCATCAAAATTGATGGCGTCTTTGTGAAAGATATTGTCACGAACACGCTGGATGCGATGATTGTGAGATCAATTACCGATCTGGCGAAAGCGAAGTCATTGAGTGTGGTCGCGGAGTTTGTCGAGACGCAACAGCAGCAGGCGCTATTGCATAAGCTCGGGGTGCAATATCTGCAAGGGTATTTGATTGGTCGCCCGCAGCCATTAGCTGATTAACAGGCGTAAAAAAGCCGGGAATGATCCCCGGCTTTTTTATGTATGGTTTTACAGCACCAGTGCTGCGATTGACGCAGACAGCACACTCACCAGGGTAGAGCCGTAAACCAGTTTCAGACCGAAGCGAGAAACCACGTTACCTTGCTCTTCATTCAGGCCTTTAACTGCACCTGCGATAATCCCGATTGAAGAGAAGTTAGCGAAGGAAACCAGGAACACAGAGATTATGCCTTCAGCACGCGGAGAGAGCGTGGAAGCAATTTTCTGCAGATCCATCATCGCAACGAACTCGTTGGAAACCAGTTTGGTCGCCATGATACTGCCCACTTGCAGTGCTTCACTGGAAGGAACACCCATCACCCATGCAATCGGATAGAAGATGTAGCCCAGGATGCCCTGGAAGGAGATGCTGTAGCCAAACCAGCCAGTAACGGTGGCAAACAGTGCGTTCAGCGCGGCGATCAGGGCGATAAAGCCGATCAGCATCGCGGCAACGATAATGGCAACTTTGAAACCTGCCAGAATGTATTCACCCAGCATTTCGAAGAAGCTCTGACCTTCGTGCAGGTTGGACATCTGGATGTTTTCTTCACTGGCATCAACACGGTAAGGATTGATCAGCGACAGCACGATAAAGGTGCTGAACATGTTCAGTACCAGCGCAGCAACGACGTATTTCGGTTCCAGCATGGTCATGTATGCACCAACGATGGACATCGACACGGTGGACATTGCCGTGGCAGCCATGGTGTACATACGATTACGGGAGATTTTGCCGAGGATATCTTTATAGGCAATAAAGTTTTCAGACTGACCCAGAATCAGGGAGCTGACGGCGTTAAAGGATTCCAGTTTGCCCATGCCGTTGACTTTGGAGAGCAGGAAACCAATTGCGCGGATGATCACCGGCAACACGCGAATGTGCTGGAGAATACCGATCAGTGCAGAGATAAAGACGATTGGGCACAGCACTTTCAGGAAGAAGAATGCCAGGCCTTGATCATTCATGCTACCAAAGACGAAGTTAGTCCCTTCGTTGGCAAATCCGAGCAGTTTTTCGAACATTTCGGAGAAGCCTTTCACGAAGCCTAAACCAACGTCGGAGTTCAGGAAGAACCACGCCAGTAACACTTCGATAACAAGCAGTTGAATAACATAACGGATACGAATTTTTTTGCGGTCGCTGCTTACCAGCAGTGCGAGAATCGCAACAACGGCAAGTGCCAGTACAAAATGAAGGACGCGGTCCATATTTGCTCCAAATATGAGGCAGGTTAAATTTCCGTGCACATTCTATGTAACATGGTTAAGGAAAACGAGATCTGACACACACTATAATGACGTCCTGTGACAAGCTTCAAAAATAGTGATCTGTCATACATTTCTGCTATGTTGTGTATGGAAGCTGAAAGTTATGTAAATGTGCTAACATTAAACATAACCATAACATTCAAGTCATCAATCTTTTCGTAGTCATAATCCTGGTCTATCAAAGAAATCACCACAACCCATTCAAATGAATTTGATAATCATTCTCGTTTGGCATAGCATGAAACATAGCAAAGGCTATGTTTTAGAGGCACAAGATGACGAACTATCGCGTTGAGAGTAGCAGCGGACGGGCGGCGCGCAAGATGAGGCTCGCATTAATGGGACCTGCGTTCATTGCGGCGATTGGTTATATCGATCCCGGTAACTTTGCGACCAATATTCAGGCGGGTGCTAGCTTCGGCTATCAGCTACTGTGGGTTGTCGTTTGGGCCAACCTGATGGCGATGCTGATTCAGATCCTCTCTGCCAAACTAGGGATTGCCACCGGTAAAAATCTGGCGGAGCAGATTCGTGATCACTATCCGCGTCCCGTAGTGTGGTTCTATTGGGTTCAGGCAGAAATTATTGCGATGGCAACCGACCTGGCGGAATTTATTGGTGCGGCGATCGGTTTTAAACTCATTCTTGGTGTTTCGTTGTTGCAGGGCGCGGTGCTGACGGGGATCGCGACTTTCCTGATTTTAATGCTGCAACGTCGCGGGCAAAAACCGCTGGAGAAAGTGATTGGTGGGTTACTGTTGTTTGTTGCCGCGGCTTACATTGTCGAGTTGATTTTTTCCCAGCCTAACCTGGCGCAGCTGGGTAAAGGAATGGTGATCCCGAGTTTACCTACTTCGGAAGCGGTCTTCCTGGCAGCAGGCGTGTTAGGGGCGACGATTATGCCGCATGTGATTTATTTGCACTCTTCGCTCACTCAGCATTTACATGGCGGTTCGCGTCAACAACGTTATTCCGCCACCAAATGGGATGTGGCTATCGCCATGACGATTGCCGGTTTTGTCAATCTGGCGATGATGGCTACAGCTGCGGCGGCGTTCCACTTTTCTGGTCATACTGGTGTTGCCGATCTTGATGAGGCTTATCTGACGCTGCAACCGCTGTTAAGCCATGCTGCGGCAACGGTCTTTGGGTTAAGTCTGGTTGCTGCCGGACTGTCCTCAACGGTGGTGGGGACACTGGCGGGGCAGGTGGTGATGCAGGGATTCATTCGCTTCCATATCCCGCTGTGGGTGCGTCGTACAGTCACCATGTTGCCGTCATTTATTGTCATTCTGATGGGATTAGATCCGACACGGATTCTGGTTATGAGTCAGGTGCTGTTAAGTTTTGGTATCGCCCTGGCGCTGGTTCCACTGCTGATTTTCACCAGTGACAGCAAGTTGATGGGCGATCTGGTGAACAGCAAACGCGTAAAACAGACAGGCTGGGTGATTGTAGTGCTGGTCGTGGCGCTGAATATCTGGTTGTTGGTGGGGACGGCGCTGGGATTGTAGTTGAATGAGCGTCGCATCTGGCACTATTGGCGGATGCGGCGTAAACGCCTTATCCGCCCTACGCGTTAAAGAGCCGGTTTGTAGGCCTGATAAGACGCGCTAGCGTCGCATCAGGCATTGTGCTCCATTGGAGGACGCGTTTAATGGCGGTGCCCATGTCCGCGGCCTTTTCCGCGATGATCGTCACGATCGCGCCAGCCTTCACGATAGCCACGCTCATATGCTTTACGCTTATCCCAGCCACGATGATAGCCATTATCATGACGCCACCAGCGGTTTTTGCGCCATTCATAATTACGATGCCAGTAATCACGATCTCGCCAGTGACCACCGTCCCAGTAATTACCGTAATGATCGCGATCGCCAATTTGTAATTTGATCGATGGCAGTAGGGTGATTTCACCTGCATTTGCTGCAAGCGGGGTAAATGCCATCAGGGCGGCCGCCAGAAACAGTGACCTGAACATTGTTATTCTCCTTCACGATCGAAGCCGTCAGCGGCCTGTTAACGCAATATTACGGGGAGGTAAAGCCCCGTATCATCGCCATAACTCTTAAATCATAAAGGAGAGCATTTTTTGCTAAACATTATCGTGGGGTGGCTGTTGCTTCGGACGATTGACCATCATCATCGGCTTACCTGCTAATAACAGCCATGCCGGAAGCATGACGATACAGAGCAGCGGTAGCAATGTGGTATTGGGTACAACGACTGCCGCCATAAAAAGACTTAACCAGCCATCGCGTGTTACCACCAGCACGATGCCGAGAATAGCGCAGGAAACGGTTATTGCCGCTGGAACGGCGGGAACGTGCTCATGCAGCATCAACCCTAATGCCACGCCGACAAACACTGCCGGGAAGATTCGCCCACCGCGAAAGCCACTGGCGGCAGCAACGACCAGGGCGGCAAGTTTAATTACCGCCAGCAAAAAGTAATCGCTGGTGCTGAAAGCCTGATTTGCCACCATCTGCTGCATCTCATCCAGCCCTTTAAACAGCGAAACCGGCCCACCAATAACTCCCAGAATACCGAGAATAAATCCGCCAATACCTAGCACGAGCACCGGATTTTTCATTTGATGCATCATCGCGTGCAACCGTGGTAAGCACCATACGGCGACCATTCCTGCTGCGATGGCAATCGCCGCGACAATTGCACCGCTGAGAATATCGGTCATTTCCATCTGTCCGTAATGCGCAATGGGCAGTGAAAAATGGGGATGGAAAAATAATCCGGTAGTAAGTGCACCAGCTGCTGCCGCCATTAATGGCGCAAAAAGACGATCCCATAGCGGAACTTCACTACTGCCATTTAAGGTTTGCGAAAATATCAACGCCGCCGCAACAGGTGTACCAAACAGCGCGCCGATGGTTCCGGCAGAGGCTAAAATAGTCCACTCCATTCGGTTGACGCGCGGTAACAGACGAGCGCCAATGGCAACCGCAAGGGCGATATTGACGGTCATGATCGGATGTTCCGGCCCCAGGCTGACGCCGCCAGCAAGACCGAGAATTAATGCTACGATAAGTCCTGGTAGCGCAGAGGGCGGAACTGGTGCGCCGATCAGCGGTTCACAGGCGGGGTCTGGTCCGGCATGACCCTGGCTGAAACGGATAACCAACCCCACCGCAATACCCGTTAGCGTTAATACACCGATGATCCAGAGAGGTGAATCCTGGGCTATCCCCAGAGTTCCCGGCAGTCGTTGCCAGAGCAAATTCTGTAATACCGAGGCGATTTTCATCACCACAATCAGAATAAGACTGGACGCAATCCCAATTGCCACGGCGGGGAGCGATAATAACAACATGGTTCTGGCTCGCGGATGGAGCATGTTCTATTCCTTATGCGGGGTCAGATACTTAGTTTGCCCAGCTTGCAAAAAGGCATCGCTGCAATTGGTGCTGAAACGATAAAGTAAATGTGTGACCCAGATCGATATTTACAGGGAGCCTGCCTTTCCGGCGTTGTTGTTATGCCCCCAGGTATTTACAGTGTGAGAAAGAATTATTTTGACTTTAGCGGAGCAGTTGAAGAATGACAAAGTATGCATTAGTCGGTGATGTGGGCGGCACCAACGCACGTCTTGCTCTGTGTGATATTGCCAGTGGTGAAATCTCGCAGGCTAAGACCTATTCAGGGCTTGATTACCCCAGCCTCGAAGCGGTCATTCGCGTTTATCTTGAAGAACATAAGGTCGAGGTGAAAGACGGCTGTATTGCCATCGCTTGCCCAATTACCGGTGACTGGGTGGCAATGACCAACCATACCTGGGCGTTCTCAATTGCCGAAATGAAAAAGAATCTCGGTTTTAGCCATCTGGAAATTATTAACGATTTTACCGCTGTATCGATGGCGATCCCGATGCTGAAAAAAGAGCATCTGATTCAGTTTGGTGGCGCAGAACCGGTAGAAGGTAAGCCTATTGCGGTTTACGGTGCCGGAACAGGGCTTGGGGTTGCGCATCTGGTCCATGTCGATAAGCGTTGGGTAAGCTTGCCGGGCGAAGGCGGTCACGTTGATTTTGCGCCGAATAGTGAAGAAGAGGCCATTATCCTCGAAATACTGCGTGCGGAAATTGGCCATGTTTCGGCGGAACGCGTGCTTTCTGGCCCTGGGCTGGTGAATTTGTATCGCGCAATTGTGAAAGCTGACAACCGCCTGCCAGAAAATCTCAAGCCAAAAGATATTACCGAACGTGCGCTGGCTGACAGCTGCACCGATTGCCGCCGCGCGTTGTCGCTGTTTTGCGTCATTATGGGCCGTTTTGGCGGCAATCTGGCGCTCAATCTCGGGACATTTGGCGGCGTGTTTATTGCGGGCGGTATCGTGCCGCGCTTCCTTGAGTTCTTCAAAGCCTCTGGTTTCCGTGCCGCATTTGAAGATAAAGGGCGCTTTAAAGAATATGTCTATGATATTCCGGTGTATCTCATCGTCCATGACAATCCGGGTCTTCTCGGTTCCGGTGCACATTTACGCCAGACCTTAGGTCACATTCTGTAAATCCTTCCTGTTATATCGGGAGGTAACTCTCCCGATAATCTTTTAAATCATACAGTTAATTCAATTTTTCTTTGTGTCCCCTCACAAGACCGACCTGCGTCACACTTCCGTACAGCGGGATTAATTCTCCAGTAAATGCATTATTTGTCTGGTAACGGCGATTTGTTTTGCACGTTCATAATTTCACTCGTCAACTATCACTGAATGAGGAATTAACGATGAGTAAGAAACTAATTGCCTTATGTGCCTGCCCAATGGGCCTGGCTCACACTTTTATGGCCGCTCAGGCGCTGGAAGAAGCGGCGGTAGAAGCCGGTTATGAAGTGAAAATTGAAACCCAGGGCGCGGACGGTATCCAGAATCGCCTGACGGCGCAGGATATCGCCGAAGCAACCATCATCATCCACTCCGTGGCAGTTACCCCGGAAGATAATGAGCGTTTCGAATCACGCGACGTTTATGAAATCACTTTGCAGGACGCAATTAAAAACGCTGCGGGCATCATCAAAGAAATCGAAGAGATGATTGCCTCTGAACAACAGTAATATTCGACAGGGATAATTGTTATGGCCATTAAAAAACGCAGTGCAACCGTTGTGCCTGGCGCATCCGGTGCGGCAGCGGCAGTTAAGAATCCGCAGGCCTCTAAAAGCAGCTTCTGGGGTGAACTCCCGCAGCATGTGATGTCAGGGATTTCACGCATGGTGCCGACCTTAATTATGGGCGGTGTGATCCTCGCTTTCAGCCAGCTGATTGCTTATAGCTGGCTTAAAATTCCTGCTGAGATCGGCATCATGGATGCTCTTAATAGCGGGAAATTCTCCGGTTTCGACCTCTCCTTACTGAAATTTGCCTGGCTGTCGCAGTCCTTCGGCGGCGTGTTGTTTGGTTTTGCCATTCCGATGTTTGCTGCTTTTGTGGCGAACTCTATCGGTGGCAAACTGGCGTTCCCGGCTGGTTTTATCGGCGGCTTGATGTCTACCCAGCCGACGCAACTGCTGAACTTCGATCCCAGCACTATGCAATGGGCGACCTCTTCGCCGGTGCCGTCCACCTTCATTGGCGCGCTGATTATTTCTATCGTTGCCGGTTACCTTGTGAAATGGATGAACCAGAAAATCCAGTTACCGGATTTCCTGTTAGCGTTCAAAACCACATTTTTGCTACCGATTCTTTCCGCCATTTTTGTCATGCTGGCGATGTACTACGTCATCACCCCGTTTGGCGGCTGGATCAACGGCGGTATCCGTACTGTGCTGACTGCCGCAGGTGAGAAGGGCGCGCTGATGTACGCAATGGGGATCGCCGCGGCGACAGCAATCGACCTTGGTGGCCCGATCAACAAAGCCGCAGGTTTCGTTGCCTTCAGCTTTACCACTGACCACGTATTACCGGTCACCGCTCGTTCTATCGCTATCGTTATTCCTCCGATTGGTCTGGGTCTGGCGACCATTATTGACCGTCGTTTAACCGGCAAACGCCTGTTCAACGCTCAACTTTATCCGCAGGGTAAGACCGCGATGTTCCTTGCCTTTATGGGGATCAGTGAGGGTGCGATTCCGTTTGCGCTGGAAAGCCCCATCACCGCCATTCCGTCGTATATGGTCGGCGCTATTGTCGGCTCAACCGCCGCTGTCTGGCTGGGCGCAGTGCAATGGTTCCCGGAGTCCGCTATCTGGGCATGGCCGCTGGTCACTAACCTGGGCGTCTATATGGCGGGGATCGCGCTGGGGGCAGTCATAACTGCGCTGATGGTGGTGTTCCTGCGTCTGATGATGTTCCGTAAAGGCAAATTGTTAATCGATAGCCTGTAAGAAGGAAAATCCAGATGACATTACTCGCTTCGCTGCGCGACTGGCTTAAGGCGCAACAACTGGATGCAGTGCTTCTCTCCTCACGGCAGAACAAACAGCCGCATCTGGGGATCTCCACCGGATCAGGTTATGTGGTGATTAGCCGTGAAAGTGCGCACATTCTGGTGGATTCGCGCTATTACGTTGAGGTGGAAGCCCGTGCGCAAGGCTACCAGCTGCATTTGCTTGACGCGACGAACACGCTTACCACTATCGTCAATCAAATCATTGCCGATGAGCAGTTGCAAACGCTCGGTTTTGAAGGCCAGCAGGTGAGTTGGGAAACCGCGCACCGCTGGAAGTCTGAACTCAATGCGAAACTGGTTAGCGCCACGCCGGATGTGCTGCGGCAAATCAAAACGCCAGAGGAGGTGGAGATAATCCGCCTCGCCTGTGGGATTGCCGATCGCGGAGCGGAGCATATTCGCCGCTTTATTCAGGCGGGGATGAGCGAGCGCGAGATAGCCGCTGAACTGGAGTGGTTTATGCGCCAGCAGGGCGCAGAAAAAGCCTCTTTTGACACCATTGTCGCCAGCGGCTGGCGCGGGGCGCTGCCGCACGGCAAAGCCAGCGACAAGATTGTTGCAGCGGGCGAGTTTGTCACTCTCGATTTTGGTGCGCTGTATCAGGGCTACTGCTCTGATATGACGCGCACCTTGCTGGTGAATGGCGAAGGGGTGAGCGCCGAATCTCACCCGCTGTTTGACGTCTATCAGATTGTCCTGCAGGCACAGCTCGCGGCAATCTCTGCAATTCGCCCCGGCGTGCGCTGCCAGCAGATTGACGACGCCGCGCGCCGGGTCATTACCGAGGCTGGATTTGGCGACTATTTCGGTCATAACACTGGTCACGCTATCGGCATTGAAGTCCATGAAGATCCGCGTTTTTCACCGCGGGACACCACGACGCTACAGCCAGGCATGTTGCTGACCGTGGAGCCGGGGATTTATTTGCCAGGGCAAGGGGGCGTGCGCATCGAAGATGTTGTGCTGGTTACCCCGCAAGGCGCAGAAGTGCTCTACGCCATGCCGAAAACAGTGTTGCTCACGGGAGAGGCATAATGGATTTATCGCTATTAAAAGCGTTGAGCGAGGCAGATGCGATCGCCTCCTCGGAACAGGAAGTGCGGCAGATCCTACTGGAAGAAGCGGATCGCCTGCAAAAAGAAGTGCGATTTGATGGTCTGGGATCGGTGCTGATCCGCCTCAATGAATCGACAGGTCCGAAGGTGATGATCTGCGCCCATATGGACGAAGTGGGATTTATGGTGCGCAGCATCTCCCGCGAAGGCGCTATTGACGTGCTGCCGGTTGGCAACGTGCGCATGGCTGCCCGCCAGCTGCAGCCGGTGCGCATCACCACCCGTGAAGAGTGCAAAATTCCAGGCCTGCTTGACGGCGACCGGCAGGGGAATGACGTCAGCGCCATGCGCGTGGACATTGGTGCGCGCTCCTATGACGAAGTGATGCAGGCGGGAATTCGTCCAGGCGATCGCGTCACCTTTGATACAACTTTTCAGGTTCTCCCTCACCAGCGGGTGATGGGGAAAGCCTTTGATGACCGCCTCGGTTGCTATCTGCTGGTGACGTTACTACGTGAGCTGCACGACGCCGAACTGCCTGCGGAGGTGTGGCTGGTGGCAAGTTCCAGCGAAGAGGTGGGATTACGCGGCGGGCAAACTGCCACCCGCGCGGTGTCGCCGGATGTCGCCATTGTGCTTGATACCGCCTGCTGGGCGAAAAACTTTGATTATAGCGCGGCTAACCATCGCCAGATTGGTAACGGGCCGATGCTGGTGTTAAGCGACAAGTCGCTGATTGCGCCGCCAAAACTTACCGCCTGGATCGAAACCGTGGCGGCAGAAATTGGCGTGCCGTTGCAGGCGGATATGTTCAGCAACGGCGGCACGGACGGCGGAGCGGTGCATTTAACCGGCACCGGCGTGCCCACGGTGGTGATGGGGCCAGCGACGCGCCACGGACATTGTGCGGCATCGATTGCCGATTGCCGCGACATTTTGCAGATGCAGCAACTTTTATCTGCCCTTATTCAACGTCTTACCCGTGAGACGGTTGTTCAACTGACGGATTTCAGATGATCTCCTGATTAACCCGGAGCGGTTATGTTAACGATTCAATTTCTCTGTCCTTTGCCTAACGGTCTGCATGCTCGTCCGGCGTGGGAACTTAAAGAACAGTGCAGCCAGTGGCAAAGTGAAGTCACCTTTATTAACCATCGCCAGAACGCAAAGGCCGATGCGAAAAGTTCGCTGGCGCTGATTGGCACCGGCACCCTATTTAATGACAGTTGCAGCCTGAACATTAGCGGCAGCGATGAAGAGCAGGCGCGGCGCGTGCTGGAAGAGTACATCCAGGTGCGCTTTATCGACAGCGACAGCGTCCAGCCTACGCAGGCAGAACTGACGGCGCATCCGCTGCCGCGTTCATTAAGCCGCCTTAACCCGGATTTACTGTACGGCAATGTGCTGGCAAGCGGCGTCGGCGTGGGTACGCTGACCCTGTTACAAAGCGACAGCCTCGACAGTTATCGGGCAATCCCCGCCAGTGTGCAAGATTCCACCCGGCTGGAGCACAGCCTGGCAACGCTTGCCGAGCAACTGAACCAGCAATTGCGTGAGCGTGACGGCGAAAGCAAAACTATCCTCAGCGCCCATTTGTCGCTGATTCAGGATGATGAATTTGCAGGCAATATCCGTCGCCTGATGACAGAACAGCATCAGGGACTGGGGGCGGCGATCATCAGCAATATGGAGCAGGTTTGCGCCAAGCTTTCTGCTTCTGCCAGCGATTATCTGCGCGAACGTGTTAGCGACATTCGCGATATTAGCGAACAGTTGCTGCATATCACCTGGCCGGAACTGAAGCCGCGCAACAATCTGGTGCTGGAAAAACCGACCATTCTGGTGGCTGAAGATTTAACCCCAAGCCAGTTTTTGAGCCTTGATTTGAAAAATCTTGCGGGCATGATTCTGGAGAAAACCGGGCGCACCTCGCATACCCTGATTCTGGCCCGCGCCTCGGCGATCCCGGTACTGAGCGGCCTGCCGCTGGATGCGATTGCCCGTTATGCCGGGCAACCGGCGGTGCTTGACGCCCAGTGCGGCGTGCTGGCGATTAACCCGAATGACGCGGTGAGCGGTTATTATCAGGTTGCGCAGACGCTGGCGGATAAACGCCAAAAACAACAGGCGCAGGCTGCCGCGCAGCTGGCCTATTCCCGTGATAACAAGCGTATTGATATCGCGGCGAATATTGGCACCGCTCTGGAAGCACCAGGCGCGTTTGCCAACGGCGCGGAAGGCGTCGGGCTGTTCCGTACCGAAATGCTGTATATGGATCGTGACAGCGCGCCGGACGAGCAGGAGCAATTTGAAGCCTACCAGCAGGTGCTACTGGCAGCGGGCGACAAGCCGATTATCTTCCGCACAATGGACATCGGAGGCGATAAAAGCATTCCTTATCTGAATATTCCCCAGGAAGAGAACCCGTTCCTCGGCTATCGCGCGGTACGTATTTACCCGGAATTTGCTGGCCTGTTCCGCACTCAACTACGGGCGATTTTGCGCGCTGCCAGTTTTGGCAACGCCCAGTTGATGATCCCGATGGTTCACAGCCTCGATCAGATCTTATGGGTGAAGGGCGAGATCCAAAAAGCGATCGTTGAGCTTAAGCGCGATGGCCTGCGTCATGCAGAGACGATTACTCTGGGTATCATGGTGGAAGTGCCGTCGGTGTGTTACATCATCGACCACTTCTGCGATGAGGTCGATTTCTTCAGTATCGGTTCTAACGATATGACCCAGTATCTGTATGCGGTCGATCGTAATAACCCGCGCGTATCGCCGCTGTATAACCCGATTACGCCATCGTTCCTGCGCATGTTGCAGCAGATTGTTACCACTGCGCATCAGCGGGGCAAATGGGTAGGCATTTGCGGTGAACTGGGCGGTGAAAGCCGTTATCTGCCGCTACTGCTTGGGCTGGGCCTGGATGAGCTGAGTATGAGTAGCCCGCGTATTCCGGCGGTGAAAAGCCAGCTTCGTCAACTGGATAGCGAGGCGTGTCGGGAACTGGCGCGTCAGGCATGTGAATGCCGCAGTGCGCAGGAAATTGAAGCGTTACTCACCGCCTTTACGCCGGAAGAAGACGTTCGCCCACTGCTGGCGCTGGAGAATATCTTTGTTGATCAGGATTTTAGCAATAAAGAGCAGGCGATCCAGTTCCTGTGCGGCAACCTCGGCGTTAACGGGCGCACTGAACATCCGTTTGAGCTGGAAGAAGATGTCTGGCAGCGGGAAGAGATTGTTACCACCGGCGTTGGTTTTGGCGTAGCGATCCCGCACACCAAATCTCAGTGGATCCGTCATTCCAGTATCAGCATTGCCCGGCTGGCGAAACCGATTGACTGGCAGTCAGAAATGGGCGAAGTCGAACTGGTGATCATGCTGACGCTGGGTGCTAACGAAGGGATGAATCATGTGAAAGTCTTCTCGCAGCTGGCGCGTAAACTGGTGAATAAAAACTTCCGCCAGTCGTTGTTTGCCGCGCAAGATGCACAAAGTATCCTGACGCTGCTGGAAACAGAATTAACCTTCTGACGTTAGCCCTGAAAACGGGCGCTGTACTCTCCCGGCGTCAGACCAAACTGACGCCGGAAAACGCGACAAAAATAGTCGCTATCCGGAAAACCGCAACGCTGTGCCACTTCATGAATTGACAGATGATATTTCTGCAAAATCATCCTCGCCTTCGCCATTCGCACCCAACGCACATACTCGATAAAACGCATCGTTCCATGCTGAGCAAACAGTTTTGACAGATGATTGGGCGTGATATTAAAAAACTGCGCCACGCTCTCGCGGGTGAGCGGCTGGGCATAATTATCCTGAACCCAGTTACAAATGCTGTGATAGAGAAAATCGCCGCGCGGTTGCGAATTACCCGGCGGCATATTCACCACGTTGCGGCAAAGATGCAGCAAACTTAACACCAGTGGCTGAATGATATTCTGCTCCAGCGGCGAACGGCTAAGATGGGTGAGGGCGGTAAGCATCGCTTCACCTTCACCGCGTTGCAGGCTGGGAAGCTGGATCTGGCGAGCAGGATGCAACAACGACGTGGTGCGGCTATCGTAAAACGATAACCCAAGCCAGGTCGGTGCGAACACCAGGCTTAACAGCATCACCGGTTTGTTGTTGATCGGTAAATTAGCCGCGCGTGCCGGAATAAACAGCATTTCTCCTTCCACCATTCGCTGCTGCTTTGCTTCCAGCAGGTTGCCGTATTCGCCGCGCAGCACGATATCCAGACGGGGAAAATCAATACATAAACTGCCCACCGGTAACGAGGCAGGCTGGCTGGCAAACCAGACGCGCCCCAGTAGTTGCGGGTTAAGCACCAGGCCGCTGAACAGATCGGCGAAAAATTGTTGATCGGCGGGCAAGCCTGGTGCTTTCATGAAAGTTCCCGATTAAAGATGCATTAACTGGCGAAATTCTTTCACTTTGCTGCGACTGACCGGCACTTCAAAATCCAGATCTTTCAGTCGCAGAATGTAGGTGTTATTAAACCACGGTTCGATTTCGCGTATTTTGTTCAGATTGACACAAAATGAGCGATGGCAGCGGAAAAAATGCGACGGCGGCAGTTTGCTGCAAAATTCGGTAATGTTCATCGGCATTACGTAGGATTCACGCCGCGTATAGACAAAGGTCATTTTCTCGTGCGCTTCGGCGTAATAGATATCGTTAATTGGCGTGACGATTATTCGCTCATCTTTCACCAGATTAATGGTGTCATTCTCACGCGTTACCGTCGCGGCAGGCGTACTGCTGGTCTGCTGTTGTTGCCAGGCCGCTTCCAGTTTTTGCAGCATCCCGGTAATACGTAACTCCTGATACGGTTTGAGAATGTAGTCAAACGCCTCCAGTTCAAACGCTTCTACCGCATGTTCTTTCCACGCGGTGATGAACACAATAAACGGTTTATGGGCGAACTGGCTGATGTTTTGCGCCAGCAACACGCCATCCAGCGACGGAATATTGATATCCAGAAAAATGGCGTCGACGCGGTTATGCTGCAAAAACTTCAACACGTCCAGACCGTCGTCAAAGGTGCCGACAATCTCCATCTGGCTGTGCTCTTTAATTAGCCAGCTCAGTTCCTGTTGTGCCAGGAATTCGTCTTCAACAATGATGACTTTCACAATATCACTCCGGCTCAAAGCAATAACGTAGCCTGTGAGGCGACTGGGGTGCGTTGGTTAGGAATGTAAAACGCAATTTCCGTCCCCGGCTCCAGGCGGCGGATATGCAGCCCCTCGCCATACAATAACTTCACGCGATGATGGACATTCAGCAGGCCAATTTTATTGCCCGGCATTTCATTCGCTTCGACCCGCTCAATCACCTTTGGATCGATGCCGTGCCCGGTATCTCGCACCGCAATGCGTACCCGATTTCCGCACTCTGCAACGCTGATGGTGACAACGCCTTTACCTTTGCAAGGCTGAATACCGTGGACAATGGCGTTCTCCACCAACGGCTGGATCAGCAGGCTGGGAATGCAGCAATTCACCTCTTCATCAATATCATAGATAACCGTCAGCTTGTCACCAAAGCGGGCCTGCTCAATGGCAATATAGTCTTTAATTTGATACAGCTCTTTTTTGATATCGATTTGCTCATCGTCTTTTAATTCAATGTTATAGCGCAGATAACGCGACAGATTAAAGATCAGCTGGCGAGCAGTATCCGGATTCAGACGGATTGATGATGAAATAGCGTTCAAAGCGTTAAACAGGAAATGGGGATTAATTTTGCTTTGCAGGGCGCGAAGCTCTGCCTTATTTGCCATTTCACGTAGCTGCTCGGCGCGTGAAACCTCCAGTTGGGTGGAGATGATTTGCGACAGACCGACCGCCATTTCCTGTAATGACGAGGTGATCTGATGCGCGTGGCAGTAGTAAATTTTCAGCGTTCCGGTCACAACGCCTTTCTCCCACAATGGGATCACCAGCATGGAATGAATCTCTGGTGTGCGGTGGGCTTCATCATTGTTTTTAATGATGATTTTTCCGTAATTCATCGCCTGACGGGTAGTCGGGCTAATGAAGTCATCGCCATTCTGATAGTTATGTTCACCCACGCCAACATAGGCCAGCACATGATCGGTATTGGTAATCGCCACCGCATCGGCGTGAATGTCATCGCGAATAATTTCACAAACTTTGCGTAATGACTCGCTATTGACATGGCGAAACAGAGGTAGCGTTTTGTTGGCGATATCCAGCGCCAGCTTGGCCTGCCGCGCGGCGCTGGCCTCTTTTTCGCCCTCAACGCTTTGCACCAGAAGCACAATAAAGCCGATACAGACGCTACCGAGGATCATTGGAATGCCGATTTTAGAGACGATATCGATCCCCAACGCGGTAGTTGGTGCCCAGACAATTACCAGAATCATGGTCAACGTCTCACACAACATGCCGCCGAGAATACCGACGCGCCAGCGCTGTGCTTTGGGGATTTTCAGGTTTATCCAGCCTGATATACAACCCGCCAGAATGCTGGTGATAAAGCAGGGGATCGCCGTCACGCCGCCGATATCAATTAAATACCGGTGAATACCCGCAATCACGCCGGTAATGATGCCTACCCACGGGCCAAACAGAATCCCGCCGGACATCACCGCGATAATACGTACGTTCACCAGCGAGCCTTCTACGGGAACGCCGGACCAGGTGCTGAACAGGGCGAACAGCGAGAAAATGGCGGTAACGGCGAGCAATTCTTTTGGGGAGTGCGCCGACTTGTGCAACAGTTCGCGAAACAGGCGGATACGGATGAGAAAGAACAGGCAGATAAGCATTAACGCTGCCCGATCGAAGACCGCCAGCAGCATGTTGAATATTTCGTGCACGGGTGACTCTGAATAAGGATTAAACCTCTATGATAGGTAACCTGAAGGCTGATGACCAGCAGGCCGTTTTTGAGGAAAAACCATAAATTTAAAAGGGGATTGAAAGATAAATGGTGTATTAGCAATGTATCTCTTGATAATGCACTTCTGGCTGGTAAATTTATTGAAATTATAATGTTAATAAAATTGGTGGTAATTTTCTTGTTAGCGTAGAAAAATTTCCTGTTTTTGAAGTGGAGTTCCTCATTTAAAGCCATTGATAAAAATGTTCTAAAACGCTGGACAGACAGAAATTAATCAGGCTATTTTCAAAACAGCCACCATTGTGGCAGCGTCGCTCGGACGGTCCGGGCGCTAACGTTAATCTGAGGAAATTATGGCTGACACTCGCCCTGAACGTCGCTTTACGCGCATTGATCGTCTCCCGCCCTACGTTTTTAACATCACCGCTGAACTGAAAATGGCTGCGCGTCGGCGCGGCGAAGATATTATCGATTTCAGCATGGGTAACCCGGACGGTGCGACTCCGCCGCATATCGTCGAAAAATTATGTACTGTGGCCCAGCGCCCGGACACGCATGGTTACTCCACTTCACGCGGCATTCCGCGGTTACGTCGCGCCATTTCCCGCTGGTATCAGGATCGCTACGACGTTGAAATCGACCCGGAATCAGAAGCCATCGTCACTATTGGTTCGAAAGAGGGCCTGGCGCATCTGATGCTGGCGACGCTGGATCATGGTGACACGGTGCTGGTGCCGAATCCAAGTTACCCGATCCATATTTATGGCGCGGTGATTGCCGGGGCGCAGGTACGCTCAGTGCCGCTGGTGGAAGGTGTCGATTTCTTCAACGAACTGGAGCGCGCCATTCGTGAAAGTTATCCGAAACCGAAGATGATGATCCTCGGCTTCCCGTCGAATCCAACCGCGCAATGCGTGGAGCTGGAGTTCTTCGAAAAGGTTGTGGCGCTGGCGAAACGCTACGATGTGCTGGTGGTCCACGACCTGGCCTATGCCGATATCGTCTACGATGGCTGGAAAGCGCCGTCAATCATGCAGGTACCGGGTGCACGCGATGTGGCAGTCGAGTTCTTTACGCTGTCGAAAAGCTACAACATGGCGGGCTGGCGTATCGGCTTTATGGTTGGCAACAAAACGCTGGTCAGCGCCCTGGCTCGTATTAAAAGCTATCACGATTACGGCACCTTTACGCCGTTGCAGGTGGCGGCGATTGCGGCGCTGGAGGGCGATCAACAGTGCGTGCGCGACATTGCCGAACAGTACAAACGCCGCCGTGATGTATTGGTTAAAGGGCTGCATGAAGCGGGCTGGATGGTTGAAATGCCGAAGGCTTCGATGTATGTCTGGGCGAAAATCCCGGAACCATATGCGGCCATGGGATCGCTGGAATTTGCCAAGAAGCTCCTTAACGAAGCGAAGGTTTGTGTCTCGCCGGGGATTGGCTTTGGCGACTATGGTGATACGCATGTTCGCTTTGCACTGATTGAAAACCGCGACCGTATTCGTCAGGCGATTCGTGGGATTAAAGCGATGTTCCGTGCCGACGGTTTACTACCCGCCAGCAGCAAACATATTCACGAAAACGCGGAATAAACACCGTCGTCAGAAATGCAAACAGGAGCCTGATGGCTCCTGTTTTTCATTGCACAGTTTGCTTTTAGATCATCAGGGCAAAAGTACCGGCCCAAACGATGACCATAAAAGAAATGCCCATAAAGAAATATTTCACTTTACATCTCTCCGCGTAATTACTGTTACGCCTGAATGACTTCATTACACCTGATACAGTGAGTTGACACCGGGCAAAGCGACCTTAAAAGCCCTGTATTTTACCGTGGGCATCACCCCAGAATTCTGAGCTAAACTGCTCGAGACGGCGCTAATGTACGCCTAAAACTGAAACGAGACAAGAGGCATTTTCTTATTTACTTTTAGTAACTTACAAGTGTCTCATATCGGCGACAGTTTAATTTCTGACGGTAATAATTAGATATTCAGCGAAGGAAAAAACCTTAAGAAAAAAGCCATAAAAACCATGAGGTTATTATGGCCGATTTGAGGAGGGAAAGAGTAAGAGCAGTTTGTTAAATGTACAACGACGATTCTCCCACCGGGCGCGTTTTAAAGCGACGGTGGATCCAGAGGTACTGCTCCGGTGCGCGCATGATCTCTTTCTCGATAATCTTGTTCATATAGGCAGCGGCTTGATTTTCATCTGTCGGGTAGCCTTCCATCTCTGGGGTGATGAACAAACGATATCCGCTGTAATCCGCTTTTCTTACCATCGTTACGGTCAACATGGCTGCGCCAGAGAGACGGGAGAGAACATAGGTGCCATTGGTTGTGGCGACATTTTCCACCGCAAAGAACGGCGCGAAGGAGCTGCCTTTACGACCATAATCCTGATCGGGAGCAAACCATACCGCTTCACCTTTCTTCAGTGCACCGACAATGCCGCGCAGATTATTTCTGCCGATCATCGCTTTGTTAGAGCGCATGCGCCCACGGGTCTGCACCCATTCCATCAGCTGATTATTATGTGGACGATAGGTAGCCATCATTGGTTGGCACAGTCCCATCACGCGGCCGCCCAGTTCCAGCGACATAAAATGGACGCCGACAACCATTACGCCGCGATTTTGCATTTGTGCGCGTTTAAGGTTATCCAACCCTTCAACATCAAACCATTTACGTACGCGACTGTCGGGCCAGAACCATGCCATGCCGGTTTCTACCAGCGCCATGCCGAGTGAACGAAAGTTTTCGGCAATCATCTTCTCGCGTTCTTCCGCAGAATGCTGCGGGAAACAAAGTTCCAGGTTTTTACGGGCGATAGATTCACGACGTTTCAGGAATGGTCGCGCCATTGCGCCAATGCGCGTGCCGAGAAAGCAGAGAACAGGATAAGGAAGCTGTACCCAAAGCCAGAGTACACCAAGCCCAAACCATGTGAGCCAGTAGCGAGGATGTAGAAACTCGCGGGAAAATTTGCATTGTGGAAACATAGTTACCTTCTGTAGATACGAATTGTTGTATCGCAGAAGATTCCATGTCGACAGCGGTACACTCAATTGGTTGGGCCATCATGTACGACAATGGTTCCTGTAAAGAGTGTAAAGACTAGTCAGGACATAACCACGAGGAGCATGAATGCGGTATCTGTACTTTATCACTCGCTGACTGCTTTCAGCTACTGATTATTAATCGTGCAAAGTAAATATTTTTCCGTACACAACAGTCTTGCATTTAACATGCTGTTTTCATTGATGCTTAGCAAAAATTGCCAGAGGTTAAGGATTGTCTTACTATTAAAGTGACTGAAGTTACAGGTTTTTTAGCGCGGCAGGAGGTTGAGCTATGATTTATTTATGGATGTTTCTCGCCCTGTGTATTGTCTGCGTAAGCGGCTACATCGGTCAGGTACTGAACGTGGTATCGGCGGTCTCTTCTTTCTTCGGCATGGTGATCCTCGCTGCACTCATTTATTACTTCACCATGTGGTTAACTGGCGGTAATGAACTAGTGACGGGGATATTTATGTTTCTTGCCCCGGCTTGTGGCTTGATGATTCGCTTTATGGTGGGGTATGGCAGGCGATAGTGGGTCAGGATGGCTCATTTGGGCAGGTGTTCACATCAGCATCAGACATGATTGTTCACCTGCCATGTGACAGACGCTATCGCACAGGATGAATAAGATAATTCGCCTTTGTCGGATAAGTAGGCGTGATTTCTTCTGTGAGGTTTAATGGTGGCGCATCTTCTCTCATCTTAAACAAAATCGCCTGTGATGGCTGAAGTTTTGTAGAGTGTGTGGTTGTCATCGCTGATGTTTTTTCAGTCTCTTTATAGCTCCTCTCACTTACACCACCAGAAATGGAAAATGCAAAAACATTGCATGCCATAATAGAGACCAATAAAAATAAGCTGAAAAGTATTAAGTTTACTTTCATAGAAAGTTATCCTGAAAATGGTTCACTGAGAACCTACGATGTTATGGCTGTATTTACATATAATTAATCAATATTTACATCGATATAATAAATGACATCTCTTTGTGGTACATAAGAATAGTTCTCTGCGACAGGAAGCAGATTCCTACAATTGTAAGACTAAAATACTTCTTGCGATAATAACTACAATTGTAAGACTAAAATACTTCTTGCGATAATAACTACAACTGTAAGATAACCCTTTCAAAATGACCGTTGCTCTCTGATTTCTCATTTCATGCTCACCCAATATGATGGCGGCGTTTTCTAAAACTGTTAAAGAATGAGGTAAGTATGAAACGTTTAATTATGGCTACGATGGTCACAGCAATTCTGGCATCTTCAACTGTATGGGCTGCTGATAATGCACCGGTAGCGGCACAACAGCAAACTCAGCAAGTTCAGCAAACCCAGAAAACGGCAGCAGCAGAGCGTATCTCTGAACAAGGTTTATATGCGATGCGTGACGTGCAGGTAGCGCGCCTGGCTCTGTTTCATGGCGATCCAGAAAAGGCAAAAGAACTGACCAATGAAGCTTCCGCTTTGCTGTCAGATGACAGTACCGAATGGGCAAAGTTCGCTAAGCCAGGTAAAAAGACCAATCTCAATGATGACCAATATATTGTCATTAATGCATCTGTCGGAATTTCTGAGAGTTATGTAGCAACTCCCGAAAAAGAAGCCGCGATAAAAATTGCCAATGAAAAAATGGCGAAAGGGGATAAAAAGGGCGCAATGGAAGAACTTCGCCTGGCCGGTGTTGGCGTAATGGAAAACCAATATCTGATGCCGCTTAAACAGACTCGTAATGCACTTGCTGATGCGCAGAAACTGCTTGATAAAAAGCAATACTACGAGGCAAACCTGGCGCTTAAAGGTGCGGAAGATGGAATCATCGTCGACAGCGAAGCACTGTTTGTGAACTAATGCTGACAGGCAGTATATTGAGGTAAAGGATTTAACTCCCTCCAGCCGACAATTTTTTATGACCACAATACGACAGGTTGTGGTCATAAAATTATTTGGCGCTCGCGGTTCTATAAACACGCATTTTATCTTCCTCAAAGTAAATCCCAATAATCCCGTGTCATCACAAATCATTTATTATGTTATGTTTTATGGTACGCTTTAAAAAGCGTAATCATACCCTTACTTGTAAATCACCGGCGCTTCTTACAGTTGTAAGAATAACATCACAAATGTCGCGACTCTCTCTGATTACCACGAATCAATATTTATCATATTCTTCTTTTCGTCCTCACTACTTACCATGCAGAAAGGAATTGGAAGTGGCGATGAAATGATTTTCAGCACTTGATACAGGATTTTAAAAATATCGAGTGCAGCTACGACGATATTTTGCGGGTTATTTATAGAAGATATTACGCCTTAAATAAACGCTAAATTAACACATATTTAATTAACTAATAGGTATTGCTATGTCAACTCCACTTCAAGGAATTAAAGTTCTCGATTTCACCGGTGTGCAATCTGGCCCATCTTGTACTCAAATGCTGGCCTGGTTTGGCGCTGACGTTATTAAAATTGAACGTCCCGGCGTTGGTGACGTAACGCGTCACCAGCTGCGAGATATTCCTGATATCGATGCGCTTTACTTCACCATGCTTAACAGTAACAAACGTTCTATTGAGTTAAATACCAAAACAGCGGAAGGCAAAGAGGTAATGGAAAAGCTGATCCGCGAAGCTGATATCTTAGTCGAGAACTTTCATCCAGGGGCCATTGATCACATGGGCTTCACCTGGGAGCATATTCAAGAAATCAATCCACGTCTGATTTTTGGTTCGATCAAAGGGTTTGATGAGTGTTCGCCTTATGTGAATGTAAAAGCCTATGAAAACGTTGCTCAGGCAGCGGGTGGCGCGGCATCCACTACGGGTTTTTGGGATGGTCCGCCGCTGGTAAGCGCTGCAGCGTTGGGTGACAGCAACACCGGAATGCATTTGCTGATCGGTTTACTTGCTGCTTTGCTGCATCGCGAAAAAACGGGGCGTGGGCAACGAGTCACCATGTCAATGCAGGATGCCGTATTGAACCTTTGCCGCGTGAAATTACGTGACCAGCAGCGTCTCGATAAATTGGGTTATCTGGAAGAATACCCGCAGTATCCGAATGGTACATTTGGTGATGCAGTTCCCCGCGGTGGTAATGCAGGTGGTGGCGGTCAGCCTGGCTGGATCCTGAAATGTAAAGGCTGGGAAACCGATCCTAACGCCTATATTTATTTCACTATTCAGGAGCAAAACTGGGAAAACACCTGTAAAGCCATCGGCAAACCAGAATGGATTACCGATCCGGCATACAGTACAGCCCATGCACGACAGCCACATATTTTCGATATTTTTGCTGAAATCGAAAAATACACTGTCACTATTGATAAACATGAAGCGGTGGCCTATTTGACTCAGTTTGATATTCCTTGTGCACCGGTTTTAAGTATGAAAGAAATTTCACTTGATCCCTCTTTGCGCCAAAGTGGCAGTGTTGTTGAAGTGGAACAACCGTTGCGTGGAAAATATCTGACCGTTGGTTGTCCAATGAAATTCTCTGCCTTTACGCCGGATATTAAAGCTGCGCCGCTATTAGGTGAACATACCGCTGCTGTATTGCAGGAGCTAGGTTATAGCGACGATGAAATTGCTGCAATGAAGCAAAACCACGCCATCTGATATTAACGGGGGCTTCTGGCTCCCAATTTATAAAAATTTCGAGGTTATTAATCATGTCAGATCAACTTCAAATGACAGATGGTATGCATATCATCGTTGAAGCATTAAAACAGAATAATATTGACACTATTTATGGTGTTGTAGGTATTCCTGTGACGGATATGGCACGCCATGCCCAGGCGGAAGGCATTCGTTATATTGGTTTTCGTCATGAGCAGTCGGCAGGCTATGCCGCTGCGGCAAGCGGTTTTCTTACCCAAAAACCGGGGATCTGCCTGACAGTTTCTGCGCCAGGATTCCTCAATGGTTTGACCGCATTGGCCAACGCAACGGTAAATGGTTTTCCGATGATCATGATTAGCGGCTCCAGCGACCGCGCGATCGTCGACCTACAGCAAGGTGATTATGAAGAGCTGGACCAAATGAATGCGGCAAAACCGTATGCCAAAGCAGCATTTCGCGTTAATCAGCCGCAGGATCTTGGCATTGCATTGGCACGCGCTATCCGGGTCTCTGTATCGGGTCGCCCTGGCGGAGTTTATCTTGATTTGCCAGCAAATGTCCTGGCCGCGACGATGGAAAAAGACGAAGCGTTAACCACGATTGTTAAAGTTGAAAATCCATCGCCAGCATTATTGCCATGCCCGAAGTCAGTCACTAGCGCAATTTCGCTTTTAGCAAAAGCTGAACGGCCATTAATTATCCTTGGCAAAGGCGCGGCGTATTCACAAGCTGATGAACAGCTTCGTGAATTTATTGAAAGTACTCAGATTCCATTCCTGCCAATGTCTATGGCGAAAGGGATCCTTGAAGATACGCATCCACTTTCTGCGGCAGCTGCGCGTTCGTTTGCCCTGGCAAATGCTGACGTTGTCATGCTTGTTGGTGCACGACTGAATTGGTTATTGGCACACGGTAAAAAAGGATGGGCGGCAGATACACAGTTTATTCAACTGGATATTGAACCGCAGGAAATTGACAGCAACCGCCCCATTGCTGTGCCAGTCGTTGGTGATATTGCATCCAGTATGCAAGGTATGCTGGCAGAACTGAAACAAAACACATTTACGACTCCACTGGTATGGCGCGATATTTTAAATATCCACAAGCAGCAAAATGCACAAAAAATGCATGAAAAATTAAGTACAGATACTCAACCATTAAATTACTTTAATGCATTAAGTGCTGTGCGCGACGTATTGCGCGAGAACCAGGATATTTATTTAGTTAATGAAGGTGCAAATACCCTGGATAATGCACGAAATATTATTGATATGTATAAACCACGTCGTCGTCTGGATTGTGGTACCTGGGGTGTCATGGGCATCGGTATGGGCTATGCCATCGGTGCTAGCGTGACTTCTGGTTCTCCGGTTGTCGCCATTGAAGGTGATAGTGCTTTTGGTTTCAGTGGGATGGAAATTGAAACGATTTGTCGATATAACCTGCCGGTGACGATCGTTATTTTTAATAATGGCGGCATCTACAGAGGAGACGGTGTTGATCTCAGTGGCGCTGGTGCACCATCACCAACGGATCTGTTGCACCATGCAAGGTATGACAAATTAATGGATGCGTTTCGTGGCGTTGGCTATAACGTCACCACGACAGATGAACTTCGTCATGCTTTAACCACCGGTATTCAGTCGCGCAAACCGACCATTATTAATGTGGTCATCGACCCTGCAGCAGGAACTGAAAGTGGCCATATTACCAAACTTAACCCAAAACAAGTCGCTGGTAATTAAATACTGACATCGTCTCCTCTTGCCAACTCATTATGCGATGGTGAGGGGACCCTTATCGGAAATACTATTATGCTAACATTTTTTATTGGCGATTTATTGCCTATTATCGTAATCATGCTGTTGGGTTATTTTAGCGGCAGACGAGAAACATTTTCAGAAGATCAAGCTCGGGCATTTAATAAACTGGTATTAAACTACGCGCTTCCTGCGGCTCTATTTGTATCTATTACTCGGGCAAACAGGGAAATGATTTTTGCGGACACTCGTCTGACCCTTGTATCACTTGTGGTTATTGTCGGATGTTTCTTTTTCTCCTGGTTCGGTTGCTACAAATTTTTTAAACGTACCCATGCAGAAGCAGCTGTATGTGCATTAATTGCAGGTTCACCTACCATTGGATTCCTGGGGTTTGCAGTTCTCGATCCTATTTATGGTGATTCCGTATCAACAGGTTTAGTGGTAGCAATTATTTCTATTATTGTTAACGCAATTACTATTCCTATTGGTCTGTATTTGCTGAATCCTTCCTCAGGAGCGGATGGTAAGAAGAATAGTAATCTGAGCGCATTAATTTCTGCGGCAAAGGAGCCAGTTGTATGGGCACCTGTTCTGGCAACGATCCTGGTGTTGGTTGGGGTAAAAATTCCGGCAGCATGGGACCCAACCTTTAATCTGATTGCGAAGGCTAACTCAGGGGTAGCGGTATTCGCTGCGGGGTTGACTCTGGCTGCACATAAATTCGAGTTCAGTGCCGAAATTGCTTATAACACCTTCCTGAAGCTGATTCTGATGCCACTGGCGCTGCTTCTCGTTGGTATGGCATGTCATTTGAACAGCGAACATTTGCAGATGATGGTACTGGCAGGCGCATTACCGCCGGCATTCTCCGGAATCATTATTGCCAGCCGGTTTAATGTCTACACCCGCACTGGTACAGCGTCATTGGCTGTGAGCGTACTGGGTTTTGTCGTCACGGCTCCCTTGTGGATTTATGTCAGTCGACTGGTTTCATAATTAATCATGTTATTGATTTTACATAAATGCCGAAGTGTCTTTTCACCTTCGGCTTTTTTCAAGGCATAAGCAAATGACAAATAATGAAAGCAAAGGGCCGTTTGAAGGCTTATTAGTTATCGATATGACACATGTCCTTAATGGACCTTTCGGAACTCAACTTCTTTGTAATATGGGCGCAAGGGTAATTAAAGTTGAGCCACCAGGTCATGGTGATGATACCCGCACATTTGGTCCCTATGTGGATGGACAGTCACTCTATTACAGTTTTATTAATCATGGCAAAGAGAGTGTGGTTCTTGATTTAAAGAATGATCACGATAAAAGTATATTTATAAATATGCTCAAACAAGCTGATGTATTAGCTGAGAATTTTCGCCCAGGTACAATGGAAAAACTGGGGTTTTCATGGGAAACGCTTCAAGAAATCAACCCGCGCCTCATATATGCTTCATCGTCAGGTTTCGGACATACCGGTCCGCTAAAAGATGCTCCTGCCTACGATACCATCATTCAGGCAATGAGCGGGATAATGATGGAAACAGGATATCCTGATGCTCCGCCAGTGCGCGTTGGTACATCTCTTGCGGATCTATGCGGCGGTGTCTATTTATTCAGCGGAATAGTGAGTGCACTTTATAGCCGCGAAAAGAGCCAGAGAGGGGCGCATGTCGATATAGCGATGTTTGATGCCACGCTGAGTTTTCTGGAGCATGGTCTGATGGCATATATCGCGACAGGGAAGTCACCACAACGTCTGGGAAATCGCCATCCCTACATGGCACCTTTTGATGTTTTCAATACTCAGGATAAGCCGATTACGATTTGTTGTGGTAATGACAAGCTTTTTTCTGCGTTATGCCAGGCACTGGAGCTTACGGAACTGGTTAATGATCCCCGATTTAGCAGCAATATTTTACGCGTACAAAACCAGGCTATTCTTAAACAATATATTGAGCGGACGTTAAAAACGCAGGCAGCTGAAGTTTGGTTAGCCAGAATACATGAAGTTGGTGTGCCCGTCGCGCCGTTATTAAGTGTGGCTGAGGCCATTAAATTGCCACAAACTCAGGCAAGAAATATGTTGATTGAAGCCGGGGGAATAATGATGCCGGGTAATCCGATAAAAATCAGCGGCTGCGCGGACCCGCATGTTATGCCGGGAGCGGCAACGCTCGACCAGCATGGGGAACAAATTCGCCAGGAGTTCTCATCATAAATGTAAGATGTGCTGGTAAATAGCTCCCACATTTGAACATTGTGGGAGCCGCTATTTAGTCATTTTTCTGACAGAAAACAGCAATCTCCTGGTCCAGCTCTGCAATGTGTTCTTTTACAGAGTTCAGCAACTGAAGAATTTCAGGCTTACTGTCATCTGAAACAGGTGTTATTTCTAACTGATGGCTAATATTAATCAACTTTTGCAAATTCAGGATGTTAGCCGCACCGTGGATGCGATGAATACACTGATGGAAAGTTCTGTTATCGCCAGCTTCTAGTGCTTGAAACGCAGCGGGTAGATCTTTATGCGTTTCATGCTGGAAAGTCATGAGAATCTCCTGCATCAGTTGTAGATCGTTCGCCGTATTATTTTTCAGGGCTTCGATATCAAGGTGGCGATACTGAGGTGCAATATGCGCAACCTGGTGTAACTGACTTAAATGTGTTTTCAGTACATCCAGGGTCAACGGTTTGAACAAACATAAGTTCATGCCGCAACTTAACCCTTTTTCACGTTCGTTAGCCTGTGCGTTGGCTGTAAGCCCCCAGATGGGTAAGGAAGAATTTTGCTCACGGAGTTTGCGAGTCAACTCAAAACCATCCATATTCGGCATATTAACGTCAGTAATAAGCAGATCATAATGTTGCATACTGACTTTGTGTAGCGCTTGCACACCATCAGTGGCTTCATCAACATCATATCCTAATAGATTTAGCTGGCGTTTGAGTAATAGCCTGTTGGTCGGATGATCATCCGCGATTAATATGCTCAACTTTTCAGGTAGTGTGATGGGGTGTTCTGCTTTTGCCTCGATAGTCGCCACTTGCTGGCTAATTTCTACCGGGATTGTGATCGTAAATGTTGTTCCTATGCCTGGATGACTTTCTAATGACAAATCGCCCTGCATATTTTTAATTAATTCTTTGCAGATCATTAAGCCTAAGCCAGATCCTGTTTGCTGGCGACCTGCACTTGTTTGGCTGTAGCGTTTAAAGAGTTGTTGTTGTTCTTCCTGCGATAATCCACTTCCAGAATCCATAATCGTCATTTTGATAACAGCGTGGTTGTCATCAATGTGAACCAGGGAGGTCGTAATTTTTACTGCCCCCTCGGTGGTAAATTTGAGAGCATTGCTCAGTAAATTTGATAAGACCTGCTTAAACGCCTGAGGGTCGATCTTAACCAGGTAATGATCAGGAAATGTACTGCTGCAACTTAATGCGATCGATTTGCTTGCAGCAATCGCACCGAAAGAGTGACAAGTGTTCTGGACTAAAGTAGGGATATCGACCCATTGTGGTTGAAGTTGATAGTTACCCGATTCAATTTTGTCGACATCAAGGATTTCACCAATTAAGCCGAGGAGTGATTGTCCGGTGGCGTAGGCAAGTGAAATCGCCTCCACCCGTTGCTCCTTGCTAAGACCAGAACCCGACAGAAGTTCCAGGAAGCCCATAATAGAGCTTATTGGTGTTCTTATTTCGTGACTCATCGTTGCCAGAAACTGACTTTTTGCTACGGTAGCCTTTATCGCTTTATTTTTTTCTACCTCGAGTGCATTAATTAGATCACGCGTTTCAGTAATATCTTGCCAACCACAAATATATACTGCATTGTCACTTGCAGGAAGATTGCATAATGTATGCCAGTGATTAATGCATCTTTTCTCGATGCCATTATCAATTTCAAATACCTGTGTGTATATTGTTCGATTTTCTTTCGTTTCTGCTGTGACTTCATGCGCATTAGAAAAAACATCTTTAAAGGGTGAGTCACTGTTTTCTAATGGTAACATTGCATTTTTGTAGTAATCCGCAGTGAAATAATGTTCAAAAGCACTATTATGACTAATGACATTACCTTGCCAGTTTACAACATAAGTTGGATTCGGTAAGGAATCCGAGAGTGCTTTTCGGAATGATATTTGGTTTTCTAAATCACCCTGAATGACTTTACGACGACGAACTGAGCGTAACAGGTAGAATCCCCATAAAAGGCTACTGCCAACTAATAAAACGGATAATGTCGTAACAATATAAAATTGCTCGCTATATAGGTCCCATGTGTCAATGGTCACATTGGGCATTTTAATCCATTTTTCCGTCAGGCGCAGAACTTCGCTTGGGGGAATTGCATTCAGTGCTTTATTAATAATATCCTTAAGTTCCGGTTCTCCGCGAGGAAAAGCGAACGAAAGCGATGCATTCGGAACGCCAGGAATAAGAAAATGATAAAGTTCATTAGGATAGTAATGATCGATCATGTAACGCGAATTTAACTGTGTCGCGACCAGAGCATCAAGTTCACCTTCCTTAACCTTGTGAAATGCAGCGCTGGCATTATCGACCTGTATCCATTCAACCTCCGGATACATCTCTTTTAATTGCGAATGCAGCTCATAATAATATGGAATGGCAACTTTCATTCCTTTTTTTAATGTTTGTTCACTGTCAGGTGCTTTTTGCATGACAAAAACGTATGGCGTTGTTATGAAAGCTTCTGCAAATGAAACATTATTTTCTCGATCTTCACTATAAATAGCGCCAGGTATTATATCCCATCCACCGGGGTTAAGCTGTGTTCCGGCATGGATATTGTGTGAAACGGTGATCGGAGAAAAATTTAAACCTGTTTGCAAGGTAATAATATTAAGAATATCCCCCATAACGCCCCGAACCGAGCCATTTTCATCCGTCATAGAATAGGGAGGAGAGTAAGGATTTTCCAGCACCTTTAAATCGGGATGTTGCTTAATCCACTGTTTTTCATGTTCAGTGAGTTCTAATGGTTTGTTCAGAAAGGCCAGGTTTCCTGTATCAAGCCAATTTTGTGAAACTTCATAGCGAACTTCATTTGTTAAAGCATCAACAAATCTATTGAGTACTTCATTAAGAATGACGGATTCTTTTCTGGTCAAGAAAAAATTATATTGACGCGGCGAGTTATAATATTTCACTACATTTAAGGAGTGAGTGAAATAGCGGGAAATCATACTGCTGGTAATGATGTTACTACCAATAAAGTAATCATTCTGTCCGGCTGATACGGATGCTAATGCCTGATATAAATTTGTAAAAGAGATAATTGTTGCTTTTGGAAACGATTGATGAATTACCTCGTCTGGGGGGTAATTTGCTACCCGAGCAATATTTACTGGTTTTGGTGAGGTAAGCGGTCGCATTGAGTCGTGAAGGGTGGTTACCAGCGCCGGAAAGGTAATTATCAATGGTTTGGTTGCAGCAATGTCACTATTAAGAGGCGGCGAAGTAACTAAATGTGATAACACTATATCGACTTCACCTTCTGCAAGCGCGTCCATTGCTTTTTGATGATCGGCGTATTCCCGGAGTGTTAATTTGATATTTAACGCTCTTTTTAAAAGATTTAAATAATCAGCATTAATACCACGAACCTGTTGCTGCGAATCGGTATGCAACAAGGTAGCCGTTTGGGACTTGTGTACTGCAATCACAAGATTTTTTTTGCTCGCTAACCAACGTAATTCCTTGTTGCTCAGACGTACTGGATCAAGTGTGACACGGTTGTTACTACTGATGCCACGATATTCGATGTAATCTTCGTCTGCGAAACTTATGGTCGACCAAAGACCACAACAGAGAAGAAAAAAATAGGGTAAAAACTTCATGTGATTAGCCGATTTTGTTACGTTGCGCGAATGTGTAAAGATCCATCAGTGATTTACATTCTAATTTTTCCATCAGGCGACTTTTATAAGTGCTGACAGTTTTGTTGCTGATGAACATTTTTTCAGCAATGTCATTATTATCCTTGCCATCAAGAATATACCGCATGACACTAATTTCTTGTTTCGATAAGGAGTCGAGTTTTTGCTGGTCGGACGTTAAACTTCCAACAAACCGGTTGAGAGAGAAGGGGAAATAGCAGTAGCCATTTTTTGCAGCTTCAATAGCCGCAATGATATTGTTCATGCCTTCTTTTTTACTCACGAATCCATTAGCGCCAGCATCAGCACAATGTTTCCCGTAAAAATGGTCATTTTTAGCGGAGACAATAATAATAATTCCGCTATATTGGCGCTTCCTCAGCGTTTCTAACACCTGGATACCGTTAACTCCGGGGATATCGACATCAATGATGACGATATCAGGCTTAAGTGTTTCCACCCGCTGAACGGCGCTTCCCCCTTCAGTCAACTCCGCTAAGATTTCAATATCGTTTTTGATCAATAAATTACGAATTGCTGCGATAGCAAGAGGATGGTCATCAATAATTATTGCGTTCATAGATTATTCCCTTTGCAATGAAGCATCTCCCTTCTCCCTGTAGTAATACAGACATAAGGCGTCATCTCATTTTCTCAATAAAAATAAGAAAATCTGAGCTTCCTTTAAGATAATTCGACAAGTATACCATATAAATAGTCGGCATAAATGAAATGTCAACAATAAAATCAGGGATTATACCGATGATTTATAGTTTCAAGTTAGCACTATAAGTCTTCTCACTAATCCTACAGGCGTAAGAATTGTATTGCAAAAGCCACGGTTTAGTCCTCTGTTGTTTTTTTTGCACCTCATTTAAATTAGGCCTCCAACGTTCCTGGGATAATGTGCAACACATGCACTGTGTTTGATATGAAGAATGAATGCTCTTTTCATTCAATTCATAAATTTCATCTATGAGAAATGAGAGATAATAGTGGAACAGATTAATTCAAATAAAAAACATTCTAACAGAAGAAAATACTTTTCTTTATTGGCGGTAGTTTTATTTATTGCGTTTTCAGGTGCCTATGCCTATTGGTCAATGGAATTAGAAGACATGATTAGTACAGATGACGCCTATGTCACGGGGAATGCAGATCCAATTTCTGCACAAGTCTCAGGTAGTGTCACTGTCGTTAATCATAAAGATACGAACTACGTTCGACAAGGTGACATTTTAGTTTCACTGGATAAAACTGATGCCACTATCGCACTCAATAAAGCTAAAAATAATCTGGCAAATATTGTTCGGCAAACGAATAAACTATACTTACAGGATAAACAATACAGTGCCGAAGTCGCTTCAGCACGTATTCAGTATCAACAATCTTTAGAAGATTATAACCGTCGAGTGCCGTTAGCGAAGCAGGGGGTTATTTCAAAAGAAACGCTGGAGCATACCAAAGATACGTTAATAAGTAGCAAAGCGGCATTGAATGCCGCTATCCAGGCTTATAAAGCGAATAAAGCTTTAGTAATGAACACACCATTAAACCGTCAGCCACAAGTCGTTGAAGCGGCGGATGCAACTAAAGAAGCCTGGTTGGCGCTTAAACGTACGGATATTAAGAGTCCGGTTACCGGCTATATTGCCCAGCGAAGTGTTCAGGTCGGCGAAACAGTGAGCCCCGGACAATCGTTAATGGCTGTCGTACCGGCACGTCAAATGTGGGTTAATGCCAACTTTAAAGAAACACAACTCACGGATGTACGGATTGGTCAATCGGTCAATATTATCAGCGATCTTTATGGTGAAAATGTTGTGTTTCATGGTCGGGTGACAGGGATCAATATGGGAACCGGCAATGCGTTCTCCTTATTACCTGCACAAAATGCGACAGGGAACTGGATCAAAATCGTTCAGCGTGTACCGGTTGAAGTTTCTCTTGATCCAAAAGAACTCATGGAACATCCCTTGCGTATTGGTTTATCGATGACAGCAACTATTGATACGAAGAACGAAGACATTGCCGAGATGCCTGAGCTGGCTTCAACCGTGACCTCCATGCCGGCTTATACCAGTAAGGCTTTAGTTATCGATACCAGTCCGATAGAAAAAGAAATTAGCAACATTATTTCGCATAATGGACAATTTTAATGGCAATCACTAAATCGACTCCGGCACCATTAACCGGTGGGACGTTATGGTGCGTTACTATTGCATTGTCATTAGCGACGTTTATGCAAATGTTGGATTCCACTATTTCTAACGTCGCAATACCGACAATATCTGGCTTTCTGGGAGCATCAACAGACGAAGGCACCTGGGTTATCACCTCGTTTGGCGTAGCAAATGCCATTGCGATCCCTGTTACCGGCAGGCTGGCACAAAGAATAGGCGAATTAAGGTTATTTTTACTTTCAGTCACTTTTTTTTCGCTGTCTTCCTTAATGTGTAGTTTATCGACCAATCTTGATGTGCTGATATTTTTTAGAGTCGTTCAGGGATTAATGGCGGGGCCGTTAATTCCACTGTCACAGAGTTTATTATTAAGGAATTATCCACCAGAAAAAAGAACATTTGCTCTGGCATTATGGTCAATGACCGTGATTATCGCTCCGATATGTGGGCCGATATTGGGCGGTTATATTTGCGATAACTTTAGCTGGGGTTGGATATTTTTAATCAATGTCCCTATGGGGATTATCGTCCTGACATTATGCTTAACCTTACTTAAAGGAAGAGAAACTGAAACTTCACCGGTCAAAATGAATCTACCAGGACTGACCCTGTTAGTGCTCGGTGTTGGTGGCTTGCAAATTATGCTTGATAAAGGGCGCGATCTGGATTGGTTCAACTCGAGTACAATAATAATATTAACAGTAGTATCAGTTATTTCTCTGATCTCTTTAGTCATTTGGGAGTCGACCTCAGAGAACCCGATTCTTGATCTCAGTTTGTTTAAGTCCCGTAACTTCACCATTGGTATTGTGAGTATCACATGCGCGTATTTATTTTACTCTGGAGCGATCGTCCTTATGCCGCAGTTACTCCAGGAAACGATGGGGTATAATGCGATATGGGCCGGACTTGCTTATGCGCCCATCGGCATCATGCCACTATTAATTTCACCTTTGATAGGACGTTATGGCAACAAAATAGACATGCGGTTGTTAGTGACATTTAGTTTTTTGATGTATGCGGTTTGCTATTACTGGCGTTCTGTGACATTTATGCCAACGATTGATTTTACAGGCATCATTTTGCCACAGTTTTTCCAGGGATTCGCCGTTGCCTGTTTCTTTTTACCCTTAACAACGATTTCGTTTTCAGGCTTGCCAGATAATAAATTTGCCAATGCCTCGAGTATGAGTAATTTTTTTCGTACCTTGTCAGGATCAGTTGGTACGTCGTTGACAATGACGCTGTGGGGACGACGCGAATCGTTACACCATAGTCAGTTGACAGCAACCATCGATCAATTTAACCCCGTGTTTAATTCATCGTCACAAATTATGGATAAATATTATGGTTCGCTTTCAGGAGTTCTTAATGAAATTAATAATGAAATAACCCAGCAGTCACTTTCTATTTCTGCAAATGAGATTTTCCGTATGGCGGCTATTGCTTTTATCTTACTTACGGTTTTGGTTTGGTTTGCGAAACCGCCGTTTACAGCGAAAGGCATTGGGTGATGATAAAAGGAGGGGGTTATAGCGGGTAAGACCGGGGATCTTAAGTCTGCGCCATCGGCAGCATCGCTCACCCAGGGAAAGGATTGCGATGCTGCGTTGAAACGTTATTAACGGCCTTTTGCCAGATATTGATTCATCTCTTCTTCCGGCACCATTCCACCTCCCGTCGCCCACACCAGATGAGTGGCATTACGCAATTGTTCTGCGCTGAAACCGTGCATCTGTTGGTAACTTACTGATGCACACACGCGCTGAGGTCCGGCCATACCCGCCAGTGCTGAAGGTTCAAGACGAATACCTTCTTCCTGCGCCAGCCAGCCAAGCATGTCATACATGGTTTGATCGCTAAGGGTATAGAAGCCATCCAGCAGACGCTCCATTGCCCGCCCGACAAAGCCTGATGCGCGACCAACTGCAAGGCCATCCGCTGCGGTAAGGTTGTCGATACCAATATCCTGAACAGAAATCTGATCGTGTAATCCTGTATGGACGCCTAACAACATACAAGGGGAGTGCGTTGGTTCGGCAAAAAAGCAGTGAACATGATCGCCAAACGCCAGTTTAAGCCCGAATGCGACGCCACCAGGACCACCGCCAACACCACACGGCAGATAGACAAACAGAGGGTTATCAGCATCGACGATACGGCCTTGCTGGGCAAATTGCGCTTTAAGACGCTGGCCAGCGACGGAATACCCAAGGAACAACGTGCGGGAATTTTCGTCATCAATAAAGAAACAGTTCGGGTCAGACTGCGCTGCTTTACGTCCTTCCTCGACGGCAACACCATAATCTTGCTCATATTCCACGACCGTAACGCCATGGCTGCGCAGTTTCGCTTTTTTCCATGCCCGGGCATCAGCAGACATATGAACTGTCACCTTAAAGCCAATGCGGGCGCTCATAATGCCGATTGATAACCCCAGATTTCCGGTTGAGCCCACAGCAATGCTGTATTGGCTAAAGAACTGTTTAAACTCCGGAGAAAGCAGTTTGCTGTAGTCATCATCAAGCGTCAGCAACCCCGCTTCCAGAGCCAGTTTTTCTGCGTGTGCCAGGACTTCATAAATCCCGCCGCGTGCTTTTATGGAGCCGGAAATGGGCAAATGGCTATCTTTTTTCAGTAACAGTTGCCCGCTGATCGGTTGCTGATATTCTTTTTCCAGCCGTTTTTGCATAGCTGGAATGGCAACCAGTTCTGATTCAATAATCCCCCCAGTGGCAGCAGTTTCAGGAAATGCTTTTGCCAGATAGGGTGCAAAACGGGATAAGCGCGCATGGGCGTCCTGAACATCCTGTTCGGTCAGGCCAACATAAGGTAAACCTTCAGCCAATGAGGTCGTGCCAGGATTAAACCAGGTGGTTTCTTTAAGAGCAACCAGATCCTTTACCAACGGATACTGGGCGATGAGCGAGTTCATTTTAGCGTTTTCCATAGTACGTCTCTTTGCGCTTAGATGATAAATGACAGCAGGAATGTGCCCGCCAGAGCGACGACTGAAGCGATAAATGTCGCTGTCGTATAGTATTTAAATGTTTCATTGAGCGTAGCGCCGCAATATTGCTTCACTAGCCAGAAAAGCGAGTCCGTAACGATCGTGCAGCCAATTGCACCTGAACCGATAGCAATCGCAATAATTTCCGGGCTGATGTCGGGATACAGCGGCAGCACAATGATCCATATTTATATTTTCTTCTCCAGGTTGGCGATGCCAGTTGGCATGTTTTACTTACTTGCCTATATGGTTACTCGTTGGCGAGAACAGAGGCGGAATTGGGGACAATTGTCCGGGAATTATTGTTATTTTTTATTGTATTGCTGTGTCAGGTGATAGGGCGTTGGATCTCGCCAGTGACGTCTGTTTCTGCTACAGTGCCCGTTTTACGGCAAACGGCTTGGGTATGGCTTCATTAAAGGATGTCGCACGCCTGGCGGGAGTGTCGATGATGACAGTCTCCCGGGTGATGCATAATGCAGAATCTGTGCGTCCTGCAACGCGTGACCGCGTATTGCAGGCAATCCAGACCCTGAATTATGTTCCTGATCTTTCCGCCCGTAAGATGCGCGCTCAAGGACGTAAGCCGTCGACTCTCGCCGTGCTGGCGCAGGACACGGCTACCACTCCTTTCTCTGTTGATATTCTGCTTGCCATTGAGCAAACCGCCAGCGAGTTCGGCTGGAATAGTTTTTTAATCAATATTTTTTCTGAAGATGACGCTGCCCGCGCGGCACGTCAGCTGCTTGCCCACCGTCCGGATGGCATTATCTATACTACAATGGGGCTGCGACATATCACGCTGCCTGAGTCTCTGTATGGTGAAAATATTGTATTGGCGAACTGTGTGGCGGATGACCCAGCGTTACCCAGTTATATCCCTGATGATTACACTGCACAATATGAATCAACACAGCATTTGCTCGCGGCGGGCTATCGTCAACCGTTATGCTTCTGGCTACCGGAAAGTGCGTTGGCAACAGGGTATCGTCGGCAGGGATTTGAGCAGGCCTGGCGTGATGCTGGACGAGATCTGGCTGAGGTGAAACAATTTCACATGGCAACAGGTGATGATCACTACACCGATCTCGCAAGTTTACTCAATGACCACTTCAAATCGGGCAAACCAGATTTTGATGTTCTGATATGTGGTAACGATCGCGCAGCCTTTGTGGCTTATCAGGTTCTTCTGGCGAAGGGGGTACGAATCCCGCAGGATGTCGCCGTAATGGGCTTTGATAATCTGGTTGGCGTCGGGCATCTGTTTTTACCGCCGCTGACCACAATTCAGCTTCCACATGACATTATCGGGCGGGAAGCTGCATTGCATATTATTGAAGGTCGTGAAGGGGGAAGAGTGACGCGGATCCCTTGCCCGCTGTTGATCCGTTGTTCCACCTGATATTATGTTAACCCAGTAGCCAGAGTGCTCCATGTTGCAGCACAGCCACTCCGTGGGAGGCATAAAGCGACAGTTCCCGTTCTTCTGGCTGCGGATAGATTCGACTACTCATCACCGCTTCCCCGTCGTTAATAAATACTTCCACGGATGATGTATCGATAAATATCCTTAGGGCGAGCGTGTCACGCTGCGGGAGGGGAATACTACGGTAGCCGTCTAAATTCTCGTGTGGGTAATACCGCCACAAAACAAGTCGCTCAGATTGGTTATCAATATACAGCCGCATTCCAGTGCCGAGCTGTAATCCGTAATGTTCGGCATCACTGTTCTTCAGCGCCCACTGCAACTGAATCTCAACTGCTTGCGCGTTTTCCTGCAAAACATATTTATTGCTGATTGTGCGGGGAGAGACAGATTGATGCTGCTGGCGTAACGACTCAGCTTCGTGTACCGGGCGTTGTAGAAGTTTGCCATTGCTCTCTGATAGCTCGCGCGCCAGCGTCATGCAGCCTGCCCATCCTTCACGTTTTGAGGGCATTGGCGATTCCCACATATCCATCCAGCCGATAACAATACGCCGACCATCCTTCGCTAAAAAGCTTTGTGGTGCATAAAAGTCATGCCCGTTATCAAGTTCAGTAAAATGCCCGGATTGTGCAAAAAGTCGTCCTGGCGACCACATTCCGGGTATTACGCCACTTTGAAAGCGATTTCGGTAACTGTATCCCTCGGCATTCATTCCCTGCGGGGAAAACATCAGATAATGCTGATCGCCAAGGCTGAAAAAGTCTGGACATTCCCACATATAGCTTTCACCCGCATCAGCGTGGGCCAGTACGCGATCGAAGGTCCATTCACGCAACGAACTGCCGCGATAAAGCAGGATCTGCCCCGTGTTGCCTGGATCTTTCGCCCCGACTACCATCCACCATGTGTCGGCTTCACGCCACACTTTAGGATCGCGGAAGTGCATGATTCCTTCTGGTGGAGTGAGGATCACACCCTGTTTCTCGAAATGAATACCATCCCGACTGGTAGCCAGACATTGTACTTCGCGAATTGCATCGTCATTACCTGCACCATCGAGCCAGACGTGTCCGGTGTAGATAAGTGAGAGGACACCATTGTCATCGACAGCACTACCTGAAAAACACCCGTCTTTGTCATTATCGTCTCCTGGCGCTAACGCAATAGGCTCATGCTGCCAGTGGATCATATCGTCGCTGGTGGCATGTCCCCAGTGCATTGGCCCCCAGTGTTCGCTCATCGGATGATGTTGATAAAACGCGTGATAACGATCGTTAAACCAGATCAGGCCGTTTGGATCGTTCATCCACCCGGCAGGAGGCGCGAGGTGAAAATGGGGATAGAAAGTGTTACCCCGGTGCTCATGAAGTTTTGCTAGGGCGTTTTGCGCCGCATGCAATCGAGATTGCGTCATTTTAATCATCCTGGTTAAGCAATTTTGGTGAATTGTTAACGTTAACTTTTATAAAAATAAAGTCCCTTACTTTCATAAATGCGATGAATATCACAAATGTTAACGTTAACTATGACGTTTTGTGATCGAATATGCATGTTTTAGTAAATCCATGACGATTTTGCGAAAAAGAGGTTTATCACTATGCGTAACTCAGATGAATTTAAGGGAAAAAAATGTCAGCCAAAGTATGGGTTTTAGGGGATGCGGTCGTAGATCTCTTGCCAGAATCAGACGGGCGCCTACTGCCTTGTCCTGGCGGCGCGCCAGCTAACGTTGCGGTGGGAATCGCCAGATTAGGCGGAACAAGTGGGTTTATAGGTCGGGTGGGGGATGATCCTTTTGGTGCGTTAATGCAAAGAACGCTGCTAACTGAGGGAGTCGATATCACGTATCTGAAGCAAGATGAATGGCACCGGACATCCACGGTGCTTGTCGATCTGAACGATCAAGGGGAACGTTCATTTACGTTTATGGTCCGCCCCAGTGCCGATCTTTTTTTAGAGACGACAGACTTGCCCTGCTGGCGACATGGCGAATGGTTACATCTCTGTTCAATTGCGTTGTCTGCCGAGCCTTCGCGTACCAGCGCATTTACTGCGATGACGGCGATCCGGCATGCCGGAGGTTTTGTCAGCTTCGATCCTAATATTCGTGAAGATCTATGGCAAGACGAGCATTTGCTCCGCTTGTGTTTGCGGCAGGCGCTACAACTGGCGGATGTCGTCAAGCTCTCGGAAGAAGAATGGCGACTTATCAGTGGAAAAACACAGAACGATCGGGATATATGCGCCCTGGCAAAAGAGTATGAGATCGCCATGCTGTTGGTGACTAAAGGTGCAGAAGGTGTGGTGGTCTGTTATCGAGGACAAGTTCACCATTTTGCTGGAATGTCTGTGAATTGTGTCGATAGCACGGGGGCGGGAGATGCGTTCGTTGCCGGGTTACTCACAGGTCTGTCCTCTACGGGATTATCTACAGATGAGAGAGAAATGCGACGAATTATCGATCTCGCTCAACGTTGCGGAGCGCTTGCAGTAACGGCGAAAGGGGCAATGACAGCGCTGCCATGTCGACAAGAACTGGAATAGTGAGAAGTAAACGGCGAAGTCGCTCTTATCTCTAAATAGGACGTGAATTTTTTAACGACAGGCAGGTAATTATGGCACTGAATATTCCATTCAGAAATGCGTACTATCGTTTTGCATCCAGTTACTCATTTCTCTTTTTTATTTCCTGGTCGCTGTGGTGGTCGTTATACGCTATTTGGCTGAAAGGACATCTAGGGTTGACAGGGACGGAATTAGGTACACTTTATTCGGTCAACCAGTTTACCAGCATTCTATTTATGATGTTCTACGGCATCGTTCAGGATAAACTCGGTCTGAAGAAACCGCTCATCTGGTGTATGAGTTTCATCCTGGTCTTGACCGGACCGTTTATGATTTACGTTTATGAACCGTTACTGCAAAGCAATTTTTCTGTAGGTCTAATTCTGGGGGCGCTATTTTTTGGCTTGGGGTATCTGGCGGGATGCGGTTTGCTTGATAGCTTCACCGAAAAAATGGCGCGAAATTTTCATTTCGAATATGGAACAGCGCGCGCCTGGGGATCTTTTGGCTATGCTATTGGCGCGTTCTTTGCCGGCATATTTTTTAGTATCAGTCCCCATATCAACTTCTGGTTGGTCTCGCTATTTGGCGCTGTATTTATGATGATCAACATGCGTTTTAAAGATAAGGATCACCAGTGCGTAGCGGCAGATGCGGGAGGGGTAAAAAAAGAGGATTTTATCGCAGTTTTCAAGGATCGAAACTTCTGGGTTTTCGTCATATTTATTGTGGGGACGTGGTCTTTCTATAACATTTTTGATCAACAACTTTTTCCTGTCTTTTATGCAGGTTTATTCGAATCACACGATGTAGGAACGCGCCTGTATGGTTATCTCAACTCATTCCAGGTGGTACTCGAAGCGCTGTGCATGGCGATTATTCCTTTCTTTGTGAATCGGGTAGGGCCAAAAAATGCATTACTTATCGGAGTTGTGATTATGGCGTTGCGTATCCTTTCCTGCGCGCTGTTCGTTAACCCCTGGATTATTTCATTAGTGAAGTTGTTACATGCCATTGAGGTTCCACTTTGTGTCATATCCGTCTTCAAATACAGCGTGGCAAACTTTGATAAGCGCCTGTCGTCGACGATCTTTCTGATTGGTTTTCAAATTGCCAGTTCGCTTGGGATTGTGCTGCTTTCAACGCCGACTGGGATACTCTTTGACCACGCAGGCTACCAGACAGTTTTCTTCGCAATTTCGGGTATTGTCTGCCTGATGTTGCTATTTGGCATTTTCTTCTTGAGTAAAAAACGCGAGCAAATAGTTATGGAAACGCCTGTACCTTCAGCAATATAGACGTAAACTTTTTCCGGTTGTTGTCGATAGCTCTATATCCCTCAACCGGAAAATAATAATAGTAAAATGCTTAGCCCTGCTAATAATCGCCTAATCCAAACGCCTCATTCATGTTCTGGTACAGTCGCTCAAATGTACTTCAGATGCGCGGTTCGCTGATTTCCAGGACATTGTCGTCATTCAGTGACCTGTCCCGTGTATCACGGTCCTGCGAATTCATCAAGGAATGCATTGCGGAGTGAAGTATCGAGTCACGCCATATTTCGCTATCAGGATTCTGTGTGATGGTTACATCGCCCGGCCCAGGGCTGTTTAGTCATCAGCGCTTTCTGACAGTGCTGAGATTTCAACCTGTTGCAGTAAAAATGAGTAGATATAAGGCAAGTGTGCTGCCAAACCCATCTTTTACGGGGTGAAGGTAGATTTCGTTTGAAGGGTATCTGGTGTCCCCTGCAGGAATCGAACCTGCAATTAGCCCTTAGGAGGGGCTCGTTATATCCATTTAACTAAGAGGACAATGCGGCATGAGTATACCCGCTAATGGACTGCGGGGTAAGTACGCTGCCGCTCGATTGCTTAAACCCTCGCCATTTATGCTGGGTTTTTATCATTTTTCTTAATGTTTTCCGCACGTTCTGCTTTTTGGCGTGCTTCTGCTTTACGCTTGTTGCTCATGTCGTTACGAATCTGTGCATGACTCATTAACGCGAAGATAAAGGTGCCGCCGCAGATGTTCCCCGCTAAAGTAGGTAGTGCGAAGGGCCAGATGAAATCGCTCCAGTGCAGCGTGCCGTTAAACACCAGATAGAGGATTTCAACAGAACCGACAACGATGTGGGTGGTGTCACCCAGTGCAATAAGCCAGGTCATCAATATAATCACCACAATCTTTGCCGCACCCGCAGCAGGAAACATCCAAACCATAGTGGCGATCAGCCAGCCGGAAATGATCGCGTTGGCAAACATCTCGCTGGGGGTGTTCTTCATCACATCCATGCCGATTTTGACAAATGCATCGCGAGTTTCTTCATTGAAGATAGGCATATATTCAAATGCCCATGCAGCAATACCTGTCCCGAGAATATTACCCAGCAGCACGACGCCCCATAATCGCATAAGTAAGCCGACGTTGCTCATTGTCGGTTTTTGCATGACGGGTAGTACCGCAGTCACGGTGTTTTCGGTAAATAATTGCTGGCGGGCCATAATGACGATAATAAAACCAAAGGTATAACCGAGATTCTCCAGTAAGAAGCTGCCTGGCACTCCTTCCAGTTCGACATGAAATATCCCTTTTGCCAGTAGCGAAGCGCCCATCGACAGACCCGCCGCAATGGCTGACCACAGTAGCGCCATTGCGTCGCGTTCCAGCTCTTTTTCACCATCCTGGCGGATATGCTCATGAATTGCCATCGCCCGGGAGGGGAGTCGATCTTCATCTATTTCTATTTTTTTGCCGCGCTCTTTTTCTTCGCTCTCAACTTCAATTTCGTCGCTGTGTTGATCAATTTTGTCGTTGTCCATGGTCTCTTCTCTTGAATTAGCACGTATAGCTAAAGCGTAGCGGCTTTTTTGCTCGCAACTGGCGGGAGTTACTCTGAAAATGTAGAAAAGGCTGCGTTTGCCTTTTTCTGTTTCTATAGAATCAAGTAGCCTACAGGGCGGCGATTACCAGGCTATGATCAAATCAGCAAATCAGGGCGTCTGGACATCAGTTGACGTGCTGTTACAATCGCCCACACCTAAACAGGCGGATACGGTATCGTTCCGTCATGGATGGCAAACTGCATAAGCCATAAAAAAACAGGGAGACATTTATGAAGCTTCGCCTGTCGGCGCTTGCTCTGGGAACTACGCTTCTGGTGGGGTGTGCGAGTTCCGGTACAGATCAGCAAGGGCGTTCTGACCCGTTAGAAGGGTTCAACCGCACCATGTACAACTTCAACTTCAACGTATTAGACCCGTATATTGTTCGACCGGTCGCTGTCGCCTGGCGTGATTATGTTCCGCAACCGGCGCGTAATGGTTTGAGCAACTTTACTGGCAACCTTGAAGAACCTGCGGTGATGGTTAACTACTTCTTGCAGGGCGACCCTTATCAGGGGATGGTCCACTTTACCCGCTTTTTCCTGAACACCATTTTGGGGATGGGCGGCTTTATTGATGTTGCAGGGATGGCGAACCCGAAACTGCAACGGACTGAACCTCACCGCTTCGGTAGTACGCTTGGTCATTATGGCGTGGGTTATGGGCCTTACGTTCAGTTACCGTTCTACGGTAGCTTCACGCTGCGTGATGACGGTGGTGATATGGCGGATGGTCTTTACCCGGTTCTTTCCTGGCTGACCTGGCCGATGTCTGTGGGTAAATGGACGCTTGAAGGGATCGAAACCCGCGCTCAGCTGCTGGATTCCGATGGTCTGCTGCGTCAGTCGTCCGATCCTTATATTATGGTGCGCGAAGCGTACTTCCAGCGTCATGATTTCATCGCTAATGGCGGCGAACTCAAACCGCAGGAAAATCCGAACGCACAAGCGATTCAGGATGATTTAAAAGATATTGATTCTGAATAAGAAACAAATAAAAAAGGTGAGTCGCAATACTCACCTTTTTTGTTGTTATCCCTCAATTACCACAAGTAAAAGGAGATAAACCGACAATGACCCGGACGTAATGATGTAAAAATACTGATGTTCGTCACTGACTATTTCCGATATTCAGGCGTTGAAAAATCAAAAAACTGGAAAAATAATTTTAAATATCATCAAAATTAACACCTGGCGCAGATAGTTGATTAATTTCATTTTGATATTTCGCCTGGCGATTTTGAAGTCTTTTTTCAACGTTATCTTCGAGATCCTTAAAGTCTTTGTATTTATTTTCAGGATGGTCAACGTCAACTTTGTTAGCGAATAAATTAGAAATTGTTTCTTTTACATTGTCGCGTCTAAATTTTGCATCGTCCACTTGAAAATTATATCTTATTGCTCGACCTAAACGTTTAAAAACTTCGTTAGGTTCTCTCAGTCTTTCCCCGTTGAGCTCGTTTACAACCTGATGATCGGAACCTGTTGCAAATGATTCTGCCATGATAGCTTTACTGCTTTCAAACCACGCTGAAGCATTCCTGGCTTTTTCACTACAATATTGGGTGAGACTATCACCATTAATACGAATTCCTCTTTGAATGTGGTAGTCGTCCTGATCGTAGTAACCGAGAGATAAGTAATCATTTCCGTTTTTATTTTTAATTACAATAGCGAGAGAGTCGCCTTTTTTATCTTTACCGTACCAGGTAAATAAGTCCGTTGGTTCGCTATTCCCGCTCTCATCAAATTCCGTTACCGTATGTCTGAGTTTGTGTGATATCTTATCGAAGATAAAACCAGGATCTCCATCATATATTTCTTTTAATGCGCTGAAGATCATTTCCTTGTTATTGATATCATGAGTCTTCTCAACTATGTTGTCATTAATGATAGTACGGACGAGTTCTTTGTCTTTATAGTTCGCAGGTAATTCTATTGGTTCTTGGTTGTCGATACCAATAGTAATATGGTCTGTATCATTGGAGCCAATATCAATATAAGTAACTGAGGAATTATTAATATTAAATCTATAAGGATCGTCGTTTACTCGTATGGCGTTTTTTATAAGCTCAAGTAGATGTTTAATACAGGTGCTTATTCCTTCCTTACCATTAAAAAGGTTTTTGAGCTCTTGTACTAATCCATTAACTTCATCATTGTTATTTTCATTAATGGATTCTGGGTAAGTTGCGCTGGTATTGTTGATTGAAATAGATGGTAGCATGATTTTATTCCATTTTGATTGATTTGTTACAAATATATATTACCTAATGAAATAGACTATCAAAAAACGCTCATTTATTTAGAACCTATCTTTAATTTGAGTGTATGAGCGCACAATAGCCAGGGGGGGGTGAGTATCCTGGAAATTCAGAAAAGTAAACTCTTTGAGAAGGACGAGCAGAACGCCTGAAAATATGCCTTTCCCTTCAGATTTGTCTGTGGATACCGCTTATTGATTTGAAAGGGCAAGCTGCCATCAGGCTGTTTGCAAAACTCAGGAGGTAAGCAATGAGGACACTACTTTCGGTGAAGTGGGGGAGTTAAAGTCACCTGCTATGCAGGTGACTTTATCCAGGCGAACGTGTTATCAGAACGCGTAGTTAAAGTTAGTACCGAACAGCCAGGCTTTACCTTCAGACTCGAACTGGTATGGGCCTTCGTTAATTTTCACGCTCTGACCGTGCATATAAGAAACACCAACGTCGACTGAAGCATCTTTATTAAATGCGTAAGTCGTACCTGCACTCAGCCAGAAACGGTCCTGGTCCGGAATGGAGATAGAACGATTCTGAGCCGGAACTGGGCTGTCATCAAAGGCGATACCGGTACGGAAGGTCCAGTTATCATCGTAGTAATAAGTGGTACCCAACGCGATGCGGTAAGCATCTTTAAAGCCTTCATGTTTCTGGAACAGCGTGTCGCCACTGGTTGAGGTCGCTTTCAGCTGCTGGAACTGACTCCAGCTGGTGTAAGCCAGGCTATAGTGAATCGCCCACTGTGGATCAACACGGTTATAACCTGACACTTCCCACATTTCAGGCAGGTTCAGCGTCAGATAACCCGATTGCGTTGCGCCACCTGTCGCGGTAGGAATTGGCAAACCGTAGTTATTAAACGCACGATTAAGATCGCTGCTGTAGTTACCTTTGAAGTCAATTTTCACTTCAGAACGGTAGGTCAGTGCATAGCGGTTATTTTTATCCAGTTCATACAGGATTCCGGCGTTCCAGCCAAAGCCCCACTGGTTACCGTTCAGATGAGCGATTTTGGTATTACTGTCGATACCGTTGGCGGTAGCTGCCAATGCTTGCCCTTGAGGAGTTTGCCCGGCAGGAGATTGCATAATCTGACCAGCAACCAACTGCCCCAGATCGCCTGCGAAACGTTCAATTTTCGCGCGAGCGTAGACGGCGTTGAAACCAAGACCAAAGCTCCATGCATTATTTAAGCGATACGCACCGCTTAAGTTCAGGTTCATGGTTTCAAGGTCAGTTGTACCCCCGACAGAGCCGCCTGCATAAGTATCATTAAACTCTGTTGCCAGACCATAGTTAGAGGTAATAGAAGCGCCCCAACCAAATTGGTCGTTAATCGGTGCAACAAAGTGCATGTTCGGAACCCATGCCGTAGGCGCGATGTTATCGGCTTTCAGGCTACGACCAGACGGAGACGTTCCGCTGATATTCACATCCGGGTCAATATAAACCGCACCCGCAGAAAATGTCGGGCGGTCAAACATGGTAATCAATGCGGGGTTACGGCTAACGTTACCTGCATCATCGGCAATTGCGCCTTCCCCTGAATAAGCCCGGCCCAGGCCAGAGGAAGAAAATTCGTTTAACTGAAAGCCTGCCGACCAGGCCTGGGTGGAGATAAGTGCCACTGCGACTGCGAGAGCAGACTTTGTAAACAGGGTTTTCTGGCTCATGACCATAACCTCAATGATTTATTTTTATACAAACTATGTTACGTGCTGTAACAGGAGCGCGAAGTGTAGGGTCTGAGGTACATCTTAGAAATCAGACCAGTGGCGAGAGTATAGGTCGGACCAGCTGGAATGTTGCAAGTATGTTTCCATCTTTTTTCAAATATGATCTAAGAAACGCGATCCAGCTGGCAAAATTTGGAGGTTGCGCACTCGCGGATTCGGGTGAATTTTGTTTTAGATCATTTTTAAGTGTGATTTCGGTCACTTATCCGATTTTGCAGAATTAACAACTGGAGCAGCACTTTCCGGAAGCGTAAAATATCCACAACGTTTATCTGGCACCTTGGGTGCACATACAGAGGAAATCAACGATGAGTAAATGTAGTGCTGATGAAACCCCGGTTTGCTGCTGTATGGATGTTGGCACCATTATGGACAACTCCGACTGCACCGCGTCTTACAGCCGCGTGTTTGCAAACCGCGCAGAAGCAGAACAAACGCTGGCGGCGCTGACTGAAAAAGCCCGTAGCGTGGAATCCGAACCGTGCAAAATCTCCCCGACTTTCACTGAAGAGTCTGACGGTGTGCGCCTGGATATCGATTTCACTTTTGCCTGCGAAGCTGAAATGCTGATCTTCCAGCTGGGTCTGCGTTAATTCCTCTCGGGTACGTTCGCCCCTGTCAGTTGCTGGCAGGGGCGTTTTCTTTTCTTTCTCCTGTCTTCACTGTGTCATAGCTCCCACTTTCTTTTTTCTCCGCTTGGCTAAATGTAAAAAAATGGTTAAGACTATGATCAGGTCAGACCACTTTATTTATTTTTTTACAGGGGAGTGTTATGGGTCAGGTTGTACCGCTGGTTACCCGCCAGGGCGATCGTATCGCCATTGTTAGCGGTTTACGTACGCCTTTTGCCCGCCAGGGGACGGCTTTTCATGGCATTCCCGCGGTTGATTTAGGGAAGATGGTGGTAGGCGAACTGCTGGCACGCAGCGAGATCCCCGCTGAAGTGATTGAACAGCTGGTCTTTGGTCAGGTCGTACAAATGCCTGAAGCCCCCAACATTGCGCGTGAAATTGTTCTCGGTACCGGAATGAATGTGCATACCGATGCTTACAGCGTCAGCCGCGCTTGCGCTACCAGTTTCCAGGCGGTTGCAAACGTCGCAGAAAGCCTGATGGCGGGAACTATCCGAGCGGGGATTGCCGGTGGGGCAGATTCCTCTTCCGTATTGCCAATTGGCGTCAGTAAAAAACTGGCGCGCGTGCTGGTTGATGTCAACAAAGCTCGAACCATGAGCCAGCGCCTGAAACTCTTCTCTCGCCTGCGTTTGCGCGACTTAATGCCCGTACCGCCTGCGGTAGCAGAATATTCTACTGGCTTGCGGATGGGCGACACCGCCGAACAAATGGCGAAAACCTACGGCATCACCCGAGAACAGCAAGATGCATTAGCGCACCGTTCGCATCAGCGTGCCGCTCAGGCATGGTCAGACGGAAAACTCAAAGAAGAGGTGATGACTGCCTTTATCCCTCCTTATAAACAACCGCTTGTCGAAGACAACAATATTCGCGGTAATTCCTCGCTTGCCGATTACGCAAAGCTGCGTCCGGCGTTTGATCGTAAACACGGAACGGTAACGGCGGCAAACAGTACGCCGCTGACCGATGGCGCGGCAGCGGTGATCCTGATGACTGAATCCCGAGCGAAAGAATTAGGGCTGGTGCCGCTGGGGTATCTGCGCAGCTACGCATTTACTGCGATTGATGTCTGGCAGGACATGTTGCTCGGTCCGGCCTGGTCAACACCGCTGGCGCTGGAGCGTGCCGGTTTGACGATGAGCGATCTGACATTGATCGATATGCACGAAGCCTTTGCCGCTCAGACACTGGCGAATATTCAGTTGCTGGGCAGCGAACGTTTTGCTCGTGAAGTACTGGGGCGTGCACATGCCACTGGCGAAGTGGACGATAGCAAATTTAACGTGCTTGGCGGTTCGATTGCTTACGGGCATCCCTTCGCGGCGACCGGCGCGCGGATGATTACCCAGACATTGCATGAACTTCACCGTCGCGGCGGTGGATTTGGTTTAGTTACCGCCTGTGCTGCCGGTGGGCTTGGCGCGGCAATGGTTCTGGAGGCGGAATAATGGAAATGACATCAGCGTTTACCCTTAATGTTCGTCTGGACAACATTGCCGTTATCACCATCGACGTACCGGGTGAGAAAATGAATACCCTGAAGGCGGAGTTTGCCTCGCAGGTGCGCGCCATTATTAAGCAACTCCGTGAAAACAAAGAGTTGCGAGGCGTGGTGTTTGTCTCCGCTAAACCGGACAACTTCATTGCTGGCGCAGACATCAACATGATCGGCAACTGCAAAACGGCGCAAGAAGCGGAAGCACTGGCGCGGCAGGGCCAACAGTTGATGGCGGAGATTCATGCTTTGCCCATTCCGGTTATCGCGGCTATTCATGGCGCTTGCCTGGGCGGTGGGCTGGAGCTGGCGCTGGCGTGCCACGGTCGCGTTTGTACTGACGATCCTAAAACGGTGCTCGGTTTGCCTGAAGTACAACTTGGATTGTTACCCGGTTCAGGCGGCACCCAGCGTTTACCGCGTCTGATAGGCGTCAGTACAGCATTAGAGATGATTCTCACCGGAAAACAACTTCGGGCGAAACAGGCATTAAAGCTGGGGCTGGTGGATGACGTTGTTCCGCACTCCATTTTGCTGGAAGCCGCTGTTGAGCTGGCGAAGAAGGATCGCCCATCTTCCCGCCCTCTACCTGTACGCGAGCGTATTCTGGCGGGGCCGTTAGGTCGTGCGCTGCTGTTCAAAATGGTCGGCAAGAAAACAGAACACAAAACTCAAGGCAATTATCCGGCGACAGAACGCATCCTGGAGGTTGTTGAAACGGGATTAGCGCAGGGCACCAGCAGCGGTTATGACGCCGAAGCTCGGGCGTTTGGCGAACTGGCGATGACGCCACAATCGCAGGCGCTGCGTAGTATCTTTTTTGCCAGTACGGACGTGAAGAAAGATCCCGGTAGTGATGCACCGCCTGCGCCATTAAACAGCGTGGGAATTTTAGGTGGTGGCTTGATGGGCGGCGGTATTGCTTATGTCACTGCTTGTAAAGCGGGGCTTCCGGTCAGAATTAAAGATATCAACCCGCAGGGCATAAATCATGCGCTGAAGTACAGTTGGGATCAGCTGGAGGGCAAAGTTCGCCGTCGTCATCTCAAAGCCAGCGAACGTGACAAACAGCTGGCATTAATCTCCGGAACGACGGACTATCGCGGCTTTGCCCATCGCGATCTGATTATTGAAGCGGTGTTTGAAAATCTCGAATTGAAACAACAGATGGTGGCGGAAGTTGAGCAAAATAGCGCCGCTCATACCATCTTTGCTTCGAATACGTCATCTTTACCGATTGGTGATATCGCCGCTCACGCCACGCGACCTGAGCAAGTTATCGGCCTGCATTTCTTCAGTCCGGTGGAAAAAATGCCGCTGGTGGAGATTATTCCTCATGCGGGTACATCAGCGCAAACCATCGCCACTACGGTAAAACTGGCGAAAAAACAGGGCAAAACGCCCATTGTCGTGCGTGACAAAGCCGGGTTTTACGTCAATCGCATCTTAGCGCCTTACATTAATGAAGCTATCCGCATGCTGACCGAAGGTGAACGGGTAGAGCACATTGATGCCGCGTTAGTGAAATTTGGTTTTCCGGTAGGTCCAATCCAACTTTTGGATGAGGTAGGAATCGACACCGGGACTAAAATTATTCCTGTACTGGAAGCCGCTTATGGAGAACGTTTTAGCGCGCCTGCAAATGTTGTTTCTTCAATTTTGAACGACGATCGCAAAGGCAGAAAAAATGGTCGGGGTTTCTATCTTTATGGTCAGAAAGGGCGTAAAAGCAAAAAACAGGTCGATCCCGCCATTTACCCGCTCATTGGCGCACAAGGGCAGGGGCGACTCTCCGCACCGCAGGTTGCTGAACGGTGTGTGATGTTGATGCTGAATGAAGCAGTACGTTGTGTTGATGAGCAGGTTATCCGTAGCGTGCGTGACGGGGATATTGGTGCGGTATTTGGCATTGGTTTTCCGCCATTTCTCGGTGGACCGTTCCGCTATATCGATTCTCTCGGCGCGGGCGAAGTGGTTGCAATAATGCAACGACTTGCCACGCAGTATGGTTCCCGTTTTACCCCTTGCGAGCGTTTGGTCGAGATGGGCGCGCGTGGGGAAAGTTTTTGGAAAACAACTGCAACTGACCTGCAATAAGAAGGTCAAAGCTATATGAATCCGCGCTGAATGGCGGAGTGTTGGTCAAAATGTAAACGCATATTGACTATACTTACGCCATTGAGGTAAAAAACAGCGTTTCATTCGGTGAATGGATAAGGCACAATGCCGGCCACCGTTTTCTTTCTCTGGTTTCAGATGAAAGAAAACGGGCGAATCTGGTTAACAAAAGCGGTGCAATATGCAAGTTTTTATCATGCGTCACGGCGACGCAGCCCTCGATGCCGCCAGTGATTCCGTTCGTCCTCTGACCACTAATGGTTGTGACGAATCTCGCCTGATGGCGAACTGGCTGAAAGGTCAAAAAGTGGAAATCGAACGCGTTCTGGTGAGCCCGTTCCTGCGAGCCGAGCAAACACTGGAAGAAGTAGGGGATTGTCTGAACCTGCCTTCCAGTGCAGAAGTTCTGCCGGAGTTAACGCCCTGCGGCGATGTTGGTCTGGTCAGTGCCTATTTGCAGGCGTTGACCAATGAAGGTGTTGCTTCGGTACTGGTGATCTCTCACTTACCGTTAGTCGGGTATCTGGTTGCCGAGTTATGTCCGGGCGAAACGCCGCCTATGTTTACCACCTCGGCCATTGCCAGCGTAACGCTTGATGAAAGCGGAAACGGTACATTCAACTGGCAGATGAGCCCGTGTAATCTGAAGATGGCAAAAGCTATCTGATGTGTTCCAAATTATGCCCAATGAGGTAGATTCATTGGGCATAATTGCTCATCAGGCAGCGGATATCTGTCAACCTCACTACTATCGAAGACTCTCCTTATCTATAAATAAAACACTTTCTACATTCATTCGGAAATTATTCTTCTGCGCGTATCTTGATTTTGCCCAAAGTTACATGTTGAAATGAATAATGTCTGTTTGACACTCATTGTCATTTATTAATACAGATAATAGAGTTGAATAATCAGGCAGGATGTAATTGAAACTTGATTAAATTCTGGCTATAGTGTTTATATATTATATTGTCAAAAGTGGATAAATGCCAATCGCATTATATGTTCATTGTTTGTTTTTTAAGCTGTTGATATTCATTATTGATATACTTTCTATTTTTTCTAAATACTTATTCCGTATTTTTTAAGGATGTCCTTAAGATAACCTTTCTTCTGTCAATATATTAATTAAATCTACATTTACTCTTTAGTAAAATTAAATTGCATCAGGGGTGTGGAAACATCACTATGCGGCCCCACACCAACGAATACAATTTTCTACGACCTGTTCTTTTTGGATCGCATGCCGTATTCAATGGCTGGGTATAAACATTGGCTATTGACTGAATCAATGTATTGCAATGTTTATATTTTTAATTATTTATAGTTTAAGGACAAATAATGAGTAAGTTTGTTAAAACAGCTATTGCTGCGGCAATGGTGATGGGCGTGTTCACCTCTACGGCAACAATCGCTGCGGGTAACAACGGTACTGCACGTTTTTACGGCACCATTGAAGACTCAGTGTGTTCTATCGTTCCGGACGATCACAAACTGGAAGTTGATATGGGTGATATCGGTGCCGAAAAACTGAAAAATAACGGCACCACCACGCCGAAAAGTTTCCAGATTCGTCTGCAAGATTGCGTATTTGATACTCAGGAAACAATGACCACTACCTTTACTGGTACCGTTTCTTCTGCAAATAGCGGCAATTATTACACCATTTTCAATACCGATACCGGTGCGGCATTTAACAATGTTAGCCTGGCGATCGGTGACTCTCTGGGTACCTCTTACAAAAGCGGCATGGGTATTGACCAGAAAATAGTGAAAGACACTTCTACCAATAAAGGCAAAGCGAAGCAGACACTGAACTTTAAAGCCTGGCTGGTCGGCGCAGCTGATGCGCCAGATCTGGGTAATTTCGAAGCAAATACCACCTTCCAGATTACTTACCTGTAAGGCATACCCCCATAGCGACACTGCTATGGGGGATTTAAATGGATTTTGACCGAACAAGAATAAAAACGGATAGAAACGTGTATGCCTGACCATTCTCTTTTTCGATTACGGATTCTTCCGTGGTGCATTGCGCTGGCAATGTCAGGGAGTTATAGCAGTGTCTGGGCTGAAGACGACATTCAGTTTGATTCCCGTTTTCTGGAATTAAAAGGCGACACAAAAATTGATCTGAAGCGTTTTTCCAGCCAGGGATATGTTGAGCCCGGAAAATACAATTTACAGGTTCAACTAAATAAACAGCCATTGGCGGAAGAGTACGATATTTACTGGTATGCTGGTGAAGATGACGCGAGCAAAAGCTATGCTTGTCTGACACCGGAACTGGTAGCGCAGTTTGGTTTAAAAGAAGACGTGGCGAAAAATCTGCAATGGAGCCACGATGCTAAATGCCTGAAATCCGGTCAACTGGAAGGCATGGAAATTAAGGCTGATTTAAGCCAGTCCGCATTAGTCATTTCACTGCCACAGGCTTACCTCGAATATACTTACCCCGACTGGGATCCGCCTTCACGTTGGGATGACGGCATCTCCGGGATCGTCGCGGACTACAGCATCAACGCACAAACCCGGCACGAAGAAAATGGCGGTGATGATAGTAACGAGATCAGCGGCAACGGGACGGTCGGGGTTAACCTGGGGCCGTGGCGTATGCGTGCTGACTGGCAGACTAACTATCAACATACTCGCAGTAATGATGACGATGAATTCAGCGGCGATGAAACTCAAAAAAAATGGGAGTGGAGTCGCTACTATGCCTGGCGGGCGTTACCATCATTAAAAGCCAAACTGGCGCTGGGCGAGGATTACCTCAGATCCGATATTTTTGATGGTTTTAACTATGTTGGTGGCAGTGTCAGTACTGACGATCAAATGTTGCCTCCCAATCTGCGCGGCTACGCGCCAGACATTTCCGGCGTGGCACACACCACAGCAAAAGTGACCGTCAGCCAGATGGGGCGTGTGATTTACGAAACGCAGGTTCCGGCTGGACCGTTTCGTATTCAGGATCTTGGTGATTCTGTCTCCGGTACGTTGCATATTCGCATTGAAGAACAGAACGGCCAGGTGCAGGAATATGACATCAGCACCGCCTCGATGCCATACCTCACTCGCCCAGGTCAGGTTCGCTATAAGATCATGATGGGCCGTCCGCAAGAGTGGGGACACCATGTCGAGGGTGAATTTTTTTCTGATGCTGAAGCTTCCTGGGGGATCGCTAACGGCTGGTCGTTATATGGCGGCGCACTGGGAGATGAAAACTATCAGTCTGCGGCGCTTGGCGTCGGTCGCGATTTGTCTACATTCGGCGCGGTCGCGTTTGATGTTACTCACTCGCACACCAAACTGGATAAAGACACCGCTTATGGCAAAGGTTCGCTGGACGGTAACTCCTTCCGTGTGAGTTATTCCAAAGACTTTGACCAGCTCAACAGCCGCGTTACTTTTGCTGGATATCGCTTCTCGGAAGAGAACTTTATGACCATGAGCGAGTATCTGGATGCCAGTGACAGCGGAATGGTACGCACGGGCAACGACAAAGAGATGTACACCGCCACTTATAACCAGAACTTCCGCGATGCGGGTGTTTCGGTTTATCTCAACTATACCCGCCATACCTACTGGGATCGCGAGGAGCAGACAAACTACAACATCATGCTCTCGCACTATTTCAATATGGGCAGTATTCGTAATGTCAGCATCTCGATGACTGGCTACCGTTACGAGTATGACAACCAGGCCGACAAAGGCATGTACATTTCGCTCAGTATGCCGTGGGGCGACAACAGTACCGTTAGCTATAACGGTAACTATGGCAGTGGGACGGACAGCAGTCAGGTCGGTTATTTCAGCCGTGTCGATGACGCGACTCACTATCAGTTGAACGTCGGCACCAGTGACAAACACACCAGCGTTGACGGCTATTACAGCCATGATGGTTCGCTGGCGCAGGTTGACCTCAGTGCGAACTACCATGAAGGGCAATACACCTCTGCGGGCCTGTCGTTACAGGGCGGCGCAACGCTTACTGCCCACGGTGGCGCACTTCACCGTACCCAGAATATGGGCGGGACACGCTTGTTGATTGATGCCGATGGCGTTGCCGATGTTCCGGTGGAAGGTAACGGGGCTGCTGTTTATACCAATATGTTTGGTAAAGCCGTCGTTTCTGACGTCAATAACTATTACCGCAATCAGGCGTATATCGACCTCAACAGATTGCCTGAAAACGCTGAAGCAACCCAGTCGGTGGTGCAAGCCACGCTAACTGAAGGTGCCATTGGCTACCGTAAATTTGCTGTCATTAGCGGACAAAAAGCGATGGCGGTGCTGCGCCTGAGCGACGGCAGCCATCCTCCGTTTGGCGCAGAAGTAAAAAATGATAACGAGCAGACAGTGGGCCTTGTCGATGATGACGGCAATGTTTATCTGGCTGGGGTGAAACCTGGCGAACACATGAGTGTGTTCTGGAGTGGTGTTGCGCATTGCGATATCAACCTGCCGGACCCGCTGCCTGCCGATCTGTTTAACGGCTTGTTACTGCCATGCCAGCATAAAGGCAATGTAGCACCTATCACTTCGCCGGCGGTCAAACCGGCGATTCAGGAACAGACACAGCGGGTGACGCCAACGGAACCTCCGACTTCAATTTCAGTAAACCAGTAACGTGATTAAGGAATGATCCATGTTTAATCTGACTAACACTGCAAAAATCGTTGTCCCGGCACTGGCGCTGCTGGCGACAGCGGTCAGTTTCTCCAGCCACGCTTCGGTGACGCCCGACAGGACACGGCTGGTGTTTAACGAAAGCGACAAGTCCATCAGCGTCACGCTGCGCAACAACGATCCCACACTGCCTTATCTGGCGCAGAGCTGGATAGAGGATGCAAAGGGCAACAAAATCAGCTCGCCGCTTGCGGTGCTTCCGCCAGTGCAGCGCATCGATGCGATGATGAACGGCCAGGTGAAGGTGCAGGGGCTGCCGGATATCAACAAACTGCCGGCCGACCGCGAGAGCGTGTTCTATTTCAACGTGCGCGAAATTCCGCCGAAATCAAATAAACCGAACACACTGCAGATTGCGCTGCAGACGCGTATCAAACTGTTCTGGCGACCGAAGGCGCTGGAGAACACCAGCATGAAAAGTCCGTGGCAGCATAAGGTGACGCTCATCCGTAACGGCCAGGACTTCACCGTCAATAACCCGACGCCGTACTACGTGATCATCAGCAACGCCAGCGCTAAAAAAGGCGGCAACCCGCCGGCGGGATTCACACCGCTGATGATGGAGCCGAAAACCTCCGCACCGCTGAATGCGAAGATGGACAGCGTGCCGGTGCTGACTTACATCAACGACTACGGCGCGCGGATGCCGCTGTACTTCATATGCACCGGCAACAGCTGCCAGGTGGATGAAGAGCAGAGCCGCAAAGGCTGATGCCGGGAGGGACTTATGAGTCACAAGTTTGTAGCGGGCGCAGGGTTGCTGGTGCTGGCCGGATGGGGCATCAGCGGTTTGGCTGTTGCTGGCAGTGATATCAAACAGGTGGATCTGACGCTGCGAATCCTGGTCGATGGACCGCCGCCTTGCTCCGTGAAGGGAAGCGCTGTGAAATTTGGCAATGTGATAATCAACAGGATCGATGGTACCAATTACCAACAGGATGCGAAATACACCCTCAACTGCGGTAATAAAGTCAGCGATGACTTACGGATGCAGCTCAAAGGCAATACCGCCGTGATCAACGGAGAAACGGTTCTCAGCACGGATATCGCCGGCCTGGGGGTGCGGATAGAAAACGCCGCCGACAACTCCCTGTTTGCAGTTGGTGAAAATAACTGGACGCCTTTTAATGTCAACACTCAGCCTCAGCTGAAAGCGGTGCCGGTAAAACAGAGCGGGGTGCAACTGACGCCGTCGGAGTTTAACGCCACGATGACCATGGTGGTGGATTACCAATGAAAAAATTCCTGCTCCTTTTACTGTGCGCTGGTTGCGGGGCTGTGCTGGCGGCGGAAGATGACATCACATTCCACGGTACGCTGATGTCGCCGCCCGCCTGTAGCATCAGCGGCGGGCAAACCATCGAAGTGCAATTTCGCGATCTTATTATCGACAGCATTGATGGCAATTATGGTCGTCAGAAAGTGGACTACGAACTGAGCTGCGACTCGGATGTCCGCGATCCCGAGTGGAATATGACACTCTCCTGGACGGGGACTGCCACCTCCTACAACGACTCTGCTATTGAGACGGATGTACCGGGCTTCGGAATTGAGCTTCAGCATGACGGTCAGCGTTTTAAGCTCAACGAGCCGCTTTCCATTAACGCCACCGATTTTAGCCAGAAGCCAAAGCTGGAGGCGGTACCGGTCAAAGCGGCTGATGCGGTGCTGACGGACACGAATTTTTCTGCTTACGCAACCTTACGGGTGGATTACCAATGAAAACAGCACACATTTATTCACCCGGTTATGCGCTGTTAGCAGGCCTGCTGCTGACCGCCAGCACGGGGGCACGGGCAGTCGATAACAACCTGCATTTTTACGGCAACCTGCTGAGTAAATCCTGCACGCTGGTGGTGGATGGTGCCAATCTGGCGGAAATTCATTTTCCCACCGTCAGCAACCGGGATTTGATGGTCGCCGGGCAGTCCGCGCATCTGCCGGTTGTGTTTAAGCTGAAAGACTGCAAAGGGCCGGCGGGATACAACGTCAAAGTCACCCTCACCGGAACGGAAGACAGCGGTCAGCCGGGTTTTCTGGCAGTCGATGACACCTCCACCGCGCAGGGCGTGGGGATAGGGATGGAAACGCTCGACGGCAAGCGGGTGGATATTAACAACACCACCGGGGCGACTTTTGCGCTTACCAACGGCAACAATGATATTAATTTCCGGGCCTGGATCCAGGCGAAAAGCGGTCGTGATGTAACCATCGGTGATTTCACCGCCAGCCTGACAGCTACGTTTGAGTATATATAAAATGCATAAAATACGTCATGTTATATGTTTATTGGTGCTGGCTCTGTGCGCTTCTGGGATACAGGCTGCGACAAAGATCGCCACACTCTATGTACCCGCGGGGACGACCAGCGTTGTTGCAAAGTATCGTTTTCATCTTTCAGTCCTGACCCCTCAATCAGTTGAATATGGCACGTATGAATCTAATTCAACTGCGGCAGCAAGTTTGCCTTTAGTTAGTTGGACCGGGAGTCCTCCCGGCCCTGAACTCAGGATGGAGCGCAATAATACAACCTTACCGGATTCTACCTGCCCCGGATTAGAAGAGTATGATGCTCTCTCTCCAGTAACGGCCTGGTCATGTAATGAATTAGTACTTGGCGTTTATTACGATGGAGATTTACACGGTTGTCCCTGGATTGTGTCGTCTTATGTTGAAAGCGCCAGTACTATGGATCAGCGTTTCGGGGCCGGAATTTTTATAGGACCAACAAAAGTTAGCTCTGACTGCCCGACAGAGTCCCTGGCACCGTATGATGTTTCCTGGAATGAAAATTATGTTGTACATAACAAAGTCGTCAGGTTGCAGTCAACAGGTGGTGTTATTGAGCAAACACTGCCCACTTTCCTGATGGAAAACGGCAAACTGTGTGATGGCAGTAATTTTGACGAGCGTGGAGCCTACTGCCGTTTTGTCGCACAGCAGATGACCTTCTCGACTTCCGGCTGTGATAATGCCAAAGTGACGGTGACGCCAGAGCCGCAACCGATCACGTCCAGGCAACTGCATGATATGAAGCTACGCGTGGACACGACATCTCGACAGCCCATAGATTCTACCTGCCGATTCACTTACATACTGAATATGTATTAGCGCACCTTTTCTCACCTGGCAGGGTCATTCGCCCCTGCCATTCCGCGCTCCTGGCACAACACGCTCAACTCCTCAGGGCAACTCCGGCGGCAACCACTCTTCCACTTCAATCAACACCAACAAAGCCGCATCACCGCCGTACTCTTTCGGTGCCTGGTGAAATGCCATCACATGCGGATGTTGTGCCAGCCACAGCGGTGTTTGTTGCTTCAAAATATGCTTCCCGTGCCCATGCATCACGCAGGCACAAAACACATGTTCGCGGCGACAGGCGGCAATCAACGCGCCCAGTTCCTGCTTGGCCTGCAGCTGCGTCAGACCGTGCAAATCCAAAAACAACTCCGGCGAATAATCGCCACGGCGCAGTTTCTTCGCCTCAAAATGGCTGACATCCGGGCGAACATATTTGACCGGACCTTCGGTATTCAGTAACGGCTGAAACTCATCGGAGAAATAATGGCTGGCATCAGCCTGCTCCTGAATCAACCGCTTCACCGGCACTTCGCTGACTTTTTTACGCTGCGGTCGGTGGACAATCGTGTCCTGCTTAATCTTGCGAGTCCCCGCCATCAACTGGCGAAACAGAGCCTGGTCCTCCTCGCTAAGTGTTGTTTTCTTTTTCATTTATCTGTCTCTATTTCTAATTTTCCTACAGTTTACCCGACTCGTAGCGCAATCGATCGTTTTAAACGTATTTTTCCTCACTCACCGCGCGTGAATGCTGATTTATCGTCATCTTCATGGCAAACTAGCCGCCGAAATTATTGCGATCATGCCCTGGAGGAATACGTGGATAAAATTTTCGTTGATGAAGCAGTAAATGAGCTGCAAACCATTCAGGACATGTTGCGCTGGTCGGTGAGCCGCTTCAGCGCGGCGAATATCTGGTACGGCCACGGCACTGACAACCCGTGGGATGAAGCCGTGCAACTGGTGTTGCCTTCGCTCTACCTGCCGTTGGATATCCCGGAAGACATGCGCACCGCGCGTCTGACCTCCAGCGAAAAACACCGTATTGTTGAGCGCGTGATTCGCCGCGTCAACGAGCGCATTCCGGTGGCCTACCTGACCAACAAAGCCTGGTTCTGTGGCCATGAATTTTACGTCGATGAACGCGTGCTGGTGCCGCGCTCGCCGATTGGTGAACTGATCAACAATAAATTTGCCGGACTTATCAGCAAGCAACCGCAGCATATTTTAGATATGTGTACCGGTAGTGGCTGCATCGCCATTGCCTGTGCTTATGCCTTCCCGGAAGCGGAAGTCGACGCGGTAGATATCTCTCCCGACGCGCTGGCGGTTGCCGAACAGAACATCGAAGAACACGGTCTGATCCACAACGTCATTCCGATTCGTTCCGATCTGTTCCGCGACTTGCCGAAAGTGCAGTACGATCTGATTGTCACTAACCCGCCGTATGTCGATGCGGAAGATATGTCCGACCTGCCAAATGAATACCGCCACGAGCCGGAACTGGGCCTGGCATCTGGCACCGACGGCCTGAAACTGACGCGTCGCATTCTCGGTAACGCGGCAGATTACCTTGCTGATGATGGTGTGCTGATTTGTGAAGTCGGCAACAGCATGGTACATCTTATGGAACAATATCCGGATGTTCCGTTCACCTGGCTGGAGTTTGATAACGGCGGCGATGGTGTGTTTATGCTCACCAAAGAGCAGCTGCTGGCGGCCCGTGAATATTTCGCGATTTATAAAGATTAAGTAAACACGCAAACACAACAATAACGGAGCCGTGATGGCTGGAAACACAATTGGACAACTCTTTCGCGTAACCACCTTCGGCGAATCGCACGGGCTGGCGCTCGGCTGCATCGTCGATGGTGTTCCGCCAGGCATTCCGCTGACGGAAGCGGACCTGCAACATGACCTCGACCGTCGTCGCCCTGGGACATCGCGCTATACCACCCAGCGCCGCGAGCCGGATCAGGTCAAAATTCTCTCCGGTGTTTTTGAAGGCGTTACTACCGGCACCAGCATTGGCTTGTTGATCGAAAATACCGACCAGCGTTCTCAGGATTATAGTGCGATTAAGGACGTTTTCCGTCCAGGCCATGCCGATTACACCTACGAACAAAAATACGGTCTGCGCGATTATCGCGGCGGTGGACGTTCTTCCGCCCGCGAAACCGCCATGCGCGTGGCGGCAGGGGCGATTGCCAAAAAATATCTCGCCGAGAAATTTGGTATTGAAATCCGCGGCTGCCTGACCCAGATGGGAGACATTCCGCTGGAAATCAAAGACTGGTCGCTGGTTGAACAAAATCCGTTCTTCTGCCCGGACCCGGACAAAATCGACGCGTTAGATGAACTGATGCGCGCGCTGAAAAAAGAGGGCGACTCCATCGGCGCGAAAGTCACCGTTGTTGCCAGTGGTGTCCCCGCCGGACTTGGCGAGCCGGTCTTTGACCGCCTGGATGCCGACATCGCCCATGCGCTGATGAGCATCAACGCGGTGAAAGGCGTGGAAATTGGCGACGGTTTTGACGTAGTGGCGCTGCGCGGCAGCCAGAACCGCGACGAAATCACCAAAGACGGTTTCCAGAGCAACCATGCGGGCGGCATTCTCGGCGGTATCAGCAGCGGGCAGCAAATCATTGCCCATATGGCGCTGAAACCGACCTCCAGCATTACCGTGCCGGGGCGCACTATTAACCGCTTTGGCGAAGAAGTTGAGATGATCACCAAAGGCCGTCACGATCCCTGTGTCGGGATCCGCGCGGTGCCGATCGCTGAAGCGATGCTGGCGATCGTTTTAATGGATCACCTGCTACGGCAGCGGGCGCAAAATGCCGATGTGAAGACTGATATTCCACGCTGGTAAAAAATGAACAAAACCGCGATTGCGCTGCTGGCTCTGCTTGCCAGTAGCGCTAGCCTGGCAGCGACGCCGTGGCAAAAAATAACCCAACCTGTGCCGGGTAGCGCACAATCGATAGGCAGTTTTTCTAATGGCTGTATCGTCGGCGCTGACACGCTGCCGATACAGTCCGAACATTATCAGGTCATGCGTACCGATCAGCGTCGCTATTTCGGTCACCCGGACCTGGTGATGTTTATCCAGCGTCTGAGTAGCCAGGTGAGCAATCTGGGCATGGGTACGGTGCTGATTGGCGATATGGGGATGCCTGCTGGTGGGCGTTTCAACGGCGGTCATGCCAGCCACCAGACCGGACTGGATGTCGATATCTTTCTGCAACTGCCGAAAACTCGCTGGACCTCCGCGCAGCTCTTGCGCCCGCAAGCACTGGACTTAGTTTCCCGCGACGGTAAACACGTTGTCTCCACGCTGTGGAAGCCAGAAATTTTCAGCTTGATCAAACTCGCCGCCCAGGACAAAGACGTCACGCGCATTTTTGTTAATCCGGCGATTAAACAACAACTTTGCCTTGATGCGGGCACCGATCGCGACTGGTTGCGCAAAGTGCGACCCTGGTTCCAGCATCGCGCGCATATGCATGTACGATTACGTTGTCCTGCCGATAGTCTGGAGTGTGAAGATCAACCTTTACCGCCACCAGGCGATGGTTGCGGGGCAGAACTGCAAAGCTGGTTTGAACCTCCAAAACCGGGAACAACAAAGCCTGAGAAGAAGACACCGCCTCCGTTGCCGCCTTCCTGCCAGGCGCTACTGGATGAGCACGTGATCTAATGGAAACGTTTAATAGCCTGTTTATGGTTTCCCCGCTGTTGCTGGGAGTTCTCTTTTTTGTCGCCATGCTGGCGGGATTTATCGACTCGATTGCCGGTGGCGGTGGGTTACTCACCATTCCGGCATTGATGGCTGCGGGAATGTCTCCCGCTAACGCGCTGGCAACCAATAAACTGCAAGCCTGCGGCGGCTCTATTTCCGCCACTATCTACTTTATTCGCCGCAAAGTGGTTAGTTTAAGCGATCAGAAACTCAATATCGCCATGACCTTTGTCGGCTCAATGAGCGGCGCACTGCTGGTGCAATACGTTCAGGCTGATGTCTTACGGCAGATTTTGCCCATTCTGGTAATTTGTATCGGCCTCTATTTCTTGCTGATGCCAAAGCTGGGTGAAGAAGATCGCCAGCGTCGGATGTACGGTTTACCCTTCGCGTTAATTGCCGGTGGCTGCGTCGGTTTTTATGACGGATTCTTTGGTCCGGCAGCCGGATCGTTTTACGCACTGGCCTTTGTTACGCTGTGCGGATTCAACCTCGCCAAAGCCACGGCGCACGCCAAATTACTCAACGCAACGTCAAACATCGGCGGTTTACTGCTGTTTATTCTCGGTGGCAAAGTGATTTGGGCGACGGGCTTTGTCATGCTGGTGGGGCAGTTCCTCGGCGCGCGCATGGGTTCACGACTGGTGTTGAGCAAAGGACAAAAGCTGATCCGCCCGATGATTGTTATTGTCTCAGCGGTGATGAGTGCCAAATTACTTTTTGATAGCCACGGACAGGAGATCCTCCACTGGTTGGGGATGAACTAATGAACAGTACACACCACTATGAGCAGTTGATTGAAATTTTTAATAGCTGCTTTGCCGATGAATTTAATACCCGTCTGATTAAAGGCGACGACGAACCGATCTATCTTCCTGCTGATGCGGAAGTACCGTATAACCGAATCGTCTTTGCTCATGGCTTTTATGCCAGCGCAATTCATGAGATTTCGCACTGGTGTATTGCCGGGAAAGCGCGCCGTGAGCTGGTTGATTTCGGCTACTGGTATTGCCCGGATGGGCGTGATGCCCAAACGCAAAGCCAGTTTGAAGATGTTGAAGTGAAGCCGCAGGCACTCGACTGGTTGTTCTGTGTGGCGGCGGGATATCCGTTTAACGTCAGTTGCGACAATCTGGAAGGCGACTTCGAACCGGATCGTGTGGTGTTTCAACGGCGGGTACATGCGCAGGTGATGGATTACCTAGCAAACGGCATTCCTGAACGCCCGGCACGCTTCATTAAAGCACTACAAAATTATTATCACACGCCGGAACTTACGGCGGAACAGTTCCCGTGGCCGGAAGCGCTCAACTAAAGCCAGCGCCACGTTTTACAATGAGGAAAGAAGATGATCGCGGAGTTTGAATCACGCATTCTGGCATTAATCGACGGTATGGTTGACCATGCCAGTGATGATGAGTTGTTTGCCAGTGGGTATTTGCGTGGCCACCTGACATTAGCCATCGCAGAACTGGAAAGTGGTGATGACCACTCCGCTCAGGCGGTGCATACGACCGTTAGCCAGAGTCTGGAAAAAGCCATTGGTGCCGGTGAATTGTCGCCGCGTGACCAGGCGCTGGTGACCGATATGTGGGAAAACCTGTTTCAGCAGGCGTCACAGCAGTAAGTTGCGGCGTCTGGAGCACCATGCCTGATGCGACGCTTATCGCGTCTTATCAGGCCTACACGTCACACGTAGGTCGGATAAGGCGTTCACGCCGCATCCGGCAAACACTGCGAGAGCAGATTACCCCGCCTTAACCGCTTTACCCTTCAACAATTTCCGCACCCATAACCGATTCGGGTTTAACGCCGCCAGCGTACTGGCATCCATCGGAATCGGTTCGTCGCTCATCTGCGCCGCCAGAATCTCGGCACACAGCGGGGCAGAACACAAACCGCGAGAACCTAAAGCCGCAAACATAAAGAGATCGTCAAAAACCGGCGCGCTTACCGCCTCATCTTTCTGCTCCGCCAACGACGCATATTCCACGAGTGTTGCCTCATAATCGGGAACATTGCCTACCATTGGCAGATGATCGCGGGTGGCACAACGCACACCGCAGCGCGCCTCTTTATCACTGACATCAACCTCTTTTGCCCACTGTGCCTGCGGGAAACAATCAATCAACCGCTGGCGATTCTGCTGCTGATCGTCCTCACTGTACGCCGTATCTTCGCTGCCGCGATGATAACTGGCACCAATACAATGATGTTGATTCGCCGGATTTTGTGGCGTGAGATAACCGTCATAGCACAGCACCTGCTTCAGCTCTGCCAGTTCCGGCGTTGTCGGAATATGGCTGACCTGCCCGGCAACCGAATACACCGGGAGAGTCGACGTTTGGCTGAATCGGCTGATTTGATGCCCGTTCGCCAGTACCACTACGCTGTGTGTTGCTTGCTGATCTCCTGCAAAATTCAACAACCAACAGTCATCCTTACGGGATAAATTCTGTAACTGATATTGATAATAAATCTGCAAACCCTGCTGTTGCGCCAGTTCCAGCACATTACGGGTCAGTTCTGCTGGGCACAGCCAACCACCTTGCGGATAAGTAATGCCGCTGCAATTTGTCGCAACGCCCGTAATTTGTTCAACCGCATTTGCCTCAACGGCTACAGCCAGTTCTGCGGGTAAATCCATTGACAACATCTGTGCGATTTTATGCTGGCTTTTCTCATCCCAGCCTAACTGCGTGACGCCGCACCAGTCATGATCAAATTTAACGGGTAATTGGTCGTAAAACCGACGAGCAAAAGTAAACGCATTAGAGAAAAAGCGGTTTAGCGCCTCATCGTGTTTGCTTAATAACGGATACAGCGCCCCCTGGCGATTGCCGGAAGCACCCAGTGCGGGGGCCTCATCCGCGCAATAAAGCGTTACCTGCCAGCCGCGCCGTAATAGCGCCAGCGACAACAACGCGCTGGCAATACCACCGCCGATAATCGCCGCTTCCCGTTTGCTGCTGCCCGTGCGGTTAAACCACGGCGCGGAGCAGGGGAGCGGTAATGTCTGTTCCATCACCCCGCAAAGCATTTCCCGTTTGCGCCCAAAGCCCTTACGTTTTTGCATCGTGAATCCGGCGTCCTGCAAACCGCGGCGGACAAAACCGGCAGACGTAAATGTCGCCAGCGTGCCGCCCGGACGCGCCAACCTTGCCATGGCGTTAAACAGATTTTGCGTCCACATATCCGGGTTTTTCGCTGGCGCAAAGCCGTCCAGAAACCAGGCATCTACTTTTTGATTTAGCGAATCGTCCAGTTGGCTGGTCAGTTCGTTAATATCGCCAAACCATAAATCCAGCGTCACGCGGCCTTCATCGAGCAATAAACGATGGCAACCGGGCAAGGGCATTGGCCACTGCGCCTGAAGTTGTTCTGCCCACGGAGCCAGTTCCGGCCAGTGTTGATGCGCTAAGGCTAAATCCGCACGGGTGAGGGGAAATTTCTCAAAACTAATGAAATGTAAGCGTTGTAATTGCGCTTGCGGATGCGCTTCGCGAAACTGATCAAATGCCTGCCATAGCGTCAGGAAGTTTAATCCGGTGCCGAAGCCGCTCTCTGCTACCACAAACAGAGGATGTGGATGCTCAGGAAAGCGTACCTCTAATTGGTTGCCTCCCAGAAAAACATAACGCGTCTCTTCCAGCCCGTTATCGTTGGAAAAATAGACATCGTCAAAATCTCGGGAAACAGGTGTACCCTCAGCATTAAATTCGAGGTTGGCAGGTTGTATGGAGTAGTGTTTCACGTAAGTTACTCGTCTTACAGGCGGTGGCTCGATCTTAGCGATGTGTGTAAGGCTGCGCAAATTTCTCTATTAAATGGCTGATCGGACTTGTTCGGCGTACAAGTGTACGCTATTGTGCATTCGAAACTTACTCTATGTGCGACTTACAGAGGTATTGAATGAAACGTGCAGTGATTACTGGCCTGGGCATTGTTTCCAGCATCGGTAATAACCAGCAGGAAGTCCTGGCATCTCTGCGTGAAGGACGTTCAGGGATCACTTTCTCTCAGGAGCTGAAGGATTCCGGCATGCGTAGCCACGTCTGGGGCAACGTAAAACTGGATACCACTGGCCTCATTGACCGCAAAGTTGTGCGCTTTATGAGCGACGCATCCATTTATGCATTCCTTTCTATGGAGCAGGCAATCGCAGATGCGGGCCTTTCTCCGGAAGCTTACCAGAATAACCCGCGCGTTGGCCTGATTGCAGGTTCTGGCGGCGGTTCCCCGCGTTTCCAGGTGTTCGGCGCTGACGCAATGCGCGGCCCGCGCGGCCTGAAAGCGGTTGGCCCGTATGTGGTCACCAAAGCGATGGCATCCGGCGTTTCTGCCTGCCTCGCCACGCCGTTTAAAATTCATGGCGTTAACTACTCCATCAGCTCCGCGTGTGCGACTTCCGCACACTGTATCGGTAACGCAGTAGAGCAGATCCAACTGGGCAAACAGGACATCGTGTTTGCTGGCGGCGGCGAAGAGCTGTGCTGGGAAATGGCCTGCGAATTCGACGCGATGGGTGCGCTGTCTACTAAATACAACGACACCCCGGAAAAAGCCTCCCGTACTTACGACGCTCACCGTGACGGTTTCGTTATCGCTGGCGGCGGCGGTATGGTAGTGGTTGAAGAGCTGGAACACGCGCTGGCGCGTGGTGCTCACATCTATGCTGAAATCGTTGGCTACGGCGCAACCTCTGATGGTGCAGACATGGTTGCTCCGTCTGGCGAAGGCGCAGTACGCTGCATGAAGATGGCGATGCACGGCGTTGATACCCCAATCGATTACCTGAACTCTCATGGTACTTCGACTCCGGTTGGCGACGTGAAAGAACTGGCAGCTATCCGTGAAGTGTTCGGCGATAAGAGCCCGGCGATTTCTGCAACCAAAGCCATGACCGGTCACTCTCTGGGCGCTGCTGGCGTACAGGAAGCTATCTACTCTCTGCTGATGCTGGAACACGGCTTTATCGCCCCGAGCATCAACATTGAAGAGCTGGACGAGCAGGCTGCAGGTCTGAACATCGTGACCGAAACGACCGATCGCGAACTGACCACCGTTATGTCTAACAGCTTCGGCTTCGGCGGCACCAACGCCACGCTGGTAATGCGCAAGCTGAAAGATTAATTCGCAGTAGGCCGGAGTAGTCGGAGTAGTCGGAGTAGTCGGAGTAGGTCGGATAAGACGCGCCAGCGTCGCATCCTACGTTACGCGCTAATGCGGCCTCCGGCACTAACGCAAAAGGGAACCTGATGGTTCCCTTTTTCACATCATTGACAATCGCCGCCTGTTCCAGGCAAACTTCCCGCTTTGTCGATTTCCTTCTGAAAAGACGTACGCGTTAAATCCTGCCAACGCACTGTAACCCTGAAACCAGAGAGATGAGACGGGGATACTCCTCGCCTTGCGCTGCATTCTGGAGTAATGCATGACTGCTGTAAGCCAAACCGAAACACGATCTTCTGCCAATTTTTCGCTCTTCCGCATCGCTTTTGCGGTTTTTCTCACCTACATGACCGTAGGGCTGCCGTTGCCGGTTATCCCGCTGTTTGTTCATCATGATCTGGGCTATGGCAATACCATGGTCGGGATTGTCGTCGGGATTCAGTTTCTGGCTACGGTGCTGACGCGTGGCTATGCCGGGCGACTGGCCGATCAATATGGCGCAAAACGTTCGGCGCTTCAGGGGATGTTAGCTTGTGGTCTGGCTGGCGGCGCGTTGCTGCTGGCGGCGATTTTGCCTGTCTCCGCACCGTTCAAATTTGCCCTGTTGGTCATCGGGCGTTTGATTCTTGGGTTTGGTGAAAGCCAGTTACTGACAGGCGCTCTGACCTGGGGGTTAGGCATCGTAGGGGCAAAACACTCTGGCAAAGTGATGTCATGGAATGGAATGGCGATTTACGGTGCCCTCGCTGTTGGTGCTCCGCTTGGCCTGTTGATTCATAGCCATTACGGTTTTGCCGCACTGGCGATCACCACAATGGTATTACCCTTACTGGCGTGGGCCTGTAACGGCACAGTGCGCAAAGTACCGGCCCTGGCGGGAGAACGTCCATCGCTGTGGAGCGTTGTCGGGTTTATCTGGAAACCAGGGTTAGGGCTGGCACTACAAGGCGTTGGTTTTGCGGTTATCGGGACTTTCGTTTCGCTCTACTTTGCCAGCAAAGGATGGGCGATGGCGGGCTTTACTCTTACCGCGTTTGGCGGCGCATTTGTCGTGATGCGCGTCATGTTTGGCTGGATGCCGGACCGTTTTGGCGGCGTGAAAGTGGCGATTGTCTCTCTGCTTGTAGAAACGGTGGGCTTGTTGTTGCTCTGGCAAGCCCCAGGTGCGTGGGTCGCATTAGCGGGCGCGGCGTTAACCGGAGCCGGATGTTCGCTTATCTTTCCTGCGCTGGGCGTGGAGGTGGTTAAACGCGTCCCCTCACAAGTTCGCGGCACCGCACTGGGCGGTTACGCCGCGTTTCAGGATATCGCCCTCGGCGTCTCCGGGCCGCTGGCGGGAATGCTGGCGACCACGTTTGGTTACTCTTCGGTATTTCTTGCCGGGGCGATCTCTGCGGTGCTGGGAATTATTGTCACGATACTGTCATTTCGTCGGGGCTAACGAACCAGCCAGACCAGCATCAGGATAATCGCGACTAACAGTATCCACAGCGCGGGACGCGTTGCCATATTTTGCAACGTGTCCATCATCGGTGGAAAAGGATTAAGCAGCGGTTGCATATCACGCGGATCAATCCCTTTAACCCGCCGTTGATAAAGCTGATTAAGAATATCCTCGGCCTGGGCAGAAGAAAGCGATGATTGCGCAGAAAGGCCATATTTTTGCTGGATATATGCCGATAACGCCGCCAGTTCACTGGCATCTAAAGGTTGTTTTAGCGCCATCTGTAGTGATTCCAGCGTCGGCGTATTTTGCTGGCTTAACGTCTGGCGCGCCTGCAACCAGGTCACCAGATGGTTAAACAGTTTCGCTGGAATTAACTCGCCATCTTTCACCCCGGAAAGTTCCAGCATCGATTGCCAGATCTGTTTGCTGGGTTCCCCCGTTGCCGCCGCAAGTTTGGTCACCAGCTGTTTGAGCGCATTGTGCTCCGCCGGTAATAAAGGACGGTCGGTCGCCTCGCGCTGCTGCGGTTGCGGAATAACCATCTTCCCTTCCTGCAACAGGGTGAGAATGGTTTTTAATTGCTCCGGTGAGAGCTGATTCAGCGGCGTCTGACCAAAGTTATGACGGATATAATCCGTGACCGCCTGACGATTATTCCCCAGACGTAAATACTCGCCTAATTGCGCTAAAAGCTGGCGGGCAGAATGGCTTTTTTGCGCGGCCAGCAGACGTTGCGCCAGATTATGTTCAGCGGCAGGGAAGTGACGCGAAAGCAGCGGTGAATCTCCCGACAGACCAATATCGTGCCTGATACCCGCCCACAGTTCTGCTCTTTGCTGTTGCGTCAGTGAGGTCACTTTCGTCATTAAGCTTTCCAGCGAAGTACGTTGCTGACTGGATAAAGGCTGATTGCCCGCGCCAGACGGCAGGTTATCTCCCTGACCTGGTGGTTGCCCAGGAGGAGGGCCGGAAATAGGTTGTATCATTACGTATCCTTATACCTGAAATCTTCGCAAGTATGCCTGGCCGCGAGATTATGGCACACTTGTCCGGTTAACTCTCGTCTCATACAGGTAACACAAACGTGAAAATCCTTGTTGATGAAAATATGCCTTATGCCCGCGACTTATTTAGCCGTTTGGGTGAGGTGACCGCGGTTCCCGGGCGTCCAATCCCCGTCGCTCAACTGGCAGACGCGGATGCGCTGATGGTGCGTTCGGTCACGAAAGTGAATGAATCTTTGCTGGCAGGAAAACCCATTAAATTTGTTGGTACTGCCACAGCAGGGACCGACCATGTCGATGAAGCATGGTTAAAGCAGGCGGGAATTGGTTTTTCCGCGGCACCTGGCTGTAATGCGATTGCGGTGGTGGAATATGTTTTCTCCTCCCTGCTGATGCTTGCCGAACGCGATGGATTTTCACTGCACGACCGTACGGTGGGGATCGTGGGCGTTGGTAACGTTGGACGTCGATTGCAAGCGCGACTGGAAGCGTTAGGGATTAAAACCTTGCTTTGCGATCCGCCTCGCGCTGACCGTGGGGATGAGGGTGATTTCCGCTCGCTGGATGAATTAGTTCAGCATGCGGATATTCTGACTTTCCATACGCCACTCTTCAAAGATGGGCCGTACAAAACGCTGCATCTGGCGGATGAAAAACTGATCCGTAGCCTGAAGCCGGGAGCGATTCTGATTAACGCCTGCCGTGGCGCAGTCGTCGATAATACTGCGTTGCTGACCTGCCTGAATGAAGGCCAGAAGTTAAGCGTAGTGCTGGATGTCTGGGAAGGCGAACCGGAACTTAACGTGGAGTTGCTGACAAAAGTGGATATCGGCACGCCGCATATCGCAGGTTATACCCTGGAAGGTAAAGCACGCGGTACTACGCAAGTGTTTGAAGCCTATAGCAAGTTTATTGGGCATGAACAGCACGTTGCGCTGGATACATTACTGCCCGCGCCAGAGTTTGGTCGCATTACGCTGCATGGCCCGCTCGATCAACCGACGCTGAAAAGGCTGGTGCATTTGGTGTATGATGTGCGCCGCGATGACGCACAGCTGCGTAAAGTCGCCGGGATACCGGGTGAGTTCGATAAACTGCGCAAAAACTATCTTGAGCGCCGTGAATGGTCATCTCTGTATGTAATTTGTGATGACGCCAGTGCGGCATCATTGCTGTGTAAACTGGGTTTTAACGCCGTTCATCATCCGGCACGTTAATCTCTTCTTCATGCTCTCTGCTGTAACATTGGCAGGGAGCTTTGCTATTTCTGGAGTAAACCACCATGTCTGAAGGCTGGAACATTGCCGTCCTGGGCGCAACTGGCGCTGTGGGCGAAGCCCTGCTTGAAACGCTGGCTGAACGTCAGTTCCCGGTTGGGGAAATTTATGCACTGGCACGTAACGAAAGCGCAGGCGAACAACTGCGCTTTGGTGGTAAGACAATCACCGTGCAGGATGCCGCTGAATTCGACTGGACGCAGGCGCAGCTGGCATTTTTTGTCGCAGGCAAAGAAGCTACCGCTGCCTGGGTTGAAGAAGCGACCAACTCAGGTTGCCTGGTGATCGACAGCAGCGGACTGTTTGCTCTCGAACCCGACGTACCGCTGGTGGTGCCGGAAGTAAACCCGTTTGTACTGACCGATTACCGCAACCGGAATGTCATCGCCGTACCAGACAGTCTGACCAGCCAGCTGCTGGCGGCACTGAAACCGTTAATCGATCAGGGCGGTTTGTCGCGTATCAGTGTTACCAGCCTGATTTCAGCCTCCGCCCAGGGCAAAAAAGCGGTCGATGCGTTAGCGGGGCAGAGTGCGAAATTGCTCAACGGCATTCCGATTGACGAAGAAGATTTCTTCGGTCGTCAACTGGCGTTCAATATGCTGCCGTTGTTGCCGGATAGCGAAGGTAGCGTGCGTGAAGAACGTCGTATCGTTGACGAAGTACGCAAAATCCTGCAGGACGAAGGGCTGATGATTTCGGCAAGCGTCGTCCAGGCACCGGTATTCTACGGTCATGCCCAGATGGTCAACTTTGAAGCACTGCGTCCGCTGGCGGCAGAAGAAGCGCGTGATGCGTTTGCTCAGGGCGAAGATATTGTGCTCTCTGAAGAGAACGAATTCCCGACTCAGGTAGGGGATGCTTCGGGTACGCCGCATCTTTCTGTTGGCTGCGTGCGTAATGACTACGGTATGCCGGAGCAAGTCCAGTTCTGGTCGGTGGCCGATAACGTTCGCTTTGGCGGCGCGCTGATGGCAGTAAAAATCGCCGAGAAACTGGTGCAGGAGTATCTGTACTAATGTCCGACCAGCAACAACCGCCAGTTTATAAAATTGCGCTGGGCATTGAGTACGACGGCAGTAAGTATTACGGCTGGCAACGGCAGAATGAAGTCCGCAGTGTGCAGGAGAAGCTGGAAAAGGCGCTCTCCCAGGTGGCGAACGAACCCATTACCGTCTTCTGCGCCGGGCGTACTGACGCTGGTGTACACGGTACCGGGCAGGTAGTGCATTTCGAAACGACCGCGCAGCGCAAAGACGCGGCGTGGACCTTGGGCGTAAATGCGAATTTACCTGGTGACATCGCCGTGCGTTGGGTTAAAGCTGTACCTGATGATTTTCATGCCCGATTTAGCGCCACGGCTCGCCGTTATCGCTACATCATCTACAATCATCGGCTGCGCCCGGCGGTACTGAGTAAAGGGGTAACCCATTTTTACGAACCGCTGGACGCTGAACGGATGCATCGGGCTGCGCAATGCTTGCTGGGCGAGAATGATTTCACCTCGTTCCGTGCGGTGCAGTGCCAGTCCCGAACCCCGTGGCGCAACGTTATGCATATTAATGTCACGCGTCACGGTCCTTATGTGGTGGTAGATATCAAAGCGAATGCCTTTGTACATCATATGGTCAGGAATATTGTCGGCAGCCTGATGGAAGTCGGTGCCCACAACCAGCCGGAGAGCTGGATAGCAGAGTTGCTGGCGGCAAAGGACAGAACGCTGGCGGCAGCAACGGCAAAAGCGGAAGGGCTGTATCTGGTCGCGGTGGATTACCCTGACCGGTATGATCTTCCAAAACCGCCAATGGGCCCGCTATTTCTGGCGGACTAACGAGAATAATGCTCGGAACATTTCAGGCTGTAGCCAACGTAGTTACAGCCTGAAAGATGACGAGTACAAGGCATAGGCAAATATGGACCTGATTTATTTCCTCATCGATTTTATCCTGCACATTGACGTGCATCTGGCAGAGCTGGTCGCGGAGTACGGCGTCTGGGTTTATGCCATTCTGTTTTTGATTCTGTTCTGCGAAACGGGGCTGGTGGTAACGCCATTCCTGCCTGGTGATTCGCTGCTGTTTGTTGCTGGTGCATTGGCGTCGCTGGAAACTAACGATCTCAATGTCCATATGATGGTGGTGCTTATGTTGATTGCCGCTATTGTCGGTGATGCAGTGAACTATACCATTGGACGGTTATTTGGTGACAAACTGTTCAGTAACCCGGATTCGAAAATCTTTCGTCGCAGTTATCTTGATAAGACTCATCAGTTTTACGAGAGACATGGCGGCAAAACGATTATTCTCGCCCGTTTTGTACCGATCGTCAGAACGTTCGCGCCGTTTGTTGCGGGAATGGGCCACATGTCGTACCGTCATTTCGCCGCTTATAACGTGATCGGCGCACTGTTGTGGGTACTGATTTTTACCTACGCGGGTTATTTCTTCGGCACGCTCCCCTTCATTCAGAGCAACCTTAAGCTGATGATTGTTGGCATTATTTTTGTTTCAATATTGCCTGGGGTTTTCGAATTTATTCGTCACAAACGCGCTGCGGCACGCGCCGCAAAATAAAAAGTAACTCCGCGGTTCGACCACTTTTTTATCCAAAGTTTCGGGCTGTTATGTTTTAATGTGCAACATTCATGGTCTGTTGGGGGCAAAAATGGCATTATGCGTCCCCAAAGATAAAACTGGCATCGAACCAGGTTCAGACAGAAAGGTCCCTAATGAGCTGGATTGAACGAATTAAAAGCAACATTACTCCCACCCGCAAGGCGAGCATTCCTGAAGGGGTGTGGACTAAGTGTGATAGCTGCGGTCAGGTTTTATACCGCGCTGAGCTGGAACGTAATCTTGAGGTCTGTCCGAAGTGTGACCATCACATGCGTATGACAGCGCGTAATCGCCTGCATAGCCTGTTAGATGAAGGAAGCCTTGTGGAGCTGGGTAGCGAGCTTGAGCCGAAAGATGTGCTGAAGTTTCGTGACTCCAAGAAGTATAAAGACCGTCTGGCATCTGCGCAGAAAGAAACTGGCGAAAAAGATGCGCTGGTGGTGATGAAAGGCACTCTGTATGGAATGCCGGTTGTCGCTGCGGCATTCGAGTTCGCCTTTATGGGCGGTTCAATGGGGTCTGTTGTGGGTGCACGTTTCGTGCGTGCCGTTGAGCAGGCGCTGGAAGATAACTGCCCGCTGATCTGCTTCTCCGCCTCTGGTGGCGCACGTATGCAGGAAGCACTGATGTCGCTGATGCAGATGGCGAAAACCTCTGCGGCACTGGCAAAAATGCAGGAGCGCGGCTTGCCGTACATCTCCGTGCTGACCGACCCGACGATGGGCGGTGTTTCTGCAAGTTTCGCCATGCTGGGCGATCTCAACATCGCTGAACCGAAAGCGTTAATTGGCTTTGCCGGTCCGCGTGTTATCGAACAGACCGTTCGCGAAAAACTGCCGCCAGGATTCCAGCGCAGTGAATTCCTGATCGAGAAAGGCGCCATCGACATGATCGTCCGTCGTCCGGAAATGCGCCTGAAACTGGCGAGCATTCTGGCGAAGTTGATGAATCTGCCAGCGCCGAATCCTGAAGCGCCGCGTGAAGGCGTAGTGGTACCCCCGGTACCGGATCAGGAACCTGAGGCCTGATAACTGATAAGGGCAGGGCCACTGGCTCTGCCCTTTTGCTATTCTCACCGTAACGAATCAGCGGATACCATGATTATCAAACGCACTCCTCAAGCCGCGTCGCCTCTGGCTTCGTGGCTTTCTTATCTGGAAAACCTGCACAGTAAAACTATCGATCTCGGCCTTGAGCGCGTGAGCCAGGTCGCGGCGCGTCTTGGCGTCCTGAAACCAGCGCCATTTGTGTTTACCGTTGCGGGTACGAATGGCAAAGGCACCACCTGCCGTACGCTGGAGTCGATTCTGATGGCGGCAGGGTACAAAGTGGGCGTCTACAGTTCACCGCATCTGGTGCGTTATACCGAGCGCGTACGTGTGCAGGGGCAGGAATTGCCGGAATCGGCCCACACCGCCTCTTTTGCGGAGATTGAATCGGCACGCGGTGATATTTCCCTGACCTATTTCGAGTACGGTACGCTGTCGGCGTTGTGGCTGTTCAAACAGGCACAACTTGACGTAGTGATTCTGGAAGTAGGGCTGGGCGGTCGTCTGGACGCAACCAATATTGTCGATGCCGATGTGGCTGTAGTAACCAGCATTGCGCTGGATCATACCGACTGGCTGGGACCAGATCGCGAAAGTATTGGTCGCGAGAAAGCAGGCATCTTTCGCAGCGCAAAACCGGCAATTGTCGGTGAGCCGGAAATGCCTTCTACCATTGCTGATGTGGCGCAGGAAAAAGGTGCACTGTTACAACGTCGGGGCGTTGAGTGGAACTATTCCGTCACCGATCATGACTGGGCGTTTAGCGATGCTCACGGCACGCTGGAAAATCTGCCGTTGCCGCTTGTCCCGCAACCGAATGCCGCAACAGCGCTGGCGGCACTGCGTGCCAGCGGGCTGGAAGTCAGTGAAAATGCCATTCGCGACGGGATTGCCAGCGCAATTTTGCCGGGACGTTTCCAGATTGTGAGCGAGTCGCCACGCGTTATTTTTGATGTCGCGCATAATCCACATGCGGCGGAATATCTCACCGGGCGTATGAAAGCGCTACCGAAAAACGGGCGCGTGCTGGCGGTTATCGGTATGCTACATGATAAAGATATTGCCGGAACTCTGGCCTGGTTGAAAAGCGTGGTTGATGACTGGTATTGTGCGCCACTGGAAGGGCCGCGCGGTGCCACGGCAGAACAACTGCTTGAGCATTTGGGTAACGGCAAATCATTTGATAGCGTTGCGCAGGCATGGGATGCCGCAATGGCGGACGCTAAAGCGGAAGACACCGTGCTGGTGTGTGGTTCTTTCCACACGGTCGCACATGTCATGGAAGTGATTGACGCGAGGAGAAGCGGTGGCAAGTAAGTTTCAGAATCGGTTAGTGGGCACGATCGTGCTGGTGGCGCTGGGGGTGATTGTACTTCCAGGGCTGCTGGACGGGCAGAAAAAACATTATCAGGATGAGTTCGCGGCTATCCCGCTGGTGCCGAAAGCGGGCGATCGTGATGAGCCTGATATGATGCCAGCCGCCACCCAGGCGTTGCCGACGCAGCCGCCGGAAGGCGCAGCGGAAGAGGTGCGGGCAGGTGATGCCGCAGCACCGTCGCTCGATCCGGCCACTATTGCAGCCAATAACACCGAGTTTGAACCGGAACCTGCACCGGTCGCCCCACCGAAGCCGAAACCGGTGGAGCCGCCTAAACCGAAGGTTGAAGCACCACCTGCGCCGAAGCCAGAACCGAAGCCGGTCGTGGAAGAAAAAGCAGCGCCAACGGGTAAAGCCTATGTTGTGCAACTGGGTGCGCTGAAAAATGCCGATAAAGTAAATGAGATTGTCGGTAAGCTGCGCGGTGCCGGTTATCGGGTTTATACGTCGCCATCCACGCCAGTGCAGGGTAAAATTACCCGTATTCTGGTTGGGCCGGATGCCTCGAAAGATAAGCTGAAAGGTTCGCTGGGTGAGTTGAAGCAACTTTCTGGCTTAAGTGGCGTGGTAATGGGCTATACGCCGAATTAATACGGCCTTGCCTGATGCGACGCTGGCGCGTCTTATCAGGACTGGGCAGGGTTAGAACCGTAGGTCGGATAAGGCGTTTACGCCGCATCCGACACGCATTGCACGATGCCGCAAAGGCATAAAAAGTCGATGGCGTTGAATATTTTTTCAGCGCCATTTTTATTGATGCGCGGGAAGGAAATCCCTACGCAAACGTTTTCTTTTTCTGTTAGAATGCGCCCCGAACAGGATGACAGGGCGTAAAATCGTGGGACACATATGGTCTGGATTGATTACGCCATAATCGCGGTGATTGCTTTTTCCTCTCTGGTTAGCCTGATCCGCGGCTTTGTTCGTGAAGCGTTATCGCTGGTGACATGGGGTTGTGCTTTCTTTGTTGCCAGTCATTACTACACTTACCTGTCAGTCTGGTTTACGGGCTTTGAAGACGAACTGGTTCGAAATGGGATTGCCATCGCGGTACTATTTATCGCTACCCTGATCGTTGGTGCTATCGTGAACTTCGTGATAGGCCAGCTGGTGGAGAAAACGGGGTTGTCAGGCACCGATCGGGTGCTGGGCGTCTGTTTCGGTGCGTTGCGCGGTGTGTTGATTGTTGCCGCCATTCTATTCTTTCTCGACTCCTTTACCGGGGTGTCGAAAAGCGAAGACTGGAGCAAATCACAGCTGATCCCGCAGTTCAGTTTTATCATCAGATGGTTTTTTGATTATCTGCAAAGCTCGTCAAGTTTCTTGCCCAGAGCGTAAGTGCTCTGAGATGTGGCTTAACGAGGAAAAAGACGTATGTGCGGTATTGTCGGTATCGCCGGTGTTATGCCGGTTAACCAGTCGATTTATGATGCCTTAACGGTGCTTCAGCATCGCGGTCAGGATGCCGCCGGCATCATCACCATAGATGCCAATAACTGCTTCCGTTTGCGTAAAGCGAACGGGCTGGTGAGCGATGTATTTGAAGCTCGCCATATGCAGCGTTTGCAGGGCAATATGGGCATTGGTCATGTGCGTTACCCTACGGCTGGCAGCTCCAGCGCCTCTGAAGCGCAGCCGTTTTACGTTAACTCCCCGTATGGCATTACGCTTGCCCACAACGGCAATCTGACCAACGCTCACGAGTTGCGTAAAAAACTGTTTGAAGAAAAACGCCGCCACATCAACACCACTTCCGACTCGGAAATTCTGCTTAATATCTTCGCTAGCGAGCTGGACAACTTCCGCCACTACCCGCTGGAAGCCGACAATATTTTCGCTGCCATTGCTGCCACAAACCGCTTAATCCGCGGCGCATATGCCTGTGTGGCGATGATTATCGGCCACGGTATGGTTGCTTTCCGCGATCCAAACGGGATTCGTCCGCTGGTACTGGGAAAACGTGATATTGACGAGAACCGTACAGAATATATGGTCGCTTCCGAAAGCGTAGCGCTCGATACGCTGGGCTTTGATTTCCTGCGTGACGTCGCGCCGGGCGAAGCGATTTACATCACTGAAGAAGGGCAGTTGTTTACCCGTCAATGTGCTGACAATCCGGTCAGCAATCCGTGCCTGTTTGAGTATGTATACTTTGCTCGCCCGGACTCGTTCATCGACAAAATTTCCGTTTACAGCGCGCGTGTGAATATGGGCACGAAACTGGGCGAGAAAATTGCCCGCGAATGGGAAGATCTGGATATCGACGTGGTGATCCCGATCCCAGAAACCTCGTGTGATATCGCGCTGGAAATTGCTCGTATTCTGGGCAAACCGTACCGCCAGGGCTTCGTTAAAAACCGCTATGTTGGCCGCACCTTTATCATGCCGGGCCAGCAGCTGCGTCGTAAGTCCGTGCGCCGTAAACTGAATGCCAACCGCGCCGAGTTCCGCGATAAAAACGTCCTGCTGGTCGACGACTCCATCGTCCGTGGCACCACTTCTGAGCAGATTATCGAGATGGCACGCGAAGCCGGAGCGAAGAAAGTGTACCTCGCTTCTGCGGCACCGGAAATTCGCTTCCCGAACGTTTATGGTATTGATATGCCGAGCGCCACGGAACTGATCGCTCACGGTCGCGAAGTTGATGAAATTCGCCAGATCATCGGTGCTGACGGGTTGATTTTCCAGGATCTGAACGATCTGATCGACGCCGTTCGCGCTGAAAATCCGGATATCCAGCAGTTTGAATGCTCGGTGTTCAACGGCGTCTACGTCACCAAAGATGTTGATCAGGGCTACCTCGATTTCCTCGATACGTTACGTAATGATGACGCCAAAGCAGTGCAACGTCAGAACGAAGTGGAAAATCTCGAAATGCATAACGAAGGATGATGCCTTCGCTGAGGGTGCCGGTCTGGCACCCTGACTTGCAACTCCCGCCGAAATACTGCAAAGTCTGCCTGCAAGTCTGACAGGGCAACTATTTATGAAACGACTCATTGTAGGCATCAGCGGTGCCAGCGGCGCGATTTATGGCGTGCGCTTATTACAGGTTCTGCGCGATGTCACAGATATCGAAACGCATCTGGTGATGAGCCAGGCGGCGCGCCAGACCTTATCCCTCGAAACGGATTTTTCCCTGCGCGAAGTGCAGGCATTAGCTGATGTCACGCACGATGCGCGCGATATTTCCGCCAGCATCTCTTCCGGTTCTTTCCAGACGCTGGGGATGGTGATTTTACCCTGTTCAATCAAAACCCTTTCCGGCATTGTCCATAGCTATACTGATGGCTTACTGACCCGTGCGGCAGATGTGGTGCTGAAAGAGCGTCGCCCGTTGGTGCTCTGCGTGCGTGAAACACCATTGCACTTAGGCCATCTGCGTTTAATGACTCAGGCGGCAGAAATCGGTGCGGTGATTATGCCTCCCGTTCCGGCGTTTTATCATCGCCCGCAATCCCTTGATGATGTGATAAATCAGACGGTTAATCGTGTTCTTGACCAGTTTGCAATAACCCTTCCTGAAGATCTCTTTGCCCGCTGGCAGGGCGCATAACTCCGCTGTTGCCCTGTTTCAGGGCAATTTTGCAACCGCGATCAAATCCTCGACATTTTGTTTCTGCCATTCAATCGAAACGCTGCGATTCAACCGCTATACCTGCTATCTTCAACTTCAGGACAATAATGCAACGTCTTATTAACATATTTAACGTTGAATGTTACTGTTGTCGTCAAGATGGCATAAGACCTGCATGAAAGAGCCTGCAAACACACAACACAATACACAACATAAAAAAGCCATTTTCACTTGAGGGTTATGTATGAAGAAGTCGATTCTCGCTCTGTCTTTGTTAGTCGGTCTCTCCGCAGCGGCTTCCAGCTATGCGGCGCTACCGGAGACGGTACGTATCGGAACCGATACCACCTATGCGCCGTTCTCGTCGAAAGATGCTAAAGGTGATTTTGTTGGCTTTGATATCGATCTCGGTAACGAGATGTGCAAACGGATGCAGGTGAAATGTACCTGGGTTGCCAGTGACTTTGACGCGCTGATCCCCTCACTGAAAGCGAAAAAAATCGACGCCATTATTTCGTCGCTTTCCATTACCGATAAACGTCAGCAGGAGATTGCCTTCTCCGACAAGCTGTACGCCGCAGATTCTCGTTTGATTGCTGCCAAAGGTTCACCGATTCAGCCAACGCTGGATTCACTGAAAGGTAAACATGTTGGTGTGCTGCAGGGATCAACCCAGGAAGCTTACGCTAACGAGACCTGGCGTAGCAAAGGCGTGGATGTGGTGGCCTATGCCAACCAGGATTTGGTCTATTCCGATCTGGCTGCAGGACGTCTGGATGCTGCGTTACAAGATGAAGTTGCTGCCAGCGAAGGATTCCTCAAGCAACCTGCTGGTAAAGATTTCGCCTTTGCTGGCTCATCAGTAAAAGACAAAAAATACTTCGGTGATGGCACCGGTGTAGGGCTACGTAAAGATGATGCTGAACTGACGGCTGCCTTCAATAAGGCGCTTGGCGAGCTGCGTCAGGACGGCACCTACGACAAGATGGCGAAAAAGTATTTCGACTTTAATGTCTACGGTGACTGATACGTCGCTGGGAAGCTGTACCTGATGGAATGATCATCATGGTGCACGCCAGGTTTGTTGCACTATCGTGGTGCATTGAAATGCATACTTAAGCATTTTTAATGAAAAATAATACGTCTAACGGGGCGGGATATTTTGCCTTGATGGTCAATTTTATGGCACGATAAGTGTAACAAACCTGTAAATATTCCCTATAAAAAGACTGTCAGTTGAGGACATTATGAAAAAACTGGTGCTATCGCTCTCTCTGGTTCTGGCCTTCTCCAGCGCAACTGCGGCGTTTGCTGCGATTCCGCAAAACATCCGCATCGGTACCGACCCGACCTATGCGCCATTTGAATCAAAAAATTCACAAGGCGAACTGGTTGGCTTCGATATCGATCTGGCAAAGGAATTATGCAAACGCATCAATACGCAATGTACGTTTGTCGAAAATCCGCTGGATGCGTTAATCCCGTCCTTAAAAGCGAAGAAGATTGACGCCATCATGTCATCGCTTTCCATTACGGAAAAACGTCAGCAAGAAATAGCCTTCACCGACAAACTGTACGCTGCCGATTCTCGTTTGGTGGTGGCGAAAAATTCCGACATTCAGCCGACAGTCGAGTCGCTGAAAGGCAAACGGGTAGGCGTATTGCAGGGCACCACCCAGGAGACGTTCGGTAATGAACATTGGGCACCAAAAGGCATTGAAATCGTCTCGTATCAGGGGCAGGACAACATTTATTCTGACCTGACTGCCGGACGTATTGATGCCGCGTTCCAGGATGAGGTCGCTGCCAGCGAAGGTTTCCTCAAACAACCTGTCGGTAAAGATTACAAATTCGGTGGCCCGTCTGTTAAAGATGAAAAACTGTTTGGCGTAGGGACCGGCATGGGCCTGCGTAAAGAAGATAACGAACTGCGCGAGGCACTGAACAAAGCCTTTGCCGAAATGCGCGCTGACGGTACTTACGAGAAATTAGCGAAAAAGTACTTCGATTTTGATGTTTATGGCGGTTAATCGCCATCGGTGAAAGAAAGCCCGCTCCCTTCGGGTAACCGGAGGGAGACAAGAGGCGGTAATTCACCACACACGACAGGACAGGCAGCATGTTGTATGGGTTTTCAGGTGTTATTTTACAGGGTGCGCTCGTCACGCTGGAGCTGGCTATCAGTTCTGTAGTGCTCGCTGTAATCATCGGTTTAATTGGCGCTGGCGGTAAGCTCTCGCAAAATCGGCTTTCGGGGCTGATTTTCGAAGGGTACACCACGCTGATTCGAGGCGTGCCGGACTTGGTGTTGATGCTGCTGATTTTCTACGGTTTGCAGATTGCACTAAACACGGTGACGGAGGCGATGGGCGTCGGGCAGATTGATATCGATCCGATGGTCGCTGGTATTATTACTCTCGGTTTTATCTACGGTGCTTATTTTACCGAAACGTTCCGTGGCGCGTTTATGGCAGTGCCGAAAGGGCATATAGAGGCGGCGACGGCGTTCGGTTTTACTCGTGGGCAAGTGTTTCGGCGGATCATGTTTCCGGCGATGATGCGTTACGCCCTGCCAGGCATTGGCAACAACTGGCAGGTGATCCTCAAATCTACCGCACTGGTTTCGTTACTCGGCCTGGAAGATGTGGTCAAAGCCACCCAACTGGCAGGCAAAAGTACCTGGGAACCGTTCTATTTCGCCATCGTCTGTGGCGTGATTTACCTGGTTTTCACCACTGTTTCCAATGGTGTGCTGCTGTTCCTTGAGCGCCGCTACTCCGTGGGTGTGAAGAGGGCTGACCTGTGATCGAAATCTTACATGAATACTGGAAACCGCTGCTGTGGACCGACGGTTATCGCTTTACTGGTGTGGCGATCACTCTGTGGCTGCTTATTTTGTCGGTAGTGATAGGCGGAGTCCTGGCGCTGTTTCTGGCGATTGGTCGTGTCTCCAGTAATAAATACATCCAGTTTCCAATCTGGTTATTTACCTATATTTTTCGTGGTACGCCGCTGTATGTTCAGTTGCTGGTGTTCTATTCCGGCATGTACACGCTTGAGATTGTTAAGGGAACCGAATTCCTTAACGCTTTCTTCCGCAGTGGCCTGAACTGTACCGTGCTGGCGCTGACGCTTAACACCTGCGCTTACACTACCGAGATTTTTGCTGGGGCAATCCGTTCGGTTCCGCATGGGGAAATTGAAGCCGCCAGAGCCTATGGCTTCTCGACTTTTAAAATGTATCGTTGCATTATTTTGCCTTCTGCGCTGCGTATTGCGTTACCGGCATACAGCAACGAAGTGATCCTGATGCTGCACTCTACTGCGCTGGCGTTTACGGCCACTGTGCCGGATCTGCTGAAAATAGCCCGCGATATTAACGCCGCCACGTATCAACCTTTTACCGCCTTCGGCATTGCCGCGGTGCTCTATTTAATCATCTCTTATGTCCTGATCAGCCTCTTTCGCAGAGCGGAAAAACGCTGGTTGCAGCATGTGAAACCTTCTTCAACGCACTGAGAATACGATGTCCGAGAATAAATTAAACGTTATCGATTTGCACAAACGCTACGGCGAACATGAAGTGCTGAAAGGGGTCTCACTGCAAGCGAATGCCGGAGATGTAATAAGCATCATCGGATCGTCGGGATCGGGGAAAAGTACCTTTCTGCGCTGCATTAACTTCCTCGAAAAACCGAGTGAAGGGTCGATCGTGGTCAATGGCCAGACGATCAATCTGGTGCGCGACAAAGACGGTCAACTCAAAGTCGCCGATAAAAATCAACTGCGCTTACTGCGCACACGCCTGACGATGGTATTCCAGCACTTCAATCTCTGGAGCCATATGACGGTGCTGGAAAACGTCATGGAAGCGCCGATTCAGGTGTTGGGCCTGAGCAAGCAGGAAGCGCGCGAGCGGGCGGTGAAGTATCTGGCAAAAGTCGGGATAGACGAACGTGCGCAGGGGAAATATCCGGTGCATCTTTCCGGCGGTCAGCAACAGCGTGTTTCTATCGCGCGGGCGCTGGCGATGGAACCGGAAGTTTTACTGTTTGATGAACCTACCTCGGCGCTCGATCCTGAACTGGTAGGCGAAGTGTTACGTATTATGCAGCAACTGGCAGAAGAGGGGAAAACCATGGTGGTAGTGACTCACGAAATGGGCTTTGCTCGCCATGTTTCTACTCACGTCATTTTCCTCCATCAGGGGAAAATAGAAGAAGAGGGCGCGCCGGAGCAGTTATTTGGCAACCCGCAAAGCCCTCGTCTGCAACAGTTCCTTAAGGGATCGCTGAAATAATTTCCTCTCCGGTGGCTAACGCTGCCGGAGTATTTTCATGGGGAATTTGCGAGTCAGCTTCCGCTGAAATGTAAAAGTTGCAGTCCGCTAAAAATACTTCTGAATTCGCTGTCCAAAGATAAAAACTGCCTGCTGCATTGGGTGTTAATCGTGGTTATTGTCGCGTCATCTTAAATTTGATGGGTGACGGAACGCCATGACAATATCGACAACTTCCACGCCGCATGATGCGGTATTTAAATCTTTTTTACGCCATCCAGACACCGCGCGGGATTTTATTGATATTCATCTTCCCGCGCCGCTGCGCAAACTGTGTGATTTAACGACGCTTAAACTGGAACCAAACAGTTTTATTGATGACGACCTGCGGCAATATTATTCCGACCTCTTGTGGTCTGTGAAAACGCAGGAGGGAGTGGGTTATATTTATGTAGTGATAGAGCACCAAAGTAAGCCGGAAGAATTAATGGCTTTTCGCATGATGCGTTATTCCATTGCGGCAATGCAAAACCATCTTGATGCGGGCTATAAAGAGCTTCCATTGGTGATCCCGATGCTGTTTTATCATGGTTGCAGAAGTCCTTATCCTTATTCACTCTGCTGGCTTGATGAATTTGCTGAGCCTGCGATTGCCCGTAAAATATATTCATCGGCTTTTCCGTTGGTGGATATTACCGTGGTGCCGGATGACGAGATTATGCAACACCGCAAAATGGCGCTGTTGGAGTTAATTCAGAAACATATTCGTCAGCGCGATCTGTTGGGATTAGTCGACCAAATTGTTTCGCTGCTAGTTACAGGGAACACTAATGACAGACAGCTAAAAGCCCTGTTTAATTATGTATTACAAACGGGAGATGCCCAGCGTTTCCGTGCATTTATTGGTGAGATAGCAGAACGCGCACCACAAGAAAAGGAGAAACTGATGACCATTGCTGACAGATTACGTGAAGAAGGGCGGAATGATGGATTAATTCTGGGCAAACGCGAAGAAGCCCTGCGTATTGCTCAGGAGATGCTGGATAGAGGTTTAGACAGAGAGTTAGTTATGATGGTGACCCGACTATCGCCAGACGATCTTATAGCGCAAAGCCACTAACCCTGTAACACCGGGAGTTAACTGGCGGATGTTTGCAGTAAACCACATCAGCGAACGACATCCGCCAGCGCCTCTTCTAAATCGTACCAACGAAACGCAAAACCCGCTTCTTCCAGCCGTTTAGGCAGCGCGCGTTGTCCACCTAATACCAGTACTGAAGATTCGCCCATTAACAACCGAATGGCGGTTGCGGGGACGCGCAAAATAGCCGGGCGATGCAGCGCATGACCGAGCGCATGGGCAAATTGTTCATTGCGTATCGGGTAGGGCGAAACCATATTAAATGGCCCGCGCAGCTCGTTATCCAGCAGCCAGAGAATGCCGTTGACCATATCATCGATTTGAATCCAGGCAAGATACTGCCGACCGGAACCAATCGGCCCGCCCAGGCCAAGACGAAACGGTGGCAGCATTTTACCGAGAATACCGCCGTCCGGTGCCAGTACCACGCCGGTTCGCAGCAGGCACACTCGCGTTTTGTCACTTTGCGCCCGGCAGGCAATCTCTTCCCAGCGGGCGCAGAGTTTATGAGTAAATTCGTTATGCGGCGGTTCCTCTTCGGTAACCACCACTTCACCTAAGTCGCCATAATAGCCCGTTGCCGAGCCGGAAATGAGTACCGACGGCGGCGTGTCGCTGGCATTAATCAAATCGACCAGTTTTTGCGTGATATTCCAGCGGCTTTGGCAGAGACGCTCTTTTTGCTCGTGAGTCCAGCGTTTATCAGCAATCGGTTCTCCGGCCAGGTTGATTACCGCATCAACGCCGTTGAGGTTGCTTTGATCGGCTAGCCCTTGCCATAGTGTCACCCGAGGGCCGAGAACGGAACTGGCTTTCTGCGGGTTACGCGTCACTACCGTGATTTGATGGCCCAACTCCAGCAAACGCGGAATCAAATGGCGACCAATTAATCCCGTCCCTCCGGTGATCACTATGTTCATGCAGCCTCCCGATATGGCGGTTAACGCTGCCAGCTCAAGGTCATGGATACCGAATCGGCGTAGCGCAGCGCGTGTAGTTTATCGATCTCCACTTCAGCATACGTCACCCAGTGATGTTCACGTGCGATATCGAGCACATCCTGAGTTAATTTTTCCAGCAAAGAGAAACGGTTATTCTCTACATGTTGAATGATGTTTTTGGTGACGGTGCGATAGTTCAGCGCGTCATTAATATCTTCACTGGTACGCGCTTTATCGGCGGGGTAGTGGATCGTCACATTGATAACAATATCCTGACGGTTGTTAATTTCTTCTTCCTTAATTCCGATAAACGTACGTAAACGAAGGTTCTTTATACGAATAATAGCGGCAGGTTGTGCCATTGCAGGTTCTCCGTTGTTTTACTTAGGATGAAATAATACACGAGAACCTGTTTCTGTTAACTATCCGAACGCTCATCACCGAGTTGTGCTTTTAGCAGTGCCTGCCCGGTGGCAGGGCGCGAACGGATCCGCTCATGCCAGTTCTTGACTGCCGGATACATTGCGAGGTCAATTCGCTGGCGAGTCCAGGCATTAACCCACGGCCAGCAGGCAATATCCGCAATGCTGTAGTTCTCGCCTCCCAGCCAGGGCGAGTTTTCCAGCCGCTTGTTCAGTACATGGTAAAGACGCTGAGTTTCAACCTGATAACGTTCAATAGCGTAAGGAATGGTTTGGGGGGCTGCGTGATTAAAATGATGATTTTGCCCAAGCATCGGCCCCAGTCCGCCTACCTGCCAGAATAACCACTGTAATGTGGCGGCGCGCTCACGCGTTTCATGACTCAAAAAGAGTCCTGTTTTCTCAGCCAGATACAACAAAATGGCACCAGACTCAAAGAGGCTTAACGGTTCGCCGCCATCGGCAGGAGAATGATCAACAATTGCCGGAATTTTGTTGTTGGGCGAAATGCGCAAAAATTCCGGACGAAACTGACCGCCTTTCCCCAGGTCTACCTTAATCAAGCGATAATCAAGCTCTGCTTCTTCGAGAAACAGCGTAATTTTGTGACCATTGGGTGTCGGGGCGAAATAGAGATCGATCATTGCAGCTCCGGTTGTTTAATCATCTGAACACCACAAGTATAGAAAGCGCGGCGACTTACGTGAGTATTCGTCACGTGACAGTGACAAAAAGGCTCTATAGTTTGATAGCCAGCCCCCTTTATTGCCGAGGACATAATGAGTAAACCCGCTATCACGCTTTGGTCAGATGCCCACTTTTTCTCCCCTTATGTGTTATCCGCCTGGGTGGCGTTGCAGGAAAAAGGCCTGTCGTTTCATATCAAGACCATCGACCTCGACAGCGGTGAACATTTGCAGCCGACGTGGCAAGGTTACGGTCAGACACGCCGTGTGCCGTTATTACAAATCGATGATTTTGAGTTGAGTGAATCTTCTGCCATTGCGGAGTATCTGGAAGATCGATTTGCGCCACCGACCTGGGAACGTATTTATCCGCTTGATTTAGAAAATCGTGCGCGTGCACGACAGATTCAGGCCTGGCTGCGCAGCGATCTGATGCCCATCCGCGAAGAGCGTCCGACGGATGTTGTCTTTGCGGGGGCGAAAAAAGCGCCACTAACGGCCGAGGGAAAAGCCAGTGCAGAGAAACTGTTCGCGATGGCAGAACATTTGTTAGCACTGGGTCAGCCGAATTTATTTGGTGAATGGTGCATTGCTGATACTGATCTGGCGCTAATGATTAACCGCCTGGTACTACATGGCGATGAGGTGCCAGAACGCCTGGTGGATTATGCGACATTCCAGTGGCAGCGAGCGTCTGTCCAGCGTTTTATTGCACTTTCGGCGAAGCAATCTGGCTGATAGCAACGACAGAATCCAGTATCATAGCTTACGTTTTTTCGACGAGGAGTGAGTGATGAAACTGATGTTTGCATCGGACATTCATGGGTCGTTACCGGCGACGGAACGTGTTCTGGAGTTGTTTGCCCAAAGCGGTGCCCAGTGGCTGGTGATCCTTGGCGACGTGTTGAATCACGGCCCGCGTAATGCTTTACCGGAGGGTTACGCGCCAGCCAAAGTCGCTGAACGGCTTAATGAAGTGGCACATAAGGTTATCGCTGTGCGCGGCAACTGCGACAGCGAAGTGGATCAAATGCTGCTGCATTTCCCGATAACCGCGCCGTGGCAACAGGTATTACTGGAAAAACAACGTCTGTTTTTGACGCATGGTCATCTTTTTGGCCCGGAAAATCTACCTGCTTTAAACCAGAACGATGTGCTGGTGTACGGTCATACCCATCTGCCAGTGGCAGAACAGCGGGGGGAGATTTTCCACTTCAACCCCGGCTCGGTGAGTATTCCGAAAGGCGGTAATCCGGCGAGTTATGGCATGCTGGATAATGACGTACTTAGTGTAATCGCACTCAATGATCAAAGTATCATTGCGCAGGTCGCGATTAATCCGTAATTTACCCACAACTCAAAATGCGCCGTAAGAGCGCCAGAAAAAGAAGGTTTCCTGATAATGGAACAGCGTCGTTTGGCAAGTACTGAATGGGTGGATATTGTCAATGAAGAGAACGAAGTCATTGCACAAGCCAGCCGGGAACAAATGCGGGCACAGTGTCTGCGTCATCGTGCAACTTACATCGTCGTGCATGATGGCATGGGCAAAATTCTGGTCCAGCGTCGTACCGAGACAAAAGACTTTTTACCCGGCATGTTAGATGCGACCGCAGGCGGTGTGGTCCAGGCCGATGAGCAACTGCTGGAATCCGCGCGTCGCGAAGCGGAAGAAGAGTTGGGCATTGCCGGTGTCCCCTTTGCTGAGCACGGGCAGTTCTATTTCGAAGATAAAAATTGCCGTGTCTGGGGCGCATTGTTCAGCTGCGTCTCTCACGGTCCCTTCGCCCTACAGGAAGATGAAGTCAGTGAAGTTTGCTGGCTGACGCCGGAAGAAATCACCGCACGCTGCGATGAGTTCACTCCAGACTCGCTGAAAGCGCTGGCGTTGTGGATGAAGCGTAATGCCAAAAATGAAGCCGTAGAGACTGAAACGGCAGAATGAAAAAAGAGCCGCAATTGCGGCTCTTAACATTTTTAGTGGTAGCCCATCAACTGAGCGCCGATCACCACGACGCTGGACATAATAAACAGCAGTCCAAGCAGTGTCGCGCCCACCTTCAGCCAGTTACGGAAGTCCACCCGGCAAACACCGAGCGTCGCCATTAACGAAGCTGAGGTTGGGTAAATGATGTGGCTGAAGCCATCACCAAACTGGAATGCCAGCACGGTAACCTGACGGTTAACACCGACCAGATCGCCAAGCGGTGCCAGTAACGGCATGGTTAACGCCGCCTGACCAGAACCGGATGTCACAAAGAAATTAAATACCGCCTGGAAGAGCAACATAAACCAGGCCGCGACAGCGTTGTCCAGACCGCTAATGGCATTGGCAATGCTGTTGAGGATGGTATTTAACACGCTGGCATCACCTGCTTCACCATTACCGACCAGCAGCAAAATCCCTTTGGCGAAACCCACCAGCAGGGCAGGGGCGATCATCATTCGCGCCCCTTCGGTAAAGGATGAAGCCATGGTATTAACCGTCATGCCGTTAAGGCGGAAAACAACGCCGATGATGCCAATCACCAGACCCATGGTGAAGAACTGGCTGGCAATTTCTGGAATAAACCAGGCATTAACGATCACGCCCCAAATCACCCAGACCATTACGGCGGTCAGGACAATCAATACCAGCCAGTCACCAAAGGTAAACGGACGTTGTTCAACATCAGCCTGCTTTTCACGAAAGAAGCGGTCGGACTCATGCACGCGTGACAGAAGAGGATTCTTTTTCACTCGTGAGGCGTACACCATGGTAAAGATCAGGCCAATCAGAGTGGCGATAACCCACACCACGATGCGCAACCCGGAGCCAGAAAGCACCGGAACGCCGGCAATCCCCTGAGCAACGACCACACAAAACGGGTTCATCCACGAACTGGCAAAACCGATTTGCGTGGCAATATAGGTCACCAGGACGGTGGTAATACTGTCATAGCCCAGCCGGACCATTAGCGGTGCGATGATAATGGCAAAGGCGACGGCCTCTTCTCCCATACCAAATACCGCGCCGCCAAGTGAAAACAGAATAAACAGCGCAGGAATAAAGAGAATTTCATTCCCGCGGGTATGGCGAATAAGCGCCAGGATACCGTTATCAATGGTTCCTGTACGCATCACAATGCCAAACGCGCCGCCAATCACCAGCATAAACATGATGATGCCAACAGCTGTCCCGTATTTCGATCCTGAGGTTAATCCTTCAAACGGGAAGTTCATCAGGCCCGGGCGTTCATCGCCCGTCGTGAACAGCTGTACGCGGTGATACTCAGGTTCGCCTGCTTCGTTAGTCAGAATGCGAAATGAGTGTGGATCTACGACTTTGCGTGTTTTTGTTTGACCATCAACCTGATACTGCACTTCCTGACTGTCAAACAACCCCACCGGAACTACCCAGGTGGCAAGGCTGGTTAAAATAGCAACAAAAAAGATAATCACCAACGTATCGGGCATTGCCCATCTTCTTGTTGGTTTGGATTCAGTGATTGCGGACATAGCGCAAATATTCCCTTGCACAAAACAAAGTGGTAAGTATGCAAAGTGAAATGGCGCAATTCATTGATGCAGCGCAGTTAAGCAAGATAATCAGAAAGGATTAATGCAGATTAAGAGAATAAAAAACCGGAAATAGTGATTATTTCCGGTTCAGATATCCGCAGCGCAAAGCTGCGGATGATGACGAGATTACTGCTGCTGTGCAGACTGAATCGCAGTCAGCGCGATGGTGTAGACGATATCGTCAACCAGTGCGCCACGGGACAGGTCGTTAACCGGCTTGCGCATACCCTGCAGCATCGGCCCGATGGAGATCAGGTCGGCAGAACGCTGTACCGCTTTGTAGGTGGTGTTACCGGTGTTCAGATCCGGGAAGATGAACACGGTAGCGCGACCTGCAACCGGAGAGTTCGGCGCTTTGGATTTCGCAACGTCAGCCATTACCGCAGCGTCGTACTGCAGCGGACCGTCGATCATCAGGTCAGGACGTTTTTCCTGCGCCAGACGAGTTGCTTCGCGAACTTTTTCTACGTCGCTACCTGCACCAGAAGTACCGGTGGAGTAGGAGAGCATAGCAACGCGCGGTTCGATACCGAAGGCCGCAGCGGAATCAGCGGACTGAATCGCGATTTCTGCCAGCTGTTCAGCGGTCGGATCCGGGTTGATCGCACAGTCACCGTAAACGTAAACCTGTTCCGGCAGCAGCATGAAGAACACGGAAGATACCAGGGAGCTGCCCGGTGCAGTTTTGATCAGCTGCAGCGGCGGACGGATGGTGTTTGCGGTAGTGTGAACAGCACCGGAAACCAGACCATCAACTTCATCCTGTTCCAGCATCAGCGTACCGAGCACCACGTTGTCTTCCAGCTGTTCGCGGGCAACGGTTTCGGTCATGCCTTTGTTCTTACGCAGTTCGACCAGACGACCAACATAGCTTTCGCGAACCACTTCTGGATCAACGATTTCAATCCCTGCACCCAGTTCTACACCCTGAGACGCTGCAACACGGTTGATCTCTGCCGGATTACCCAGCAGTACGCAAGTTGCGATACCACGTTCAGCACAGATAGCGGCTGCTTTAACGGTACGCGGTTCGTCACCTTCCGGCAGTACGATACGTTTGCCCGCTTTGCGCGCAAGTTCAGTCAGCTGATAACGGAACGCAGGCGGAGACAGACGACGGCTGCGCTCAGAAGTGGCAGTCAGAGATTCGATCCAGTCAGCGTTGATGTAGTTAGCAACGTATTCCTGAACTTTCTCGATACGTTCGTGATCGTCAACCGGAACTTCCAGGTTGAAGCTCTGCAGGCTCAGAGAGGTCTGCCAGGTGTTGGTGTTCACCATAAATACCGGCAGGCCGGTAGCGAAAGCACGTTCGCACAGTTTAGAAATGCGCGCGTCCATTTCGTAGCCGCCAGTCAGCAGCAGGGCACCGATTTCTACGCCGTTCATGGCTGCCAGGCAAGCGGCCACCAGCACGTCAGGACGGTCTGCGGAAGTCACCAGCAGAGAACCGGCACGGAAGTGCTCCAGCATGTGCGGAATGCTGCGTGCGCAGAAAGTGACGGATTTAACGCGGCGAGTATTGATGTCGCCTTCGTTGATGATGGTCGCATTCAGGTGGCGAGCCATATCGATCGCACGAGTCGCGATCAGGTCAAAGCTCCACGGCACAGCGCCGAGAACCGGCAGCGGGCTGGATTCTTGCAGCTTCGCCGGATCAACATTGTTTACTTTAGCTTTGGAAGAGTCGTCGAAAATCTCGGACAGATCCGGGCGAGTACGACCCTGTTCATCAACCGGTGCGTTCAGTTTGTTAACGATAACGCCGGTGATGTTGGTGTTTTTGGCACCGCCGAAGCTGTTGCGGGTCAGTTCGATACGCTCTTTCAGCTGTTCCGGGGTGTCAGTGCCCTGAGACATAACGAAGACGATTTCCGCATTCAGCGTTTTAGCGATTTCGTAGTTCAGAGACTGGGCAAACTGGTGCTTACGTGTCGGGACCAGACCTTCAACCAGAACGACTTCAGCGTCTTTGGTGTTAGCGTGGTAGTTTGCGACGATCTCTTCCATCAGCACATCTTTCTGATTGCTGGAAAGCAGACCTTCAACGTAGCTCATTTTCAGCGGTTCAGCGGCCGTCGTGGTGGAAGAGTTCGCACGCACGATAGTCGTAGTCTGATCGGGCGCATCGCCACCGGTACGCGGCTGAGCGATAGGTTTGAAAACGCTCAGACGAACGCCTTTGCGTTCCATTGCACGGATCACGCCAAGGCTGACGCTGGTCAGACCGACGCTGGTTCCGGTAGGGATCAGCATAATAATACGGGACACGGTTTATCCTCTTTCGTTACCGCCGATTTGGCGGGTTACAAAACAGCACCGCCAGCTGAGCTGGCGGTGTGAAATCAGGCAGTCAGGCGGCTCGCGTCTTGCGCGATAACCAGTTCTTCGTTGGTTGGGATAACCACCGCAGGACGGGTACCTTCTTTGTTGATGAAACCAGATTTGCCGAAACGTGCAGCCAGGTTGCGTTCATGATCAACTTCAAAGCCCAGCACGCCCAGTTTGCCCAGAGACAGTTCACGAACCATCGCGGCATTTTCACCGATACCACCAGTGAATACAACAGCGTCCAGACGACCATCCATCAGCGCAGTGTAGGCACCGATGTATTTCGCCAGGCGGTGGCAGTAAACGTCCATTGCGCGCTTCGCGTCTTCTTTCGTCGCGTAGTTGTCTTCAACATAGCGGCAGTCGCTGGTCACTTCGGTCAGACCCAGCAGGCCAGACTCTTTGGTCAGCAGTTTGTTGATTGCGTCAACGCTCATGCCCAGGGTGTCGTGCAGGTGGAAGATGATCGCCGGATCGATATCACCAGAACGGGTACCCATGACCAGACCTTCCAGCGGGGTCAGGCCCATAGAGGTGTCAACGCATTTACCGTTGCGGATAGCAGAAACGGAACCACCGTTGCCCAGGTGGCAGGTGATGATGTTCAGTTCTTCTACCGGTTTGTTCAGCATTTTTGCCGCTTCCTGGGTTACATAGAAGTGGCTGGTGCCGTGCGCGCCGTAACGACGGATGCCGTGCTCTTTGTACAGGTTGTAAGGCAGGGCGTAGAGGTAAGACTCTTCCGGCATAGTCTGGTGGAACGCGGTGTCAAATACAGCAACGTTTTTGTCTTTCAGCTGTGGGAAAGATTTCAGAGCTTCTTCGATACCGATCAGGTGAGCCGGGTTGTGCAGCGGTGCAAAAGAAGCTGCATCTTTGATACCCTGAATAACAGACTCATCGATCACTACGGAGCTGGTATACTTTTCGCCGCCGTGTACGATACGGTGACCGATAGCAGTCAGCTGCGCAGACAGTTCTGGTTTTTGTGCCAGAATAGTATTAACGATAAAGTTGAGCGCTTCGCTGTGAGCGGCGCCTGCACCTAAAGCCGCTTCCTGTTTATTGCCGTCCATTTTCCATTTGATACGTGCTTCGGGCAGGTGGAAACATTCGGCTAAACCAGAAAGGTACTCTTCACCATTTACTGCATCGATGATGGCAAATTTCAGTGAAGAACTACCGCAGTTCAGAACCAGTACTAACTTACTCGACATGGAAGTACCTATAATTGATACGTGGCTAAAAAAACGTCAGGGAGCCATAGAGCGTAGCGCATGATGACACCGACATTTATGATTAACATCATGCACTGCAAATTTTTTTTGCATGATGGAAGAAATATCTTGAGTCTATGCCATTTTGCGTAATTTTCAGCCAATGGCATAATGTATATGAATTTGACGACTCAATGAATATGTACTACTTAGGCCTTCAGGCTGCTAAAGGATACCTGATAGTGGGTATGGAAGACAAAATGTTTTGAACGTTGTCCCGCTGAGTTGTGAATTTGCACAAATTTTTGAATCTTTATATGTGAAGTTGAGGTGAAGCATGTCAACGCCGGATAATCGTTCTGTTAATTTTTTTAGCTTGTTTCGCCGGGGACAGCATTACTCAAAGACGTGGCCGCTGGAAAAACGCCTTGCCCCGGTCTTTGTCGAAAATCGCGTTATCAAGATGACGCGTTATGCGATCCGTTTTATGCCGCCGATCGCCGTATTTACTCTCTGCTGGCAGATTGCCCTGGGCGGTCAGCTTGGGCCGGCAGTTGCCACTGCGCTGTTCGCCTTAAGTTTACCCATGCAGGGATTATGGTGGCTGGGCAAGCGTTCTGTAACGCCATTACCCCCTGCTATCCTCAACTGGTTTTATGAAGTTCGCGGTAAATTGCAGGAGTCTGGACAGGTGTTGGCACCCGTTGAAGGCAAGCCTGATTACCAGGCATTAGCTGACACGCTTAAGCGCGCCTTCAAACAACTGGATAAAACTTTCCTTGATGATTTGTAATTGACCCCTGATTACGCATATAAAAGAAGGCATACTCAGCCTTCTTTTTTTTCACCGTAGTAGAGTGATACAGGAGTCAACAATGGAAATGACCAACGCGCAACGTCTTATTTTGTCTAATCAGTACAAGATGATGACTATGCTCGATCCGGCAAATGCTGAACGTTACCGTCGCCTGCAAACAATTATTGAGCGTGGTTACGGATTACAGATGCGTGAATTGGATCGCGAGTTTGGCGAGCTGAAAGAAGAAACCTGCCGCACTATCATCGACATTATGGAGATGTATCATGCGTTGCATGTTTCCTGGTCTAATTTGCAGGACCAGCAATCCATCGATGAACGTCGTGTCACCTTCCTCGGCTTTGACGCCGCCACTGAAGCACGTTACCTCGGTTATGTCCGCTTTATGGTTAATGTGGAAGGGCGCTATACCCATTTTGACGCCGGAACTCACGGTTTTAACGCCCAGACGCCAATGTGGGAAAAATATCAGCGCATGCTTAATGTGTGGCATGCCTGCCCGCGTCAGTACCATTTGAGCGCCAACGAAATTAATCAAATTATCAACGCCTGAGGAGGCCCGCGTGCGGTGCAAAGGTTTTCTGTTTGATCTTGATGGAACGCTGGTGGATTCCCTGCCTGCGGTAGAACGGGCGTGGAGCAACTGGGCCAGACGTCATGGGTTAGCGCCGGAAGAGGTGCTGGCTTTCATTCACGGTAAACAGGCGATCACCTCTTTGCGCCATTTTATGGCGGGCAAATCCGAGGCTGATATTGCCGCCGAATTTACGCGTCTGGAGTACATCGAGGCCACGGAAACCGAAGGTATTACCGCGCTTCCGGGGGCAATCGCCTTACTCAATCATTTGAATAAAGCAGGTATTCCGTGGGCCATTGTGACTTCTGGCTCCATGCCGGTAGCGCGAGCGCGCCATAAAATAGCTGGGCTTCCCGCACCAGAGGTGTTTGTAACCGCTGAGCGAGTGAAGCGCGGAAAACCAGAACCTGATGCGTATCTGTTAGGCGCGCAGCTGCTGGGGCTTGCGCCGCAGGAGTGTGTGGTGGTGGAAGATGCTCCCGCTGGCGTGCTTTCTGGCCTGGCGGCGGGTTGCCATGTCATTGCGGTTAACGCTCCGGCAGATACCCCGCGCCTGAATGAGGTCGATTTGGTCCTCCACAGTCTGGAGCAAATTACTGTGACCAAACAGCCAAATGGCGATGTTATTATTCAGTGAAACACCTGATCATGATTTAGCCCCGTCTCGTCGGGGCTTTTTTATGGCAGAATCAAGACATCTCCCTCAATTAACAAGGATAAGTTGTGAACGGTGAATTGATTTGGGTTCTTTCATTACTGGCCGTTGCCATTGTCTTGTTTGCGACGGGCAGAGTGCGTATGGATGCGGTCGCTTTGTTTGTTATTGTCGCGTTTGCATTAAGCGGAACGCTGACAGTCCCCGAAGTATTTTCCGGCTTTTCTGATCCTAACGTTGTCCTGATTGCCGCCTTGTTTATTATTGGCGATGGTTTGGTCCGTACCGGTGTTGCCACCGTAATGGGAACATGGCTGGTCAAAGTTGCGGGCAACAGTGAAATCAAAATGTTGGTTTTGTTGATGCTGACCGTCGCGGGGCTTGGCGCGTTTATGAGTTCAACCGGCGTTGTCGCTATCTTTATTCCCGTGGTGTTAAGCGTTGCCATGCGTATGCAAACTTCGCCGTCACGTCTGATGATGCCGTTGAGTTTTGCCGGGCTGATAAGCGGCATGATGACGCTGGTGGCGACGCCGCCGAACCTGGTAGTCAACAGTGAATTGCTGCGTGAAGGCTATCACGGCTTCAGTTTCTTTAGCGTAACACCTATTGGCCTGGTCGTGCTGGTGCTGGGTATTTTGTATATGTTAGTGATGCGTTTCATGCTGAAAGGGGATACCCAGACCCCGCAGCGCGAAGGCTGGACGCGTCGAACCTTTCGCGATCTTATCCGTGAATATCGACTGACCGGGCGTGCGCGACGTCTGGCTATTCGCCCCGGATCGCCAATGATTGGTCAACGGCTGGATGATCTCAAATTACGTGAGCGTTATGGCGCTAACGTCATCGGTGTTGAACGCTGGCGGCGTTTTCGTCGCGTTATCGTGAACGTTAATGGGGTTTCTGAATTTCGCGCGCGTGACGTTTTGCTTATTGATATGTCTGCGGCTGATGTCGATCTCCGGCAATTTTGTAGTGAGCAATTGCTGGAGCCGATGGTACTGCGCGGCGAGTATTTTTCTGACCAGGCCCTTGATGTGGGCATGGCAGAGATTTCATTAATTCCTGAGTCAGAACTGATTGGTAAATCGGTGCGCGAAATTGGTTTTCGTACCCGCTACGGACTGAATGTGGTGGGGCTAAAGCGCAATGGCGTGGCGCTGGAAGGTTCGCTGGCGGATGAGCCTCTGCTGCTGGGCGATATCATCCTGGTTGTGGGTAACTGGAAACTGATCGGTATGCTGGCCAAACAGGGCCGCGACTTCGTAGCGCTGAACTTACCGGAAGAGGTGAGTGAAGCATCGCCCGCGCACAGCCAGGCACCCCATGCCATTTTCTGTCTGGTGCTAATGGTGGCGTTAATGCTGACAGATGAAATTCCTAATCCTGTTGCCGCTATCATCGCCTGCCTGCTGATGGGGAAATTCCGCTGTATAGATGCTGAAAGCGCCTATAAATCCATTCACTGGCCGAGCATTATTTTGATCGTTGGGATGATGCCGTTTGCTGTGGCATTACAGAAAACGGGAGGTGTCGCGCTGGCGGTGAAAGGGCTGATGGACATTGGCGGTGGTTACGGGCCACATATGATGCTGGGTTGTTTGTTTGTCTTGTCGGCGGTTATTGGGCTATTTATCTCTAATACCGCGACGGCGGTGTTGATGGCTCCGATTGCGCTGGCTGCTGCCAAAACGATGGGGGTGTCGCCTTATCCATTCGCGATGGTCGTGGCGATGGCAGCATCCGCCGCCTTTATGACACCGGTTTCTTCACCTGTTAACACACTGGTTTTAGGTCCGGGAAATTACAGCTTCAGTGACTTTGTGAAGTTGGGGGTACCGTTCACCATTATTGTGATGGCGGTTTGTGTGGTGATGATCCCGATGCTGTTTCCGTTTTGACAAGAGCCTGATGTCGCATCCGGCGCTTATTGCCTGATGCGACGCAGACTCCGGCTGCTTACAGCGGTGAATCCTGGCTAATCTCATCGAGCGAAAGATGGAAGCTGGGAACAAATACTTCCATGAAGTAGTCCATCTCCTGGCTGCGACGCGATTCAAGCGTCGCTTCCAGTCGCGTTTTTGCCAGCAAGAATTCATTATTTCCGGCCGCGAGTTCTTCCAGACATTTCAGATATGCACACAGTGCATCTGCCTGTTTCACCAGCGATTTTTCTTCATCGCTATATGCATGCTCGTCAATTAACGGCGCAAAGATATCCCGCAGCTCTTCCGGAACCATATCGACCAGTTTTTGCTGAGCGATTTTTTCAATAGCCTTGTACTCCTGAGCGATTTGCGAATTGAAGTATTTCACCGGAGTAGGGAGATCGCCGGTGAGCACTTCTGAGGCATCGTGGTACATCGCCAGTAAAGCGATACGTTCGGCGTTGACATTACCGCCAAATTTTCGATTTTTGATAGCTGCCAGCGCATGGGCGACCATCGCTACCTGCAAACTGTGTTCGGACACATTTTCCGTCAGCACGTTGCGCATTAGCGGCCAGCGGTTAATGAGTTTCAGGCGGGAGAGATGGGCAAAAAAATGGCTCTGTTTCATAGTGACCTTACGTATGATGACATCATCAGGTCATTGTGGCGGGATAACGCTGCCGGATGCAATCTCCGGCAGTGAAATTAAGATTACAGCTGATGATAACCAGAAAGGAAACGCGCGAACTTGCTCAAAGACAGCTCGATATCATCGACACGCGGTAGCGTGACAATGCGGAAGTGATCCGGCCACGGCCAGTTGAATGCCGTCCCTTGCACCAACAGAACTTTTTCCTGCAACAGGAAATCCAGCACCATTTTCTGATCGTCGTGAATGTTAAAGCGTTTGGCGTCGATTTTCGGGAACATATACAGCGCACCACGAGGTTTCACGCAGGAAACGCCCGGAATATCGTTGATCAGTTCCCACGCGCGGTTACGCTGCTCATAAAGACGACCGCCAGGGGTAATAAATTCACTGATGCTCTGATAACCACCCAGCGCGGTCTGAATGGCGTGTTGCGCAGGAACGTTAGCACACAGGCGCATTGAAGCCAGCATTTCCAGACCTTCGATGTAGCCTTTGGCGTGTTTTTTCGGCCCGTTCAACACCATCCACCCCTGACGGAAGCCTGCAACGCGGTACGTTTTCGACAGTCCGTTAAAGGTAATGGTCAGCAGGTCAGGTGCCAGCGGCGCAATTGAGTGATGCTCAGCGTCGTCGTAAAGAATTTTGTCATAAATTTCATCGGCGAAGATAATGAGATTATGCTGACGTGCAATCTCCACAATCTCCATTAAAAGCTCTTTGGAATATACCGCGCCGGTTGGGTTATTTGGGTTGATAATAACGATCCCACGCGTACGAGGCGTAATTTTAGCGCGAATATCATCGAGGTCCGGGAACCAGTCAGAGGATTCATCGCAAAGATAATGCACCGCTTTACCGCTGGAAAGCGAAACCGCCGCGGTCCATAGTGGGTAATCTGGTGCAGGAACCAACATTTCGTCCCCGCTGTTCAGCAATGCCTGCATTGCCTGAACGATAAGCTCCGATACACCATTGCCGATGTAAATATCTTCCACGGTAACATCACGCATGCCACGAGCCTGGTAGTGCTGCATGATGGCTTTACGCGCGGAGTAAAGACCTTTGGAATCGCAATACCCTTGAGCGGTAGGCAGGTTGCGTATCACGTCAACGAGGATTTCATCTGGCGCGTCAAAACCGAACGGGGCTGGGTTGCCGATGTTCAGTTTCAGTACCTTGTTACCTTCTTCTTCCAGGCGTTTTGCTTCTTTCAGCACCGGACCACGGATGTCATAACAGACATTCTCTAATTTGCTGGATTTTTCAATGGGGGACATGAATCTTGACCTTTTTTGCTGTTATCGCCACTCCCTGCCGTGGAAGTCAGCTTAGAACAATGTACTCCCCCAGGACGGTGTTTTGAAGGTCTGCAGAATAAGATTTTGCCAGAGGGGAAGGCTCGATTGTGCTGTTAATAACTTAATAATGACAAAATAATGAGGTGTATATGCTTTACATGCAATGTTATATAGTGAATTGTTCTGATTCTTAATTGTAAGTATGGTTTTTTTATCTGTAAGATAATTGTGTGAAAATGCCTCATTTAAGAATTCACTAATGAAACGCGATGATGATATTTCCGCATTACGGAGAGTTTAACAGCGTGATGATTTCCGAGGTGTCGTAATGGGGGCAAGGTGTGAAACTATTGTTAAGCGGAATTAATGAATGAGGATGATGCTAATTAATTATTATTTAATATTCAAAAAGGTTTTGATGTGCTTATTAATAATAGAAGATTACTTTGCCTAACATAACATAACTTTGCATCAGATAATTCGCAATGACCCTTATAAATAAAAGGTTTTTGGGGTAAAATGCTCGCATAAATGACGGATCCCTGCTCTTGATGCCGCCTCACCATTGCTGTTTGTACGTGTTCGCGTATGACCAGCGATGCTGCACGAGAGTGGAACAAGGACTCACATTTACATTTATACAAACACGCGCATGTCATAAATAGAAAAGAGTGAGTAACTTAATAGATATGCGATCCCTGAAGATATATTCTGTGATCTACTTCAGGCATTATAACGGAACAATGTGAGTCGCTTTTTTAGTGCAACTCATATGCATTTTTACTTTCGTCCGGGTTCCGGATGAAACTGCCAGGGAGGCACATTACAAATGGAATTGCTTGTTTGTGTGTGCACAGCATTAACCAGCTCAGTATGAGCCGCCAGTAAGTGATAATATATGATAAGTGCAAATCGTCCGATAATTAACCTCGACCTCGATCTGCTGAGAACATTTGTTGCTGTTGCCGATCTGAACACTTTTGCTGCCGCAGCTGCCGCTGTGTGTCGTACTCAGTCCGCCGTAAGTCAGCAAATGCAGCGTCTGGAACAACTCGTTGGGAAAGAACTGTTCGCTCGTCACGGTCGCAACAAACTGTTAACTGAACATGGCATTCAACTTCTTGGTTACGCCAGGAAAATCCTGCGTTTTAATGATGAGGCCTGCTCATCATTAATGTTCAGTAATCTTCAGGGCGTGTTAACTATCGGTGCTTCAGATGAATCTGCCGATACGATCTTACCTTTCCTGTTAAATCGCGTGAGTTCGGTTTATCCGAAATTAGCGCTGGATGTCCGCGTTAAACGTAATGCCTATATGGCAGAAATGCTGGAATCCCAGGAAGTGGATTTGATGGTAACCACCCATCGTCCTTCAGCGTTTAAGGCATTGAACCTGCGTACCTCGCCAACACACTGGTACTGCGCAGCGGAATACGTATTGCAAAAAGGCGAGCCGATCCCTCTTGTATTGCTGGATGATCCAAGTCCGTTTCGCGATATGGTGCTGGCGACGCTTAATAAAGCAGATATTCCATGGCGACTGGCTTATGTCGCCTCGACGCTTCCGGCCGTTCGTGCGGCAGTGAAAGCCGGTCTTGGCGTGACGGCAAGGCCGGTTGAGATGATGAGCCCGGACCTGCGTGTGCTGAGTGGAGTAGATGGCTTACCGCCGCTACCTGATACCGAATATTTGCTGTGCTATGACCCGTCCAGTAATAATGAGCTGGCCCAGGTGATCTATCAGGCGATGGAGAGCTACCATAATCCGTGGCAATACAGCCCAATGTCTGCTCCGGAAGGGGATGATTCATTGTTGATTGAAAGGGATATCGAGTAATCGACGGACGATAGATAATTCCTGAGACAATAGTGTAAAAAACGAGCCGCTGGGGGTGTTTTAAACCCCAGCGGCTTTTTTTTAGTAAAAATCCTTCCTCGCATAGTGCAGAACGTACAAAACTGTTCATTTTTCAATCACCAGAGATTCACGTCCCGAACGCACAAATAATCGCCTGAAAAAAATCACCTGCTACAATGATGTTAAAAAATACGTAAATTTGTTGCTGCGTTTTTGTTATGGAATGACAAAAGCGTGTCACAGATCAAGAAAATACTCTCTTTTGGGGGGAGGAATCGACACAAATTCCTGTCAAAATAGACCCGTATTTTTTCCATTGCTTCACAACGGACACGATTCAACAACATCTAATTATCCTGGAGTCGTCAAGGATCTGGGGTGAAAGGGCATTAAATGCTAATGGTGTTGATATTATGTAAACTAATGTGAAGAAACTTTTGTTAAAGTTGACAAAAGGTTATAGAAAGGAGTAAAAGACCACATCAATTAGCTGTATAAAAGAATTTCTACAGTGATTGTAAGGTTTTTTTTATTCCTCCCCATGAATCGATGTGGCGTCCATCTGCCGTGAAGAGCAGTGAATCTGGCGCTACTTTTGATGAGTAAGCAATGAGTATGTCAACATCCACTGAAGTCATCGCTCATCACTGGGCATTCGCTATCTTTCTTATCGTTGCCATTGGCCTGTGTTGCCTGATGCTGGTAGGCGGTTGGTTTTTAGGCGGTCGCGCACGCGCGAGGTCGAAAAACGTGCCGTTTGAATCCGGTATCGACTCGGTCGGCTCCGCCCGCTTACGCCTGTCCGCCAAGTTTTATCTGGTGGCCATGTTCTTCGTTATCTTCGACGTTGAAGCGCTGTATCTGTTCGCATGGTCAACCTCTATCCGCGAAAGCGGCTGGGTAGGCTTTGTGGAAGCTGCAATTTTTATTTTTGTGTTACTGGCAGGTCTGGTTTATCTGGTGCGTATTGGCGCGCTGGACTGGACGCCCGCGCGTTCACGCCGCGAGCGTATGAACCCGGAAACGAACAGTATCGCTAATCGTCAACGCTAACCGCGAGGCATTAAGATGGATTATACGCTCACCCGCATAGATCCCAACGGTGAGAACGACCGTTACCCCCTGCAAAAGCAGGAGATCGTAACCGACCCTCTGGAGCAAGAAGTTAACAAAAACGTGTTTATGGGCAAGCTCAATGACATGGTTAACTGGGGTCGTAAAAACTCAATTTGGCCGTATAACTTCGGTCTTTCCTGCTGTTACGTTGAGATGGTGACTTCGTTTACCGCGGTGCATGACGTGGCGCGTTTTGGCGCAGAAGTATTGCGTGCTTCGCCGCGTCAGGCTGACCTGATGGTGGTTGCAGGAACCTGCTTTACCAAAATGGCACCGGTTATTCAGCGTCTGTATGACCAGATGCTGGAACCAAAATGGGTTATCTCAATGGGTGCCTGTGCCAACTCCGGCGGTATGTACGATATTTATTCCGTTGTGCAGGGCGTCGATAAATTCATCCCGGTTGATGTGTATATCCCGGGCTGCCCGCCGCGTCCTGAAGCGTACATGCAGGCACTGATGCTGTTGCAGGAATCTATCGGCAAAGAACGTCGTCCGCTCTCCTGGGTGGTTGGCGATCAGGGCGTTTATCGCGCCAATATGCAATCAGAGCGCGAACGCAAGCGCGGTGAACGCATTGCCGTAACCAACCTGCGTACACCTGACGAGATTTAATTTGCGCCTGTCGGCAAAGGGATTTTTCTTCGCTTATTCCTAAATCTATTTCGCGAAGCTTACTGCGCCGACAGTCACCACGGACCATTTGCAATGGTGAACAATATGACCGACTTAACCGCGCAAGAACCCGCCTGGCAGACCCGCGATCATCTTGATGATCCGGTGATTGGCGAACTGCGCAACCGTTTTGGGCCGGATGCCTTTACTGTTCAGGCGACTCGCACCGGGGTTCCCGTTGTGTGGATCAAGCGTGAACAATTACTGGAAGTTGGCGATTTCTTAAAGAAACTGCCGAAACCTTACGTCATGCTGTTTGACTTACACGGCATGGACGAACGTCTGCGCACACACCGCGAAGGGTTACCTGCCGCGGATTTTTCCGTTTTCTACCATCTGATTTCTATCGATCGTAACCGCGACATCATGCTGAAGGTGGCGCTGGCAGAAAACGACCTGCACGTACCGACCTTCACCAAACTGTTCCCGAACGCTAACTGGTATGAGCGTGAAACCTGGGATCTGTTTGGCATTACTTTCGACGGTCACCCGAACCTGCGCCGCATCATGATGCCGCAAACCTGGAAAGGTCACCCGCTGCGTAAAGATTACCCGGCGCGCGCTACCGAATTCTCGCCGTTTGAGCTGACCAAAGCCAAACAGGATCTGGAGATGGAAGCCCTGACCTTCAAACCGGAAGAGTGGGGGATGAAGCGCGGCACCGAAAACGAGGACTTCATGTTCCTCAACCTCGGTCCGAACCACCCGTCGGCGCACGGGGCTTTCCGTATCGTTTTACAACTCGACGGCGAAGAGATTGTCGACTGCGTACCAGACATCGGCTACCACCACCGTGGTGCGGAGAAAATGGGCGAGCGCCAGTCCTGGCACAGCTACATTCCGTATACCGACCGTATTGAATACCTCGGCGGCTGCGTTAACGAAATGCCTTACGTGCTGGCGGTAGAGAAACTGGCCGGGATCACCGTGCCGGATCGCGTTAACGTCATTCGCGTTATGCTCTCCGAACTGTTCCGTATCAACAGCCACCTGCTGTACATCTCGACCTTTATTCAGGACGTCGGCGCAATGACGCCCGTGTTCTTCGCCTTTACCGATCGTCAGAAAATTTACGATCTGGTGGAAGCGATCACGGGTTTCCGTATGCACCCGGCGTGGTTCCGTATTGGCGGCGTAGCGCACGACCTGCCGCGCGGCTGGGATCGCCTGCTGCGTGAGTTCCTCGACTGGATGCCGAAACGTCTGGCGTCTTACGAGAAAGCGGCGCTGCAAAATACCATTCTGAAAGGTCGTTCCCAGGGCGTTGCCGCCTATGGCGCGAAAGAGGCGCTGGAGTGGGGCACCACTGGCGCGGGCCTGCGTGCTACCGGGATCGACTTCGACGTGCGTAAGGCGCGTCCTTATTCTGGCTATGAAAACTTCGACTTTGAAATCCCGGTTGGTGGTGGTGTTTCTGACTGCTACACCCGCGTAATGCTGAAAGTGGAAGAGCTGCGCCAGAGTCTGCGCATTCTTGAGCAGTGCCTCAACAACATGCCGGAAGGCCCGTTCAAAGCGGATCACCCGCTGACCACGCCGCCGCCGAAAGAGCGCACGCTGCAACATATCGAAACCCTGATCACCCACTTCCTGCAAGTGTCGTGGGGGCCGGTGATGCCTGCCAATGAATCTTTCCAGATGATTGAGGCGACCAAGGGGATCAACAGTTACTACCTGACCAGCGACGGTAGCACCATGAGTTATCGCACTCGTATCCGCACGCCGAGTTATGCGCATTTGCAGCAAATTCCGGCGGCGATCCGCGGCAGCCTGGTGTCTGACCTGATTGTTTATCTGGGCAGTATCGATTTTGTTATGTCAGATGTGGACCGCTAATTATGCACGAGAATCAACAACCACAAACCGAGGCTTTTGAGCTGAGTGCGGCAGAGCGTGAAGCGATTGAGCACGAGATGCACCACTACGAAGACCCGCGTGCGGCGTCCATTGAAGCGCTGAAAATCGTTCAGAAGCAGCGTGGCTGGGTGCCGGATGGTGCGATCCACGCGATCGCCGATGTGCTGGGTATTCCGGCAAGCGACGTCGAAGGTGTGGCAACGTTCTACAGCCAGATCTTCCGCCAGCCGGTTGGCCGCCATGTGATCCGTTATTGCGACAGCGTGGTCTGTCATATCAACGGTTACCAGGGTATTCAGGCGGCGCTCGAGAAAAAGCTAAACATCAAACCAGGGCAAACGACATTTGACGGTCGCTTTACGCTGCTGCCAACTTGCTGCCTGGGGAACTGTGATAAAGGGCCAAACATGATGATCGATGAGGATACTCACGCGCATCTGACCCCGGAAGCGATCCCTGAACTGCTGGAGCGGTATAAATGAAAAACATTATCCGTACTCCCGAAACGCATCCGCTGACCTGGCGTCTGCGCGATGACAAACAGCCAGTGTGGCTGGACGAATATCGCAGCAAAAACGGTTACGAAGGCGCGCGTAAGGCGCTGACCGGGCTGTCTCCGGACGAAATCGTTAATCAGGTAAAAGACGCTGGTCTGAAAGGGCGCGGTGGCGCGGGCTTTTCTACCGGCCTGAAATGGAGCCTGATGCCGAAAGACGAATCCATGAACATCCGTTACCTGCTGTGTAACGCCGATGAAATGGAGCCAGGCACCTATAAAGACCGCCTGCTGATGGAGCAACTGCCGCACCTGCTGGTGGAAGGTATGCTCATCTCCGCGTTTGCGCTGAAAGCTTACCGTGGCTACATCTTCCTGCGTGGCGAATATATCGAAGCGGCAGTAAATCTGCGCCGCGCCATTGCCGAAGCCACTGAAGCGGGCTTGCTTGGCAAAAACATTATGGGAACAGGTTTCGACTTCGAACTGTTCGTCCATACCGGGGCAGGGCGCTACATCTGCGGGGAAGAAACAGCGTTAATCAACTCCCTGGAAGGGCGTCGTGCTAACCCACGCTCGAAACCCCCCTTCCCGGCAACCTCCGGCGTATGGGGCAAACCGACCTGTGTCAACAACGTCGAAACCCTGTGTAACGTTCCGGCGATCCTCGCTAACGGCGTGGAGTGGTATCAGAACATCTCGAAAAGTAAAGATGCTGGCACCAAGCTGATGGGCTTCTCCGGTCGGGTGAAAAATCCGGGACTGTGGGAACTGCCGTTCGGCACCACCGCACGCGAGATCCTCGAAGATTACGCCGGTGGTATGCGTGATGGTCTGAAATTTAAAGCCTGGCAGCCAGGCGGCGCGGGGACTGACTTCCTGACCGAAGCGCACCTTGATCTGCCGATGGAATTCGAAAGTATCGGTAAAGCGGGAAGCCGTCTGGGTACGGCGCTGGCGATGGCGGTTGACCATGAGATCAACATGGTGTCGCTGGTGCGTAACCTGGAAGAGTTTTTCGCCCGTGAATCCTGCGGCTGGTGTACGCCGTGCCGCGACGGTCTGCCGTGGAGCGTGAAAATTCTGCGTGCGCTGGAGCGTGGTGAAGGTCAGCCGGGCGATATCGAAACACTTGAGCAACTGTGTCGATTCTTAGGTCCGGGTAAAACTTTCTGTGCCCACGCACCTGGTGCAGTGGAGCCGTTACAGAGCGCCATCAAATATTTCCGCGAAGAATTTGAGGCGGGAATCAAACAGCCGTTCAGCAATACCCATTTGATTAATGGGATTCAGCCGAACCTGCTGAAAGAGCGCTGGTAACCGAATTTCGATTAACGCTCGGTCCCTGACCGAGAAAACTGGAAGCATGCTAATGGCTACAATTCATGTAGACGGCAAAGAATACGAGGTCAACGGAGCGGACAACCTGCTGGAAGCTTGTCTGTCTCTGGGCCTTGATATTCCTTACTTTTGCTGGCATCCGGCGCTGGGAAGCGTCGGTGCTTGCCGCCAGTGTGCGGTGAAGCAATACCAAAACGCGGAAGACACGCGTGGTCGCCTGGTGATGTCCTGTATGACACCGGCTTCCGATGGCACCTTTATTTCCATTGACGACGAAGAAGCGAAACAGTTCCGTGAAAGTGTGGTCGAGTGGTTAATGACCAACCACCCGCACGACTGTCCGGTATGTGAAGAAGGCGGTAACTGCCATCTTCAGGATATGACCGTGATGACCGGACACAGCTTCCGTCGCTACCGTTTCACCAAACGTACCCACCGTAATCAGGATTTGGGGCCATTCATCTCTCACGAAATGAACCGCTGCATCGCCTGCTACCGCTGTGTGCGTTACTACAAAGATTACGCTGACGGTACAGATCTGGGCGTTTACGGTGCGCACGACAACGTCTACTTCGGTCGCCCGGAAGACGGCACGCTGGAAAGCGAATTTTCCGGTAACCTGGTCGAAATTTGCCCGACCGGCGTATTTACCGACAAAACGCACTCCGAGCGTTACAACCGTAAATGGGATATGCAGTTTGCGCCGAGCATCTGCCAGCAATGTTCCATCGGCTGTAACATCAGCCCCGGTGAACGTTACGGCGAACTGCGTCGTATCGAAAACCGTTACAACGGTACGGTAAACCACTACTTCCTCTGCGACCGTGGTCGTTTCGGTTACGGTTACGTCAACCTGAAGGATCGTCCGCGTCAGCCAGTACAGCGTCGTGGCGATGATTTCATTACCCTCAACGCCGAACAGGCAATGCAGGGCGCGGCAGATATTCTGCGTCAGTCGAAGAAAGTGATCGGTATTGGTTCTCCGCGTGCCAGCGTGGAAAGCAACTTTGCGCTGCGTGAACTGGTGGGCGAAGAAAACTTCTACACCGGTATCGCTCACGGTGAGCAGGAACGTCTGCAACTGGCGCTGAAAGTGCTGCGTGAAGGCGGCATTTATACTCCGGCTCTGCGCGAAATCGAATCTTACGATGCGGTACTGGTGCTGGGCGAAGACGTTACCCAGACCGGCGCGCGCGTCGCGCTGGCAGTGCGTCAGGCTGTGAAAGGTAAAGCGCGCGAAATGGCGGCAGCACAGAAAGTGGCTGACTGGCAGATTGCGGCAATCCTCAACATCGGTCAACGTGCGAAGCATCCGCTGTTTGTTACCAACGTTGATGACACCCGTCTGGATGATATCGCGGCGTGGACTTACCGCGCACCGGTTGAAGATCAGGCGCGTTTAGGTTTTGCCATCGCCCATGCGCTGGATAACTCTGCGCCAGCGGTTGACGGTATCGAACCTGAGCTGCAAAGCAAAATCGACGTCATCGTGCAGGCACTGGCAGGTGCGAAGAAACCGTTGATTATCTCCGGGACGAACGCCGGTAGCATAGAGGTGATTCAGGCTGCGGCTAACGTCGCGAAAGCCCTGAAAGGTCGCGGCGCTGACGTTGGTATCACCATGATTGCCCGTTCCGTCAACAGCATGGGGCTGGGCATTATGGGTGGCGGTTCGCTTGAAGAAGCGTTGACCGAACTGGAAACCGGACGCGCCGACGCGGTGGTGGTGCTGGAAAACGATCTGCATCGTCACGCTTCCGCTACCCGCGTGAATGCTGCGCTGGCTAAAGCGCCGCTGGTGATGGTGGTTGATCATCAACGCACAGCGATTATGGAAAACGCCCATCTGGTACTTTCTGCTGCCAGCTTTGCTGAAAGCGACGGTACGGTGATCAACAACGAAGGCCGCGCCCAACGTTTCTTCCAGGTTTACGATCCTGCTTATTACGACAGCAAAACTGTCATGCTGGAAAGCTGGCGCTGGTTACACTCGCTGCACAGCACCCTGCTGAGCCGTGAAGTGGACTGGACGCAGCTCGACCATGTGATTGACGCTGTTGTGGCGAAAATCCCGGAACTGGCAGGTATCAAAGATGCTGCGCCGGATGCGACATTCCGTATTCGTGGGCAGAAACTGGCCCGTGAACCGCACCGTTACAGCGGTCGTACCGCCATGCGCGCCAATATCAGCGTTCATGAGCCGCGTCAGCCGCAGGATATTGACACCATGTTCACCTTCTCGATGGAAGGTAACAACCAGCCGACTGCGCACCGTTCGCAAGTGCCGTTTGCCTGGGCGCCGGGCTGGAACTCCCCGCAGGCGTGGAACAAATTCCAGGACGAAGTGGGCGGCAAACTGCGCTTTGGCGATCCGGGCGTGCGTCTGTTTGAAACCAGCGAAAATGGTCTGGATTACTTCACCAGCGTACCGGCACGCTTCCAGCCGCAGGACGGGAAATGGCGTATCGCGCCGTATTACCACCTGTTTGGCAGCGATGAATTGTCACAGCGTGCTCCGGTCTTCCAGAGCCGTATGCCGCAGCCGTACATCAAACTCAACCCAGCGGATGCCGCGAAGTTGGGCGTGAACGCAGGCGCTCGCGTCTCCTTTAGTTACGATGGCAACACGGTCACGCTGCCGGTTGAAATCGCTGAAGGGCTGACGGCAGGGCAGGTGGGTTTGCCGATGGGTATGTCCGGCATTGCTCCGGTGCTGGCTGGCGCGCATCTTGAGGATCTCAAGGAGGCACAACAATGAGTTGGATATCACCGGAACTGATTGAGATCCTGCTGACCATCCTCAAAGCGGTGGTGATCCTGCTGGTGGTTGTCACCTGCGGGGCATTCATGAGCTTTGGCGAACGTCGCCTGCTGGGTCTGTTCCAGAACCGTTACGGACCTAACCGTGTTGGCTGGGGCGGTTCGCTCCAGCTGGTTGCGGACATGATCAAAATGTTCTTTAAAGAAGACTGGATCCCGAAATTCTCGGATCGCGTCATCTTTACCCTGGCACCGATGATTGCCTTTACCTCGCTGCTGCTGGCCTTTGCGATTGTGCCAGTCAGTCCGGGTTGGGTGGTTGCCGACCTGAACATCGGGATTTTGTTCTTCCTGATGATGGCAGGTCTGGCGGTTTACGCGGTGCTGTTTGCGGGCTGGTCAAGTAACAACAAATACTCGTTGCTGGGTGCGATGCGTGCTTCTGCGCAGACCCTGAGCTACGAAGTGTTCCTCGGGCTTTCCCTGATGGGCGTGGTGGCGCAGGCCGGTTCATTCAACATGACCGACATCGTCAACAGCCAGGCGCATGTGTGGAACGTTATCCCGCAATTCTTTGGTTTTATTACCTTTGCCATCGCGGGCGTGGCGGTATGTCACCGTCACCCGTTTGACCAGCCGGAAGCCGAGCAGGAACTGGCGGATGGTTACCACATTGAATATTCCGGTATGAAGTTCGGTCTGTTCTTCGTGGGTGAGTACATCGGGATTGTGACCATCTCTGCATTGATGGTGACGCTGTTCTTCGGTGGCTGGCAAGGCCCGTTGTTACCGCCATTCATCTGGTTCGCGCTGAAAACCGCGTTCTTTATGATGATGTTCATTTTGATTCGTGCGTCGTTACCGCGTCCGCGTTATGACCAGGTAATGTCCTTCGGCTGGAAAATCTGCCTGCCGCTGACGCTGATCAACTTGCTGGTAACGGCGGCTGTCATTCTCTGGCAGGCGCAATAAGGGGCAATAAGACCATGACCTTAAAAGAATTGTTAGTAGGTTTCGGCACCCAGGTTCGTAGTATCTGGATGATCGGCCTGCACGCGTTCGCCAAACGCGAAACGCGAATGTACCCGGAAGAGCCGGTCTATCTGCCGCCCCGTTATCGTGGTCGTATCGTTCTGACCCGCGACCCGGACGGCGAAGAGCGTTGCGTAGCCTGTAACCTCTGCGCGGTAGCCTGCCCGGTCGGCTGTATCTCGCTGCAAAAAGCAGAAACCAAAGACGGTCGCTGGTACCCGGAATTTTTCCGCATCAACTTCTCACGCTGCATTTTCTGTGGTCTGTGCGAAGAAGCCTGTCCGACCACGGCGATTCAGTTAACCCCGGATTTCGAAATGGGGGAATACAAGCGCCAGGATCTGGTTTACGAAAAAGAGGATCTGCTGATCTCCGGTCCGGGCAAATACCCGGAATATAACTTCTACCGGATGGCAGGTATGGCAATCGACGGCAAAGATAAGGGCGAAGCAGAGAACGAAGCCAAGCCTATCGACGTCAAGAGCCTGTTACCGTAAGGAGAGGGGCAATGGAGTTCGCTTTTTATATCTGTGGCCTGATAGCCATACTTGCGACCTTGCGAGTGATCACCCATACCAATCCGGTACACGCACTGCTGTACCTGATTATTTCGCTGCTGGCGATTTCCGGGGTGTTCTTCTCACTGGGCGCTTACTTCGCCGGTGCGCTGGAAATTATCGTCTACGCGGGTGCCATTATGGTGCTGTTCGTGTTCGTGGTGATGATGCTCAACCTGGGCGGTTCAGAAATCGAACAGGAACGCCAGTGGCTGAAACCGCAGGTGTGGATTGGTCCGGCAATTTTGTCGGCCATCATGCTGGTGGTGATTGTTTACGCCATCCTTGGTGTTAATGATCAGGGTATCGACGGTACGCCAATCAGTGCTAAAGCAGTGGGTATTACGCTGTTCGGGCCTTACGTACTGGCGGTGGAACTGGCTTCTATGCTGCTGCTCGCGGGTCTGGTTGTGGCCTTCCACGTCGGTCGTGAAGAGCGTGCGGGTGAAGTGCTGAGCAATCGTAAAGACGACAGCGCGAAAAGAAAAACGGAGGAGCACGCATGATCCCCTTACAACATGGACTGATCCTCGCGGCAATCTTATTCGTTCTTGGCTTAACCGGTCTGGTTATCCGTCGCAATCTGCTGTTTATGCTGATTGGTCTGGAAATCATGATTAACGCCTCCGCGCTGGCCTTTGTGGTCGCCGGAAGCTACTGGGGTCAGACCGACGGTCAGGTGATGTACATTCTCGCCATCAGCCTCGCGGCGGCAGAAGCGAGTATCGGCCTTGCGCTGCTGCTGCAACTTCACCGTCGTCGCCAGAACCTGAACATCGATTCAGTAAGTGAGATGCGCGGATGAACATGCTTGCCTTAACCATTATTTTGCCATTGATTGGCTTCGTCCTGCTGGCGTTCTCCCGTGGGCGCTGGTCTGAAAACGTTTCGGCGATCGTCGGCGTTGGCTCTGTGGGCCTGGCGGCGCTGGTAACCGCCTTTATCGGCGTTGATTTCTTCGCTAACGGCGAGCAGTCATACAGCCAGCCGCTGTGGACGTGGATGTCGGTAGGCGACTTTAACATCGGTTTCAATCTGGTGCTGGACGGCCTGTCGCTGACCATGCTCTCGGTGGTCACTGGTGTGGGTTTCCTTATTCACATGTACGCCTCCTGGTACATGCGCGGTGAAGAGGGCTACTCTCGCTTCTTCGCCTACACCAACCTGTTCATCGCCAGCATGGTAGTTCTGGTGCTTGCCGACAACCTGCTGCTGATGTACCTCGGCTGGGAAGGCGTGGGCCTGTGCTCCTATCTGCTGATCGGTTTCTATTACACCGATCCGAAGAATGGCGCAGCGGCAATGAAAGCGTTCGTCGTGACCCGTGTGGGTGACGTGTTCCTCGCTTTCGCACTGTTCATTCTTTACAACGAACTGGGCACCCTGAACTTCCGCGAAATGGTGGAACTGGCACCAGCGCACTTTGCTGACGGCAATAACATGCTGATGTGGGCGACGCTGATGCTGCTGGGCGGTGCGGTCGGTAAATCTGCGCAGTTGCCGTTGCAGACATGGCTTGCCGATGCGATGGCTGGCCCGACGCCTGTCTCCGCGCTGATCCACGCCGCAACGATGGTAACCGCGGGTGTCTACCTGATCGCCCGTACCCACGGCCTGTTCCTGATGACGCCGGAAGTTCTGCATCTGGTGGGTATTGTCGGGGCGGTTACGCTGCTGCTGGCCGGTTTTGCCGCGCTGGTACAGACCGACATCAAACGTGTTCTCGCTTACTCTACCATGAGCCAGATTGGCTACATGTTCCTCGCGCTTGGCGTGCAGGCATGGGATGCGGCGATTTTCCACTTGATGACTCACGCGTTCTTTAAAGCGCTGCTGTTCCTGGCATCCGGTTCCGTCATTCTGGCCTGCCATCACGAACAGAACATCTTCAAGATGGGCGGTCTGCGTAAATCTATTCCGCTGGTTTATCTCTGCTTCCTGGTGGGCGGCGCAGCACTGTCGGCACTGCCGCTGGTCACTGCGGGCTTCTTCAGTAAGGATGAGATCCTCGCGGGTGCGATGGCGAATGGTCATATCAATCTGATGGTGGCAGGTCTGGTCGGTGCGTTTATGACCTCGCTCTACACCTTCCGTATGATTTTCATCGTCTTCCACGGAAAAGAACAAATTCACGCTCACGCCGTGAAAGGGGTAACTCACAGCCTGCCGCTGATTGTGCTGCTGATCCTTTCCACCTTCGTTGGCGCACTGATTGTACCGCCGCTGCAGGGCGTGCTTCCGCAAACGACGGAACTGGCGCACGGCAGCATGTTGACCCTGGAAATTACCTCTGGCGTGGTCGCGGTGGTCGGCATTCTGCTGGCAGCCTGGCTGTGGCTGGGTAAACGTACTCTGGTGACCTCCATCGCCAACAGTGCGCCGGGCCGCCTGCTGAGTACCTGGTGGTACAACGCCTGGGGCTTTGACTGGCTGTACGACAAAGTGTTCGTCAAGCCGTTCCTGGGTATTGCCTGGTTGCTGAAACGCGATCCGCTGAACTCAATGATGAACATCCCGGCGGTTCTTTCCCGCTTTGCAGGTAAAGGTCTGCTGTTAAGTGAGAACGGCTATCTGCGCTGGTATGTGGCATCCATGAGCATCGGTGCGGTCGTGGTGCTGGCACTGTTGATGGTACTGCGTTGAGTTAAGGATTGTGGGATTGCCCCTGGGCATATAAGAACGTAGGTCGGATAAGCCGCCTTCGCGGTGCATCCGACACTACCCCCAGTCCGAAGAGAATTTTCTGTCGTGAGAATTCGTTGAAAATCCGGTCCTGACGGGACTTTTACAAGGAATAAAGATCGCCATGTTACTACCCTGGCTAATATTAATTCCCTTTATTGGCGGCTTCCTGTGCTGGCAGACCGAACGCTTTGGCGTCAAGGTGCCACGCTGGATCGCGCTGATCACCATGGGATTGACGCTGGCGCTGTCGCTGCAACTGTGGTTGCAGGGCGGTTATTCACTGACGCAATCCGCCGGAATTCCGCAGTGGCAGTCTGAATTCGACATGCCGTGGATCCCGCGTTTTGGTATCTCTATTCATCTCGCCATTGACGGGCTGTCGCTGCTGATGGTCGTGCTGACCGGTCTGCTCGGTGTGCTGGCGGTACTATGTTCGTGGAAAGAGATCGAAAAATATCAGGGCTTCTTCCACCTCAACCTGATGTGGATCCTGGGCGGCGTTATCGGCGTGTTCCTTGCCATCGACATGTTCCTGTTCTTCTTCTTCTGGGAAATGATGCTGGTGCCGATGTACTTCCTGATCGCACTGTGGGGGCATAAAGCCTCTGACGGTAAAACGCGTATCACGGCGGCAACCAAGTTCTTCATTTACACCCAGGCGAGTGGCCTGGTGATGTTGATTGCCATCCTGGCGCTGGTTTTTGTTCACTACAATGCGACCGGCGTCTGGACCTTCAACTATGAAGAGCTGCTGAATACGCCAATGTCCAGTGGTGTGGAATACCTGTTAATGCTGGGCTTCTTCATCGCCTTCGCAGTCAAAATGCCGGTGGTTCCGCTGCATGGCTGGCTACCGGATGCGCACTCTCAGGCTCCGACCGCCGGTTCCGTTGACCTCGCGGGGATCTTGCTGAAAACTGCCGCTTACGGTTTGCTGCGTTTCTCCCTGCCGCTGTTCCCGAACGCATCGGCAGAGTTTGCGCCAATCGCTATGTGGCTGGGGGTTATCGGCATCTTCTACGGTGCGTGGATGGCTTTCGCCCAGACCGATATCAAACGTCTGATCGCCTACACCTCGGTTTCCCACATGGGCTTCGTGCTGATTGCTATCTACACCGGCAGCCAGTTGGCCTACCAGGGCGCGGTAATCCAGATGATTGCGCACGGCTTGTCGGCGGCGGGTCTGTTTATTCTTTGTGGTCAGCTTTATGAACGTATCCATACCCGCGACATGCGCATGATGGGCGGTCTGTGGAGCAAGATGAAATGGCTGCCAGCACTGTCGCTGTTCTTTGCGGTGGCAACGCTTGGGATGCCTGGCACCGGTAACTTCGTCGGCGAATTTATGATTCTGTTCGGCAGCTTCCAGGTTGTCCCGGTGATTACCGTTATCTCTACCTTTGGGCTGGTCTTTGCATCTGTTTATTCGCTGGCGATGTTGCATCGCGCTTACTTCGGTAAAGCGAAAAGCCAGATTGCCAGCCAGGAACTGCCAGGGATGTCGCTGCGTGAGCTGTTTATGATCCTGTTGCTGGTGGTGCTGCTGGTACTGCTGGGCTTCTATCCGCAGCCGATTCTGGATACCTCGCACTCCGCGATTGGCAATATCCAGCAGTGGTTTGTTAATTCCGTTACTACTACAAGGCCGTAAATCGCCATGACAATAACTCCACAAAACCTGATCGCACTGCTACCGTTGCTGATCGTCGGCTTGACGGTGGTGGTTGTGATGCTCTCCATTGCGTGGCGACGCAATCATTTCCTCAACGCTACGCTCTCGGTTATTGGGCTTAACGCGGCGCTGGTTTCGCTCTGGTTTGTCGGCCAGGCGGGCGCTATGGACGTTACGCCGCTGATGCGCGTTGATGGTTTCGCCATGCTTTACACCGGGCTGGTATTGTTGGCGAGCCTCGCCACCTGTACTTTCGCCTACCCGTGGCTTGAAGGCTATAACGACAACAAGGATGAGTTCTACCTGTTGGTGTTAATTGCCGCGCTGGGCGGGATCCTGCTGGCGAATGCCAACCATCTGGCGTCTTTGTTCCTCGGTATTGAACTGATCTCTTTGCCGCTGTTTGGCCTGGTCGGTTACGCTTTCCGCCAGAAACGTTCGCTGGAAGCCAGTATCAAATACACCATCCTTTCTGCCGCAGCGTCTTCTTTCCTGCTGTTTGGTATGGCGCTGGTGTATGCACAGTCTGGCGACCTGTCGTTTGTCGCGCTGGGTAAAAACCTCGGCGACGGTATGCTCAACGAGCCGCTGTTGCTGGCAGGTTTCGGACTGATGATTGTTGGCCTCGGCTTCAAACTCTCTCTGGTGCCGTTCCACCTGTGGACGCCAGACGTATACCAGGGCGCGCCTGCGCCGGTTTCCACTTTCCTGGCGACGGCGAGCAAAATCGCTATCTTCGGTGTGGTGATGCGTCTGTTCCTCTACGCACCGGTGGGTGACAGCGAAGCGATTCGGGTAGTGCTGGCGATTATCGCCTTTGCCTCTATCATCTTCGGTAACCTGATGGCGCTGAGCCAGACCAATATCAAACGTCTGCTCGGTTACTCATCTATCTCTCACCTCGGCTATCTGCTGGTGGCGCTGATTGCGCTGCAAACGGGCGAGATGTCGATGGAAGCGGTAGGAGTTTACCTGGCCGGTTATCTGTTCAGCAGCCTCGGCGCGTTCGGCGTGGTCAGCCTGATGTCCAGCCCGTACCGTGGCCCGGATGCTGATTCCCTGTTCTCTTACCGCGGTCTGTTCTGGCATCGCCCGATCCTCGCGGCGGTGATGACGGTGATGATGCTGTCTCTGGCCGGTATTCCGATGACGCTGGGCTTTATTGGTAAGTTCTACGTGCTGGCGGTCGGTGTCCAGGCACACTTGTGGTGGCTGGTGGGCGCCGTGGTTGTCGGTTCGGCAATCGGCCTTTACTACTACCTGCGCGTGGCGGTGAGCCTGTACCTGCACGCCCCGGAACAACCGGGTCGCGATGCACCGTCAAACTGGCAGTACAGCGCAGGCGGTATCGTGGTGCTGATCTCTGCACTGTTGGTACTGGTGCTGGGTGTATGGCCACAACCGCTGATTAGCATTGTGCGGTTAGCAATGCCGCTGATGTAAGCTATCAGTTTGTAAGTCAGAAAGCCGCCGACATGTTCGGCGGTTTTTTTTGGTGCCCTGACACCATCACCCAACAATAACCGTCAGCGCATGATTCCCTTGTCGCAGCATACGTCGATACGCGCTAATCAGCTTTTCCATATCAAGCATGATCGAAGCAAAGAGTTGCCCCTCTAACTCTTCTGAAAAGGTCACTCCCGGATAAATCTCCATTTCATTGAGTCGCTTAATGGAAAACTGTTTACGCAGCTCACTTCGATCCAGTGATTCCAGTCGGTCGATTGTCGCGGCTAACTCCTGATTCCAGGTCAATCCCAGGAAGCCATCTATGCCATCTTCGAGGCTGTGTTCACCAAGCACGGCACGACTCAGCGGATCATTCTTCGCGGGATCAAAAGCAGAGGTGCCTGTCAGCCCAAAGTGTAAAAAATCCCAGCGTTTATCAATATCCAGTCGGCGTAATCCTGAAAGCGTGTCATGTATATTATCCATCAAAGGTTTTTCAGTAGACTCAAGCAGTTGGTTAATCTTTTCTGAGTCAATTTCTGCAAAATAACCAATCATTCCCATTTATTTTTCCTCCATTGAATTTTATGTTTCGCATCTTAAAACAGACGAGGGAAAATAAAATGTACATGTCGCTGTTTCTGGACCCGCCTCGAGAAATTTTTATTATTTACTGTTGTGTAACAAGGTTATAACGCCATCTGAGCCATTTTCTGATAATTCAATCTGTCTGCTGTATCACCGGGCAAGTGGTATTGTTTATTACGATAAAAAGCGGTGTCAGTAATCATTACGGCGGGAATATCGTGTTGCCAATAATTCAGGTGGTCAGAGAAATCAATACCGGGAATAAACCATGGGGCATTCATAGAATAAACAGATAAATCCCGGGATGATAACAATGCCGTTTTTACCTGACGAACGGCGTTGATATCCTGTATTCTGCCGACCAGGCAATAAAGTCCCCCCGATCGGGATAAAGCCAGGACATTGCGGGTAAGGGTAATCCTGGCTACCAGGCGCAGAGTCGTAATAGCCAATCGGGGACGCCCTGCGCGGTAACTCTGGCACCGCTACTGACAAAGAACTCTTTTATATACTCTACGGACCTATTCAGATTATCAATATTGTCGGCATTACGTGGATGCACAGTTTGTGTAAGATAACGAACTGTTTTTTCTAATTGCTCAGGACTGACGTGTCGGGGCGTTGGCGATAATGCAGTGACCCAGGGTTGGTAAAAATAATCAGAGGGAGTGAAATCAGAAATAATATAACAAAAGGATTTTTTTCATATATAAATTATCAATAAAAGACGTTATTTTATCATTATTTATAATGAGTTATGAGTGTTTGTTTTATTACGGTTGTTAGATCTATACAAAAAGTATCTTTTACAGTGGCTTCGCTATTTTAAAAAGGAATTCATATAAGGAAAAATATAATTATGTTATTTATTGGCAGATTGAGTTGACAGGGGGCAGAACTCTGAGGGTAAGAAAAGTCAGCAACAACAATCCACTACATCAACAGACCAGCAATCGCGTGCCGAGATACGCTGGAAATACCCGAAGATTGAACTGGCGGATGGTGTGACTGACATCAGTCAGTGATGACTGTTTAGCAAACTATGTTCGACCAGTCAGCATATTTGCTGACTGGTCGAATTAATTAACAATGATGTTAACTCACTCTTTTGCCGGATGCTCTATTTTGGGGTTGTGAGTGTTTTATTTCTAATTGTGTATAAGAAGCATTGATTCGTGCATCGCCATATTTATCTAAATAACAATTTCTGTTTACCAGTCTATGTTGAAAATCAATTTCGTACTGCTCTTCTGCTGAATATTTTTTAAATCTGTCAGCATAGTTTTTTAATAACGTATAGGGGGCGCTGTCAGAATTGCTTTCCCTTTGTTCAATCACTTCCTGGGCTGCCATGCACACAAATGCACCGCAACTTTGGCTTAAATATTGCTGAAGATCGGCATGTAAAAATATTATCTCGGGTTCAGTTAAATGAACTTTTATATTATTATTCGACATTTCTCCCATGAATTCAGAATTAAAACTATTAATGACACGCTTAAGTGAATTTTCTTTATCATGGCCTAGTGCGCGCAATGAGTTGAATATGACGCATTTTATTTGTTGTGTATTATTTTTTTCATTTACTATTTTCTGTAGCGAAACTAATATCCAGTGTCCGCCAGTATTTATGGGGAATAACTGGACTGCTTTCGGCCATGATGGATCGCTCTTAATATTTTCATTGAGAGCGTCTTCCAGGTGAGTTCTGGTGGAGTAGGGGACGTAGAGACCAGTAGGATAATTGACTTCAGTATTTTTTGCATTAGCGGCGATCTTCTGAAGATAGCAATCTATTTCATCTGTGGTTAATTGACGATTTTTATCCCAGAAGTTTGTACCATCACTCAGTTCATTATTCTCATCATTTAAAAGCACCTTCGAAAGCGACTGTTTTTCAGATATAAGAGGAATTTCATCACCGATAATTGTCATTAATTTCGAAGGGGAGAATAGCTTTTTGAACAGGAGATCCTCTGAATTATCCGGACCAGCTGGTTTAAGGGGGGAGTTGGTTGCGGCATGTGCCAAATTATATAATTTTAAACAAGCATTTTTGATAAGTCGGATAATCGATAGGGTCTCATTTGTTGGGTTTCTAACAATATGGTAAAGAATATCTTCAGCTTTTTTTCCAAATTCATCATAGCCTAACGCAATATTATGCAGTAACTCAATGCTTTCTTCATCTCCGGATAACGCTGTTTTTTTTAAAGACTGCAGTAATTCCTCGGTCACAGTAAATTTTTCTGCAAATGTCTGACTGAGTTGCGTTTGAGATAATTGACAATAATTGCTGACAACTGTAACCATCATGGGCTCCTTTTAGTTGCAAAGGTTGTGCTGAATCAAGATAAATAGAGGCAACTTATTGCTCTGAATATAGTGCGTGAGGAGATGAATAAATATCAAAAATCGCTCAATATGCCCGTGTGGGTGGATATATGTAGCGCGGGTTGCGATAACAGGGCAAGTTTCGCCCTGTTTTTAATAATAAGCAGAGTTAAACGTTAAACACGGTGAAATCATTCGCTAGTTCAGTCGCCGGGAAAATTGACCTGCATTCACGTAACAGGTGCTGACAACCTTTGTCATCATAGCGCGAGCTGACGTGGGTAATGATTAGCTTACCGACTCCAGCCTCACGGGCTAGTGTCGCAGCCTGGCGTGTAGAGCTATGGCCGCGACTATTGGCTTTGGCTTCCATGGTTATATCCAGCGTCGCTTCGTGCACCATGACATCGACACCTTTAGCCAGGTCAAGTGCGGCATCGCAGGGGCCGGTATCGCCGAAAATAGCGAGCGCTTTACCTGGCACTGGAGCAGCTAAGTAATCTGCGCCGTTAATCTGCCTTCCATCTTCCAGCGTGATTGTTTTGCCCGCTTTTAATTCCTGAAACAGTGGGCCAGGCGGCACGCCAGCAGCTTTTAATGCCTGGGCATTTAATGCACCCGGTTTATCATGTTCTTCAATACGATAGCCATAACATTCCAGTGGGTGTTCCAGCGGATAAGCGGTTACTTTGCGCAGGCCATCATCGAGAATTTCGCCAGCGCCAATTTCGACAATTTCCAGCGGATAATCGGTCCATGAGCCGCTAATCCGCAGCGCGGTTTCCACAAATTCACGGATACCTTGCGGACCATAAATCGTTAAGGGTTGGATAATGCCTGACATAGAACGACTGCACAGCAAGCCGGGTAAACCAAAAAGATGATCGCCATGAAGGTGACTGATAAAAATCTTGTCCAGTTTTCCAGGGTTAAAGGCGGTATGCAGTAGCTGATGCTGGGTGCCTTCACCGCAGTCAAACAACCAAAGTCCGCTCTGGGTCGGATGTTGCAGGTTAAGCAATATTGCCGTGACATTGCGCGTGCGGGTTGGCACACCGGCTGAAGTACCTAAAAAAATTAATTCCATGAGTTCATCACGTTTCAAAAAATATTCCGGCTAGTATAAGGCATACATCTAAAAGGAGAGCATTATGATTGAATGGCAAGATCTGCATCACTCTGAATTATCGGTTTCCCAGCTTTATGCCTTATTACAACTGCGTTGCGCGGTGTTTGTTGTCGAGCAGAATTGCCCTTATCAGGATATCGATGGTGATGATTTGACGGGGGATAATCGCCATATTCTCGGTTGGAAAAATGATGAACTGGTGGCGTATGCGAGGATTCTGAAAAGTGATGATGATCTTGAGCCGGTCGTTATAGGTCGGGTGATTGTCAGTGAAGCGTTGCGTGGCGAAAAAGTGGGGCAGCAGCTGATGAGTAAAACACTCGAAACATGTACGCATCACTGGCCTGATAAGCCTGTTTACCTCGGGGCGCAGGCGCATCTGCAAAACTTCTACCAGAGTTTCGGTTTTATCCCTGTGACGGAGGTCTATGAAGAAGATGGTATCCCACACATTGGGATGGCACGCGAGGTAATTCAGGCGTAATCAACAACCCTTGTCTATAGTTAGTGACAGGTTTTACGCAAATGGAGAACGAGAATGTCTAATCAGTTTGGTGATACACGTATCGATGACGACCTGACGCTGCTTAGTGAAACACTGGAAGAGGTGCTCCGCTCCTCTGGCGATCCCGCCGATCAGAAATATGTTGAGCTGAAAGCGCGTGCAGAAAAAGCGCTGGATGATGTGAAAAAACGGGTTAGCCAGGCTTCAGACAGTTATTACTATCGGGCGAAGCAGGCAGTTTATCGTGCTGATGACTACGTCCACGAAAAACCCTGGCAAGGAATTGGTGTGGGCGCGGCCGTTGGGCTGGTACTAGGACTGTTGCTGGCACGCCGTTAAAACCTCCCTACACCGGGGTACTGCATTTTTTTTGTAGTACCCCGTATAATGTGAGGCTTTTAACAGGGAGAGGTCCGCGTGCAATCACTTACTACGGCGCTGGAAAATCTACTGCGCCATTTGTCGCAAGAGATTCCGGCGACACCCGGCATTCGGGTTATCGATATTCCTTTCCCTCTCAAAGACGCTTTTGATGCCTTGAGCTGGCTGGCCAGTCAGCAAACGTACCCGCAATTCTACTGGCAACAACGTAATGGTGATGAAGAAGCTGCCGTCCTGGGCGCGATTACCCGTTTTACGTCGTTGGACCAGGCACAACGTTTTCTTCGCCAGCACCCGGAACACGCCGACTTACGCATTTGGGGGCTGAATGCTTTTGACCCGTCGCAGGGCAATTTACTTTTACCCCGCCTGGAATGGCGACGCTGTGGCGGTAAAGCCACGCTGCGGCTGACGCTATTCAGCGAAAGCTCCCTTCAGCACGATGCGATTCAGGCAAAAGAATTTATCGCCACACTGGTGAGTATCAAGCCCTTGCCTGGGTTACATTTAACCACCACGCGAGAACAACACTGGCCGGACAAAACGGGCTGGACGCAATTAATCGAACTGGCAACGAAAACCATCGCCGAAGGTGAGCTCGACAAAGTGGTGCTCGCTCGGGCAACTGACCTGCATTTCGCAAGTCCGGTCAACGCGGCGGCGATGATGGCTGCCAGTCGTCGACTGAATCTGAATTGCTACCATTTTTACATGGCCTTTGATGGCGAAAATGCTTTTCTTGGCTCTTCACCGGAACGGTTATGGCGGCGGCGTGACAAAGCGCTGCGTACTGAAGCGCTGGCGGGAACAGTAGCAAATAATCCTGATGATAAGCAGGCGCAGCAGTTAGGAGAGTGGCTGATGGCGGATGATAAAAACCAGCGCGAGAACATGCTGGTGGTGGAAGATATCTGCCAACGATTACAGGCCGATACCCAGACGCTGGATGTTTTACCGCCGCAGGTACTGCGTCTGCGTAAAGTGCAGCATCTTCGCCGCTGTATCTGGACTTCACTCAACAAAGCGGATGATGTGATCTGTTTACATCAGTTGCAGCCAACGGCAGCAGTTGCTGGCTTACCGCGCGATCTGGCGCGACAGTTTATCGCCCGTCACGAACCGTTCACCCGAGAATGGTACGCCGGTTCTGCGGGCTATCTCTCATTACAACAAAGCGAATTCTGCGTTTCCCTGCGCTCAGCAAAAATTAGCGGCAATGTCGTGCGATTATATGCTGGCGCGGGCATTGTCCGTGGTTCCGACCCCGAGCAAGAGTGGCAGGAAATCGACAACAAAGCGGCAGGGCTGCGTACTTTATTACAGATGGAATAGTAATGAGTCGCATCATTACCGATTCATATCAATAATCTATTTTTGTAGCTCCTTATACTTAGCCGCAATATTGATACCGGACAAACTCATGTCAGTAAGCGCATTTAACCGACGCTGGGCGGCGGTCATTCTGGAAGCATTAACGCGTCACGGCGTCAGACACATCTGTATCGCCCCTGGCTCGCGTTCTACACCGTTAACGTTAGCGGCGGCGGAGAATTCCACATTCATTCACCACACCCATTTCGATGAGCGTGGACTGGGACATCTGGCGCTGGGGCTGGCGAAAGTCAGCAAGCAGCCGGTGGCGGTGATTGTGACCTCCGGCACGGCGGTAGCAAATCTCTATCCGGCACTGATTGAAGCTGGGTTAACCGGAGAAAAACTGATCCTGTTAACCGCCGATCGCCCGCCGGAGCTAATTGACTGCGGCGCGAATCAGGCAATTCGCCAGCCGGGAATGTTCGCCTCTCACCCCACGCACAGTATTTCATTGCCGCGCCCGACCCGGGATATCCCCGCACGTTGGCTGGTTTCTACCATCGACCACGCTCTCGGTACGCTTCATGCGGGGGGAGTCCATATCAACTGCCCGTTTGCTGAACCGCTGTATGGCGAAATGGACGATACCGGGCTTAGCTGGCAACAGCGTCTGGGTGACTGGTGGCAGGACGACAAACCGTGGCTGCGTGAAGCGCCTCGTCTGGAAAGTGAAAAACAGCGCGACTGGTTCTTCTGGCGACAAAAGCGCGGCGTGGTGGTTGCCGGGCGCATGAGTGCGGAAGAGGGCAAAAAAGTTGCCCTGTGGGCGCAAACTCTTGGCTGGCCGCTGATTGGCGATGTGCTGTCACAAACCGGGCAGCCGCTGCCGTGTGCCGATCTTTGGTTAGGCAATGCCAAAGCGACCAGCGAGCTGCAGCAGGCGCAAATTGTGGTGCAACTGGGAAGCAGCCTGACGGGCAAACGGCTCCTGCAATGGCAGGCAAGCTGTGAACCAGAAGAGTACTGGATTGTTGATGACATTGAAGGGCGACTTGATCCGGCACACCATCGCGGACGTCGCTTAATTGCCAATATTGCCGACTGGCTGGAGCTGCATCCGGCAGAAAAACGCCAGCCCTGGTGCGTTGAAATCCCGCGCCTGGCGGAACAGGCAATGCAGGCGGTTATTGCCCGCCGTGATGCGTTTGGCGAAGCGCAACTGGCGCATCGCATCTGCGACTATCTGCCTGAACAGGGGCAATTGTTTGTTGGTAACAGCCTGGTGGTACGTCTGATTGATGCGCTTTCGCAACTTCCGGCAGGTTACCCGGTGTACAGCAACCGAGGGGCCAGCGGTATCGACGGACTGCTTTCGACCGCCGCAGGCGTTCAGCGGGCAAGCGGCAAACCGACGCTGGCGATTGTGGGCGATCTCTCCGCACTTTACGATCTCAACGCGCTGGCGTTATTGCGTCAGGTTTCTGCGCCGCTGGTATTAATTGTGGTGAACAACAACGGCGGGCAAATTTTCTCGCTGTTGCCAACGCCGCAAAGCGAGCGTGAGCGTTTCTATCTGATGCCGCAAAACGTCCATTTTGAGCACGCCGCCGCGATGTTCGAGCTGAAATATCATCGTCCGCAAAACTGGCAGGAACTTGAAACGGCATTTGCCGACGCCTGGCGCACGCCAACCACCACGGTGATTGAAATGGTGGTTAACGACACCGATGGTGCGCAAACGCTCCAGCAACTTCTGGCGCAGGTAAGCCATTTATGATCCTGCACGCGCAGGCAAAACACGGAAAACCAGGTTTACCCTGGCTGGTGTTTTTGCACGGTTTTTCCGGCGATTGCCACGAATGGCAAGAAGTGGGCGAGGCGTTTGCCGACTACTCACGGTTGTATGTTGATCTCCCAGGTCATGGTGGTTCGGCGGCGATTAGCGTCGATGGATTTGATGATGTCACCGACTTACTGCGTAAAACCTTGGTTAGTTACAACATCCTTGACTTTTGGCTGGTGGGGTACTCGCTTGGCGGACGGGTGGCGATGATGGCGGCTTGCCAGGGGCTGGCGGGGCTTTGTGGGGTTATTGTCGAAGGCGGGCATCCGGGGCTGCAAAATGCTGAACAACGTGCGGAACGTCAGCGTTCCGATCGCCAATGGGCGCAGCGTTTTCGCACAGAACCGTTAACGGCGGTATTTGCCGACTGGTATCAACAGCCTGTTTTTGCCTCGCTCAATGACGATCAACGCCGGGAGCTGGTGGCGCTGCGCAGCAACAATAATGGCGCAACCCTTGCCGCCATGCTGGAGGCGACTTCTCTCGCCGTCCAGCCTGATTTACGTGCTAACCTTAGCGCCCGCACATTTGCGTTTTATTATTTATGTGGTGAACGTGACAGCAAATTCCGCGCCCTGGCGGCGGAACTGGCTGCCGACTGCCATGTCATTCCTCGCGCCGGACATAACGCGCATCGGGAAAATCCCGCTGGCGTTATCGCAAGTCTGGCGCAGATCTTGCGTTTCTGACTAAAGGACACAATATGATTTATCCTGATGAAGCAATGCTTTACGCACCGGTTGAATGGCACGACTGCTCCGAAGGTTTCGAGGACATTCGTTATGAAAAATCCACCGACGGTATCGCAAAAATCACCATTAATCGTCCGCAGGTGCGCAATGCCTTCCGTCCTCTGACGGTAAAAGAGATGATCCAGGCACTGGCAGATGCGCGTTATGACGACAATATCGGCGTGATCATTCTGACTGGCGCAGGCGATAAAGCGTTCTGCTCCGGTGGTGACCAGAAAGTGCGTGGTGATTACGGCGGCTATAAAGATGATTCCGGCGTACATCACTTGAACGTGCTGGACTTCCAGCGTCAGATCCGTACCTGTCCGAAACCGGTTGTCGCGATGGTGGCTGGCTACTCCATCGGCGGTGGTCACGTTCTGCACATGATGTGCGACCTGACTATCGCAGCAGATAATGCCATCTTCGGTCAGACTGGCCCGAAAGTCGGTTCCTTCGACGGCGGCTGGGGCGCTTCCTACATGGCTCGTATCGTCGGGCAGAAAAAAGCGCGAGAAATCTGGTTCCTGTGCCGTCAGTACGACGCAAAACAGGCGCTGGATATGGGCCTTGTCAACACCGTGGTACCGCTGGCGGATCTGGAAAAAGAAACCGTCCGTTGGTGCCGCGAAATGCTGCAAAACAGCCCGATGGCGCTGCGCTGCCTGAAAGCTGCGCTGAACGCCGACTGTGACGGGCAGGCGGGGCTGCAGGAGCTGGCGGGCAACGCCACCATGCTGTTCTACATGACGGAAGAAGGTCAGGAAGGTCGCAACGCTTTCAACCAGAAACGTCAGCCTGATTTCAGCAAATTTAAACGGAATCCGTAATGCGTAGCGCGCAGGTATACCGCTGGCAGATCCCCATGGACGCGGGGGTGGTTCTGCGCGACAGGCGGTTAAAAACCCGCGACGGGCTGTACGTTTGCCTGCGTGAGGGCGAGCGCGAAGGGTGGGGGGAGATCTCCCCACTGCCGGGCTTCAGCCAGGAAACCTGGGAAGAGGCGCAAAGCGTGCTGCTTGCCTGGGTAAATAACTGGCTGGCAGGCGATTGCGAGCTACCGCAGATGCCTTCCGTTGCCTTTGGCGTAAGCTGTGCATTGGCGGAGCTGGCAGATACGCTCCCGCAGGCGGCCAATTACCGTGCGGCACCACTGTGTAATGGCGATCCTGACGATCTGATCCTCAAACTTGCTGATATGCCAGGCGAGAAAGTGGCGAAGGTCAAAGTGGGATTGTACGAAGCCGTGCGCGACGGCATGGTGGTTAATCTGTTGCTGGAGGCAATTCCGGATCTGCATTTGCGTCTTGACGCAAATCGCGCCTGGACACCGCTGAAAGGCCAGCAGTTTGCCAAATATGTTAACCCGGATTATCGCCACCGCATCGCGTTTCTCGAAGAGCCGTGCAAAACCCGCGATGATTCGCGAGCGTTTGCCCGTGAAACCGGCATTGCCATTGCCTGGGATGAAAGCCTGCGCGAGCCGGATTTTGCCTTTGTGGCTGAAGAGGGCGTGCGCGCGGTAGTTATCAAACCCACGCTCACGGGCAGTCTGGAGAAAGTACGCGAGCAGGTACAGGCGGCGCACGCGCTGGGGCTGACGGCGGTGATCAGTTCTTCCATTGAATCGAGCTTAGGCTTAACGCAACTGGCGCGGATTGCCGCCTGGTTAACGCCGGACACCATTCCAGGGCTGGACACGCTGGATCTGATGCAGGCGCAGCAGGTACGTCGCTGGCCGGGTAGCACGCTGCCTGTCGTGGAAGTTGATGCACTGGAGCGGTTGTTATGATCTTCTCTGACTGGCCGTGGCGTCACTGGCGGCAAGTGCGGGGAGAAGCCATCGCCTTACGTCTTAATGACGAGCAACTTAACTGGCGCGAGCTTTGTGCTCGCGTCGATGAATTAGCCTCAGGCTTTGCGGCGCAGGGCGTTGTTGAGGGCAGCGGCGTGATGTTGCGGGCGTGGAATACGCCGCAAACGCTGCTCGCCTGGCTGGCGTTACTGCAATGCGGGGCGCGGGTGTTGCCCGTGAACCCTCAGCTGCCGCAACCGTTGCTTGAAGAATTGCTGCCCAATCTGACGCTGCAATTTGCGCTGGTGCCGGATGGGGAAAACACGTTTCCGGCGTTAACGTCGCTGCACATTCAGCGGGTTGAAGGCGCACATGCCGCTACGTGGCAGCCGACGCGTCTGTGCTCAATGACGTTGACCTCGGGTTCTACCGGGTTGCCGAAAGCCGCTGTCCATACTTATCAGGCCCATCTTGCCAGTGCCGAAGGGGTGTTATCGTTGATTCCGTTTGGCGATCACGATGACTGGTTGCTCTCTTTACCGCTGTTTCACGTCTCCGGTCAGGGAATTATGTGGCGCTGGTTATACGCTGGTGCGCGGATGACGGTGCGTGATAAACAGCCATTGGAGCAAATGCTGGCAGGCTGTACTCACGCTTCACTGGTGCCAACACAACTCTGGCGTTTGCTGGTTAACCGCAGTTCCGTTTCCCTGAAAGCGGTGTTACTTGGCGGCGCGGCTATCCCGGTCGAGTTGACGGAACAGGCGCGCGAGCAGGGGATTCGTTGCTTTTGCGGCTATGGTCTGACCGAGTTTGCCTCCACGGTGTGTGCGAAAGAAGCCGACGGCCTGGCAGACGTTGGTTCGCCGCTGCCGGGTCGGGAAGTGAAAATCGTTAATAATGAAGTGTGGCTGCGGGCTGCCAGTATGGCAGAAGGTTACTGGCGTAACGGGCAACTGGTTTCACTGGTTAATGACGAAGGCTGGTACGCTACGCGCGATCGCGGTGAGATGCATAATGGCAAGCTGACCATTGTCGGACGTTTAGACAATCTGTTCTTCAGTGGCGGTGAGGGTATTCAGCCGGAAGAAGTCGAGCGTGTTATTGCTGCACATCCTGCGGTTTTGCAGGTGTTTATCGTTCCCGTTGCCGACAAGGAGTTTGGTCATCGGCCGGTAGCGGTGGTGGAGTATGACCAGCAAACCGTTGATCTTGGCGAATGGGTGAAAGATAAGCTGGCTCGTTTTCAACAACCGGTGCGCTGGCTGACTTTACCGCCGGAGCTGAAAAACGGCGGTATTAAAATTTCACGTCAGGCGCTAAAAGAGTGGGTGCAACGTCAGCAATAATTAACCCTCCGTTTCACTTCTCATTTCTGCCATTCCATTGCCGTTGATAAAGAGTTTATCTGTTAATCTGTAAATTGATGTGAAAACTCTTAGCAAACAGGATAATGCAATGGAATGGCTGGTCAAAAAATCGTGCTGCAATAAACAAGATAACAGACATGTACTTATGCTCTGCGATGCTGGCGGCGCGATAAAAATGATCGCCGAAGTGAAGAGTGACTTCGCCGTGAAAGTGGGGGATTTACTCTCGCCTTTGCAGAATGCGCTTTATTGTATTAATCGTGAAAAGCTGCATACGGTGAAAGTCCTCTCGGCAAGCAGTTATAGCCCCGATGAGTGGGAACGGCAGTGTACAGCGGCAGGGAAAACTCAGTAACGTTGTTTTGTCGTGGGCAGGAAAATCAGCATCAACCCGCTCATAATACAGGCTACTCCCAGTAGTGCTTTCAGCGAAAAAGTCCCTTCCCAGCCGGGAAGTACCATTGAAGCAATCCATACCAGCACATAACTCATACTGAGCAAGGCATAGGCTTTGCTTAGCGCAAGTTTATGTAGCGTTTTATACCAACAAAAAACGGAAAGCAGATAACCCAGCAGCCCGAGTAACAGTATCCGGGCATCCAGGCCAAAAGCTAACAGAGCCGCGATAAAATCCCATAAGTGCGTCATCGGCGGCAGATGACTTGCCGCAAAACCCAGGCTTAATTGCGCAACTGAGGCAATAATGACGCTGAATAATCCCCATATCAGGCCCATTACACCGTACTCCCGAGGATCACAATGCCACCAATAATGAACGCCACCCCACACCAGTGACGCGGCGATACCGGTTCGTGCCACAGTTTTACTGCAGCCAGCGTCACCCAGACAAAATTCAGACTTAACATCGGGTAGGCAATGCCTACCGGTACGTTCTGCAAGACCAGCAGCCAGAGCACCATGGCAAGACCAAGACAAGCCAGCGCCAGTCCCAGCCACAGCACGATATGTTTGCGCCGTTTGTTTATCGCCACAAAGCAGGTTGCCTGTTTCTGACACAACTGCCCGGCAACGCTAAGCAAGCTGGCAAAGACTAATGTTAGCCAGATCATTTGGGACGATACTGAATCAGCACCAGACGCTCCTGACGATCGATGGCATCTGCGGGCGGAATGGCGAGACTGTTGATATCTTCATCGCGGTCAACCGAAAGCACGAGAGTAATAATCCCCTCCTGACGATGTTGATTAAGCCAGTTTGCGAACTCATCACCGCTGACAAATCTCCCTTTCGCATCCGGATAATTAAGGCCGTATTTCAACTCACCTGTCTGGCGATACATGATGATGTCATCGCGTTGCAGGCTCCATGCCAGACCTGCGGCAACACCGACGCTATCAGTAAGAATATAGCGGCTTGGCTGAAGTGATTCTTGTGTCATCTCGACAAAAAATTGCGGATGTTTTCCTTCCATAACTCTGTCAGGAATTGAAAATCCTACCAGCAACGCCAGCCCCAGCGGGAAAAGCGCGGCAAAAGGCCAGGTCTTTTCGACGTTTGTTAAGGTGTACCAGCCGAAAAATGCCCATAGCGAAAAAATCGACCAGGCACAAAAGACTTTATAGCTCTCGAAGGTTTGCCACACCGGCGTGTTCATTGGTCCCCACGGGGAGACCACAAATGTGGCAATAATGCCAGTGACGCCAAAAGCGATGTTAATCCAGCCATTAATCCGCAGCGCCAGAGGATTATTTTTTGCTGCCAGCAAAGCGTAATGCGCCATCAGCATTGCCAGAGATGCAAAGCAGGAAAGAATATAGGTGGGCAATTTACCTTTAGCGACGGAGAAAAACAGCAGCGGCATTATCGTCCAGCTCAACAAATAGACGGTTGCGGAATGCTTGCGGTTTTTCCAGCCTGTGTACAGTGCACCGGGGAGTAATCCCAGCCACGGCAGGCTACCGGCAATGATGACCGGCACGTAGTACCAGAACGGAGCTCTATGTTGGGCATCATCCAGTGCAAAGCGTTGAATATGCTCAACCCAGAAAAAATAGTGCCAGAAGTCAGGCTCCCGCTGCGCTATCGCCAGTCCCCAAGGGAGAACCGTCAGTACGCAACTGATAACCGCCAGCCAGCCGTAAATAAAGAGATCTTTCCAGCGTTTTTGCGTCGCTACCCATGGCAGCACGCTTAATACCGGCACGGCAAGGGCGAGAAAACCTTTGGTCATCACCCCCATGCCGCAGGTGATTCCCAGCAGTAAAAATCCTGCGCTTTTGCCTTTCCACGTCTGTGCCTGCATTGCCAGCCAGAAGCTGCACATTCCCGCCACCAGCCAGAATGCAATAAACGGATCGAGCACGGCATAAGTGCCGATGGCATAGACAATAAACAATGAGAGATAAATTACTGTGGCGAGTAGAGCCAGACGTTTATCGCGCCATAAGCGCAGAGTAAACCAGGTCACCAGCGCGGCAGTTAACAGGGTCGCAAAGATAACGCCTGCCCGCACACCAAAGTTATTCGCGCCAAATAGCCATTGCCCAATGCTGTTAATCCAGTATCCGGCAATGGGTTTTTCGAAATAACGTAGCCCTAACAGATGGGGCACAATCCAGTCGCCGGATGCCAGCATTTCTCGACTGATTTCCGCATAACGCGTTTCATCGGGTTGCCAGAGCAGACGCGTGCTGATCGGTAACAGGTAATAGCAGGCAATAAACGCGAAGAGGCCGATAAGGTAACGTACCGATTTCATCAGCGACTACCCGCAATTTGTTGGCAACCCAGCCAGCCTTCACGTCCGGCAATATTTCCGCGAACAACTTGTCCGAGCGGCAACGTCTCTGATAACAGTTCGCTTAAAGGGCAAAATGTCACGCCTTCCTGAGCTGCGCGTTTGAGGAGATCCACAAAATTATGCTGATAAGCGCAGCCTTCAACTTCTGCATGAATGGTATAAACCGGCGTGCCTTTATCTCGCAGGATGCGGTTGAGTAACCAACCGTTAAAATCTTCTGCTTTCACATCCCGACCAATCACTTCATCCCAGGTGGGTAAGGTCACCGGAATTTGCGCAGTGCCAGGGTTTCCTGATTCGAGCAATGGACGGAACGGCATGGCCCCACGACAATCGCTGTTGTAGCGCAAATGGAACGCTTCTTTTGCTTCGATCACCTTCTGGTCGGCACGCCAGCCCGCAGCGGCAGAACAGGTTACCGGTTGACCGATAATCTCTTCCAGAGTGCGAAGACCGCGTGCAATATCGTCGATCATTGTTTGCCGATCCCAGTTACTGCTACGGGCTTGCCAGGCATGGTGATCCCAGGCGTGCAGGCCGACTTCGTGATGTTTAGCCGCTTCACGAATGATATCGGCATTGGCATGACCAATCTCTTTACCTGGCCAGGCCGTACCTGCCAGTAAAATATCCCAGCCATAAAGCGATGCCGCATTTGAGCGCAGCATCTTCCACAAAAACTGTGGCTTCACCAGTCGCCAGAGATGGCGGCCCATATTGTCCGGGCCGACGCTGAAAAAAATGCTGGCCTGAATATTATGCTTACTCAAGATTTCCAGCAGACGCGGCACGCCTTCACGGGTGCCACGAAAGGTATCGACATCAATGCGTAAGCCTACTTTGGTCATGATGGTTTATCCGTAAGATCAACGGTGCGCAGGAAGAAATCCAGCGTTTCGTCGATGGTTTCCTGCATATCAATTTTCGGCTCCCAGTCCAGGCAGCGGTGGGCATTGCGGATGCTCGGTTTACGATGCTCTACGTCCTGATATCCTTTGCCGTAGTAGCTGCTACTTTCGACAACGCGAAAGCCCGCAAACGGTGGGAAATGATGGCGCAGCGGATGTTTTTCGAAGCTCGCCAGCAGCATCTCGCCCAGTTCCTCAATGCTCGCTTCGTTCTCAGGATTGCCAATGTTGATAATTTCACCGTCGCAGCGATTTCCCGCATTTTCGATAATGCGGTATAACGCCTCGATACCATCGCGAATATCAGTAAAGCAGCGTTTTTGTTTTCCGCCATCAATCAGCTTAATCGGTGAACCTTCTACCAGATTGAGAATGAGTTGCGTAATAGCGCGGGAGCTGCCGATTCGTGCCGCATTAAGGTTATCCAGTCGCGGTCCCATCCAGTTAAACGGGCGGAAGAGGGTGAACTGTAAACCCTCTTTTTCGCCATAGGCCCAGATCACCCGATCAAGTAATTGTTTTGATACCGAATAAATCCAGCGTGGTTTATTCACCGGGCCGACGATTAAATTAGAATGGTCCTCATCGAAGTATTTATCGCTACACATCCCATAAACTTCTGAAGTTGACGGGAAGATGATTCGCTTACGGTACTTCACGCAGTAGCGGATAATGCGCAGATTCTCTTCAAAATCGAGTTCAAATACGCGCAGCGGGTTGCGGGTATATTCAATCGGCGTGGCTATCGCCACCAGCGGCAAGACGACATCACATTTTTTGACATGATACTCAATCCATTCGGAATGAATACTGATATCGCCTTCAACAAAGTGAAAATGCGGATGATTCAGAAAACGGCTTATCGCATCGCTGCCAATATCCAGACCGTAAACTTCATAATGATCTTCGCGCAGCAGGCGTTCTGTCAGATGGTTGCCAATAAAGCCATTCACCCCGAGGATGAGTACCCGGGTACGGCGTCGGGCGGTGCAGGCAGGCTGGCTATTCAAGCGTGAACCTTGCACCAGGCCCAGCGTCTGCGCTAATTGCGAGCCCTGCATAGTAATGCCGTCGCCCGCCTGTCCGGTGACGATTTCCAGCGCGCCATCGCCACAGGCAATCAGCAGTGGCGCAACAGAAATCACGCTCCCCGGCTGTGCTTTGCTGGCATGAGGATGAACACGCGACGACCAGACGGTGAATTTCTGATTGCCAACATAGCTGAAGGCACCCGGCCACGGATCGGCAACGGCACGTACCATGTTGTGCAGTACGGATGCCGGTTTATGCCATTCAAGGAAACTGTCATCCGGCGTTCTGCGACCAAAACAGGTGGCTTCGTTTTCGCGCTGGGCGATTTCCAGAATATTACCGTGTTTAATGGCGGGTAATGTCTGTTCCAGTAGCTGGCGCGCGGCATGGCACAATTTATGATGCAGCGTAATAGCGATATCGTCTGGCGCAATGGCAATGCGCAGTTGCGCCACAATGGCCCCGGCATCGGCACGTTTCACCATTCGGTGCAATGTAACGCCAGTTTCCGTTTCACCGTTGACCAGCACCCAGTTCAGCGGCGCGCGACCACGATATTTTGGTAACAGCGAACCATGCAGATTAAATGCACCTGCGGGAGCGAGCTGCAAAATTTCGTCGCAAATAAGATGGCGATAATAAAAAGAGAAAATCACATCTGGCGACAGTTGGGCAATGCGTTCCACCCACAGCGGATGATTAACGTCATCCGGCGCATAAACCGGAATGCCTCTTTCCGCTGCCAGACGAGCCACCGAACCATAAAAGGCTTTTTCACCGGGATTATCGGTATGGGTAAAAATGGCGCTAATTTCGTAACCGGCAGCCAGCAGAGCTTCAATACCGAGGCATCCCATATCGTGGTAGGCAAAAACGACGGTTTTCATTATTCATTTTCCTTGCTGGATGGACGGATAACTTGCTGAACAAAATAGCGGGGGCGGGCGCGGACATCGGTGTAGATCCTGCCGATATATTCACCGAGTAATCCCATGCCGATAAACTGAGCGCCAATAAAAGTAAACAGCACGGCAAATAGCATAAAGACGCCTTCTGCCGCCCATTGTGGTCCGAAGGTCAGGCGTAAAATCACCAGCAGCACCGCAATGCTAAAACCTCCAATCGCAATAATGCTGCCGAGCAGACTCAGCATACGTAGCGGCGTTGTGGTAAGGCAGGTCACCAGGTCGTACATCAAATTAATCAGGCGCATAAAACTGTATTTGGATTCACCAAACTCACGCTCGGAATGATGTACTGGAATTTCAATGGCACGGCGGGCGAAGATATTCGCCAGAATCGGGATAAAGGTGCTACGTTCATGGCAGTGCAACATCGCATCGACAATATGACGGCGATAGGCGCGCAGCATACAACCGTAGTCACCCATCGCTTTGCCGGTGGTGCGCTGAATAAGCCGGTTAATCATCTTCGAAGCTGTTTTACGAAACCAGCTGTCCTGGCGGTTCTGGCGTACAGTCCCTACCACGTCGTAACCTTCATCGGCTTTTGCCACCAGGCGGGGGATTTCCTCTGGCGGATTCTGGAGATCGGCATCAAGGGTAATAATTAAGTCGCCGGTAACGTGACTGAATCCCGCCATAATCGCTGAATGTTGCCCGTAATTGCGGTTAAGCAAAATAGACACAATATGGCTGTTCTCCGCTTGTGAGGCTTCGACCAGCATATGCGCGGAATTATCGCTACTGCCGTCATCAATCAGCAGGATCTCATACTCTTTCCCCAACGATTCACAGGCTGTGGTGGTGCGCCTGATTAATTCCGGTAAGCTTTCCTGCTCGTTATAAACGGGAATAACCACCGAGACTTTCTTAACAGGGTGGATTTCAAACATGGCTTATTGTCCTGCGAGTTGCTGAAGGGCTGTGATGACACGGTCGGCATCGGCGGTAGTCATATCCGGGAACAGCGGCAAAGAACAGATGCGTTCGCTATTCCATTCGGTATTCGGTAACGACAGCGTGGGAAAACGCTCGCGATAATATTTTTGTGTGTGAGCGGCGCGGAAATGTAACCCGGTACCAATGCCTCGTTCTTTTAACGCTTCCATCAACGCATCGCGACTGATACCACAACGTTGTTCATCGACACGAATAATAAACAGATGCCAGGCGTGAACGTGCGGCCAGGCGGGAAGGCTTAATGGCTGAAAGGGGAGAGCTGCCAGTGCTTGCTGATATTGCTGGGCAATTTCGCGCCGACGGGTGTTGAGGTGCTCTAATTTTGCTAACTGTGTCAGGGCAATTGCGGCGTTAATATCGGTCAGATTGTACTTATAGCCCGGTGTTAAGACTTCAGCCTGCGGTGCACGGCCCCAGGTTTGTCTGTCATAGGCATCGACACCCAGACCGTGAAATTTCAGCATCCGTAGCTGGCGGGCAAGGTTTTCATTATCAGTTACAATCAGGCCACCTTCCGCACAGGTAATATTTTTAATGGCATGAAATGAAAAAATAGCGGTACCTTTTGCGCCAATATGTCGCCCTTTGTAATACGTACCGACGGCATGGGCAGCATCTTCGATAACTGCGATGCCGTAACGTTCGCCAATGGCGCGAATGGCGTCAATATCTGCTGGCGCACCGGCATAATGCACCGGAATGATGGCTTTAGTGCGTGGCGTTATGGCTGACTCGATCGCTTCAGGCGTGACCATCAGCGTATCGCGGTCGACATCCACCATTACCGGCGTTGCACCCAACAAGGAAATCATATTGAGGGTTGAAACCCAGGTCAGGGAAGGCGTAATCACTTCATCGCCCTTGCCAATTTCCAACGCCATTAGCGTGATATGCATTCCGGCGGTGGCTGAACTGACCGCGATGGCATGCTGATTTCCCGTCAACTGGCAAAAGGCTTGCTCAAGCGCCTGATTCTTCGGACCGGTTGTGAGCCAACCGGATTCGAGAACCTCTTTAACTGCAGCGAGTTCCTCCACGCCCATTGCTGGTCGCGAAAAAGGCAAAAATTCTGACATTGCTTTTCCTTCCGCCATTGAATACCTGTCCACTTATATTTGCTATAAAGAGTGTTGTGTATATTTTGCCATTTGGAGCGAAATTTTAAGGATAGAATATTAACTTAACCTTAAGAAACTAATATTAGACGTAAATATTGAAATTTTTATATTTTTTCTTATTTAGGCTTTGCATTTGGCAAAATTTTGAGGCATTTTGCCGACATCGTAGGATTTTTAATATTACACCAACTGCTAATTATCGCCAGAAATGTCGCTCAATTTTACGGTAATTGTCTGGTTGCGCTTGTCTATAGGTGGAGTTTACGTGTTAGCTTTTTGCCGCTCATCATTGAAGTCAAAAAAATATTTCATCATTTTACTGGCGCTCGCTGCAATTGCCGGACTGGGTACTCATGCCGCCTGGAGTAGCAATGGTTTGCCACGTATCGACAATAAAACATTGGCCAGACTGGCACAGCAGCACCCGGTTGTCGTTTTGTTTCGCCATGCTGAACGTTGCGATCGTTCAACCAATCAATGCTTGTCAGATAAAACAGGTATTACGGTTAAAGGTACCCAGGATGCCCGTGAACTGGGCAACGCTTTTAGCGCTGACATCCCTGATTTCGATCTTTATTCCAGTAATACCGTCCGGACCATTCAGTCGGCGACCTGGTTTTCCGCGGGTAAAAAGCTGACGGTAGATAAACGACTTCTTCAGTGCGGTAATGAGATTTATAGTGCAATTAAGGACTTACAAAGCAAAGCGCCTGATAAAAATATCGTTATTTTCACCCATAATCATTGCCTGACATATATTGCTAAAAATAAGCGTGATGCGACATTTAAACCTGATTATCTGGATGGTTTAGTCATGCATGTGGAAAAAGGCAAAGTTTATCTGGATGGGGAATTCGTTAACCACTAAATTTTCAATCTGACAGCCAGTGATGGCTGTCATCATTGTTAAAGAAGACCTTTCAAACGTAACGTTTTTCGGGTGGCAACATTTAAATCATAATGCACCAGATCTTCAGGTTTTACCCACGCGTAGTCCTGAAACTCTTCGTTTATTTTCACTTCTCGGTTGGCAGAAACGCAGTCAAAAATCAGGTAAATCATATAAATCTCTTCCTTGCGACCATCTGCATACGTCTTGGTGCGAATATCATCGCTGAAGGTCCACGGCGTGATTTCTGTCAAAAGCAGCTGTTCTCCCAGTTCTTCGCGAATTTCGCGGCGTAGTGCCTCTTCAATTCGTTCGCCAGACTCCACGCCGCCACCCGAAAGCGCCCATTGACCGGGGAAAACGCCGCGATCGTCGGCCATTTTACACAGCAAATAAGCACCATCATTTTGAATCAAAGGGCATACAATAGTCCGTTGTCGCATAGGGGTATTCCTTATAAATAAAAAGAAACCATGAGAATACGGTAACTCAGAAATATGTGAAAGTGACAGTAATCTCTTTTGCAATGATAACTGCACTTATTATTATTTTTGTGTGTATCGGTAAAGTGTGTTTATTTTTTCGGCGTTTAATTATTTAAGAAGTATTTAGTTACAATAAGTGACTAGATCCCTTTTTTCGCTCATTGAATCCTCTGTGCCAGGCAGTACAATCCCGCAGCTTTGGGAATTTTGATTAATTGCTTGTGGGAAAGGGGATAATGAAAAAAATTGCGCTAGCAGGTCTGGCCGGAATGCTGTTGGTTTCTGCATCGGTCAATGCAATGAGCATCAGCGGCCAGGCGGGTAAAGAATACACCAATATTGGTGTCGGTTTTGGGACTGAATCGACGGGCCTGGCTTTAAGCGGTAACTGGACACATAACGACGACGACGGTGACGTCGCGGGCGTGGGGCTGGGGTTGAATCTGCCTCTCGGGCCGTTAATGGCGACCGTTGGCGGAAAAGGCGTTTACACCAACCCGAATTACGGCGATGAAGGTTATGCCGCAGCGGTAGGAGGTGGTTTGCAGTGGAAAATTGGCAACAGCTTCCGTTTGTTTGGCGAGTATTACTACTCTCCGGATTCGCTCTCCAGCGGTATTCAAAGTTATGAGGAAGCGAATGCTGGCGCGCGTTACACCATTATGCGTCCAGTCAGTATTGAGGCGGGTTATCGCTACCTGAATCTGTCGGGTAAAGACGGTAACCGCGACAACGCCGTGGCTGACGGCCCGTATGTTGGGGTTAACGCCAGTTTCTGATCCCTTCCGGCGCGGCATTCTGTCGCGCCATTCAGTTTCTTACTACGCCTTATCTCCCTTTGCGTTATAGTGATTCGATAACAAAAGCAGGAGATAACCATGTTAAAAGTGGAAATGCTATCCACCGGGGATGAAGTGTTACACGGGCAAATCGTTGACACTAACGCTGCCTGGCTGGCCGATTTTTTCTTTCATCAGGGGCTGCCATTATCTCGCCGCAATACGGTGGGGGATAACCTTGATGACTTAGTCACCATTCTTCGCGAACGTAGTCAGCACGCCGATGTGCTGATCGTTAACGGCGGGCTGGGACCGACCAGCGATGATTTAAGCGCACTCGCCGCTGCGACAGCAAAAGGTGAAGGCATGGTGCTGCATGAAGCCTGGCTCAAAGAGATGGAACGCTATTTCCACGAACGTGGACGAGTAATGGCACCGAGCAACCGTAAACAAGCGGAGCTGCCTGCCAGTGCTGAATTTATCAATAACCCGGTAGGCACCGCCTGTGGTTTTGCCGTGCAGCTTAATCGTTGCCTGATGTTCTTTACTCCCGGCGTACCGTCAGAATTTAAGGTGATGGTCGAGCACGAAATCCTGCCGCGTCTGCGCGAGCGTTTTTCTTTACCACAGCCGCCGGTTTGTCTGCGTTTAACTACCTTTGGTCGTTCGGAAAGCGATCTGGCACAAAGCCTGGACACTCTACAACTGCCGCCGGGCGTAACAATGGGCTATCGCTCTTCAATGCCGATTATCGAACTGAAACTCACCGGACCGGCAAGCGAGCAACAGGCGATGGAAAAACTGTGGCTGGACGTTAAACGTGTTGCCGGACAGAGCGTGATTTTCGAAGGCACCGAAGGACTGCCCGCGCAGATCAGTCGCGAATTGCAAAACCGCCAGTTCAGCCTGACGTTGAGCGAGCAATTCACCGGCGGTTTATTGGCTTTGCAACTTTCTCGCGCAGGTGCTCCATTGCTGGCGTGTGAAGTGGTTCCTTCACAGGAAGAAACCCTGGCGCAAACTGCGCACTGGATTACAGAACGGCGGGCCAACCATTTTGCCGGGCTGGCACTGGCTGTTTCGGGTTTCGAGAACGAGCATCTCAACTTTGCGCTAGCCACGCCAGACGGCACTTTCGCTCTGCGTGTGCGTTTCAGCACTACACGCTACAGCCTGGCTATCCGTCAGGAAGTGTGCGCAATGATGGCACTGAATATGCTGCGCCGTTGGTTAAACGGCCAGGACATCGCCAGTGAGCATGGCTGGATTGAGGTTGTTGAGTCCATGACCTTATCTGTCTGATTCCGCCACTCTGTGCCGGTTTACTGCACCGGCACATTCCCCCTCCGGCAAAACTTGTCCAACCCTCCCTACGGTGAGCGTGGTGTTGGGGCCAGTGTGGCACGGGCTGCGCGCTGGGGACGCATTGAGAATTACATGGCGCAAGTTAACGATTCACTTTGTCTGTTGGTGCAGGTGGAAAGTAAAACGGCACTGGATAACCTGGACGAGATCCTCGACGTCGAAGGGATTGATGGCGTGTTTATTGGACCAGCGGATCTTTCTGCGTCGTTGGGCTACCCGGATAACGCCGGGCACCCGGAAGTGCAGCGAATTATTGAAACCAGCATTCGGCGGATCCGTGCTGCGGGTAAAGCGGCTGGTTTTCTGGCTGTGGCTCCTGATATGGCGCAGCAATGCCTGGCGTGGGGAGCGAACTTTGTCGCTGTTGGCGTTGACACGATGCTCTACAGCGATGCCCTGGATCAACGACTGGCGATGTTTAAATCAGGCAAAAATGGGCCACGCATAAAAGGTAGTTATTGATATCAAAGGCCCATGGGGATCGGCTGTGGGCCTGTGTTAATTAGTGGTTATTCGCTGCCAGATCGGCTTCGCTTAGCTGGGTGGCCGCGAGCACCTGGTCACGATCAATGCCCTGTTCCAGCATGCGCAAAGCAATTTTAATGGCTTGTTCATGCATACCTTCCTGCCAGCCAATTTGATGCCCTTCCTGCCGTAGCCGTTCAGCAATAGTCATTAATCTCTCCTTTTGTAGTGGTGAACGTTCGGCAATCTCCTCAATAAAACGGGTGAAACGGGAGGTATCGCCGCATTGCAGCAGATAATTAAACAGTGTTTGTAGCTGGCTGTCATTAGTGAAGCCTCTAACCAAAAGCGTGGTGATCCTGTCGACCATGCCGATTAAATCGCGGTCGCGAATATGCTTTTGAATCAGTTCCAGCAGAGCTATACGCCGATGTTGCATGATCTCATCGTCAGGTACGATGGTGATATCCACCAACGGAAAAGCTTCGGTGTACAACTGCCGGGCAAGTTGCGGATCGTCAAACTCATCCAGCCAGTTAAGTGAGTACGGGTAGGGCGATGTTTCGCCATGATAAAACAGCAATGGCACCACCAGCGGAACTCTGTCATAGCCTTTATCCAGGTGACGCTGCATGGCGGCAGTGGCATAGCGCATTAGCCGAAAAGCCATATTCTTTTCTGCAGAGCTTTGATGTTCAATCACGCAGTAGATATAGCCGTCACCGTCGCTGGTTTCCACGGACCACAAAACATCCGAGTAGTAAGCGCGTAAACTTTTTTCAATAAAACTAGTGGGTTCCAGGCGTAAGGTTTGCAGGTTGCAAAGCTTGCGCAGTGGTTCTGGTAAATGTATTTCGAGAAAATCCCCTGCGGTTTCGGGTGTGAACATAAAGGTTTTAAACACCGCATCATGCGGGGAGGATGTTGTTGATTCGGTCATGGTTGTCCGTCACCTGATATTTATGATGACGCGACATTACGTCTATCCCGGGCCTTTGACATCTGTCAGTTTCAGCCTTTGCGAGACATTTTCAGAGGAATTTTCAAAGCGTTGCAACGCATACATGGTGCGTGGAATCGCGCTCGCAAAAATGCCCGATAAGCAATGTGCTTACCGGGCATCAAAAGGTCGGTTAAGCCAGCGCCTGGGCCAGTAGCGTAATCGGATGTTCGCAGCGAAGGCTCGTGGACATCTCAATCTGCCATTTGCAGGTTTCGCAGTCGGTGATGACCAGATCCGCGCCGCTCTCTTCTATCTGGCGGAACAGTGGCGCACCGATGGCTTGTGAGGTGGGGTAGTTCTCTTTTTTGAAACCGTAAGTACCCGCAATACCGCAGCACTGGGAATCCAGCACCGTTAACTCAAGCCCCGGGATTTTACGCAACAGCTCCAGGGTGTAGAGCGTCCAGCCCATTTTTTCCATATGGCACGGAGTGTGATAAACCACTTTCAGCGGCAGCGGTTTCAGCGGTAACGTTTTGCCTTCGTCCAGCTTGCGCCACAGCCAGCGGGTTGCCAGTTCGATATGATCGCGCAAGCCTTTGTTGTCGACATTCAGCACTTCCGGGTATTCGTCGCGCAGGGCAAATGTACAGGTTGAGGAGGTGGCAATCACCGGAATGCCTTTTACTCCCACAGCTTCGCGGATCGACTCTACATTCGTAATTGCCTGTTTGCGTGCTTTATCGGTAAAGCCGTTGGCGATTAGCGGTACGCCGCAGCATTTTTCTTTGCTGAGCAGTTGTACACCGGTACCCATTGCGTTGAGCACTTTAATTAAATCTTTACCTAACTGCGGATGGTTGTAGTTAACGAAGCAGCCGTGAAAGAAAGCGACCTGGTCTTTATATTGTGCTTGCTGAGCCGCTATGCTGCGATACCAGCGACGGAACGTGCCGAAGGAGTATTTCGGTAGCGTGCGGCGATGATCGATTTTTAACGCCGCATCAAGCAGCTGCCGCACCGGTTTCAGCGAGGTAGCGGTGTTGACGATTGGTGCGAACGGCGTGGAAACGCTACCCATCAGGTCGGTATGACTCAACACAAAATTACGCAGCGACGGGCGCGTGGTGTCATATTTTGCCCGCGCGCGCTGGATAATATCGCCAATCTTCACATCGGACGGGCAGGCGACTTCACAACGTTTGCAGTTGATGCAATATTTCAGCGCCTCGTCATACAGTGCGCCATCTTTCAAACGCAGACGCTCGCCATCCGGCCCGGCTTGTTTTGGCCCTGGATAACCGGGATTCACCCGGCTCACCGGGCAGGCGGTGGTGCAGACGGTGCACTTAATGCAGTTTTCGAAGCTGGTGTCGTTCATTGTTGGCCTCCTGCGCGTTGGGCAATCTGTTGAGCGGCATGTAAAGCACTGACGGCACAAACACCGCCGCCGCATCCCTGGGCGATGGGATCAAATCCGCCCAGCACCGAACCGATGGCAAACAGGTTCTCAATGGTTTGCCCTGCCTGCGACGGGCGTAGCGTCTCATCAGTGGTTACACCGAACTGCTGCCACGGTTGCGGCGCAAAAAAATCGCCCTTATACCATTCACCCCGCGTGGCGGTTTGTAGCACATCAAGGCCGAGAATCGGCTCGCGAATGCCGTTACGTTCCGCTACCAGTCCGCCACTAAAGAAACTGCCGCTGGCGAGAACCGCGAAACGTGGACGTAGCGGAATATCGGCGTGATTGCGGGTCCAGATTTCATTCACTACGCCATTTTTACAGGTCACTTTTTTCACTTCATCGCCCGGCATCCACACGCCACCCTGGCGCACAAACTGGCGCTGTAACTGGTTTTGCAGACGAATGCCCAGCACGGAAGGCGGCAGCGTTGGCAAAAGCATCAGTGAACAAGGTAGTTTTTCATTCAACCAACGCCACAGTTTGTCATCGGCCAGGCCGAAGCAGGCGGGCATCAGGATCATTTCGCAGGTATTGGCGACAGGAATAAGCGCATCAAGTAACAGCGGCCAGTTTTCTTCATTATCAAGGAAACGGGCGATATTCACAGCGCGAAATTCGGTGGCGTTATTGCGCAGGACATCCAGTTCCGGCAGCTCTATTTCTGCGGTTTCAACCGAAAGATCCAGTTCGCGCAACGAAGCCGCCGCAAGATGCGCCTGGAAATCCATCAGCCCGCTTATCCCCACTACACATATCTTCTTCGCGGGTAGCGGCCAGACGGGAACTTCTGGCGAACTTAACCAGGTTGCACGCAAAGTGCCGAGCGGGGTAACGCGCTGATGGGCCAGTTCCACGCTGCCCTGCAATTGCGCACCGCTTTCAGCGATCAATGCCTGCGCCTGGCAAGCGAGATCGAGCACGCGTTGTGGTTCGAGAAGACTGTAAGGATGGGCTGGTGCCTGCTGACGCAAAGATTCCAGTCCACTGTGAATGTCTGTCACCGGTTGACCATCAGGCAGATGGCTCAGCAAATCCAGCGAACCGGATGAGAAATGCAGCGCGCTTTGACCACGCGTGACAATGGCACAGCGCAGGCCGTGTTTTTGCAGTTGCAGGCCACAGAGTAATCCGGCGAGGCCGCCGCCCATAATGACAGTATCAAAGCGCATCTTTCTGCTCCTTCTCCAGACCACACAGTCCCTGATAAACCCAGCGGGTAAATTCGCTTTCGCGCAGTGCGTCTCCCCAGGCGATGGGTTGCACGCCTTTCCAGCGTTCGTTAAGGAAGGTGGAAAGTTGCTCGATAGATTGCGCGGACGTCGTGACGTTAAAACGTTGCAGCAGTCCGGCAGCGCGGCAGGCGCAGAGTTCGCCCTGGCAGGTACCCATCCCCACACGGGTACGACGGCGTAAATCCAGCAGGCTATTAACGTTTAAATTTTCTACCGCGTACTGAACTTCACCCGCAGTTACCGCTTCGCACTCACATACCAGGCTACGATGCAGACGGCCTTCGCTCAGCCAGGCAGGCGTGCGATCGCCATGACGATAAACCGCAGAACCGCGCAGCGGGGCAGGCAGGGAGATGACTTTACGCAAGGTAACTTCAGCGGGTTCTTGTGAACCAGGCAGTGCCAGATCGGCAGTCGTACAGGGGCGCGTGTTGCCCAGTTTGCGGCATACCGCGTCGGTAGCCCATTCAGCCATCAGCCGATAGGTCATCAGTTTGCCACCGGTGATGGTGATAAATCCGTCCAGACCATCGCGTTCAGCATGGTCGAGCAGCACGATGCCACGGCTGACGTTACGTCCGCTCGGGTCGTCATCGCTGGCAACCAGCGGGCGCACGCCAGAATAGGCCCGCAAAATGCGCGTTTTCGCCATCACGGGGGCCAGTTTTTCCCCTTCACGCAGCAGAATATCAACCTCTTCTGCCGTCACTCGATTATCGTCAATCTCGTTGTAATCAATACGTAAAGAGGTGGTACCAATCAGCGAAATGGTATCGCCAGGCACCAGAATATCGGCGTCGGAAGGTTTACGGCAGCGGTTGATCACATGCTGGTTAATGCGGTGATCCATGATCAGCAGCGATCCTTTCGCCGGGAACATGCGAATGCGCAGATCGGCATATTCGGCAATGTGTTGCCCCCAGATCCCAGCGGCATTAACCACGACAGGTGCATGAAGGGCCTGAGTTTCGCCGGTGAGATGATTACGTACACGAACACCGCACACCGTCGCGCCTTCACGAATCAGCCCCGTGACTTCATGAGCGGTAAGGATAACGGCACCGTGTTCTTTGGCATCCAGCATGTTTGCTGCGGTCAGACGAAATGGATCAACGGTGCCATCCGGAACTTTCACCGCGCCAATCAGTGCCGGGTTAACGGCAGGTTCGATAATGCGCGCTTGCTGCGGGTCTATAGCTTCTGCGCTGATCCCTGCTTCTTCGCAGGCGCGAATAAAAGTGGCCTGGAATGAGAGGTCATCTTCCGGCAGGGTGATAAACAGGCCGTTGGTTGGTTCAACGCAGTGACGTGCAATGCGTTTCAGGATCTGGTTTTCACTAATGCATTCGCGGGCCGATTCCGCATCGGTTACCGCATAGCGCGCACCGCTGTGCAGCAGGCCGTGGTTACGCCCGGTGGCACCGGTTGCGATGTCGTGGCGCTCAACCAAAATCACGCGCAGCCCGCGCAGGGCACAGTCGCGGGCAATCCCGGCTCCCGTTGCGCCGCCACCAATGATAATCACGTCACTTGATTGCGAGTCGCGAGTTTTCATTGTTATCCCTCTGAAGTTCGTTTTTTACCATTTAGCCATAGTAAAAACATGAATTGTTTGATTTCGCGCATATTCGCTCATAATTCGAAAGTGAAACGTGATTTCATGCGTCATTCTGAACATTTTGTAAATCTTATTTAATAATGTGTGCGGCAATTCACATTTAATTTCTGAATGTTTTCTTAACATCGCGGCAACTAAAGAAACGGCAGGTTCTCCCACTGAATCAGTCTGTTAATCATAAATAAGACCACGGGCCACGGAGGCTTTCAATGTTGAGTATTTTTAAACCAGCGCCACACAAAGCGCGCTTACCTGCTGCGGAGATCGATCCGACTTATCGTCGATTGCGCTGGCAAATTTTCCTGGGGATATTCTTTGGCTATGCGGCTTACTATTTGGTTCGTAAGAACTTTGCGCTTGCTATGCCTTATCTGGTTGAGCAGGGATTCTCACGCGGTGATTTAGGTTTTGCCCTTTCGGGGATCTCGATTGCTTATGGATTTTCGAAATTCATCATGGGTTCGGTATCGGATCGCTCGAATCCGCGCGTTTTCCTGCCCGCAGGTTTGATTCTGGCGGCGGCAGTGATGTTGTTTATGGGCTTTGTGCCATGGGCGACGTCGAGCATTGCGGTGATGTTTGTACTGTTGTTCCTCTGCGGTTGGTTCCAGGGGATGGGGTGGCCGCCGTGTGGTCGTACTATGGTGCACTGGTGGTCGCAGAAAGAACGTGGCGGCATTGTGTCAGTGTGGAACTGTGCGCACAACGTCGGTGGTGGTATTCCGCCGCTGCTGTTCCTGCTGGGGATGGCCTGGTTCAATGACTGGCATGCGGCGCTCTATATGCCTGCTTTCTGCGCCATTCTGGTGGCATTATTCGCCTTTGCGATGATGCGCGATACCCCGCAATCCTGTGGCTTGCCGCCGATCGAAGAGTACAAAAATGATTATCCGGACGACTATAACGAAAAAGCGGAACAGGAGCTGACGGCGAAGCAAATCTTCATGCAGTACGTACTGCCGAACAAACTGCTGTGGTATATCGCCATCGCCAACGTGTTCGTTTATCTGCTGCGTTACGGCATCCTCGACTGGTCACCGACTTATCTGAAAGAGGTTAAGCATTTCGCGCTGGATAAATCCTCCTGGGCCTACTTCCTTTATGAATATGCAGGTATTCCGGGCACTCTGCTGTGCGGCTGGATGTCGGATAAAGTCTTCCGTGGCAACCGTGGGGCAACCGGCGTTTTCTTTATGACACTGGTGACCATCGCGACTATCGTTTACTGGATGAACCCGGCAGGTAACCCAACCGTCGATATGATTTGTATGATTGTTATCGGCTTCCTGATCTACGGTCCTGTGATGCTGATCGGTCTGCATGCGCTGGAACTGGCACCGAAAAAAGCGGCAGGTACGGCAGCGGGCTTTACCGGGCTGTTTGGTTACCTGGGCGGTTCGGTGGCGGCGAGCGCGATTGTTGGCTACACCGTGGACTTCTTCGGCTGGGATGGCGGCTTTATGGTAATGATTGGCGGCAGCATTCTGGCGGTTATCTTGTTGATTGTTGTGATGATTGGCGAAAAACGTCGCCATGAACAATTACTGCAAAAACGCAACGGAGGCTAATGGCATGAAATTGACGCTGAAAAACCTTAGCATGGCGATCATGATGAGCACTATAGTCATGGGAAGCAGTGCAATGGCGGCGGACAGCAACGAAAAAATAGTCATCGCCCATCGCGGTGCCAGTGGATATTTGCCGGAGCATACGCTGCCAGCAAAAGCGATGGCGTATGCGCAGGGAGCGGATTATCTGGAACAGGATTTGGTGATGACCAAAGACGACCATCTGGTTGTTCTGCATGACCATTATCTCGATCGTGTTACTGATGTTGCCGATCGTTTCCCGGATCGGGCGCGCAAAGACGGTCGTTACTACGCGATAGATTTCACGCTGGATGAAATTAAGTCGCTGAAATTTACCGAAGGTTTCGATATTGAAAACGGTAAAAAAGTGCAGACTTATCCGGGGCGTTTCCCAATGGGTAAGTCCGACTTCCGGGTGCACACCTTTGAAGAAGAGATTGAATTTGTTCAGGGGTTAAATCACTCTACCGGGAAAAATATCGGTATTTATCCTGAAATCAAAGCGCCGTGGTTCCATCATCAGGAAGGGAAGGATATTGCGGCAAAAACGCTGGAAGTGCTGAAGAAATATGGTTACACCGGTAAGGACGACAAAGTTTATTTGCAATGTTTTGATGCTGATGAGCTGAAGCGTATTAAGAATGAGCTGGAACCTAAAATGGGCATGGATCTCAATCTGGTACAGTTGATTGCCTATACCGACTGGAATGAAACGCAGCAGAAACAGCCGGATGGAAGCTGGGTTAATTACAACTACGACTGGATGTTTAAGCCGGGTGCTATGAAACAGGTGGCGGAATATGCCGACGGTATCGGGCCGGATTACCATATGTTGATTGAGGAAACATCGCAGCCGGGTAATATCAAACTCACTGGCATGGTGCAAGATGCTCAGCAGAATAAACTGGTAGTGCATCCTTATACCGTGCGGTCAGATAAACTGCCTGAATACACTACTGATGTGAATCAGTTATATGATGCTCTGTATAACAAAGCGGGTGTAAATGGGCTGTTTACTGATTTCCCTGATAAGGCAGTAAAATTCCTTAATAAAGAGTAATGCTACTGCAGGATGGCGTTCATGCGCCATCCTGTCTCACATCAAATTTTTCCATTCACCACGAGTTGTTCCGTACACGTTTGTAGTAAAAACAGTGGACTGCCTTCTACCGGCTTTTCTTTAGCCAGCAACGAAATCTGTCGATAGAAAGTTGGTTCGAGAGGAACGGAACACAATTCACCTGCAATGCTTTTCAGCGTTAACTCTGGTTGTAAGGCGATGCCTAATCCCTGTCGAATAAAATTCATCGCTGTATCCGCCTGATTAAATTCACATTTTATCTGCTGGGCGCACTATTAGTGGTAGTGGCTGGTGGAATCTATGCGCTGCAAATGAAGGGTAAAAGCGGTGTCAAGCTAGTAGTGGCAAAAGAAATTCATTAATACGACACGTTTCATTAAGATTTTCCTCAGGTAACCACCTATAGTCATTGTCGTTAATAAAAATAACAGGCGATAGGGTATGGCAGTTTCAGCAAAGTACGACGAATTTAATCACTGGTGGGCAACAGAGGGCGACTGGGTTGAAGAGCCTAACTATCGCCGTAATGGTATGAGCGGGGTGCAATGCGTCGAGCGCAACGGCAAAAAGCTGTATGTAAAGCGCATGACGCATCATCTGTTTCATTCCGTACGTTATCCGTTCGGCCGACCAACGATTGTCCGTGAGGTTGCGGTAATTAAAGAACTGGAACGGGCCGGTGTCATCGTGCCGAAGATCGTTTTTGGTGAAGCGGTGAAAATTGAGGGTGAATGGCGAGCGTTGCTGGTGACTGAAGATATGGCGGGGTTCATCAGCATTGCTGACTGGTATGCCCAGCATGCAGTATCGCCTTATTCTGACGAAGTACGGCAAGCCATGTTGAAAGCAGTGGCGCTGGCGTTTAAGAAAATGCATAGCATTAATCGTCAGCATGGCTGTTGTTATGTTCGCCATATCTATGTGAAAACAGAAGGTAATGCAGAAGCTGGTTTTCTTGACCTGGAGAAAAGTCGTCGCCGCTTGCGTCGCGATAAAGCGATTAATCATGACTTCCGCCAGCTGGAAAAATATCTGGAGCCAATCCCCAAAGCGGACTGGGAGCAGGTGAAAGCGTATTACTACGCCATGTAATCGTTGTAGGCCAGATAAGACGCATAAGCGTTGTATCTGGCACTACAACCAATTCACATCTCGATTTCAATATCGCCTTTTGCCCGGCAACAACAGGGCAAAATTTCCCCCGGCTGAATAAAGGCTAACGGTTCGGCAATCCAGTCAACCTGACCTGCAACCAGACGGGTGCGACAGGAGCCGCAGTAACCTTCGCGACACTGATACTCAACCGCCACATTGTGGGATTCCAGCGCCGCCAGAAGGGAAGGGTGTTCATCCTGGCACAGCAGTTGTGTGCCAGTGATGCGCAGGGTAACGCGGGCCATCAGAGTTGGAAGTTACTCAAATCGTCGGTGTCCACTTCCGCGTCAATCTGCCCGACCAGATAAGAACTGACTTCCACTTCCTGCGGAGCAACCTGCACGTTATCAGACACCAGCCAGGTGTTGATCCATGGGATCGGGTTGGAGCGCGTCTGGAACGGCAGATCCAAACCGACTGCCTGCATACGGATATTGGTGATGTATTCAACGTACTGGCAGAGAATGTCTTTATTCAGACCAATCATCGAACCGTCGCGGAACAGATAATCCGCCCAGTCTTTCTCCTGTTGAGCTGCCTGAACAAACAGGTCATAGCACTCCTGCTTACACTCTTCGGCAATTTCCGCCATCTCAGGATCGTCCGCGCCGCTGCGCAGCAGATTCAGCATATGCTGGGTGCCGGTCAGGTGCAGGGCTTCGTCGCGGGCAATCAGGCGAATAATTTTGGCGTTGCCTTCCATCAATTCGCGTTCTGCAAATGCGAAGGAACAAGCAAAGCTGACGTAGAAACGAATCGCTTCCAGCGCGTTAACGCTCATCAGGCAGAGATACAGTTTTTTCTTCAGCTCGCGCAGGCTAACGGTCACAGTTTTACCGTTAACGGTGTGGGTGCCTTCGCCCAGAAGGTGCCAGTAGCTGGTCATTTCGATCAGTTCATCGTAATAGCTGGAGATCCCTTCCGCACGTTTCTGGATCTGCTCGTTGGTGACGATATCGTCAAACACAACAGACGGATCGTTAACGATATTACGAATGATATGAGTATAGGAACGGGAATGAATCGTTTCTGAGAACGCCCAGGTTTCGACCCAGGTTTCCAGTTCCGGAATAGAAATAAGCGGCAATAGCGCCACGTTCGGACTACGACCCTGAATGGAGTCCAGCAGCGTCTGATATTTCAGGTTGCTGATAAAGATGTGTTTTTCGTGCTCCGGCAGCGCCTGGTAATCGATACGGTCGCGGGAGACGTCAACTTCTTCCGGACGCCAGAAGAAAGAGAGCTGCTTTTCGATCAGCTTTTCGAAGATGTCATATTTTTGCTGATCGTAGCGAGCCACGTTGACCGGCTGACCAAAAAACATCGGTTCTTTAAGCTGATCATTTTTCGTCTGTGAAAAGGTGGTATATGCCATGAGTGTGTCCTGTGGTTTTATTACCCCTCACCCTAACCCTCTCCCGCAAGGGGAGAGGGGACGGTTTGGTGCAAAGGCTGGGGGATTATCAGATCTTACATGCGCCGCTTTCGCAGCCATCGTCCTGGATTGACGGCACCAGATCGTCCTGCGCGTCTTCAGCGCCGTCACGGGTGTTCTGATAATACAGCGTTTTGACCCCGAATTTGTAGGCGGTGAGCAGGTCTTTCAGCAACTGCTGCATCGGCACTTTTCCTGACGGGAAACGTGACGGATCGTAGTTGGTGTTAGCAGAGATCGACTGATCGATAAATTTCTGCATGATACCTACCAGTTGCAGGTAGCCATCGTTACCCGGCATTTCCCACAGCAGCTCATAGGCGTCGTGCAGGTGCTCGTAGTCCGGCACCACCTGGCGCAAAATACCGTCTTTCGACGCTTTGATGCTGACGTAACCGCGCGGCGGTTCAATACCGTTAGTGGCGTTAGAGATCTGCGAAGAGGTCTCGGACGGCATCAGGGCAGAAAGCGTGGAGTTACGCAGGCCGTGCGTTTTGATTGATTCACGCAATGCTTCCCAGTCGTAATGCAGCGGCTCATTAGCGATGGCATCCAGATCTTTCTTATAGGTATCGATCGGCAGGATCCCTTTCGCGTAAGTGGTTTCGTTAAACCACGGGCACGCGCCTTGCTCTTTAGCCAGCTCATTAGACGCTTTCAGCAGGTAATACTGAATCGCTTCGAAGGTTTTATGCGTCAGGTTGTTGGCGCTGCCGTCGGAGTAGCGTTTACCGTGCTTCGCCAGATAGTAAGCGAAGTTAATCACACCAATACCCAGCGTACGACGCCCCATCGCTCCACGTTTGGCGGCCGGGATCGGGTAATCCTGATAATCCAGCAGCGCGTCAAGTGCACGAACCGCCAGAATTGCCAGCTCTTCCAGTTCATCCAGGCTATTAATTGCGCCCAGGTTGAAAGCAGACAGCGTACACAGCGCGATTTCACCGTTCTCGTCGTTGACGTCGTTCAGCGGTTTGGTCGGCAGGGCTATCTCCAGGCACAGGTTAGACTGACGCACTGGCGCGATGGCCGGATCAAACGGGCTATGGGTATTGCAGTGGTCAACGTTCTGAATATAGATACGACCGGTAGACGCACGTTCCTGCATCATCAGCGAGAACAGCTCAACGGCTTTCACACGCTGCTTGCGGATGCTGTCGTCTTTCTCATATTTGGTATACAGGCGTTCAAACTCTTCCTGATCGGCGAAGAATGCGTCGTACAGCCCCGGTACGTCGGACGGGCTGAACAGGGTGATATCTTCACCTTTCAGCAGGCGGGTATACATCAGTTTGTTGATCTGTACCCCGTAGTCCATATGGCGCACGCGGTTGCCTTCCACACCACGGTTGTTTTTCAACACCAGCAGGCTTTCCACTTCCAGATGCCACATCGGGTAGAACAGCGTTGCCGCACCGCCGCGCACGCCGCCCTGAGAGCAGGATTTCACCGCTGTCTGGAAATGTTTGTAGAACGGAATACAGCCGGTATGGAACGCTTCACCACCGCGAATCGGGCTACCCAGCGCACGAATACGCCCGGCGTTGATGCCGATCCCGGCACGCTGGGAAACGTATTTCACAATCGCGCTGGAGGTAGCGTTGATGGAATCCAGACTGTCACCGCACTCGATCAGTACGCAGGAGCTGAACTGACGAGTCGGGGTACGCACGCCGGACATGATTGGCGTCGGCAGCGAAATTTTAAATGTGGAAACCGCGTCGTAAAAACGCTTCACATATTGCAGGCGCGTTTCACGCGGGTAGTTCGAGAACAGGCACGCGGCAACCAGAATATAAAGGAACTGGGCGCTTTCGTAGATTTCGCCGGTCACGCGGTTCTGTACCAGATATTTGCCTTCCAGCTGCTTAACGGCAGCATAAGAGAAGGTCATATCACGGTCGTGATCGATAAACGTGTCCATCTGCTTGAACTCTTCTTCCGTGTAGTCTTCCAGCAGATGATTATCGTATTTGCCCATCTCGACCATTTTCACCACGTGGTCGTACAGCGCAGGCGGCTCAAACTGGCCGTAGGCTTTTTTACGCAGGTGGAAGATCGCCAGGCGCGCGGCGAGATACTGATAATCCGGCGCATCACGGGAGATCAGGTCTGCGGCAGCCTTGATAATGGTTTCGTGGATGTCAGAGGTCTTGATACCGTCATAAAACTGAATGTGGGAGCGCAGCTCGACCTGGGAAATCGAAACGTTATGCAGTCCTTCTGCCGCCCAATCCAGAACGCGATGGATTTTGTCGAGATTGATGCGCTCTGTGCTACCGTCGCGCTTTGTCACCAGCAGATTCTGATTCATGTATGTCGTACCTGTTTTTGGAATTCTTTCCGCAATAGTTTCATGCAGACTACCTGTAGTACGGGAAGCTGCTTAGAACACTATATATAGGGGGTATGTTTGGGATTCACTGCAAGATAGTGTGAAAATGGCCCTCTTGCAAGTGCATAACTTTGTGGATAACTCAGGAAGGAAAAAGTGGCTTTCGCGCACCTTAGGTCAGACAAGGTGTCCGGGAAAGTCAATGGGAAGAGAAAAATTTGTTAAAAATAACTGTTCGGCGATTTCTTGAACGGCAGAATAGGTTGGATAAATTGATATAGATGGTTTATTAATCTTTTTGCTAATGATTGCAAAAATTGATCTAAGCACGAGTCATCACATAATCTGATGTATCAGTTGTGGTCAATATATAAGCGAATGTAAGCGATTGTTGATGTCGAAATGGTTGTTTTCTATTCGGTTATTGTTAAATGCGAAGCCATTTTGTTAATTTACCTTATATTATAAGAAAATTATTCATTACTTTAATTTAGTTTAAATATAACTGGTATCCCTTAAGGTTATTAACTTGAATTATGACGCACTGATATTATTCATCAAATAATAACAAAATAGCCATTGCATCGGGTTGGACAATTTACAAAAGAAAGATAACCCATATTGTATAATGCGTTTAAATATGCCGTCTTATATAAAATGATGGTCAGATTAATATGCGGATTATCTTTCTACGCAAGGAGTATTTATCTCTACTCCCGTCAATGATTGCATCTCTTTTCTCTGCTAACGGTGTCGCGGCGGCCATTGATTTATGCCAGGGATATGATATCAAAGCGAGTTGTCACGCCAGCAGGCAAAGCCTTTCAGGCATTACGCAGGACTGGAGTGTCGCCGATGGGCAATGGCTGGTTTTTTCGGATATGACCAATAATGCCAGCGGAGGAGCCGTATTTTTGCAACAAGGAGCGGAATTTTCACTATTACCAGAAAATGAAACTGGAATGACTCTGTTTGCCAATAACACCGTTACAGGAGAATATAATAACGGCGGGGCCATATTTGCTAAAGAAAACTCAACGCTGAATCTTACTGATGTTATTTTTTCCGGTAACGTCGCAGGCGGCTATGGTGGCGCAATCTATTCTTCTGGTACTAACGATACTGGTGCCGTCGATTTACGTGTCACTAACGCCATGTTTCGCAATAACATCGCTAATGATGGCAAAGGTGGCGCAATTTATACCATTAATAATGACGTTTATTTAAGTGATGTTATTTTTGATAACAACCAGGCATATACATCAACAAGTTACAGTGATGGCGATGGCGGGGCAATCGATGTTACCGATAATAATAGCGACAGCAAGCATCCTTCAGGTTATACGATAATAAATAACACCGCCTTTACAAATAACACTGCCGAAGGTTATGGCGGGGCGATATATACCAATAGCGCGACGGCTCCCTATCTTATTGATATTTCTGTTGATGACAGCTACAGCCAGAACGGCGGCGTGTTAGTGGATGAGAACAACAGCGCAGCAGGCTATGGAGATGGTCCTTCCACTGCGGCGGGTGGCTTTATGTATCTCGGCTTAAGTGAAGTTACCTTTGATATTGCCGACGGAAAAACGCTGGTTATTGGCAATACAGAGAATGACGGAGCTGTTGACTCTATTGCTGGTACCGGGTTGATCACCAAAACAGGTTCCGGCGATCTGGTACTTAATGCAGATAACAATGACTTTACTGGTGAGATGCAGATTGAAAACGGTGAAGTTACCCTGGGCCGCAGCAACTCCCTGATGAATGTCGGCGATACGCATTGCCAGGACGATCCGCAAGACTGCTACGGTCTGACGATAGGGAGTATTGATCAGTATCAGAATCAGGCTGAGCTAAACGTTGGCTCGACCCAACAAACTTTTGTGCACGCATTGACGGGCTTTCAGAATGGCACTTTAAATATCGATGCTGGTGGCAACGTTACTGTTAATCAGGGCAGTTTTGCTGGCATCATCGAAGGTGCTGGTCAGCTCACCATTGCGCAAAACGGCAGCTACGTGCTGGCAGGGGCGCAGTCGATGGCGCTAACCGGCGATATAGTCGTTGATGATGGTGCGGTGCTTTCGCTGGAAGGCGACGCGGCAGATCTTACCGCTCTCCAGGACGATCCGCAGTCGATCGTGTTAAACGGCGGTGTGCTCGATCTCTCTGATTTCTCCACCTAGCAGAGCGGCACATCATACAACGATGGCCTTGAAGTCAGTGGCAGCAGCGGAACGGTTATCGGCAGTCAGGATGTGGTAGATCTTGCAGGTGGCGACAATTTGCATATCGGCGGCGACGGGAAAGATGGCGTCTACGTGGTGGTCGATGCGAGCGACGGGCAGGTAAGTCTGGCAAACAATAATAGTTATTTGGGCACAACACAAATCGCCTCCGGTACGCTGATGGTGAGCGACAACTCGCAGCTTGGAGATACCCACTATAACCGCCAGGTTATCTTTACCGATAAGCAACAAGAAAGCGTGATGGAGATTACCTCCGACGTTGACACGCGTTCAGATGCGGCAGGCCACGGACGTGATATTGAAATGCGCGCCGACGGTGAAGTGGCAGTTGATGCGGGGGTAGACACGCAGTGGGGCGCACTGATGGCTGACAGCAGCGGGCAGCATCAGGATGAGGGTAGCACATTGACTAAAACGGGGGCTGGTACACTGGAGCTGACCGCCAGCGGTACAACGCAGTCGGCGGTACGTGTCGAAGAAGGCACCCTGAAAGGTGATGTTGCTGATATCCTTCCTTATGCTTCGTCACTGTGGGTTGGTGATGGGGCAACGTTCGTTACTGGCGCGGATCAGGATATTCAGTCAATTGATGCTATTTCCAGCGGCACTATCGACATCAGCGATGGTACGGTTTTGCGCCTGACCGGGCAGGATACTTCCGTCGCCCTTAATGCCTCACTATTTAACGGCGATGGGACGCTGGTGAATGCCACCGATGGTGTGACGTTGACAGGTGAGCTTAATACCAACCTTGAAACTGACAGCCTGACTTATCTTTCCAACGTGACGGTTAATGGCAATCTGACCAATACGTCCGGTGCGGTTAGCCTGCAAAATGGCGTCGCTGGCGATACGCTGACGGTAAACGGTGATTATACCGGCGGCGGTACGCTACTGCTCGATAGCGAATTAAACGGCGATGACTCGGTAAGCGATCAATTGGTGATGAACGGTAATACTGCTGGCAACACAACTGTGGTGGTTAACTCCATTACAGGGATTGGTGAGCCGACATCGACAGGCATTAAAGTGGTTGATTTCGCAGCTGATCCCACGCAGTTTCAAAACAATGCGCAGTTCAGTCTGGCAGGCAGCGGCTACGTCAATATGGGAGCGTATGACTACACGCTGGTGGAAGATAACAACGACTGGTATCTGCGATCGCAAGAAGTAACGCCGCCATCGCCACCTGATCCAGACCCTGACCCAACACCCGATCCTGACCCAACACCCGATCCAATCCCCGCTTACCAGCCGGTGCTGAATGCCAAAGTTGGCGGTTATCGCAATAATCTGCGGGCGGCAAATCAGGCGTTTATGATGGAGCGACGCGATCATGCAGGTGGCAATGGTCAGACGCTGAATTTACGTGTTATCGGCGGACGTTATCATTACACGGCGGCAGGGCAACTGGCTCAGCATGAAGACACTTCTACGGTGCAGCTTAGCGGTGACCTGTTTAGCGGGCGCTGGGGCGATGATGGCGAGTGGATGCTTGGGGCGGTTGGTGGCTACAGTGATAATCAGGGCGAGAGCCGCTCGAATATGACCGGAACTCGCGCCGATAACCAGAACCACGGTTATGCCGTTGGGCTGACCTCAAGCTGGTATCAGCACGGTAATCAGAAGCAGGGGGCCTGGCTGGATAGCTGGCTGCAATACGCGTGGTTTAGCAATGATGTTTCCGAACAAGAAGATGGCACAGATCATTACCACTCGTCGGGGATTATCGCCTCGCTGGAGGCGGGGTATCAGTGGTTACCGGGGCGTGGTGTGGTGATTGAACTGCAGGCGCAGGTGATTTATCAGGGCGTGCAGCAGGATGATTTTACCGCCGCTAACCGTGCGCGCGTGTCACAATCGCAGGGTGATGATATTCAGACGCGGCTGGGTTTACACAGCGAATGGCGTACCGCTGTTCATGTCATACCAACATTAGATCTGAATTATTATCACGATCCCCATTCGACGGAAATTGAAGAGGATGGCAGCACTATCAGTGACGATGCGGTGAAGCAACGGGGTGAAATAAAAGTGGGAGTCACGGGCAATATCAGTCAGCGAGTGTCCCTGCGCGGCAGCGTGGCGTGGCAGAAAGGGAGTGATGATTTTGCCCAGACGGCAGGGTTTTTGTCGATGACGGTGAAATGGTAATCACTGTCTAGTCGGCACGGTTGCCGGATGCGGCGTAAACGCCTTATCCGGCCTACGGGGAGCATTTGTAGGCCTGATAAGACGCGGCAAGCGTCGCATCAGGCATTGGCTCGGCCAAACAACAACCTCACTTATTCTGCGTGTGCAGCATATAGTTCACATCCACGCCGGGGCCGAGTTTAAAAGTATTAGTGAGCGGGTTGTAATGTAGCCCGGTTATATGTCGCTCTTTAAGGCTTGTCTGATCTACCCAGCCAAGCAGTTCTGCCGGTTTAATAAACTTCTTCACATCATGCGTGCCTTTGGGCACCATGCGCAAAATATATTCCGCGCCAACCACCGCCATCAGCCATGACTTGCCGTTGCGGTTAAGCGTCGAGAAAAAGACATCGCCGCCTGGTTTCACCAGTTGCGCACAGGCTCTGACCACTGACTGCGGATCGGGGACGTGCTCCAGCATCTCCATGCAGGTCACCACATCATACTGCCCGGCATGTTTTGCCGCGTGCTCTTCCACGGTTTCCTGCACATAATCCACCTGAATGCCGCTTTCCAGCGCGTGCAGTTTTGCCACCTGCAATGGCTCAAAGCCCATATCCAGACCGGTCACCGTCGCGCCTTCGCGCGCCATACTCTCGGCCAGAATGCCGCCGCCACAACCGACATCGAGCACCTTTTTGCCAAATAAACCGCCAGCACGCTCGGCAATATAGCCCAGACGCAGCGGGTTAATGCGGTGCAACGGTTTGAACTCACCTTCAAGATCCCACCAGCGGGAGGCGACGGCTTCAAATTTAGCGATCTCTTCGTGGTCTACGTTATGGTTTTCCGGCGATTTTTCGGCATTCATTGGCACTTCTACTCCGTAATTGGCAAGACAAACGAGTATATCAGGCATTGGATGTGAATAAAGCGTATAGGTTTACCTCAAACTGCGCGGCTGTGTTATAATTTGCGACCTTTGAATCCGGGATACAGTAGAGGGATAGCGGTTAGATGAGCGACCTTGCGAGAGAAATTACACCGGTCAACATTGAGGAAGAGCTGAAGAGCTCCTATCTGGATTATGCGATGTCGGTCATTGTTGGCCGTGCGCTGCCAGATGTCCGAGATGGCCTGAAGCCGGTACACCGTCGCGTACTTTACGCCATGAACGTACTAGGCAATGACTGGAACAAAGCCTATAAAAAATCTGCCCGTGTCGTTGGTGACGTAATCGGTAAATACCATCCCCATGGTGACTCGGCGGTTTATGACACGATCGTCCGTATGGCGCAGCCATTCTCGCTGCGTTACATGCTGGTAGACGGTCAGGGTAACTTCGGTTCCATCGACGGCGACTCTGCGGCGGCAATGCGTTATACGGAAATCCGTCTGGCGAAAATTGCCCATGAACTGATGGCCGATCTCGAAAAAGAGACGGTCGATTTCGTTGATAACTATGACGGCACGGAAAAAATTCCCGACGTCATGCCAACCAAAATTCCTAACCTGCTGGTGAACGGTTCTTCCGGTATCGCCGTAGGTATGGCAACCAACATCCCGCCGCACAACCTGACGGAAGTCATCAACGGTTGTCTGGCGTATATCGATGATGAAGACATCAGCATTGAAGGGCTGATGGAACACATCCCGGGGCCGGACTTCCCGACGGCGGCAATCATTAACGGTCGTCGCGGTATTGAAGAAGCTTACCGTACCGGTCGCGGCAAGGTGTATATCCGCGCTCGCGCAGAAGTGGAAGTTGACGCCAAAACCGGTCGTGAAACCATTATCGTCCACGAAATTCCGTATCAGGTAAACAAAGCGCGCCTGATCGAGAAGATTGCGGAACTGGTAAAAGAAAAACGCGTGGAAGGCATCAGCGCGCTGCGTGACGAGTCTGACAAAGACGGTATGCGCATCGTGATTGAAGTGAAACGCGATGCGGTCGGTGAAGTTGTGCTCAACAACCTCTACTCCCAGACCCAGTTGCAGGTTTCTTTCGGTATCAACATGGTGGCATTGCACCATGGTCAGCCGAAGATCATGAACTTGAAAGACATCATCGCGGCGTTTGTTCGTCACCGCCGTGAAGTGGTGACCCGTCGTACTATTTTCGAACTGCGTAAAGCTCGCGATCGTGCTCATATCCTTGAAGCATTAGCCGTGGCGCTGGCGAACATCGACCCGATCATCGAACTGATCCGTCATGCGCCGACGCCTGCAGAAGCGAAAACTGCGCTGGTTGCTAATCCGTGGCAGCTGGGCAACGTTGCCGCGATGCTCGAACGTGCTGGCGACGATGCTGCGCGTCCGGAATGGCTGGAGCCAGAGTTCGGCGTGCGTGATGGTCTGTACTACCTGACCGAACAGCAAGCTCAGGCGATTCTGGATCTGCGTTTGCAGAAACTGACCGGCCTTGAGCACGAAAAACTGCTCGACGAATACAAAGAGCTGCTGGATCAGATCGCGGAACTGTTGCGTATTCTTGGTAGCGCCGATCGTTTGATGGAAGTGATCCGTGAAGAGCTGGAGCTGGTTCGTGAACAGTTCGGTGACAAACGTCGTACTGAAATCACCGCCAACAGCGCAGACATTAACCTGGAAGATCTGATCACTCAGGAAGATGTGGTAGTGACGCTCTCTCACCAGGGCTACGTTAAGTATCAGCCGCTTTCTGAATACGAAGCGCAGCGTCGTGGCGGGAAAGGTAAATCTGCCGCACGTATTAAAGAAGAAGACTTTATCGACCGACTGCTGGTGGCGAACACTCACGACCATATTCTGTGCTTCTCCAGCCGTGGTCGCGTCTATTCGATGAAAGTTTATCAGTTGCCGGAAGCCACTCGTGGCGCGCGCGGTCGTCCGATCGTCAACCTGCTGCCGCTGGAGCAGGACGAACGTATCACTGCGATCCTGCCAGTGACCGAGTTTGAAGAAGGCGTGAAAGTCTTCATGGCGACCGCTAACGGTACCGTGAAGAAAACTGTCCTCACCGAGTTCAACCGTCTGCGTACCGCCGGTAAAGTGGCGATCAAACTGGTTGACGGCGATGAGCTGATCGGCGTTGACCTGACCAGCGGCGAAGACGAAGTAATGCTGTTCTCCGCTGAAGGTAAAGTGGTGCGCTTTAAAGAGTCTTCTGTCCGTGCGATGGGCTGCAACACCACCGGTGTTCGCGGTATTCGCTTAGGTGAAGGCGATAAAGTCGTCTCTCTGATCGTGCCTCGTGGCGATGGCGCAATCCTCACCGCAACGCAAAACGGTTACGGTAAACGTACCGCAGTGGCGGAATACCCAACCAAGTCGCGTGCGACGAAAGGGGTTATCTCCATTAAGGTTACTGAACGTAATGGTTTAGTGGTTGGCGCGGTACAGGTAGATGACTGCGACCAGATCATGATGATCACCGATGCCGGTACGCTGGTACGTACTCGCGTTTCGGAAATCAGCATCGTAGGCCGTAACACCCAGGGCGTGATCCTCATCCGTACTGCGGAAGATGAAAACGTAGTGGGTCTGCAACGTGTTGCTGAACCGGTTGACGAGGAAGATCTGGATACCATCGATGGCAGTGCCGCGGAAGGGGACGATGAAATCGCTCCGGAAGTGGACGTTGACGACGAGCCAGAAGAAGAATAATTTTACTTCTTCATGCCAAAAGGGAGCTATCTCCCTTGTTTGAATTGAAAAGTCCAGGCTGCAAAGTCTGGGCTTTTGTCGTATTAGGGCACGGTAAAGTTTGGCTGTGCCCGTAAAAAATGGCTGGCTATACACAAGGAATGTGGCAATGAGTGGTGAAAAAAAGGCGAAAGGCTGGCGGTTCTATGGTCTTGTAGGTTTTGGCGCAATAGCACTGCTTTCCGCTGGCGTCTGGGCGTTGCAATATGCTGGCAGTGGGCCAGAAAAAACGTTGTCGCCGCTGGTGGTGCACAACAATCTGCAAATCGATCTCAATGAGCCGGACCTCTTTCTCGACAGCGACTCTCTGAGCCAGCTTCCCAAAGATCTCCTCACCATTCCGTTTCTCCACGATGTTCTGAGCGAAGATTTCGTTTTCTATTATCAGAATCATGCCGATCGTCTGGGCATTGAAGGCAGCATTCGTCGTATTGTCTATGAACACGATCTCACGCTGAAAGATAAGCTCTTTTCGTCACTCTTAGATCAGCCCGCGCAGGCAGCGCTGTGGCACGATAAACAAGGCCATCTTTCACATTATATGGTGCTGATCCAGCGCAGTGGTTTAAGCAAACTGCTGGAGCCATTGTTGTTTGCCGCTACCAGCGACAGCCAGTTAAGCAAAACGGAAATCAGTAGCATCAAGATAAATAGTGAAACTGTTCCTGTTTATCAGTTGCGCTATAACGGCAATAACGCCCTGATGTTCGCGACTTATCAGAACAAGATGCTGGTGTTTTCCAGCACGGATATGTTGTTTAAAGATGATCAGCAGGATACCGAAGCCACGGCGATCGCAGGTGATTTGTTGAGCGGCAAAAAACGCTGGCAAGCAAGCTTTGGCCTGGAAGAGCGTGCTGCTGAAAAAACGCCAGTACGCCAGCGCATCGTGGTCAGCGCCAGGTTGCTGGGTTTTGGCTACCAGCGGTTAATGCCTTCTTTTGCTGGCGTACGCTTCGAAATGGGTAACGACGGCTGGCACAGTTTTGTGGCGTTAAATGATGAATCCGCCAGCGTAGATACCAGTTTCGATTTTACGCCGGTCTGGAACAGTATGCCTGCCGGGGCCAGCTTCTGTGTGGTGGTGCCGTATTCACACGGTATTGCCGAAGAGATGCTTTCGCACATCAGTCAGGAAAACGACAAGTTGAATGGGGCGTTAGACGGTGCCGCGGGGCTGTGCTGGTATGCAGACTCAAAATTGCAAACCCCGCTGTTTGTCGGTCAGTTTGATGGCACTGCCGAACAGGCGCAATTGCCAGGGAAACTGTTTACGCAAAATATTGGTGCGCACGAAAGCAAAGCGCCAGAAGGTGTTTTGCCGATAAGCCAGACTCAGCAGGGCGAAGCGCAAATCTGGCGTCGCGAAGTGAGTTCCCGATACGGTCAGTATCCGAAAGCGCAGGCGGCGCAACCCGATCAATTAATGCCGGATTATTTTTTCCGCGTGTCGCTGGCGATGCAAAACAAAACGCTGCTTTTCTCCCTCGATGACACGCTGGTTAATAACGCCCTGCAAACACTGAATAAAAACCGCCCGGCAATGGTGGATGTAATACCCACTGATGGCATCGTTCCGCTCTATATCAATCCACAAGGCGTGGCGAAACTGCTGCGTAACGAAACGTTGACCAGTCTGCCGAAGAATCTCGAACCGGTTTTTTATAACGCCGCACAAACTTTATTAATGCCGAAGCTGGACGCTTTATCTCAACAACCGCGTTATGTCATGAAGCTGGCCCAGATGGAACCCGGTGCCGCCTGGCAGTGGCTACCCATAACCTGGCAGCCGCTATGAGGCACGGGCTGCTGGCGCTGATTTGCTGGCTGTGTTGTGTTGTTGCCCATAGCGAAATGCTGAATGTCGAACAATCCGGGCTGTTTCGCGCCTGGTTTGTACGCATTGCACAAGAACAGCTCCGCCAGGGGCCAAGTCCACGCTGGTATCAGCAGGATTGTGCGGGCCTGGTGCGATTTGCGGCGAACGAGACGCTGAAAGTTCACGATAGTAAATGGCTAAAAAGTAACGGTTTCTCTAGCCAGTATTTGCCGCCAGAGATGACGCTAACACCTGGACAGCGTCAACTGGCGCAAAACTGGAATCAGGGGAACGGGAAAACCGGCCCCTACGTGACCGCGATTAATTTGATTCAGTACAACAGCCAGTTTATTGGCCAGGACATAAACCAGGCGCTGCCTGGCGATATGATTTTTTTCGATCAGGGCGATGCCCAGCACTTAATGGTCTGGATGGGGCGTTACGTCATCTACCACACCGGAAGCGCCACGAAAACTGACAACGGAATGCGCGCAGTCAGTCTGCAACAACTTATGACATGGAAGGACACCCGATGGATACCCAACGATTCCAATCCCAATTTCATTGGCATTTATCGTTTAAATTTTCTGGCGCGATAGCAGCGTGCTTGTCCCTGTCTCTTGTGGGAACAGGGCTTGCTAATGCTGATGATTCGCTTCCTTCCAGTAACTATGCGCCGCCCGCCGGGGGAACATTCTTTTTGCTTGCTGACAGCAGTTTTAGCAGCAGTGAAGAGGCGAAAGTGCGACTGGAAGCGCCCGGGCGTGATTATCGGCGCTATCAGATGGAAGAGTACGGCGGCGTGGACGTTCGCCTGTATCGTATTCCTGACCCGATGGCATTTTTGCGCCAGCAGAAAAACCTGCATCGCATTGTGGTGCAACCGCAATATCTGGGCGACGGGCTGAACAATACGCTGACCTGGCTGTGGGATAACTGGTACGGCAAATCTCGCCGCGTAATGCAGCGTACTTTCTCTTCTCAGTCACGGCAGAATGTGACTCAGGCATTACCCGAATTACATCTCGGCAATGCCATTATTAAACCTTCCCGTTATGTACAGAACAACCAGTTTTCCCCGCTGAAAAAATATCCCTTGGTGGAACAGTTCCGTTATCCACTATGGCAGGCTAAACCGGTCGAGCCGCAGCAAGGGGTAAAACTGGAAGGCGCATCCAGCAATTTCATCTCGCCGCAGCCGGGTAACATTTATATTCCTCTCGGCCAACAAGAGCCGGGACTGTACCTCGTCGAGGCGATGGTTGGTGGGTATCGGGCGACGACGGTGGTGTTTGTTTCCGATACCGTGGCGCTTAGCAAAGTGTCAGGCAACGAGCTTCTGGTGTGGACCGCGGGTAAAAAACAGGGTGAAGCGAAGCCCGGCTCAGAGATCTTGTGGACTGACGGTCTTGGCGTGATGACCCGCGGTGTGACCGATGACAGCGGTACCTTGCAGTTACAACATATATCGCCAGAACGTTCATACATTCTGGGTAAGGATGCTGAAGGCGGTGTTTTTGTCTCCGAGAACTTCTTCTACGAAAGCGAAATCTACAACACCCGCTTGTATATTTTTACCGATCGCCCGCTATATCGCGCAGGCGATCGTGTCGATGTTAAAGTGATGGGCCGCGAGTTCCACGATCCGTTGCATTCATCCCCCATCGTCAGCGCCCCGGCGAAGCTTTCGGTGCTGGACGCTAACGGCAGTCTGTTGCAAACCGTCGATGTCACGCTGGATGCGCGCAATGGCGGGCAGGGAAGTTTCCGCCTGCCAGAAAATGCCGTTGCCGGAGGTTATGAGTTACGTCTTGCTTACCGCAATCAGGTCTATAGCAGCAGTTTTCGCGTGGCAAACTACATCAAGCCACATTTCGAGATTGGTTTAGCTCTCGACAAAAAAGAGTTCAAAACTGGCGAAGCGGTCAGCGGCAAACTGCAACTGCTCTACCCGGATGGCGAGCCGGTAAAAAATGCCCGCGTGCAGTTAAGTTTGCGCGCTCAGCAATTATCAATGGTCGGTAACGATTTGCGTTATGCCGGACGTTTCCCCGTGTCGCTGGAAGGCAGCGAAACGGTGTCCGACGCCAGCGGTCATGTGGCGTTAAATCTCCCCGCCGCCGATAAACCGAGCCGTTATTTGTTAACCGTCTCCGCCAGTGACGGCGCGGCGTATCGTGTCACCACCACCAAAGAGATCCTCATTGAACGCGGTCTGGCGCATTACTCATTAAGTACTGCCGCACAATACAGTAATAGCGGCGAGTCGGTTGTGTTCCGTTATGCCGCGCTGGAATCTTCAAAACAGGTTCCTGTTACGTATGAATGGTTGCGTCTCGAAGACCGCACGAGCCATAGCGGAGAGCTACCGTCAGGCGGCAAATCCTTTACCGTCAATTTCGCTAAACCTGGCAACTACAATCTGACATTACGCGATAAAGACGGCTTAATTCTCGCTGGGTTAAGTTATGCCGTCAGCGGTAAGGGCAGCACGGCGCATACGGGTACGGTAGATATCGTGGCGGATAAAACGCTGTACCAGCCAGGCGAAACCGCGAAGATGCTGATTACCTTTCCGGAGCCAATTGATGAAGCATTATTGACGCTGGAACGCGATCGCGTGGAACAGCAGTCGCTGCTTTCGCATCCGGCAAACTGGCTAACGCTACAACGTTTAAACGATACCCAGTATGAAGCCCGGGTTCCAGTGAGCAATTCCTTTGCGCCTAACATCACTTTTTCGGTGCTGTATACCCGTAATGGTCAGTACAGTTTTCAGAACGCCGGGATCAAAGTTGCCGTTCCTCAGCTTGATATCCGGGTGAAAACGGACAAAACCCATTACCAGCCTGGTGAACTGGTCAATGTCGAATTAACCTCGTCGCTGAAAGGTAAACCTGTTTCTGCGCAGCTAACGGTAGGCGTGGTCGATGAAATGATCTACGCGCTGCAACCAGAAATCGCGCCGAATATCGGCAAATTTTTCTATCCGCTGGGGCGTAACAATGTGCGTACCAGCTCCAGTCTGTCGTTTATCAGCTACGACCAGGCGCTCTCCAGCGAGCCGGTTGCGCCTGGCGCAACTAACCGCAGCGAGCGGCGAGTAAAAATGCTTGAACGTCCACGGCGTGAAGAGGTGGATACCGCGGCATGGATGCCGTCACTCACAACCGATAAACAAGGCAAAGCGTATTTCACGTTCCTGATGCCTGATTCGTTAACCCGCTGGCGTATCACCGCGCGTGGGATGAACGGCGACGGGCTGGTCGGGCAGGGGCGTGCTTATCTGCGTTCGGAAAAAAATCTCTACATGAAGTGGAGTATGCCAACGGTGTATCGCGTGGGCGACAAACCGGCGGCAGGACTGTTTATCTTCAGTCAGCAGGATAACGAACCGGTGGCGCTGGTGACTAAATTTGCAGGCGCTGAGATGCGCCAGACGCTGACGCTGCACAAAGGGGCGAATTATATTTCGCTGGCGCAGAACATTCAGCAATCTGGCTTGTTAAGCGCAGAACTGCAACAAAATGGGCAAGTGCAGGACAGCATTAGCACAAAACTGTCTTTTGTGGATAACAGCTGGCCCGTTGAACAGCAGAAAAATGTCATGCTCGGCGGTGGCGAGAACGCGCTGATGTTGCCCGAGCAGGCTAGCAATATCCGGCTACAAAGTAGCGAAACGCCGCAGGAGATTTTCCGCAACAATCTTGATGCGTTAGTCGATGGACCATGGGGTGGCGTGATCAACACCGGTAGCCGTCTGATCCCGCTCAGTCTCGCCTGGCGTTCGCTTGCCGATCATCAAAGTGCCGCCGCTAACGACATTCGTCAGATGATTCAGGATAACCGTCTGCGGCTGATGCAACTGGCGGGGCCCGGAGCGCGCTTTACCTGGTGGGGTGAAGATGGCAATGGTGACGCCTTCCTTACGGCATGGGCATGGTACGCCGACTGGCAGGCCAGCCAGGCGCTCGGCGTAACGCAACAACCGGAATACTGGCAGCATATGCTCGACAGTTATGCCGAGCAGGCGGATAACATGCCGTTATTGCATCGGGCGCTGGTGCTGGCGTGGGCACAGGAGATGAATCTGCCGTGCAAAACGTTGTTGAAAGGGTTGGATGAAGCTATCGCCCGGCGCGGAACTAAAGATGAAGATTTCTCTGAGGAAGACATCCGCGATATCAATGACAGCCTGATCCTCGATACACCGGAATCTCCACTGGCAGATGCGGTGGCAAACGTCTTAACCATGACGTTGCTGAAAAAAGCGCAGTTGAAGTCCACGGTGATGCCACAGGTTCAGCAATATGCGTGGGATAAAGCGGCAAACAGCAATCAGCCGCTGGCGCACACGGTTGTGCTGCTCAATAGCGGTGGTGACGCTACCCAGACGGCCGCTATTTTAAGTGGTTTGACCGCTGAGCAATCCACTATTGAGCGCGCGCTGGCCATGAACTGGCTGGCGAAATATATGGCGACAATGCCTCCAGTTGTTTTGCCTGCGCCTGCGGGCGCATGGGCTAAACATAAGTTAACTGGAGGGGGCGAAGACTGGCGTTGGGTTGGGCAGGGTGTGCCGGACATTCTCTCTTTTGGTGACGAATTATCGCCGCAAAATGTGCAGGTCCGCTGGCGTGAACCGGCAAAAACGGCTCAACAAAGTAACATTCCGGTGACCGTTGAACGCCAGTTGTATCGGCTTATCCCCGGTGAAGAAGAGATGAGCTTTACTCTGCAGCCGGTGACCAGCAATGAGATTGACAGCGATGCGCTGTATCTCGATGAAATTACGCTTACCAGCGAGCAGGATGCAGTTCTGCGCTATGGTCAGGTGGAAGTACCGCTCCCGCCGGGAGCCGACGTTGAGCGCACAACATGGGGCATTTCAGTCAATAAACCCAACGCCGCGAAACAGCAGGGGCAATTGCTGGAAAAAGCGCGTAATGAAATGGGCGAACTGGCCTATATGGTGCCGGTGAAAGAACTGACGGGAACGGTCACTTTCCGCCATTTGCTGCGCTTCTCGCAAAAAGGGCAATTCGTTCTGCCTCCTGCTCGTTATGTGCGTTCCTATGCACCTGCGCAGCAAAGTGTTGCGGCAGGGAGTGAATGGACCGGGATGCAGGTGAAATAAGTGAACTGGCGCAGAATCGTCTGGCTATTGGCGTTGGTTACTCTGCCAACGCTTGCGGAGGAGACGCCGTTACAACTGGTGCTGCGCGGTGCGCAGCACGATCAACTGTATCAGCTGTCGTCATCAGGCGTGACCAAAGTCTCAGCATTACCTGACTCGCTCACCACGCCGTTAGGGAGTTTGTGGAAACTGTATGTTTACGCCTGGCTGGAGGATACCCATCAACCGGAGCAGCCCTACCAGTGTCGCGGAAACTCCCCGGAAGAGGTTTATTGTTGTCAGGCTGGGGAGAGCATAACGCGCGATACCGCGCTGGTACGTTCCTGTGGGCTCTATTTTGCGCCGCAGCGGTTGCATATTGGCGCAGATGTGTGGGGGCAATACTGGCAACAGCGTCAGGCACCTGCGTGGTTAGCGTCTCTTACAACGCTGAAGCCAGAAACCTCGGTAACGGTTAAATCGCTGCTCGATTCATTAGCGACGTTACCTGCGCAAAACAAAGCTCAGGAAGTCTTACTGGATGTGGTGCTGGACGAGGCGAAAATCGGTGTCGCATCCATGCTCGGTAGTCGGGTACGGGTGAAAACCTGGAGCTGGTTTGCCGATGATAAACAGGAAATCCGCCAGGGTGGTTTTGCTGGCTGGTTAACCGATGGTACACCGCTGTGGGTTACTGGCAGTGGCACCAGCAAAACGGTACTAACCCGTTATGCGACGGTGCTTAATCGGGTTTTGCCAGTGCCGACGCAGGTTGCCAGTGGGCAATGTGTAGAGGTGGAGCTGTTTGCCCGCTATCCGCTGAAGAAAATCACAGCGGAAAAGAGTACGACGGCAGTAAAACCCGGCGTACTTAATGGGCGCTATCGTGTGACGTTTACTAATGGTAACCACATTACGTTTGTCAGCCACGGTGAGACGACCTTACTGAGCGAAAAGGGCAAACTGAAATTGCAGTCACATCTCGATCGTGAAGAGTACGTTGCCAGAGTTCTGGATCGCGAGGCGAAAAGTACGCCCCCTGAGGCAGCGAAAGCCATGACCGTGGCGATTCGCACTTTTTTACAGCAAAACGCCAATCGGGAAGGCGATTGCCTGACCATCCCTGACAGCAGCGCCACGCAGCGTGTTTCGGCTTCGCCAGCTACGACGGGGGCGCGAACGATGGCCGCCTGGACGCAGGATCTCATCTATGCGGGCGATCCGGTTCATTATCATGGCAGTCGCGCTACCGAAGGGACGCTTTCCTGGCGGCAAGCCACGGCCCAGGCGGGGCAGGGAGAGCGTTACGACCAGATACTCGCGTTTGCTTATCCCGACAACAGCCTTAGCCGCTGGGGAGCGCCACGCTCAACCTGCCAGTTATTACCCAAAGCGAAAGCCTGGCTGGCGAAAAAAAAGCCGCAGTGGCGGCGTATATTACAAGCTGAGACGGGGTACAACGAACCAGACGTGTTTGCGGTTTGCCGTTTAGTCTCAGGTTTCCCCTATACCGATCGGCAGCAGAAACGGCTGTTTATTCGTAACTTCTTTACGCTTCAGGATCGGCTGGATTTAACCCATGAGTATCTGCACCTGGCCTTTGATGGTTATCCCACCGGGCTTGATGAGAACTATATCGAAACGCTGACCCGACAATTATTAATGGACTAATGCTATGCGAAAGATTTTTCTTCCGTTGTTACTGGTGGCACTTTCGCCTGTCGTTCACAGTGAAGGTGTGCAGGAAGTCGAGATTGACGCACCGCTCTCTGGCTGGCATCCGGTAGAGGGCGAAGATGCCAGTTTTTCACAATCGATCAATTACCCGGCGTCGTCCGTCAACATGGCAGATGATCAAAATATCTCAGCGCAGATCCGCGGCAAAATAAAGAATTATGCTGCGGCGGGTAAAGTTCAGCAGGGCCGGCTGGTGGTCAACGGTGCCAGTATGCCGCAGAGAATTGAATCCGATGGTTCATTTGCACGCCCTTATATTTTCACTGAAGGCAGCAACAGCGTGCAGGTCATCAGCCCGGATGGGCAAAGCCGACAAAAAATGCAGTTTTACTCAACGCCGGGTACAGGAACGATTCGTGCACGTTTACGGCTGGTTCTCTCGTGGGATACGGACAATACCGATCTCGATCTCCATGTTGTCACGCCCGATGGCGAACACGCCTGGTACGGTAACACCGTGCTGAAAAACAGTGGTGCACTGGATATGGATGTCACGACGGGGTACGGACCCGAGATTTTCGCCATGCCAGCACCAGTTCACGGGCGCTATCAGGTGTATATCAACTACTATGGTGGGCGCAGCGAAACGGAATTGACGACCGCCCAACTGACGCTGATCACCGATGAAGGATCGGTCAATGAGAAACAGGAAACATTTATTGTACCGATGCGTAATGCTGGCGAGCTGACGCTGGTGAAAAGTTTTGACTGGTGATCCATCCCTTCACACAACCTGGCTCTCTCTTTTTTCAGATAAGACTGCTGGGCGATCTGCCGACGCCAGGATATAACCATTAACAAGCGTCGGCAGATTGGTCATTTCTTATTTTTCGTACTGAGAACTGTCCATCTACTCCGGCTTTCCTGGTTAAGGCAATGGTTTCTAAGCGATACGCATTATTGCAATGGTGACAGAACATTGCGGTAACACGCTTTTACCGCTACCTTAACCACACTCCATCGGTCACCTGAGGCGGAGCTTCGCCCCTTTGAAATACCTTGCTTCTTTTCGTACAACCCTGAAAGCCTCGCGCTACATGTTCAGAGCATTGGCGTTAGTGCTCTGGCTGTTGATTGCTTTTTCATCCGTTTTTTACATCGTTAATGCGTTACATCAGCGAGAATCGGAAATTCGTCAGGAATTTAATCTGAGTTCCGATCAGGCTCAGCGCTTTATTCAACGCACCTCTGATGTGATGAAAGAGCTGAAGTACATCGCCGAAAATCGCTTATCGGCAGAAAACGGTGTGCTTTCCCCGCGTGGACGAGAAACGCAGGCGGATGTGCCTGCGTTTGAACCGCTGTTTGCCGACTCCGATTGTTCCGCAATGAGTAACACCTGGCGAGGTTCTCTGGAGTCATTGGCGTGGTTTATGCGCTACTGGCGCGATAATTTTTCTGCGGCTTACGATCTCAACCGGGTATTTTTAATCGGCAGTGATAACCTCTGCATGGCCAATTTCGGTCTGCGTGATATGCCAGTGGAACGCGATACCGCGTTGAAAGCTTTGCATGAACGCATCAATAAATATCGAAATGCACCACAAGATGATAGCGGCAGTAACCTCTACTGGATCAGCGAAGGTCCGCGCCCTGGCGTCGGGTATTTTTACGCGTTGACGCCAGTTTATCTGGCGAACCGGTTGCAGGCGCTTTTGGGTGTCGAGCAGACCATCCGGATGGAGAACTTTTTCTTACCGGGTACGTTGCCGATGGGGGTTACCATTCTTGATGAAAATGGTCATACCCTGATTTCGCTTACCGGACCAGAAAGTAAAATTAAGGGCGATCCTCGCTGGATGCAGGAACGCTCCTGGTTTGGCTATACGGAAGGGTTCCGGGAGCTGGTGCTGAAGAAAAATCTGCCACCCTCATCGCTAAGCATCGTGTATTCGGTGCCGGTTGATAAGGTGCTGGAACGCATTCGCATGTTGATCCTTAACGCAATTTTGCTGAATGTGCTTGCCGGAGCTGCATTGTTTACTCTCGCGCGGATGTACGAGCGACGTATTTTCATTCCGGCGGAAAGCGACGCCCTGCGACTGGAAGAACATGAGCAGTTCAATCGCAAGATTGTCGCCTCCGCGCCAGTGGGTATCTGCATTTTGCGTACCGCTGATGGCGTCAATATTTTAAGTAACGAACTGGCGCATACCTATCTCAATATGCTTACGCATGAGGACCGCCAACGACTGACGCAAATTATCTGTGGGCAGCAGGTCAATTTTGTTGATGTCCTGACCAGCAACAATACCAATCTGCAAATCAGCTTCGTCCATTCGCGCTATCGTAATGAAAACGTGGCCATTTGTGTGCTGGTGGATGTTTCTTCGCGCGTGAAGATGGAAGAGTCGTTGCAGGAGATGGCACAAGCAGCGGAACAGGCGAGCCAGTCAAAATCGATGTTCCTTGCCACCGTCAGTCATGAGCTGCGAACGCCGCTGTATGGCATTATCGGTAACCTGGATCTGTTGCAAACCAAAGAGTTACCGAAAGGCGTCGATCGGCTGGTGACGGCAATGAACAACTCTTCCAGCCTGTTGTTGAAAATTATCAGCGATATTCTCGATTTCTCGAAGATTGAATCGGAACAGTTGAAGATCGAACCGCGTGAGTTTTCACCGCGTGAAGTGATGAACCACATCACCGCCAACTATTTACCGCTGGTGGTACGCAAGCAGTTAGGCTTGTACTGCTTTATTGAACCGGATGTGCCAGTGGCCTTAAATGGCGACCCGATGCGTTTACAGCAGGTCATCTCCAACCTGTTGAGTAACGCCATAAAATTCACCGATACCGGCTGTATAGTTTTGCATGTCCGCGCTGATGGCGATTATCTCTCTATCCGTGTTCGCGATACCGGCGTGGGGATTCCGGCGAAAGAAGTGGTGCGCTTGTTTGATCCCTTCTTCCAGGTCGGAACGGGCGTACAGCGAAACTTCCAGGGGACCGGTCTGGGTCTGGCGATTTGTGAAAAACTGATCAGCATGATGGACGGCGATATCTCGGTAGATTCAGAACCGGGAATGGGCAGCCAGTTTACCGTGCGTATTCCGTTGTACGGCGCTCAGTACCCGCAGAAAAAAGGCGTGGAAGGGTTGAGTGGTAAACGCTGCTGGCTGGCGGTCCGCAATGCGTCGCTCTGTCAGTTCCTGGAAACCAGTTTGCAGCGCAGCGGCATCGTCGTTACAACATACGAAGGGCAGGAACCGACTCCCGAAGATGTGTTAATTACTGACGAGGTAGTGAGTAAAAAATGGCAGGGTAGAGCGGTAGTGACCTTCTGTCGTCGCCATATTGGTATTCCGCTGGAGAAAGCGCCAGGGGAGTGGGTACACAGTGTGGCTGCCCCGCATGAGCTACCGGCATTGTTGGCGCGTATTTATTTGATCGAGATGGAGAGCGACGATCCTGCTAACGCTCTGCCGTCGACGGACAAAGCGGTCAGCGATAATGACGATATGATGATTCTGGTCGTGGATGATCATCCGATTAACCGACGTCTGCTGGCAGATCAGTTGGGATCGTTGGGCTATCAATGTAAAACCGCGAATGATGGTGTCGATGCGCTTAATGTACTTAGCAAGAATCATATTGATATCGTGCTTAGCGACGTCAACATGCCAAATATGGATGGTTACCGCTTGACGCAACGCATTCGTCAGTTGGGACTGACGTTGCCGGTAATCGGAGTAACTGCTAATGCGTTGGCTGAAGAGAAGCAGCGGTGTCTGGAGTCCGGTATGGACAGCTGCCTGTCGAAGCCGGTAACGCTGGATGTGATAAAACAGACGCTGACGGTATATGCCGAGAGGGTCAGGAAATCGCGGGAATCGTAGGACGGATAAGGTGTTTATGCCGCATCTGGCATTCAGTGCAAATGCCAGATGCGACGCTGACGCGTCTTATCTGGCCTACTTTAATGTAATCTGTTGAAATAATGGGAATCGTAGGCCGGATAAGGCGTTTACGCTGCATCCGGCAATCGGTGCAAATGCCAGATAAGACACTAACGCGTCTTATCTGGCCTACAGATGATTAGTCTTTATCTGCCGGACTTAAGGTCACAGAAGAGAGATAATTCAGCAGGGCGATATCGTTCTCGACACCCAGCTTCATCATCGCAGATTTCTTCTGGCTACTGATGGTTTTAATACTGCGGTTCAGCTTTTTAGCGATCTCGGTCACCAGGAAGCCTTCCGCAAACAGGCGCAGAACTTCACTCTCTTTTGGCGAGAGACGCTTGTCACCGTAACCACCAGCACTGATTTTTTCCAACAGGCGAGAAACGCTTTCCGGGGTAAATTTCTTCCCTTTCTGCAGCGCGGCGAGAGCTTTCGGCAGATCGGTCGGTGCACCTTGTTTCAGCACGATCCCTTCGATATCCAGATCCAATACCGCACTAAGAATCGCCGGGTTGTTGTTCATGGTCAGAACAATGATCGACAGGCTTGGGAAATGGCGCTTGATGTACTTGATTAAGGTAATGCCATCGCCGTACTTATCGCCAGGCATGGAGAGATCGGTAATCAACACATGCGCATCCAGTTTCGGCAGGTTGTTGATCAGTGCTGTAGAGTCTTCAAATTCGCCGACAACATTCACCCACTCAATTTGCTCAAGTGATTTGCGAATACCGAACAAGACTATCGGATGGTCATCGGCAATAATTACGTTCATATTGTTCATGTAATAGGCTACCTTGCTACAGCAAGCTCTTGACATAACTGTCAATGTCGCTGATGTATTTTTCTATTCCTGGAACATCCTTCTCACGAATCAGATGTTCCAGCGTTTCACATAACTGCTTGCCGGGTACCAGATTTAGCATGGCAAATACGCCTTTAAGACGATGAGCCGTTTGGGCTAACGCAGCAAAGTCACTGGTTGCTGCTTCAGTATACAGCCTCTTAACATCATCCGGTACTGTGTCTACAAAGAGCGCATAATAGCCGCTGGCATGGAGTTGCGCATTTTCATCTCCGCCCAGAGGCGATTCTGTCACCTCTTCCTGCGCCAGTTGCACTTCAATTAATTGTAAGACCGCTTCCTGCATAGCGTTGCTCATATTGAAGTTGACGCACAATTGACCAGGCCCAATTTCCCGTACGCCAGACTCATCATCGCTTAAAAGCAAGCCAGAGGCAGTAAGATTAGACGGATTATCCGTTAAAAAGATATCATAATCTTGACTAATTAATCTTTCATCGGGTGTGATACAGGTTGCACCCCAATTTTCTAACTGGCGAGTGACAATATTCCGAATTTCTGCCGAAGTAACATCCACCATTACGCAGACATCATCCAGTAAACGCTCTTCTTCCTCTTCAACTTCCGGGTCAGCTGCGAGCATTTTGATATGCACAGAGTAGCGTGTACCAAGCCCATCCCGCGTTTTGATGTTTAAATGACCGCCCAGTTTACGTGCCAGTTGATCGCTCAGCCAGAATGCCAGCGGGTCCGCCTTGCCATAGCGATCGTTTTGGGTCTGGTTGATAAACGGGAAGTGCAAATTATCCATTTCATGAATACTTACGCCTTCTCCCGTGTCCAGAATGCGGAACGTCAGGCGGTCTTCGGAGGACTCATCCTGATCAACCTCAAGGGTGATTTTTCCCAATTGCGTTGAGGTCACGGCATATTGCATCAGTAGCAGCAAAATACGTCGTAAGGCATCGCGATCGCCGCGGCGCATATCGTGTGCTTTCAGATGATTGTTAATCAGCAGTTGCAGACCTTTACGCTTGATGGCAGGCAACACTGAAGGCACAACTTCATCAATTAAATCCTGCACGGAGAACAGCACCGTCTCACTTTTCCAGCTATCATCCGCAAGCATGTTCGCTAACTGTATTTCATCAACCAGCCGCACCAGCACATCTGCCTGATTCGCCAGTTGTTTGCTTTCCGGGGCGTTGAGTTTAGCCGCGCTCTCCGCCAGGGACTGTGCGGGTTCTTTCAGCGCATCGCCAATGTTTTTCATAAAGGTCATCCGCCCCTGCTGGTTTTTCTCATACAGACGCTGCGCCTGCTTGAGTTTCTTGTTTACCAGCACTTCGCGATCCTGATCGCGAATAATGAAAATTTGTGTGCGCGGCGCGACCTGGCTGCGGAACATGCGGATCTCATACAGCTCGTTATTGATCGTCGCCTGAATAATCCCCTGATGCTGTTCCGCCATGGTGGTGATGTTTTGCAGATTCAAATGCGGCAGCAAATGATCGGCAATTTTGTTACTTATGACAGTGCGGTTCGATTCCTGATCGTGAACCAGCAGGCCGAGCGGCAGCAGTGAGACTATCTCTTCATTAATTGCCCGTAAAATGCGCAATTCGTTATTGACCGCCGTGCTGGGTAGACTTTCTGTACTGCGGCTGGAGAAATGGCGGAATGTGGTATAGCCAAATAACGCCAGCGCCAGCAAACCGATGTTCAGCAGCAGTGGCAGCAGAATGTTTTGCAACGTATCCAGCAATAAGGTGCCATAAGGAACCTGCCAGACCAGGCGCATATCGGTAGAGTTGAGTGCCGAGGCGATTTCAATCTTCGTACTGTTAAAGTGGATACTGACGCTATCCGTTCCTTCTTTCTCATTATCATTGTCTCCCGTTGCCGTCGTGTCTGGCTCAAGGCGGAAACTGTCCAGCGGCATACCCGGTGGGATCAAATCATTAATCGGCAGATCAAAAGCCACGACCGTTGCCAGATGTCCTGGCTGGTTAAAGGTAGTACGCAATGTAAAGTAATGACCGTTCTGCCAGGCCAGGCGGCGCATGTTAGAAAAGCTTTCGCGTTCATCGAGGGCGTTGGCCTGTTGCAACATCTCTGCACGACGTGAATCAACAATGTCGCTGACGGTCGATTCTTTAAATCCGGAGGTGAGATCTTTAAGGGGTAGGGTTGAGATCAGCACCAGACTGTTATCCTGACCATTCAGGTAATACATCGACCACGGTACATTTTCTGCGCCCCACAATGTATCCAGATAAGTGGACATCCGCTGAGTCATCTCAAGCGTTGAGTTGTCGTGAGAGCCAAAGATTAACGCTTCCGTTTTGCGGCGTGGTTTCTCCAGATAGTAGACATCCTGTTTCAGGCGCGTCTCTTGTAAACCTTCGCCGGAGGAGGGGGAGGTCGTCGCGGCAATGTTGTCGTAGATCTGCCAGGTCACGTAACGCCAGTTATCGACGCGCTTTTGGATAGCATGGGTAATGTCGACAATCTGGTAACTTTTATCTTTCAGCCAGGCGTTAACGGCGCTTTGTACCATTACACCCATCGTCACCAGTAACACAATGATCAACAGTAAAAAGAAGCGGGTAATGCTCCCCGGTAGGAGTGAAAAGCGGGTCGTGGCCGTTGTCTCTTTCTGACGCATTCGTGTTTATGACCTGTTAAAACTTCGCGAAGTGATAGGGCAGTATAAAGGGTACAGTGTGAAATTCCAGACTCTTACCTGATTGATGATTCTCTATTCTCCCGTGATATTTATCATCCTGCATTGGGGGAAATAGATGTACAAGCGCCATTTTGCTGTACAAATAACCTACAAAAAGCCCAACAAAAATAATTGCAAATAAACAAAGATTGCTGGAAATTATGCGGATGTTAATTATTTGTGAAATAGTTAACAAGCGTTATAGTTTTTCTGTGGTAGCACAGAATAATGAAAAGTGTGTAAAGAAGGGTAAAAAAAACCGAATGCGAGGCATCCGGTTGAAATAGGGGTAAACAGACATTCAGAAATGAATGACGGTAATAAATAAAGTTAATGATGATAGCGGGAGTTATTCTAGTTGCGAGTGAAGGTTTTGTTTTGACATTCAGTGCTGTCAAATACTTAAGAATAAGTTATTGATTTTAACCTTGAATTATTATTGCTTGATGTTAGGTGCTTATTTCGCCATTCCGCAATAATCTTAAAAAGTTCCCTTGCATTTACATTTTGAAACATCTATAGCGATAAATGAAACATCTTAAAAGTTTTAGTATCATATTCGTGTTGGATTATTCTGCATTTTTGGGGAGAATGGACTTGCCGACTGATTAATGAGGGTTAATCAGTATGCAGTGGCATAAAAAAGCAAATAAAGGCATATAACAGAGGGTTAATAACATGAAAGTTAAAGTACTGTCCCTCCTGGTCCCAGCTCTGCTGGTAGCAGGCGCAGCAAACGCTGCTGAAGTTTACAACAAAGACGGCAACAAATTAGATCTGTACGGTAAAGTAGACGGCCTGCACTATTTCTCTGACAACAAGTCAGAAGACGGCGACCAGACCTATGTACGTCTTGGTTTCAAAGGCGAAACTCAGGTTACTGACCAGCTGACCGGTTACGGCCAGTGGGAATATCAGATCCAGGGCAATACCTCTGAAGACAACAAAGAAAACTCCTGGACCCGTGTGGCATTCGCAGGTCTGAAATTCCAGGATGTTGGTTCTTTCGACTACGGTCGTAACTACGGCGTTGTTTACGACGTAACTTCCTGGACCGACGTACTGCCAGAATTCGGTGGCGACACTTACGGCTCTGACAACTTCATGCAGCAGCGTGGTAATGGCTACGCAACCTACCGTAACACCGACTTCTTCGGTCTGGTTGACGGTCTGAACTTTGCTGTTCAGTACCAGGGCAAAAATGGTAGCGTAAGCGGCGAAGGCATGACCAACAATGGTCGTGGTGCTCTGCGTCAGAATGGCGACGGTGTCGGCGGATCTATCACTTATGATTACGAAGGCTTCGGTATCGGTGCTGCAGTTTCCAGCTCCAAACGTACTGATGATCAGAACTTCGGCCTGAACGGTTATGGTGAGCGTTATTTGGGTAACGGCGACCGCGCTGAAACCTACACTGGTGGTCTGAAATACGACGCTAACAACATCTACCTGGCTGCTCAGTACACCCAGACCTACAACGCAACTCGCGTAGGTTCCCTGGGTTGGGCGAACAAAGCACAGAACTTCGAAGCTGTTGCTCAGTACCAGTTCGACTTCGGTCTGCGTCCATCTGTAGCATACCTGCAGTCTAAAGGTAAAAACCTGGGTGTCGTTGCTGGTCGTAACTACGACGACGAAGATATCCTGAAATATGTTGATGTTGGTGCGACCTACTACTTCAACAAAAACATGTCCACCTACGTTGACTACAAAATCAACCTGCTGGACGACAACCAGTTCACTCGTGACGCTGGCATCAACACTGATAACATCGTAGCTCTGGGTCTGGTTTACCAGTTCTAATCTCGATTGATATCGAACAAAGGGCCTGCGGGCCCTTTTTTCATTGTTTTCAGCGTACAAACTCATTTTTTTGGTGTACTCTTGCGACCGTTCGCATGAGGATAATCACGTATGGAAATAAGCTTTACCCGCGTGGCACTGCTGGCTGCCGCGCTCTTCTTTGTTGGTTGCGATCAAAAACCACAACCCGCCAAAACCCACGCTACTGAAGTTACCGTTCTTGAAGGCAAAACCATGGGTACCTTCTGGCGTGCCAGCATCCCGGGCATTGATGCCAAACGCAGTGCCGAACTTAAAGAAAAGATTCAGACCCAGCTGGACGCCGACGATCAGCTGCTTTCGACCTATAAAAAAGATTCCGCGCTGATGCGCTTTAACGACTCGCAAAGTTTGTCGCCGTGGCCAGTAAGTGAAGCGATGGCCGAAATCGTCACTACCTCGCTGCGCATTGGCGCGAAGACCGATGGTGCGATGGATATTACCGTCGGGCCGCTGGTGAATCTGTGGGGCTTTGGCCCGGAACAACAGCCGGTTCAAATTCCGAGCCAGGAACAGATCGATGCGATGAAAGCCAAAACCGGCTTACAGCACCTGACGGTCATCAATCAGTCGCATCAGCAATATCTGCAAAAAGACCTGCCGGATTTATATATCGATCTCTCCACCGTCGGTGAAGGTTATGCGGCGGATCACCTGGCACGCTTGATGGAGCAGGAAGGTATTTCACGTTATCTGGTGTCAGTTGGTGGTGCTCTGGATAGCCGTGGTATGAACGGTGAAGGCCAGCCGTGGCGGGTAGCGATTCAAAAACCAACCGATAAAGAAAACGCGGTTCAGGCCGTGGTGGATATCAACGGTCATGGCATTAGCACCTCTGGCAGCTACCGTAACTATTACGAACTGGACGGCAAACGTCTTTCTCATGTTATCGATCCGCAAACCGGGCGTCCTATCGAACACAATCTGGTATCCGTGACGGTGATTGCCCCGACGGCGCTGGAAGCCGATGCCTGGGATACTGGCTTAATGGTACTCGGGCCGGAGAAAGCCAAAGAGGTTGTTCGCCGGGAAGGGCTGGCGGTCTATATGATCACCAAAGAAGGTGATAGCTTTAAAACCTGGATGTCGCCGCAGTTTAAAAGCTTCCTTATCAGCGAAAAAAATTAAAGCGCAAGATTGTTGGTTTTTGCGTGATGGTGACCGGGCAGACTAAAGGCTATCCTTAACCAGGGAGCTGATTATGAAAAAAGCCACATGCTTAACTGACGATCAACGCTGGCAATCTGTCTTAGCCCGCGACCCGAATGCCGACGGCGAATTCGTTTTCGCCGTGCGTACCACAGGCATCTTTTGCCGTCCGTCTTGCCGCGCCAGACATGCTTTGCGGGAAAACGTCTCCTTCTACGCAAATGCCAGCGAGGCACTCGCCGCTGGCTTTCGCCCCTGCAAACGTTGTCAGCCAGACAAAGCCAATGCCCAGCAACATCGGTTGGATAAAATTACCCACGCCTGTCGACTGCTGGAACAGGAAACGCCTGTAACGCTGGAAGCCTTAGCCGACCATGTGGCGATGAGTCCGTTCCATCTGCATCGGTTGTTTAAAGCGACTACCGGAATGACGCCTAAAGCCTGGCAACAGGCCTGGCGCGCTCGCCGTTTGCGCGAATCGCTGGCGAAAGGGGAGAGCGTGACGACGTCTATTCTTAACGCCGGATTCCCCGACAGCAGCAGTTACTACCGCAAAGCCGACGAAACGCTGGGCATGACGGCTAAACAATTCCGTCACGGTGGCGAAAATCTGGCGGTGCGTTACGCGCTGGCTGATTGTGAGCTGGGTCGTTGCCTGGTGGCAGAAAGCGAGCGGGGGATTTGCGCGATATTGCTGGGCGATGATGACGCGACACTAATCAGCGAGTTGCAGCAGATGTTTCCCGCTGCCGACAACGCGCCTGCCGATCTGATGTTTCAGCAACATGTGCGTGAAGTGATCGCCAGCCTCAATCAACGCGATACGCCGCTGACGTTACCGCTGGACATTCGCGGCACTGCTTTTCAGCAACAAGTCTGGCAGGCACTGCGCACGATACCTTGCGGTGAAACCGTCAGTTATCAGCAACTGGCTAACGCCATCGGCAAACCGAAAGCGGTACGGGCCGTTGCCAGCGCCTGTGCCGCCAACAAGCTGGCTATCATAATACCCTGTCATCGGGTGGTCCGTGGTGATGGCACACTTTCCGGTTACCGCTGGGGCGTGTCGCGTAAAGCGCAACTGCTGCGCCGCGAAGCTGAAAATGAGGAGAGGTAATGTTGGATCTGTTTGCCGATGCTGAACCGTGGCAAGAGCCACTGGCGGCTGGAGCGGTAATTTTGCACCGTTTTGCTTTTAACGCTGCGGAGCAACTGATCCGCGATATTAATGACGTTGCCAGCCAGTCGCCGTTTCGCCAGATGGTCACCCCCGGGGGATATACCATGTCGGTGGCGATGACCAACTGTGGGCATCTGGGCTGGACGACCCATCGGCAAGGTTATCTCTATTCGCCCATTGATCCGCAAACAAATAAACCGTGGCCCGCCATGCCACAAAGCTTTCATGATTTATGTCAACGTGCGGCTACGGCGGCGGGCTATCCGGATTTCCAGCCAGATGCTTGTCTTATCAACCGCTACGCTCCTGGCGCGAAACTGTCGCTGCATCAGGATAAAGACGAACCGGATCTGCGCGCGCCGATTGTTTCTGTTTCTCTTGGCTTACCCGCGATTTTTCAATTTGGTGGCCTGAAACGTAATGATCCGCTCAAACGTTTGTTGTTGGAACATGGCGATGTGGTGGTATGGGGCGGTGAATCGCGGCTGTTTTATCACGGCATTCAACCGCTGAAAGCGGGGTTTCATCCACTCACCGGCGACTGCCGCTACAACCTGACATTCCGTCAGGCAGGTAAAAAAGAATAAAAATAAGAATTATTATTGCTGTGCGCGCGAAGATGTTTAAACTGCGGGCTGTAATTCATTGTCCGGGTTTTCTGCATGGAACTTCTTGTACTTGTCTGGCGGCAGTATCGCTGGCCATTTATCAGTGTGATGGCGCTAAGCCTCGCCAGTGCGGCATTAGGCATTGGCTTAATTGCTTTTATCAATCAGCGCCTTATCGAAACGGCGGATACCAGTCTGCTGGTATTGCCGGAGTTTCTGGGATTATTGCTGCTGTTGATGGCAGTCACTCTCGGATCGCAACTGGCGCTCACCACTTTGGGGCATCACTTCGTTTACCGACTGCGTAGTGAATTTATCAAGCGGATTCTGGATACCCACGTCGAGCGCATTGAACAACTCGGTAGCGCCTCGTTGCTGGCGGGATTAACCAGCGATGTGCGCAATATCACCATTGCTTTTGTGCGTCTTCCGGAACTGGTGCAGGGGATCATTCTCACTATCGGTTCCGCGGCGTATCTGTGGATGCTGTCGGGCAAAATGTTGCTGGTAACGGCTATCTGGATGGCGATCACCATCTGGGGTGGTTTTGTACTGGTGGCGCGGGTGTACAAACATATGGCGACCCTGCGTGAAACCGAAGACAAGCTGTACACGGATTTTCAAACCGTACTCGAAGGGCGCAAAGAGCTGACTCTGAACCGGGAACGCGCCGAGTATGTGTTTAACAACCTCTACATCCCCGATGCGCAAGAGTATCGCCATCATATTATTCGCGCAGACACCTTCCATCTTAGCGCCGTGAACTGGTCAAACATCATGATGCTGGGCGCTATCGGCCTGGTGTTCTGGATGGCGAACAGTCTCGGTTGGGCTGATACCAACGTTGCTGCGACCTATTCGTTGACGCTGTTATTCCTGCGTACGCCGCTGCTTTCGGCGGTTGGCGCATTGCCGACGCTGCTGACGGCGCAGGTGGCGTTTAACAAGCTGAACAAATTCGCGCTCGCGCCTTTCAAAGCTGAGTTTCCGCGCCCGCAGGCTTTTCCCAACTGGCAAACGCTGGAGCTGCGTAACGTGACGTTTAGCTATCAGGATAACGCGTTTTCCGTTGGGCCGATTAACCTCACCATTAAACGTGGCGAGCTGCTGTTTCTGATTGGCGGCAACGGTAGCGGAAAATCGACGCTGGCGATGTTGTTGACGGGCTTGTATCAGCCACAAAGCGGCGAAATCTTGCTGGATGGCAAACCTGTCAGCGGCGAACAACCGGAAGATTATCGCAAACTGTTTTCGGCAGTGTTTACCGATGTCTGGCTGTTTGATCAACTGCTGGGGCCGGAGGGTAAACCCGCTAACCCGCAACTGGTTGAGAAGTGGCTGGCGCAGCTGAAAATGGCTCATAAGCTTGAGTTAAGCAACGGGCGTATTGTTAACCTGAAGTTATCAAAAGGGCAGAAAAAACGCGTGGCGCTGTTGCTGGCGCTGGCAGAAGAACGCGATATTATCCTGCTGGATGAATGGGCGGCGGATCAGGATCCACACTTCCGTCGTGAGTTTTATCAGGTGTTGCTGCCGCTGATGCAGGAGATGGGTAAAACTATTTTCGCTATCAGTCATGATGATCATTACTTTATCCACGCCGACCGCCTGCTGGAAATGCGCAATGGGCAACTTAGCGAGCTGACGGGCGAAGAGCGCGATGCCGCTTCGCGTGATGCCGTTGCCCGGACGGCATAATATTACGACGCTGACCTGGCGGACTGCTGCCGTCAGGTCAATATGCTAAAAATCCCTTCATTTCTAATAACCCTATAATTAATCAACGAAATTATAATGTTTCTAAAATTAGAATATAATTTATAAACATTATTTAAATGTTGTTACTTAAGTGTTACCGTTGATGCCGCGCAAATCTCACCTGCAATAAAGCGACTAAAAGTAAGGCATTAACAAGATGAAAAAAGTGACTGCCATGCTCTTCTCGATGGCCGTGGGGCTTAATGCCGTTTCGATGGCGGCAAAAGCGAAAGCGTCCGAGGAGCAGGAAACTGATGTACTGTTGATTGGCGGCGGCATTATGAGCGCCACGTTGGGGACCTATTTACGCGAGCTGGAGCCTGAATGGTCGATGACCATGGTGGAGCGCCTGGAGGGTGTCGCGCAGGAGAGTTCGAACGGCTGGAATAACGCCGGAACCGGGCATTCTGCACTGATGGAACTGAACTACACCCCGCAAAACGCCGATGGCAGCATCAGTATTGAAAAAGCAGTCGCCATTAACGAAGCATTTCAGATTTCCCGCCAGTTCTGGGCGCACCAGGTTGAGCGCGGCGTGCTGCGTACTCCGCGTTCATTTATCAATACCGTTCCGCATATGAGCTTTGTCTGGGGCGAGGATAACGTTAATTTCCTGCGCGCCCGTTACGCCGCGTTGCAACAAAGCTCGCTGTTTCGCGGTATGCGTTACTCTGAAGATCACGCGCAGATCAAAGAGTGGGCACCGTTAGTGATGGAAGGGCGCGATCCACAACAGAAAGTAGCGGCAACACGCACAGAAATTGGCACTGATGTGAACTATGGCGAGATCACCCGCCAGTTAATTGCTTCCTTACAGAAGAAATCTAACTTCTCGCTGCAACTCAGCAGCGAAGTCCGCGCCCTAAAGCGTAATGACGATAACACCTGGACCGTTACCGTTGCCGATCTGAAAAACGGCACTGCACAGAACATCCGCGCCAAATTTGTCTTTATCGGCGCGGGCGGTGCGGCGCTGAAGCTATTACAGGAATCGGGGATTCCGGAAGCGAAAGACTACGCCGGTTTCCCGGTGGGCGGACAGTTCCTTGTTTCGGAAAACCCGGACGTGGTTAATCACCATCTGGCGAAGGTTTACGGTAAAGCATCCGTTGGCGCACCACCGATGTCGGTTCCGCATATCGATACCCGCGTTCTGGACGGTAAACGCGTAGTGCTGTTTGGGCCATTTGCCACCTTCTCAACCAAATTCCTCAAAAACGGTTCATTGTGGGATCTGATGAGTTCCACCACCACCTCTAACGTGATGCCGATGATGCACGTCGGGCTGGATAATTTCGATCTGGTGAAATATCTGGTGAGTCAGGTGATGTTGAGTGAAGAGGATCGTTTTGAAGCGTTGAAAGAGTACTATCCGCAGGCAAAAAAAGAGGACTGGCGTTTGTGGCAAGCGGGGCAGCGCGTGCAGATTATCAAGCGTGATGCCGAGAAAGGTGGCGTACTGCGTCTGGGTACTGAAGTGGTCAGTGACCAGCAAGGGACCATTGCCGCGCTGCTGGGGGCATCGCCAGGGGCGTCAACCGCCGCGCCGATTATGTTGGATCTGCTGGAAAAAGTATTTGGCGATCGCGTTTCCAGCCCGCAATGGCAGGCTACGTTGAAAGCGATCGTTCCGTCTTATGGACGCAAGCTGAACGGTGATGTAGCGGCAACAGAACGCGAGTTGCAGTACACCAGCGAAGTGCTGGGGCTGAAATACGACAAGCCGCAGGCAGCAGATAGTACGCCAAAACCGCAGTTGAAACCGCAACCCGTTCAAAAAGAAGTGGCGGATATTGCGTTGTAATGATGTGCCACATCCGGCATGGTATGCCGGATGTGGCGTATGCTGATAAGACGCGCCAGCGTCGCATCAGGCACCGGCTCGGGCGTTAGATGTCGGATGCGGCGTGACCGCCTTATTCGGCCTACGGGGTGCCGCACTTCACAGCATTTTAGCGAACTACCGCGTTGTCAATTTTCTCTTCCGCCTTCCAGACGCGGTACTTCACATCTACATTGTCTGGCGTATACACCACGATCGGCAGCTTGCTGTTGTAACGCAGCATTCCAGCATCGCCCAGATACGCGGTGACAAATTTCTTCTCTTTCTTGCCATCCGGGCAGGCCATCATCGTGGAAACCGGCGAGCTAACTTTATCAAAGACATAATAATCATAGCCCCAGCCTTCCAGCGTTTTGCTTTCCAGCTTCCCGCCGAGACGATGCAAATTGCAATCGACTTCCAGCGTCTGACCGATTAACAGTTCTACTTTCAGGGTAGATTCATCTTCTTGCGGGGTTAACTGAATCACCTGACGCTTCATCCCTTTTTCAGCTTGTGGATAAGGCGCGATTTTTTCCAGTGGCTGGACGCTTTCTGCCGCCCAGGCGGAAGTGGTAGCGAAAGCGGCAAACAATACTGCAGGTAGAATGGTCTTCATTTTTTTGCTTTCCTTCTTCATTTATAGGTTTTCACCGATGATGTCGCTGAAGGTTAACATATTCATCAGATTTATTAATTTGCTTTATGAATAACTTAAAGAACATTCAGACAATTTTACCTGCTCTTTTAGTGTTAAATTCTGATGAGGGAGCAAACCAGCAGAAATATCTCTGGTGAATTAATCGCTATATAAATATGTTTATAACCATTTGAAATGTGAGCAAAAGCCCGTTTTTGCCACGCTTCCCGCCACTCTTTTGATCCTGCTACAGGTTTTACCCCGATCGGGGTATGCATCTTTGACACATCCTTTAATATCTTAGCGGCTATAAAAATGGCTTATTAATTATGCGGTTTATTTGGTCGCTCTCAATTTTCAGAGCGCGTTAATGATGGAAGGTCAATGTGAAGATTGATGCATCCCGTCGGGGCATACTCACTGGTCGCTGGCGCAAAGCCAGTAACGGTATCCGTCCACCCTGGTCCGGTGATGAATCTCATTTTCTGACCCATTGCACCCGTTGCGACGCCTGTATTAATGCTTGTGAAAACAACATTCTGCAACGCGGCGCGGGCGGCTATCCGAGCGTTAATTTCAAAAATAACGAGTGCAGCTTCTGTTACGCCTGCGCGCAGGCTTGCCCCGAATCGCTATTTTCTCCGCGCCACACCAGGGCCTGGGATTTGCAGTTCACCATTGGGGACGCGTGCCTGGCGTATCAGTCAGTTGAATGCCGCCGCTGTCAGGATAGCTGTGAGCCAATGGCAATTATCTTTCGCCCGACGCTCTCCGGAATCTACCAGCCGCAACTTAATAGCCAACTTTGCAACGGATGTGGAGCATGTGCAGCCAGCTGTCCGGTATCAGCCATAACTGCGGAGTATCTCCATGCACACTAACTGGCAAGTTTGCAGCCTGGTCGTGCAGGCCAAAAGCGAACGAATTTCAGACATCAGCACCCAACTGAACGCCTTTCCCGGCTGTGAAGTTGCTGTCAGCGACGCGCCGAGCGGTCAGTTGATTGTGGTGGTGGAAGCAGAAGACAGCGAAACGCTGATCCAAACCATTGAGTCAGTACGCAACGTAGAGGGCGTGCTGGCGGTGTCGCTGGTTTATCACCAGCAGGAAGAGCAAGGTGAGGAAACACCATGAAACTCAGTCGTCGTAGCTTTATGAAAGCTAACGCCGTTGCGGCCGCTGCGGCGGCTGCCGGTCTCAGCGTGCCGGGCGTTGCCCGCGCCGTTGTTGGTCAGCAGGAAGCCATTAAATGGGATAAAGCGCCGTGCCGTTTCTGCGGTACTGGTTGCGGCGTTCTGGTCGGAACGCAGCAGGGGCGTGTGGTGGCCTGTCAGGGCGACCCGGACGCACCGGTTAACCGTGGCCTGAACTGCATTAAGGGCTATTTCCTGCCCAAGATCATGTACGGTAAAGACCGTTTGACGCAGCCGCTGCTGCGTATGAAAAACGGTAAATATGACAAAGAAGGCGAATTTACCCCAATCACCTGGGATCAGGCCTTCGATGTGATGGAAGAGAAATTCAAAACCGCCCTGAAAGAAAAAGGACCGGAATCGATCGGTATGTTCGGTTCTGGTCAGTGGACTATCTGGGAAGGTTATGCCGCGTCCAAGCTGTTCAAAGCGGGCTTCCGTTCGAACAACATCGACCCGAACGCACGTCACTGTATGGCGTCGGCAGTAGTTGGCTTTATGCGTACCTTTGGTATGGATGAGCCGATGGGCTGCTATGACGACATCGAGCAGGCTGACGCGTTTGTGCTGTGGGGCGCTAACATGGCGGAGATGCACCCGATCCTCTGGTCACGCATCACTAACCGTCGTCTCTCTAACCAGAACGTCACCGTGGCGGTGCTTTCTACCTACCAGCATCGTAGCTTCGAGCTGGCGGATAACGGCATCATCTTTACGCCGCAATCTGACCTGGTGATCCTGAACTACATCGCCAACTATATCATTCAAAACAATGCGATAAATCAGGACTTCTTCAGCAAGCACGTTAACCTGCGCAAAGGGGCGACGGACATCGGCTACGGTTTACGTCCGACCCATCCGCTGGAAAAAGCAGCGAAGAATCCGGGTTCTGACGCCTCCGAACCGATGAGCTTTGAAGATTACAAAGCCTTCGTTGCTGAGTATACGCTGGAAAAAACTGCCGAAATGACCGGCGTGCCGAAAGACCAGTTAGAACAACTGGCGCAGCTGTATGCCGATCCGAACAAGAAAGTCATCTCCTACTGGACGATGGGCTTCAACCAGCATACTCGTGGCGTGTGGGCCAACAACCTGGTCTACAACCTGCACCTGCTGACCGGCAAAATTTCCCAGCCGGGTTGCGGTCCGTTCTCCCTGACCGGGCAGCCTTCCGCGTGTGGTACTGCGCGTGAAGTGGGCACCTTTGCTCACCGTCTGCCTGCGGACATGGTGGTAACTAACGAGAAACATCGTGATATCTGCGAGAAGAAGTGGAATATCCCGAGCGGCACCATTCCGGCGAAAATCGGTCTGCATGCGGTAGCACAAGACCGTGCGCTGAAAGACGGCAAGCTGAATGTTTACTGGACCATGTGTACCAACAACATGCAGGCCGGGCCGAACATCAATGAAGAGCGTATGCCGGGCTGGCGCGATCCGCGCAACTTCATCATCGTCTCCGATCCGTATCCGACAGTCAGTGCGCTGGCCGCCGACTTGATCCTGCCGACCGCAATGTGGGTAGAGAAAGAGGGCGCTTACGGTAACGCCGAACGCCGTACTCAGTTCTGGCGTCAGCAGGTACAGGCGCCAGGCGAAGCGAAATCGGATCTCTGGCAGTTAGTCCAGTTCTCCCGCCGCTTCAAAACTGAAGAAGTATGGCCGGAAGAGCTGCTGGCGAAGAAACCGGAACTGCGTGGCAAAACGCTGTACGAAGTTCTGTATGCCACCCCCGAAGTGAGCAAATACCCTGTATCCGAACTGGCGGAAGATCAGCTGAACGATGAATCCCGCGAGCTGGGCTTCTATCTGCAAAAAGGGCTGTTCGAAGAGTACGCATGGTTTGGTCGCGGTCACGGTCACGATCTGGCACCGTTCGATGACTACCACAAAGCGCGCGGTCTGCGCTGGCCGGTGGTGAACGGTAAAGAAACGCAGTGGCGTTACAGCGAAGGTAACGACCCGTACGTGAAAGCGGGCGAAGGCTACAAGTTCTACGGTAAACCGGATGGCAAAGCGGTGATCTTCGCGCTGCCGTTCGAACCGGCGGCGGAAGCACCGGATGAAGAGTACGACCTGTGGCTCTCTACCGGACGCGTTCTGGAGCACTGGCACACCGGCAGTATGACTCGCCGTGTACCAGAACTGCACCGCGCCTTCCCGGAAGCGGTCCTGTTTATTCACCCGCTGGATGCGAAAGCGCGCGATCTGCGTCGTGGCGACAAAGTGAAAGTGGTTTCTCGCCGTGGCGAAGTGATCTCGATTGTCGAAACGCGCGGTCGTAACCGTCCGCCACAGGGCCTGGTGTACATGCCGTTCTTCGACGCCGCACAGCTGGTTAACAAACTGACGCTGGATGCGACCGATCCGCTCTCGAAAGAGACGGACTTCAAGAAGTGCGCAGTCAAACTGGAGAAGGTGTAAGCCATTATGTCCCGGTCAGCGAAACCTCAAAATGGTCGCCGCCGCTTTCTGCGCGATGTCGTTCGCACAGCAGGCGGGCTGGCTGCCGTGGGTGTGGCGCTGGGGTTACAACAGCAAACCGCACGCGCATCTGGCGTGCGGTTGCGCCCGCCCGGAGCCATAAACGAGAACGCCTTTGCCAGTGCCTGTGTGCGTTGCGGTCAGTGTGTTCAGGCTTGCCCTTACGACACCTTAAAACTGGCGACGCTGGCTTCTGGCCTGTCGGCGGGCACGCCATATTTTGTCGCACGGGATATTCCTTGCGAAATGTGTGAGGACATTCCGTGCGCCAAAGTGTGCCCAAGCGGTGCGCTGGATCGTGAGATTGAATCGATCGACGACGCGCGGATGGGGCTGGCGGTACTGGTGGACCAGGAAAACTGTCTCAACTTTCAGGGGCTGCGCTGCGATGTTTGTTATCGCGAATGCCCGAAAATTGATGAGGCCATCACCCTGGAGCTGGAGCGCAACACGCGTACCGGTAAGCACGCCCGCTTTCTGCCGACGGTTCACAGCGACGCCTGTACCGGTTGCGGTAAGTGCGAAAAAGTATGCGTGCTGGAACAACCGGCAATCAAGGTGTTACCGCTGTCACTGGCGAAAGGGGAGTTAGGTCACCATTACCGCTTCGGCTGGCTGGAGGGGAACAATGGCAAATCGTAAACGTGACGCCGGGCGCGAGGCGCTGGAGAAAAAAGGCTGGTGGCGCAGTCACCGTTGGCTGGTGTTACGTCGCCTTTGTCAGTTCTTCGTGCTGGGGATGTTTTTGAGCGGTCCGTGGTTTGGTGTGTGGATCTTACACGGTAACTACAGCAGTAGCCTGTTATTCGACACCGTTCCGCTGACCGATCCGCTGATGACGCTGCAAAGTCTTGCCAGTGGTCATCTGCCTGCCACGGTGGCGTTGACCGGTGCGGTGATTATCACCGTGCTCTACGCCCTGGCGGGAAAGCGATTATTTTGCAGCTGGGTCTGCCCGCTGAACCCGATTACCGACTTAGCGAACTGGTTACGCAGGCGCTTTGACCTCAATCAGTCTGCGACGATCCCTCGCCACATTCGCTACGTGCTGTTGGTGGTCATTCTGGTGGGATCAGCCTTAACTGGCACGCTCATTTGGGAATGGATCAACCCCGTTTCTCTGATGGGGCGCAGCCTGGTAATGGGCTTCGGCAGCGGCGCGCTGCTTATTCTCGCGCTGTTTTTATTTGATCTACTGGTCGTTGAACACGGCTGGTGCGGGCACATTTGTCCGGTTGGCGCGCTGTATGGCGTGCTGGGTAGCAAAGGTGTGATTACCGTTGCGGCCACCGATCGGCAGAAATGTAACCGCTGTATGGATTGTTTTCATGTTTGCCCGGAACCGCATGTGCTACGTGCCCCGGTGCTGGATGAACAAAGCCCGGTGCAGGTCACCAGCCGCGATTGCATGACGTGCGGTCGCTGCGTGGATGTCTGTTCTGAGGATGTATTTACAATAACTACACGATGGAGTTCGGGAGCGAAATCATGAAAAGCCATGACCTGAAGAAAGCGCTGTGTCAATGGACGGCGATGCTGGCCCTGGTGGTAAGCGGCGCGGTTTGGGCGGCTAATGGCGTCGATTTTAGCCAGTCGCCGGAAGTATCCGGGACACAGGAAGGGGCCATTCGGATGCCAAAAGAGCAGGAACGGATGCCGCTGAACTATGTGAATCAGCCGCCAATGATCCCGCATAGCGTTGAAGGTTATCAGGTAACGACCAATACCAACCGCTGCTTGCAGTGCCACGGTGTCGAAAGTTATCGCACCACTGGCGCGCCGCGTATCAGTCCTACTCACTTTATGGACAGCGACGGCAAAGTGGGCGCGGAAGTGGCTCCGCGTCGTTATTTCTGTCTGCAATGTCACGTACCGCAGGCCGATACCGCGCCAATCGTGGGGAATACCTTTACCCCATCAAAAGGTTACGGGAAATAAGAGGTTATTATGGGAAATTCTGACCGTAAGCCTGGTCTGATTAAGCGCCTGTGGAAATGGTGGCGTACCCCCAGCCGTCTGGCGCTGGGGACGCTGCTGTTGATCGGTTTTGTTGGCGGCATCGTCTTCTGGGGTGGCTTTAACACCGGGATGGAAAAAGCCAATACCGAAGAGTTCTGCATTAGCTGCCACGAAATGCGCAACACGGTGTATCAGGAATACATGGATTCCGTGCACTACAACAACCGTAGCGGCGTCCGTGCGACCTGTCCGGATTGTCACGTTCCGCACGAGTTTGTGCCGAAGATGATACGCAAGCTCAAAGCAAGTAAAGAGCTGTATGGTAAAATTTTTGGCGTTATTGACACGCCGCAGAAATTTGAAGCTCATCGTCTGACGATGGCACAGAATGAGTGGCGGCGCATGAAGGACAATAACTCGCAGGAGTGCCGTAACTGTCACAACTTCGAGTATATGGATACAACCGCCCAGAAATCGGTTGCCGCGAAGATGCATGACCAGGCGGTGAAAGATGGGCAAACCTGTATTGATTGCCATAAAGGGATAGCGCACAAGCTGCCCGATATGCGTGAAGTCGAGCCAGGTTTTTAACAGGGTTATTGCGTGGGTATGCTTGAAGCCAGAGAGTTACTTTGTGAGCGGGATGAACGAACCTTATTTAGTGGCTTGTCATTTACGCTGAACGCAGGAGAGTGGGTACAAATCACCGGTAGCAACGGCGCGGGGAAGACAACGCTTCTCCGTTTGCTGACGGGGTTGTCTCGCCCTGACGCAGGCGAGGTTCTCTGGCAAGGGCAGCCCTTGCATCAGGTACGCGACAGCTACCATCAAAACCTGTTATGGATAGGCCATCAGCCGGGGATCAAAACCCGGCTGACGGCGTTAGAAAATCTGCACTTTTATCATCGCGATGGCGATACCGCACAATGTCTGGAAGCCCTGGCGCAGGCCGGGCTTGCCGGATTCGAAGATATTCCTGTAAATCAGCTCTCGGCCGGGCAACAACGCCGCGTCGCTTTAGCGCGTCTGTGGCTGACCCGTGCCACGTTATGGATCCTCGACGAGCCTTTTACCGCGATTGACGTTAACGGCGTCGATCGTCTGACCCAGCGTATGGCGCAGCATACGGAGCAGGGGGGGATTGTGATTCTGACTACCCACCAGCCGCTCAACGTTGCTGAAAGTAAAATTCGCCGCATTTCACTGACGCAAACGAGGGCCGCATGATGTTCTGGCGCATTTTCCGTCTTGAGCTGCGTGTAGCGTTTCGCCATAGCGCCGAAATCGCCAACCCGCTGTGGTTCTTCCTGATTGTAATTACCCTTTTTCCGCTCAGTATCGGTCCGGAGCCGCAACTGCTGGCGCGTATTGCACCGGGCATTATCTGGGTTGCTGCGCTGCTTTCATCCTTGCTGGCGCTGGAACGACTGTTCCGTGACGATTTGCAGGACGGCAGTCTTGAACAATTGATGTTGTTGCCGTTACCCTTGCCCGCCGTTGTGCTGGCGAAGGTGATGGCGCACTGGATGGTAACCGGTCTGCCGTTACTCATCCTTTCGCCACTGGTAGCAATGCTACTGGGAATGGATGTTTATGGCTGGCAAGTGATGGCGCTGACGCTTCTGCTGGGAACGCCTACGCTTGGCTTTCTCGGTGCACCGGGTGTGGCGTTGACAGTGGGACTTAAGCGCGGTGGTGTGCTGCTCAGCATACTGGTGTTACCGCTGACTATCCCATTACTCATCTTTGCCACCGCCGCGATGGACGCGGCTTCCATGCATTTGCCCGTTGACGGGTATCTGGCAATTTTAGGCGCGTTGCTGGCAGGCACCGCGACATTAAGTCCTTTTGCGACGGCGGCAGCGTTACGAATCAGCATTCAATAACGCTGGATTACTGATTTTTGTTCGAGTCTGGTATCGAAACTATGTGGAAAACACTGCATCAACTGGCGATCCCTCCACGGCTGTATCAAATCTGTGGCTGGTTTATACCGTGGCTGGCAATTGCCAGTGTGGTCGTGCTTACCGTCGGCTGGATCTGGGGATTCGGCTTTGCTCCGGCTGATTATCAGCAGGGAAATAGCTACCGCATTATCTACCTGCATGTGCCTGCGGCGATCTGGTCGATGGGCATTTATGCATCAATGGCGGTGGCGGCTTTTATTGGCCTTGTCTGGCAGATGAAAATGGCCAACCTGGCGGTGGCGGCGATGGCCCCCATTGGTGCCGTGTTTACCTTTATTGCCCTGGTTACCGGCTCTGCATGGGGAAAACCGATGTGGGGCACCTGGTGGGTATGGGATGCACGTCTGACTTCTGAACTGGTGCTGCTGTTTTTGTATGTGGGTGTGATTGCCCTGTGGCACGCCTTCGACGACCGCCGTCTGGCGGGCCGTGCGGCAGGTATCCTGGTGCTGATTGGCGTGGTGAATCTGCCGATTATTCATTACTCCGTGGAGTGGTGGAACACCCTGCATCAGGGATCAACGCGGATGCAGCAAAGTATCGATCCGGCGATGCGTTCGCCGCTGCGCTGGTCGATTTTTGGCTTCCTGCTGCTGTCTGCCACGCTGACGCTGATGCGGATGCGTAATTTGATTTTGCTGATGGAAAAACGCCGTCCGTGGGTGAGTGAACTGATACTGAAAAGAGGCCGTAAATGACCCCTGCATTTGCTTCCTGGAATGAATTTTTCGCAATGGGCGGTTACGCCTTTTTTGTCTGGCTGGCGGTGGTGATGACCGTTATTCCGCTGGTGGTTTTGGTCGTGCACTCGGTGATGCAGCATCGCGCAATTCTGCGTGGTGTGGCGCAACAGCGGGCGCGTGAGGCGCGTTTACGTGCTGCGCAACAGCAGGAGGCTGCATGAATATTCGCCGTAAAAACCGCTTGTGGATTGCCTGTGCCGTGTTGGCAGGGCTGGCGCTGACTATCGGTCTGGTGCTATATGCGCTGCGCTCGAATATCGATCTCTTTTATACGCCGGGGGAAATTCTCTACGGCAAGCGTGAAACTCAGCAAATGCCGGAAGTCGGGCAGCGTCTGCGCGTCGGCGGGATGGTGATGCCGGGTAGCGTGCAGCGCGATCCCAATTCGCTAAAAGTAACTTTCACCATTTACGACGCTGAAGGTTCAGTAGATGTCTCTTACGAAGGCATTTTGCCGGATCTGTTCCGTGAAGGGCAGGGCGTTGTGGTGCAGGGCGAGCTGGAAAAAGGCAATCATATCCTCGCGAAAGAAGTGCTGGCGAAACACGACGAAAACTACACGCCGCCAGAAGTTGAGAAAGCGATGGAAGCTAACCACCGTCGCCCGGCGAGTGTTTATAAGGACCCAGCATCATGATGCCGGAAATTGGAAACGGGCTGCTGTGCCTGGCGTTAGGGATTGCGCTGCTGCTGTCCGTGTATCCGCTATGGGGCGTGGCGCGCGGAGATGCGCGCATGATGGCGTCTTCCCGCTTGTTTGCCTGGCTGCTGTTTATGTCTGTGGCTGGCGCATTTCTGGTGCTGGTCAATGCTTTCGTGGTCAACGACTTTACCGTCACCTATGTTGCCAGCAACTCCAATACCCAGCTTCCGGTGTGGTATCGCGTGGCGGCTACCTGGGGCGCGCATGAAGGCTCGCTACTGCTGTGGGTGCTGCTGATGAGCGGCTGGACCTTTGCGGTGGCGATTTTTAGTCAGCGTATTCCGCTGGATATTGTGGCCCGCGTACTGGCGATAATGGGGATGGTCAGCGTCGGCTTTTTGCTGTTCATTCTCTTTACCTCTAACCCATTCTCACGCACGCTGCCGAACTTCCCGATTGAAGGGCGCGATCTTAACCCGCTGTTACAGGATCCGGGGCTGATCTTCCATCCGCCTCTGCTTTATATGGGGTACGTGGGTTTCTCGGTGGCGTTTGCTTTTGCCATTGCTTCTTTGTTGTGCGGGCGTCTGGACAGCACTTATGCGCGTTTTACTCGTCCGTGGACGCTGGCGGCGTGGATCTTCTTGACGCTCGGCATTGTGCTCGGTTCCGCATGGGCCTATTACGAACTCGGCTGGGGCGGCTGGTGGTTCTGGGATCCGGTAGAAAACGCCTCGTTTATGCCGTGGCTGGTGGGGACTGCGCTGATGCACTCACTGGCGGTCACTGAACAACGCGCCAGCTTCAAAGCGTGGACATTACTGCTGGCAATCAGTGCCTTCTCGTTGTGTCTGCTGGGGACTTTCCTGGTGCGTTCCGGCGTGCTGGTATCGGTACACGCGTTTGCCTCTGATCCGGCACGCGGTATGTTTATCCTCGCCTTTATGGTACTGGTGATTGGTGGTTCGCTGCTGCTGTTTGCCGCGCGTGGACACAAAGTTCGCTCACGCGTAAACAATGCGCTGTGGTCGCGGGAATCTCTGCTGTTAGCGAACAACGTTTTGCTGGTCGCCGCGATGCTGGTGGTATTACTGGGGACGCTGCTGCCGCTGGTGCACAAGCAACTGGGACTGGGCAGTATTTCGATTGGCGAACCGTTCTTCAACACCATGTTTACCTGGCTGATGGTGCCGTTTGCGCTGCTGCTTGGTGTCGGTCCTCTGGTGCGCTGGGGGCGCGATCGCCCACGTAAAATCCGCAATTTATTGATTATCGCCTTCATCTCAACGCTGGTGCTGTCGCTGCTGCTGCCGTGGCTGTTCGAAAGCAAAGTTGTGGCGATGACGGTGCTCGGCCTGGCAATGGCCTGCTGGATTGCTGTGCTGGCAATTGCGGAAGCTGCGCTGCGTATTTCACGTGGCACGAAAACCACCTTCAGTTATTGGGGAATGGTGGCGGCTCACCTGGGGCTGGCAGTGACAATTGTTGGTATTGCCTTTAGCCAGAACTATAGCGTTGAGCGTGATGTGCGCATGAAGTCCGGCGATAGCGTCGATATTCATGAATATCGCTTCACCTTCCGTGATGTCAAAGAGGTGACTGGCCCGAACTGGCGTGGCGGTGTGGCGACTATCGGCGTAACGCGCGATGGCAAGCCGGAAACGGTGCTGTATGCGGAAAAACGTTATTACAACACTGCCGGGTCGATGATGACCGAAGCGGCAATTGACGGCGGCATCACGCGTGACCTGTACGCCGCGCTCGGTGAAGAGCTGGAAAACGGCGCGTGGGCCGTGCGTCTTTACTACAAACCATTTGTTCGCTGGATTTGGGCGGGCGGGCTGATGATGGCGTTGGGCGGACTGCTGTGTCTGTTTGATCCTCGCTATCGTAAGCGCGTGAGTCCGCAAAAAACTGCGCCGGAGGCCGTATGAAGCGCAAAGTATTGTTAATTCCGTTGATTATCTTCCTGGCGATTGCCGCGGCGCTGCTGTGGCAGCTGGCGCGTAATGCCGAAGGGGATGATCCGACCAATCTGGAATCGGCGCTCATTGGCAAGCCTGTGCCGAAGTTTCGTCTCGAATCACTGGACAATCCGGGGCAGTTTTATCAGGCGGATGTGCTGACTCAGGGCAAACCAGTGCTGCTTAACGTCTGGGCGACCTGGTGTCCGACCTGCCGTGCGGAACATCAATATCTGAATCAGCTTTCAGCGCAGGGCATTCGCGTGGTCGGCATGAACTATAAAGACGATCGCCAGAAGGCAATCAGCTGGCTGAAAGAGCTGGGCAATCCTTACGCGCTAAGCCTGTTTGATGGCGACGGCATGTTAGGGCTGGATCTCGGTGTCTATGGCGCGCCAGAAACCTTCCTTATTGACGGCAACGGTATCATTCGCTATCGCCATGCGGGCGATCTCAATCCTCGCGTCTGGGAAGAAGAGATCAAGCCGCTGTGGGAGAAATACAGTAAGGAGGCCGCACAATGAGGTTTTTATTGGGCGTGCTGATGCTGATGATCTCCGGCTCAGCACTGGCGACCATCGACGTGTTGCAGTTTAAAGATGAAGCACAGGAACAACAGTTCCGTCAGCTCACTGAAGAACTGCGCTGCCCGAAATGCCAGAACAACAGCATTGCCGATTCCAACTCGATGATTGCCACCGACCTGCGTCAGAAAGTGTATGAACTGATGCAGGAAGGTAAAAGTAAAAAAGAGATTGTCGATTATATGGTGGCGCGTTACGGCAACTTCGTCACTTACGATCCGCCGTTAACGCCGCTGACCGTGCTGCTGTGGGTGCTTCCGGTAGTGGCTATTGGCATTGGCGGTTGGGTCATATACGCCCGCTCGCGGCGTCGGGTACGCGTAGTGCCGGAAGCGTTTCCTGAACAAAGCGTGCAGGAAGGTAAGCGTGCCGGATATATTGTTTATCTGCCGGGTATTGTGGTGGCGTTAATTGTGGCTGGCGTCAGCTACTACCAGACTGGCAATTATCAGCAGGTGAAAATCTGGCAGCAGGCCACGGCACAGGCTCCGGCGTTGCTGGACAGGGCGCTGGATCCGAAAGCCGATCCGCTCAACGAAGAAGAGATGTCGCGTCTTGCGCTGGGGATGCGTACTCAACTGCAAAAAAATCCGGGAGATATAGAAGGCTGGATTATGTTGGGCCGCGTTGGCATGGCGCTGGGTAACGCCAGTATCGCCACCGATGCATACGCTACTGCGTATCGCCTCGATCCGAAAAACAGTGATGCCGCACTGGGTTATGCTGAAGCGTTGACACGTTCATCTGATCCCAACGACAACCGCCTCGGCGGCGAACTGCTGCGCCAGTTGGTGAGAACGGACCATAGCAATATCCGTGTGCTAAGCATGTATGCGTTTAATGCCTTTGAGCAGCAGCGATTTGGCGAAGCCGTTGCCGCGTGGGAGATGATGTTGAAACTCTTACCTGCCAACGATACTCGCCGTGCGGTGATTGAACGTAGTATCGCGCAGGCGATGCAACATTTGTCGCTGCAGGAGAGTAAATAAAAAGAGGCCCGATGGTGATGCCATCGGGCTATTTTTATTGTGCCCCGCGTTGTTGCAGGAACAGAATGGTGGCCGCCACGCGTGAGCGGACATTGAGTTTACGCAGCAGATTGCGAATATGTACTTTTACTGTCTGCTCGGAAATATTCAATACCGAGGCAATCTGTTTATTTGACAGCCCCTGTGCCAGCTCGTGCAGAACATCCAGCTCGCGCTCCGTCAGCACGCTGAAGGGATCTTCTTCCGCGCCAAACATTTCACGTTCACGTAAGTACTGATTGACGCGTTCGCTAAAGACTTTGCTGCCTTTCGCTCCGGCACGAATCGCTTCCAGCAATACTTCCGGGTCGCTGTCTTTCAACAGATAACCGTCTGCGCCTGCGTCTATCAGCGCAAAGACATCGCTGGAGGCATCGGATACGGTCAGGATAATAATTTGCGCGGTAACGCCATCCCTGCGCAAGGCATTGAGGGTATCCAGGCCACTCATACCTTTCATATTGAGATCCAGCAAGATCACGTCGATATCCAGTCTATTCGCCAGATCGATCGCGCTCGCGCCGTCGCCCGCTTCGGCGACCACTTCAAAGCCAGGATCAAGCTCCAGTAACTGACGAACACCGCGTCGCATAAGTGGATGATCATCCACAATCATCACCTGAAAAGGCGTTGCTTCAGGCATAGTAGTCTCCTGAGGTTTTATTAGAATCATTATGTTTGAGCGTAGCGTTGGTAACGCTACCAGGCGCGTGAATGTTACCCCATTTTATGTATGGACATGTAGTGAAAACTACAACCTTGTCGTTCGCTTTGGCATCATTTTCATTATAAAGACGGAATTTTGCATCAGCTTCTCATCAAGAAAAACAACTAAAAAATCAATCACAATACTTGTGCATTTCTTTAAACAGTTTTTAAAAACTGACTCCGGGTATGGAGCTATGGGTATTTTCCGTACCCAATGCTTTTAACAGCAATTAATTTCATAGGATGAAAGCTCAATTCATCAATCTGGTTCTGTTTCTCTTTGTCGTTCCGCAATATCTGTTCTGGTGGCTACAGCGTTATATTCACCCATAGCATTGGCATCAACAGTTGAGTATGGTGAGACAGTTGATGGTGTTGTCCTGGAAAAAGATATCCAGCTGGTTTATGGGACCGCCAATAATACGAAAATCAATCCTGGCGGAGAACAGCATATAAAAGAATTTGGTGTAAGTAGTAATACTGAAATTAAAGGAGGGTATCAGTACATTGAAATGAATGGTACCGCAGAATACTCAGTATTAAATGACGGTTATCAAATTGTTCAAATGGGTGGCGCGGCAAACCAGACTACCCTCAATAATGGTGTGCTACAGGTTTATGGCGCAGCGAATGATCCCACGATTAAAGGCGGGCGCTTAATCGTTGAAAAAGATGGGATTACCGTCCTTGCCGCTATCGAAAAGGGAGGATTACTGGAGGTTAAAGAGGGGGGATTAGCGATTGCGGTAGATCAGAAAGCAGGCGGTGCTATTAAAGCAAGCACGCGGGTCATGGAGGCATTCGGAACAAACCGTCTCGGTCAGTTCGAAATCAAGAATGGTATTGCTAACAATATGCTGTTGGAAAACGGCGGAAGTTTGCGAGTTGAAGAAAATGACTTCGCTTATAATACTACTGTAGATAGTGGCGGCTTACTGGAGGTTATGGATGGCGGGACTGTAACTGGCGTTGATAAAAAAGCAGGCGGAAAATTAATTGTCTCAACGAATGCGCTGGAAGTGAGTGGTACAAACAGTAAAGGCCAATTTAGTATAAAAGATGGTGTGTCAAAAAATTATGAACTGGATGATGGTTCCGGGCTCATTGTTATGGAGGACACGCAGGCCATTGATACTATCCTTGATGAGCATGCCACTATGCAATCGCTGGGAAAGGATACTGGTACGAAAGTGCAGGCAAATGCGGTATATGATCTCGGTCGATCAGATCAGAATGGAAGTATCACGTATTCCTCAAAAGCCATTTCTGAAAATATGGTTATCAACAATGGCCGCGCTAACGTCTGGGCTGGCACAATGGTTAACGTTTCAGTCAGAGGGAATGATGGCATTCTTGAGGTCATGAAGCCGCAAATAAATTATGCACCCGCAATGTTGGTGGGTAAGGTAGTGGTTTCTGAGGGCGCTTCTTTTAGAACGCATGGTGCCGTGGATACCAGCAAAGCGGACGTTTCGCTCGAAAATAGCGTATGGACCATCATTGCCGATATCACTACGACGAACCAAAACACCCTCCTCAACTTAGCCAACCTTGCGATGTCTGACGCAAATGTGATTATGATGGATGAGCCAGTGACTCGTTCATCAGTGACGGCAAGTGCGGAAAATTTCATTACGTTGACCACCAATACCCTGTCGGGAAACGGCAATTTTTATATGCGTACCGATATGGCTAATCATCAGAGCGATCAGCTCAACGTCACCGGTCAGGCAACAGGTGATTTCAAAATATTCGTGACGGACACCGGTGCCAGCCCGGCAGCAGGAGATAGCCTTACACTGGTAACAACGGGCGGCGGTGATGCTGCATTTACGTTGGGCAATGCCGGAGGCGTTGTTGATATCGGTACGTATGAATATACCTTGCTGGATAATGGCAACCATAGCTGGAGTTTGGCAGAGAATCGCGCGCAAATTACCCCTTCAACCACTGATGTGCTGAATATGGCGGCAGCACAACCGCTGGTATTTGATGCAGAACTGGACACCGTGCGTGAGCGTCTTGGTAGCGTAAAAGGCGTTAATTACGATACGGCGATGTGGAGTTCGGCAATTAACACCCGCAACAACGTGACCACTGATGCGGGCGCTGGCTTTGAGCAAACATTGACCGGGCTGACGCTCGGTATCGATAGCCGTTTCTCCCGTGAAGAAACCAGCACAATTCGCGGCTTGTTCTTTGGTTACTCTCATTCTGATATTGGTTTTGATCGCGGCGGCAAAGGCAATGTCGATAGCTATACCCTGGGGGCTTATGCCGGTTGGGAGCATCAGAACGGTGCCTATGTTGATGGAGTGGTGAAAGTTGACCGTTTTGCCAACACCATCCATTGCAAGATGAGTAATGGGGCAACAGCGTTTGGCGATTACAATAGTAACGGCGCGGGTGCTCATGTCGAGAGCGGGTTCCGTTGGGTTGACGGATTGTGGAGTGTTAGACCCTATCTGGCCTTTACCGGCTTTACCACAGATGGTCAGGACTACACGTTATCAAACGGCATGCGCGCGGATGTGGGAAATACCCGGATATTACGCGCTGAAGCGGGAACGGCGGTAAGCTATCACATGGACCTGCAAAACGGTACGACGCTGGAACCCTGACTGAAAGCCGCCGTGCGTCAGGAATACGCCGATTCTAACCAGGTGAAAGTTAATGACGATGGCAAATTTAATAATGATGTGGCTGGAACCCGTGGCGTTTATCAGGCTGGGATAAGGTCATCGTTTACCCCGACGTTAAGCGGTCATTTGTCAGTCAGCTATGGCAATGGCGCAGGGGTAGAATCGCCGTGGAATACTCAGGCGGGTGTGGTCTGGACGTTCTGATAACAAAAAATAAACAGGCTGTGATGTGTCACGGTCTGTTTATCGAATTAATTGCAGATATAAAAAAAACCAACCGTAAAGGTTGATTTTTTCTTGGGATTTTTGGTCGGCACGAGAGGATTTGAACCTCCGACCCCCGACACCCCATGACGGTGCGCTACCAGGCTGCGCTACGTGCCGACTCGTGGCTGCTAATACTACCGTTTTCCACACCGATTGCAAGTAAGATATTTTGCTAACTGATTTATAATTAATCAGTTAGCGATAAAACGCTTCTCGTCTGTCAGCACTTGCAATAACAAACTTAACTGTGGTTTTTCATCTTTCACTCTTTCACCACGTAAGTTGTAAGTGCGGTATTTACCGTTATTGTTCAGCACCAGCGTCTTTTTCGGGGTGGTAATTGCCAGCGTATCGTTATCCGCTGCAGTAACCCAGTAATGACGGCGTTGAGGGTTGAACAAATCCTGACCTTGCGAATATTCGCTGGCAGGTGTGCTGACATGTAGCAGGCGTTGCATCAGCGTCGTCATCAGATCGGTATGATCAGTCAGAGCATTAATACGCTGCGCCGGCGTGCCTGGCCAGTGAATCACTAATGGCACCTGCAGATGACCGTGGGACCAGTCAAAGGTTTCTTCGTCTTCGCTCAGCGGAATACCCCGACCGGCAGTGATAATCACCACCGTATTGTCCAGTTTGCCAGAATCACGCAGTGCATTGAGCACGCGGTTGATCTGGTCATCGACATTGCCTGCCGCCCGGCTATATTTCCGTGCAAATGCCTGCTGATTGCTGTCGTCAATGTTAGTGCCATTGAAAGAGACCCACGAGAACCAGCGGTTATCTTCTTGTGCGTAGCGGCCCAGCCAGTTGATCCACTGCGTGGCGGTCTGCTCGTCGGATTGGGTGCGTACGCTCGGCATCGAGAAATCTGACAACAATGCCTGGCGATACAGCGGGCTGGTAAAGCCATCTGATGAGAATAATCCCAGCTGATAGCCTTGCTGATTAAGCGCAGTAATTAACGCCGCAGGGGTACGGGTCGACAGAATGCCGTCCATATAGCTCGGCGAGATGCCATAGAACAGGCCAAAGATGCCGTTGTCTGTAGTGTTGCCGGAGCTCATATGGCGCGTGAACGAAATATTTTGCTCAGCAAAACCTGCCAGCGCAGGCATCTGCTTCTCGAAGCGTGAGTAGTTCAGGCCATCGACAGTAATCAACAGCACATTCTGCCCGGTGCCCATATCGCGATAGCGCAGTTCGCTTAACGGATACTGAACGGAAACGGCGTCTGGATTACCTTGCTCAATAAGACGGCGTTGATACTCCTGCGCATCAAGCAGACCATGCTTCTCAAGAAAACGTCGCGCCGTCATCGGGTACGAAAGCGGCAGGTTAGCGCGCTGCATGGTGATCGGGCGATAGAAGTTGGCATCGGCCCAGATATACACCACATGCGAGGCGATAAAGGCGATAAATAAGAATGCGGCCAGCGGGCGCGCGAAGCGCCGACGACGCGTCAGGCTGCGCAGCTTTTGCCAGCTCCACGTCGCAAACACCAGTTCAAGCAATAAAATAACCGGCACGCTGATGAACATCAGCTGCCAGTCGCGCGCCATCTCATTTTCGTCTGGGTTGATAACCAGTTGCCAGACGATGGGATTAAGATGGAGATGGAAACGAGTAAAGACTTCGCTATCGATCAGTAATAGCGTCATTCCCGCCGTTGCCAGAATGACGGACAAAAACCTCATCAGCCTCTGGGAGCCGACGATAAAGGTCAGCGGGAAGAGGATCAGCAAGTAGGTGGCGAACACCAGGAAGCTGAAATGGCCGATAATGCTTACGTAGGAATAAATGCGACCAGCAAGCGTTGTCGGCCAGTCGGCGATAAACAGGTAACGGCTGCCAATGACGAGCGAAAGCAGAATATTGAACAGTGCAAACCAGTGCCCCCAACTGACCATCTGGGAGACTTTTTCACGGTAGCGCTGACGATGAGTTACCATAACCTGTTATCTGTTTCCCTTAGTGCGCTTTGTCTTCGTTGATAGAGGACTGTAAGGCGCGGGCAAAAGAGTTGGCAATTGCCTGGCGTTGGGCCGGGGCAATGCTGGTATTGATAAGGTTAGTGACCATGTTGCCTAACACCATCAGGGAAAGGTCGGTCGGAGCCTTATGTTTTTCCAGTACGTTGAGCAGCTCTGCGAGCAATTGTTCAACCTGTTCATCACTGTAGCGGGAAATTTGTGGCATAAATCGAAATCAGTTAGTTGATGAAAGGGCAACATATTACCGTAGCAACGGTTTTTTTTCTGCTTTTTTATGCGTTAAATCATTCTCGTTACGCTGCCTTCTGTAAAATGACCGCCATCTTTTATTGCGTCGCTTAACCGGCGGTGGTTGAATACCGCCCGGTCTTAAAGGAGAGTTTATCATGAGTCTGGATATCAACCAGATTGCTCTGCACCAGCTTATCAAGCGTGATGAGCAGAACCTTGAGCTGGTGTTGCGCGATTCATTGCTGGAACCGACAGAAACCGTCGTTGAGATGGTGGCAGAACTGCATCGGGTCTATAGCGCCAAAAATAAAGCTTACGGCTTGTTTAGCGAAGAGAGTGAACTGGCGCAGACGCTGCGCTTACAGCGTCAGGGCGAAGAGGACTTTCTGGCATTTAGCCGCGCGGCAACCGGGCGCCTGCGTGACGAATTAGCGAAATATCCTTTTGCTGACGGTGGATTCGTGCTGTTTTGCCACTACCGTTATCTGGCGGTGGAGTATCTGCTGGTGGCAGTTCTGAGCAACCTGAGCAGTATGCGCGTTAACGAAAATCTCGACATCAATCCAACCCATTATCTTGATATCAATCATGCGGATATTGTTGCGCGTATCGATTTAACCGAATGGGAAACCAATCCAGAGTCCACCCGCTATCTCACTTTCCTGAAAGGGCGAGTAGGGCGCAAAGTGGCGGATTTCTTTATGGATTTCCTCGGGGCCAGCGAAGGGTTAAACGCGAAAGCGCAAAACCGTGGGCTGTTGCAAGCGGTTGATGATTTCACTGCCGAAGCACAACTGGATAAAGCAGAGCGACAGAACGTGCGCCAGCAGGTTTATAGCTACTGTAATGAGCAGCTGCAGGCAGGCGAAGAGATCGAACTGGAGTCGCTGTCGAAAGAGCTGGCAGGCGTCAGCGAAGTGAGTTTCACGGAGTTTGCGGCTGAAAAAGGCTACGAACTGGAAGAGAGCTTCCCGGCAGACCGTAGCACACTGCGTCAGTTGACGAAGTTTGCCGGTAGCGGCGGTGGCTTGACTATTAACTTTGATGCGATGCTGTTAGGTGAACGCATCTTCTGGGATCCGGCAACCGATACCCTGACCATTAAAGGCACGCCGCCGAATTTGCGTGACCAATTGCAGCGCCGGACGTCTGGCGGCAATTAATCGGTTTTGTGTTCTGAATGCCAGATGCGGCGTGAACGCCTTATCTGGCCTGCAAAAAATAGCAATACCGTAATCAGGCATAATCTGCAGATACAAAAAACCCCGCCGGAGCGGGGTTTTTTACAACTTATTCAGCAATTAAGCGCGAACGAAGTCGATGTGCTGCAGCTTCGGTTTGTACGGGTGACGCTGTACGTCCTGAGCTTTAACTTTGATTTCTTTACCGTCAACAACGATGGTCAGAACTTCGCTGTAGAATTCAGCTTTAGCTTGCATGTTCATGACTTTGTCGTGATCCAGCTCGATAGCCAGCGGCGCTTCTTTGCCACCGTAGATGATTGCCGGGAACTTGTTAGCGGCACGCAGGCGGCGGCTCGCACCCTTACCCTGCTCTTTACGTACTTCTGCGTTGATAGTAAACATTTCTTTCTCTCTTAAATTAATCCTGCTACAGGCGACCCAGCAACAGGTAAGTGATCTGCTTTGCGTATGCAAAAGCGGGCGAGATTCTATACTCAATCGCTTTATACATCAATCAAAACTACCATTAACCGCGTAATTCGTGCGCCCGACGAAAACGACCTTCGTAATCGAACACTTTTTCACGCACTTGCCAGTACTGACCTTTCATGCGGGCAACGACAAAATCCGGGTGTCGCAATAAGGCTTGCTGGGCGAGGATATCGGCGGCGGTGATCCAGCGCAGAGGGATGCCCGGTGTGCGCGTATGCGGGCGGATAAAAAGCTGCTCGAAGGCAGTTCGCTGGGCGGGCGTTTGCAGACGGAAACGCTCACTCACATCCGCGCCGTCTTCATCGTAATAGGTGATTTTCAACCATTCGCCTTTCTCGTCGTGCTCATGCTGCAAAGACATGCCGCTACAGCGTAATACCAGCGCATCTTTCAGTCGTAGCGCCGCTTTTAACATATCATCCGGATCAACCAGTACCGTGTCACATTCGCGGCAGCGGCGAGCGGCAATATCATTTTCTGCGTTACATTGCGGGCAATTTTTAAAACGGAAACGGAAGTCACACTGTTCGCGATGACCGTCGTCATCTTCAAACCATCCCTGACAGCGGCGACCAAAGTGTTCAATCAATGTCCCGTCGGCGGTCGTTTTCCCCCAAAAGGTGTTGGCAAAACCGCAGGCAGGGCAGAAAACCTGTACCGGAACGTTGTCACTTTTGCCTTTCGGTGTACCAACTTCCGGCGCGTAGAGATCGTGAGGATTACCCGCATAATCAAGAATTAAACAATCAGTCTTGCCCGGAGCGAGACGCAGACCGCGCCCGACAATTTGTTGGTAAAGACTCACTGATTCGGTAGGGCGCAGAATGGCGATAAGATCGACGTGCGGGGCGTCAAATCCGGTGGTCAGTACTGCGACGTTGACCAGATAGCGAAAACGCTGGGCTTTAAAATCTTCAATTAACACATCGCGCTCAGCGCCGGGGGTGTCGCCAGTAATCAGTGCAGCATCTTCGGCAGGCAGTAATCCCACAATCTCTTTTGCGTGTTCAACGGTGGCGGCGAAAATCATTACCCCTTTGCGCTTTTCGGCGAACTCCATGATCTGGCTGATGATATGTGGCGTAATGCGTTGCTGTTTTTTCAGCTCACGGTTGAGATCAGCTTCGCTGAACAGCCCGTTACTCTGTGCCTGCAAGCGGCTGAAATCGTATTGCACTACTGGCATATCCAGTCGTTCTGGCGGCGTCAGATAGCCGTGTTTAATCATATAACGCAGCGGCAGCTCATAAATGCAGTCACGGAAAAGGGCTTTCTCATCGCCGCGTACCATGCCGTGATAATGGAACTGGTAGATCCAGCCTTTGCCCAATCGAAAAGGCGTGGCAGTCAGCCCCAGCAGGCGTAAGTGGGGATTCACTTTAGTCAGGTGAGTGAGGATTTGCTGATACTGGCTCTCTTCATCGTCACCAATACGGTGGCATTCATCGACAATCAACAGCGAAAATTCACCCTGAAAGGCATCAAGATTACGAGCGACCGACTGCACGCTGCCAAATACCACTTTACCGTGGCTCTCTTTGCGCTTTAACCCAGCGGCAAAAATATCGGCTTCCAGCCCCAGCGCCTGATACTTTGCATGGTTTTGCGCCACCAGTTCTTTGACGTGTGCCAGCACCAGAACACGACCACGCGCCAGCCGTGCCAGTTCGGCAATCACCAGGCTTTTACCTGCGCCGGTGGGCAGCACGATAACGGCAGGGGTTTTATGACGACGAAAATGGTTGAGCGTGGCATCCACGGCTTCTTGCTGATATGGGCGAAGTGTAAAAATCATGGTCTCGCGTAGGTAGATTATTCTGCTAATAGTATGCCATGGATCTTTTTCCCTTGAGGGATGTTATTAGACCGCTATACTGGGCAGACAACAGTTCAGATTTTCGGGTCAATGCCCGACCTCCGTTTTTACAGGCAAAATCACACACATGCGACTTGATAAATTTATCGCACAGCAACTCGGCGTTAGCCGTGCTATTGCCGGGCGTGAAATCCGCGGCAATCGTGTCACCGTCGATGGCGAAATCGTCCGTAATGCAGCGTTCAAACTGCTTCCTGAACATGATGTCGCTTACGATGGCAACCCGCTGGCGCAGCAACACGGTCCACGTTACTTCATGCTCAATAAGCCTCAGGGCTATGTTTGCTCCACGGACGACCCTGATCACCCAACGGTGCTCTATTTTCTTGATGAACCGGTAGCGTGGAAACTGCATGCGGCGGGGCGGTTGGATATTGATACCACCGGTCTGGTGCTGATGACTGATGATGGTCAGTGGTCGCACCGCATTACTTCTCCGCGCCATCATTGCGAGAAGACCTATCTGGTGACACTGGAATCACCTGTAGCTGACGATACGGCAGAGCAATTTGCTAAAGGCGTGCAGCTGCATAACGAAAAAGATCTCACTAAGCCTGCGGTGCTGGAAGTGATTACCCCAACGCAGGTTCGTCTGACCATCAGCGAAGGGCGTTATCATCAGGTGAAACGCATGTTCGCCGCCGTGGGTAACCACGTGGTTGAGCTGCATCGTGAACGTATTGGCGGTATTACGCTGGATGCTGATTTAGCCCCCGGTGAATATCGTCCGTTAACTGAAGAAGAAATTGCCAGCGTCGTCTAACTTTTCAATGACTTTCAGGAGCCCGTTGTGACCACCCGACAGCATTCGTCGTTTGCTATTGTTTTTATCCTTGGCCTGCTGGCCATGTTGATGCCGCTGTCGATTGATATGTATCTGCCCGCGCTACCGGTAATTTCAGCGCAGTTTGGCGTACCGGCGGGCAGTACGCAGATGACCCTCAGTACTTATATTCTGGGCTTTGCGTTGGGGCAGTTAATCTACGGGCCGATGGCAGACAGCTTCGGGCGTAAGCCGGTGGTGCTCGGCGGTACGCTGGTGTTTGCCGCCGCCGCGGTGGCGTGTGCGTTGGCAAACACCATCGATCAGCTGATTGTGATGCGTTTCTTCCACGGGCTGGCTGCGGCTGCGGCCAGCGTGGTCATTAACGCCCTGATGCGCGATATTTACCCGAAAGAAGAGTTCTCGCGGATGATGTCGTTTGTCATGCTGGTGACCACTATTGCACCGCTGATGGCACCGATTGTCGGCGGTTGGGTGCTGGTGTGGCTGAGCTGGCATTACATCTTCTGGATCCTGGCATTAGCGGCGATTCTGGCTTCGGCAATGATTTTCTTCCTGATTAAAGAAACCTTACCACCGGAGCGTCGTCAGCCATTTCACATTCGTACCACTATTGGTAACTTTGCGGCGCTGTTCCGTCATAAGCGTGTCCTGAGTTATATGCTGGCCAGCGGTTTCAGCTTTGCCGGAATGTTCTCGTTCTTAAGCGCCGGACCGTTTGTCTACATTGAAATTAACCACGTCGCGCCGGAAAACTTTGGTTATTACTTTGCACTAAACATTGTTTTCCTGTTCGTGATGACCATTTTTAACAGCCGCTTCGTTCGCCGCATTGGCGCGTTAAATATGTTCCGCTCGGGGTTGTGGATACAATTTATTATGGCAGCGTGGATGGTCATCAGTGCGCTGCTGGGGCTGGGATTCTGGTCGCTGGTGGTTGGCGTTGCGGCGTTTGTGGGCTGCGTGTCGATGGTGTCATCCAATGCGATGGCGGTCATTCTTGATGAGTTTCCCCATATGGCGGGAACGGCATCTTCGCTGGCAGGAACCTTCCGTTTTGGCATAGGGGCAATTGTTGGCGCATTGCTTTCTCTTGCGACCTTTAACTCTGCATGGCCGATGATTTGGTCAATTGCATTCTGCGCAAGCAGCTCCATTCTCTTCTGTCTGTACGCCAGTCGACCGAAAAAACGGTGATCTATTGCACAACGAGGAAGCTAAAAGGCTTCCTTTGTTGATGCATGTCAACCACAAATCTATCATTCCCCCGATATATGTTTATTTTATGTAAAATCAATTTATGTAAAAAGTCACATCATTGTAGTTAAAAAGGTTGAGTTAGATCGCAGAAACGGGTACATATAGCCCCGCAAACGTGACCACGCCCGCAGATATTACTTAAATCAGAGCCATAGAGGCCACGCAGGCGAGGCATCAATCTTTACGATCTGTATAAAGACGGATTGTTGATGATGTGTTAAAATTGATGTAAACAAATTGTGAAGTGAATGTACTTCCGGGGAAAATAAGTGACTTCATTACAACTCTCAATCGTCCATCGACTGCCGCAGAACTATCGCTGGTCTGCTGGTTTCGCAGGTTCGAAGGTTGAACCGATTCCGCAAAATGGACCGTGCGGTGACAACAGCCTGGTGGCGCTTAAATTGCTTAGCCCGGATGGTGATAATGCATGGTCGGTGATGTATAAACTAAGCCAGGCGTTAAGCGACATCGAAGTTCCATGTTCGGTGCTGGAGTGTGAAGGTGAGCCGTGCCTGTTTGTAAATCGCCAGGACGAGTTTGCTGCAACATGCCGATTGAAAAATTTTGGTGTGGCAATTGCCGAACCCTTTTCAAACTACAATCCTTTTTAAGCGTCAGCTCAACGCCAGTAGCTGACGCGTATACTCCTGCTGCGGTGTGGCAAACACGCGCGCGCACGGTCCTTGTTCCACTACTTCCCCTTGTCGCAGTACGATAACCTGATGACATAACGCGCGGACAACGTGCAAATCGTGGCTGATAAACAAATAGGCCAGTTGATGCTTTTGTTGCAATGATTTCAATAGCGTCAATATTTGCGCCTGTACCGTTTTGTCGAGTGATGATGTCGGTTCATCAAGTATGATCAGCGAGGGCTTAAGAATTAATGCCCTGGCAATCGCAATACGTTGTCGCTGACCACCAGAGAACTCCGCCGGATAACGGTGGCGTGTTTCAGGATCTAATCCCACTTCATGCATCACGGCTATCACTTGTTGTTCGCGTTGTGCGGCAGAAAGCGTCGGCTGGTGAACCCGTAAGCCTTCCTCAATAATCTGCAAAACGTTGAGTCGTGGGTTGAGCGAGGAGTTTGGATCCTGAAATACCACCTGAATGCGATGACGAATAGGTAACAGCTGGCGGCGATTTAAATTTTGCAGTGGCTGACCGTCAAAGATGATGCTGCCCTGAGAATTAATCAGTCGCAGCAGCGCCAGTCCCGTCGTACTTTTCCCGGAACCGGACTCGCCCACTAAACCCAGTGTTTCACCCGCTCGTAGCGTAAAACTGATGTTTTTCACCACCACATTATGATCCACAATGCGCTTCAAAATCCCTTTGCGAATGGGGAAGGCAACCTGAAGCTGTTCAACATCCAGCAACGTTGAGGCAGGTTCTGGCAACGGCACTGGATCGCCTGACGGTTCACTGTTGAGTAGCTTTTGTGTGTAAGGATGAGTGGGTGAGGCAAATAGCGTAGCGGCGTAATTTTGCTCGACACAGCGACCGTTTTGCATTACCGCCACGCGGTGGGCCAGTTTTCTGACAATGCTGAGGTTATGAGTAATAAACAGCATGCCCATATTCAGCTCGCCTTGCAGTTCGCGCAACAGCTGTAAAATCTGCGCCTGGACAGAGACGTCCAGTGCGGTGGTCGGTTCATCGGCAATTAATAATTCCGGTCGCGTTAACAGCGCCATCGCAATCATCACCCGCTGGCGTTCCCCGCCGGAGAGCTGATGCGGATAATCTGTCAGCCGTTTTGCCGCCTGGCGGATACCAACGCGATCAAGGCAGTTAAGAATTTCGCCACGAGCCGCTTCCCGACGCATCCCGCGGTGGAGTGAAAGCACTTCATAAAGCTGTTTTTCCAGGGTATGCAATGGATTTAACGACACCATCGGTTCCTGAAAAATCATGGCGATCTTATTACCGCGTACACCGCGCAACGTTTGATCGCTGGCGTGAAGCAGCGATTCGCCATGAAAACGAATATCGCCGGAGAGATATTCAACCGGCGGGGAAGGGAGCAGGCGTAAAATTGACAGCGCGGTAACGCTTTTGCCTGAACCTGACTCACCCACCAGCGCCAGCGTTTCGCCAGCCTCAATCTGTAGTGAAACATCATTGACTACTGTACGTACGGTTTGCTGATGGCGAAAACCCACCGACAAATTTTCAATCGCTAACAGAGTTTGCGTCATGCTACACCGCCTTATTAGGATCAAATGCGTCGCGGACGGCTTCACCAATAAAGATCAGCAAAGACAATAATATCGCCACCGACAAGAAGGCGGTGATCCCAAGCCACGGGGCCTGAAGGTTATTTTTCCCTTGTAACAGCAGTTCACCGAGTGACGGTGAACCGAGCGGTAGACCGAAGCCGAGGAAATCGAGCGAGGTCAGGGTGGTTATCGAACTACATAAAATAAACGGTAAAAAGGTGAGGGTCGCGACCATGGCATTAGGCAACATATGACGCAGGATGATACTGCGATCGCTGACGCCAAGCGCCTGTGCCGCACGAATGTAGTCGAAATTACGAGTACGTAAAAACTCCGCCCGCACCACGCCGACCAGACTCATCCAGCCAAACAAGACAGTAATTGCCAGCAGCCACCAGAAGTTAGGCTGTACGACGCTGGAAAGTAAAATAATCAAAAACAGCGTCGGCATCCCCGACCATACTTCAATAAAGCGTTGTCCCCAGAGATCGACTTTACCGCCGTAATAGCCTTGTAGCGCCCCCGCCAGCACGCCCATCACGCTGGAACAGAGAGTCAGCATCAGGCCAAACAGAACCGAGATCCGCGTGCCATAGAGAATGCGTGCCAGCACATCGCCGCCGTTGGCATCCGTTCCCAGCCAGTTTTGCCGGGAGGGTGGAGAAGGGAAGGGCTTATCGGTAGCAAAGTTGATACTGGTAGCACCAAAGCGAATCGGTGCCCACAGTACCCAGCCGTTATTTTCCAGCCGTTGTTTCAGCCACGGGTCCTGATAATCAGCCTGACTTGCCAGCGGGCCGCCAAAATCGCTTTCGCTGTAGTTTTTCAACAACGGGAAATACCAACTGCCGTCATAACGTACCAGCAACGGTTTATCGTTGGCGATAAGTTCAGAACACAAACTCAAACCAAACAAAACGAGGAAAATCCATAACGACCAGTAGCCGCGACGGTTATGGCGAAAACGCGCCCAACGGGCCTGATTGACGGGGCTGAGTCGCGACATTAACGTCCCTCAAAATCTATACGCGGATCGACCAGCGTATAGCTGATATCACTGACAATATTCAGCAGCAGGCCAATCAGGGTGAAAATATACAAGGTACCAAACATTACAGGATAATCGCGCGAGACGGTCGCTTCGTAGCCCAGTAAGCCAAGGCCATTGAGTGAAAACATCACTTCAATCAGCAGCGAGCCGGTAAAAAACATGCTGATAAACGTCGCCGGAAAACCGGCAATCACCAGCAGCATGGCGTTGCGGAACACATGTTTCCAGAGAATATTTTTTTCACTTACCCCTTTCGCACGCGCGGTCACCACGTATTGCTTGCGCACTTCATCAAGGAATGAGTTTTTGGTCAGCATGGTCAGCGCCGCAAAGCCACCAATCACTGTCGCCAGCACCGGCAGCGTGATATGCCACAGATAATCGGTGATTTTCTGATACCACGGCAGCGAATCAAAGTTAGCGGAAACCAGGCCGCGTAGAGGGAACAGGTCGAAATAGCTGCCGCCCGCGAAGAAGACAATCAGCAGGATGGCAAACAAAAAGGCCGGAATGGCGTAGCCGATGATGATAAATGCGCTACTCCAGACGTCAAAGCGGCTCCCATTATAAACAGCTTTGCGAATGCCTAACGGAATCGACACCAGATAGATAATCAGCGTGCTCCACAATCCGAGGGTGATGGAAACCGGCAGACTGTCTTTAATCAGCGTCAGCACCGAGGCGCTGCGAAAAAGGCTATCACCAAAATCAAAGCGGATGTAGTCCCAGAGCATTTTGAAGTAACGTTCGTGGATCGGCTTATCGAAACCGTAGCGATGAGTGATCTCGGCGATCACTTCTGGATCTAATCCGCGTCCGCCACGGTAATTACTGTCGCTGATATTGCCGACGCCCGTTTGCGCATGGCTGGCGCGAATACCTTCACCGCCTGCGCCGGGTAATACTCCGGCATTACCAAACTCAATGGCGGCGATGGCCTGGTCGACCGGACCGCCAGGCGCAATTTGCACGATGAAAAAGTTGATAGTGATAATCGCCCATAACGTTGGGATCACCAGCAACAGACGGCGAATCAGATAAGCGCCCATCTACTCTCCCTGTTGTCTGGCTGACGGCAGTTTGGCCGCTTTATTAACGTCATACCACCAGGTATCGATACCCAGGCTGTAAACAGGGCGTACAGCGGGTTGGGAGAATTTATCCCACCAGGCGAGACGGTCTTCCGCCATGTACCACATTGGCAGCATGTAATAATTCCACGTTAATACGCGATCCAGTGCTCGCCCTAACGGCAGTAATTTTTCTTTATTTCCCTGCGCGGCAATAATTTGATTGATCAGCGAGTCGATAACCGGACTTTGCACGCCGGGGGCATTATAAGTGGAATTGATATATTCCGATGACCAGGAAATCTGTAAATCGGAACTGGGCCACGGCATCGCCCGCCATACGCGCGGCATCATGTCATAGTCGCGACTGCGCATGCGGTTGGTGATTTGCGAGTTATCCACCTTGCGAATGTCCATGTTGATACCCAGCCGTTGCAGGCTGTGCTGGAACGGCAATACCCACTGACTATTGCTGCTTGCGGGAAGCAATAATTCAAAGCTGAGTGGCTGACCCGTTGTGGCATTAACGCGTTGCTGACCCTTCAGCACCCAGCCCGCTTCGTTGAGAAGTTTGTCGGCTTTTAACAGGTTGTCACGATCGTAGCCATCGCCTTTAGATACCGGCGGCTGGTAGATTTGTGTGAAGACTTCTGGCGGTAGATCTTTTTTCATTGGTGCCAGAAGCACCAGCTCCGCGGCGTCGGGGTAATTTCTGGCCGCGTATTCGGTATTCTGAAAATAACTGTTCGTGCGACTCCAGGCGTTGTAAAACAACGCCTTGTTCATCCATTCAAAGTCAAAGGCGAGGGTGATTGCTTCCCGGACCCGGCGATCGCTGAATACCGGACGTTGGATATTAAACGCCAGCCAGCGCGTATCCTGGGCTGATTCGTTCTTTTGCTCATCTTTGATGATGTATTTTTTATCGAAATTTTTACCGGTATAACGCGTGGCCCAGTTTTTAGCGTCGTTTTCCATACGCAAATCAAAGGCACCTGCTTTAAACGCTTCAAAGGCGACATTATCATCGAGGTAATAATCGTAGCGAATGGTGTCGAAATTCCAGCGTCCACGGTTTACCGGTAAGTTTGCTGCCCAGTAATCTTTCACGCGGGAATAGACAATATTTTGCCCCATTTTCCAGGACGTAACGCGGTACGGACCACTGGCAAGCGGAGGCGTGGCGAGCGGGTCGCTAAGTTTGTGATCCTTCCAGTACTTTTCTGGAAATACCGGCAGCGAAAACAGACTCAGCATATCTTCTTTGCTGGCTTTAGCTAACTCAATGCGCACGGTTAACGGTGCAATGGCTTTGACGGTGGTGCCTTTGTAGACCAGACGAAATTGCGGTACGCCTTCGGTCATAAATTTTCGAAAAGTAAACTCTACATCGCGGGCAGTAATGGGCGAACCATCATGAAAACGGGCGCGCGGATTAATAGCGACCTCCACCCAGGAATAATCGTCAGCATAGCGTGCGCTTTCAGCAATCAGCGGGTAATAACTGCCTGGTTCGTCATCGGAAGTCGTAAATAGCGTGTCGTACAGCTGCTCGGTGCGTGCGCCCGGGTTGCCGCGCAGTGCATAGCGGTTGAAATTATCGAAGGTGCCGAGGGCTGACAACGTTATCTGCCCACCTTTTGGCGCGGCGGGGTTCACATAATCAAAATGGTTGAAATTAAACGCGTACCGGGGTTCGCCCAGCACGGCAAAGGCATAGCTTTCCTTGATAGCCTGCGCCTGCGCACCAAAGGTGAACAGAGCGATAAACAGCAGCAGTATGCGCACAATCATCTGCAACGGATTTCCTTTTACTCATCATTAGCCGCAATCCGGCATGCTTTCACTATGAATAATAAGGGACGTAAGCACACCTTACCACTGCGGCGTATACGGTTTCTTCAGCCAGCGAACAAAATCGTCCAGCGGTAACGGGCGACTAATCCAGTAGCCTTGCATGAAATTAACGCCGCGTTCGCTTAGCCATCGCGCTTGTTCCGGCGTTTCGACCCCTTCAGCAACCGTCAGCATATTGAGGCGTTTCGCCAGCGTCAGCACCGCGTCAAGTACGGGTGAAGTGATCGTTTCCGTACCGATGGCGTTGATAAATCCACGGTCAATTTTCAGATAATCGAGCGTAAAACGCTCAAGATAGATAAGCGCGCTGTGCCCGGTGCCGAAGTCATCAATAGCAATTTCTACGCCTACCGAGTGCAGCCAGGCGAAGAGTTGTGTGGCTTCTTGCTCTTTCAGCATATCGCGCTCGGTAATTTCCAGCACAATCTGGAAATGGTGTGCGGGTAGGGAAGTGAGCAGTTTCTGGATATCTGCTTTAAAGCTTTCGCTGTGCAGATGGTCCGGCGCAATGTTAATGCCAAATTTGACGCCTACCGGCAGCACTTTTTCTAATTCTGCGGCATCGCGGGCAATTAACTCAAACAGATGCTGAGTCAGCGGCACAATCATCTTTTGCGATTCGGCAAAGTTAATGAAGGCATCCGGGGGAATTTCTCCCGCGACAGGATGCCGCCAGCGTAGCAGTACTTCCAGGCCCGTTACTCGCAAAGCTTGTGTATCCACCACCGGTTGATACGCCACGTAAAATTGTTCGCGCTTGATGGCGGTCATGATTTCTCTGCCGGGGCGCATACGTACGCTCATCAGGTAATAGCAGAGCAGGCCAACGACAGTTCCACTCATGCCGCCCAGTAAAAATGCGTACCACACATCGTTCCATGTCCAGTCATCTGCATAAAGCCGAACGGTCAGAGGAATGCCCGCAATTTTAGTTTCACGGACTGGCATGTCGGTTAATTCGTTAACGTTCATCAAACGTGAAGAAAAGGTAGATAGCGCAGTATTGCCAATAATGAGGGCGACGCCATCGTAATCTTCCTGCCGTGAACTATAAAAGAGTGAAGGCGTCAGGTTGAGATTCAGAGCGGCAAAGACGCCGCTATTTTTCAGCAAAGGGTTGCGATACCAGATGACGATTGCGGGTTTGTTCGGCACCATCGGCGTGCCGGGTAAGATCGCCATATCGACATTTTTATTAATGTCGAGCGCCGGAATCAATTCATTGAGTGGAATGTCCATCTCACCGGTCGCAGATGAACAGAATGTTTTTTTATCTTTCACCAGCACAAACGTACGGACATTCATGCTAAACGCCGCGCGGGCGGTCAGTTCGGGGTTAGCCTGCTGGCAGGTATCTAAGGTCAGCGGCTGGAGCCGGTCAGTAGTGGATTTCAGGTCGGCAAAATAGGTATCGAGATACTTTTGTACGTCGGTAATCAGTGTGTCGTATTTGACTTCGTGCTTATGCCAGGCCACTAAAAACTGAAGGCAACTCACCAGTATCGCAATCATCACGCCTGCAACAATGCAGGTAAGCAGGAGCTTACGTCCAGAATTGGGAGCGCGTATGAACATGATTCCGTTAATTTCCTGAAATTACGACAACATTTAAAAGATAACAATGACCGGACTATAGCCTGGATCAAGACGCGGAAACATCATTTTCTCTGATGAATGAAAACAAAAAAGCACTGCCTAAGCAGTGCTTTCAGTTAACTCGTTAGGATAGCCAAGGGATTGCATCCAAACGGTTTATTAGCTGCGGCTGAGAACCCGGCGTGCTTCGTTGTAACGCTTCTTCCAGTACGGTTCATTCATGCTGGAAATAATAACACCACTGCTGGTGGAAGCATGGACAAACTGATTGTTGCCGATATAAATACCGACATGGCGTCCCGTTGAACCGGCACGGAACAGAACTAAATCACCCGTACGCAAATTACTGCGGGAAACAGATTTACCCATTTCCTGCTGTTCGTAAGTCGAACGTGGAAGTTCTAAGCCAAATTGCTCACGGAATGTACGCTGTACGAAACCAGAACAATCGATACCTTTTTTAGTGCTGCCGCCCAGACGATAACGTACGCCTTTCCAGTCAGCATACTGATCCATAATTCGCGATTTTACGTCGACATTACGAACCAGGTTTTCAAATTCATCCTGAGAAGCTTGCAGTGATGATGTTTCACTACCCACTACACGTGTCTCAGGATGCATATTCTTTGCGGTGTTATTTGCACTACATGCAGAAAGCAGAACCGCTACTGCAATCGCGGGGATCCCGCGCAAGATATATCTCAAAATCGGTTGAGATTTGACCATGTTGTTTGTTTTCCCTTGAAGTCCTTAACGACAAATATCGTTATAAAAAAATGCCAAGCGACACGAGACTAATTACCTGGGCATGTTGAAACAATTCCTTAAGGCCAAATCTGTGGACTAACGCACAAAATTATATGCTGTGAGGATAATCTACCGCCGAGGCAAAACGAGTTCGAGATTACCCGATTGGTGCGGTCTTGGCGAGCGGTTTTACATGATTTTTTATAAGAAAAAGTGATACAGAAAGTTAATAAGCGGGATTGGTCAATTAAAGTACGATTGAGTGAAACGCATGCAATCCATTCATTTACTTAGAGAATGATTTTTGCGCGCGATGGATGAAAGCACGGTGCGCATCATCAGGATTATCCTCACTATAAAAATAAACCTGATGATGTTAATTACTGTGAGTTATTTGTTTTGGAAATGTTTGTTTTTTCCCGGTAGTGATTTGTCAAAAAAGGTGATTAATCGATCACTTAATGGCGTCAGCAACACCCAGGGCAAACCGATCAATATCACGGTCATCGAACCGACAATGATGTCAGTAAACCAGTGTGCGCCAATCATTACTCTGGGAAACGCAAAAACCACAAAAATAATAAGGGCGATAAGACCTGCAACTTTGCCGAAATAACGCCACATGAATGCCGAAAAAATAAGCAGCATCATGCCGTGATCGCCGGGAAAGCTATCTCGTGAGGCATCTTTCGTGGGAACAGAGAGCAGTTCGCTGACGCGGTTAATGTCGGTAAAAGTCAATGTTGGGCTGGCCCGTTTTACAGGAATTAATGCCTGACCCAGCTGGTTTAATACCACTGCAGTTAATAGCATGACCAGACCAATAATCACGATACGTCGTCTGCCTGGGGCGTTTTCTTTCAGCCAGAAACTCAGCATCAACATACCCATCGCCAGCAGTGAACAACCGTCGAAGGCGCGATTGTTGGTCAATGCAACCAGCCACAAAAAGGCCTTACTTTCGACCAGTTTCTGATTAAAGAAATAAAAAATATCCGCATCAATCGGCAACCAGAATCCATGATTAACGGGAATATACCAGGAAAGAAACAGCGCGAGGCCGACAATATTCAACAACACTATTTGCGGCAAATTTTTAATCATATTTTCTCTAATTATCTTACTGAAAAACGCAGGCAACCTTACGCGGTAGTCGCTAAACGAAGCTTCAACAGCGCGCTCTGCAAAGCATTCCAGTCAGCTTCGCTGCTGGAAATCAGCTCAATACGACTGTCCGGTGGCGCAACGTTTTGCGTTTCAATGTGCAGGTCATCGCCCTGACGGTTGATTCGTACCAGCCCTTCGGGAATACGCAGCACGCCTTTGACGCGTTCCACCGGTGCAAGTCGCGCCCATTCCAGAATGCCAATGGTGTCGAATACCGTATCAGCGTCGAATATCCAGCCGCAGGCCTGATATCCTTGCCCGCTGTTCAGACTGCGACGCCAGCGTTGATGCTCTGGCAGGCTTAACGCTGCTAACCCTTTTTTCACGACATGCTGATGAGAATGCGCGGCGCTGGCGGGCAACTCGGCTAAATTGCGACGCGGCAAATCCAGAAGATGACCGTCAACTTTCCCATGCTCACTGTGAATTAATTGTCGATCGCCACCATTTTGCTGCCACCAACGCTGTAGCGCTTGCTCACTTTCGGGCGTCGCACGGTCGGATTTATTGGCGACAATGATGTCTGCGGCAGCCAGCTGGTCACGGAAGTTTTCATTGCTGGCGCTTTTTTCGTCCAGCAGCAAGCGCGGATCGAGAATGCACAAGGTGGCGCGCAGATCTATCCACGGTTCATAGACTGGTGCGGTTAACAGATCGAGGATCTGTTTCGGATGGCCCAGCCCGGTCGGCTCTATCAACAAGCGGTCTGGTTTTCCCTGACGCAGTAAGGTATTCAACCCTACCTGCATGGGTAAACCATTAACGCAGCACATGCAGCCGCCGGGGATCTCTTTCAGCAATGCGCCGCTATCGGCGAGCAAAGCACCATCAATTCCGACTTCCCCAAATTCATTAACCAGTACCGCCCATTTTTCGTTGGGATCTTTATGGGCTAACAGATGAAGAATCGACGTGGTTTTCCCGCTGCCGAGAAAACCGGTGATGAGGTTGGTCCTGGTCACAACGGCTCCGCAATACTCTGGTAAGTTAACTGAGCGTTAATCCTGGCTAAAAAAGGCAGAAAAGAGAAGGGGAGAGCGGACGAAGGTGAGCTTCATCCGCTTTAACCGCAGAAATCGTTAAATTTTGAGGGTGTTTAATAGCGCCTGATGTGCGCCGAATTGTACGATTTGTTGCCAGGCTTGTTCGATGGCCTGCACAAAATGCGGGTTATCTGGCAGATCATCACCGAAAACTTCACGCAGGGAAAGCAGGGCGGTTACGCGTTGTTCACTGCTGCTGCCCGCAACAAGTTCGCGAATTTTATCGCTAAGCGGATCGCGAACATCAATGGCATTTCCGGCATCATCAACGCCGCTGACGTAACGCATCCAGCCAGCAACGCCTAATGCCAGCAACGACCAGTCCGTTTCGCACCCCAGATGTATGCGAATACCTGCCAGCATACGTTGCGGTAATTTCTGGCTACCATCCATTGCGATTTGCCAGGTCTTATGTTTCAGCGCCGGATTAGCAAAACGTGCAATTAACTTGTCCGCATATTGTGTTAAATCGACATCTTTAATTTGTAGTGTCGGCGCTTGCTCATTCAGCATTAATGTTCTGGCGGCATGGCGAAATGCGCGATCCTGCATGCAATCACTGATATGGGCGAATCCTGAAAGGTAACCCAGATAAGCGAGAAAAGAGTGGCTGCCATTAAGCATACGCAGTTTCATCTCTTCCCATGGCAGGACATCATTCACCATTTGTACACCTGCGACTTCCCAGGCAGGACGCCCAGCGACGAAGTTATCTTCCACTACCCACTGGATAAACGGTTCGCAGCTAATCGCGCAGGGATCATTTACCCCCAGATGCTGGCTGATTTCTGCCAGTGATTCGTCGGTTGCAGCCGGAACAATGCGGTCGACCATGGTTCCCGGAAAACTGACGTGTTCTTTTATCCACCCGGCGAGTTCTGGCGAACGTTTTTCTGCCATTCCCAGCACCGCGTTTTTCACCACATGGCCATTGTCGGGAATATTGTCGCAGGAGAGCACGGTAAACGGTGTAAGGCCGCGCTCACGGCGGCGTTTCAGTGCTTCGACGAGAATACCCGGTGCGGAGTGAGGTTCTTCAGGGGTTTGTAGATCGTGAATAATCCGCGGATTACTGGTGTCGAGTGCACCGGTGGCCGGGTCAATACAATAGCCTTTTTCGGTAATCGTCAGGGAAACAATTGCCACCTGTGGCTCGCAAAATTTCTCAATAATTGCCGCTAAGGAATCCAGTTTTGCATTAAGGCATTCGTGAACGGCACCGACAATTATCACCTGATTGCCGTCCGCACCTTTTTCCAGCACGGTATATAAATGGTTCTGTGCGCGGAGCTGGCTCATCAGTTGATCACCGCTGAACAAGCTGATTTCACAGATCCCCCAGTCGCCGCCCTGGGCATTCAGCACACGATCGGTCAGTAACGCCTGATGAGCGCGGTGAAAGGCGCCAAAGCCAAAATGAACGATACGTGATTGCAACTGCTGGCGATCGTAGCGTGGAGCGTGTACATGATGCGGGAGCGTAACGGAGGCAATTGTCTTCATAGGAGTCACGTCTTAGTAACGATAAATTAACAATGACAGTGTAAAGTTATATGACAGCAATTGAAATTGGTCTGGATTGTTAATGCGATGAAGTGTGAGGGCGATCAATCAACGAGTGAAAATTGAGGGCGTAAGGTGTTCAGGAAGCGCAAAATAGAAGATTGGTATAATAAATTAAAAAAGGGACAGCCTGAGCTATCCCTTTTCTGCATGCGGCTGAAGTTAGTCAGCACGCCCCATATAACGGCGTTCTTCGATATGGATACGAATTTTTTCGCCCGGGCTTAAGTATTCTGGTACCTGAATCACCAGACCAGTGCTCAATGTCGCCGGTTTGTTACGGGCGCTGGCAGATGCCCCTTTGATGCCTGGTGCGGTTTCAACGATTTCCAGATCAACGGTCTGCGGCAGCTCAAGCGCCAGCAGTTGACCGTCCCAGGTCAGCACCTGCATGTCCGGCATGCCGCCCTCTGGCATAAACAGCAACTCTTCTTCAATCTGATCTTTGGTGAAGGTATACGGGGTATAGTCTTCTTTATCCATAAAGACATATTCGTTGCCATCGACATAGGAGAAGTCAACGTAACGGCGGGTCAGCGTCACGGTGTCAACGATATCATCACCTTTGAAACGCTCTTCTACTTTCAGCCCGGTACGGACATCAGAAAAACGCATTTTGTACAGCGTAGCGGCACCGCGGGCAGTGGGCGACTGAATATCAATATCCTTAACCAGCAGCAGTTTGCCGTTGTAATTCAGTACCATACCTTTTTTAATTTCGTTCGCTCTTGGCATCGAAAAATTCCTGTAGTCGAAAATGTCAAAAATATCGCGACAAAGTACTCGCGACGGGCCTTTCGGGCAAGTGGTATTCGCACTTTTGCTGGTGCAAAAAAGGTGGTACTGTGCGCGCTCATCAATCCGGTGGTTAACCTTAAGAGAACAACGTATGAAATGCCGTCCGGGTTGCGGGGCGTGTTGCACTGCCCCTTCAATTTCCAGCCCTATTCCCGGTATGCCAGATGGCAAGCCCGCCAATACGCCCTGCATTCAGCTTGATGAACAGCAACGCTGTAAAATTTTCACCTCGCCACTGCGACCGAAAGTCTGTGCAGGCTTACAAGCCAGCGCTGAAATGTGCGGTAACTCGCGTCAGCAGGCCATGACCTGGCTTATCGATCTGGAAATGCTGACCGCGCCTTAAACATCTTTAATCCGCAGTAAGCAAAACAGAGTGGCGATAATCATCACCATCGCAAACCAGAACACAGCGTGATAATTCCAGATCTCGGCGACGATGCCCGCCACTGATCCTGCGATGATCCAGCCCACGCGCGACGTGTTGGTATAGAGCGTGGTGGCTGAACCCGCCTGACCGGGCATCAGATCCTGAAAATAGAGCATCCCGATGCCGCCCAGAATGCCAATAAAAATAGCATTTAGCAGCTGCAAGCCCAACAGAATGACAGGTGAATGCGCCATCAGCATTCCTGCGTAAAAACAGACGCCACCCACGGCAGCAACGCGCATTAAGAAACGCTTACCCAGACGTTTGGCGAAATATCCGGCAATCAACATCGTCGGGATTTCCAGCCCGGCGGCGGTCCCCATCATCACACCGGCCAGTTTCTCGGGAAGATGCAGTTCGTTGATAATAAATAGCGGCATGTTGATGATGTACAGGCTGTTCGAGCCCCACATCAATGTACAAATGACAAACAGCAGCAGCGTATCGCGACGGTTACGGCGCGGCGCTTCGATCGTGCCGGTCGCCAGCGGAAGCTCTTTTTGCATCGACGGTAAAAACAGCCACACCATCACACCGCAAACAATAAACGCTACCGCTGCGCTCAGATACATTACCGTAAAGCTGAAACCCATCGCTAAGGCATAAGCCAGCGGTGGGCCAATGACCCATGCCAGTGAAACCTGAGCGCGTAAAAAAGAGCTGAACATCACCGCCTCACGTCCGGTTTTGTCGGCATGTTCACGGGCAAGGGCAAACATTTGCGGGTTAGCGGTCGAGCCAAAGCTGCTAAGAAAGACGCCAACGAATAGCAAAACAAAGTAGTTGCGATTCCAGGCAAAAAGGGTGCAGGCCAGCACGCCTAACAGGCAGCAAAAGACAATCAGCGATTTGCGATCGCCGCGCTTATCAGAGCGCCCGGCGAGAAACTGACTTACCAGAATCCCAATGACAGCGCTGCCGGTAAAGAAGAATCCCACCATCGCCGGACGAGCATGTACTTCATCAGTAAGAAAAATACTGAGTGTCGGGGTTTGCAGAGCGCCCGCAATACCGGTGAGAAAGGCAACGATTAAAAACGCCGTCGAGGTCAGGTCAAACGATTTCGCGCTGGAGACTGCGGGGGAGTTATGCATGCTGGTCGATCACTGGAAGAGGAAGACGCGGAGTTTACGCTGCTTGTCAGAAAATAAACAGACAGCGAAATCAAAAGCGCCACGAATAATCAAAATGCCATTTCACTGTTGCTGATTGGCTGCTGACGCTGCTGAAATGAAATTGCTGATAACGGATTTTCCCATCAGCAATTAGGAAAAATGGCAAAAAATTGTGCAGCACATCAAACTTTTGCTCATAACTTTACGGCTTTCCTTGCGTGCTGAAACAGAAGTATTATGCTTTCTTGAAACGTTTCAGCGCGATCTTGTCTTTAACCCTAAGCCAGGTTGGCGCTTTTTTTCTCATAGAGGCTGAATCGTTTCAATTCAGCAAGAGAGGAGAACTATGTTCCAGTTATCCGTACAGGACATCCATCCGGGCGAAAAGGCCGGAGACAAAGAAGAGGCGATTCGCCAGGTCGCTGCGGCGCTGGTGCATGCCGGTAATGTAGCAGAAGGCTACGTCAATGGCATGCTGGCGCGCGAGCAGCAAACCTCAACGTTCCTCGGCAATGGTATTGCTATTCCACACGGCACCACCGACACCCGCGATCAGGTGCTGAAAACGGGCGTTCAGGTATTTCAGTTCCCGGAAGGCGTCACCTGGGGTGACGGTCAGGTAGCGTACGTGGCGATCGGTATTGCTGCCAGCTCGGATGAACATCTGGGCCTGCTACGCCAGCTGACCCACGTACTGAGCGATGATTCCGTTGCTGAACAACTGAAGTCAGCAACAACAGCAGAAGAACTTCGCGCATTGCTGATGGGCGAAAAGCAGAGTGAGCAGCTGAAGCTCGACAACGAAATGCTGACGCTGGATATCGTCGCCAGCGATCTGCTGACTCTTCAGGCGCTGAACGCTGCGCGTCTGAAAGAGGCGGGGGCAGTTGACGCCACTTTCGTCACCAAAGCCATCAATGAACAACCGCTGAACCTCGGACAGGGTATCTGGCTGAGCGATAGCGCCGAAGGCAATCTGCGTAGCGCGATTGCGGTAAGCCGTGCGGCAAATGCTTTTGATGTGGACGGCGAAACGGCAGCCATGCTGGTGAGTGTGGCGATGAATGACGATCAGCCCCTCGCGGTTCTTAAGCGTCTCGCTGATTTGTTGCTCGACAATAAAGCTGACCGCTTGCTGAAAGCGGATGCGGCAACGTTGCTGGCGCTGCTGACCAGCGATGATGCGCCGACCGACGACGTGTTAAGCGCGGAGTTTGTGGTGCGCAATGAACACGGCCTGCATGCTCGTCCAGGTACCATGCTGGTCAATACCATTAAACAATTTAACAGTGATATTACCGTGACAAACCTTGATGGCACCGGCAAACCGGCAAACGGACGTAGTCTGATGAAAGTTGTGGCACTTGGCGTTAAGAAAGGTCATCGCCTACGCTTTACCGCCCAGGGTGCAGATGCTGAACAGGCGCTGAAAGCAATCGGCGACGCTATCGCTGCTGGTCTTGGGGAGGGCGCATAATGAGCAGACGTGTTGCTACTATCACCCTTAATCCGGCTTATGACCTTGTTGGTTTCTGCCCGGAAATTGAACGCGGCGAAGTGAACCTGGTGAAAACCACCGGTCTGCATGCGGCGGGTAAAGGCATCAACGTGGCCAAAGTATTAAAAGACCTGGGAATTGATGTCACCGTTGGCGGCTTCCTCGGTAAAGACAATCAGGATGGTTTTCAGCAACTGTTCAGCGAGCTGGGCATTGCCAACCGTTTCCAGGTTGTACAGGGGCGCACTCGAATTAACGTTAAGCTGACGGAAAAAGACGGCGAAGTGACCGACTTCAACTTCTCGGGTTTTGAAGTCACCCCCGCCGACTGGGAACGCTTTGTGACTGATTCTCTGAGCTGGCTCGGTCAGTTCGATATGGTCTGTGTCAGCGGAAGCTTACCGTCAGGCGTCAGCCCGGAAGCGTTCACCGACTGGATGACTCGCCTGCGTAGTCAGTGTCCTTGCATTATCTTTGATAGTAGCCGTGAAGCGTTAGTAGCAGGTTTGAAAGCGGCACCGTGGCTGGTGAAACCTAACCGCCGCGAGCTGGAAATCTGGGCAGGCCGTAAACTGCCTGAAATGAAAGATGTGATTGAAGCTGCGCATGCGCTGCGTGAACAAGGTATCGCGCATGTTGTTATTTCACTGGGTGCCGAAGGCGCGCTTTGGGTTAATGCCTCCGGCGAATGGATCGCCAAACCACCGTCAGTCGATGTCGTAAGCACCGTTGGCGCAGGGGATTCTATGGTTGGTGGCCTGATTTATGGCTTGCTGATGCGTGAATCCAGTGAACACACACTGCGTCTGGCGACAGCTGTTGCAGCCCTGGCGGTAAGTCAAAGCAATGTGGGTATTACCGATCGTCCGCAGTTGGCCGCAATGATGGCGCGCGTCGACTTACAACCTTTTAACTGACAGCAGGAGAGGCATAATGAAAACGCTGCTGATTATTGACGCTAATCTCGGTCAGGCACGCGCCTATATGGCGAAGACCCTGCTGGGCGCGGCGGCGCGAAAAGCAAAACTGGAAATCATCGACAATCCGAACGACGCTGAAATGGCGATTGTTCTCGGTGATTCCATCCCGAATGACAGCGCGCTGAACGGTAAAAATGTCTGGCTGGGTGATATTTCCCGGGCAGTTGCGCACCCTGAGCTGTTCCTGAGTGAAGCCAAAGGCCATGCGAAACCTTACACTGCGCCGGTCACTGCGACAGCACCGGTTGCCGCCAGCGGTCCGAAACGCGTAGTTGCGGTGACTGCTTGCCCGACTGGCGTAGCACACACCTTTATGGCGGCTGAAGCCATTGAAACCGAAGCGAAAAAACGTGGCTGGTGGGTGAAAGTTGAAACCCGTGGTTCTGTTGGCGCGGGTAATGCAATCACTCCCGAGGAAGTAGCCGCAGCGGATCTGGTGATTGTGGCGGCAGATATCGAAGTGGATCTGGCGAAATTTGCTGGTAAACCGATGTATCGTACCTCTACCGGTCTGGCGCTGAAGAAAACCGCTCAGGAACTGGATAAAGCGGTTGCTGAAGCAACGCCGTATGAACCGGCGGGCAAAGCTCAAACGGCGACCACTGAAGGTAAGAAAGAGAGTGCAGGCGCTTATCGTCACTTGCTAACGGGCGTCTCTTACATGCTGCCGATGGTCGTTGCTGGTGGTCTGTGTATCGCGCTTTCTTTTGCTTTTGGTATCGAAGCGTTTAAAGAGCCGGGTACGTTGGCAGCGGCGCTGATGCAGATTGGTGGTGGTTCAGCCTTTGCGCTGATGGTGCCGGTACTGGCAGGTTATATTGCCTTTTCCATTGCCGATCGTCCGGGCCTCACGCCGGGTCTGATTGGCGGTATGCTGGCGGTCAGCACCGGTTCTGGCTTCATTGGCGGTATTATTGCGGGCTTCCTGGCTGGTTACATTGCGAAGTTAATCAGTACGCAACTGAAACTGCCACAGAGTATGGAGGCGCTGAAACCAATCCTGATCATTCCGCTAATTTCCAGTCTGGTGGTCGGTCTGGCGATGATCTACCTGATCGGTAAACCGGTTGCTGGCATTCTCGAAGGGCTGACTCACTGGCTGCAGACCATGGGGACTGCGAATGCGGTTCTGCTGGGGGCGATCCTCGGTGGCATGATGTGTACTGACATGGGCGGTCCGGTAAACAAAGCAGCGTACGCATTCGGTGTGGGTCTGCTGAGTACTCAAACCTATGGCCCGATGGCGGCGATTATGGCGGCAGGTATGGTGCCACCGCTGGCAATGGGTCTGGCAACAATGGTGGCGCGTCGCAAATTCGACAAAGCGCAGCAGGAAGGTGGCAAAGCCGCTCTGGTATTGGGACTGTGCTTCATTTCGGAAGGTGCAATTCCGTTTGCTGCTCGTGATCCGATGCGTGTGCTGCCGTGCTGTATCGTGGGTGGTGCGCTGACTGGCGCAATCTCAATGGCGATTGGTGCGAAACTGATGGCACCACACGGTGGTCTGTTTGTTCTGCTGATCCCTGGCGCTATTACGCCGGTACTGGGTTACCTGGTAGCAATTATTGCCGGTACGCTGGTGGCGGGTTTGGCCTATGCCTTCCTGAAACGTCCGGAAGTGGACGCAGTAGCGAAAGCAGCGTAATAAAAGGTGTGTTACAGGGCAGAAATTTCCTGCCCTGTATCATTGGATGAGCGCAAAGGGAATGACCAGCTTGTGAATGTAATTTTATGAATTTAAATGGTTTTATCTTTCAGTAGAAACTTGAAACGTTCATCAAACACTAAGGTTATTTCCTCAAGGGCAGATTATTTTCTGCCCTTTTTTATTGTTCCTGTTCTGTGCATCCCGTCACAAATTCCTCGCTTTTGTAATTCAGGCATTTAATCGCATTTTGTGAGCCTGCTCAAATCTGCCCATTTAGCCTCTCTGGCGGTAATTTACTTTACGTAAAACATGCATACTATGAGCACATGTTTAAATATGAACACATGTTTAAACCGTCTTTGCAGTATCTATATTCTTGTGGATTGACAGGGTTGGTAATTTTTTACCAGAGGACGTGCTATGCGCGAAAAGGATTATGTCGTAATTATAGGTTCGGCGAATATTGATGTCGCCGGATATTCACATGAATCATTAAATTATGCGGATTCAAATCCAGGTAAAATAAAATTTACGCCTGGTGGAGTAGGGCGCAATATTGCACAAAACCTGGCGTTGCTGGGTAACAAAGCCTGGCTACTGAGCGCAGTAGGCAGTGATTTTTATGGTCAATCGCTGCTAACGCAAACCAATCAATCTGGCGTTTATGTCGATAAATGCCTGATTGTGCCGGGAGAAAATACGTCTAGTTATTTATCATTACTCGATAATACCGGTGAAATGCTGGTTGCTATAAATGACATGAATATTAGCAACGCTATTACAGCTGAATATCTCGCACAGCACCGTGAATTTATTCAGAGGGCAAAGGTCATTGTTGCGGACTGTAATATCAGTGAAGAGGCACTGGCATGGATTCTGGATAATGTCGCCAACGTACCCGTATTTGTCGATCCGGTTTCCGCATGGAAATGTGTCAAAGTGCGCGACCGTCTAAATCAGATCCACACTCTGAAGCCAAACCGCCTTGAAGCGGAAACCCTGAGTGGGATTGCGCTGTCAGGGCGTGACGATGTGGCAAAAGTTGCTGCCTGGTTCCATCAACATGGCCTGAACCGACTGGTATTGAGCATGGGCGGCGACGGCGTTTATTACAGCGATATCAGAGGTGAAAATGGCTGGTCTGCGCCGATCAAAACCAATGTTATTAATGTTACCGGAGCGGGCGATGCCATGATGGCGGGACTTGCTTCGTGTTGGGTAGACGGAATGCCGTTTGCCGAATCTGTTCGTTTCGCACAGGGATGTTCGTCAATGGCGCTCTCCTGTGAATACACCAATAACCCCGATTTATCGATTGCCAACGTTATATCGTTAGTGGAGAACGCAGAATGTCTAAATTAAAAATTTCCCCTGAATTATTACAAATTTCCCCGGAAGTGCAGGAAGCTTTAAAAAACAAAAAACCGGTTGTGGCGCTGGAATCGACCATTATTTCTCACGGGATGCCGTTCCCACAAAATGCCCAGACCGCAATTGAAGTAGAAGAAACTATTCGTAAACAGGGCGCAGTACCTGCCACTATCGCCATTATTGGCGGCGTGATGAAAGTGGGTTTAAGTAAAGAAGAAATTGAATTACTGGGTCGTGAAGGGCATAACGTGACCAAAGTTAGTCGTCGCGATTTACCTTTTGTTGTTGCCGCCGGAAAAAATGGCGCAACCACTGTGGCTTCAACGATGATTATTGCGGCGCTTGCCGGAATTAAAGTATTTGCCACCGGGGGAATTGGTGGTGTGCATCGCGGGGCGGAACATACCTTCGATATTTCTGCCGATTTGCAAGAACTGGCAAATACTAATGTCACCGTTGTTTGTGCCGGGGCGAAATCTATTCTCGATTTAGGATTAACCACTGAGTATTTAGAAACCTTCGGTGTGCCGTTAATTGGCTATCAGACTAAAGCGCTGCCTGCGTTTTTCTGCCGTACCAGCTCGTTTGACGTCAGCATTCGTCTCGACAGCGCCAGTGAAATTGCCCGTGCAATGGCGGTGAAATGGCAAAGCGGGCTGAACGGTGGCCTCGTGGTAGCGAACCCGATCCCGGAACAGTTTGCGATGCCGGAGGAATCTATCAATGCAGCCATAGATCAAGCCGTCGCCGAAGCCGAAGAGCAGGGCGTTATTGGTAAAGAAAGTACACCGTTCCTGCTGGCGCGCGTTGCTGAACTGACCGGCGGTGACAGCCTGAAATCCAATATCCAGCTGGTGTTCAACAACGCCATTCTGGCGAGTGAAATTGCCAAAGAATACCAGCGTCTCGCGGGTTAATTTCTGACGGGCAGAAAGCCGTCGCCCGTACTCATCAAACATACCAAAACCTGGCGCTGACGCCGGGTTTACTGGCATGAAGGGAAAATCATTATGGACATAATGAGAAGTGTTGTGGGGATGGTGGTGTTACTGGCAATAGCATTTCTGTTGTCAGTGAATAAAAAGAGCATCAGTTTGCGTACGGTTGGAGCCGCACTGCTGCTGCAAATCGCTATTGGTGGCATCATGCTCTACTTCCCACCGGGAAAATGGGCAGTAGAACAGGCGGCATTAGGCGTTCATAAAGTGATGTCTTACAGTGATGCCGGTAGCGCCTTCATTTTTGGTTCGCTGGTTGGGCCGAAAATGGATGTCCTGTTTGACGGTGCGGGTTTTATCTTCGCCTTTCGCGTACTTCCGGCGATTATTTTCGTTACTGCGCTCATCAGTCTGCTGTACTACATTGGCGTGATGGGGCTGCTGATTCGCATCCTTGGCAGCATTTTCCAGAAAGCTCTTAACATCAGCAAAATCGAATCTTTTGTCGCAGTCACAACTATTTTCCTCGGGCAAAATGAGATCCCGGCGATCGTTAAACCGTTTATCGATCGCATGAATCGCAACGAGTTGTTTACCGCAATTTGTAGCGGGATGGCGTCCATTGCTGGTTCGATGATGATTGGTTATGCCGGAATGGGCGTACCAATTGACTACCTGTTAGCGGCATCGCTGATGGCGATCCCAGGTGGTATTTTGTTTGCACGTATTCTTAGCCCGGCCACCGAGCCTTCGCAGGTCACATTTGAAAATCTGTCGTTCAGCGAAACGCCGCCAAAAAGCTTTATCGAAGCGGCGGCGAGCGGTGCGATGACTGGGCTGAAAATCGCCGCTGGTGTAGCGACGGTGGTAATGGCGTTTGTCGCAATTATTGCGCTGATCAACGGCATTATCGGCGGAATTGGTGGCTGGTTTGGTTTCGCCAATGCCTCTCTGGAAAGTATTTTTGGCTATGTGCTGGCACCGCTGGCGTGGATCATGGGTGTGGACTGGAGTGATGCCAATCTTGCGGGTAGCCTGATTGGGCAGAAACTGGCGATTAACGAATTCGTCGCTTACCTGAGTTTCTCCCCATACCTGCAAACGGGCGGCACGCTGGAAGTGAAAACCATTGCGATTATCTCCTTTGCGCTTTGTGGTTTTGCTAACTTTGGTTCTATCGGTGTTGTCGTTGGCGCATTTTCGGCTATTTCGCCAAAACGTGCTCCAGAAATCGCCCAGCTTGGTTTACGGGCGCTGGCAGCAGCAACGCTTTCCAACCTGATGAGTGCGACTATTGCCGGGTTCTTTATTGGTCTGGCGTAATGCTCGATTTGTAGACCGGATAAAACGTATTAAGCGTTGCATCCGGCAATCGCGCTATTGCAAATAATTTTTACTGCATCATCCCGGAGAATTTATTCTCCGGGTCCATCTCCAGCGCCAGTCCTGACAACTGCTTTCTGTTTTTAATGAGATACCCTTTCTTGCTTTTAGTTAATAAACCGTCGTGAATGAATTGCGCGAGAACATATAAAAGATGTCGATAAGAAACGCCTAAATACTCTGCCGCTTGCGTATGCTTTTCGTGATAAAGATCACCTTCCTGCGAGAGTAATATAAAAGCTGCCAGGCGATTAACTAACGGAAATGATTGATTCTGAGTTAAAGAAACAATATTACGATAATTTTTATGACTTAAGGTGACGCAGAGTTTTCGTAAAAATAGCGTGTCGTTTAATAACAGCGGGCGGTAATGTTTCATAGAGAGCGCAAGGCACCAACACTCTTCAATAGCCTGCACCGCACGCGGTTCATGGTCTTTGTCGATTAACTCAATCTCACCAATAAAACAGGGGGCGGCAAAGAAATCGATCAGCGACACGCGACCATTAGCAAGCGTGGCGTAAAGCCTGGCGCGGCCTCGCGTCAGATAAAACAGCCAGGACGGCTGTTGCCCTTCCTGCACAATGTAGTCACGCGCTAAAAAATGAAACAGCCGCGTATCGGCTGAAACATCCGTTAAAAAGCAATCCTTAAACGCGGATTCACTCATCAATTGCTGCTTAAGATCATTATTGTGGATTTCTTTCACGATGTTTATCCGCTATGAGATTTCTCATATTTAGCATACGTACGCGGTTGGTAAGATTCAATCATCGGCCCGGTCGAATTTTCTTTGCTGTAGAAAAAATAACGCAACTGGAAACAGAGGAAATAAACAATGGAAAAGAGAAAAATTATTCTGGATTGTGATCCGGGTCATGATGATGCTATTGCAATGATGATGGCAGCGAAACATCCGGCAATAGATTTATTAGGCATCACTATTGTAGCGGGTAATCAGACGCTTGATAAAACATTAATTAATGGCCTGAATGTTTGCCAGAAACTGGAGATTAATGTTCCGGTTTATGCGGGGATGCCGCAACCCATTATGCGTAAACAAATCGTTGCCGATAATATTCACGGTGAAACCGGACTGGATGGCCCGGTATTCGAGCCGCTGACCCGCCAGGCAGAAAGTACCCACGCGGTGAAATACATCATTGATACCCTGATGGCAAGCGATGGCGATATCACTCTGGTGCCGGTTGGTCCGCTTTCAAATATCGCGGTGGCAATGCGTATGCAACCCGCGATCCTGCCCAAAATCCGTGAAATTGTGCTAATGGGCGGCGCTTACGGTACAGGCAACTTCACGCCATCTGCCGAGTTCAACATCTTTGCTGATCCGGAAGCAGCCCGCGTGGTGTTCACCTCCGGCGTTCCATTAGTGATGATGGGCCTCGATCTCACCAACCAGACCGTTTGCACCCCGGACGTGATTGCACGGATGGAAAGGGCAGGCGGCCCTGCCGGAGAGCTGTTCAGCGACATCATGAACTTCACTCTCAAAACGCAGTTCGAAAACTACGGCCTGGCTGGCGGCCCGGTGCACGACGCCACCTGCATCGGTTATCTGATTAACCCTGATGGCATTAAAACCCAGGAGATGTACGTCGAAGTGGACGTCAACAGTGGCCCTTGCTATGGGCGTACCGTCTGCGACGAGCTGGGCGTTCTTGGCAAGCCCGCTAATACCAAAGTCGGCATCACTATTGATACCGACTGGTTCTGGGGCTTAGTCGAAGAGTGCGTGCGCGGCTACATCAAAACCCATTAAGTGTTGATAACAAGCCGGGTCAGTATCGCAAGATCAAAGCCCGGCTATTTCTGATGGGCAGAAAGCCGTCGCCCAATATGACATGAAGAGATAATAACTATGGATGTCATGAGAAGTGTTCTGGGAATGGTGGTATTGCTGACGATTGCGTTTTTGCTGTCAGTAAACAAGAAGAAGATCAGCCTGCGTACCGTTGGCGCGGCGTTAGTGTTACAGGTCGTGATTGGCGGGATTATGCTTTGGTTACCGCCAGGGCGTTGGGTCGCTGAAAAAGTCGCTTTTGGCGTGCATAAAGTGATGGCGTACAGCGACGCGGGTAGCGCATTTATCTTCGGTTCGCTGGTCGGGCCGAAAATGGACACGCTGTTTGATGGCGCAGGATTTATCTTTGGTTTCAGGGTATTACCGGCAATTATCTTCGTCACTGCACTGGTGAGTATTCTCTACTACATCGGTGTGATGGGGATTTTAATTCGCATTCTCGGCGGTATATTCCAGAAAGCATTAAATATCAGCAAGATTGAGTCATTCGTCGCGGTCACCACCATTTTCCTCGGGCAAAACGAAATTCCGGCGATCGTCAAACCCTTTATCGATCGTCTGAATCGCAATGAATTATTTACAGCGATTTGTAGTGGCATGGCCTCGATTGCTGGTTCGACAATGATTGGTTACGCCGCCCTGGGCGTACCTGTGGAATATTTGCTGGCGGCATCGTTAATGGCGATCCCAGGCGGGATCTTGTTTGCCCGCCTGTTAAGCCCGGCTACGGAATCTTCGCAGGTTTCCTTTAATAACCTCTCTTTCACCGAAACACCGCCAAAAAGCATTATTGAAGCCGCTGCGACAGGGGCAATGACCGGGCTGAAAATCGCCGCCGGTGTAGCGACAGTTGTTATGGCATTTGTCGCCATCATTGCGTTAATTAATGGTATTATCGGCGGCGTTGGCGGCTGGTTTGGTTTTGCACATGCCTCGCTGGAGTCCATTTTAGGTTACCTGTTGGCCCCATTGGCGTGGGTGATGGGGGTTGACTGGAGTGATGCAAATCTTGCCGGGAGTTTGATTGGGCAGAAGCTGGCGATCAATGAATTTGTCGCTTATCTCAATTTCTCGCCATATCTGCAAACGGGTGGCACTCTGGATGCTAAAACCGTGGCGATTATTTCTTTCGCGTTGTGCGGTTTCGCTAACTTTGGTTCTATCGGGGTGGTGGTGGGGGCGTTTTCTGCGGTTGCGCCACACCGTGCGCCGGAAATCGCCCAACTTGGTTTACGCGCGCTGGCGGCGGCGACACTTTCTAACCTGATGAGTGCTACTATTGCAGGATTCTTTATTGGTTTAGCGTAGTGCGCAATTTATGAGCCGGATAAGATGCGGTCAAGCGTCGAATCCGGCAACATTGTTACACCATTGGCACTAATGAAAGCGCGTTATCGGCAGACAGGGTAGGGTTGTTTAAGCTGCCGCTGGCGCGCGAAATTGCCGCGCAGGCTACCGCAAAACGGGCGCTGTCGCGGAAACTGTATCCTTCAAGAAAGCTATATACCAGGCCCGCCATAAAACCATCGTCAGCACCAAAACTGTCTACTGTCGTATGCGCTGGCGCGGTCAGCAAAAATTGTTCTCCATCCTTTTCGCTGCAATAAACTGACTCATCGGGCAAATAAACAAACAGTTGCTGAACACCTTGCTGATGCAATGCATTCACTGCGGCATTACGGTCAGCATCGCTGGTGATCGCCTGTCCCCATAAAATTTCCAGCTCCGGTAAAGTGGGTTTCAGGGTGTGAATATGCGCCAGCCAGTGTTTGATTTTGCCCGCTTTGAATTCTGAAACGGTATCGACAAACACCGGGATTTCATCAGCGAGGGTAAAGACCCATTCCAGCGCCTCGGCTGTCAGGTTGCAATCAGCCAGTACCACGCCCGCATGACGAAGTAAATCGCGCGACCCGTTCAGTAGTTGCGGTGTCAACTGTTCCAGCAGATGGGTATCGTTAATCGCCAGCACGGTTTGATCGTCTCGATTGGCAATTGCCAGATACGTCGATGTGCTTTGACCATGCAAACGAACGCAGCCGGAGACATTCACGCCGGCACGGCGCGTTTCTTCCAGGATCATTTCGCCATAAAAGTCATCGCCAATCACTGAAAGCAAATGGACGTCACGGCCTAACAGCGCCAGATTGTGGGCGATGTTGCGTCCCACGCCGCCCGCCGAGCAATGAATTGTACCGGGATGAGAAGCCGCTTGCGGGTAACGGATATCCGCCATCCCGCGAATATCCATATTGATTGTCCCCACCACTACGCAGTATTCCTGCTCGGTGAGAATGTAACCTTTGCCTTTAATCCGCCCTTTGCGCATTAAATCCATAATATGCGCCGCAACGCGCGAACGACTGATTTGCAGCATGTCCGCAATTTCGTTCTGCTGAATCAGCGGGTTACGCCGTAAAATTGCAAGGATCTCCTTTTCCCGGTTATTCATCTTCAGGCTACCGCTTTTTCAGTTTGTTGCGCTTTCAGCCAGGCGATCTCTTCTGCCCAGATATCCGGGTTGATGGTTTCAAGGATCAGCGGAATGCCGTCGAAACGGTCGTCCTGCATGATCCAGCGGAACGCATCATGACCGATATTGCCTTCACCGAGGCTATGATGGCGGTCAACGCGGCTGCCAAAGGTGCTTTTCGCATCGTTAAGGTGCATCCCGCGCAGATACTTAAAGCCAACAATACGGGCAAAATCCGCGAACGTTTTCTCGCATTCGGCTGGAGTACGCAAATCATACCCGGCAGCGAAAGCATGGCAGGTATCAATGCAGACGCCGACACGGGATTTATCTTCCACGCCGTCGATAATCGCCGCGAGATGTTCGAATTTAAACCCTAAGTTACTGCCCTGACCGGCGGTGTTTTCAATCACCGCTGTTACACCTTGAGTTTTATCCAGCGCAATGTTGATGGATTCGGCAATACGCGCAAGGCAATCCTCTTCTGAAATCTGCATCAGATGGCTGCCAGGGTGGAAGTTGAGCAAAGAAAGCCCCAGTTGTTCGCAACGCTGCATTTCATCTATAAAGGCATCGCGCGATTTTTCCAGAGCTTCAGTGACCGGATGTCCGAGGTTAATCAGATAGCTGTCGTGGGGAAGAATTTGCGCCGATGTGTAGTGATATTTTTCACAGGCCGCTTTGAATTCATCGATGGTTTGCGTCGTGAGCGGTGCGGCACGCCACTGACGTTGGTTTTTGGTGAACAAGGCAAACGCGGTTGCGTCGATTTCGGCGGCGCGAATTGCGGCATTTGCCAGACCGCCAGCAGCACTAACGTGCGCTCCAATGTATTTCATGCGAGGACTCCTGTTAAACCCGCTGGAGGAAAACGGTAATGATAGCGGGTTAACAGGAGCAAGATGTAGTGGTTTATGCGATGACGCTTTGAATCACATAGTTAATCGCACCACCACCAACAATCAGCCAGGCAAACAGTACCAGTGCCATCAGCAGAGGTTTCGCCCCGGCTTTTTTCAGCGCGCTGACGTGAGTGGTCAGACCCAGCGCCGCCATCGCCATTGCCAGCAGGAAGGTATCCAGCGTTACCAGCATGTTCACCACGCTCTGCGGTAACAGGTGGAACGAGTTAAAGATGGCAACGACGATGAACAAGATGGCAAACCACGGAATAGTGATTTTGCTTTTCTCGCCGCTGTTCGCCCCAGACAGCTGTTTAACACGCGCCGCCAGCAGGATGAGGAACGGAGCCAGCATCATCACGCGCAGCATTTTGGAAATAACTGCTGCGTTTTCCGCATCCGGGCTGATAGCATGACCTGCCGCCACCACCTGCGCCACTTCGTGCACAGTAGAACCAATGTAGATACCGAAAGTTTCCGGACTAAACCATTGAGACATCAGCGGATATATCGCCGGGTAGAGGAAAATCGCGACGGTCCCGAAGATAACAACGGTTGCAACAGCCACGGTTACTTTACTGGCTTCCGCTTTCACTACCGGCTCAGTCGCCAGTACCGCGGCAGCACCACAGATACTGCTACCGGCACCGATCAACCAGCTGGTGTGCTTATCCAGACCAAACACTTTCTGCCCCAGGAAGCAAGCCAGCAGGAAGGTACTGGACAGCGTCAACACGTCAATGATGATCCCACTGATACCGACATCGGCAATTTGCGAGAACGTCAGACGGAAGCCATAAAGAATGATACCCAGACGTAATAAATATTGCTTGGCAAACAGCACACCACCGTCACAGCTTTTCCAGATGTGCGGATAGATGGTGTTGCCTAAAACCATCCCCAACAAGATTGCGAGGGTGAGGGCACTAAACCCGGCACCCGCAACCGCGGGAATGGAACCACCCCACAGGGCGACCCCGGTGATAACTGCACTCAGGGCTAACCCCGGAATAAAATGCCACAGTGTACGATGTTGTTTCTGTAAGGTGATATTCGTCATAACCCTCTCCTTTAACCGGGCATAAGGTTACGACTAACTGGTTTAAAAATAAAATTGATTATATATTTATAATTAATCTTTATAAGTGGTAAGCGACTATGCACATCACCCTCCGGCAGTTGGAAGTTTTTGCAGAAGTATTGAAAAGTGGATCAACCACCCAGGCGTCGGTGATGCTGGCGTTGTCGCAATCAGCAGTGAGCGCAGCCTTGACCGACCTGGAAGGGCAGCTTGGCGTGCAACTGTTTGATCGCGTGGGGAAAAGACTGGTTGTTAATGAACACGGGCGGCTGCTCTATCCGCGTGCGTTGGCATTGCTTGAACAGGCGGTTGAAATCGAACAACTGTTTCGCGAAGACAACGGCGCGATTCGTATCTATGCCAGTAGTACCATCGGTAACTACATTCTGCCTGCAGTTATCGCCCGTTATCGCCATGATTATCCGCAGTTGCCGATTGAACTTAGCGTTGGGAATAGCCAGGACGTGATGCAAGCGGTGCTGGATTTCCGCGTTGATATTGGCTTTATTGAAGGACCGTGCCACAGCACTGAAATCATTTCTGAACCGTGGCTGGAAGACGAGCTGGTGGTTTTCGCCGCGCCGACTTCGCCGTTGGCCCGTGGTCCGGTCACCTTAGAACAGCTGGCCGCTGCGCCGTGGATCCTGCGTGAACGCGGTTCCGGCACGCGGGAGATTGTCGATTATCTGTTGCTGTCACATTTACCGAAGTTTGAGATGGCGATGGAATTAGGTAACTCCGAGGCAATCAAACATGCGGTGCGTCATGGGTTGGGAATTAGTTGCCTGTCGCGACGTGTGATTGAAGATCAATTGCAGGCAGGCACATTAAGTGAAGTTGCGGTCCCTCTGCCGCGCCTGATGCGTACGTTGTGGCGTATACATCATCGGCAAAAACACCTTTCCAACGCGCTACGGCGCTTTCTGGACTATTGCGATCCCGCAAATGTGCCGCGTTAAGTTGCTGTACAAGAACATGCTGGTGCTGTGTCGATTTCGTGACGCAGCGCCTTCAGCATGCATTCGCCAGAAAAGAGATTGGCTGCTTTACTTATAATTCCTGGGCGATCATGAAGGTGTCTTATAACCGTGTATTTCTGCCGGAAGGATTGCCAATCGTCTGCTACAATCGCGCCTCATTTTTAAGATGGATAGCATTTTTGTATGGTTTCCGAAACTAAAACCACAGAAGCGCCGGGCTTACGCCGTGAATTAAAGGCGCGTCACCTGACGATGATTGCCATTGGCGGTTCCATCGGTACAGGTCTTTTTGTTGCCTCTGGCGCAACGATTTCTCAGGCAGGTCCGGGCGGGGCATTGCTCTCGTATATGCTGATTGGCCTGATGGTTTACTTCCTGATGACCAGTCTCGGTGAACTGGCTGCATATATGCCGGTTTCCGGTTCGTTTGCCACTTACGGTCAGAACTATGTTGAAGAAGGCTTTGGCTTCGCGCTGGGCTGGAACTACTGGTACAACTGGGCGGTGACTATCGCCGTTGACCTGGTTGCAGCTCAGCTGGTCATGAGCTGGTGGTTCCCGGATACACCGGGCTGGATCTGGAGTGCGTTGTTCCTCGGCGTTATCTTCCTGCTGAACTACATCTCAGTTCGTGGCTTTGGTGAAGCGGAATACTGGTTCTCACTGATCAAAGTCACGACAGTTATTGTCTTTATCATCGTTGGCGTGCTGATGATTATCGGTATCTTCAAAGGCGCGCAGCCTGCGGGCTGGAGCAACTGGACAATCGGCGAAGCGCCGTTTGCTGGTGGTTTTGCGGCGATGATCGGCGTAGCTATGATTGTCGGCTTCTCTTTCCAGGGAACCGAGCTGATCGGTATTGCTGCAGGCGAGTCCGAAGATCCGGCGAAAAACATTCCACGCGCGGTACGTCAGGTGTTCTGGCGAATCCTGTTGTTCTATGTGTTCGCGATCCTGATTATCAGCCTGATTATTCCGTACACCGATCCGAGCCTGCTGCGTAACGATGTTAAAGACATCAGCGTTAGTCCGTTCACCCTGGTGTTCCAGCACGCGGGTCTGCTCTCTGCGGCGGCGGTGATGAACGCAGTTATTCTGACGGCGGTGCTGTCAGCGGGTAACTCCGGTATGTATGCGTCTACTCGTATGCTGTACACCCTGGCGTGTGACGGTAAAGCGCCGCGCATTTTCGCTAAACTGTCGCGTGGTGGCGTGCCGCGTAATGCGCTGTATGCGACGACGGTGATTGCCGGTCTGTGCTTCCTGACCTCCATGTTTGGCAACCAGACGGTATACCTGTGGCTGCTGAACACCTCCGGGATGACGGGTTTTATCGCCTGGCTGGGGATTGCCATTAGCCACTATCGCTTCCGTCGCGGTTACGTATTGCAGGGACACGACATTAACGATCTGCCGTACCGTTCAGGTTTCTTCCCACTGGGGCCGATCTTCGCATTCATTCTGTGTCTGATTATCACTTTGGGCCAGAACTACGAAGCGTTCCTGAAAGATACTATTGACTGGGGCGGCGTAGCGGCAACGTATATTGGTATCCCGCTGTTCCTGATTATTTGGTTCGGCTACAAGCTGATTAAAGGAACTCACTTCGTACGCTACAGCGAAATGAAGTTCCCGCAGAACGATAAGAAATAAGTTTCCTCCCTTCCTTGCTAAGCCCTCTCAACCGAGAGGGCTTTTTCAATTCCATTTCCCTGACAAATCATGCGGATATAAAATTTAACATTTGGATTGATAATTGTTATCGTTTGCATTATCGTTACGCCGCAATCAAAAAAGGCTGACAAATCAGAGGCTGTTCCGGCTTTCTGGGATGATCACCTGCATAAAAAATAAGTCCACCGCGATGCTGCCGTACGCAAGGGGACGTGAAGAAGATGTGAGCGATAACCCATTTTATTTTCGTAGTTACCTCATGGAGATATGGAATGTTTAGGTTGAACCCTTTCGTACGGGTCGGGCTGTGTTTGTCCGCTATTTCTTGTGCATGGCCTGTGTTAGCGGTCGATGATGATGGCGAAACGATGGTTGTCACTGCATCTTCCGTGGAACAAAATCTTAAAGATGCACCTGCCAGTATCAGCGTCATTACCCAGGAAGACCTGCAGCGAAAACCGGTACAGAATCTGAAGGATGTCCTCAAAGAAGTGCCTGGCGTACAACTGACGAACGAAGGGGATAACCGTAAGGGCGTTAGTATTCGTGGTCTGGACAGCAGCTATACCCTGATTCTCGTCGACGGTAAACGCGTGAACTCCCGCAATGCCGTCTTCCGCCACAATGATTTCGATCTGAACTGGATCCCGGTCGATTCCATCGAACGTATTGAAGTGGTCCGTGGCCCGATGTCGTCGCTGTACGGTTCCGATGCGCTCGGCGGTGTAGTGAATATCATCACCAAAAAAATCGGTCAGAAATGGTCGGGTACCGTTACCGTCGATACCACCATTCAGGAACATCGCGATCGCGGTGACACCTATAACGGTCAGTTCTTTACCAGTGGACCATTAATTGATGGTGTGCTGGGAATGAAAGCTTACGGCAGCCTGGCAAAACGTGAAAAGGATGACCCGCAAAACTCAACGACCACCGATACCGGAGAAACGCCGCGTATTGAAGGATTCTCCAGCCGCGACGGCAATGTCGAATTTGCCTGGACACCGAATCAAAATCACGATTTTACTGCCGGATACGGTTTCGACCGTCAGGATCGTGATTCCGACTCGCTGGACAAAAACCGCCTGGAACGCCAGAACTACTCCGTCAGCCATAATGGGCGTTGGGATTACGGCACCAGCGAACTGAAATACTACGGTGAGAAAGTCGAGAACAAAAACCCTGGCAACAGCAGCCCGATAACTTCCGAAAGCAATACGGTCGACGGCAAATACACGTTGCCGCTGACGGCGATTAATCAGTTTCTCACGGTTGGCGGTGAATGGCGTCACGACAAACTTAGCGATGCGGTGAACCTGACCGGGGGAACCAGCTCCAAAACGTCTGCCAGCCAGTACGCGCTGTTTGTGGAAGATGAATGGCGGATCTTCGAGCCGCTGGCGCTGACGACCGGCGTGCGTATGGACGATCACGAAACCTACGGTGAACACTGGAGTCCGCGTGCCTACCTGGTTTATAACGCCACCGACACCGTAACGGTGAAAGGGGGCTGGGCGACGGCATTTAAAGCACCTTCTCTGTTGCAACTTAGCCCTGACTGGACGAGCAATTCCTGCCGTGGCGCATGTAAGATTGTGGGTAGCCCGGATCTGAAACCAGAAACCAGCGAAAGTTGGGAGCTGGGGCTTTACTACATGGGTGAAGAAGGCTGGCTGGAAGGGGTTGAATCCAGCGTTACCGTTTTCCGTAACGATGTGAAAGATCGTATCAGCATCAGCCGTACGTCTGACGTCAACGCTGCACCGGGCTACCAAAACTTTGTTGGTTTTGAGACGGGCGCTAACGGACGGCGCATACCGGTATTTAGCTACTACAACGTTAACAAAGCTCGTATTCAGGGCGTGGAAACCGAACTGAAAATTCCGTTCAACGATGAATGGAAACTGTCGATCAACTACACCTACAACGATGGTCGTGATGTCAGCAACGGCGAAAACAAACCGCTATCCGATCTGCCGTTCCATACTGCTAACGGTACGCTGGACTGGAAACCGCTGGCGCTGGAAGACTGGTCATTCTATGTTTCTGGGCACTATACCGGGCAGAAACGCGCCGACAGCGCGACGGCTAAAACACCGGGCGGTTATACCATCTGGAATACCGGCGCGGCCTGGCAGGTGACTTAAGACGTCAAACTGCGCGCAGGCGTGCTGAACCTTGGCGACAAGGATCTCAGTCGTGACGACTACAGCTATAACGAAGACGGACGTCGTTACTTTATGGCAGTGGATTATCGCTTCTGATGAGAAGATGCCCGGCGAACCGGGCGGACTTTCACTTCAGTAAATACTGCGCATGGAAGCGCAGGTGATCCTCTATAAAAGAGGCGATGAAGTAGTAACTGTGATCATATCCCGGCTGAATACGCAGCGTCATCGGCCACGCTTTCTGGCGCGCGGCTTCTGCCAGTACCGCAGGTTGCAACTGGTCGGCAAGAAACTGATCATTATCGCCCTGATCGATAAGCGTCGGGATCGCATCCTGCGCGTTACTGGCATACATCAGTGCGCAACTGTCCCATTCCAGCCATGCATTTTTGTCCTCACCTAAATAGCTGCTAAACGCTTTGATTCCCCACGGGACGCTGCACGGATTCACAATTGGCGCAAAGGCCGAAACGCTGGTGTATTTACCCGGATTTTTCAGCGCCATAATCAGCGCACCGTGACCACCCATTGAGTGACCGCTAATGGCGCAGCGGTCGCTGACATTAAATTGCGACTGAACCAGCGCCGGTAATTCATCGCGCAGATAATCATACATCCGGTAATGCGTCGCCCACGGCGGTTGCGTGGCATTAAGATAAAAGCCTGCGCCCTGGCCTAAATCGTAGCCATCGTCGTTGGCAACCTTTTCGCCGCGCGGGCTGGTGTCTGGCATCACCAGTACAATCCCCAGTTCCGCCGCTACCCGCTGGGCACCCGCCTTGGTGGTGAAGTTCTCGTCATTGCAGGTTAATCCGGAAAGCCAGTACAGCACTGGTGGCGGAGTGTGATCACGAGGTGGAGGGAGAAAGATACTGAACGTCATCGGGCAGTTTAAGGTACTGGAGTCGTGTCGCCAGCGTTGCTGCCAGCCTTCAAAACAGCGGTGCTCTTCGAGCATTTCCATGCGTGGCTCCTTGTTGTGTTGTTTGCAATTTCTTCATCATACCGTTTATTCAATGTGCTGTGAGTAACTTTCACTTCCGTATTTGCATAACGATGTTTTAACATCTGCTGATGAAAGGCAGCGGCAATTACAATAATTATCGCTGTGAATACTGGATTATGTGCGCCGCCTCACGCACAATAATCAGGCTGTAAATCAGCTTAATAACTTTGCCCCCACGCAGGGCGGAGGCGTCACACCTGCAGGAGAAATCATAAATGCCATCACTCAGTAAAGAAGCGGCCCTGGTTCATGAAGCGTTAGTTGCGCGAGGACTGGAAACACCGCTGCGCCCGCCCGTGCATGAAATGGATAACGAAACGCGCAAAAGCCTTATTGCTGGTCATATGACCGAAATCATGCAGCTGCTGAATCTCGACCTGGCTGATGACAGTTTGATGGAAACGCCGCATCGCATCGCTAAAATGTATGTCGATGAAATTTTCTCCGGTCTGGATTACGCCAACTTCCCGAAAATCACCCTCATTGAAAACAAAATGAAGGTCGATGAAATGGTCACCGTGCGCGATATCACTCTGACCAGTACCTGTGAACACCATTTTGTTACCATCGATGGCAAAGCGACGGTGGCTTATATCCCGAAAGATTCGGTGATCGGTCTGTCAAAAATTAACCGTATCGTGCAGTTCTTTGCCCAGCGTCCGCAGGTGCAGGAACGTCTGACGCAGCAAATTCTTATTGCGCTACAAACTCTGCTGGGCACCAATAACGTGGCTGTCTCGATCGACGCGGTGCATTACTGCGTGAAGGCGCGTGGCATCCGCGATGCAACCAGTGCCACGACAACGACCTCTCTTGGTGGATTGTTCAAATCCAGTCAGAATACGCGCCACGAGTTTCTGCGCGCTGTGCGTCATCACAACTGATTAAAAGGCAGGAACCATGGAGCGCAACGTCACGCTCGATTTTGTTCGCGGCGTCGCCATTCTGGGGATCCTGCTATTAAACATCAGCGCCTTTGGGCTACCAAAGGCGGCTTATCTTAATCCCGCCTGGTACGGCGCTATTACGCCGCAGGATGCATGGACCTGGGCATTTCTTGATCTCGTCGGCCAGGTGAAATTCCTCACGCTTTTTGCGCTGCTGTTTGGTGCGGGCCTGCAAATGTTGCTGCCCCGTGGCAGACGCTGGATCCAGTCGCGGTTAACGCTGTTAGTCTTGTTGGGCTTTATTCACGGTTTACTGTTCTGGGACGGCGATATTCTGCTGGCTTACGGGCTGGTGGGCTTAATCTGCTGGCGGCTGGTGCGCGATGCGCCATCGGTAAAAAGCCTGTTTAATACAGGCGTCATGCTTTATCTGGTGGGGCTTGGCGTTTTGCTGTTATTGGGGTTGATTTCCGATAGCCAGACCAGCCGCGCCTGGACGCCGGATGCATCGGCTATTTTGTATGAAAAATACTGGAAGCTTCACGGCGGCGTTGATGCGATCAGTAATCGTGCCGATGGTGTTGGCAACAGTTTACTGGCACTGGGCGCACAGTATGGCTGGCAACTGGCTGGGATGATGCTCATTGGTGCCGCATTGATGCGCAGTGGCTGGCTGAAAGGGCAGTTCAGCTTACGTCACTATCGTCGTACTGGTTTTGTGCTGGTGGCGATTGGGGTGATCATTAACCTTCCTGCCATCGCCCTGCAATGGCGACTGGACTGGGCATATCGCTGGTGCGCCTTCTTACTTCAGATGCCGCGGGAACTGAGTGCGCCGTTTCAGGCGATAGGCTATGCGTCGCTGTTTTATGGTTTCTGGCCGCAATTGAGCCGCTTTAAGCTGGTGCTTGCGATCGCCTGCGTCGGACGGATGGCGCTGACCAACTATCTATTGCAAACGCTGATTTGTACCACGCTTTTTTACCACCTCGGTTTGTTTATGCATTTTGACCGCCTGGAGCTGCTGGCGTTTGTTATTCCGGTATGGCTGGCGAATATCCTCTTCTCTGTTATCTGGCTGCGTTTCTTCCGCCAGGGGCCGGTGGAATGGCTCTGGCGTCAGTTAACTTTGCGTGCTGCCGGACCGGCAATATCTAAAACATCAAGATAACGATCTGGATCACATTCGTTAACAAAACGGCTGTAACCGTTTCCATTGCTGTGACTCGATTCACGAAGTCCTGTATTCAGTGCTGACAAAATAGCCGCCAGCAAGCAGTCATTTACTGCAATCTCATAACAGGTAGTGAATATGATCACCATTCGTGATGTAGCGCGTCAGGCTGGCGTCTCTGTGGCAACGGTTTCCCGGGTGCTCAATAACAGCACGCTGGTCAGTGCCGACACGCGTGAAGCAGTAATGAAAGCCGTGAGTGAGCTGGATTATCGGCCAAACGCCAATGCCCAGGCGCTGGCAACTCAGGTTAGCGACACCATTGGCGTGGTGGTGATGGACGTTTCTGATGCGTTTTTCGGCGCGCTGGTAAAAGCGGTGGATCTAGTCGCTCAGCAGCATCAGAAATACGTGCTAATCGGCAATAGCTATCATGAAGCGGAAAAAGAGCGTCACGCCATTGAGGTGTTAATTCGCCAGCGTTGTAATGCGTTGATTGTTCACTCAAAAGCATTGAGTGACGATGAACTGGCGCAATTTATGGATAACATTCCCGGTATGGTGTTAATCAACCGCGTTGTGCCGGGGTACGCCCATCGTTGCGTTTGCCTGGATAATCTCAGCGGTGCCCGAATGGCGACGCGCATGTTGCTGAATAACGGTCATCAACGTATTGGTTATCTTTCTTCCAGTCACGGCATTGAAGATGACGCCATGCGTAAAGCAGGCTGGATGAGTGCGTTGAAAGAGCAGGATATTATTCCGCCGGAAAGCTGGATTGGCACTGGTACGCCGGACATGCCGGGCGGTGAGGCGGCGATGGTTGAACTGCTGGGGCGCAATCTACAACTTACCGCTGTATTTGCTTATAACGACAATATGGCCGCTGGCGCACTGACAGCATTAAAAGATAATGGCATTGCGATTCCGTTACATCTCTCAATCATCGGTTTCGATGATATTCCCATCGCCCGTTACACCGACCCGCAATTAACGACCGTGCGTTATCCCATTGCTTCAATGGCTAAATTAGCCACCGAACTGGCCTTGCAGGGGGCAGCAGGCAATATTGATCCTCGTGCCAGCCACTGTTTTATGCCGACGTTAGTGCGTCGCCATTCTGTCGCAACGCGCCAGAATGCGGCGGCGATCACTAACTCAACAAATCAGGCGATGTAACCGCTTTCAATCTGTGAGTGATTTCACAGTATCTTAACAATGTGATGGCTATGATTGCACCGTTTTAACGTTGTAACCCGTATGTAACAGTGAATAATCACTTTCACCGAGGTAATAGCGTCATAACAACAATTAAAGCCGTTTTCTGGAGCGTTACCGGGCATGGAAGAACGAATTTTAAAAAGTGAGCTTCGGCGTTCAGTAACACTTCATTAACTCTACTGCCCCGCCGAGCATTTATCTCAAGCACTATCCTGCATAAGAAAAACCGGAGATACCATGAATAAGAAGGTGTTAACCCTGTCTGCTGTGATGGCCAGCATGTTATTCGGTGCCGCTGCACACGCTGCTGATACTCGCATTGGTGTAACAATCTATAAGTACGACGATAACTTTATGTCTGTAGTGCGCAAGGCTATTGAGCAAGATGCGAAAGCCGCGCCAGATGTTCAGCTGCTGATGAATGATTCTCAGAATGACCAGTCCAAGCAGAACGATCAGATCGACGTATTGCTGGCGAAAGGGGTGAAGGCACTGGCAATCAACCTGGTTGACCCGGCAGCTGCGGGTACGGTGATTGAGAAAGCGCGTGGGCAAAACGTGCCGGTGGTTTTCTTCAACAAAGAACCGTCTCGTAAGGCGCTGGATAGCTACGACAAAGCCTACTACGTTGGCACTGATTCCAAAGAGTCCGGCATTATTCAGGGCGATTTGATTGCTAAACACTGGGCGGCGAATCAGGGTTGGGATCTGAACAAAGACGGTCAGATTCAATTCGTATTGCTGAAAGGTGAACCGGGCCATCCGGATGCAGAAGCACGTACCACTTACGTGATTAAAGAGCTGAACGACAAAGGCATTAAAACTGAACAGTTACAGTTAGATACCGCTATGTGGGATACCGCTCAGGCGAAAGATAAGATGGACGCCTGGCTGTCTGGCCCGAACGCCAACAAAATCGAAGTGGTTATCGCCAACAACGATGCGATGGCAATGGGCGCGGTAGAAGCACTGAAAGCACACAACAAGTCCAGCATTCCGGTGTTTGGCGTCGATGCGCTGCCAGAAGCGCTGGCGCTGGTGAAATCCGGTGCACTGGCGGGCACAGTACTGAACGATGCTAACAACCAGGCGAAAGCGACCTTTGATCTGGCGAAAAACCTGGCCGATGGCAAAGGTGCGGCTGATGGCACCAACTGGAAAATCGACAACAAAGTGGTCCGCGTACCTTATGTTGGCGTAGATAAAGACAACCTGGCTGAATTCAGCAAGAAATAAGACTGATTGGGCGCAGTCGTTTACTGCGCCCTTATTGTATGGCCAACAAGGTAAAATTATATGGTCAGCTCAACGACTCCGTCTTCCGGGGAATACTTGTTGGAAATGAGCGGTATCAACAAGTCTTTTCCTGGTGTTAAGGCACTTGATAACGTTAATTTAAAAGTCCGGCCACATTCTATCCATGCATTAATGGGGGAAAACGGCGCAGGAAAATCAACATTATTAAAATGCCTGTTTGGTATTTATCAAAAAGACTCCGGCACCATTTTATTCCAGGGTAAAGAGATCGATTTCCATTCTGCCAAAGAAGCACTGGAAAATGGTATTTCGATGGTACACCAGGAGTTAAACCTGGTATTACAACGTTCGGTGATGGATAACATGTGGCTGGGGCGATATCCCACCAAAGGCATGTTTGTCGATCAGGACAAAATGTACCGCGAAACCAAAGCGATTTTTGATGAACTGGATATTGATATCGATCCGCGTGCGCGCGTCGGCACATTATCCGTTTCGCAAATGCAGATGATCGAAATCGCCAAAGCGTTTTCCTATAACGCGAAAATTGTGATTATGGATGAACCGACTTCTTCGTTAACCGAAAAAGAGGTCAATCATCTGTTCACTATTATTCGTAAATTAAAAGAGCGCGGCTGCGGTATTGTTTATATCTCGCATAAAATGGAAGAAATCTTCCAGTTATGTGATGAAGTTACCGTATTGCGCGACGGTCAGTGGATCGCCACCGAACCGCTGGCAGGACTGACGATGGACAAGATCATCGCCATGATGGTTGGGCGTTCTCTTAATCAGCGTTTTCCTGACAAAGAAAACAAGCCGGGCGAAGTCATCCTCGAGGTGCGTAACCTGACGTCACTGCGCCAGCCGTCGATTCGCGATGTCTCGTTTGATCTGCATAAAGGGGAGATCCTCGGTATTGCCGGGCTGGTGGGGGCGAAACGTACCGATATTGTTGAGACGTTATTTGGTATTCGCGAGAAATCGGCTGGCACCATAACGTTGCACGGCAAACAGATCAATAACCATAATGCCAACGAAGCCATAAACCACGGATTTGCACTGGTAACTGAGGAGCGCCGCTCAACGGGAATTTATGCCTATCTGGATATTGGTTTTAACTCGTTAATTTCCAATATTCGCAACTACAAAAATAAAGTTGGTTTACTGGATAACTCGCGGATGAAAAGCGATACCCAGTGGGTGATTGATTCGATGCGGGTAAAAACGCCGGGTCATCGGACGCAAATTGGTTCGCTCTCCGGTGGTAATCAGCAAAAGGTGATTATTGGTCGCTGGCTACTAACGCAACCAGAAATATTAATGCTCGATGAACCGACGCGCGGTATTGATGTCGGGGCGAAGTTTGAAATTTATCAGTTAATTGCCGAACTGGCGAAGAAAGGCAAGGGGATTATTATTATCTCCTCTGAAATGCCTGAGTTGTTAGGGATAACAGACCGTATTCTGGTCATGAGCAATGGTCTCGTTTCCGGAATTGTCGACACAAAAACAACAACGCAAAACGAAATTCTGCGTCTTGCGTCTTTGCACCTTTAAGATTAGGGGCTTCCCATGAGTGCGTTAAATAAGAAAAGTTTTCTTACTTACCTGAAAGAGGGCGGTATTTACGTCGTTCTTTTAGTTTTGCTGGCGATTATTATTTTCCAGGACCCAACATTTTTAAGTCTGTTGAACTTAAGTAATATTCTCACCCAGTCATCGGTGCGTATTATTATCGCGCTCGGTGTGGCAGGGTTAATTGTCACCCAGGGGACCGATCTTTCTGCTGGTCGTCAGGTAGGGCTGGCGGCAGTGGTGGCTGCGACATTATTGCAGTCCATGGATAACGCCAACAAAGTGTTCCCGGAAATGGCGACGATGCCGATTGCGCTGGTTATTCTGATTGTCTGTGCCATTGGTGCGGTGATCGGTTTGATCAACGGTCTGATTATCGCTTATCTCAACGTGACGCCGTTCATTACCACGCTCGGCACGATGATCATCGTCTATGGCATCAACTCGCTCTATTACGACTTTGTCGGGGCGTCGCCAATTTCTGGTTTTGACAGTGGCTTCTCTACCTTTGCTCAGGGCTTTGTCGCGCTGGGGAGTTTCCGTCTCTCTTACATCACCTTCTACGCGTTGATTGCGGTGGCGTTCGTCTGGGTGTTGTGGAACAAAACCCGCTTCGGTAAGAACATTTTTGCCATTGGCGGTAACCCGGAAGCGGCAAAAGTATCTGGTGTCAACGTCGGCCTGAACCTGCTGATGATCTACGCGTTGTCTGGTGTGTTCTATGCCTTCGGCGGGATGTTAGAAGCCGGACGTATCGGCTCTGCCACCAACAACCTCGGCTTTATGTATGAGCTGGATGCTATCGCGGCGTGCGTGGTAGGCGGTGTATCGTTCAGCGGCGGTGTGGGGACGGTGATTGGCGTGGTGACCGGGGTAATTATTTTTACCGTCATCAACTATGGCCTGACGTATATCGGCGTAAACCCATACTGGCAGTACATCATCAAAGGGGCGATTATTATCTTCGCCGTAGCGCTGGATTCACTGAAATACGCGCGTAAGAAGTGATGTGATTGTGGATATTGCCGGATGCGCTGCATCCGGCAATCGGTGCCAAATGCCGGATGCGTCTCTGGTTTTACAACGTTACCGGGTGTTCTTTCTCGCCTTTCTTAAACTTCACTTCCCCGAGCTCAATACAACCCACCGGGCAGACGTGACCACAAAGCAGACAACCCACACATTTCTCGGTATTACAATGCGGTGTGCGGGTTTTCTCGCTCCATTCCATCGCCTGGTGACCGCCGTCGTAACAGGAAATATAACAGCGTCCACAGCCAACACATTTATCAAGATTGATACGGGGATAGACAATATAACTGCGGTCTAAATCTTCCGCCGGGACAATATTGTTATTCGCCAGACCTACCATCTCCTGCAACGAATCAAACCCTTGATCGGCGAGATAATGCGACAACCCGCTCGCCATATCTTCCACTATCCGATAGCCGTACTGCATAATGCCGGTGGTGACCTGTAACGTTGCTGCGCCGAGCAATAAAAACTCCGCCGCATCTTCCCAGGTTTCAATGCCGCCGATACCGCTGATCGGGAAATCGCGCAGTTCTGGATGGGTGCGCATTTGCTGAATAAAGCGCAGGGCGATCGGTTTTACCGCTTTACCGGAATATCCGGAAATACTCGATTTACCGTTCACGATCGGCATACCGATTTTCTGATTAAGATCGATATTGGTGATGGATTTAACGGTGTTAATTGCCGCAATGCCATCTGCGCCGCCGCGCTTCGCCGCCAGCGCCACTTCGCACATATCACCGATATTCGGTGTCATCTTCGCCAGCATCGGCAGCGTGGAACCCCGTTTAACTGCCCGACAATATTTTTCTACCAGCTCCGGGCTTTGCCCGACATCGCTACCCATCGCATGAGACGTCATTTGCGGACAGGAGAAGTTACACTCGATCATATCCGCGCCAGCTTCTTGCACCAGGCGCGCCAGCTCCTCCCATTGCTGCTCATTTTCCCCCATGATCGAAGCGATCAATACTTTGTCCGGGTAATCTTCCTTCAGCCGACGCAGGGCGGCCAGATTCTCTTCCAACGGATGCTCGGCAATCTGCTCCATATTTTTGAAGCCGATAAAACCGGTATCTTCTTTCACCAGATGATCAAAACGCGGCGAGACTTCGTTGGCGATAAAAAAGCCGATCGTTTTAAACACCACGCCGCCCCAACCTGTGTCGTAGGCTTTGGCACACATCTCATAGCAGTTGCCTACCGGCGAAGAAGAGAGGCAGAACGGGTTGGGAAACTTCACGCCGCAAAAGGTAATCGAAAGATCTTTCGTTAACATGAGCAAGCTCCCTCTAAATAGTGATGAATCGCCTCGGCGGCTTCTTTCCCGGTTTTCACGGCATAGACCACGGTTTTGTCACCCTCAACAATATCGCCAGCAGCAAAGACTTGCGGATCGCGGGTCTGATAATTTTGTGTTTTGATGGTGTTACGCTGCGGCTCTAACTTCGCAAAGGCATCCAGTCTGGCATGCTGACCGACGGCGAGAATAATTTTATCTGCCACCATCGTCAGTTCGCCCGGTAACCGTACATGCTTAAACGTGACTTTATTGCCTTCCACGGCTACTGGCGTGAATCCATCGATGATCGAAACGCCCAGCTCCCGGGCGCTGGTAAACTCTTTTTCGCTTGCCGGAAACTCATCTAACTCTTCACGCGCTACGCAAGTTACCGCCTGACAGCCGAGAACTTTCAGCGTGCTGGCTACGTCCATCGCGACATCACCGCCGCCGATAATTAATGCGCTTTGTGGAATGCTGATATCGCCTTGCGCCTGTCGTGCACGTTGCAAGAAGTCGACGGCAATCTCAACGTCGCTATGCTCAAACAGCGGTAGCCCGGAACCGCTTGATAACCCCACGGTGACCAGTACCGCGCGGTTTTCCGCTTTCAGTTGCTCCAGGGTGAGTGTGTTACCGACTTCGTTGTTGCACTTAATGGTCACGCCCATTTTTTCAATACGGGCGATCTCTGCATCCAGCACTGATTGCGGTAACCGGAATTGCGGAATACCGTTACGCAACCAGCCACCGGGGTGCGCTTCTTTCTCATAAATCGTGACGTCATAACCCTGGTTTGTCAGTGTCACACTGGCCTGCAATCCGGCAGGACCTGCGCCAATAATCGCGACTTTGCCGAGCGTTTTAGTACCGGGCTGATAAATTTCCATTCCGGTTTGTTGTTCAAAATCAGTAACAAAACGCTGTAAGCGGCCGATATCAATGGGAGCATCAACACCGGCACGGGTACAACCGCTTTGGCATAATTTCTCCGTTGGGCACACTCTGGCACAAACGGCACCGAGGGCATTATTTTCGCGAATTGTCTCGGCAGCGCCTTTAAAATTACGAAAGTAGATTGAGCGAATAAATTTCCCCGGATCGGTCTGTGCCGGGCAAGCCTGACTACAGGGAGCGTCGTGACATAATAAACAGCGAGAGGCTTCTTTAATCGCCAGTAAAGACGTAAAAGCCGGAGTGAGTTCATCCAGATAATTTTGTTGCGGCATGTGATCTTCCTTAATGCTATAGGTAATTAAGGCGAGCGTTTAGTAAATAATAATGTACTGATATTAAGGCTAAGCGTGCGGGGGAATTTAAACTGTGAAAAGATTCACAAATAGCTGCGGTTAGGAATGTGATATCCGCAGCTTATCAGGTGAAGTAATAATTATTCTCAATAATTAACTGGAGAGGGGAATATTAACGATAGAAAATAAGATAAACAATCATGCCGATAGATAAAATTCCGAAGCCGATATATGCCACCATATAAGCGAAAAAGAGTCCGGGATTTTTTGCTCGCCAGACATACACCGGTTCCGGTGCATTTTTAACCCGTTTATCAATCGCGCCTGCGCGCCAGCCTTTCCATGCTTCGCGGAAACAAAATATCGGGATAAGGAAAAAAACGGCAACGACAAAAAACTGCTGTACATCCATAACTACTTTCCTTGTTTCTTTTGTAATTCAAGTAACTGTTCGGGTGTGACGGCGGGATACCCCTGCGCATCTTCCGGTACCTGGTGCATAGCCGGAATAGGGACCAGCGGCCCTAAAAAACGCGGTTCACGTTTAAAAATATAAAGGTCAGCCAGCGCACCGAAACGGGCGGCAAATTCACGAATACGTACTGACAGCATATCTTTCGGTGACGGTACGGCATAACACTGAGCCTGAATCCCCATATGCAGCGCAATAAATAATGCTCGCTCACAGTGGAAACGTTGGGTGATAATAATGAAATCATTAGTATCGAAAACTTTGCGTGTACGCACGATGGAATCCAGCGTACGAAAGCCTGCGTAATCGAGAACAATATCTGATGGGTCGACACCAGCAGCGATTAAATCTTTGCGCATGGTCATCGGCTCATTATAACTTTGCAATGCGTTATCGCCGCTCAGTAATAGATAATTTACCTTACCGCTGTTATAGGCATTAATCGCTCCTTGAATGCGGTAGCGATAATACTGATTAATTACGCCAGTACGATAATATTTTGCTGTTCCGAGCACCACACCGACCTGGCGGTAGGGGAGATCCTGCAATTCGTCGTAGATATAAGGCGCGGTTTTCCAGCTCATCCAGCGATCGAGGCCGAGCACAGTCAACAGCAGCAAGCCGATCAGGACTAACAGGCTGAGGAACACGCGCTTTAACATGCAGGAGACTCGATCTAAGGAAAATTTCCATCAGGCTACTTTACCCGCTGGTTTTGCGCAAGAAACGGCAAACTGTTTGCCGGGATTTTCGACACCAGGAGAGGGCTGGCAAGCCGGACAAGGCGTTCACGCCGCATCCGGCACCAGGCTTAAGCGAGAAGTACGCGGTCGATACTGTGACAGCCGAGAGCTTTCAGCGTTGCGGAGGTGGCATCCCACTGAATCAACGGCGCATCGGCTTTTTCTGCCAGAACCGCGCGCTGGATATCCGGGTAATCATAACCCTTGAGATTCAATAGAATTAACGCTCCCTGCAACGGTGGCAGAGTCGGGTTGAATGCGGCGTTTTCAGCGTAGCTGCCGCTGAAAATTCGACCGTCTTTACATTCCAGCGCAACACCGCTTGGCGACTTACTGTAAGGCATGTGCGAACGGTTTGCCGCCGCAATCGCCGCCTGAGAAAGCGCATCACCAGTCAGCGCATAGCCGTGATCCTGCTCGTCCATCAGCAGCGTTTTAATCTCCAGATCTTTCGGCCCAAAGGCATCCGGCAGATAGTCACGCAGCGCGTGTGCCTCGCGGCCCGGCAGATGAATACGCAGACCCAGACCGCTGTTCAGTTCATTCATAAACTGACGGCAGTGACCACAAGGCGTGTAGTTAACGGTGATGGCTGCAAGCGCTTTTTCACCACTCAACCAGGCGTGGCTGATCGCGCTTTGTTCGGCATGAACGGTTTGCTGCATTGTCGCACCAATAAATTCCATATTGGCACCAAAATACCAGGTTCCGCTCACACCGCGCGCAATTGCGCCAACATTAAAATTCGACAATGGCGTACGCGCACAGGCCGCCGCCAGCGGAAGTAGTGCGAATGCCAGCGCGTCTTCGTCCAGCCCCGTTGCGCTCTTCAGCGATGAGACTTGCTCCCCGGTCAACAAAGCGGGGAAGTACTTGTCTGCCAGAATAGGTTCCAGTGCAGATTGCAAGTTATCCGCAAGTTGGGCAAAAGCGGTTTGAAAACGTGGATGCATGGCGTTGCCTCATAATCATGTAATGGGATAACAGTTTACGAACCCGTTATGGCTTTATATGTGATCTGAATCTCATTAATTATGCAACGCGTGAAACTTACATCAAAAATGCGCGACGCATCGCAAATTTTAGCCCATTACTGCCAGAATAATCGGGAAAAGGAACGGTGCGATCAGCGAAGTAATTATCCCGCATAACACCAGCGCTAGCGAACTAAATGCACCTTCCTGATAATCCAGCTCGGCGCAGCGCGCCGTACCGAGGGCGTGCGAGGCAGTCCCCATTGCCAGACCGCGCGCAGCTTTGGTACGAATACGCATCGCATTAAGCAATGTATGGCCAAATACCGCGCCGAGGATGCCGACGAAAATCACGCAAACTGCGCTGATTGCCGGAATACCGCCAATACTGCCGCCAACCGCCATTGCAATAGGCGTGGTGACTGATTTCGGCAGGATTGACGCGGCGATTTCCGGTGAAGCGCCCATCAACAATGCCACGGAAGTCCCCGTCACCATCGCAACCACGCTGCCGATAAAACAGATGGTGATGATCGATTTCCAGCGCGCGCGGATCTGGTGTAGCTGCTCATATAAAGGATAGGCCAGCGCGACGACCGCCGGTTGCAGCAGATCGTTTAGCACTTCGCTACCTTTAAAGTAGCTGTCGTAAGAGATGCCAGTCAGCATTAAAAAAGGAATGATCACCACCATTGCTACCAGCAACGGGTTAAGCAAGGGAAACTTATACCGTGCCGCCAGTTTGCGGGCGGCAAAAAAGACAATCAATGTCAGCGGTAATGACCACCAGATATTCGCCATCATTCTTCTGATCCTTTCTGACCTACGACTTTACGTTCACCGTGTACCAGTTGCGAACTCCAGCTCACCACCAGAAAAACCACCAGCGTACTGACTGCACAGGAAACCACTACCGGGCCAAACTGTGCGCGGAGCAAATCAAAATATTGCATGACGCCTACGCCAATCGGCACAAACAATAGCGCCATATAGCGAATCAGTACGTAGCACCCCGGATTGACCCATTTTGCCGGAAGAATTTGCAAGGCCAGCAGGACAAACAGGATCAGCATCCCGATGATGCTGCCCGGAATGGTTACCGGTAGCAGGGAAGCAATGAAAATGCCTGCATACAGGCAGGCATAAATCAGGACGAAAGCGCGTAAATATTGCCAGATAATGTTCAGTGTCTTACTCATAATCAACACCCCAGATGAGATGGATTCATCATACAATTAATTCGTAAAACGTGCTACCGATCACATTAAGAAATCAGCGCTTATTTTTTCGCTCCCCGGCATTACGCAATGCGCAGCGAACTCAGGCATACATCAAGCATAGAGAGGGATTGCAGTTTGCAGCAATCCCTCTTTGCAGACCTTTAATCCGCTGACCATAGGCGCTAACATAGCGCCTCATTTTTTTGCGGGTGATGATATGCGTGTGTTACTGGCACCGATGGAGGGAGTGCTTGACTCTCTGGTGCGTGAATTGCTGACCGAAGTTAACGACTACGATCTGTGCATCACCGAGTTTGTCCGCGTGGTGGATCAACTGCTGCCGGTAAAAGTCTTTCATCGCATTTGCCCTGAGCTACAAAACGCCAGCCGGACACCATCTGGTACGCTGGTGCGCGTGCAGTTGTTAGGTCAGTTCCCACAATGGCTGGCAGAGAACGCCGCCCGTGCGGTGGAGTTAGGTTCCTGGGGCGTGGATCTCAATTGCGGCTGCCCGTCGAAAACGGTTAACGGTAGCGGCGGCGGGGCGACGTTACTCAAAGATCCTGAACTCATCTACCAGGGGGCAAAAGCGATGCGTGAAGCTGTACCGGCGCATTTGCCCGTCAGCGTGAAAGTGCGTCTGGGCTGGGACAGCGGTGAGAAGAAATTTGAAATCGCCGATGCGGTTCAACAGGCTGGCGCTACGGAGCTGGTGGTGCATGGGCGGACGAAAGAGCAGGGTTACCGCGCGGAGCATATTGACTGGCAGGCGATTGGCGATATTCGCCAGCGGCTGAATATTCCGGTGATTGCCAACGGTGAAATCTGGGACTGGCAGAGCGCGCAACAATGCATGGCGATCAGCGGCTGCGACGCAGTGATGATTGGTCGCGGGGTGCTCAATATTCCCAACCTGAGCCGGGTGGTAAAATATAACGAACCGCGAATGCCGTGGCCGGAGGTGGTTGCTTTGCTGCAAAAATATACCCGTCTGGAAAAGCAGGGCGATACCGGGTTATATCACGTTGCGCGGATTAAACAGTGGTTGAGTTATTTGCGTAAAGAATACGATGAAGCAACGGAATTATTTCAGCATGTTCGGGTGTTGAATAATTCCCCTGATATTGCAAGGGCTATTCAGGCAATTGATATCGAGAAACTCTAAAAAACCATAGTGATGTTTTTTGACAATGTGTTAGCTCTTTATCAATAGGCCGCACGGTTGTTTGGTGGCGTCAAAATTGCCGAGGCGTTCCCTGAAGGCCGGGGCAGCCCACATGGATGTGGGCTGAGGGCGCGTTTTACAGGGATGTTACCTCGCGCCCGACCCGGTAGCCGTAAGGGATAAGTCGAGGGCACCGCGCAGCGGCGATTTTGTTCGCCAGAGCCCGGGGGTGCAGGGGGCGGCGGCGATTGGCCGCCCCCTGCGCGCTCCTTGCGCCAGTGATTATATGAAGCAATGCACATGACAGGAGCGCAACAGGATGAGAGACTGAAATATTCTCGTTATTTTCGGACCTGATGACATTAATTAATTTTAAAATATCATCTTAAATACGCCAGTCACCACCAGTAGCCCAATCAGGAAAATAATCAATACAGCCCAGAGTATAATTTTCATTGGCGTTCCTTTATTTGTGAGTGCTGAATAAGTATAGGAAAAAACGAAGCCCTTTGCCGTTATCCATAAACGATTAAGATAAATCGGAAGATATCATTCACTTAGTGTATATTTTTCTGGATATGTCGTTTTATTGCCACTGATGTATTGCCACGCGAAACTAAAAAATATATCGCAACACACGGTAATCTCCGCGCACCTTTTCTTACCTGATTATTCCCCCATGAATCGTGATTCCTTTTATCCAGCCATCGCCTGTTTTCCGCTGTTACTGATGCTGGCCGGGTGTGCGCCTATGCATGAAACCCGCCAGGCGTTAAGCCAGCAAACGCCCGCTGCACAAGTTGACACCGCATTACCCACGGCGCTGAAAAATGGTTGGCCAGACAGCCAATGGTGGCTGGAGTATCACGATAATCAACTCACTTCCTTAATTAACAATGCACTACAGAACGCACCGGATATGCAGGTGGCTGAACAGCGCATTCAGCTAGCTGAAGCCCAGGCGAAGGCAGTTGCCACTCAGGATGGTCCGCAGATCGACTTTTCGGCGGATATGGAGCGGCAAAAAATGTCGGCAGAAGGCTTAATGGGGCCGTTTGCTCTGAACGATCCGGCCGCAGGTACGACCGGCCCGTGGTACACCAACGGTACTTTTGGCTTAACGGCGGGCTGGCAGCTCGATATCTGGGGAAAGAATCGGGCGGAGGTTACTGCCCGCCTGGGTACGGTTAAAGCACGGGCGGCGGAACGCGAGCAAACCCGCCAATTGCTGGCTGGCAGCGTAGCCCGCCTGTACTGGGAGTGGCAAACCCAGGCGGCGTTAAACACGGTCTTGCAGCAAATAGAAAAAGAGCAGAACACCATTATCGCGACCGATCGCCAGCTATATCAGAACGGGATTACTTCTTCAGTTGAAGGTGTGGAAACCGATATTAATGCCAGCAAAACCCGGCAGCAGCTCAACGATGTCGCGGGGAAAATGAAAATTATTGAGGCACGGTTAAGCGCACTTACAAATAACCAGACAAAGTCATTGAAGCTTAAACCGGTCGCGTTGCCGAAAGTGGCAAGCCAGCTTCCTGATGAACTGGGGTACTCCTTACTGGCCCGGCGGGCAGATTTGCAGGCGGCGCACTGGTACGTTGAGTCATCGCTAAGCACCATTGATGCGGCAAAAGCGGCATTTTATCCTGACATCAACCTGATGGCCTTCCTGCAACAGGATGCGTTGCACTTAAGCGATCTGTTCCGTCATTCCGCGCAGCAAATGGGCGTTACGGCAGGCCTGACGCTACCCATTTTCGATAGTGGTCGTCTTAACGCCAATCTCGATATCGCAAAAGCCGAAAGCAACTTGTCTATCGCCAGCTACAACAAAGCGGTGGTTGAAGCGGTGAATGACGTGGCGCGGGCAGCCAGTCAGGTTCAGACACTGGCGGAGAAAAACCAGCATCAGGCGCAAATTGAGCGCGATGCCTTGCGTGTGGTAGGTCTTGCGCAGGCGCGCTTTAACGCGGGCATCATTGCTGGTTCCCGCGTCAGCGAAGCCAGAATCCCCGCGCTGCGTGAGCGGGCCAATGGCCTGTTATTGCAAGGGCAGTGGCTGGATGCCTCCATTCAACTCACTGGTGCGTTGGGCGGGGGTTACAAACGCTGATGATATGCGCCTTCTATACTTAACGTTTATTCAGCGTTAAGTGGAGAACTCGATGGCACAGGTTGCGATTATTACCGCCTCCGATTCGGGGATCGGCAAAGAGTGCGCGTTATTACTGGCGCAGCAGGGGTTTGATATTGGTATTACCTGGAACTCAGATGAAGAAGGGGCAAAAGATACCGCGCGTGAGGTAGTTAGCCACGGCGTACGTGCGGAGATCGTGCAGCTGGATCTCGGTAAACTGCCAGAAGGTGCGCAGGCGCTGGAGAAACTCATTCAACGGCTGGGGCGTATTGATGTGCTGGTGAATAATGCGGGCGCAATGACCAAAGCGCCGTTTCTTGATATGGCTTTCGATGAGTGGCGCAAGATTTTTACCGTTGATGTCGATGGTGCATTTTTATGCTCACAAATTGCGGCCCGCCAGATGGTGAAACAAGGGCAGGGCGGTCGCATCATCAACATTACGTCGGTACATGAACATACGCCGCTGCCGGATGCCAGCGCCTACACAGCCGCTAAACATGCGCTCGGTGGGTTAACCAAAGCGATGGCGCTGGAGCTGGTCAGGCATAAGATTTTGGTGAACGCAGTCGCGCCTGGGGCGATCGCCACGCCAATGAATGGCATGGATGACAGCGACGTGAAGCCCGACGCGGAGCCTTCGATTCCTCTGCGGCGTTTTGGCGCAACGCATGAGATTGCCAGCCTGGTAGCGTGGCTGTGCTCAGAGGGCGCAAATTACACCACCGGGCAGTCGTTGATAGTGGATGGCGGCTTTATGTTGGCGAATCCGCAGTTCAACCCAGAATAGCGCAGTGAGGTGCGTGGTTATTTCAATGGGTAAAATTTTGGTAGGCATGATAAGACGCACAAGCGTCGCATCAGGCATGGTGCACCGGATGTCGGATGCGGCGCGAACGCCTTACCCAGGGCAATGGTTTTACGCCTGATGATCCGGCTTTTTCTTCCCGCGCCGTTTCAGCCACCAGCGCACGCCTACCACCAGAACCACGACCAGAATCAACCAGACCCAGTGCTTCAAATGCTGGTCGAGAGTGTGCAACCACGGCGCAATCACCTGACCACCAGCGTAACCGATAGTGGTAAAAATCAACGCCCAGGCAAATGCGCCGAGAATATTAAGCGGCAGAAAGATTTTCGGCGGCAGCTGGCTGGCACCAATCAGCGTCGGGCCAATCACCCGAAAGCCATACATAAAGCGCGTACCAATGACAAACAGATACGGATGGCGTTGGATAAGTTTCTGCGCCCGCTCAATTTTATCCTGATGTTTCGAGAAACGGCGTAACAGCTTGCCGCCAAACCGCCGCCCGCACAGATAAAGCACCTGGTCGCCAATCATGCCGCCAAGCGCCACAGAAAGTACCACCAGCGGGAACTTTAATAGCCCCTGATGTGCCGCAACGCCTCCCAGCAAAGTCACGGTTTCACCTTCCGCCAGGCTACCGATCACCAGCGCGGCATAACCATATTGTGAGATGAGTGTATTGAGATCCATAGGCCAGTCTGTCTCCCTTTGGTTGCCTTTAAGCATACACCCTGGAAATCATTCACGCTGAAAAAGGACGTACATCAGACGGTGCAAATTACATGAGCGAACAAAAAATAATCACAAGCTGACTTATACTTGAACTGTCAGGTTCATGAACTCACAACAAGGGGGCGGTATGAGCCATGTCTGGGGACTGTTTTCCCATCCCGATCGTGAAATGCAGGTGATTAATCGCGAAAACGAAACGATTTCTCACCATTACACCCACCACGTTTTGCTGATGGCGGCGATTCCGGTGATTTGCGCCTTCATTGGCACTACACAGATTGGCTGGAATTTTGGCGATGGCACTATCCTGAAGTTATCCTGGTTTACCGGACTGGCGCTGGCTGTCCTGTTTTATGGCGTTATGCTGGCTGGGGTTGCGGTAATGGGGCGGGTCATCTGGTGGATGGCGCGTAATTATCCGCAGCGTCCGTCACTTGCGCACTGCATGGTCTTCGCGGGCTACGTTGCAACTCCGCTGTTTTTAAGCGGTCTGGTGGCGCTTTATCCACTGGTCTGGTTGTGTGCGCTGGTCGGCACGGTGGCGCTGTTTTACACCGGCTACCTGCTTTACCTTGGTATTCCGAGCTTCCTGAATATCAACAAAGAGGAAGGCCTTAGCTTCTCTAGTTCGACGCTGGCGATTGGCGTGCTGGTACTGGAAGTGCTGCTCGCCCTAACCGTTATACTATGGGGCTACGGTTATCGTTTGTTCTAGAAAGTTCTTTGACGTTGCATTGCTGGCGTAAATGTCAGCAATGCAGCATTTCCTCACGATTCTCCTTTGACGATCGCACTTTTTGCTCGTTATGATGGCGTCGCTAGCCTCAGTAAATCCTTACTCCGGCGGTGCGCAACCCGTGCGCGTGAACCACTATCTGAATGCTCATCATGCCGAAATTTCGAGTTTCTTTATTTAGCCTGGCCCTGATGCTGGCTGTGCCTTTGGCACCGCAGGCCGTTGCGAAAACGGCAGCCGCTACCACCGCTTCACAACCGGAAATTGCCTCCGGTAGCGCGATGATTGTTGATCTGAATACCAACAAAGTGATCTATTCGAACCACCCGGATCTGGTGCGTCCGATTGCGTCTATCAGCAAATTAATGACCGCGATGGTTGTGCTGGATGCACGACTGCCGCTGGATGAAAAACTAAAAGTGGATATCAGCCAGACGCCGGAGATGAAAGGGGTCTATTCGCGCGTACGACTGAATAGCGAAATCAGCCGTAAAGATATGCTGTTGCTGGCGCTGATGTCTTCAGAAAACCGCGCGGCGGCAAGCCTTGCGCACCATTATCCCGGTGGTTACAAAGCCTTTATTAAGGCAATGAATGCGAAAGCGAAATCGCTCGGAATGAACAACACGCGCTTTGTTGAACCTACCGGATTGTCGGTGCATAACGTTTCAACTGCCCGTGACTTAACCAAACTGCTCATTGCCAGCAAACAATATCCGTTGATCGGGCAGTTAAGTACTACCCGGGAAGATATGGCAACCTTCTCTAATCCGACGTATACGCTGCCGTTCCGCAATACTAATCATCTGGTGTATCGCGATAACTGGAATATTCAGTTAACCAAAACCGGCTTTACCAATGCGGCGGGCCATTGTCTGGTGATGCGTACGGTTATCAATAATAAACCGGTGGCGCTGGTAGTGATGGACGCGTTTGGCAAATATACCCATTTTGCCGATGCCAGCCGCCTGCGTACCTGGATTGAAACCGGTAAAGTGATGCCTGTGCCGGCAGCAGCGTTGAGCTATAAAAAACAAAAAGCCGCCCAAATGGCGGCGGCGGGGCAGACGGCACAGAACGATTAAGTGAATTCGGATGGCGATACTCTGCCATCCGTAATTTTTACTCCACTTCCTGCCAGTTTTTCCGTTTACTGGTTTTACCGATCCCCGGATTCATGCTGTTGGTCGGATCGTTCTCGCGATAGAACTTCTGCAACGTCTCCGGTGCTTTATACAAATGACCGACGTTATGCTCGGCAGGGTACTGCGCGCCGCGCTGCTGTAGCAGTTCCAGCATCTGTTCTTTTAACGCATGCACATCCACGCCTTTTTTCACTATGTAATCCTGATGGAAGACATAGCACATAAAATGGCCGTAATAGAGCTTGTGCACCAGCTGGCTGTCGATCTCCGGCGGTAAATGCTCATACCACTCGGTGTCGTTACGCCGCAGAGCGATATCCAACGCCAGAATGTCTTCGACTTCATCGGAATGCACCGCCTGATAACGAATTGCTGCGCCCGCAGCGGCGAAACGGTGTAAAAACGCTTTGCTGCCTTCCTCCGGCGTACAGACAAAGAAATCGCCTTCGGCCTGTTTGAAATAATCCACCAGCCACGATTTGGCTTCGCCCACGCCATCGCCCGCCATTTTTAACAGCAGATGATGCTCGTATTTATCGCGCCAGTTTTTCATGCGCGGCGGTAAATGGCTGGGGAACAGGTGACCGAATTTTTGCATCGCACGGTCAGTAAAATGCGGACGGAAGAATTTCACTTTCTCCAGCATCGCATCGGTGCGTCCCTTGAGATTAAAGAAGAACGGCATCTTGTCGGTGCCTAACTTATCAATCATCAGGAAGGTGTCTTTGCCGTATTTTTCCGCAATATCGTAGATATCCCGGTGCATATATTCCCCGGCAACCGGCAGATTTTCGAAGTTAGCCAGAATATGACGGCGGATTTCGGTCAGCACTTCCGGCTGGTTGGTGCCGATATAAAACACCTGCTGATTTTTTTCCGCTTCGAAGGTATCAAGACGTACTGCAAAGACCGCCAGCTTCCCGGCGCAACCAGAAGATTCAAATAACCGATCAGGATCGGCGTTATAACGTGCGGGCGTGTCGGCTTCAATATCACGAACGCGGTGGACATAGTCATAATCGTGGGCGTGACGACCATCGTGACGCACATCGTCATCTTTGATGCGATCATCATCCAGCTTGCTAAGGATCTGCTCCGGCGTTTCGCCCAGATCAATCCCCAGATGGTTCACCAGCGTCAGTTTGTCGTCTTCATTTATACGCGCGAATAACGACATTTCGGTATACGCCGGGCCACGTTGCACCAGCGAGCCGCCGGAGTTGTTACAAATACCGCCGATGACCGATGCGCCTATACACGATGATCCAATCACTGAGTGCGGTTCGCGTCCCAGCGGTTTGAGGGCTTTTTCCAGCGAATAGAGCGTGGTGCCCGGATAGGCCAGCACCTGTTCGCCCTTGCCAAGAACGTGCAGCTTGTCGAGACGCAGGGTGCTGATGATCACGATATCGCGATCATAGCCGTTACCGTTTGGCGTCGATCCTTCGGTCAGGCCTGTATTGGCAGCCTGCATCAGAATAATTTTGTCGGCGGTGACGCAGGCTTTCAGCACCCGCCACAATTCCAGTAGTGAGCCAGGGAAAACGACAGCCAGCGCGTCGCCCTGACCAGAACGGAAGCCCTTGCGATAGCGGGCCGTTTTTGCGGGATCGGTGAGCAGGTGTGAATGACCGACCAGACGGGCAAGTTCATTCAAAAAGGCTTTATTATCAGTTGTTGTCATGGAAGACATTTTCCACTCCTTGTGGTGGCGAAAAAATATCACAAACTAGAATAGCGCCTTGTATGACAATTCAGCGAGTGAATATTTTGAAAATTCAGACAATAAACTGAGCATTCTTTTTCTCTCTCCATCATGCTTATGGCAAACTACGGTTTTTGCACCATTTTCGCTGCCTCGTCGGGCAACAGAGGAAGAAAAATCCATATGAAATGGCTATGTTCAGTAGGAATCGCGGTGAGTCTGGCCCTGCAGCCAGCACTGGCGGATGATTTATTCGGCAACCATCCATTAACGCCCGAAGCGCGGGATGCGTTCGTCACCGAACTGCTTAAGAAAATGACAGTTGATGAGAAAATTGGTCAGCTGCGCTTAATCAGCGTCGGCCCGGATAACCCGAAAGAGGCGATCCGCGAGATGATCAAAGACGGTCAGGTTGGGGCGATTTTCAACACCGTAACCCGTCAGGATATCCGCGCCATGCAGGATCAGGTGATGGAATTAAGCCGCCTGAAAATTCCTCTTTTCTTTGCTTACGACGTGCTGCACGGTCAGCGCACGGTGTTCCCGATTAGCCTCGGTCTGGCCTCGTCTTTTAACCTCGATGCAGTGAAAACGGTCGGACGTGTCTCTGCTTATGAAGCGGCAGATGATGGCCTGAATATGACCTGGGCACCGATGGTCGATGTCTCGCGCGATCCGCGCTGGGGACGTGCTTCCGAAGGTTTTGGCGAAGATACGTATCTCACCTCAACAATGGGTAAAACCATGGTGGAAGCGATGCAGGGTAAAAGCCCGGCAGATCGCTACTCGGTGATGACCAGCGTCAAACACTTTGCCGCATACGGCGCGGTAGAAGGCGGTAAAGAGTACAACACCGTCGATATGAGTCCGCAGCGCCTGTTTAATGATTATATGCCGCCGTACAAAGCGGGGCTGGACGCAGGCAGCGGCGCGGTGATGGTGGCGCTGAACTCGCTGAACGGCACGCCAGCCACCTCCGATTCCTGGCTGCTGAAAGATGTTCTGCGCGACCAGTGGGGCTTTAAAGGCATCACCGTTTCCGATCACGGTGCAATCAAAGAGCTGATTAAACATGGCACGGCGGCAGACCCGGAAGATGCGGTGCGCGTGGCGCTGAAATCCGGAATCAACATGAGCATGAGCGACGAGTACTACTCGAAGTATCTGCCTGGGTTGATTAAATCCGGCAAAGTGACGATGGCAGAGCTGGACGATGCTGCCCGCCATGTACTGAACGTTAAATATGATATGGGGTTGTTTAACGACCCATACAGCCATTTGGGGCCGAAAGAGTCTGACCCGGTGGATACCAATGCCGAAAGCCGCCTGCACCGTAAAGAAGCGCGTGAAGTGGCGCGCGAAAGCTTGGTGTTGCTGAAAAACCGTCTCGAAACGTTACCGCTGAAAAAATCGGCCACCATTGCGGTGGTTGGGCCACTGGCGGACAGTAAACGTGACGTGATGGGCAGCTGGTCCGCAGCCGGTGTTGCCGATCAATCCGTGACCGTACTGACCGGGATTAAAAATGCCGTCGGTGAAAACGGTAAAGTGCTGTATGCCAAAGGGGCGAACGTTACCAGTGACAAAGGCATTATCGATTTCCTGAATCAGTATGAAGAAGCGGTCAAAGTCGATCCGCGTTCGCCGCAAGAGATGATTGATGAAGCGGTGCAGACGGCGAAACAATCTGATGTGGTGGTGGCTGTAGTCGGTGAAGCACAGGGGATGGCGCACGAAGCCTCCAGCCGGACCGATATCACTATTCCGCAAAGCCAACGTGACTTGATTGCGGCGCTGAAAGCCACCGGTAAACCGCTGGTGCTGGTGCTTATGAACGGGCGTCCGCTGGCGCTGGTGAAAGAAGATCAGCAGGCTGATGCGATTCTGGAAACCTGGTTTGCGGGGACTGAAGGCGGTAATGCAATTGCCGATGTGTTGTTTGGCGATTACAACCCGTCCGGCAAGCTGCCGATGTCCTTCCCGCGTTCTGTCGGGCAGATCCCGGTGTACTACAGCCATCTGAACACCGGTCGTCCGTATAATGCCGACAAGCCGAACAAATACACTTCGCGTTATTTTGATGAAGCTAACGGGGCGCTTTATCCGTTCGGCTATGGTCTGAGCTATACCACTTTCACCGTCTCTGATGTGAAACTTTCTGCGCCGACCATGAAGCGTGACGGCAAAGTGACGGCCAGCGTGCAGGTGACGAACACCGGTAAGCGCGAGGGTGCCACGGTAGTGCAGATGTACTTGCAGGATGTGACGGCTTCCATGAGTCGCCCTGTGAAACAGCTGAAAGGCTTTGAGAAAATCACCCTGAAGCCGGGCGAAACTCAGACCGTCAGCTTCCCGATTGATATTGAGGCGCTGAAGTTCTGGAATCAACAGATGAAATATGACGCCGAGCCTGGCAAGTTCAATGTCTTTATCGGCACTGATTCCGCACGCGTTAAGAAAGGCGAGTTTGAGTTGCTGTAATGCTTTTGTAAGGGCGCGACGTTTGCGCCCTTTGCCTGATGTTCATATCTTAACTTGCTGAATTTTCGCCCTTTGTAGGCCGGATAAGGCGCTCGCGCCGCATCCGGCAGGAAACGCCGGACCGAATATGCCTCTTAAGTATTTATCTGATTCTGCAACTGAATCCTTCCGCTCAAGCTAACCCCGCCATTATCAACTATGCTTTTCTCTTAATTCGCTGAAAACAACAGTAAAAGAATGAGGAAAGCATCATGCCACTCTTAAAGCTCTGGGCAGGTTCACTGGTTATGTTGGCAGCCGTGAGCCTGCCGCTACAGGCGGCTTCCCCCGTTAAAGTCGGTTCAAAAATCGATACCGAAGGTGCGCTACTCGGCAATATCATTTTGCAGGTGCTGGAAAGCCACGGCGTACCGACGGTGAATAAAGTGCAACTCGGAACGACTCCTGTGGTGCGCGGGGCGATTACTTCCGATGAACTGGATATCTATCCGGAATATACCGGCAATGGCGCTTTCTTCTTTAAAGATGAAAACGATGCAGCGTGGAAAAACGCGCAGCAAGGTTACGAGAAAGTCAAAAAGCTCGATTCGGAGCACAACAAGTTAATCTGGCTGACGCCCGCGCCTGCAAATAACACCTGGACTATCGCCGTGCGTCAGGATGTGGCAGAGAAAAATAAACTCACTTCGCTTGCCGACCTGAGTCGTTATCTGCAAGAGGGCGGCACCTTCAAACTGGCAGCCTCGGCAGAGTTTATCGAACGCGTCGATGCGTTACCCGCGTTTGAAAAAGCCTATGGCTTTAAGCTCGGTCAGGATCAGTTGCTGTCACTGGCTGGTGGCGACACGGCGGTGACGATCAAAGCCGCTGCCCAGCAAACCTCTGGCGTTAATGCTGCAATGGCTTACGGCACTGACGGCCCGGTAGCGGCGCTGGGGCTGCAAACCTTAAGCGATCCGCAAGGTGTGCAACCTATCTACGCGCCTGCACCAGTGGTGCGTGAGTCGGTGTTGAGGGAGTATCCGCAAATGGCACAGTGGCTACAGCCAGTCTTCGCCAGCCTCGATGCAAAAACATTGCAGCAACTGAATGCCAGCATTGCTGTGGAAGGACTGGATGCCAAAAAAGTGGCTGCCGACTACCTGAAACAAAAAGGGTGGACGAAGTAATTTCCCGTGACTTATTTCCGTATTAATCCTGTTCTGGCGCTGCTGCTGTTGCTGACGGCAATCGCAGCGGCGCTGCCGTTTATCAGTTACGCGCCTAATCGTTTAGTTTCGGGTGAGGGGCGTCATCTCTGGCAGCTGTGGCCGCAAACGATCTGGATGCTGGTGGGCGTTGGTTGCGCCTGGCTGACGGCCTGTTTTATTCCCGGTAAAAAAGGCAGCATTTGTGCACTCATTCTGGCGCAATTCGTCTTCGTATTGCTGGTGTGGGGAGCTGGAAAGGCGGCGACCCAACTGGCGCAAAATGGCAGTGCGCTGGCGCGTACCAGCCTCGGCAGTGGTTTCTGGCTGGCTGCGGCGCTGGCATTGCTGGCCTGTAGCGATGCCATCCGCCGAATCTCCACGCATTCGCTGTGGCGCTGGTTGTTGCATATGCAGATTGCCATTATTCCGCTGTGGTTGCTGTACTCCGGCACGCTTAACGATCTCTCACTAATGAAAGAATACGCCAACCGTCAGGATGTGTTTGACGACGCGCTGGCACAACATCTGACGTTGCTGTTTGGTGCGGTGCTGCCTGCGTTAGTGATTGGTGTGCCGTTGGGCATCTGGTGCTACTTTTCCACTGCTCGGCAGGGGGCAATTTTTTCTCTGCTCAATGTCATTCAGACCGTGCCTTCGGTGGCGCTCTTTGGCCTGTTGATTGCGCCGCTTGCCGCGCTGGTGACGGCCTTTCCGTGGCTGGGGAAGCTCGGCATAGCAGGAACCGGAATGACACCCGCACTGATTGCGCTGGTGCTCTATGCCTTGCTGCCGCTGGTGCGCGGCGTGGTAGTCGGCTTGAACCAGATCCCGCGCGATGTGCTGGAGAGCGCCAGAGCGATGGGCATGAGCGGGGCGCGGCGATTCCTGCATGTTCAGTTACCACTGGCGTTACCGGTATTTCTGCGCAGCCTGCGGGTGGTGATGGTGCAAACTGTAGGTATGGCGGTGATTGCGGCGTTAATCGGCGCAGGCGGTTTTGGTGCGCTGGTTTTCCAGGGGCTGCTAAGCAGCGCCATTGATTTAGTGTTGCTGGGGGTGATCCCGGTAATTGTTCTGGCGGTGCTTACCGACGCGCTGTTCGATTTGCTTATCGCACTGCTGAAGGTGAAACGTAATGATTGAATTTAGCCATGTCAGCAAACTGTTCGGCGCACAAAAAGCCGTTAACGATCTCAATCTCAATTTTCAGGAAGGGAGTTTTTCGGTGCTGATTGGCACATCTGGCTCCGGCAAATCCACCACCCTGAAAATGATTAACCGCCTGGTGGAGCATGACAGCGGAGTGATCCGCTTTGCCGGAGAAGAAATTCGCTCGCTGCCAGTACTGGAGTTGCGCCGCCGGATGGGCTATGCCATTCAATCTATTGGCCTGTTCCCCCACTGGAGCGTGGCGCAAAACATCGCTACCGTGCCGCAATTACAAAAATGGTCGCGGGCGCGGATTGACGATCGTATCGACGAATTAATGGCGCTACTGGGGCTGGAGTCAAATTTGCGTGAGCGTTATCCGCATCAGCTTTCCGGTGGTCAGCAGCAACGTGTGGGAGTGGCGCGTGCACTGGCTGCCGATCCGCAAGTCTTACTAATGGATGAACCTTTTGGCGCACTGGACCCGGTAACGCGCGGCGCGTTGCAACAAGAGATGACGCGCATTCACCGTTTGCTGGGGCGTACCATTGTGCTGGTCACTCATGATATTGATGAGGCGCTACGGCTGGCAGAACATCTGGTATTGATGGATCACGGTGAAGTAGTGCAGCAGGGCAATCCGCTGACGATGCTGACTCGTCCGGCGAATGATTTTGTCCGCCAGTTTTTTGGACGTAGTGAACTGGGTGTGCGCCTGCTTTCGTTACGTAGTGTGGCGGATTACGTGCGTCGCGAAGAACGAGCAGATGGTGAGGCACTGGCAGAAGAGATGACGCTACGCGATGCGCTCTCTCTGTTTGTTGCGCGGGGATGCGAGGTGCTGCCGGTGGTGAACATGCAGGGCCAGCCTTGCGGCACGCTGCATTTTCAGGATCTGCTGGTGGAGGCGTAAGCGTATGAAGATGTTGCGCGATCCGCTGTTCTGGCTCATTGCTCTGTTTGTGGCGCTGATTTTCTGGCTGCCTTACAGCCAGCCGCTGTTTGCTGCCTTGTTCCCACAACTGCCACGACCCGTTTATCAGCAAGAAAGTTTTGCAGCTCTGGCACTGGCTCATTTCTGGCTGGTGGGAATTTCGAGTTTGTTTGCGGTGATCATTGGCACTGGTGCCGGAATTGCTGTCACTCGCCCGTGGGGCGCGGAATTTCGCCCACTGGTGGAAACTATTGCCGCCGTTGGACAGACTTTTCCGCCCGTCGCAGTGCTGGCGATCGCCGTTCCGGTGATCGGCTTTGGTCTGCAACCAGCGATTATCGCCTTGATCCTTTACGGTGTGCTGCCCGTCCTGCAGGCGACACTTGCCGGGCTGGGAGCGATTGATGCCAGCGTGACAGAAGTTGCGAAAGGTATGGGAATGAGTCGTGGTCAGCGACTGCGTAAGGTCGAGCTACCGCTGGCGGCTCCGGTGATTCTGGCGGGCGTGCGAACTTCGGTGATTATCAACATTGGTACGGCGACGATCGCCTCAACGGTAGGGGCCGGCACGCTGGGTACGCCCATCATCATCGGGCTTAGCGGATTTAATACCGCGTATGTGATCCAGGGGGCGTTACTGGTGGCACTGGCGGCGATCATCGCAGACCGCCTGTTTGAAAGGCTGGTGCAGGCGCTTAGCCAGCACGCAAAATAAAGGTATAACCTGCGAGCATGACGCCACCAATTCCGCCTAACGCCATAAACAGGAACAGGGCGATGACCCCAATTTTAGCTATGCGCATAATGCACTCCTTATGTTAACGAAAGGATTGTACAGTAAAGCGCATTTGTTAACGAATCATTAAATGCCGAGTGGGAAAATATCATGGCCTTGTTCTTGCCAACTGGTGAGTTGCTGCTGTTGGGCGGAGGTTCGATTTTCACCGCACCACACCAGCAATGTACGGCCTTCGAATAGTTCAGGGCGTAGTTGATTGAGCGAGTGGGCGAGGACATCAATGCGCCATCCTTGTTGACTGGCAATCCAGCCCTCCAGCCCTCCAGCCACAGACGGGTGGTATCCTGAATATTCCAGCCAACCACCAGCGCATCTTTACCCTGTTTTTTACGTGCCGAAGCCAGACAAATGGCGATGTAGTTGATCAGTACGCCGTCGAGGATCGCCAGCAGCGCCTGGAGAGTCGGTTGTTGGCACTGAAGCCGTCGGCGCAGAGGAATAAACAGATGTGTGGTGAGTGTCTGGGCGGGGTAATCCTGACCGCGCTCTTTGATCCACGTTCGCAGGCTATGTAGATTGCCGCTTTGCAGGTAAGTCAGTAATGTTTCTTGCTGATCGCGCCAGCCGTTCTGCACATCAACATTTTCATTACTGAGCAGCATTTTAACTTTGCTGACCTGCACGCCGTTGTCGATCCAGCGTTTGATCTCGCGGATCCGGTCAATATCGGCATCGTTGAACAGCCGATGACCGCCGTCTGTCCGTTGCGGTTTCAGCAATCCGTAACGCCTCTGCCACGCGCGTAACGTGACAGGATTAATATCACAAAGCAACGCCACTTCACCAATTGTGTAAAGCGCCATCGTCTCACCCTTGCTCGCGAGGTCCCGGTTTAACTTTAGACGCAGTTTTGCGAACCAGGTAGTTTTGCCCGTTTTTTGTGCATCTATAGGGTGATTTTATTTTTGCCAGGCGATTTTGAGTGATCGTACTCACGAATTCTCATTTTTCTGCAAGAGTTCAAAGAAAGTTAAACGCAGGCAATGTATGTTACGCGTTTTAAAGGGAAGTGTGGTTTGCGGGTATGTACGATTTTAATCTGGTGTTGCTGCTGCTTCAGCAGATGTGCGTTTTTTTAGTCATTGCGTGGTTAATGAGTAAAACGCCATTATTCATACCGTTAATGCAGGTCACGGTTCGTCTGCCGCATAAATTTCTCTGCTACATCGTCTTTTCCATCTTCTGCATCATGGGCACCTGGTTTGGGTTGCACATTGACGATTCTATTGCCAATACCCGTGCGATAGGCGCGGTAATGGGCGGCTTACTCGGCGGTCCGGTCGTCGGTGGGCTGGTTGGTCTGACCGGCGGCTTACATCGATATTCGATGGGGGGCATGACCGCGCTAAGTTGCATGATCTCAACCATCGTTGAAGGATTGCTCGGCGGCCTGGTACACAGCATTCTGATCCGTCGCGGGCGCACTGATAAAGTCTTTAACCCCATTACCGCCGGTGCCGTCACGTTCGTCGCTGAAATGGTGCAAATGTTGATCATCCTGGCGATCGCCCGACCTTATGAAGATGCGGTACGTCTGGTGAGTAATATTGCTGCGCCAATGATGGTCACCAATACCGTCGGCGCGGCGCTGTTTATGCGTATATTGCTCGATAAACGCGCGATGTTTGAAAAATACACTTCAGCTTTTTCTGCCACTGCGCTGAAAGTGGCGGCCTCGACGGAAGGCATTTTGCGCCAGGGGTTTAACGAAGTGAACAGCATGAAAGTGGCACAGGTGCTGTATCAGGAGCTGGATATTGGTGCAGTCGCGATTACCGATCGAGAGAAATTGCTAGCCTTTACCGGAATTGGTGACGACCACCATTTACCCGGCAAACCGATTTCTTCGACTTATACCTTAAAAGCGATTGAAACCGGTGAAGTGGTCTACGCTGATGGCAACGAAGTACCTTACCGTTGCTCTTTGCATCCGCAATGCAAACTGGGGTCGACGCTGGTAATTCCGTTGCGTGGTGAAAATCAGCGGGTGATGGGCACCATCAAATTGTATGAAGCCAAAAACCGTTTATTCAGTTCAATCAACCGCACGTTGGGTGAGGGGATTGCGCAACTGCTTTCGGCGCAGATCCTTGCCGGGCAATATGAGCGGCAAAAAGCGATGCTCACCCAGTCAGAGATCAAACTGCTTCACGCCCAGGTGAATCCCCATTTTTTGTTTAATGCGCTTAACACCATTAAAGCGGTGATCCGTCGCGACAGCGAACAGGCCAGCCAGCTGGTGCAGTATCTTTCCACTTTTTTCCGCAAAAACTTAAAGCGGCCTTCGGAGTTTGTTACTCTCGCCGACGAAATTGAACATGTGAATGCTTATCTGCAAATTGAAAAGGCGCGCTTCCAGTCGCGGTTGCAGGTCAACATTGCTATTCCGCAAGAATTATCCCAGCAGCAATTGCCCGCGTTTACCCTGCAACCGATAGTGGAAAACGCCATTAAACATGGGACATCACAACTGCTGGATACAGGGCGAGTGGCAATCAGCGCCCGACGTGAGGGGCAACATTTAATGCTGGAGATCGAAGACAATGCCGGTTTGTATCAACCGGTAACCAATGCCAGTGGGCTGGGGATGAATCTGGTGGATAAGCGTTTACGTGAACGGTTTGGCGATGACTATGGGATAAGCGTCGCCTGTGAGCCTGATAGTTACACCCGAATAACGTTACGACTACCATGGAGGGACGAGGCATGATTAAAGTCTTAATTGTCGATGATGAACCGTTAGCACGGGAGAACCTGCGCGTATTTTTGCAGGAGCAGAGCGATATTGAAATCGTTGGTGAGTGTTCAAACGCCGTGGAAGGGATCGGCGCGGTGCATAAACTGCGCCCGGATGTGCTGTTTCTCGATATCCAGATGCCGCGCATCAGTGGTCTGGAAATGGTGGGGATGCTCGACCCGGAACATCGTCCGTATATTGTTTTTCTCACCGCGTTTGACGAATACGCCATTAAAGCCTTTGAAGAACACGCCTTTGATTATCTGCTGAAGCCAATTGATGAAGCGCGACTGGAGAAAACGCTGGCGCGTTTGCGGCAGGAACGCAGCAAGCAGGATGTTTCGCTGTTACCAGAAAATCAACAGGCGCTGAAATTTATCCCTTGTACTGGGCATAGTCGGATTTATTTGCTGCAAATGAAAGATGTGGCATTTGTCAGCAGTCGGATGAGCGGTGTCTACGTTACCAGCCACGAAGGGAAAGAGGGCTTTACCGAATTGACATTACGTACCCTGGAAAGTCGTACACCACTACTGCGCTGCCATCGTCAGTATCTGGTTAACCTCGCGCATTTACAGGAGATTCGTCTGGAAGATAACGGCCAGGCCGAGTTGATTTTGCGTAATGGCTTAACCGTGCCGGTCAGCCGCCGTTATCTGAAAAGCTTAAAAGAGGCGATTGGCCTGTAAAAGACTGCTAAAATGGCTTTTTGCCTCATCAACACCTGAAGGCCTCATGCTAAGTAACGATATTCTGCGCAGCGTGCGCTACATTTTGAAAGCCAATAATAATGACCTGGTGCGTATTCTGGCGCTGTGTAATGTCGAAGCCACCGCGGAACAGATCGCCGTCTGGCTACGTAAAGAAGACGAAGAGGGTTTTCAGCGTTGTCCGGACATTGTTTTGTCGTCATTCCTCAATGGCCTGATTTATGAAAAACGCGGCAAGGATGAGTCTGCTCCGGCACTGGAGCCGGAACGTCGCATTAATAACAACATCGTGCTGAAAAAATTACGCATCGCGTTTTCGCTGAAAACCGATGACATTCTGGCGATCCTCACCGAACAGCAGTTCCGCGTTTCGATGCCGGAAATTACGGCGATGATGCGTGCACCGGATCATAAAAACTTCCGCGAATGCGGCGATCAATTTTTACGTTATTTTCTGCGTGGACTGGCAGCGCGCCAGCATGTGAAGAAAAGCTAAGACGGGTATGGCGGCCATGCGAAACATGGCCGCCGACAGATTATTTCACTTCTTTAAAACCAGCGGCTTTCATCACCAGTTCCATTTGCGCCATAGTGATACCTTTTTTGGCATCTTCAGCAGAAACGTTGATTCCTGAAATACCCTGCAGGGCTTTAAAATCCACTTTTTCCATATCGATAGTCACGTTTTCCTGCGCGTAGGTATCGGTATAGGTTAATTTTTCTTCAACACCCGCGATGTTTTTGTATTTGGCGCTTAACGGCTCAAGTGTCTTGGCAGCATCTTCTTTGGTGGTAGCACCTATGGAGGCAAATTGAATTTTGGTTTCAGAAGATTGCTTAAGCACCTTGTCACCTTTGTAGACATAGGTAATGGCAATTTCAGTGCCGTTCAGATTGGCGCTGAATTTCTTCGATTCTTCTTTGTCACCGCAGCCAGCAAGAGAGAAAACCAGAACAGATGCAACAACAAGGGAAAACAGCTTATTGAAAGCCTTCATGTAAAACTCCATTTTATTTAATCAAGGAACTGGTGACTCTCACCAGGGGCTATATAGGATATGCCTAATACCGTGGCGTGAGCAGTCCGGAACTGGAGTAGAACTCTTAGTAAAAAGCACTATTTCATCCTTGTTGCTGAAGCATGGGGAATAATTGTTCGCAAAGCAAAACAACGTTATTCATTGCTTCTACCCGTGCCTCGCTTTCTGTATTACGAAATTGTCCCAACACATGTGCCAGCCGATAAAAACCCACGGCGGTGAGGTCATTCGCCAGCAACTCTGCCTGACCAATAGCACTTTGTTCCTGATAGCGCCAGCCGTTATGGAGCAGTTGAATAAGTAACGCCTGGCAGCGTATCAGCAACTGATGAGCAGTAGACGGCACAGGCAAAACGCTGGCAGAAGGTAGCGGTGCCACAGGCGCAGTTTCAGCGTCCAGCGCCCAGGCACGAGTCTTTGTCATCATTACCTGTGGTTCCAGTGTCAATTGCCCCTCTACAAAACTGACAAAGCCAGAAACCAGACACACGGGGTCCTCTGTTTGTTGCAAAAGCGCCGCCATGCGTTCAACGGCATAAGGCGCGCTGGCTGAGGCTGGCAGTGATAACGTCAGCAGATTATCTTCACCTTCGCCGCTAATGACCTGCGCATCCAGCGTCTGGCGGCTGCTATCCCAACCGAGCGAAATACACTCAGCGACCGGCAGAATAAATAAGTTATCGACCTGATTAAGAGGCCGTATGCAGGCGGGGGGACGCTGGCGTAAATATTCCCGCAAAGCCACAATGCCCGGCTGGCGTAACGGCGCGCTCAACATTTGCCAGGCATCAGGCGACAGCGGCACAACGCTGCTTAAGCGGTTGCGGGTAGCTAACAGCAGCTCGCCATCGGCACTGCGTTTTGCTGCTTGTGAAACAATTTGCCCACCCGCCAGTGCGCCAGCCTGAAAACTAAACAGCCGACGCGTAGCTGCCGGTGAGTTTTCCTGTTCGCTTCGCGGCCAACTGCGCGAAAGGTGCAAAATACTGCCGGTGTCGGGATCGGTAAACCAGATGCGTAAACCATAATGCTCAATATCCTGCCAGCAACGCATACCTAAAGACACCAGCCGCAGATGATCAAGCTTTGCTTCTCCGGCAATGCCTGCGCCAACGACCGTGCGCCACGGCATGGGAGGAATTTCACCAACACTGTCGCGCTGCGCCATTTCGTGTGCGCAATTTAATCGACTGTTTAATGCCGCAAGCTGACACAAGCATTCTCCGGCATGATAATGGCTTGCGCGGGCGTGGAAGGCATCAACGCTGGCGCGCAGTTGCCGTAGCGATTCACTCACCCATCGCCAGTTGCAGCGTTCCGCCGCTTGCTGCGCGCGGCTGAAAGCGGCCTCGTAGTGAATAAGCGGCTGGCTGATGCCGCTCAGCCATAATGCCTGGCTTAATTGCTGAACATATTGACGACACGTTTTGCCTTCTTCGCTGGCAAACGGATCGTCAGATGATGTGACGTGTTCGCTGCGCATCTGCCAGATCAAATGGTTAAATTCCGCTTGCTGAGTTTTGGCCTCGACGAAGGCCTGCACAGCCAGTACGACATGTTCGCAAAGTGTGCCTTCAATACAATCACAACGGGCGAAACGAATACTGCTGCGGGAATAAAAACGCACATCGCTCATCGGTAAGCGGGCAGAGGGAATTTCACCCGGCGCACAGAACAACTCAATGGTGATGCCTTTAGCGACCAGCGCCTGTGCGCGTTTGCGGGTGGCATCGGGAAGGGTAGCCAGTTCTTCCAGCCAGATTGCCGGATCCCATTCCTCTTCTTTTCCCGTAGGCTGGGCGGTAGCACAAAGTCGTTGATAACTTAACACCAGCATCACGTGATGACGGCACATACCGCTGGCCCCGCAGCTGCACTGAGCCTCTTTCAGTGCCTGGCCGTTCGCCAGCTGGGTACGGACACCGTCACTGAAGGTGGCGATTAAAGCGCCGTTCTCATGGCTGATTTCCGGGACGTTGCCATTTTCCAGTTCCTTAAGACTGCGCTTAACAAAACCGGCATTGCTTAACGCCGTCAGGGCCTGCGGTGTCAGTTCTAATAATTCCGGACGTAGTGAATTCATGACTGAAGATTCTCCGCAAGCCATGATGCCAGCTCGCCCGGTGTCATGGCGGCTATTTGTGCGCCGACATTTACCAGCGCCTGGGCCGTATCGTGGTCATAGCAAGGTGTTGCTGTGCTATCGAGCGCTGCCAGTCCCAGCACTTTGATGCCGCTCTGGACACACTTTTTCACCTGATGCGTCAGTAATGATGATGAACCCCCTTCGTAAAAATCGCTCACGAGGATAATGACGCTTTTCGCTGGTTGTTCAATAAGTTGCCGACCATACTCCACGGCACTGGCGATATTGGTTCCGCCGCCTAATTGCACTTTCATTAATAACTCTACCGGATCGGCAACGTCTGCCGTGAGATCAACCACACTGGTGTCAAAAGCGACCAGATGGGTACGAATGCCGGGTAACTGCCATAAACAGGCCGCCATCACCGCAGAGTGGATCACCGAATCGACCATCGAGCCGCTTTGATCAACCAGTAAGACCAGTTGCCATTGTTCGCTTTGGCGTTTAATGCGGCTGTTAAAGCGGGGGGATTCGATATACAACTTGCCGTGTTGTGGGTGCCAGTGTTGCAGGTTGGCGCGTAGAGTACTTTTGAAATCAAAGTTTCGCGCCAGTGGAATAGATGAGCGGCGACGGCGATCGCGGACACCAGAAAAAGCCTGACGAACTTCCTTTGCCAGTCGAGCCATAATTTCTTCAACAACCTGGCGCACTATCCGGCGGGCGGTAGCCAGTACTTCGGGGTTCATCAGATGTTTGGTATGCAAAACGGCGCGTAGCAGGCTTTCAGAAGGCTGCATACGTTCCAGCACGTCGAGATTCGTCACCACATCTTCAATGCCATAGCGCAGTACGGCATCGCTTTCCAGCCGCTCAATCACCTGTTGCGGAAACAGCGTGTGAATACTGTTGATCCACTCAGGGGTGGTGAGATTTGAGCCACCTAATCCACCGGAGCGTTCACCACGCTGGAGCCGTTCAGGATCGCGCCCATACAGCCATTCCAGCGCGTGGTCTATCTGCCGGGCGTTGTCATCCAGCCCACAAAGCGTCGTTTCTGCCGCTTCGCCAAGAATTAATCGCCAGCGTTGTAGCTCACGGGTGGTCAGAAGATCGTTCAGTTCAGACATGGAAAACTCCCCAGTGTTGCAGCGATGCCAGTGCCTGCTGTTCGAGTTGTTGATGATGTGCAATGGCCTGTGGTGGACAATGCAACGGCATTTGCAGCGCTGAAACAGGAAGCTGCGCAAGCTGGTAATGCTCAAGCACCTGATGCGCCAGCGTCCCGCGTTCTCGTGGCGGTAGCCAGGCCATTGCCGCGCGTAAATCGGGCAGGGCGTTAATAAAATCGTCGTCACTTAGTTGATTTAAATGACTGCTGAAACCGGCGATAAATGCAGGTTGACAGGCCAGTTGATGACGGGCTAATGCCAGCAAACCGTGCAGCGCCTCACCGGATTGTGCCGGGGATAACTGCGCCAGCATCGTCAGCGCCGCTTCGGCACTGGCGTTGGGATGTTCCAGACGCATTAGTGCGCCAAGAGCCGCGCCGCGATCCAGCGCCGGGGCATGAATCGCCTGACTGCGTCGCTCCAGTAAGGCTACCGCCGCAGAAAGAGAAACGCCGGGTAAATTAACGCCGCTATGTAGATCGCGCAGGATATGGCAAAGCGCTTGCCAGCTATGCAGGTGAGCGTGAAACTCCTTTTCATCCGGTCTGCCGTTAGATTCACACAGCCACAGCGTGCGATCGATAGCCGCGCATAACGTCGTTTGTAATATCTGCGCGCCTTGCATACCGCTAATTTCATCCAGCCGCCATAAGGCATATAGCACTTCCAGCGCCTGGCCCATTTCGGCAAATTGATTTTCCTGGGCGATTAATAGTGTGAGTTGCTCCAGTAATTGTTGACTGAAGGACGCCAGACCCGCTAACGCCGCCTGGCTAAGACATGTGGTGATACTGCCGATTCCGCCCGCGTCCAGCATATCGGCTTCTAATTTATTGCGTGCGGCTTCCTGGAGTGTGGCACCAAAACAGGCGGCCTCAATCAATGCCGCATGCTGGCTAAGCGGGCGGGTTAATTTCCAGCGTTCTTCACCGTTGCCTGCAAGTGTCAGTGTACTTCCCTGCTGGCGTACAATCCCAGGGATCTCCAGTATTGCCAGCCGATGTAACACCTGACTTTGCGCCAGCCCATCGGGGGTAAAGCGATTTAAGGTAAGCTCCGCCGGAAGGGAGATTGCGGTACGTTCCAGTTCGCAGGTGACATCTTTTGGCAGAGGCGGTTGTGGCGTAGAAGGGGCAAGTTTACCGAATCCGTCACCCGCTAATGTGTCTATCAACGTTAGCAGAATCGGATCGGTATCGGGATGAATAACGCCGCGATAGCTCCACGGCAACGGCGCGTTCAGGGCTTCTTTAATCAGCGAGCCTGCTATGGCATCCAGCCAGTTAGTGCGTAACGGTAGTGTATGACCGCGCAACTGTGCCAGCGCCATCGCATGCAGATGAGCGGCAGCCATATCCGCGGTAGAAGCGGGCAATTTGTGCTGGCGCAAACGGGTAAGGATAGTTTTTAGCAGTTGTTCACCGGCCTTCTGCAAGCCCCACTGCCAGCACCAGTTTTGCCATACCGGGGCAGGCATTCCTGAAAGGTATCCTGCCAGCACATCAAGGCGCTTTTCACTGTAGGGTGTGAGATAACAACCTGTAACGGCATCTGCCAGCGAGGGCAATTCTGGCTTGTTAATTTTCTGAGGGCATTCGCGCCACATCTTTGCCAGTGCCGGAGCGTGCCAGCCACCGCAGACAACTAACACGTCGCCATTATTTTGCTGCATCGCCCATCCAATCCAGCGGGCCATAAAGGCTTCGCGCTGACGATTGAGCGCATCGCCGGAGGCGTCGCCCCGCAGTTGGGCAAAATAGTGCGCCAGCGCAGAGGGTAATGCAGTTTGCTGGCTTTCATCTTCGAACAAGTGATCCCACAGGGTATCGCTGTTATCCATGCGGGTGGCACGCAGCAGTAAGGCCTGGCTTTCATCTTGCGTATCAGGCGAATCGTCCTCTTCTTCACTCTGCGCCCAGCAAGGCAAATCGATGAAGTAAGTTTGTGTCTGAATGCGACGTGCGGCTTGTAGCGCCTGCCACTCCGGCGAAAATTCAGCAAATGGCGTCCAGGCACCACGCCCGGGGGCTGCACCGTCCTGATACTGGCAATAACTGTAAATAGCTACCGGAAGCTGGTGGGCTAAAAACAGTTCGTCTACCCGGTCATTAAAATCAGCCGGGCCTTCAATCAACACGTATCGTGGCCGCTGGCTTTCGATTAACGATTTCACCAGCCGGGCGCAGGCCGGACTATGATGCCGGATGCCGACAATTAACGGCTCGCTCATGCATCTTTCCTCACGGCAGGCGGTGGCGGGCTTGATAATAAGCCTGCCAGTGAGCTTCTTTATGTGTGGCGACACGCTGTTCGAAGTAACGGCGCAGACGCGCGCGATCTTCTTCGTTATCTTTGACGATGGTTCCGGCAATACATTCCACCAGGTCGGCAGGCTCCCCCGCGCGATTCGCTAAAAACCAGGCGCGGACGCCCACAGCATGGGCCACGTTCACGGCTTCAGCGGTGGACATAATCGCTGTCAGTGTATCCATTGACGTTTTCTTTTCGCCGTTGGCACGCAGATCGCGGAAGGTGCGGACCAGTAATTCCAGTACCGCGTCAGGCACTTTATGCGGAATACCGCTATGGGCCAGCAAACGCGCCGAAGCACTGGCGACCAGTTCCAACTCCTGGGCGAAATCCATAATCGGAAAAACCGTTTCAAAATCGAAGCGACGCTTTAGCGCAGCACTCATTTCATTGACGCCGCGATCGCGGGTATTGGCAGTGGCAATAATATTAAAGCCTTCTCGCGCATAGAGCTGACTGGCTTCACCAGTGAGTTCCGGCACCGTCATCACCCTGTCAGAAAGCATACCTAACAGACAGTCCTGCACTTCCAGCGGTGTACGCGTTATCTCTTCGAAACGGACGATTTTGCCGTCGCGCATTCCCTGATAAAGCGGGGCAGGGACCAGCGCTTCCGTTGACGGACCATGATTGATAAGCAGGGCGTAGTTCCAGCCATACTTGATTTGATCTTCGGTGGTAGATGCCCCGCCCTGGATGGTTAACCCGGCATCGCCGCTAATAGCGGTTGCCAGTAATTCAGAAAGAAGAGATTTTGCGGTACCCGGTTCCCCCACCAACATCAAACCGCGGCCGGTAGCAAGAGTGACTAACATACGTTCGACAGCGGAGGGGCTAATCACCACTTTACGGCTGATATTTTGCGCTTCGTCGCCAAGGATAAAAGCACGGGCCGCAGGCAAACTTAACTGCCAACCGGGCGGGCAAGGTGCGTTATCATTTTGTTTTAATTTTGCCAGTTCATCGGCGTATAACACAGCAGCAGGCGGACGCTGCAGATGATTATTCTGCGGTGACATATATTCATCCCTGAAATGTATTAATGAAATAAACGATATTTTACGCGCAATAAATGTTTGGCGCATTAGTTGTTTGAGCGAAAAATATCTGGAAAGCAGATCACAGTAAATAAAAAAACCTGCTGGTGAGGCAGGTTCTTTTATTTACTATTTTCAGGCCTAACACCACAGCCTGTGCAACATCGTGTTCCAACGAACGAATTATAACCACGGCTGGACCCCGTTGCAATTAAGATAATGAGATTTATAATCCAGGCCATTGGGACGTTGCGCCGGATCGGACCAATTTGAATTATTTAGAGTATATTATTCTATTTCTTGGTTGAATATATTCTGTAGTTCACGATTAAAAATTGCTATTACAGTTTCAGGTGATTCACCTCGTAATTTCCGCTCATCAATACACTCATCTCTTATATAAATCAACGCATCATTTATTAGCGGGTCAGCATCTTCTCGATCACGTTGATGAAATGTTGGACGTAGCCGGAATCGCTCCAGTCGATAGACGGAACCTGTAAATAATTCAGAGCATTTATGGATCTCAAGTCTGAAGGAAAACGGATCTTCAGGTACAGGGACCTCATAATCGTAAATAGCAACCAGCTCTTTTTGCACGATCATCGCTTTCCCCGCTGGTAAGTCGTGTAGATAACGGGCAGTCGCATCACTGCCCGCTGTGTTTTAATGGAAAATGACGTCAGGTGCGCTTAACGCCTCACTCAAATCAAACACATCAAGTTCGGCAAAAGTGACGGATTTATTGTCACGGTACACTCGAAGAGAACGGCAGCTCATTAACGCTTTGCTATCAACATTGTAGTGGTTAAAACCGGGTGAAAACTTAAGGACCAGCCGGTACTCGCCCAGGTCATAGACAAATGTGTCCTCATAGCCTGACTCCCAGCCTTTGTATCGCATTCCCATAAGTTGCCCAACGGTAGCGGATTTACCTTCCCAGCGAGTCAGGCTGTTACTGGTTGACTCGTCAGGTGTGAGCAGCACCGTGCGGCGCGACAACTGGCGAAAAGGCGGCATAATTTCGTAATCGGCAAAAAGCTGTGCAAATTCACTGCGCATTTCTACTGCCATTTCTAACGGGTGGGCAATGCCAATCAGAGCGTCCGCAGGCAGGTCAATTGGCTCATCTTGCGCATTGCAGAACTCCCCCTCTGCGGCCACACGAAAGGCGTTGAGTAAACGACGCGGTTCATTTGCCGGATAACCCCCCCATATTAATCGCTGGGTAACCAGACGGGTAAAGGGATGATTAACAAACAAAGAATGAAAATCTGCCAGCGACCAGCGTCGGGTGGTACGTAGGGCAGCTTCAAGACGCGGGAGCAGGTTTTTGCTCACCTGAGTAGCATCTTTTTTTAGCCCTTTTAGTCGGGCCAGTGCCTCGTGCGCTTTCAGTTGATCGTCATCGGCGCGCAAACGGGGAACGCTTTTCTGGCGAACGTTTTGCTGATCAAAGATAACCGGGTTGAGGTTTTCATCGAAGCGAACGGTAAACTGCCGGGGACCAAAATCAAAACTCAACGCCTGCGGATCATCAAGGCCCAGGGTTGGGACTAATCTGTCCGCTAGCTCTTCCTGGCTTAGCCCGCGATTTTCTGCGACCACCTGAAGAAATTCCGCCGCGTTATCACGTAAGGGGCGGGATTTAGCCCGTTGCGATATATGATGCAGCTGTATCAGCGCCATATCATTATTCATCAGGGTAAGGATGTTCAGGCCGCTGACAGCACGGGCAGATTTGCCTTCTTGTGGCCAGGCGAGGATCTGTGTCGTCAGATCCCGTGCCGTGCTTTCGTCACCAAAGAGACTTAACGCCAGAAATGCCCAGTTGTCTTTTGCGGGGGCACCAGCTTGTTGCCACGCAGTGAAGAGATCCCAGGCAAAAGCTGCCAGCGTTTGTGGCTGGCAGAACGTTTTCAGTTGTTCCAGCCCGCTATAAAAACGTCCCCCCTGGGTAAAGCGCAGCATTTCGCCGATAATTTCCAGAGCGTCACCGGTAACAGGCTGATTATTAGTGATAAGTCGAGGCCTGGACCACATTGCCGGATGCCAGAAATCAGGGGCTTTTGGAATGCGTGCCGGGTAAATGTCCATTGGACCCTGTTTAAGCAACTGCTCCAGGGCAGACCATACATCTGTACGCTGCCAGCGGTTTGCCACGGTTTGTAGCAATTCGCCATGTCCCTGTTCGTACAGTAAACGCAGGGCAAGTAATGCGGCTTCGCTATTATCGCTGGGTTTGGTAAAGACAAGAGGGATAAGTGCACTAGCCGTATGTTCCGGCCATTGTAAAATCCACTGGCGAGCCAGATCACGCTGCGCCGCGAAACGTCGCCAGACGTGGGCAACAGGCAGCGCCAGTTCTGTTGCGCCAAAATTTAAAATTAACGGAAATGTTTCTTTTGGACGATGTGAAAAAGCCAACAGCAGACCTGGTAGCGCATCCAATCCGAGGATACTGAGAAAATAGTCCTCACCCGCGAACAGATGCTTTTTCTCATTGACACGCAGCCAGAAGGTCAAAGCCATCTCACGCGGCAACTGTGCCAATAAATACAGGTTCCAGACACTCTTTTCCGGACGATAATGTGAGTAGTTGTCATTTTCCCATATGTTAATTAACGCTTCTATGTGACCGCTGCGGAGCGCCTGTTCTGCTAATTGTGCTTCCGGGGAGTTCCAGCCATTCAGGATCTCTTCAACCCGCCCCTGGTAGTAATGCCACTGAACAAAGAGTGAATTGCGTGCAGCATCCAGTTTTCCGGGGAGTATATAATTCAGAAACAGCCATACATCATCCCCAAAACCCAGTTCCTGTAATACAACTCGTCCACTTTTTTGTTCCATGCGTTGCGCAAGAGATTCCGTGCTGAAATAACGGGCAGGCTCAGTGGCGGCAAGCCTCTCTTGTTCGCCTGGTTGCCAGTAAACTTGCGGAGTTAATTCGAGCGGTGCCAAATCAAGACGTGGAGCAGTCATTTTTTTCTTACTACGCCACGGTGGTGAAACGAGGATTTCTGGCAGATTGCTGTTATCGGTGCCATCAATAACCGGTTTGGGCGGTGCCGATAAATAACTCTTCAGCACTGACTGGGGTTGAGTACTTAACCACGGCATCACTTCTGCTGCCAGTTGTGGCTGCGATGCCATCAGCGTTTGTAACAGCGTACGCCAGTATTCATCGCGTGCTTTTTGCTGTGCAGGCAGCTTTTTGTCTTCGATGATTGGATAACCAGGGCGGGCTGGTGGTTCTGTTAACGCCAGCAGTTCTGCCAGTGCGGCGAGCGTCGCATGGGGGAAGTTTTTATGGTATTTAGCTACACGTTGCAGGCTGGGTTTGTTTTTATCAGCCACCAGTAGCAAGGTGCGGATGACTTGCGGATGGTTAATTTGTACCAGCAGACTGCCGCAATCTTCTTTATGGGCATACATCGCGAGGCGCGGAATGGCTGCCAGTCCTTGTTCGCGCAAAAGGGCGGCGCAGGCCGCGTAGCCGAAGTGGTTTTCATGCGACATGTAGCTGGCTTCTCGATCGCTAAATATATCCTGGCTCCAGTAGTGTTCGAGTTTTCTCACCGCTGTGGGGTCATTAGCAACAACTTTTAACCACTCCTTAGAATGAAAATGAGTTCGCGGGCATTCAAGGCCTACCAACTCATTGGCTATTTCTGGTTTTTCCGGGAGGATCAGCGCAATAAAAGGGCGGCGAACTTTGGTTATTCCTGGTAGTGCGGCAATGAGTTTGTCGGCGCAACGCTGCCAGCAGCTTTCCTCTGCCAGAGAGAGATGCTTACGCAGTCGGAGATCGAATTCGTTATAGGTTTCTGAGCGATAACCATAGCCATAATCCTCGTCCTGATACTGCAATGTCACTACCAGAGGATCACTCTCATAACACCGCGCAATAAACTGGCGTGCAATCACCACCTCAGTCGCATATTCCAGCCCCTCTTGTTGGACGATTTCGTCGAGCAACTGTTGGCTGTCATTTTGCGCGATACAGGCTAGCGCCGCCATTGTCCGGGCCGGGATTGAGGGTTTGTGTTCGCCGATCAAGTTGATGGCCTGCGTGATGGCGGACTGCCACTCCAGTGAAAAATTCTCATAACGCCAGACAATGTTTTTTTTCTTCTCAGCTTTTTGTAGCAATTCATCACCCAATGTCTGGATGAGACTTCCAGTGATAACGGACACTGGTTCGCCCGGCCAGCGACGATGACTGAGCGGCGTTTTGCCTTTTTTATATTTCAGTTCCAGTTGGGCGTTATCCGCCAGCCACGGTAATTCCTTGTCCATGCTCTTTCCTTATTCAAACAGGGCTTCAATATCGTTAATTAGCTCGCTGGCGGTGATGGCATCGATTACGGAGAACTGCGCTTCCTGTGTTGAATTACTCCCCCAGCCATATCTTTCTGCTTTGCCTTCCCATAGCCACAGCTTGCTTAAGAGCTGCTCAGCGCTGAGTTCGGCTGGCGACATGCCTACCGCAAAGCCTTCATCGATTTCCATGATTAACGACCAGCGACCCAAAGGTTTGATCATCCATCCGATCCAGCCTCCATCCTGTGGTTCGCCCTTTATCCAGCCTTTATTCGCCAGCCCCATGACCCGACCACTCGGGCATTTTCTGCCTGCCCAGCGGGTCAGTTCACTGGCATTGCGCTCGGCTTCTGTCAGGGCGTAGCTGTTACGGTCGAGCTGGCGGAACGGTGGTAGCAGTTCGTAGGCGGCAAAAAGCTGACCAAAGGCGGCAGCATCCGTTGGTGATATTTCCAGAACGTGAGGAGTGCCGATAGAGATATCGCCTTCCGGCAGGGTGAAAAGATCATCGTCAGCGGTGCTGGAGCTGTTATCTTCTGCTACGCGAAAGCAAGCCAGTAGCTGGTTTTCGGCGCTATAAACGCCCCAAATCAGACGGCGGGTTAAGTGACGAACCAGCGGATGCTCAACCAGGAAGAGCTGGAAGTTTTCCAGCGACCAGCGGCGGCGCAGGCACATGGCGGATTCCAGCCTTGCTACCTGCTGGGCGGCGATGGTACGCGCATCTTTTTTCAGCAATTTGTAGCGGTTAACCGCATCGTTCGCCCGCGTTTCATCATCGCTTTTGTTCGGTTTGGGCAGGTCTTTCAGGCGGCTGCCGGAAACATCACGCACAAACGGTTTTAAGGTTTCATCAAAGCTGACGGTGAACTGCCGTGGGCCAAAATTCAGCAGCAGCGAACCGTTATCATCCAGACCGAGATCCGGTGCTAACCGATCTTCAAGCTCCGCCACCGTGAGTTCGCGGCTCTCGGCAATGTCGGCAATTTTTTCTTTTGCCCGCTCCTGTAATGCTTTGAATTTCAGTTTCTGGGCGATGCCGTTAAGCTGCATAAGGGCGATATCACTACCGATAGCAGCGAGAATATCCAACCCAACGGTGGCGCGTTTATGCTGGGATTCACCAGGCCAGGCGCGTATTAATGGCGTCAGTTTGCGGGCGGTGTCATCGTTACCGAGAACGCCTAACGCAGTGAACGCCCAACTCTCTTTCGACGGCGCGCCAGCGGTCTGCCAGGCGGTAAACAGATCCCAGGCAAATCCCGCCAGTGAGTCGGCGGAACAAACGTCTTTCACCTGCAATAATCCCGGATACAGAGCCTCTTCCTGAGGGAAGCGGAGCATTTCACCGAGGTGGAGGAGGGCGCTATCTGGCAGTGATTGGGCATTTGCTTTTAATACCGGGCGCGTCCAGAGCGATGGCTGATAAAAGGCCGGAAGAGTGGGGATTTTTGTCGGGTGATTATCTAAGGGATCGAGCGCAAGCAGAGCGTTCACCGCATCGGTTACTTCCGGCTGGTTATAACGTCGGGCGATTTCTTGCAGTAATGGCTGATGACCGTTTTCGGTAAGCATACGCAAGGCAGCGCGGGCGTTATCCTGTGCTTCACCGGCTTTGCCGAGCGCCGCAGGCAGCAGGCCGGTAAGGGCATGTTCCGGGTATTTCAACAGCCAGCTACGGGCGTTTTCGCGTAGCGTTTTCAGTTTGTTGAAGGCACGGGCGACGGCAGGAGCCAGCTCACTCGCTGCGAAGTAATTCGTGATGGGCAAGGCTTCTTGTGGATAGCGTGCAAATGAGTTTACTAACCCAGGTAACCCTTTGAGTCCAAAATGTAACATGGAGTATTCGGTATCGGTATGTGGAGATAGGGTAAGGGCATTCCATGCTTTTACTGCTTTCTCCAGCGGCAATGTTGTCAAAATCCCCAACTGCCAATAATGCCCGGTAGGTGAATGAAACACCTTAAATTCACTTAGTAAGGTTGAATAATCTTCATTTAGCCATGCCTCAACTACCGCTTCGGGAGCTTTAATATATGTACCAGCGATCCGTCGTTGAAAACCCATCCTTGCCAACAGGTTGGTAGTACTTTCTTCATGGCTAACCGTGATGTGTTTTGAATACCAGATATATTTCGCCAAAAGTTGATTACTGATTTCTTCTGTCAGATAACAGATTGGCTCAATGCCTAATGGCGCTAAATCCAGCACCGGAATCGGCGATTTTTTCTTTTTCGAAAGCCAGGGAGGGGAGACTACTACGGCTGGCAGTAGATCGGCGCTGGCATGGTTTGAGGGCTGTGTCAGTTGTTGCTGGCATGATTTAAGTACGGCAACTGCGGGTGTCGAGAGCCAGGGAATGACCTGTTCTGCCAGTGCTGGTTGTGAGATAAGCATTGTCATTAGCATAATGCGCCAACTGTTCTCTTCTTTTTGCCCAAGAAGTTCCGTCAGTGCCGCCATTGCTGCATGTGGGAACGCAGCAATGGCTTTCGTCATCCGATCGTGACAGCGTTTAGTTTGCCCGGCTACACGTATAAGCAGTGTCAATGCGAACGGATGATTGATATGACGCAACACATCGGCGCAGTAGTCACTTGCGGCATAGGGAGCAAATCGGGGCAGGACTGCAACACCTTGCTCCTGTAATACGGTGGCTGACCATATCGCACCACAATAGTAATCATCAAAAATGGCATATGGTTCGTGATATTTTTCTAATGAGGCAAGAATGTGCTCATCAGTCGCCACTATTTTTAACCACTCAAGCGAGGGTAATTTTTTTTGCCCCAGTAGACGCTGGGCAATTTCATGTGCAATTTCTGGTTTTTCGGGTAATAACAAAGCAATTAATGGTTGCCGCCATTCTGGAATATGTGGAATTGCGGCAATAAGTTTTTGTGCACATTTTTGCCAGAGAGACTCTTCCGTCAGTGATAAATGTTTACGTAGGCGTAATTCAAATCTGGAATATTGCTCCAAGTAGCTAGGTGCAATGCCAGACGGCAGAATAATAATGACATTATTCGCATAATCCCATTCAATATCAATCTGTTGAAGGTGTATTATTACATCAGTAGCATATTCCAGACCGCCTTCCTGGACGATCTGATCCATAACATCCTCACGCACTTTATATCTTGTGCATTTCATTTCAAGTGCCGTGAGTACAGCCATTACTGGTGATGGTAACTGTGTTGTTTTCAGGCCGTCGATCTGACTGATCGCCTGGGCGACGGTGTTTTGCCATTCTAAAGAACAGGCGCTGAAGTCAAATGTGGCTGTTTTATTATCCCGTTGCGACACACTACAGGCTAAGCGACGTAATTGGGTCAATTTGTCTGCTTGCTGAACAGGAACTCCGGGAAAGCGGCGATGACTTAACGTGGTGTGTACAACTTCGGGCGGAAAAACGACAGCAATATCTTTCGCCAGCCACGGTAAAACAGCATCTGTATTTTTGTCAGGCGCACGGGTTTCTGCTACGAAAGAGGGTTGTTCCGGAATAATGGTGGATAAGTCCGCTACCTTGAGAGAGCCCGTTACCGTTTGGGAAGGTTGCAAAGAATTATCCTTCGCTTGCTCCACATACCCCTTCTTCACCTTCTCCGCAATCAGCTTAAGTTCCGCTTTTTCCGCTGCCGCAGCATCTGAAAAACTTTTTATCTGACTTTGCCCTTTGGTGCCAACTTTTCCCCAACTGATATGCAACTCGTTTCCCTGTTGCTCCACCGCCCAGAATTTATGTGATTTTTCGTCCTGATAGATAAAGTGTCTCATTCTGCATCCCTGTAATTTTATCCAGTTGAATGCAGATGCTACCAGTATTTATGCGGGTTAGAGAGAGACAAAATCGCAAGAAAACAACTTTAGGAATTTATAAAGAAAAGGCGCTGTCGATGCAGCGCCTTGAAGGGGGATTATTTCACCTGATGACCCGGTTTAGCACCAGCATCCGGGCTTAGCAGGAAGATATCTTTCCCGCCTGGACCGGCAGCCATCACCATGCCTTCGGAGATTCCAAAGCGCATTTTACGTGGTGCCAGGTTAGCCACCATAATGGTGTGACGACCAATCAGTGCCTGCGGATCCGGGTAGGCAGAACGAATACCGGAGAAGACATTGCGTTTTTCACCGCCGAGATCCAGTGTCAGGCGCAGCAGTTTGTCAGAACCTTCAACAAACTCTGCGTTTTCGATCAGCGCTACGCGCAGGTCAACTTTGGCGAAGTCGTCAAAGGTGATGGTTTCCTGAATCGGATCATCTGCCAGTGGGCCAGTAACTGGCGCGGCAGCTGCTTTCACTTCTTCTTTAGAGGCTTCCACCAGAGCTTCAACCTGTTTCATATCGATGCGGTTATACAGCGCCTTGAACGGATTCACTTTGTGGCCCAGCAGCGGTTGCTGGATACCATCCCAGGTCAGTTCCGTATTGAGGAAGGCTTCTGCACGCTCGGTCAGTTTCGGCAGTACCGGCTTCAGGTAAGTCATCAGCACGCGGAACAGGTTGATGCCCATTGAGCAAATCGCCTGCAGGTCAGCATCGCGACCTTCCTGTTTTGCGACTACCCACGGAGCCTGTTCATCGACATAGCGGTTAGCCAGATCAGCCAGCGCCATGATTTCGCGCACAGCTTTACCAAATTCACGGCTTTCCCACGCTTCACCAATCACTTCAGCGGCATCAGTGAAGGTTTTGTACAACTGCGGGTCAGCCAGTTCGTTTGCCAGCACGCCGTCAAAACGTTTGTTGATAAAGCCCGCGTTACGGGAGGCCAGGTTAACCACTTTGTTAACGATATCGGCATTCACGCGCTGAACGAAATCCTCCAGGTTGAGATCGATATCATCAATGCGCGAAGAGAGTTTCGCAGTGTAGTAGTAACGCAGGCTGTCAGCGTCAAAATGATTCAGCCAGGTGCTGGCTTTAATAAAGGTGCCGCGAGACTTGGACATCTTCGCGCCGTTCACCGTCACATAGCCATGAACAAACAGGTTGGTCGGCTTGCGGAAGTTGCTGCCTTCCAGCATGGCAGGCCAGAACAGGCTGTGGAAGTAAACGATATCTTTACCGATGAAGTGGTACAGCTCGGCGGTGGAGTCTTTCTTCCAGTATTCATCGAAGCTTACGCTGTCGCCGCGCTTGTCGCACAGATTCTTGAAAGAACCCATGTAGCCAATCGGTGCGTCCAGCCAGACGTAGAAATATTTGCCCGGCGCGTTCGGAATTTCAAAACCAAAGTATGGCGCGTCGCGGGAGATATCCCACTGTTGCAGGCCGGATTCAAACCACTCCTGCATTTTATTTGCCACCTGCTCCTGCAACGCACCGCTGCGGGTCCATGCCTGCAACATTTCGCTGAAAGAGGGCAGATCAAAGAAGAAGTGTTCAGAATCACGCATTACCGGCGTAGCGCCAGAAACCACCGATTTCGGCTCGATCAATTCAGTCGGGCTGTAGGTCGCGCCGCAGACTTCGCAGTTATCGCCGTATTGATCCGGGGATTTACATTTCGGGCAGGTGCCTTTCACAAAACGGTCCGGCAGGAACATGCCTTTTTCCGGATCGTACAGCTGAGAGATGGTGCGGTTTTTAATAAAACCATTCTCTTTCAGGCGAGAGTAGATAAGTTCTGACAACTGGCGGTTCTCTTCGCTGTGCGTCGAGTGATAGTTGTCATAGCTGATGTTAAAGCCTGCGAAATCAGTCTGATGCTCCTGACTCATTTCGCCAATCATCTGCTCCGGGGTGATACCAAGCTGCTGAGCTTTCAGCATGATCGGTGTACCGTGGGCATCGTCGGCGCAGATGAAGTTGACCTCGTGGCCGCGCATTCGCTGGTAACGGACCCAGACATCAGCCTGGATGTGCTCCAGCATATGGCCGAGGTGGATTGAGCCGTTAGCGTACGGCAGTGCGCACGTCACCAGAATTTTCTTCGCGACTTGAGTCATAGTAGGCATTACTTCTTAATAGTGAAAAGGGGTTAGATAGTACCAAATGGGAAAATGTTAAGTAAGTACTTCTCTATATTCTTCAGGTAAACTATCAGCTGATGGTTTATCTATACAAAAAAGGAGTCGGGATGAACGAACAATCCCAGGCCAAATCACCAGAAGCCTTGCGCGCAATGGTCGCCGGGACACTGGCCAATTTTCAGCACCCAACCCTGAAGCATAACCTCACCACGCTGAAAGCGTTGCACCATGTCGCCTGGATGGACGACACGTTGCATGTGGAACTGGTTATGCCGTTTGTCTGGCATAGCGCGTTCGAAGAGTTAAAAGAGCAATGTAGCGCCGAACTGCTGCGCATCACCGGGGCGAAAGCTATCGACTGGAAACTGTCGCATAACATAGCCACTCTGAAACGCGTGAAGAATCAGCCGGGAATTAACGGTGTGAAGAACATTATCGCGGTGAGTTCCGGTAAAGGCGGCGTGGGTAAATCGTCCACGGCGGTAAACCTGGCACTGGCGCTGGCGGCAGAAGGGGCGAAAGTCGGCATTCTGGACGCCGATATCTACGGCCCATCAATCCCAACAATGTTGGGCGCAGAAAATCAGCGTCCAACTTCGCCGGACGGTACCCATATGGCACCGATTATGTCTCATGGCCTGGCAACCAATTCAATTGGTTATCTGGTCACTGACGACAATGCGATGGTGTGGCGTGGACCGATGGCGAGCAAGGCGTTAATGCAGATGTTGCAGGAAACCTTGTGGCCGGATCTCGACTATCTGGTGCTTGATATGCCGCCAGGCACCGGTGACATTCAATTGACGCTGGCGCAAAACATTCCAGTAACCGGTGCAGTCGTGGTCACCACCCCGCAGGACATCGCGCTGATCGATGCGAAAAAAGGCATTGTGATGTTCGAGAAAGTCGAGGTTCCGGTGCTCGGTATTGTCGAGAACATGAGTGTGCATATTTGCAGTAACTGTGGTCACCATGAACCGATTTTCGGTACCGGTGGTGCAGAGAAACTGGCTGAAAAATACCATACACAGCTGCTGGGGCAGATGCCGTTACACATCTCCTTACGTGAGGATCTCGATAAAGGTACGCCAACGGTTATCAGCCGTCCGGAGAGCGAATTTACCGCTATCTACCGCCAGCTGGCTGACCGCGTTGCAGCTCAGCTCTACTGGCAGGGTGAAGTCATTCCAGGCGAGATTTCCTTCCGCGCGGTCTAACGCCTATTAACCATTCTGGTTATTCTTCATACACCGCAGAGATGTTACATTGATGCGGTGTATTAGTTTTTGCCGCATTAATGAACACTTATTTAATACTGCGAATATTCTGCGGACCTTCGTCCGAAACTCTACAAAGTCGATTGATCATACAGGCAATGCTTCATTATCATCCTTCGTGGCTGTGTAGTGGATGTACAGCTATAGTTTGTTATGCACTCATTCTATCCAGGCATAACCTTTACTACAGGGATAACGTTCAATGAATAAGTATTGGCTGTCAGGAATTATTTTTCTTGCCTATGGATTGGCTTCTCCCGCATTCTCTTCAGAGACTGCCACATTAGCGATTAATGGCAGGATCAGTCCCCCAACATGCAGTATGGCTATGGTTAATGGTCAACCTCAACAGCATTGTGGTCAGTTAACGTATAATGTTGACACCCGTCATCTGTTTTCTTCGCCCGTCAAAGGTGTAACGACAGAAGTGGTTGTTGCAGGTAGCGATAGCAAACGTCGAATCGTGTTAAATCGCTACGATTAATTTGGCAACCTGATTTTAATTGCATTTAGAAAGCCGAAATCATTTATATAAATGATTTCGGCTTTTTTATTGATATCAACAATACCATTTACATAAATCTACATTAATTGATAGATGCGATAAATAGTTAATACTCTTAAATATTTGTTGTATTTATATTGCAATGGTTAATTTGTTTTAAATCAATAAAATAATGTGTTTACATTGCGGCAACTTTTTTGATGTGAGAAATTTGTTTCCAAGAGATACAGACTCTTAACAACCAAAAATAAATTTTATTAAGGAACATATTATGAAACGTTCAATTATTGCTGCCGCTGTCTTTTCTTCTTTTTTTATGAGCGCTGGAGTATTTGCTGCAGACGTTGATACCGGAACATTAACTATTAAGGGGAATATTGCAGAATCTCCGTGTAAATTCGAAGCGGGTGGTGATTCAGTAAGTATTAATATGCCGACTGTACCAACCAGTGTCTTTGAAGGTAAAGCTAAATATTCTACCTATGATGATGCAGTCGGTGTAACCAGCAGCATGTTAAAAATTAGCTGCCCGAAAGAAGTTGCTGGTGTAAAACTCTCGTTGATTACCAACGATAAAATAACCGGTAACGATAAGGCGATAGCCAGTAGCAACGATACCGTGGGTTACTATCTCTATTTAGGTGATAACAGCGATGTCCTGGATGTTTCTGCACCTTTTAACATTGAGAGTTATAAAACAGCGGAAGGTCAATATGCTATTCCGTTTAAAGCAAAATACCTGAAACTGACAGATAACTCAGTGCAATCAGGTGATGTGTTATCTTCTCTGGTTATGCGTGTGGCGCAGGATTAATAAATAAAATTGTAAGTTTCTCCAGGTAATAAACATGGCCGCTATCCCATGGCGGCCTTTTAATTTAAGAGGCATTAAAATGAAAGGATTATTATCTTTACTCATTTTTTCTATGGTCCTTCCTGCACATGCCGGAATTGTTATCTACGGGACGCGCATTATTTACCCGGCAGAAAATAAAGAAGTGATGGTGCAGTTGATGAACCAGGGAAACCGTTCTTCGCTGCTGCAGGCGTGGATTGATGATGGCGATACGTCATTACCACCAGAAAAAATTCAGGTTCCTTTCATGTTAACGCCACCAGTGGCAAAAATAGGGGCAAATTCCGGGCAGCAAGTAAAAATCAAAATTATGCCGAATAAACTGCCCACTAATAAAGAAAGCATTTTTTATCTGAATGTTCTGGATATTCTACCAAATAGTCCAGAGCAAGAAGGTAAGAATGCACTGAAGTTTGCGATGCAAAACAGAATTAAGTTGTTTTACCGGCCAGCGGGTATTGCTCCGGTAAATAAAGCGACATTTAAAAAATTGCTGGTAAATCGCAGTGGCAATGGTTTGGTGATAAAAAATGACTCAGCTAATTGGGTGACGATTTCGGATGTCAAAGCTAATAATGTCAAAGTCAATTATGAAACTATTATGATTGCCCCCTTAGAAAGTCAGAGTGTTAATGTCAAAAGTAATAATGCAAATAACTGGCATCTGACCATTATCGATGACCATGGCAACTATATTAGTGACAAAATTTAATTGCAGGAGCTGCCTATGTTGAGAATGACCCCACTTGCATCAGCAATCGTAGCGTTATTGCTCGGCATTGAAGCTTATGCAGCTGAAGAAACCTTTGATACCCATTTTATGATAGGTGGAATGAAAGACCAGCAGGTTGCAAATATTCGTCTTGATGATAATCAACCCTTACCGGGGCAGTATGACATCGATATTTATGTCAATAAGCAATGGCGCGGGAAATATGAGATTATTGTTAAAGACAACCCGCAAGAAACATGTTTATCAAGAGAAGTTATCAAGCGGTTAGGCATTAATAGCGATAACTTCGCCAGCGGTAAGCAATGTTTAACATTTGAGCAACTTGTTCAGGGTGGGAGCTATACCTGGGATATCGGGGTTTTTCGTCTCGATTTCAGTGTCCCGCAGGCCTGGGTGGAAGAACTGGAAAGTGGCTATGTTCCACCGGAAAACTGGGAGCGGGGTATTAATGCGTTTTATACCTCTTATTATCTGAGTCAGTATTACAGCGACTATAAAGCGTCGGGTAATAACAAGAGTACATATGTACGTTTTAACAGCGGGTTAAATTTACTGGGGTGGCAACTGCATTCTGATGCCAGTTTCAGTAAAACAAATAACAATCCAGGGGTGTGGAAAAGCAATACCCTGTATCTGGAACGTGGATTTGCCCAACTTCTCGGCACGCTTCGCGTGGGTGATATGTACACATCAAGCGATATTTTTGATTCTGTTCGCTTCAGAGGTGTGCGGTTGTTTCGTGATATGCAGATGTTGCCTAACTCGAAACAAAATTTTACGCCACGGGTGCAGGGGATTGCTCAGAGTAACGCGCTGGTAACTATTGAACAGAATGGTTTTGTGGTTTATCAGAAAGAGGTTCCTCCTGGCCCGTTCGCGATTACAGATTTGCAGTTGGCCGGTGGTGGAGCAGATCTTGATGTCAGCGTGAAAGAGGCGGACGGCTCGGTAACCACCTATCTGGTGCCTTATGCAGCGGTGCCAAATATGCTGCAACCCGGCGTGTCGAAATATGATTTAGCGGCGGGTCGTAGCCATATTGAAGGGGCGAGCAAACAAAGTGATTTTGTCCAGGCGGGTTATCAGTATGGTTTTAATAATTTATTGACGCTGTATGGTGGCTCGATGGTCGCGAATAATTATTACGCGTTTACTTTGGGGGCTGGCTGGAATACACGCATTGGTGCCATTTCCGTCGATGCCACTAAGTCGCATAGTAAACAAGACAACGGCGATGTGTTTGACGGGCAAAGTTATCAAATTGCCTACAACAAATTTGTGAGCCAAACGTCGACGCGTTTTGGTCTGGCGGCCTGGCGTTATTCGTCGCGTGATTACCGGACATTTAACGATCACGTTTGGGCAAACAATAAAGATAATTATCGCCGTGATGAAAACGATGTCTATGACATTGCCGATTATTACCAGAACGATTTTGGCCGCAAAAATAGCTTTTCCGCCAATATGAGCCAGTCATTGCCAGAAGGTTGGGGGTCTGTATCATTAAGTACGTTATGGCGAGATTACTGGGGGCGTAGCGGCAGTAGTAAGGATTATCAGTTGAGTTATTCCAACAACCTGCGACGGATAAGCTATACCCTCGCGGCAAGCCAGGCTTATGACGAGAATCATCATGAAGAGAAACGTTTTAATATTTTTATATCGATTCCCTTTGATTGGGGTGATGACGTTTCGACGCCTCGTCGGCAAATATATATGTCTAACTCAACGACGTTTGATGATCAGGGGTTTGCCTCAAATAATACGGGATTATCAGGAACAGTAGGGAGTCGGGATCAGTTCAATTATGGTGTCAACCTGAGTCATCAACATCAGGGAAATGAAACGACAGCTGGGGCGAATTTGACCTGGAACGCGCCGGTTGCGACAGTGAATGGCAGTTATAGTCAGTCGAGTACTTATCGACAGGCTGGAGCCAGTGTTTCAGGGGGCATTGTCGCCTGGTCGGGTGGCGTTAATCTGGCGAACCGTCTTTCCGAAACGTTTGCTGTGATGAATGCGCCAGGAATTAAAGATGCTTATGTCAATGGGCAAAAATATCGCACAACAAACCGTAATGGAGTGGTGATATACGACGGAATGACACCTTATCGGGAAAATCACCTGATGCTGGATGTGTCGCAAAGCGATAGCGAAGCAGAATTACGTGGCAACCGGAAAATTGCCGCCCCTTATCGCGGCGCGGTTGTACTGGTTAATTTTGATACCGATCAGCGCAAGCCATGGTTTATAAAAGCGTTAAGAGCAGATGGGCAATCATTAACGTTTGGTTATGAAGTCAATGATATCCATGGTCATAATATTGGCGTTGTCGGCCAGGGAAGTCAGTTATTTATTCGCACCAATGAAGTACCGCCATCGGTTAATGTGGCAATTGATAAGCAACAAGGACTTTCATGCACAATCACCTTCGGTAAAGAGATTGATGAAAGTAGAAATTATATTTGCCAGTAATAGTCAGGTGGTTCTATGGAAATTCGCATAATGCTATTTATATTAATGATGATGGTTATGCCTGTGAGCTATGCGGCATGTTATAGTGAGTTATCTGTTCAGCACAACTTGGTTGTTCAGGGGGATTTTGCACTTACTCAAACACAAATGGCGACATATGAGCATAATTTTAATGATTCGTCATGCGTAAGTACAAATACTATCACCCCTATGAGCCCGTCGGATATTATTGTTGGACTTTATAACGATACCATAAAATTAAATTTACATTTTGAATGGACCAATAAAAACAACATCACGTTGTCAAATAATCAGACCAGTTTCACCAGTGGTTATTCAGTTACGGTGACACCTGCGGCCAGTAATGCAAAAGTGAATGTTTCTGCGGGGGGCGGCGGTTCAGTGATGATTAATGGTGTTGCGACATTATCCAGTGCTTCATCATCGACACGCGGGAGTGCCGCAGTACAATTTCTACTGTGTTTATTAGGTGGCAAGTCATGGGATGCATGTGTAAATAGCTACAGAAATGCATTGGCACAAAATGCAGGTGTCTATTCCTTTAATCTGACATTGTCATACAACCCGATAACCACAACCTGCAAACCGGACGATTTATTAATTACTTTAGACAGTATTCCCGTTTCACAATTACCAGCCACAGGTAACAAAGCAACAATAAATAGTAAACAAGGGGATATTATTCTGCGTTGTAAAAATTTATTAGGTCAACAAAATCAAACATCACGGAAAATGCAGGTGTATTTATCAAGTTCTGACTTGTTAACCAACAGCAACACAATACTGAAAGGTGCGGAAGATAATGGCGTAGGATTTATTCTTGAAAGTAATGGTTCGCCAGTCACACTTTTAAATATCACTAACAGCAGTAAAGGATATACAAATTTAAAGGAAGTTGCGGCGAAGTCAAAACTTACAGATACAACGGTTTCAATTCCGATAACAGCCAGTTACTACGTCTACGATACAAACAAAGTTAAATCTGGCGCACTGGAGGCAACCGCATTAATCAACGTGAAATACGACTAATAACAAGCAAGACGAGCAAGTGGCTAATAATAAAAAATAACAAGGTGTCTGCATTTCCCCCTCATGATGAGGGGGCTTTTTTTAGCGATGATAAAAAATCTCACCGTCGTAGGCTTTAATGATTTTACCGTCGGTGTCGCTGATCAACACGTACGCGCCACCCATATAGGTCCAGTGCGTCCCGGCATCAGGCGCGGGCAGGTTACGCAACTGCCACTGCTTAATGTTGTACTCATCGGTACGGTACATTTCTGGTACGGTGTCCCCTGGTTTGAAATGCTTAAAGTCAGCAATGAAACTACTTAACTCATACTTAGAAATTCCCGAGGTATTGGTCGAACCCGCGGTGGCTGGTGCGGCCCAGGCGGCACTGGTAACCAGCAAAAGCGCACCCAGCAACATCTTATTTTTAATGGTCATAAACTCTCCACTTTGGGGATCTGTAATATCAGTCGCATATCTTTCCTGCCATACAATATAACTGACAAGCGATATTTTGTTAGTGATCCCATGATTTCGTAAAAAGTGTAAATGAAAGGATGCCCTAAAAGCATCCTTAGCGAGCAGAGAGTCAGCGGAAATAGCTGATTTAAGAATCATCCTGGGCTGAAGATAACATGCAAGCCTAAAGGATTGAGTTATCGCATTATGCCCATGAAGCCATGTACGCCCATATACACACCGACTAAGCCAATCAACAGACTGGAAAAATAGGGGGCGCGTTTAGCGAGAGTGTTAAATCCGCTCCAGCGTTTTGCGACCTGCTGAACGCTGATTGCTGCGCCAACGCCTACGGTGACAAGCGTTAACGCCAGGCCAATGCTGAAACTGACGACCAGTGTTGCGCCCAGTGTCAGGGCTTTCAACTGAATGCATATCAACAGCACGGTAATTGCTGCCGGGCAGGGGATAAGGCCACCGGTTAAGCCAAATAACAAAATTTGCCAGTTGGTGACCTCTCTACCATCAAAGCGTCGTTTAATGTCATTGGCATGGGCTCGTGCATGGGCATCCTGATACTCGCCATGTTCGTGATGGTGATGATGTCCATGGTCGTGGTGATGTTCGTGATCGTGATGATGATGCTCATAATCATGCCCGTGCATATTCTCCAGCCAGTTGCGTTCGCCGCGCCAGGTACGCCAGAACATCCAGAACGCGGTGCTAATAATGATCACTGCGGAAATCAGCTGGAGCCACGGTTCTGCTGATTGAGCAGTAAAGCGCTTGCTGATCACCATCCCGCCAAAGGCAATTAACCAGACCACTGCGGTATGCGAAATAGTTGCTGCCAGTCCGAGCATCACCGCTTGTTTAATGGTGCCTTTGATGGCGATGATAAACGCCGCCATCATCGTTTTGAGTGCCCTGGTTCCAGGCCATGAAGCGCACCAAGTAAGATGGCGCTGGGGATGAAGAACCAGGCGTTTCCTTGCTGAAGAAGAGTTGTAAATTCGGTCATGATAATAATTCTTAGTATTAATTCGGCAATCTGATTCTACTCCCCCCCAGTACCTGATACTACCCCCCAGTAGATTAATAGTGCTATGATTTTTCATATTCTTGTTAACCAGGTGTTGCCATGTCTCATACAATCCGTGATAAACAGAAACTGAAAGCGCGTGCCAGTAAGATTCAGGGCCAGGTCGTGGCGCTCAAGAAAATGCTCGACGAGCCGCACGAATGCGCTGCAGTTTTACAACAGATTGCTGCTATCCGTGGCGCGGTAAACGGTCTGATGCGGGAAGTGATTAAAGGTCATCTGACGGAACACATCGTTCACCAGGGGGATGAGCTAAAACGTGAAGAAGATCTGGATGTCGTTCTGAAGGTGCTGGATTCATATATCAAATAATTTATTAACGCGATTGTAAAACTGCCGTTTTTCCTCGTTTACAACGCGTGCGCTGGACATTACCATCCTCCTCTGCGATTTATCATCGCAACCAAACGACTCGGGGTGCCCTTCTGCGTGAAGGCTGAGAAATACCCGTATCACCTGATCTGGATAATGCCAGCGTAGGGAAGTCACGGACCACCAGGTCATTGCTTCTTCACGTTATGGCAGGAGCAAACTATGCAAGTCGACCTGCTGGGTTCAGCGCAATCTGCGCACGCGTTACACCTTTTTCACCAACATTCCCCTCTTGTGCACTGCATGACCAATGATGTGGTGCAAACCTTTACCGCCAATACCTTGCTGGCGCTCGGTGCATCGCCAGCGATGGTTATCGAAACCGAAGAGGCCAGTCAGTTTGCGGCTATCGCCAGTGCCTTGTTGATTAACGTTGGCACACTGACGCAGCCACGCGCTCAGGCGATGCGTGCTGCCGTTGAGCAAGCAAAAAGCTCTCAAACACCCTGGACGCTTGATCCAGTAGCGGTGGGTGCGCTCGATTATCGCCGCCATTTTTGTCATGAACTTTTATCTTTTAAACCGGCAGCGATACGTGGTAATGCTTCGGAAATCATGGCATTAGCTGGCATTGCTAATGGCGGACGGGGAGTGGATACCACTGACGCCGCAGCTAACGCGATACCCGCTGCACAAACACTGGCACGGGAAACTGGCGCAATCGTCGTGGTCACTGGCGAGATGGATTATGTTACCGATGGACATCGTATCATTGGTATTCACGGTGGTGATCCGTTAATGACCAAAGTGGTAGGAACTGGCTGTGCATTATCGGCGGTTGTCGCTGCCTGCTGTGCGTTACCAGGCGATACGCTGGAAAATGTCGCATCTGCCTGTCACTGGATGAAACAAGCCGGAGAACGCGCAGTCGCCAGAAGCGAGGGGCCAGGCAGTTTTGTTCCACATTTCCTTGATGCGCTCTGGCAATTGACGCAGGAGGTGCAGGCATGAAACGAATTAACGCTCTGACGATTGCCGGTACTGATCCGAGTGGTGGTGCGGGGATTCAGGCCGATCTTAAAACCTTCTCGGCACTTGGCGCTTATGGTTGCTCAGTTATTACTGCACTGGTGGCGCAAAATACCCGTGGCGTACAGTCGGTGTATCGCATTGAGCCTGATTTTGTCGCCGCCCAGCTCGATTCGGTGTTCAGCGATGTGCGAATCGATACCACTAAAATCGGTATGCTGGCGGAAACCGATATTGTTGAAGCGGTGGCAGAACGGTTGCAACGTTATCAGATCCAAAACGTGGTACTCGACACCGTTATGCTGGCAAAAAGCGGCGACCCGCTGCTTTCACCTTCGGCGGTTGCTACGCTGCGCAGTCGATTATTGCCACAGGTTTCATTAATAACGCCAAACTTGCCCGAAGCTGCCGCCTTGCTCGACGCGCCACACGCGCGCACCGAACAGGAAATGCTGGAACAAGGGCGATCGCTGTTGGCGATGGGCTGTGGCGCAGTGCTAATGAAAGGTGGTCATCTGGATGATGAGCAAAGCCCGGACTGGCTGTTTACCCGCGAGGGTGAACAACGGTTTACCGCACCGCGCATTATGACCAAAAACACCCACGGCACTGGTTGTACACTCTCTGCGGCGTTGGCTGCACTACGCCCGCGCCATACAAACTGGGCTGACACCGTACAGGAGGCAAAAAGCTGGCTTTCATCGGCGTTAGCCCAGGCCGACACGCTGGAAGTTGGTCACGGTATTGGTCCGGTTCACCACTTCCACGCCTGGTGGTGAGCACCGTACTATAGCTGCTTTGGTTATTGTCAGCCTTTGGCACTGACATTCAGGGATGAAACCAATGCAGCTAAGAATTACCAGTCGAAAAAAACTCACCTCTCTATTATGCGCTCTTGGGCTAATTTCCATCATTGCAATTTATCCGCGTCAGACGGTGAATTTTTTCTATTCGACAGCAGTTCAGATTAAAGACTACATCCACTTCTACGGTTATCGCCCGGTTAAATCTTTCGCAATTCGCATTCCTGCCAGTTATACCATTCACGGAATAGATGTTTCGCGCTGGCAGGAGCGGATCGACTGGCAGCGGGTGGCAAAAATGCGCGACAACGGTATCCGCTTACAGTTTGCTTTTATTAAGGCGACGGAAGGCGAAAAGCTGGTGGACCCCTATTTTTCGCGTAACTGGCAACTAAGCCGCGAAAATGGCATGCTGCGTGGGGCGTATCATTATTTCTCCCCGTCGGTATCCGCTTCAGTTCAGGCGCGATTATTTCTGCAAACGGTGGATTTCTCACAAGGCGATTTCCCTGCTGTGCTGGACGTAGAAGAACGGGGAAAATTATCGGCAAAAGAATTACGCAAGCGGGTAAGTCAGTGGCTAAAAATGGTAGAAAAACGCACGGGAAAAAAGCCGATTATTTACTCAGGAGCCGTTTTTTATCACACGAATCTGGCGGGCTATTTTAATGAATATCCGTGGTGGGTGGCTCACTATTATCAACGTCGTCCGGACAATGACGGAATGGCCTGGCGCTTCTGGCAGCATTCCGACCGTGGACAGGTAGATGGCATCAATGGTCCGGTGGATTTTAATGTGTTTAATGGCACGGTGGAGGAGTTGCAGGGATTCGTTGATGGGATTAAAGAAACGCCTTAAATAAGAAGCAGTGATATACTCCCACCAGACTCCCTGGCAGGAAAAAGACAAATGGAACAAGCGCATACCCAGCTGATTGCCCAACTGAACGAGCGTATTTTAGCTGCGGATAACACGCCGCTTTATATTAAGTTTGCCGAAACGGTAAAAAATGCCGTGCGCAGCGGGGTGCTGGAGCATGGCAATATTTTGCCCGGTGAGCGTGATTTAAGTCAGTTAACCGGCGTTTCGCGCATTACGGTGCGCAAGGCGATGCAGGCGCTGGAAGAAGAGGGTGTGGTGACGCGTTCGCGCGGTTACGGCACGCAGATCAACAACATCTTCGAATACTCGTTGAAAGAAGCGCGAGGTTTTTCTCAGCAGGTGGTATTGCGCGGGAAAAAGCCCGATACGCTATGGGTTAACAAGCGTGTCGTGAAATGTCCCGAAGAAGTCGCGCAGCAGCTGGCGGTCGAAGCAGGAAGTGATGTCTTTTTGCTTAAGCGTATTCGCTATGTCGATGAAGAAGCGGTATCGATTGAGGAATCGTGGGTTCCGGCGCATTTAATTCATGATGTTGATGCCATCGGGATTTCACTTTATGACTATTTCCGCAGCCAGCACATTTACCCACAACGTACACGTTCCCGCGTTAGCGCCCGGATGCCGGATGCCGAGTTTCAGTCACATATTCAGTTAGATAGCAAAATACCGGTGCTGGTGATCAAGCAAGTGGCGCTTGACCAACAGCAACGGCCTATTGAGTACAGCATTAGCCACTGTCGCAGCGATCTATACGTTTTTGTGTGCGAGGAGTAGTTCCTCGCGCGTTGGCGCACAATCACCGCCCCGATGCCCGACAACCCACGACGCCACTGCATTGCCCAGTAATACGGCATCCGCCAGTGGCAGACCAGAGGCCAGCCCGGCAAGTACGCCACCTGCATGACTGTCGCCCGCCCCAATGGTGTCTACAACTTGCGTTGGAAATGCCGGAATGCAGCCAGAAGCGTCGTTGCTGAAATACCATGCACCCTCTTTATCGAGACGAACGATCAACGGCGCGGCAAATTTCTCCTGCCATTGCTTGCCAAGTGTTGTTATCTCTGCGGATAAAGCAAAACGTTCGGCGGCAATCTCAGCCTCTTGACGATTGAGTGATACTAAAGGTCGACAGGCCATGATCCGCGCCAGTAATGCGTCCGGGATATCGCCGATACGTGGGCCAAAATCGATAAACGGCGTCACGTCTTGCAGCTTTTCCAGCCATTCCACTAACAATTCGCCGCAGGGCGAGGCCAGTTGATAACCGGAAAAATAGAGCAGGCTGCCAGGCGCAACGGTTAATCGCGCCAGCCACTGGCGATTCCACTGATTTTCCACACCGCTGAATGACATAAAAGTGCGTTCGCCATCCGGCTCAACCAGCGCCAGACACCAGCCGTTATCGCCTTCGGCGTTATCGATCAGGCTGATTAACCCCTCTTTCGCCATCCGGTTGCGAATAATCTCCGCCCACACGCCCTGACCGAGCGGCAAGGCATTACCCGCTTCGATGCCGAGGCGCTTTAACGCCACGGCAATATTCAGTGCGCAGCCGCCAACGTTAACGCTCTGCTGCTTCAGTTCGATATCGCACCCACGCCAGGGGAGGGCATAAGCGTCGGCGATCACATCAATGACCGCCGCGCCGACGACCATCACCGGCTGACGCGAGGTTAATTCAGGCAGCAGCGTGTGTAATCGAGCGCCGCTCATACCGCCTCCCGTTGTTGACGATATTTCGCCAGCGCTGTGGCATAGCGGTTGAAATCAAGCTGATTTACCGCATCCAGTTCCGCCTTTAATGCAGGATCGATAGCGTTAACGCCATGCAACGCGCCGCAAATCGCCGTCGCCATAGCGCCGATGGTGTCTGTGTCGCCGCCAAGGTTAGCGCACAGGACGGCGCAGCGATTCGGGTCGGTTTGTGCCAGTTCAACCAGCGCAATGGCGCACGGAACGGACTCAATAGTGCTGGTACCTGCGCCAACGACCTGGTAAAGCTGTTCGCTGGCGGATTCGGTGCCGTCGGCATTGCGCACAATTTTCAGCGCAATCTCCAGACGTGCTGCCAGTGAGGCGCTGAAGGTAGTGATGCGTTTTTGCTGTGCATGTCGCGCAATTGAAGGCAGTGAATCTACAATCGCTGACCAGCTTTCTCCGTCAATGGCACGAGAAATCGCCCATGCGATGACTACCGCGCCTGCAACCGCCAGATCGGATTTATGGGTCGGGCTGGACGCCAGCGCCACATCATCAATAAAGGAATCAACATCGTGCGCCGGAAGCAAACAACCTAATGGCGAGACGCGCATCGCTGCGCCGTTGGTCACGCCGTTGTTTTCCAGTTCAGCAATGGGTTTACCGTCGCGAATGGCGTTAAGCGCAATCTTCGAGGTCGGACCAAGTACGTTTTTGTTAAAGGCGTCGAAACGCAGCGCCCAGTCGAGAATATTACGCCCAATCAGATTCGGATCGATCTTGCCTTCACGTTCCAGTAACGCATCCGCCAGACACAGCGCCATCGAGGTATCGTCGGTGAATTCGGCGCGGTTAAAATAACAGGCCGCGTTATTCTCCTTTGGTCCAGGAAGAAAACGGTCAATCCAGCCAAAGTGTGCTTTAACGCGGCTGCGTGGCCAAAGCTCGGAGGGCATCCCCATCGCATCCCCTAACGCCTGCCCATAAAGAGCACCGAGAATACGTTCTGTTTTCATTTAACTTCCCCTTGTGTCAACGCAATATCGCGATCATCGACCTTGATAGCCGTAATTTCGTTGTCGGATTCGCGGAAAAAAATCATGAACAGCACGGCGATAATGGCAATCATCACCGCGCCGAAAGTCCACATCCCGGACCAGTTGAAAGTCAGTCCGTTTACCGGTTCCTGATAAGCGAACATCTTTTCCATCATCACACCGCCAAGACGATAGCCGAGCAAACTGCCGAAGCCCTGGCAGCAGAGCGTGATCAGCCCCTGCGCAGCGGTACGCATATGCACGGGGGCTTTTTTATCGACATAGATGTAAGCGGTAACGTAGTAAAAATCGTAACTTACGCCGTGAAGCAAAATACCGAGGAACAGTAACGCGTAGGTGAAATATTCATCCGCACTACCGTAAATAAAGAAGCCATAGCGGATCGCAGCGGTGACCAGACCAAGCAATAATACCTTTTTGATACCAAAGCGTTTAGTGAAAAACGGCAATGCCAGCATAAAGAAGATTTCAGAGAACTGGCCGAGCGTCATCCAGCCGGTGGCGTTTTTCATGCCAACTTCGGTCAGATAACCGTTGGCAAAGATGTAATAGAACGCTAGTGGCATCGCAAACAGGAATGAACAGAAGAAAAAGACGAGGAAGTTTTTATCGCGCAGCAGGATCAGCGCATCCAGGCCGAGCATGACTTTAATATCCATTTTGCCGGTGCTTTTTGGTGGCGTGTCGGGCAGGAAAAACGCAAACACACCGAGCAGAGCAGAACTTCCGGCGGTAATCAGCAGCGGGATGTTAGTCGGTGAGATATCGGCATACCCCAGTATTTGCGGCAAGAAACCACATGCCAGACCGGAGGCAATCCAGCCGATAGTGCCCATCACACGAATGCGCGGGAAATCACGCTCAACATCCGGCACGTTGGCAAAAGCGATGCTGTTAGTCAGCGCAATGGTCGGCATATAGGTTAGCGAGTAGGCCAGCAGTAACGGGAAGAACCCGGCAAAAGTGGTCTGTTGCGCAGCGAAATACATCAGCAGCGCGCCTGCGAACATCAATACCGCCAGCACTTTCTGCGCCGAGAAAAAGCGGTCAGTGATGGAGCCAACCAGAATTGGCGACAGGATCGCCGCAATGGCGGTACAGGCATACGACCAGCCAATTTCTCCGGCACTAAAACCGCTTTTACTTAACCACAACCACAATGGCACAAACCACGCGCCCCAGATAAACCATTCAACAAACATCATGAACGACAGCTTTGCTGTTGTTTTCATCTTTTAATTCCTTCATGACAGGTAATGTAAGGTACGCGATGACAATACCACTTAATAATACCTTTTAAATACCTTTGCGGTGAAAACTTGACCGCGCTAACATTTTTTCTGATGAATCGAGCCAACAGAAAACGCTGAAAAAACATCCAAAAGATGGAAAAACTCGCCCGTAACGACCAGGATTATGATTGCCCGCAAAAGGCGGGCCAGGAAAATCCATAGCCGATATCCAATCGGAATTTACGGGAGCATAGTAATGACAGATATTGCGCAGTTGCTTGGCAAAGACGCCGACAACCTTTTACAGCACCGTTGTATGACTATTCCTTCTGACCAGCTTTATCTCCCCGGACATGACTACGTAGACCGCGTGATGATTGACAATAATCGCCCGCCTGCGGTGTTACGTAATATGCAGACGTTGTACAACACCGGGCGTCTGGCTGGCACAGGATATCTTTCTATTCTGCCGGTTGACCAGGGCGTTGAGCACTCTGCCGGAGCTTCATTTGCTGCTAACCCGCTCTACTTTGACCCGAAAAACATTGTTGAACTGGCGATCGAAGCGGGCTGTAACTGTGTGGCGTCAACTTACGGCGTGCTGGCGTCGGTATCGCGGCGTTATGCGCATCGCATTCCATTCCTCGTCAAACTTAATCACAACGAGACGCTAAGTTACCCGAATACCTACGATCAAACGCTGTATGCCAGCGTGGAGCAGGCGTTCAACATGGGCGCGGTTGCGGTTGGTGCGACTATCTATTTTGGCTCGGAAGAGTCACGTCGCCAGATTGAAGAAATTTCTGCGGCTTTTGAACGTGCGCACGAGCTGGGCATGGTGACAGTGCTGTGGGCCTATTTGCGTAACTCCGCCTTTAAGAAAGATGGCGTTGATTACCATGTTTCCGCCGACCTGACTGGTCAGGCGAACCATCTGGCGGCGACCATTGGCGCGGACATCGTCAAACAGAAAATGGCGGAAAATAACGGCGGTTATAAAGCGATTAATTACGGTTATACCGACGATCGCGTGTACAGCAAGTTAACCAGCGAAAACCCGATTGATCTGGTGCGTTATCAGTTAGCTAACTGCTATATGGGCCGGGCTGGGTTGATAAACTCCGGCGGTGCTGCGGGCGGTGAAACTGACCTCAGTGATGCAGTGCGTACTGCGGTTATCAACAAACGCGCTGGCGGAATGGGGCTGATTCTTGGACGTAAAGCGTTCAAGAAATCGATGGCTGACGGCGTGAAACTGATTAACGCCGTGCAGGACGTTTATCTCGATAGCAAAATTACTATCGCCTGATACGCCTTATACGAACAACACCACCCCGTAGGACGGATAAGGCGTTTACGCTGCATCCGGCAACCTATGCCTGATGCGACGCTGAAGCGTCTTATCATGCCTACATAGCACTGCCACGTATGTTTACACCGCATCCGGCATAAAAACACGCGCACTTTGCTACGGCTTCCCTATCGGGAGGCCGTTTTTTTGCCTTTCACTCCTCGAACAATTTTCATATTGTCGTTTTTGTGATCGTTATCTCGATATTTAAAAACAAATAATTTCATTATATTTTGAAATCGAAAACAAACGACAGGATATGAAAATGTACGTGGTATCGACAAAGCAGATGCTGAACAACGCACAGCGCGGCGGTTATGCGGTTCCGGCATTCAATATTCACAATCTCGAAACGATGCAAGTGGTGGTAGAAACCGCTGCCAACCTGCATGCGCCGGTCATCATCGCCGGAACGCCTGGCACATTTACTCATGCTGGTACAGAAAATCTGTTGGCGCTGGTCAGCGCGATGGCGAAGCAATATCACCATCCACTGGCAATTCATCTCGACCATCACACGAAATTTGACGATATCGCTCAGAAGGTTCGTTCTGGCGTGCGCTCAGTCATGATTGACGCCTCGCATTTGCCTTTTGCGCAAAATATTTCACGGGTCAAAGAGGTGGTGGATTTTTGCCATCGCTTTGATGTCAGCGTCGAGGCGGAGCTGGGGCAACTTGGCGGCCAGGAAGATGATGTGCAAGTCAATGAAGCCGATGCGTTGTACACCAACCCCGCTCAGGCGCGTGAATTTGCCGAGGCAACCGGAATTGATTCCCTGGCGGTCGCCATCGGCACGGCTCATGGGATGTATGCCAGCGCACCGGCGCTTGATTTTTCTAGACTGGAGAACATTCGCCAGTGGGTGAACTTACCGCTGGTGCTGCATGGCGCGTCAGGGTTATCGACTAAGGATATTCAGCAAACCATCAAACTGGGGATATGCAAAATCAACGTTGCAACGGAGCTGAAAAATGCCTTCTCGCAGGCGTTAAAAAATTACCTGACCGAGCACCCTGAAGCGACCGAACCCCGGGATTATTTGCAGTCGGCTAAATCCGCAATGCGCGATGTGGTGAGCAAAGTGATTGCCGATTGTGGCTGCGAGGGCAGGGCATAACGCACCTGCCATTTAACAAGGAAAAAACATGAAAACGTTAATTGCCCGGCATAAAGCTGGTGAACATATCGGCATATGTTCAGTCTGTTCTGCCCATCCGTTGGTTATCGAAGCGGCGCTGGCATTTGATCGCAACAGCACGCGCAAAGTGCTGATTGAAGCAACGTCAAACCAGGTCAATCAATTTGGCGGTTATACCGGAATGACACCGGCAGACTTTCGCGAATTTGTTTTTACGATTGCCGATAAAGTTGGGTTTGCACGCGAACGCATTATTCTCGGCGGCGATCATCTGGGGCCAAACTGCTGGCAGCAAGAAAATGCGGATGCGGCGATGGAAAAATCCGTCGAGCTGGTAAAGGAATATGTTCGTGCCGGCTTCAGTAAAATTCATCTTGATGCGTCAATGTCCTGCGCGGGGGATCCCATACCGTTAGCACCAGAAACGGTTGTGGAACGAGCTGCTGTGCTTTGCTTTGCTGCGGAAAGTGTGGCGACAGATTGCCAGCGTGAGCAACTGAGCTATGTCATTGGCACCGAAGTTCCGGTTCCGGGCGGTGAGGCCAGCGCCATTCAGTCAGTACACATCACCCATGTTGAAGATGCCGCCAATACTTTACGTACGCATCAAAAGGCCTTTATTGCCCGTGGGCTGACAGAGGCGTTAACACGTGTGATTGCCATCGTGGTGCAGCCGGGTGTGGAATTTGATCACAGCAATATTATCCATTATCAGCCGCAGGAAGCGCAGCCGCTGGCGCAATGGATAGAAAACACCCGAATGGTTTATGAAGCACATTCTACCGATTACCAGACCCGGACGGCTTATTGGGAATTAGTCCGCGATCACTTTGCAATATTGAAAGTCGGTCCCGCATTAACCTTTGCTTTACGCGAGGCGATATTTGCACTGGCACAAATTGAGCAGGAACTTATCGCCCCTGAAAATCGCAGCGGTTGCCTGGCGGTAATTGAAGAAGTGATGCTCGACGAACCGCAATACTGGAAAAAATATTATCGTACGGGTTTTAACGATTCATTACTGGATATTCGTTACAGCCTGTCGGATCGTATTCGTTATTACTGGCCGCATAGTCGGATTAAAAATAGCGTCGATACGATGATGGTGAATCTTGAAGGCGTGGACATCCCACTGGGCATGATTAGTCAGTATCTTCCCAAACAATTTGAACGCATTCAGTCCGGGGAATTATCAGCAATACCGCATCAGCTGATTATGGATAAAATTTATGATGTTTTGCGCGCCTATCGCTACGGCTGTGCGGAATAAGGACGGTATATGACTAACCTGTTTGTTCGTAGCGGAATTTCTTTTGTCGATCGTAGCGAAGTTTTAACCCATATCGGTAATGAGATGCTCGCCAAAGGTGTGGTTCATGATACCTGGCCACAGGCATTAATTGCCAGAGAAGCAGAATTCCCTACCGGGATAATGCTTGAGCAGCACGCTATTGCAATACCGCATTGTGAGGCGATTCATGCTAAGTCGTCAGCCATTTATCTGTTAAGGCCAACAAATAAAGTTCATTTTCAGCAAGCGGATGATGATAACGACGTGGCGGTATCGTTGGTTATTGCGTTGATTGTGGAAAATCCGCAGCAGCAATTGAAACTTTTACGCTGTTTATTTGGCAAGTTACAACAGCCCGATATCGTCGAGACACTAATCACTCTTCCTGAAACCCAGTTAAAGGAATACTTCACAAAGTATGTTTTAGATTCAGACGAATAAATCCCTCTGTAACAATAAAAAGGACTATTTATGAAACGCAAGATTATTGTCGCTTGCGGAGGCGCGGTTGCGACCTCTACGATGGCGGCGGAAGAAATTAAAGAGTTGTGTCAGAATCATAATATTCCTGTTGAATTAATCCAGTGTCGGGTTAATGAAATAGAAACCTATATGGATGGTGTGCATTTGATATGCACCACTGCCAAAGTGGATCGTAGTTTTGGCGATATTCCGTTAGTTCACGGCATGCCTTTTATTTCTGGTATCGGTATCGAAGCATTACAAAATAAAATTCTGACTATCTTACAGGGGTGACCTATGTTTTCAGAAGTCATGCGTTATATTCTCGACCTCGGCCCTACGGTGATGCTGCCGATTGTCATCATTATTTTTTCTAAAATATTAGGCATGAAGGCAGGCGATTGCTTTAAAGCGGGTCTGCATATCGGGATTGGCTTTGTTGGCATTGGCCTTGTGATTGGCTTAATGCTGGATTCCATTGGCCCGGCGGCGAAAGCGATGGCGGAAAATTTCGACCTGAATCTGCATGTGGTCGATGTTGGCTGGCCGGGCTCTTCACCAATGACCTGGGCGTCGCAAATTGCGCTGGTGGCGATTCCGATTGCGATTCTGGTTAACGTGGCCATGTTACTGACCCGTATGACGCGGGTGGTAAATGTTGATATCTGGAATATCTGGCATATGACCTTCACCGGCGCGTTGCTGCATCTGGCAACCGGTTCATGGATGATAGGGATGGCAGGTGTGGTAATTCACGCGGCGTTTGTTTATAAGCTCGGCGACTGGTTTGCCCGCGATACCCGAAATTTCTTTGAGCTGGAAGGTATTGCTATTCCGCACGGTACGTCGGCGTATATGGGGCCGATTGCGGTGCTGGTCGATGCTATCATCGAGAAAATCCCAGGCGTTAACCGAATTAAATTTAGCGCCGACGATATTCAGCGCAAATTTGGTCCATTTGGCGAGCCTGTCACCGTGGGTTTTGTGATGGGGCTGATTATCGGCATCCTCGCGGGTTACGATGTCAAAGGTGTATTGCAGCTGGCGGTAAAAACGGCGGCAGTGATGCTGCTAATGCCACGGGTGATTAAACCCATCATGGATGGTTTAACGCCCATCGCTAAGCAGGCTCGTAGTCGTTTACAGGCGAAGTTCGGCGGTCAGGAGTTCCTGATTGGCCTTGATCCGGCGTTGCTGCTGGGACATACGGCGGTGGTATCGGCAAGCCTGATTTTTATCCCACTCACCATTTTAATTGCTGTTTGTGTGCCGGGTAATCAGGTGCTGCCGTTTGGCGATCTTGCCACCATCGGCTTCTTCGTGGCGATGGCGGTCGCCGTGCATCGTGGAAATCTGTTCCGCACCTTAATCTCGGGTGTCATCATTATGAGCATCACCCTGTGGATCGCGACGCAAACTATTGGTTTGCACACCCAACTGGCGGCTAATGCTGGGGCGTTAAAAGCCGGGGGTATGGTGGCTTCAATGGATCAGGGCGGTTCTCCCATTACCTGGTTACTGATTCAGGTTTTCTCCCCGCAAAATATTCCCGGTTTCATTATTATCGGTGCAATTTATCTGACCGGTATTTTCATGACCTGGCGTAGAGCGCGTGGCTTTATTAAACAAGAGAAAGTCGTTCTCGCAGAATAATTTTTACCTGAGGGGGAGGTTATCCCCCTTAACAATCAGGAGTTTTTATGAAATCAGTGGTGAATGATACTGATGGTATCGTGCGCGTTGCAGAAAGCGTCATTCCTGAAATTAAACATCAGGATGAGGTGCGGGTAAAAATTGCCAGCTCGGGCTTATGTGGTTCCGATTTACCCAGGATATTTAAAAATGGTGCACATTATTATCCAATAACGTTAGGCCATGAATTTAGCGGCTATATTGATGCGGTGGGATCCGGTGTTGATGATTTACACCCTGGCGATGCGGTTGCCTGTGTGCCGTTATTACCCTGTTTTACTTGTCCAGAGTGTCTGAAAGGGTTTTATTCCCAGTGCGCAAAATATGATTTTATTGGCTCGCGGCGTGATGGTGGATTTGCTGAATATATTGTCGTTAAGCGAAAAAATGTCTTTGCTCTACCCACGGATATGCCTATTGAGGATGGGGCTTTTATTGAGCCGATTACCGTTGGTCTGCATGCTTTTCATTTAGCGCAAGGTTGTGAGAATAAAAACGTTATTATTATTGGTGCCGGAACCATTGGCCTGCTGGCCATTCAGTGCGCTGTCGCGCTGGGAGCAAAGAGTGTGACGGCGATCGACATTAGTTCAGAAAAACTGGCACTGGCAAAATCTTTCGGTGCGATGCAAACATTTAACAGTAGCGAAATGAGCGCGCCGCAAATGCAGAGCGTTTTACGCGAACTGCGCTTTAATCAGCTTATCCTCGAGACGGCTGGCGTACCGCAAACTGTCGAACTGGCGGTAGAGATTGCCGGTCCTCATGCCCAACTGGCGCTGGTGGGCACGTTGCATCAGGATCTGCATTTAACATCGGCAACGTTTGGCAAAATATTGCGTAAAGAGCTGACGGTTATCGGCAGTTGGATGAACTACTCCAGCCCTTGGCCGGGGCAGGAGTGGGAAACGGCGAGCCGGTTGCTGACAGAACGTAAGTTAAGCCTGGAGCCATTAATCGCTCACCGTGGAAGCTTTGAAAGCTTCGCCCAGGCGGTGCGTGACATCGCTCGTAATGCTATGCCGGGCAAAGTGTTGCTCATTCCCTGAAACCGCGGGCCAGCGTGATGCTGGCCCGGTATTGTGCAAAACAGATCATTCACCAATGGTCCCCCTTCGTTTACACTAGCCACAATTGAATATGGGTAAATGACGATGAATTCATTCGAGCGAAGGAATAAGATCATCCAATTAGTGAATGAACAGGGAACCGTGCTTGTTCAGGATCTGGCGGGAGTATTTGCTGCCTCGGAAGCGACAATCCGTGCCGATTTGCGCTTTCTCGAACAAAAAGGCGTGGTTACGCGCTTTCATGGCGGTGCGGCGAAAATAATGTCTGGTAATAGTGAAACCGAGACCCAGGAAGTCGGGTTTAAAGAGCGATTTCAGCTCGCCAGCGCGCCAAAAAACAGAATAGCGCAGGCGGCAGTCAAAATGATCCACGAAGGGATGACCGTTATTCTCGACAGCGGAAGTACGACAATGCTTATCGCCGAAGGATTAATGACCGCCAAAAATATCACGGTGATTACCAACAGTCTCCCGGCAGCGTTTGCCCTTTCCGAAAATAAAGACATTACTCTGGTCGTCTGTGGTGGCACGGTCCGCCATAAAACGCGCTCGATGCATGGTTCCATTGCCGAGCGTTCATTACAGGATATTAATGCCGATTTAATGTTTGTCGGTGCTGATGGTATTGATGCGGTTAATGGTATTACGACCTTTAATGAAGGTTATTCTATTAGCGGTGCGATGGTCACAGCCGCTAATAAAGTGATTGCCGTTCTCGATTCATCGAAATTTAACCGTCGCGGTTTTAATCAGGTACTACCAATCGAAAAAATTGACATTATTATTACCGATGATGCTGTGTCAGAGGTGGATAAACTGGCATTGCAGAAGACGCGGGTAAAATTAATTACGGTGTAGTATTGTTCTGTATGCCGGATAAGGTGTTTACACCGCATCCGGCATTACGGATTCTCCCTGGTTCAAGAGAGAATAGTTTGATTAACGCAACAGTGGACAATCTGGTGGTAATCGACAACGCAACGCTGCCGGAAGTATTTCAATATGAAAATTTTGCCCACTCAACGGTTCGCCATCAAGATTAAAGGTGATGTCGTGTGGTGCCTGAATATCAAACCACGACGAAGCGCCTTCGATAATATTCGGGTTATCTTCGTCAGATTTTAAGGTTGATACGAGAGCCGGAAGTATTTCATCGCCGGTAAAAATGCGCAGTTGCAGCAAGCCATCGTTAATTAACGCGTTCGGACACAATTGCTGACCGCCACCGGCCTGACGCCCGTTACCAATACCAATGACCAGGGCGTCACCTTGCCAGTGAAAGTTTTCACCGCGGATTTCACAACGGTCCGGTTGCAGAGTATCCATACGCATTAAGCCATGAATGATGTAAGAGACGCTACCCAGCGCGGCTTTTAATTTTTCCGGCGTTTCTGTGGTAATACGCGTCCCAAATCCGCCTGTCGCCATATTAATAAAACAGGTTTGTTTGTTGACCTGCGCCATATCTATCGCAATGGCGTCACCGGCAATTGCCAGTTTCAGCGCCTTATCCAGTGCCTCAGGAATCCCTACACTGGTGGCAAAATCATTGGCGGTTCCTAATGGCAAAATTCCCAGCGCGGGTATGTCATCCCCCTCACACTGAATCAACGCCGTAGAAACTTCATTAATGGTGCCATCGCCACCACCGGCAATCACCGTTGCGACGCCCAACTTCCGGGCCTCCTCTACATATCGTGCGGCATCGCCTTTCTCCCAGGTGACCCGCACATGGATCGTCATTCCTTCCTCACGCAACAGCATAATTGCTTCGCGCAAGGGTAGATTGTCAGTACTTTTGCCATTAAGAATCAGTAAGCTGGCGGGAAATTCTGCCATGATCGTATGTGCCTTTATGATTGGTCTGTAGATAGTGTAGAGCAGAAAACAAAAGGTGGAGTCAGAACAGGATGAAAGTCGGAGGATAAAAAGTCAGTTCAAGTATGGAGGATTCAGTGGTTACCACCAGGAGCTTGCAATGGGGACAGCGAATACTAACGGCTGCCACCGATAAATTTCAAAAAAGAGCATATACCTAATATTCAACTAAACAGTGGCATCTTCAAAATAATATATTAAAGCCCCCATGGAGTTACCCTGAAGGGCCTCAATGTCCGTAATTCCTACTTATGTAGGAAATGTTGTACAGAACATTTATTATAATCCTATTCAATTATAACAATCATGCCATTATTATATTTAAACACTAGAGAGTGTCGTTGGTATTTAATGGGGGAAGGTGAGATGAAAAAGATAGCTGCTATATCATTAATTAGTATTTTTATTATGTCTGGTTGTGCTGTGCATAATGATGAGACAAGTATCGGTAAATTTGGTCTTGCATATAAAAGTAATATTCAGCGTAAACTCGATAACCAATACTACACCGAAGCCGAAGCTTCTTTAGCCAGGGGTAGAATATCTGGTGCAGAAAATATAGTAAAAAATGATGCAACTCATTTCTGTGTTACTCAGGGCAAAAAAATGCAAATAGTTGAGCTGAAGACAGAAGGTGTAGGATTACATGGTGTCGCTCGTCTGACATTCAAATGTGGAGAGTGAGAATATTTTTTGGTAAGCGTCAAATATGCGCGTTCTGGCTGTGCGTAGCCGGAACCTGTGGGAGCACGATGCCGATAAGTGAAAGGCATCGTGCTATGAAGGAGGATTCTATCGATGTGGTCAATGGAAGACGGTTACCAGAGATAGGGCTTATGCATAAAAAAATAAGCCCGTGTAAGGGAGATTACACAGGCTAAGGAGGTGGTTCCTGGTACAGCTAGCATTTTATGGGTTATGTTTTTCAGCGAAACGGATGATAACCTTAATAAATGCAGCTGTATGTGATCGGTTTCTAAGAATTTTCCATCCGGGAAAAATAATCGAAATTAATCACTTACCGTGTGGGTTACGCGTGGTTTCCCCGGAGAAATTACGCATCAGCAGAGCGTAATTGAGCTCAAGATCCTGCGGGACCGGGAGCCACACAGTATAACCATCGCCTGGTGCGACCGGCATCGCTTCACCTTTGGCGTTTTCCATGTGCTCAAGGGTAAAGTTAATGTTGCCTTGCGGCGTCATCAGCTCAAGGCTGTCGCCAACGGAGAATTTATTTTTCACCGCTACCGCCGCGAGGTCCCCCTTGCGCTCACCGGTAAACTCACCAACAAACTGCTGGCGGTCAGAAACTGAATAACCGTATTCGTAGTTCTGATAATCGTCGTGAGTATGACGACGCAGGAAACCTTCGGTATAGCCACGATGCGCCAGACCTTCCAGAGTTTCCAGCAGGCTGGTATCGAACGGTTTGCCCGCAGCGGCGTCATCGATAGCTTTACGGTAAACCTGTGCGGTGCGTGCGCAATAGTAGAAAGATTTAGTACGGCCTTCGATTTTCAGCGAATGCACGCCCATTTTGGTCAGGCGTTCTACATGGGCGATGGCGCGCAGATCTTTCGAGTTCATGATGTAAGTGCCGTGCTCATCTTCAAACGCGGTCATATACTCGCCCGGACGCTGGGCTTCTTCGATCATAAACACTTTGTCGGTTGGCGCGCCGATACCCAGCGTCGGCTCAACATTTTGCACCGGAATCGGCTCGTACTTGTGTACGATGTTGCCAACGTCATCTTCTTTCCCTTCCTGGACGTTGTACTCCCAGCGGCAGGCGTTGGTGCAGGTACCCTGGTTCGGATCGCGCTTGTTGATATAGCCAGAGAGCAGGCAGCGACCGGAGTAGGCCATGCACAGTGCGCCGTGAACGAAGATCTCGATCTCCATATCCGGCACCTGATTGCGGATCTCTTCAATCTCTTCCAGCGACAGCTCGCGAGAGAGGATCACGCGGGTCAGGCCCATTTGCTGCCAGAATTTCACCGTCGCCCAGTTTACGGCGTTAGCCTGCACCGAGAGGTGGATCGGCATTTCAGGGAAGTGCTCACGCACCAGCATAATCAGCCCTGGATCGGACATAATCAGCGCATCCGGCCCCATTTCCACCACCGGTTTCAGGTCACGGATAAAGGTTTTCAGCTTGGCGTTGTGCGGTGCAATGTTGACCACGACATAAAACTTTTTCCCCAGCGCGTGGGCTTCATTGATGCCGAGCTGAAGATTTTCGTGGTTGAATTCGTTGTTGCGCACACGCAGGGAGTAACGCGGCTGGCCCGCATAAACAGCATCTGCGCCATAAGCGAAAGCGTAACGCATATTTTTCAGCGTTCCCGCCGGGGAAAGGAGTTCCGGTTTAAACATAATTCTCTCGTTCTGATGACAGGTCAGATCCGCTTCACCTGATGAAGCGGTTAGGGGAGTGCCCCCACTTTAAGGGCGGGCATTGTAGCGCTGTGGGGGGATCTGGTAAAGCGCCGGACGCCAACAACCCACGCCCGGCATCGTAATTACGTATTGTCTTTCACCGTCTGGCTTGTGCCATTGGCTTTAACGGAGGCAATTCCGGTTTCACGAGATTGCGCGGTGGCGTACATCTGGCTGGAGCCGATAATTTGATGATTAGCGGCTTTCAGATTGAAATAGAATTTGCCGTTACTTGCCGTTTTTTTCTCATAGCGTTCTTGTTGCGGGCTGTTGCTACGCACCGACGCGATGCCCTTTTCCGCAGAGGCTTTTGAGGTATAAAGCTCGCTGGTGAGGATAGTCTCACCATTGCCCGCTTTTAGCACAAACCGGAACTGATTATCACTGCTCTTACTGAGTTCAAACCAACCAGCCATAATGACTCCTTGATTGAAATTGTGTATCGAAAACAGCATCTAAAGGTGCTGTTTACCGATTAAAGTATGAGCGATTTTCTGATGCCTGCCAGGGCGGAGAGATAATGTCAGTTTGCTGACCATGCGTGGGATAATGTTGCCGGATCTGGTCTGAACGCCATCTCCGGCTAACAAAATAATGTCGCTAAAACTAAACGATGCGGCAGGCGTCGGCTTCCCAGCGGTAACCGACGCCATAAACGGCGCGGATAAATGACTGTTCGGCGTCGAGAGATTCCAGCTTGCGGCGCAGGTTTTTAATGTGGCTGTCGATGGTGCGGTCGGTTACTACGCGGTAGTCGTCATAAAGATGATTGAGCAATTGCTCGCGGGAGAACACTTTTCCTGGTTCGTGAGAGAGCGTTTTCAGCAGACGAAATTCCGCAGGCGTCAGGTCAAGCATTTTACCGCGCCATGAAGCCTGAAAACGACCTTCGTCGATAATCAACGGGCTTTCAGCATCCTGTTGCTGCAACTCGCGCTGCGGTTTGCAACGGCGCAAAATGGTTTTGACGCGCGCTACCACTTCCCGTGGGCTGTACGGCTTACAGATATAATCATCTGCGCCAATCTCCAGCCCCAGCAGGCGATCGATCTCTTCGATTTTTGCCGTCACCATCACGATCGGAATGTCAGAAAAACGACGAATTTCCCGGCACAGCGTCAGGCCATCGGTGCCAGGGAGCATCAGATCTAACAGGATCAGATCCGGTGGTGTCTGGCGCACATACGGCAGTACCTGATCGCCGTGGCTGATAAGCGTCGGCGCATAGCTCGCAGCACGCAGATAATCAATGAGCAACTGCCCCAGCTTCGGTTCATCTTCCACGATCAAAATACGCGGTGTGTTTTCGTCGATTGGTAACTCGGTCATACTTCTCTCTGTAAATCCCGTTCCAGCGGTAACTCTACTGTAATGCTTACCCCGCCAAAAGGCGAATGGGCAGCAATAATGCGACCATTATGTGCTTCAACAATGTTCAGGCAAATCGCCAGCCCCAGCCCGGAACCGCCGCTGGCACGGTTGCGGGAACCTTCGGTGCGATAAAAACGTTCAAACAATTTTTGTAGCTGATCGTCACTGACACCTGGCGCACTGTCGGCAAAGGTCAGGCGCACCGTTTTGTCGCGCTGCCCGGCAGAGATTTGCAGGCTGCCGCCGCTGTCAGTGTAGCGCAGGCTGTTTTCCAGTAAGTTATTGAATAACTGCATTAAACGGTCGCGATCGCCAAATACGGTAATACTGTCTGGCAGGGAAAATTGCAGTTTCAGGCCACGACTGGCGAATCGTTCGCGAAATGCGCCGCCCGCCACTTCCAGCAGTGGGATCAAATCTACCGGTGCTTTTTGATAGGCGAGAGCGCCTTCATCAGACATCGACAACTGATGGAGATCGTCAACCAGTTTGGTCAGTGTACCGACCTCCGCCTGTAAAGACGCCACCGTCTCCGGCGTGAATTTACGCACGCCATCCTGAATGGCTTCCAGTTCACCGCGCAGCACCGCTAATGGCGTACGCAGTTCGTGAGAAATATCGGCCATAAAATCGCGCCGCATTTGCTGGTTTTTCTCCAGTGTGCTGGCAAGCTGGTTGAAGTCTTGCGCCAGTTTGCCCAGTTCATCTTCACTGGTGGGCGTTACGCGGGTAGTGAAATCGCCCGCCGCCAGTTTGTGCGTGCCATCGACAAGTCGTTTTACCGGTGCCAGTAAACCGCGCGCCAGCAGAAAAGTGGCAAGTGCCGCGAGTAACGTTGCCAGGGCGACAATCAACCAGCTGGTTTGCCGCTGTTGTTTATCGAAATTGATATCAGTATTGCGCGTTAACCGCTCAACGGGGGAGGCGATCACCGCGCCAACTTCCGCACCGTTGACCAGAATGGGTCGCCGTGTACCGTCAGGTGGAATCGGCGCTCGCGGACCAACCAGCACTTTGTTGTTTTGATCAACCACCCAGAACTGGGTACGCCAGCCGTGCGGTGGCATACCCGGGCCGGGTTTATCTTCCGAATTATCGTGTTCAAATGAACGCAGGATCTGAAAGACAAAGCGATCATTGTTGCGCAGGAAGCGCCAGTTGCCATGCTGCGCATACTGCTCGCCAAGCGCATCACTTAACAGTTGTAATCGCTGTTCATTACCATGCTTGATGTAATCAATAAAGCCACGCTCAAAACTGATACGCACCGCCCAGTGCATACTGATCAGCAAGACAATGCAGGTGGCGAAAATCGCCAGAAACAGTTTGCCGGTAATACCGGGTCGCCAGAACTTCATTGCGCGCTCCTTTTTCGCCGCGAAATAGCTACATTTTGATGCGTATCGTTCGGCACTCTGGCAAAGATGAACGCCGGAAGGGCGATGATCAACGCCATGCTAAGCCAGGTGTACATAAAGACGGTTTGTGTGGTGCCGCTGTCGACGCTGACATGCTGTGAACCAAAAAGTCCCAGCAACAGCCCGGCGATAGTGACGCCGATACTCATCGACAATTGCATAATCATCGACAGCAGGCTGTTGCCGCTGCTCGCCAGATTGTCCGGGAGATCTTTCAGCGTCAGGGTGTTCATGGAGGAGAAACGCGTCGAGTTGACCATCCCTTGTAAAAACAGGACGAACGGCAAAACGTAGTACCAGCCCAGCAGGGCGGTAGTCATAAACAACAGGGTGACCAGCGACAGACCCAGCGTGGTCGCTACCAGTACCCGACGATAACCAAAGCGATTCACCACCTGTACCACAATTCGCTTCATTCCCATGCTGCCAAGCACCATCGGGATCATCATCAGTCCGGCATGAAACGGCGAGAAACCGAGGCCAATTTGCAGGAAAACCGGTGTCATAAAGGGCAACATGCCACTGCCAATACGTCCGGCAAAGCTCCCCGCCAGGCCCAGCGAAAAGGTACGAGTACGGAACAGTTTCAGACTGAACAGGGCACGGTTGTTATTTCTGGCGTGCAGCAGATAAAGCACCAGTGCCACCACGCCAACTGCGACCAGGCCTGCAATCGTCAGCGGCGATAAACCTGTACCTTTACTGCCGTCCAGCGCCAGGGTTAATACCGCCATGCCAACCGCCAGCAATAAAAATCCGGAGAGATCAAAGCGCCGCGTCTGCATGGTGTAGTTTGGCATTAACAGCAATGTGGCGATCGCACCGATAATCCCCACCGGAATGTTGATCAAAAAGATCCAGTGCCACGATGCGTACTCCACCAGCAGACCGCCGAGCGCCGGACCGAGCAGCGGACCGACCTGACCGGGTAACGTGACAAAGGTCATCGCCGCCATATATTGCTCGCGCGGTACGATTTTCATCACCGTCAATCTGCCGACCGGCACCATCATCGCGCCGCCAACGCCCTGTAACGCGCGTGCCAGCAACAGTTCGTTCAGCGTGCCGGAAAGCGCGCAAAACAGTGAACCGAGAGTAAACAGCACGATGGCGGTAAAGAAAATATTGCGCACGCCGACTTTGTCCGCCAGCCAGCCGCTGGCGGGCAGCATCACCGCCACGGTCAGCACATAAGAGACAATGACCATGTGCATATGCAACGGACTTTCCCCGAGGCTTTGCGCCATTGAGGGAAGGGCGGTGTTTACGATGGTGGTGTCCAGCGACTGCATAAAGAAGCCGAAAGCCACAATCCACAATTGCCAACGGGTGCTGTCGGGAAGATCTGTCATTTACTCGGTTACCGTTTGTTTAGGTTTACGCGAAAAACGCAGCCGCAGACGGTCGAAAAAGAGATACACCACCGGCGTGGTATACAGCGTAAGGAGCTGGCTCATTACCAGTCCGCCGACAATGGTGATCCCCAGGGGGTGCCGCAGCTCCGAGCCGTCGCCGCCCGACAATACCAGCGGCAGCGCACCAAACAGCGCCGCCAGGGTAGTCATCATAATCGGGCGAAAACGCAGCAGACAGGCCTGGAAAATAGCTTCCTGCGGCGTCAGGTTACCGTGCCGTTGGGCTTCAAGCGCAAAATCGACCATCATAATGGCGTTTTTCTTCACGATGCCGATTAATAGCATGATCCCTATCAGGGCGATTAGGCTGAACGGGGCATTGAACAGCTCCAGCGCCAACAGCGCTCCAACGCCCGCCGAGGGCAGGGTGGAGAGAATCGTCAGCGGATGTACGTAACTCTCGTAAAGGATACCCAGCACGATATACACCGTGGCGATGGCGGCGATAATCAGGATCACCTGCGAGTTCATCGTCTCCTGGAACACCTGCGCCGTGCCGGCAAAACTGCCGCGCACCGTCGAAGGCACACCAAGCTGGGTCATTGCGCGATCGATCGCCGCACTGGCGTCCGAGAGCGATTTTCCGGTCGGCAGGTTAAACGAAATGGTCGAGGCCGCCGATAATCCCTGATGATTCACCGATAGTGGGGCATTCGCCGGTTGCCATTTAGCGAAATACGACAGCGGGATCGCTTTGCCTTCGTTATTGATAACGAACATTTTTTCCAGCGCACTGATGTCCTGGGTATAGCGCGGATCCACTTCCATCACCACTTTATACTGGTTCATCGGCTGGTAAATGGTCGAGATTTGCCGCTGACCGAAGGCGTTATTTAACAGACTGTTGGCGGCTTGTACGTCGATTCCCAGCCGTGCCATGGTGTCGCGGTCGTAAACCAGATTCATCTCCGCGCCGTTATCCTGCTGATCGGAGTTCACGTCCGCCAGTTCCGGCAACGTCGCCAGTTTTTTGCGGATTTTCGGCTCCCATTCTCGCAGTGCCGCCAGGTCGTCGGATAACAACGTGTACTGGTAGCTGGCGTTCGACTGACGCCCACCAACGCGAATATCCTGTACCGCCATCAGGAACAGATTCGCCCCCGGTTCTTTCGCCAGTTTTACGCGCAGACGGTCGATAATTTGCTGCGCCGTTTCGCTGCGTTCGTCGCGTGGCTTGAGGGTGATAAACATCATCCCGCTGTTCACTCGCGAACCGCCTGTAAAGCCGGTGACATTATCCACTGCCGGATCGTCACGGATAATTTTCATGAAATCCTGCAACTTACCGCGCATCGCCTGAAACGAAATACTCTGATCCGCCTGAATCCCGCCCATCAACACGCCAGTGTCCTGCTCCGGGAAGAAGGTTTTCGGGATCGAGATATACAGCCAGATATTCAGCGCAATGGTGCCAAGCAGCACCACGCCCACCAGACGGGTATGATTGAGCACCCATTTCAGTGACTTGCCGTAGCCTTGTTGCAGGGCTACCAACATGCGACCAAAACCACGCAGTCGCTTTTGCTCGCGCGGCTTGCTGGCTTTCAGCATCCAGCCACACATCATTGGCGTTAATGTCAGAGAAACCAGCAACGATATACCAATGGCGACAGAAAGCGTCACGGCAAATTCGCGTAACAGTCGGCCCGGCAATCCGCCCATCAACAGCAGCGGCAGGAACACCGCCACCAGTGACAGACTCATCGACAGCACCGTAAAACCGACTTCGCGAGTACCTTGCAGTGCGGCTTGCAACGGTTTCATTCCCGCTTCCAGATGACGGGCAATGTTTTCCAGCACCACGATGGCGTCATCCACCACGAAACCAGTAGCGATGGTGAGCGCCATTAACGAAAGGTTATTGAGACTGAATCCGCACAGGTACATCGCCGCAAACGTACCAATCAGCGAAACCGGCACCGAAACGGCGGGAATAATAGTGGCGCGACCCGAGCGCAGGAATAAAAACACCACCAGAATCACCAGCGCCACCGAGATAATCAGCGTTTGCTCGACTTCTTCCAGCGAGGCGCGAATGGTGGGGGAGCGATCCTGGGCAATTTGCAGATCAATCGCCGCCGGAATGGTTTCCTGCAACTCCGGTAATTTTGCCCGGATGCTGTCAACCGTCTGGATAATATTGGCTTCCGGCAGTTTGCGGATCATCAGTAAAATAGCCGGTTTGGCGTTGGTCATCCCGGCGTTGCGCACATCCTGCACTGAGTCGGTCACCGTCGCCACATCGCCCAGACGAACCGCGCCGCCGTTGTTGTAGTGAATAATCAACGGCTGATATTCAGCGGCGGTTTTTAGCTCATCATTGGTCTGGATCTGCCAGCGGTGAGTGCCATCTTCCAGCGCGCCCTGCGGTTTACGCACGTTGGCATTGCTGACGGCGGTGCGTACGTCGTCCAGCGACACGCCCTGATTAAACAGCGCCTGCGGATTCAGCCCGACGCGTACGGCGGGCAGTGAGCTGCCTCCGACATCGACATCACCAACACCGTCGATTTGCGAAATCGTCGGAGCCAGCTGCGTCGAGGCGAAATCGTACAGTTCACCCTGCGAATAAGTATCGGACGTCAGCGTGAGGATCATAATTGGCGCATCCGACGGGTTCGCTTTGCGATAGGTCGGGCGGCTGGGCATCCCACTGGGCAGCAAACTTTGTGCAGCGTTGATCGCCGCCTGCACATCACGCGCTGCGCCGTTGATATCCCGGTCAAAATCAAACTGCAAAATAATACGCGTGCTGCCGAGCGAACTGCTGGAGGTCATTTCACTGACTCCGGCAATGCGCCCAAGTGAGCGCTCCAGCGGCGTGGCAACGGAAGACGCCATTGTTTCTGGTGACGCACCGGGCAGCGAGGCGCTGACCATAATCACCGGAAAATCGACCTGCGGCAGCGGGGCGACCGGCAGCATACGGAAGCCCAGTATGCCGCACAGGGTAATGGCAACCGACAGTAAAATCGTCGCCACCGGACGGTAAATGAAGAGGGCAAAAAACTTCACTTACGCCTCCTCTTCATGACGGGCAAAGCGGCTTTTGGTCCACAATGCCAGGCGGTCGAACAGCAGATAAATCACCGGCGTGGTGAACAGCGTCAGCACCTGGCTGACAATCAGGCCGCCGACCATGCCGATACCTAACGGACGACGCAGTTCCGCGCCGACCCCGGTACTCAACATCAGCGGCAGCGCGCCAAGCAGAGCCGCCAGGGTGGTCATCAGGATCGGACGAAAACGCAACAGACAAGCCTGGTAGATTGCCTCGCGCGGCGACATGCCTTGCTCGCGCTCGGCAGCCAGCGCGAAGTCGATCATCATGATGGCGTTCTTCTTCACGATACCGATCAGCAAAATAATGCCGATAATCGCAATCACATCCAGTTCGCTACCAGCAATCAGCAACGCCAGCAGTGCGCCAACCCCTGCGGTGGGTAGCGTCGAGAGAATGGTGATCGGGTGAATAAAGCTCTCGTACAGAATGCCGAGCACGATATACATCGCCACCACCGCCGCGACAATCAGCCAGACAGTGCTGCCCAGCGCCGACTGGAAGGCGAGGGTGCTGCCCTGGAACTGCGTGGTGATATCCACCGGCAGATTCAGCGTCTTTTCGGTGTCCATAATCGCCTGCACCGCATCGCCCAGCGAATAGTTATCCGGCACGTTAAAGGAGATGGTCGTTACCGGGAACTGATCCAGATGGTTGATGGAGAGCGGCGCAAAACGCTGCTCAATTTTGGCAATTGAGCTTAACGGCACCACGCCACCATCGCTGCTGGTCAGGCGAATGGTATCCAGCGCCGCGAGGCCTGGGGTATTTTCGGTGTTGTGTTCCAGCACCACGCGATACTGGTTAGCCTGAGTATAAATAGTGGAAATCAGCCGCTGACCAAACGCGTTGTACAGGGCGTTATCGACATCCGCCATACTGATCCCCAGACGGCTGGCGCTGTCGCGATCAACATTGACATACGCCACCAGCCCTTTGTCCTGCCAGTCGCTGGAGACATCAGAAAGCTGTGGTAGTTGCTGGAGTTTTTCCATCAACTGTGGCACCCAGGTACTGAGCGCATCCAGTGACGTGGCCTGCAAGGTAAACTGGTACTGGGTGCGGCTGACCTGAGTATCAATAGTCAGATCCTGCGTTGGTTGCAGGAAGAGATCGACGCCCGGCACTTTATCTACCGCCGTTTGCAGACGGGCGATGACTTTTTGCACTCGGTCATCACGTTCATCCAACGGTTTGAGGTTGATTTGTAAACGTGCACTATTCAGCGACGGGTTAGTGCCATCAACGCCAACAAATGAGGTCAAACTTTGCACCGCTGGATCCTGCAAAATCACGTCCGCGACTTGGCGTTGCCGCTGGGCCATATTGGCAAAGGAGCTGGATTGCGGTGCCTGCAAAGTGCCCTGAATAATGCCGTTGTCCTGTACCGGGAAGAAACCTTTCGGAATGAACACCCACAGCAGCACGCTAAGCAGCAGCGTGCTGAGCGCCACGCTTAAGGTCAGCCACGGATGATTCAGCACTTTCGCAAGTCCACGACCATAGGCGGCGATTATCCTGTCGAACATTTTTCCCGAGGCACGGGAGAAGCGGTTCTGTTTACGCAACGACTCCTGGCTGAGCATCCGCGCGCACATCATCGGTGTCAGGGTCAGCGACACCACCGCTGAGATCAAAATCGCTACCGCCAGGGTAATAGCAAATTCGCGGAACAGTCGCCCGACGATATCGCCCATAAACAGCAGTGGGATCAACACCGCAATCAGTGAGAAGGTCAGCGAGATAATGGTAAAGCCGATTTCACCTGCGCCCTTGAGCGCCGCCGCCAACGGTTTTTCGCCTTTTTCGATATAGCGGGAAATGTTTTCGATCACCACGATGGCGTCATCGACCACGAATCCGGTGGCGATAGTTAACGCCATCAGTGTCAGGTTATTGATTGAAAAATCGAGAAACACCATAACCGCGAAAGTGCCGATTAACGACAGCGGTACAGCAACACCGGGAATGATGGTCGCCGGAATATTGCGCAAAAACAGGTAGATAATCATGACTACCAGCGCGATAGCCATCATCAATTCAAACTGAGTATCATCGACGGATGCGCGGATATTGGTGGTGCGATCGGAAAGCACTGTCACCTTCACCGATTTCGGCAGACTCTCAGTGAGCTGTGGCAGCATCTGCCGAATGCTGTCGGCGGTGGAGATAATGTTAGCACCGGGCTGGCGCTGAACATTCATCACAATGGCCTGTTCTTTGTTCGCCCACGCGCCGAGCCAGCTGTTTTCTGCACCTTGCTCTACAGTTGCGACATCGCCCAGACGAATTGGCGCGCCGTTCTGGTAGGCGATGATTAGCTGGCGATACTCTTCGGCGGATTGCATCTGGTCGTTCGCGGAAAGCGTGACCGCACGGGAAGGGCCGTCGAGGCTACCTTTTGCCGAGTTAACGTTAGCGCCGGTAATGGCGGTGCGCACGGTTTCGCTGGTCAGGCCGAGGGCGGCAATCGCCTGAGCGTTAAGTTTGACGCGAACAGCCGGACGCTGACCGCCGGAAAGCGTCACCAGGCCGACGCCGGAAATCTGCGAGATTTTCTGCGCGACGCGGGTTTCCACCATATCTTCCACTTGCGTCATCGGCATGGCGGTTGAGGTGACGGCGAGCGTCATGATCGGCGGATCTGCCGGGTTCACTTTGCTGTAAACCGGCGGGTTAGGCAGATCGCTCGGCAACAAGTTGGTCGCAGCGTTAATCGCGGCCTGCACTTCCTGCTCGGCGACATCGAGCGGTAATGTTAGCTGGAACTGCAAAGTGATAACTGACGCACCGCCGGAACTTTGCGACGACATCTGTTTCAGGCCAGACATCTGCCCGAACTGGCGTTCGAGCGGCGCGGTAACGGCAGAGGTCATGACATCCGGGCTGGCACCTGGGTAGAGCGTGACCACCTGAATGGTCGGATAGTCCACTTCCGGCAGCGCCGAAACGGGCAGGGCGCGATAACCGATAATCCCGGCGAGTAAGATCGCCACCATCAGCAGCGTGGTGGCCACAGGACGCATAATAAACAGGCGCGACGGGCCGCCTGTGCTGCTCGGGGGTAACACCTGCATCAGGAGCGTGCTCCTTTTTTCGCGTATTCGCGGCTGGTGGCTTTCTCTTCCGGAGTAGTGGCGCTCTGGGCTTCCACCACTTCCACTTTCGCCCCTTCGGTCAGGCGATCAATGCCGTCTGTCACCACGCGATCGCCCGCAGAAATACCTGCACGGATCACCACTTTCTGACTGTCCTGAATGCCCGGCGTCACCAGATGTTTGCTGACCTTGTTTTCGCTATTCAGCACCCAGACAAAATGGCCTTCATTGCCCATTTGCAGGGCGGCTGTTGGGATCACTACGGCGTTTTGTTCGGTGTCGACTAACATGCGCGCGTTAACAAACTGATTGGGAAACAGCGCATCATCCTGATTATTAAAGCGTGCTTTCACTTTAATCGTACCGGTAGTGGCATCGATTTGGTTATCGAGGCTTAACAGCGTGCCTTCACTTAATTTCTTCGAATTGGTGCGATCCCAGGCTTCTACCACCAGCGGTTTTCCGGCTTTTTGCGCCTGCACTACAGTAGCGATATCGCTTTCCGGCAGGGTAAAGACTAAATCGATAGGATGCGTCTGGGTGATCACCACAATTCCGGTGGTATCACCACTGGAGATTTGGTTACCAACATCAACCTGCTTGAGACCAACGCGACCATCGACTGGTGCGGTGATGCGGCTCCAGTCGAGTTGCAACTGCGCGCTGGCGACGCTTGCTTCATCAGCCTTAATGGTGCCTTCGGTTTCACTGACCAGCGCCTGTTGGGCATCCAGCTCCTGGCGGGAAACGAGATTGGTTTTTGCCAGTTGCTGATAACGCGCCAGATCACGGCGGGCGTTAGCAAGCGTGGCTTTATCTTTTGCCAGTTGGCCCTGGGCTTGTGCTAATGCAACTTTGAACTGGCTGGGGTCAATTTCTGCCAGTAAATCGCCTGCTTTGACCTGCTGGCCTTCCTGGAAATGTAACGCTATCAGTTGGCCGTCCACGCGGCTGCGCACCGTAACGGTATTAGCGGCGGTAATGGTGCCAAGCCCGGTGAGGTAACGCGGAACTGCCTGTTCTACGGCGGTCGCCGCCTGAACCGGGGCTAATGGGCCGGAACGCATACCACGTCGACCACCCGCTGGCGATTGCTGCGCTTGTTTCGTCGCCCCTGGGGCTGCACTCCGGGAGTCATTGCGGCCTTGCCAGAACCAGAATGCGGCGATGGCGGCGATAACCACCACGATTACGATTACCCAACGGGATTTATAACTACCTTTCATCGTTAAGAGTTTCTCTTCCTGAAACGTTTCGCGGAATGATACTAGTGTAGCCAGCCAATAAGGGAGAAAAATGGAGGAATTATGAAACACTGTCTGGAATCGTCTGAATGACGGGCACATTTGCGAGCACGCATCCAGTAATAACACAGGAAACTATTTTATCTACGCGTTAGCGATAGACTGCTTGCATGGCGAAAGGAGGTAAGCCGACGATTTCAGCGGGACGCTGAAACGGGAAAGCCCCTCCCGAGGAAGGGGCCATAAATAAGGAAAGGGTCATGATGAAGCTACTCATCATCGTGGTGCTCTTAGTCATAAGCTTCCCCGCTTACTAAGACTACCAGGGCGGGGGAAACCCCGCTCTACCCTCACTCCTGAAAGTATGCCTTCACGATAAGATTGTCAATCCGCAGGCTTTGTAGTCTGCGATCCTGCCAGCAAATATTCTTTGCGAGTCGTTACGCAATAATCACAGAGGAAACTATTTTATTCACGCGTTAGCGATAGACTGCATTCAGGGCGAAAGGAGGTAAGCCGATGATTTCAGCGGGACGCTGAAACGGGAAAGCCTCTCCCGGAGAAGAGGGCTTTTAATAAGGAAAGGGTTATGATGAAGCACGTCATCATACTGGTGATACTCTTAGTGATTAGCTTCCAGGCTTACTAAGAACACCAGGGGGAGGGGGAAACCTCTCCCTAACCCTCACTCCTAAAATTATGTCACTCCGCCCTTAGTGTCAATCGACGGCTCTCCGTTCTTGCGAGGCGAATAGCAAAATTTTCTGCGCCGCCGGGCCTAATTCTGAAAGTTTCTTCGTTTGCTCTTATTTCATTATTGCAGTCGGTATGATACCGGACCTCGATAATTCTCTAAGAAAGGATTTCTTATGAGCGAACAAATCACGTTTGCCACCAGCGATTTTGCCAGTAACCCGGAACCACGTTGCCCCTGCATTTTGCTGCTGGATGTTTCTGGTTCTATGAACGGTAGACCTATTAATGAACTTAACGCCGGATTGGTTACCTTTCGTGATGAACTGCTTGCTGATCCGCTGGCTTTAAAAAGAGTGGAACTCGGCATTGTGACGTTCGGCCCGGTGCATGTGGAACAACCCTTTACCAGCGCCGCTAATTTTTTTCCGCCCATCCTGTTTGCCCAGGGCGATACACCAATGGGTGCGGCCATTACCAAAGCCCTGGATATGGTAGAGGAGCGGAAACGTGAGTATCGTGCAAATGGTATTTCGTATTATCGCCCGTGGATTTTCCTGATTACCGATGGTGCACCAACCGATGAGTGGCAGGCTGCAGCCAACAAAGTGTTTCGGGGGGAAGAAGATAAAAGGTTTGCTTTCTTTTCCATCGGTGTTCAGGGGGCGGATATGAAGACGCTGGCACAAATTAGCGTTCGTCAGCCTTTGCCTCTGCAAGGATTACAATTCCGTGAACTGTTTAGCTGGTTATCCAGTTCGCTGCGTTCGGTTTCCCGCTCCACGCCGGGAACGGAAGTTGTGCTGGAAGCGCCAAAAGGCTGGACGTCAGTGTGAGCTGGCGTCTGGTCTATGCATCAACCGTTGGAACGTCGCACATCAGCGCGGACTTGCCTTGTCAGGATGCCTGCCAGATGCAGATTGCCTGGTTAAATGACCAGCAGCCATTATTGTCGGTATTTGTCGCTGATGGCGCAGGCAGTGTCTCGCAGGGTGGCGAAGGCGCGATGCTCGCCGTCAATGAAGCGATGGCTTATATGTCGCAAAAAGTGCAGGGCGGGGAATTGGGGCTTAATGATGTCCTCGCCACAAATATGGTACTGACCATTCGTCAACGACTTTTTGCCGAGGCGGAAGCCAAAGAATTAGCGGTTCGCGATTTTGCCTGCACATTTCTGGGACTGATTTCATCGCCTGACGGCACCTTGATTATGCAGATTGGCGATGGCGGCGTGGTGGTAGATTTGGGTCACGGTCTGCAATTGCCTCTCACGCCGATGGCGGGTGAATATGCCAACATGACGCACTTCATTACCGACGAAGATGCCGTTTCCAGACTGGAAACTTTCACCAGCACTGGGCGTGCGCACAAAGTTGCAGCATTTACGGATGGTATCCAGCGACTGGCGTTAAATATGCTGGATAATTCTCCTCATGTGCCTTTCTTTACCCCGTTTTTCAATGGACTGGCGGCAGCAACGCAGGAACAACTCGATTTATTACCTGAATTGTTAAAGCAGTTTTTGTCCAGCCCGGCGGTAAACGAGCGTACGGATGATGATAAAACGTTGGCACTGGCGCTGTGGGCAGAGTGAGTTTCTCATGGCGGTTGAAGACAACAATTCAACCGCCAGTTTAAACAATAAATATAACGGCTGATTAGCGAACTAATTTTGCTCTTAGCTCGTCGGCTTCTTCTTTTGGATAGGTGACCAATAAAGGATCAATGGTATAACCGCCGTAAATTTTATCCCCGCGCGTATACATCCAGTCTGAAATATCTTCTTTCTTGATTTTCCACTCCTGGCCATATTCTACGTTTGTAACAATACCAGGGTCATTGCTGATTACGCCAATAAACATGCCGTTAGAATAAGTGACATCCGTAAGCCAGAAATGCTCGGTTCTTCCGTGATCGGTTATCGGGGCTTTGACTGCGAAAGTATCGGCATCTTTTTTATTCATAACCTCGATGAATTTATCGGTTTCTTTCCGCGCATGTTTAATCGCGTCAGACATCGCTTGTTTATCATAACCTCCCGTCACTAACGTATCCGAAACTTCACTAAAGCCCGCGGTAGTAAAAAATAGCAGACTCAACATAAGTAATATCTTTTTCATTTTTTCTCCAGAATCCCTTTGTAGTCAAAGTTAGCAAAAACCTGTGGAAGTTAATCATTATCAGGCCGAAATTGAATTGTATCCTGATAAAATTGCATTATCATTTTTATTCTTGAGTGGGTTTTCCCCATATAGAAATAATTTTAATGGTTAGTTGTTATTATTCATTGAAATATAATATAACTACCCGCGAAATATTATGAAAACAAATATAAAAGTATTTACATCGACAGGTGAATTGACCACTCTTGGCCGTGAACTGGGCAAAGGTGGTGAAGGCGCGGTTTATGATATCGAGGAGTTTGTCGATAGCGTCGCCAAGATTTATCACACGCCGCCACCCGCCTTAAAACAGGACAAACTTGCCTTTATGGCTGCGACAGCTGACGCGCAGTTGTTGAATTATGTCGCCTGGCCGCAGGCAACGCTTCACGGTGGACGAGGCGGAAAAGTTATCGGTTTTATGATGCCAAAAGTTTCTGGTAAAGAACCGATTCATATGATCTATAGCCCGGCACATCGTCGCCAGAGTTACCCTCATTGTGCGTGGGATTTTCTACTCTATGTTGCGCGCAATATTGCTTCATCTTTTGCTACGGTTCACGAGCACGGGCACGTCGTGGGTGACGTAAACCAGAACAGTTTTATGGTAGGTCGCGACAGCAAAGTGGTACTGATTGATAGCGACTCCTTTCAAATTAACGCCAATGGCACACTGCATTTATGCGAAGTCGGCGTGTCGCATTTTACGCCGCCAGAGCTACAAACCTTGCCATCATTTGTCGGTTTTGAACGCACAGAAAATCACGATAATTTTGGCCTTGCGTTGCTAATTTTTCACGTCTTGTTTGGTGGGCGGCATCCTTATTCTGGTGTGCCGCTTATCTCTGATGCGGGTAATGCGCTGGAGACGGATATTACCCATTTCCGTTATGCCTACGCGTCAGATAATCAGCGACGTGGTTTAAAACCGCCGCCACGATCTATTCCGCTATCGATGTTACCGAGTGATGTTGAAGCCATGTTTCAGCAGGCATTCACGGAAAGTGGCGTGGCAACCGGGCGTCCGACGGCTAAAGCGTGGGTAGCGGCACTGGACTCTCTACGCCAACAGTTAAAGAAATGTATCGTTTCAGCAATGCATGTTTACCCCGCTCATTTGACTGACTGCCCGTGGTGTGCGCTGGATAATCAAGGTGTTATCTATTTTATTGATCTCGGCGAAGAGGTCATTACCACCGGCGGGAATTTTGTGCTGGCGAAAGTCTGGGCGATGGTGATGGCGTCAGTAGCACCGCCAGCATTGCAACTGCCATTACCCGATCATTTCCAACCGACTGGCAGGCCGCTTCCTTTAGGCCTGTTACGGCGCGAATACATCATTCTGCTTGAGATCGCACTGTCAGCATTATCGCTGCTGCTTTGCGGCCTTCAGGCAGAACCGCGTTATATTATTTTGGTTCCTGTGCTGGCGGCTATCTGGATTATTGGCAGTCTGACAAGCAAAGCGTACAAAGCAGAAGTTCAGCAACGCCGTGAGGCATTTAATCGTGCGAAAATGGACTATGACCATTTAGTCCGCCAGATCCAGCAGGTAGGCGGCCTGGAAGGTTTTATCGCCAAACGGACGATGCTCGAAAAAATGAAGGACGAAATTCTCGGGTTACCGGAAGAAGAGAAACGCGCTCTGGCAGCACTTCATGACACTGCAAGGGAACGGCAGAAGCAGAAGTTTCTGGAGGGATTTTTTATTGATGTTGCCTCTATTCCCGGCGTTGGCCCTGCGCGTAAAGCGGCGTTACGGTCTTTTGGTATTGAAACAGCCGCAGATGTTACCCGTCGTGGCGTTAAGCAAGTGAAAGGGTTTGGCGACCATCTGACCCAGGCGGTTATCGACTGGAAAGCGAGCTGTGAACGCCGTTTTGTGTTCAGGCCGAATGAAGCGATAACGCCAGCAGACAGACAAGCGGTAATGGCGAAAATGACCGCCAAACGACATCGGCTGGAATCGACGTTGACTGTCGGCGCGACAGAGTTGCAGCGATTCCGCCTTCATGCTCCAGCACGGACCATGCCGTTGATGGAACCGTTACGTCAGGCGGCAGAAAAACTGGCTCAGGCGCAGGCTGATTTAAGCCGCTGCTGAGCCATTTTCTTTTAACGAAATACCACTTCTGCCCAGCGTGCCAGCCCGGCGGTGACGGAGCCAAAGTCATCGCCGCCTGCAATCGGAATGCCCGGCAACTGTTCTGCCAGCGCTTTTTTAATCAGCGGCGAACGGGCGCTACCGCCGGTCAGGTAGATAACGTCCGGTTTTTCCTGGGCGTTATCCAGCGCCAGTTGCACCTGTTCCAGAATCCGCGCCAGTGGCTGGCTGAGGGCGCTTTCCAGCCCTTGCTGGCTAATCAGCGTAGCCAGTTCATCGCTGATAAACGGCAGTGAGGCGCGGGTTTCCGCAGTGCTTGAAAGGGCGATTTTGCTCTCTTCTGCGCTACGCACCAGGCGATAGCTTAAACGCTGACGCCAGACTTTCTGTAACAGGGCCACTTTTTCCGGTTCGCGGGCATCGCGTACCAGATCGTTAAGCAGACGACCGTTGGCACTACTGTAGAAATCACTCTGTGCAGGAACGTCGTTGATGGCAACCGCATTCCACCACGGCAGAATCGGCAGGGCGATGCCTTTTTCGGTTTCGCCACCCATGCCCAGTAACGGCATCAGGTTTTTAAACGCCAGCGCGATATCCAGATCGTTACCGCCAATACGGCAACCACTGTGACCCAGCAGGCTGGCTTCACGATCGAGACGCGAACGCCACTGCGGCCCCATCAGCAGCAATGAACAGTCAGTCGTACCACCGCCGATATCCACCACCAGCACCCGTTTTTCTTCCTGCAAGGTGGCTTCGTAATCCAGCCCAGCCGCGACCGGCTCGTACTGGAATACCACGTCCCTGAATCCGGCACGCTTCGCCGCGCGTTCCAGAATCCCTTGCGCCTGGGTGTTTGCTTCATCACCGCCCAGCCCCTGGAAGTTGATCGGACGACCAATCACCGCCTGAGTAATCGCTTCTGGCAGCTGTGCCTGCGCCTGCTGGCGAATGTGCAACATCATTGCGCAGACCAGATCCTCAAACAGCGCTACCTGCTGCGGTTTTAAGCCGCTGGCACCGAGGAACGATTTTGGTGATTTCACAAACCACACTTCTTCTGGATCATCAATGTACTGTGCCAGTGAGGAAAGACCGAACTGCACGCTTTTCGCCGTAACATCGATATCTTCTTCGCGGTTATAACGAATCGCCCGACGTAACAGCGCCTGCGTTTCATCGTCGTCTGCCGGAACATCATGATGGCGGTACAGCCATTCGCTTACCGCTTCACGCGTTGGCGCGCAAAGCATTGAAGGCAGCAGCGTGCTGTCGTTTTCCATTTTTAGCAAATGCGGTTTACCGTCACGCATGACCGCCACTGAACAGTTTGCTGTACCGTAATCAAAACCAATAAACACGAAATAATCCCCATGCCGGTGAAGAAGGGGCGTGACTTTAGCGAAATGTTGCCGTCGCGACAACCGGAATATGAAAGCAAAGCGCAGCGTCTGAATAACGTTTATGCTGAAAGCGGATTAACAAGGAGATGCGATGTATACCCTGAACTGGCAGCCGCCGTATGACTGGTCGTGGATGTTGGGATTTCTCGCCGCCCGTGCGGTGAGCGGTGTGGAAACGGTCGCGGACAGTTATTATGCCCGTAGTCTGGCGGTGGGCGAATATCGCGGCGTGGTGACTGCTATTCCGGATATAGCCCGCCATACTCTGCACATAAATTTAAGTGCAGGTTTAGAACCTGTTGCCGCAGAGTGTCTGGCGAAAATGAGCCGCCTGTTTGATCTGCAATGTAACCCACAAATTGTTAACGGTGCGTTGGGCAGGTTAGGCGCGGCGCGGCCCGGATTGCGTTTACCCGGCTGTGTTGATGCTTTTGAGCAGGGCGTGCGGGCGATTTTAGGCCAACTGGTGAGCGTGGCGATGGCGGCAAAATTGACCGCCAGAGTGGCACAGCTTTATGGCGAACGGCTGGATGATTTTCCGGAGTATATCTGCTTCCCGACGCCTCAGCGGCTGGCAGCAGCAGACCCGCAGGCATTAAAAGCGTTAGGTATGCCGTTGAAACGGGCAGAGGCGCTGATTCATCTGGCAAATGCGGCGCTGGAGGGCACCTTACCAATGACAATACCGGGCGATGTGGAGCAGGCGATGAAAACGCTGCAAACTTTTCCGGGTATCGGGCGCTGGACGGCGAATTATTTTGCTTTGCGTGGCTGGCAGGCGAAAGATGTTTTCCTGCCGGATGATTATCTGATTAAACAGCGATTTCCGGGAATGACACCGGCGCAAATCCGCCGTTATGCCGAGCGCTGGAAGCCCTGGCGTTCTTATGCGCTGTTGCATATCTGGTATACGGAAGGCTGGCAACCAGACGAAGCATGACGTTGGTCGCCGGATGCGGTGCGAGCGCCTTATCCGGCCTGGGGAATGAGCGATTTGTAGGCATGATAAGACGCGTTAGCGTCGCATCAGGCGATGGGGAAGCACGCCTCAGTTAATCGCGAAATAACTACTATTCACCAGCAAATCCAGCGGTTGGGCATTGGCAATCACATCACCATAAATCAGATCGACGCCGATGCCCGAAAGCGTATCCATCACTAAGGGTAAAACGACTGGCCCGGCGATGGTTTTCATCCCGAGTCGCTGAGCGTGCCCCTGAATAATCGTAATCAGCATCTCATCCATCAAATTACCCTGCACGTTGGCGCATAACTCACCATCAAGTAGCAGGTAATCTGCCATATTTGCTTTCAGCGAGTTGAAGATTTGCAGATCGCGGCCCATCTGACTGAGCACTATCCGACATCCCGCCAGCCGCAGTTTTTGCACACTTTCTGCGTGATCGAAAATCGCTTCTGCCGGAATAATCAGATGTAATAACCGTGCTGGTAGAGGGCTATTTTCCCGCTGCTCAAGCAGTTCATTCACCAGCGTGGCGCTACTCAAACCAGCAACGGAAAGGGGGAGGGCGATGCTTAAGCCTTTACTGGCAACCGCTTTTGCGGCCTGCTGGAAAAAATCGTGGAATACCCGTCGGTCAAGAGCATGGCTAAGTGCCGGATCGCTGAAGCTACGACGAAATGTTTGTTCATCAATAATCTCGCTTTCGCAACTCCAGAGCTTAAGTGAAATCAGCCACAAATTACGCGCTTCCGGGATCCGTGGCGAAGCGACACCGTGGGCGAGCATCATCAACTGATTCTCTTTAATCATCCGCCACTGTTCATCAAGCGACATCGCCGCCCGTTCGCTATGTGCGGCAGCTTGCTGCGGTTCGTAAACCGTCACCCGGCCCCGGCCACCATTTTTGGAGGCATAACAGGCGATATCAGCCTGCGACATCACTTCTGCCGCCTGATGATTGTTGTCATCAATCAAGGTAATCCCGGCACTGGCACCTACCCGATGCACACGGCCTTCCCATATAAAGTGATAGTCATTCACGGCACTGATAATGCGTGTAGCGATAAAACGCGCGCTTTCAACATTACAGTCTGGTAGCAGCAGACCAAATTCATCCCCACCGAGTCGCGCCAGCACGTCGCTGGAACGCAGCATACTCAGCATTAACGACGCCAGTTCGCGCAGCAAAGCGTCACCCGCCGCATGCCCGGCGCTGTCATTCACCGCTTTAAAGCGATCAAGATCGATAAACACCAGTGCATGTCGCTGATGTGTACTGTTTACCGTTTGCAGCAGGATGCGTAGTTGCTTCTCAAAACTGGCGCGATTGGCGAGATGCGTCAGTGCATCATGGGAGGCGCTGTAGCTCAGCTGGCGCAGCATTTTGCGCGATTCGGTGACGTCCTGAATCACCAGAACCGAACCAATATTGCTGCCGTCCAGAGTACTTAACGGCGTAATACTGTAATGCACGTCGTAGCTGCCGCCGCTTCGGCAGTGCAACACCACATCTTGTTCAATCGCGGAACGTGAGGTGTCGGCACTGTAAATGTTCTCCATTAATGGTCCGTTGTCGCCAAAAGTAATATGCAACACCGTCAGGAGTGGAACACCTAACGCTTCTTCCTGCGTCCAGCCGCTCATCTTCTCCGCCACCGGATTCATAAAGGTAATTTTCATCGCCATATCAATACAGACCACGGCTTCACCGATGGAATCAAGCGTAATGTGCAGGCGCTCTTTTTCCTGAAACAATGCCTCGTTAAGCTGTTTAACCTCGGTCATATCCATATTAATGCCGAGCAGACGTTCGACTTCGCCTTCTTTATTCAGTACCCGGTTGGCGAGGGCGCGGATATGGCGGATGCCATCTTTCACGGCAATGCGAAATTCCAGTTTAAAGGGAGAGCGCGATTGCAATGAATCGCGAATCACTTTTTCGGCGTGCTGGCGATCTTCCGGCAGCACGCACTCGTACCACACCTGCCAGTTCGGTTTGATATGCGGAGGAATTTCATACAGCTCGAACATCCGCTTATCCCAGCTAAAAATATTCGGCTTAAGCTCCCACTCCCAGATGCCAATCCCGCCCGCTTCGTTAGCCAGCGTGATGCGCTCCATCAGTTGCTGATTCACCTGTTCGGTGCGTTTTAGCTCGTTAATGTCTTCAATCTGAGCGATAAAATAGAGCGGCGTACCATCGGTGTGGCGCACCAGTGAGACGGCAAGCAACGCCCAGACAACATCGCCATTGCGGTTGTAGTAGCGTTTTTCCATTGAATAGGTGTTTATTTCACCGCTGATCAGCTTTTCAACCTGTTGCAGATCTTTATTGAGATCCTCCGGCCAGGTCAGTTGCTGAAAGGTGAGTCCGCGCAGTTCTTCCTGACTGTAACCGAGAAACTGGCAGAGCGCTTTGTTGGATTGCAGCCATTGCCCCTCGGTGCCCACTAATACCATGCCGATGGCGGAATATTCCATCGCGTTCCGAAAGCGGGTTTCGCTTTCGGAAATGTGTTTGCGTTCCGCACGAAAGGCATACATCACCATGGTCATGATGTTGGCGGGCAGCAGGATCAGCAAAAACGGTAGCCACGGCATATGGCTCATCAGGTATGTACGCGGCGTAGCAAGCAGGGAGGGATCCGCGGCCATCATCAGTGACACCATCATCACCGTGGTAAGGAAGATCAAAAAGGCTTCCATTCGTGGCAGGCGCACGGCGCTCCACATCAACAGCACAATAATGAAAGTAAAAGGCCACGGCAGATACAGCATCGAAAGCCAGCTTAACGTCAGTGTGATGGCTAACGTGAGCAGCGACTCAAAAAGCAACCGTGGGTTGCGATGGCGCAGCAGATAGTGTGGTTTAAATAACAATCCCAGCGGCACCAGTGCCAGTGCGCCGATGGATTCTGACAGTACCCATATCAAAAATGCCCTGAGAGGATCGTCTCCGGGCGTCAGCAGGATAACCAGAACACCCCCTAACAGAGGTGGAACAATGGCGCTGCCGAGTGCCAGACGCAGTCAGTCAGCCAGATTTTGCAATGGGTTATACCACGGCAGCAATTTACGCAGTAGCACTGCCCCGACCACGGCTTCAACAATATTGATGGTCGTCCAGGTCATGTTCAGCGAGCTGGTGGAAAAAAGCAGGATGGATGCGGCGATATTTCCCAGCGAGCAGCTCAGCGCAATCCCCGGCCACATGCGCCCGGCATGGCGATAAAACGCCACCATCATGATGGACGTCGGGAACCACAGTGGGGCGAGTTGGGTGCCAAACTGCGAAAGCTCAAGCGAGAAAAGGGTAAAGATAAACGAGACTAAACCTAAACTGACCAGGTGAAGCAGCGGGTGGGGCAGGGCAATTAATACATGCTGTGATTGTTTGCTCATTACCGCTTTATCCGCAAGACCAGGTCGCCAGTATTCGTTTCTGTGTTTATGCTAGTACAAAAGTTTTACATTTTATATGCGAATTGCTCATAAAGTGACGCAAAGGCGGATAATTTGCGCAACGGCGTATAACATTTTTTACCTTGTATAAAACTGATCAACGTAATTTGCCACCGGGAATTCTTCGTCAACAATTAACTCTGAGCGCGCGGCAACGCTATTCGACTGGTATCAGGCGGATGAAATCCCTATAATTGCCGCGTTTGGCGCTTCGTCGCCCCCTTCCTAACATCCAGGTTAATCAGGTCGCTAAATATATGACTGATCAGTCTCATCAGTGCGTCATTATCGGTATCGCTGGCGCATCGGCTTCCGGCAAGAGTCTTATTGCCAGTACCCTTTATCGTGAATTACGTGAGCAAGTCGGTGATGAACACATCGGCGTAATTCCCGAAGACTGCTATTACAAAGATCAAAGCCATCTGTCGATGGAAGAACGCGTTAAGACCAACTACGACCATCCCAGCGCGATGGATCACAGCCTGCTGCTTGAGCATTTACAAGCATTGAAACGCGGCTCGGCCATTGACCTGCCGGTTTACAGCTATGTTGAACATACGCGTATGAAAGAAACGGTGACGGTTGAGCCGAAGAAAGTCATCATTCTCGAAGGCATTTTGCTGCTAACGGATGCGCGTTTGCGTGACGAACTTAACTTCTCAATTTTCGTTGATACCCCGCTGGATATCTGCCTGATGCGCCGCATCAAGCGTGACGTTAACGAGCGTGGGCGTTCAATGGATTCAGTGATGGCGCAATATCAAAAAACCGTGCGCCCGATGTTCCTGCAATTCATTGAGCCTTCTAAACAATATGCGGACATTATCGTGCCGCGCGGCGGGAAAAACCGCATCGCCATCGATATATTGAAAGCGAAAATAAGTCAGTTCTTTGAATAAGCTTGATAAATTGTGTACCGTTCAGTGATAACCTGGTATGCCCTTGACGTAATTGGCGTTAAGGGAGTGATGCGCGAAAGGAGAAAATGCCATGCGTCTGTGTGACCGAGATATTGAAGCCTGGCTTGATGAAGGCCGTTTGTCGATCAACCCACGTCCGCCAGTGGAGCGTATTAATGGCGCGACGGTGGATGTACGCCTGGGCAATAAATTTCGTACCTTCCGTGGTCACACGGCAGCGTTTATCGATCTGAGCGGTCCCAAAGATGAAGTGAGCGCCGCGCTTGACCGCGTGATGAGCGATGAAATCGTGCTCGACGAGGGCGAGGCGTTTTATCTTCACCCAGGAGAGCTGGCGCTGGCGGTGACGCTGGAGTCGGTGACGCTGCCAGCCGATCTGGTGGGCTGGCTGGACGGGCGTTCTTCACTGGCGCGTCTGGGGCTGATGGTGCACGTCACCGCGCACCGTATCGATCCGGGCTGGTCTGGCTGCATTGTGCTGGAGTTTTACAACTCCGGTAAGCTGCCGCTGGCGCTGCGTCCGGGCATGTTAATTGGTGCGCTGAGCTTTGAGCCGCTCTCCGGCCCGGCGGCGCGACCTTACAACCGCCGTGAAGATGCGAAATATCGCAACCAGCAGGGCGCGGTAGCCAGCCGAATCGATAAAGACTAATTCAGGCCCATTGAGGATACCATGAGACGATTTCTGACGACGCTGATGATACTCCTGGTCGTGCTGGTGGCCGGGTTATCTGCGTTAGTATTGCTGGTGAATCCGAATGATTTCCGCGACTATATGGTCAAGCAAGTTGCTGCACGTAGCGGTTATCAATTGCAGCTCGACGGGCCACTGCGTTGGCACGTCTGGCCGCAGCTTAGTATCCTCTCCGGGCGAATGTCTCTCACCGCCCAGGGCGCAAGCCAGCCACTGGTTCGCGCCTACAACATGCGTCTGGACGTGGCGCTTTTACCACTACTGAGTCATCAACTGAGCGTTAAGCAGGTGATGCTAAAGGGGGCAGTGATCCAACTGACGCCGCAGACGGAAGCTGTGCGCAGTGAAGACGCTCCGGTTGCACCGCGCGGCAATACCTTGCCGGATCTGTCAGACGATCGCGGATGGTCGTTTGATATATCCAGTCTTAAGGTGGCGGACAGCGTTCTGGTGTTCCAGCATGAAGATGACGAGCAGGTGACAATCCGCAATATCCGCCTGCAAATGGAACAAGATCCCCAACATCGTGGCTCATTTGAGTTCTCCGGGCGGGTTAATCGCGATCAGCGCGATCTCACGATATCCCTTAACGGTACGGTGGATGCTTCTGATTATCCGCATGATTTAATGGCGGCTATTGAACAAATTAACTGGCAGTTGCAGGGTGCCGATTTACCAAAACAAGGTATTCAGGGGCAGGGGAGTTTCCAGGTCCAGTGGCAGGAGTCACATAAACGCCTTTCATTTAACCAAATTAGTTTGACCGCCAATGACAGTACGCTGAGCGGGCAAGCACAGGTCACGTTGACAGAGAAACCGGAATGGCAGCTGAGACTGCAATTCCCGCAACTGAATCTTGACAACCTCATCCCCCTTAATGAAACAGCGAATGGTGAGAACGGTGCCGCGCAGCAAGGGCTGAGCCAATCAACGTTGCCGCGCCCGGTCATTTCTTCGCGTATTGATGAACCGGCCTATCAGGGACTGCAAGGCTTTACGGCTGATATTTTGTTGCAGGCCAGTAACGTGCGCTGGCGCGGAATGAATTTTACAGATGTTGCCACGCAAATGACCAACAAGTCGGGTTTGCTGGAAATTACTCAACTGCAGGGCAAACTTAACGGTGGACAGGTTTCACTGCCGGGCACGTTGGACGCGACATCAATAAATCCGCGGATAAACTTCCAGCCACGGCTGGAAAACGTTGAGATTGGCACCATTCTGAAGGCGTTTAACTATCCGATTTCGTTGACCGGAAAGATGTCACTGGCTGGTGATTTCTCCGGTGCTGACATAGATGCCGACGCATTCCGCCACAACTGGCAAGGACAGGCACATGTCGAAATGACCAACACACGCATGGAAGGGATGAACTTCCAGCAGATGATTCAGCAAGCGGTAGAACGTAATGGTGGTGATGTGAAGGCCGCTGAAAACTTCGATAACGTGACGCGTCTTGACCGCTTTACCACCGATTTGACGTTGAAGGATGGCGTCGTGACGTTAAACGACATGCAAGGTCAATCGCCCATGCTGGCGCTTTCCGGGGCTGGTACGTTGAATCTGGCGGAGCAAACCTGCGACACCCAGTTTGATATTCGGGTCGTGGGTGGCTGGAACGGAGAAAGCAAACTGATTGATTTCCTCAAAGAAACGCCAGTACCGCTGCGGGTTTATGGCAACTGGCAGCAACTTAATTACAGCCTGCAAGTAGATCAGTTACTGCGTAAACATCTACAGGATGAAGCAAAACGCCGTCTTAACGACTGGGCCGAGCGGAATAAAGATTCCCGCAATGGCAAAGATGTGAAGAAGTTGCTGGAGAAGATGTAGGTTACCAGGTGACCTGTCCTGTAGGCCTGATAAGACGCGTAAAGCGTCGCATCAGGCGTTCGTGGCGGCACCATTATATTCTGAATATGTAAGATCGAAGGCTGTTCCGTTCACTTGATGTTCCTCGCTACTATGGAACGCTCAAGCCGGTGAACGTGCCAGGGTGGCTCAATCGCCACCACCCTGGCAACCCAGGCTCCCGGCGGTAAATCGCCGCTGGCGTGGTTCCCTCATCTTATTCCTTTCGGCTATCGGGTACGGGCGCGAGGTAACATCACTGTAAAACGCGCCCTCAGCCCACATCCATGTGGGCTGCCCCGGCCTACAGGAAACGATTCGGCGATTTACAGCCGGACCCACACCCCCGCTGTGATGTCCATGTACCACAGACAACGCTTCATTGCTGAAGTTATAAGGCGTTACGCAGCATTGGGTAAAATGGCCGATACCATCACACCTCGTACTCCATCTCGCCATCCTTACGCAGCGGAATAATCTGCACCTTCTGCACGCGATGGCTTTCTACCTGCAACGTTTTAAGCAAATAATCCCCCACCTGAACTTCTTCGCCAGGTTTTGGAATACGCTGCAAATATTCCATCAATAGCCCGGCAATGGTGTGATATTCACGTTTTTCATCCAGCGGCAGCGGCACATATTGCACCAGATCTTCCAGCGGCATATGACCATTCGCCGTCCAGGAACCGTCCGCATTCTTCTGAATATCATGGCGGGCGTCGATCTCTTCCACTTCGTTCGGTAAGTTACCGGCAATGGTTTCAGTGACGTCACTTAATGTCACAATACCTTCCACCGAGCCAAACTCATCCACCACAAAAGCAAAGTGTGTGCGGGCATTACGGAACTGCTCCAGGGCAGGTAACAACGGCAAGGTTTCCGGGAACACCAGCGGCTGACGAATCAACACCCGCAGGTTGAGCGGTTCGCCGCGCAGTGACTGTTGTAACAGGTCGATAACGTGAACAACACCGAGCAAATCTTCTGCGTCATCGCCATCAGTAACGACAAGCCGCGTATGCTGATTTCGCTCCAGCAGCTGGCGGATCTCGTCTTCCGGCGCGTTGAGATCGATATGCTCAATATCGTGGCGCGACGTCATAATGCTGCTGACGGTACGCTGGTTAAGATTAAGTACCCGCTCAATCATCCGCCGTTCCTGCGGATTAAAGATCTGCTGGTTACCATGATCCACCAGCATGGACGCGGTTTCGGCGTCCAGTTCCGCATCTTCTTTTTGCCCGCTAAGCAGGCGCATTACCGCTTCGGTAGTCCGCTGGCGCAGTGTCTGGTTAGCGGAAAGAAAACGTCGCCGGTTAAAGATAGCCAACTGATTGAACGCCTCGATCATCACCGAGAAACCAATGGCAGCGTACAGGTAGCCTTTCGGAATGACGAAGCCGAAACCTTCCGCCACCAGGCTAAAGCCAATCATCAACAGGAAGCTTAAGCAGAGAATAACGATCGTCGGATGACTGTTAACGAACTGGGTTAACGGCTTGCTGGCCATCAACATCAGGCTGATAGCGATAACCACGGCGGCCATCATGACCAGTAAATGGTCGACCATCCCGATGGCGGTAATCACCGAGTCGAGTGAGAAGATAGCGTCCAGCACCACTATTTGTGTCACCACGCCCCAGAACTTCGCACCTTTGCGTTGCGTGGGGTTATTGCTATCTTTCCCTTCCAGCCGTTCGTTCAGCTCCATCGTGGCTTTGAACAACAGGAAGAAACCACCAAACAGCATGATTAAGTCGCGGGCGCTAAAGGTAAACGAGCGGAAGCTGAACAGCGGTTGAGTAAGGGTGACCAGCCAGGAGATAGAGGCCAGCAGCAGGAGACGCATCACCATCGCCAGCATCAGGCCAGTGATCCGCGCTCGGTCGCGCTGGGCGGGAGGGAGCTTCTCGGCGAGGATAGCGATAAAGACCAGGTTATCGATACCCAACACCAGTTCGATAATCACCAGCGTGACGAGACCTACCCAGATTGACGGATCGGCAATCCATTCCATATGTATTAAAACCTGTACGACTGCGGTATGTGTTACCACGATCATGGATAAGATGAGTCTAAAATGCAATAACGACGCGGATATCACTCCGCCAGGGGTGGATATATTTCCAGCAAATTAAGAGAACAGAAAAGAATTATGTTCCAGAAAAGATCAGCGGAAAAATAACAATATGGCGGAACGCGCTGGAATAAGCTTGCTGATATCAGAACCATAACCCGCTGCGTTTTGCCCGGCGCAAAAGCGAGGGCGGTCCCGTCGTTCGCCACGGTAGGCACCCTTCCTCATCCCCGGGTGAAATGCGAAGCCCGCTCACAAAATCGGCATAATTCACATCATGAAGTGAGCGCAGAATAGTGCCGATCGCCGTTCTCTGCCGTGGTTTACGGTTATTATCCTGCCATATCTGGCTGTTTGTGCTGAAATAGATTGCCTGGCGAAATTAATTATCTATATCTATTCTTTCCGCACACATGGGCACCGCAGTCTGCAGCTGGCAGGGTCTGCGTACCAAAGGCCGCGGTGTAGGGGCCTTGCGGCGACATCGCGCTGTGCAGGGAAGCGGGCCGCTGAATATCCTGATGGAGAATAAGATTATTCTCACTTCAAACTGTTGGTAAAAGGAAGTTGTGTGTATTCTTTTAGGTGACAGTGAATTTAAGAATTTGGCGGGCAGATGCCCGGGCAGTATCCGTGTATTATCAGTTCCAATGGATTTGTGACATGTAAAATTTTGCAAAACTGCGTGTTTTGCAACCAAACAGGTGAAGATGAATATGGCGAATTTGAAAGCGGTTATTCCGGTCGCAGGACTAGGCATGCATATGCTGCCGGCCACAAAGGCAATTCCCAAGGAGATGCTGCCGATCGTTGATAAGCCAATGATTCAGTACATTGTTGACGAAATCGTCGCCGCCGGGATCAAAGAGATTGTCCTGGTGACGCACTCCTCGAAGAATGCAGTGGAAAACCACTTTGATACCTCCTACGAGCTGGAAGCCCTGCTTGAGCAGCGCGTGAAGCGCCAGCTGCTGGCGGAAGTCCAGGCCATTTGCCCGCCGGGCGTAACCATCATGAACGTGCGTCAGGCACAGCCGCTGGGTCTGGGCCACTCCATCCTCTGCGCCCGCCCGGTAGTCGGGGACAACCCGTTTGTGGTGGTGCTGCCGGATATCATTCTCGATGGCGGCACTGCGGACCCGCTGCGCTATAACCTCGCTGCCATGGTCGCCCGTTTTAACGAGACCGGCCGCAGCCAGGTGCTGGCGAAACGCATGCCGGGCGATCTCTCCGAATACTCCGTTATCCAGACCAAAGAGCCAATGGTGGCCGAAGGGCAGGTGGCGCGTATCGTCGAGTTTATTGAAAAACCGGACGAACCGCAGACCCTGGACTCCGACCTGATGGCGGTGGGCCGCTACGTGCTGTCGGCAGATATCTGGGCTGAACTTGAACGAACCCAGCCGGGCGCCTGGGGCCGTATCCAGCTAACCGACGCCATTGCCGAACTGGCGAAGAAGCAGTCCGTTGACGCGATGCTGATGACCGGCGAAAGCTATGACTGCGGTAAAAAAATGGGCTACATGCAGGCCTTCGTCACCTACGGGATGCGTAACCTGAAAGAAGGTACCAAATTCCGCGAAAGCATTAAAAAACTGCTGGCCTGAGCGCCGGCGTAAGGGTGAGCGGCAGGGCAGGGGTATTTTGCCACGCCGCTCATAACGTTATGCAGAAATTATTCATAACGTGAATGTTATAACGATTGTAAAGAAACGTATGGCTTCGGAGACTTCTGGTAGTTTGTCTCTGGCCTCTGTGGTGCAATGGTCGGAGTAGCGGCAATAATGCTTTGTGAATAGTCACTTAGTGCGACAATTCTTAAAGCGCAGGGAAAGCGGTCAACGTCAGCCAAAAATAAAACTTGACTGCGATCATGTTTCCGCTTTAAACATCTCACTTGCATGCATAAAAATGTGAAATGAATTGGCATGCGAGCTGGTACAGACATTACGGATAATCCCTGAGCACGGCAGTGGACATCATCGAAGGATCACAGGTATATGAACTGGCAACTCATCTCATTTTTTGGCGATAGCACCGTTTTGCTGCCCAGCGCAGCGGCGCTGTTTATTGTCCTGATGCTGCGTAAAACGTCGCGGTTGCTGGCGTGGCAGTGGAGTTTGCTGTTCGGCATCACCGGCGCCATCGTCTGCGCCTCCAAACTGGCCTTTATGGGCTGGGGTCTGGGTTTTCGCGAGCTGGATTACACCGGCTTCAGCGGCCACTCAGCGCTCTCCGCGGCCTTCTGGCCTATCTTCCTGTGGCTGCTTAGCGCGCGTTTTTCCGCGGGCTTGCAAAAAGCAGCCGTCGCCACCGGCTATATTCTGGCCGCTGTGGTGGGGTATTCACGGCTGGCCATCCATGTGCATTCTGTCTCGGAAGTGATCGCTGGCCTGCTGCTCGGCGCTGCTGGCAGCGCTTTGTTCCTGATGCTGCAAAAACGTACCACCCATTCGGAAAGCGTGAGTATTTCCTGGGGCGGCGTCGTGTGCCTTGTGATGGTCCCGCTTATCCTGTTGCATAGCGGCAATAAAGCGCCGACTCAGTCCCTGCTGGGGCAAATCGCCACCGCGTTGGGACCACTGGATAAACCCTTTACGCGTACCGATCTGCATAAGCAAGCCTGGTAATCGCCATTTGTTTTACAGGGGAAATTAAGTTTTCGCCGATTAATTAGACAAATAAGAAAATAATGGTGATGCTGCCAATTTACTGATTTAGTGTATGATGGTGATTTTAAGGTGCTTGCGTGGCTTCTGTTTCTATCAGCTGTCCCTCCTGTTCAGCTACTGACGGGGTGGTGC